>Ga0256846_1000003_pt1 | contig 212669 bp, 196 predicted proteins | sample TevniametaG_FD_189098 | JGI IMG/M metagenome (GOLD analysis project Ga0256846, IMG submission 189098) | Tube worm associated microbial communities from hydrothermal vent at the East Pacific Rise, Pacific Ocean - Tevnia | ecosystem: Host-associated > Annelida > Integument > Unclassified ...
TGCTGCGGAAGCTATCGTCCTGATAGCTGAAGCCATCCGCACCGCTGTCAAAGCCAGTCTGGATCAGAGGCTCGGCAAAGGCATTGAGGCTCAAAAACAGGATGACGATGAAGAGCAGTTCAGCGGAGCCGGGCCAATTGAGGGGGTGTTTGATCGTCATTGTCTACCTTTATTGTTATTAGGTGGTGCTACATCCCAGGCGTATCTGACCTCTGCGGAAACGAATGGACATCGTATTCGCGCCGCACGGGTAAGCGTTGCCGATGACACGCCATACCAAAAACGGAGGAAATCACCTCACGCCAACCTGCAGGCTGGGCATCAGATATAGGGACTGTCACAATTTTTTGCAAAATTCAGGCCACAATTTAATTCCCCTATAACGACCAATGACTTAACTGAATAACAAAAGAGGGCTGGCAAAGCCTCTGTAAAGATCCCCGACACCTCTCCCCCGGCGTTCGCCCCGTGGAAACAGATAAAACGCGCTAGATACCAGCCTTAATATCCTGAGCAGTCAGTAAATTCCCTGGCAAAATGAACGATCCGCTGCCAGAGCAGAGCCAAAAAAAATGTAAATCTTGCCGACACCCGCGCTGACAGCATTACTCCAGCAGATTTTCCCGCATCTAACTCCCGTCACATGGGTTTTGATGCCAGCAGATTGCCACAGTTTTGCCATCAGGCCTCCTGAATCATCCGGCTCAATAGTCCAGGTAATAACTGGAGGAACGAAGTATGACTGGCATTCAGAAGATCCTGACCCGGCCCCAGCAGGAAAACCCGGCACTGCGCCTGCTGATCATCTTTGGGCTGATCCTGCTGCTGCAGATCCCTCTATCTCAATGGTGGATGGGTTGATCGCTGAACGGAGTTTAAGTCGTGAGCAGGCGGCGCAGGCGCATGCCCGGCTGGCCAGCGAAACCCGCCGTAGAGGCATCTACGAGATACCGCCTACCAGGCAAAGCTGCAACTCTCCGGTCGCTTCAGGATCGAAACCATCTCGAATGAGTACCCGGGATACACGGCGCACTAGGATCGGGCCAGCCTGGTGATCGTGATAAGCGACCCGAAGGCAATCGATTCGGCCAGCCCGCTGATGTGGGGCGGGCAACCGCTCGAACTCCAACCAGGTGTGCGGGCTGGTTGGCGGGATGTGCCATCACACTCTTCTCTCTGCTGCTATCGCTGGCGGAGCAGATCGGTTTTACCGCAGCTTACTGTGTGGCAACCCTGCTGACCATCGGCCCGATATATGGATACACCCGCAGAATTCTCACCAGCAGACGCCACGCCGCCCTGATCAGCGGCGGACTAAGCACCCTCTGCGGCTACCTATTTGCCCTGCTGCATGAACAGGAGTACGCACTGCTGGCCGGCTCCATCGGACTATTTCTGATGCTTGGCCTGGTGATGTACCTGACCCGTAATATCGACTGGTATCAGACCGCTGAGCAAGTTGCTGAGAAACGACCAAAGCAGAATAAGAGGGAATAGAATAACCAACCAATTTGATATAGATTAATGCCCACCCGTGGGCGGCCCTGTTTCAATCCTTTATTATCCGTAACAGAGCCGCTCGCGGCACGAACCAGCCGTAACAAAAAACTCACGCCGTAAACGGCACCCCAACAGAGAACAGATGCAAATACTTCGATACACCACACTCCTGCTCGGTTTCACCCTGCTACTGCCCCCCTTCAGCCTGGCGGCCCACGACTATGACCCGGACAATGGCGAGGAGATCAACGAGCTCTGCGCCGGCTGTCACGGCGAGTATGGCCAAGGCGGCAAGGATGGCGAATATCCCCGCTTGGCGGGGATGCCGCGTGAATTCATCGCCCTCCAGCTACACCTGTTTCGTGACCGCGAACGCCCCAACCTGGCGATGGTGGAGTATGTGGATGACCGCCAGATGCCAGATGAAGACATCCAGGATATTGCGATCTACCTGGAGAGCGTTCGTCTGAAGACCAAACTGCCGCCGGTAGACGAAACCGCCCCTGACTTCGACGCCTATGCCCGGCTGCTGGCGTCGAAGAAGCTAATGCAGATCCCGCGCGCGCCGGGGGATATCGCGAAGGGCCAGTCGCTTTACCGAAAGGAGTGCGCCAGCTGCCACGGTCGTGAAGGCTTGGGTGACCAGAAAAAAGCCGTACCGATGCTAGCCGGCCAATACACCAACTACCTTTGGCGGCAAGTGAAGAAGTATCGCAACAAGATCCGCATCCACGATCCCGAAGAGCCGGATGAAGAGCTGCTGGCAGATTTCAGCGACCAGCAGCTAGGCGATATCTTCGCTTATCTCTCCATCGTTGATGATTAGCAGGTTGTAGGAACGGTCTCAGACGAGTGCAGTTTAGGAAGGTTTTTCAGCAGCCTGCCAGGATCATGGCAGATCGCTGCGTTTAAAGAAAAAATAACCCAGGCCGGCACAACCAGTACCCAGCAGGATCGGATAGATCAGCGCATAGGCGATGTAGCCGCTCTGGCCAAAGTTGTCGAGGATCACGTAAGCCGTCGGACCAAGCAGCACCAGCTGCGGGTCGAACAGCATCATGGTGGCGGTGCGGAATACCTGCATCGGATTGGCCAAAGCGAGCGCCACCGCGGTCTCCGGCGGCAGGTTTTCGCGGATCATCACCCCGAGCAGGATCAGATCGAGAAACAGTAACAGGGTCAGCCAGACCACAAACGCCGCCCCCTGCGCCACATCCGAGGAGCGCGCCAGGGTCGAGATCAGCATACCGATACCGAGAAAACACCAGGCCAGCGACATCAGCAGAGCAGTGTAGTAGATCAGCAGATCCCAAGGGATCTCCGCCCCTTTCACCATGCCCCAGGCGGTGGCCCCGAGCATCGCTAGAAACACCGGCAGAAACACCACGAAGAAGCGGCCGAAGACCCGCCCCCAAAACCAAGCGCTGAGGGTGATCGGCAGCGACAGCAGGTATTCGAAGATCCCCGCCTCCCGATCCCCCGCAACCGAACGCACCGTGGTGATCAGCACAAACACCGGCAGCATCGCCATCGACAGTTGGATGTAAGTGATCAACAGCCGCGACAGGCCGGTGAAACCCATGATGCGCGACTCAGCCAGGCCAAAGGCGAAAAGAATCACTATCAGGCCACCAAAGACCATGGAGTAGACCATAAACCAGCGCGCACGCAGGGATTCAATGATATCGGTGTAGGCGGTGAGCCAGAGGTGTTTCATCAGGGTTTCTGCTCGGGAATGATGGTGGGTAATGTCGACTCCGCCCGCTGCGCCTTGCGTGCGGCATCACGCTGCGCCGCCTGCTGCTTGAAGCGCTCCAGCAGATGCACGCCGTGAATATTGAAGCGCTCCTCGACCTTGAGGATATGCTGCTTGGCTTGCTCGAAATCGAGCCCGCCCTCGAGTGGCTCTGGCTGGGCGCCCAGGCCAAACTCCATCGGCGTGATCTTGCCTTTTACGTAGGTAGCGACGCGGGCGTCGATCCACTCGCCATTGCGGTGGTCGGTGACCCAGATCTCGGTGCGCGGATCATCTTTCCAGGGCTGCTCTTCGAGCCATAAGATGGCACAGCCAATGTCGTCAAAGACGACCACTCGGGAGCGGGTTTTTCCCTCGGGGAAATAGCGAATCTGGGCCGAGAAGTTACGATCGCTCAGTACCATGCGGCAGCGCTCGCAGGCATCCCGATCCCACCTCACATCTTTTGGGCCTGTGCCCGGATCGCCGGAGCAGGCGGCAAGCAGCAACACAAGGCCAACCGCCAACCAGCAGGCAAGCTTATGCGGCATCCGCTTCGGCCTCATCCATCTGCATCCCCGCCAACAGCGCCGCATAGCGCGACAGCAGGCCGAGGAAACGCAACCGGTCGGGGCCAGCGATGACACCGCTCCAGCTCAAGCCGTCGGCCGAGCCGCGAAACCCCCACTCGCCGATCGCCTTGGCGAACGCCTCGGCCGGCTGTACCAGTCGCACCTGGACACGTAGCCGCGAGGAGAGCTCCACCAGATCGGCTACCTGGTCGTCCAGCACCACAAGGCCCTGGTCCATCTCGATCACCCGATTGACCAGCGAGGCCACCTCGTCAAGACGGTGGCTGGAGATCAGCATCGCCGCGTTCTGCTGCTTCTCCGCCAACAGCTGGAAGAAGATGTGGCGCGCCTCCGGATCGAGGTTGGCAGCCGGCTCGTCCATCACCAATAGTTCGCTCTCGCGACCCAGGGCGATGGCGATCAGCAGCTTCTGTTTCTGCCCGCCGGAGAGTTTGACGAAGGGCTGATGGCGGAACTTGTCGACATCAAAGCCGAGCTGGCCCGCCACCCCGATCATGCGCGCCGGGTCGCTCCCGCAGAGGCTAGCGGAGAAGCGAATCAACTGCCCCACTGGCATGCGCAGCGGCGGCGGCAACTGAGGCACGAAGCCCACCATGGAGAGCACTTCGCGGCGCTGTTTACGTGGCTCCATGCCATCCACCGTAACCCGCCCCTCGCAGGTGTATTCGCCCAGCAGACAGCGGATCAGGGTGGTCTTGCCAGCACCGTTGGAACCCACCAGCGCGACCCGCTGGCCGCGCTCGATGGTCAGCTCTACGCCCTTCAGCACCTCATGGCGACGAAAACGTTTGACCAGATTAGAAAAGTGGATCATGCAATATGCGACCGCAACTATCAGGCCTGTTAACAGGCCCTAGAGAAATTTGTTTAACCCTTTGACTTCATAAGTCAACGAACTGGTAGGACAGACATCCACACACATGCCGCAGCGAGTGCAGTCTGCGCCCACATCCTGATTCACATCATAGGCCGCGCCACGAATGGTCAGATCCAACACATGCGGGACCAGACAGACCTTACGGCAGTCACCCTCATGGTGACAGGCCTCGGCATTGTACTTGACCCGCACCGGCGACAACACACCCACCACACCGTAGGTAACGCCAATCGGGCAGACATAGCGGCACCAGGCACGGCGCGAGTAGAAAACCTCAAACAGCAACAACGCCCCGACCCAGAGCAGCGCCACTCCCGGGCCATAGATCAGTGCCCTACTCAGGATGCCTGTGGGGGAGATCGTCTCGAACACGGTATAGCCCGAGAGCAGTGCCAGCAGGGCAAAGATCAGATAGAAGACGGTGCGGGTACCGCGATGGAAACTATGGTTCTTGATGATCTTCTTCTTCACCAACCAGAGGTGCAGATACTCCGCCCACTCGGAGAGCAGGTGGTAGGGGCAGACCCAAGAGCAGAAGGTGCGGCCACCGAGCAACAACCACAACACAAACACGGTGGTGGTGCCGATCACCAGATTCAGCACAATATGCTTGTATGCCAAAGCCACCTGCAGTGCTGAGTTGAGATCCGCCATGTGAAACCCCACAAAGCGTGATGCGGTAAGCGCGCCTTCCAGCAGCTGCACGTCGAAATAGTAGGAGACGACAAACAGCAGATTGACCAGTATCAGGGTGATCCAGCGCCGCCGCTGCCATTTATTACAGCAGGTATTCCTGTGTTCATGGCGTACTGTCTCAATCTCGGCTTTGGAGAGATTGCCTTTCTTGCCCTGATAGATCTCCAGCAATTCGGTCGGCTGCTCGCCCTTGGCGGGCCGACGGGGTTTGGCGCCAAATATCTGTGACAGGGAGTCTCTTATGTAGCGCATATCAACCTCCCAGCGTATCCGTAGTTTTATCCAGATCGATCACAATTGCAGCGGACTCGACCGGACAGATCATTTCACAGACACCGCAACCGACGCACCCCTCCTTGATCACGGGTTCCATCCTCGTCTCCCCATTGGGCAGCTCGAATGGCTCCAGCGCAATCGCATGCTTTGGCGGACATTCGTTGCCATGCTGTTCCGCTACCCGTGCGACCTTGCCGCTATCTCCAGAGGCTGCGGCCTGCTTCGCCTTTTCCGCACACTGGGTGATACGAATCTCAATAGGACACTGGCGCACACAGAGATCGCATAACTCCAGGTCGTAAGGGTGATCCGCCACCGGAATGGGATTCCAGCGGTCCACCTTGTCATAGCGTAACAGTCCTTCATAGTCCGGCCCCCTGGCCTGACCTTTGAAGCCTTTACCCTGTACTGCAAGGCAGGCACCGGGACGGGCGAGACGAGCAAAACCCATACGGGCATCGGCTGGGTAGTCGAGATGATGGGTCAGGGCACCGGTTGGACAGGCCAATACGCACTGCAAACCATCGCAGGAGAAATCGCAGGCCTGCGCTCGGGCATCGATATAGGGAACACCGACACCAAAGCCATCATTGAGGTCCGCCAGTTTGATTGCATTGACCGGACAGACCTGCACACACTGGCCACACTTGATGCAGGAGGCAAAAAACTCCTGCTCATCATCAGGGGTCTTGATCGCACCGGGGGGGCGCAGCCGGATCGATGCCCCCTGCACCACGGGGATAATCCCAAGCAAGGATGCACCAACCACTCCCACAGTCAACGCAGTGGAACGCAGGAACTCCCGCCGGCTCTGCTCTTTCCGCCGTGGTGAAAGCGTTTTTTTGGCGTTGGGTTTTTTCGTCGTTTTGTCACTCATCAGAGACCCTGCCTCCAGAAATTTGAGCTGTTACTACCTTCCCAGCGATTCTCTTAGCGCCTTTAGCGGATCAAAAGCTTCCTGACTTTCCCCCTTGACGCCCTCAGTTGTTTCGCTGGTCACAGCAGACCCACTCTCCGCCCCCAGCTCGGTAACAACTGCCTGAGCTAGTTGAGCAGTCATCATCGGCTTCTTGTCCCGAACCAGCATATTTGGGCGGGTAAACGGAGCAAGGCGCTCCAGAAAATCCATCACTTCCAATACCGGTGCACCTTTGAAAAAACGGGCAGGCGGCACATCCATCCAGATTCTGTCGGCATAACTGTATAGCTCGTAGGGCTTATCACCCACGCCGTCGCGATCCTGGTCGAAACCTTCATAATCATCCCAGTAGTTTCCGAGCCAGTCGTTCCTATTTGCCGTTTTGCCCGCACCGGAAACTGCGACCTGAGTAATATTACCCTTAAAGCTATTGCCTTCCAGGATATTCCCCGTCCAATCATTCAAGAACAGCATACCAATCCCACTATAGGCGATCAGATTATTCTTCAGCCGATTGGTCGTATCAGGATCATAGGGGGAGATATCCAGATAGATGCCGGTGGCGCAATAGAGAATCTGATTGCCAACGATATCCACGTCGGACGTCTCTTTAAAACCAATACCCATCCCAGTTGGGCCTTGAGCGTGGGCAATATAGTTATTCTTCACCTGTACGCCGTCGCTGTACATCAGGAAGATACCCACAGAATTATTTTCGTAGTGGTTCTCAAGCACCTCATTGTATTTTGAATACATGAAGTGCAGAGAGTAACGGCCACCACGGGAATCGTTACGGGCAATCAGATTGTCCGCCGAGTACCAGACGACCATATCCCGGGAATTGCGAATAATATTGTCTGTAATCTTATTGTTGAAACTGTACCAGAGACGCACAGAATCACCCCGCATGCCAAGATCGAAAGGCTTGGAGGAGATGCGGTTGCGCTGCACGAGGTTGTTCTCGGACTGCTGGAGGTCAATGCCGAACAGGGTGTTGTCGATGACATTATCCTTGATGACATTGAAGTTACCACGAACCTGGATGCCCGAATCGATATCGTTGTGGGACTCACCGGAGTTGGTCAGATGCAGATTTTTGAGGGTTGCGCCATCGGTATCCAGGTAGATAACGGAGCCCTTACCGCCAGCATCGATGGTGACCTTCCCCTGACCGTCGATGGTGATGGCACTCTCGATGGTCACCGGCCCGGCATAGGTGCCGGGCGGTGGAATCAGCGTACCGTTAGGATCGGCCGCATCGATCAGCGCCTGGAAGGAAGGATAGGCTGCCTGGCTGCTGCCCAAAGGCAGCAACAAAAAGGCCAGACAGATCAGCGCATGTGACCAAAGCGATGGCTTCAATCACTCGACTCCTTAAACTGTTTCTTACGGATCAATGCCGCCACAATCAGCACTACCGAGGTCAACAGCATCAAAAAGAAGCCTGTGTAGGGATAGGAGTGGGTCGCAAACTGAGCCACTTTACCATCACCAAATACTGTCGGCATGAAGGGTTTGACCGAAAAGGCGCCCATATCATTCAGGGTGTGGCCATACCACCAGAGCCAGGCCGAGTAGTCGATAATGAAGAAAACAGGCAACGCCATAGGCACCAGCACCAGCAACCAATAGAAGAAGCCATTATTCTTCCGCGCGCCGACCACAACCACCACCATCGCACCAATCAGGCCAATGAATACCACATTGATAGCTAGCTCCAGGGTGGCGACCATCGGCACGATCTCTTCCTGGTTATTAAAGTAACGGCCCAAACTTTTCGCATAGTGCCAGGACATGACCTGGAACGAACTACCGTTCCAGGGCTCCAGCGTATCCGACTTGACCTGGTCGATGTCGTAGGACGTTCTGAGCTGTTCAATCAGGTGTGCCTTGCTGGCATGGACCTTGTTAGCCTTTGCCTTTTTCGCAGCAACCTCAGACGGAAGGATGACCTCCACTCCAGACTCCTCCAGCGAGTCTTTCAGGACGCCGGTAATCCCGCCTATCACGATTTCGGGCTCTGCGGATTCGCCGGACGCCTCCTGGTCAAGGGAGGTCACCAGCGCGGTGACAAATCCTTCATTCTGCAGATTAAAACCATCCTCACCATACAGTGTGAGGGACATCCAGATGGCAATGCCTGCAAAACCGGCACTCATTAACGCCATACGGATTTTCGGTTTGGTGCAGATAAATCCCAACAGCATAACGGCCATGAACACCATCAGAAACTGGCCGAAGCCACGCTCTACCGGACCACCCGCAGCAATCGGATACATGCCGACGTAGTGGTTGATGGTATCCATCTCATGCACGCAATCCAGCGCTTCATCTTCAGTGATTTCAGCTTTATCCTGCTTTTGACAGCCGTTGAAGACGCCATTCATATGAAAATGGATCCGCACACCATCCGGGAAGGACTCAGGCGGATAGTTTGGCGCCGTGAGAGAGACCCACCAGATTGGGCTGTAAAAGATGGCCGCAAGCAAACCTGCAGCGATCAGAGAAAGTATTGCGACTTGGAGCGTTTGCTTGTTTTGCATAATCACTGACATGTTATTGAGTCCCCTGGTGAGCCTTAAGGAGCCTCTGAACGAAGCTCCTTAAGCGGCTCCCGGGGAAATATACGGGAAAGCCTGCACCGGATATTCCAGGCATCCGGTGCAGCTGTCATTGATTAATCGTAATCAGGATTCTGGTAATCTGTGGAAGGAGCAAGGTCCTTAGCAGGAACCTTCTGACGGGATACGTAATTGATAACCATCTTCATATCCATGTCAGAGAAACCTTTGATCTGTTTCACCATGTCAGGGTTTGCATTGCGACGTTTACCGTCACGAATCCACTCGAACTGGCGCAGCATATAGGCGTAGTGCTGCCCCTGGATCCTAGGATAGAACTTTTCGTTACTGCCTTCGCCATTGTCGCCGTGGCACTGGGTGCAGTTGTCGGCGTAGAGCTTCTTACCCTGCTCAAATTCCGGCGTACCCTCTGCCCAGATGCCTTTGCCGTTGTCCGGATTCATCGGCAGCTTGGAGATATAGGTGGTGACGTCAGCAACCAGCTGTGCAGGCTTTATCTCGCCTTCATGATAACCGGCCACCGCCAGGATCTGTTCATCCAGAGCAAACGGGTACATGGTGGGGTTGTCACGGTTCTTGGCACGGATATCGGTCAGCTGCTTTATCAGCACATTCCGGTGCTGTCCGGCCAGCTGGGGAAAGGTGCCGTCCTTCAGACCCCAGCCTTCCAGCAGATGGCAGGCGGAACAAACTTCATAGACCGCAATGCCACGCTCCCTGTCTGGCGTCAGGAGCATCGCCTCGGTCTTCTCACCACCCGCTTTGTTCCAGTCTTTGACATCCGTCACCTGGGCATCGCCTTCTCCCGCAAAACTGCTACTGGAAACGGCTAACCCTAAAGCCAGTGATAGGGTCGTCAATGCAGATTTAATACTCATTACAAGTTTTCTCCTGTTCCCCGGTGCCGGGGCACAAATACTTTAACGCAGACCAGGTCGAGTTCACCGACCTCTTGCCTGACCGGAAATTCAACCTCTATTCCGGAGACGGATTCTTCCACGGGGAATATTAGCGCTCATTGATATACGTCAAACCCCGCTACGGAAATGAACCCCACAGCGGATCCAATCTCATTGCAAGATTATTTTGACTATTGAGTGGTGAGCCAATCGGCGATGGCACGCATCTCTGCCTCGGAGACCAAACCCATCACCCCTTTCATGGCAGCAGTCTGACCATTATTACGAGCACCGGACTTAATATCTTTCATCTGGTTGAAGGCATAGTCGGCATTCTGACCGGCCAGCTTGGGATACATGGGCATGATCGGGGTCTTGGCATCTTTGCCGTGGCAGGACCAGCAGGTCTTGCTTTGAAAGAGCGCCGCACCGTCAGCAGCAACTGCATTGCCAAGCGCGCCAAAAGAGAGTGTAGCAGCTACTGCGGCATAAGAGATCAATTTCAACATTAGTATTTCCTCTTTCTTCAGACAAAGTCACCCAGACTAGGCAACCATTTTTCATGGGGACGGAGTCTCTCACCGGGTAAAGCACCCCGCATTGAGCAACATCAAATAGAAGCCCCTCAGCAAATTATGGCTCATAGTGATGTATATATCCGAGTTCTGAACGGTTATCAGGAGAACCTCTGACTCAAAATACACCCACAATTTTTAACGAAATAACTGCCCAGAAACAGGAAAGGGGGCCGTTAGGCCCCCTTCCTCATTCAGGTCAATTGCTTCTCAGCACTATTTAGCCTTTTTCGGCTCGACCTTCTTTGCGCCATGCTCCTCAAGGAAGGTCTTGGCTCGCAGCCCCAAGTCAGCGGTCTTGACCTGGTACTGCCAGTGCTGACCAGCCCAGAGAGTCGCGTTCTGGTAGTCACCCTTGGCGGCATAGGCCTCGGCCTTCTTCTTGGCTTCGTCAGCAAAACCGAGCTGATCGGTCGCATCCTCAACCAGCGCCACAACCTCCGGGAAGTCCTTGTAGTTATGACTGGTGATGAAGCCCACCACGGAGTTGATGACAGCCTGGGTGTCGATGTTGGTTTTCACCTGCTTGTCGTAATCAGCCTTGGTGTACTTCTGACCTTCCTCGATCTTGCCTGCTTTGGCCACGTAGCCCTTGGGCTTGACCAGCAGATAGCCCTGCATCTCCAGGTGGAGGGCGGAGCAGAACTCGGTGCAGTAGTAAGGATAGACACCGGCTTTATCAGCCTTGAAGGTGGCAGATACGGTCTTGCCAGGCTCAATAGAGAGGTTGACGTTCTGGCTATACATGGCGAAACCATGGGTCTCGTCCTCAGCACGTTCCAGGTTGGTCAGATGGATAGAGACAGTCTCACCCTCTTCGACCTCAATGATCTCAGGCGTGATGTGAGAGCGAATCACCGTACCGTAGACATGAACCACACCGTCTTTGCGCACCACCTTCTCACGGCCAGCACGGGTCTTCCAGGGTGATTTCTTGTCGGAACGGCTGTCCCAACCGGACTTGTAGCGTACGGCCGGTTTCAGCTTGTCGGCCTTGATGGCAACCACATAGTGAGGTTCGCCAAGCGGCAGCGGCATATCGTAGAGCAGCTGCATCTTGTCACCACTGATGTCGATCAGCTGATGGTTCTGCGGATGCAGGGGGCCAACAGGGTTGAAGCGATCGATGGCCAGTTTGTTAAGGGAGACCAGATACTTGCCGTCAGGAGAGACGGAATCGCCTTCCATGGAGACCAGGTGGCCGATGTTGTAATGGATGTGGAGTTGATCCAGCACCTTGCCTTGGCAGTAGTCCCACTTGGTGACCATGGAGTCCACATAGATAGAGGTGTAGACCACGCACTTCTTGGAATCATACTGGTTATGCAACGGACCGAGGCCCACCTGCACCTGCGTGTGCAGGGTATCCTTCATCGAGATGATCGGGATGCCATAGGGATCTTTGCCTTCGAACTTCTTGTTCTTGATGGCATTCTGGATCTTCTCCCAGCTGTAGACCCAGGCATGACTATCCAGCTTACCGGCGATGATGATGTGCTTACCATCGGGGCTCACATCCACACCGTGCGGACTCTTGGGCTCGGGGATCAGATAGAGCAGGCCTTCTTTAACAGCCTGCTCGATGGTGATCTGATAGGAACCATTGACCTTATGAACCTTGCCGGCGGCAACCAGCTCAGCGGCCTTTTTCCAGTTTGTCACATGCAGGAAGTCGGTATCCTTCTGGGAGCAACCTGCCTCGAAGGGAGGACGACCACGCTCGATACCGCCCACATAACGCTCGGAGCAGAAGGAGTTGGTAAAGCCCCAACCTGCACTGACCTTTTTACCCGCGTCGGAGAGATCCTGGCTATAGGGAGGCAGTTCGAAAGTAAAAGAGTCTTCAGGCTTGATGCGCCCCTCTTTCATGTCGAACTTCCAATAGGTCAGTGCGCCACGATACTTATCATTGAACTCTTCCAATGGCACATAATCGTGGCTGACAGGCGCTGCATACTGGGAAGCCTCCATCACGTATTCCGTATTCGGGGTGACGAAGGCACCACCATGATCGGACTTCATGAAGGGGTTAACCACGATCTGCTTGGTTTCAAAGTCGTGCAGATCGATCACCGCGAGGCGGGGATTTGCCTTGTCATTGATAAACAGGTATTTACCGTTGTATTCACCCTCGGTCTCAGAGAAGGCCGGATGGTGGGTATCACCATAGGTGATCTGCTTGCCATTGATCTTACCCTGAGCCAGGATGGCTTTGGACTCGTCATCGAAGCCGTAACCCTGCCAAGGCTCCGGTGTAAACACACCGATGTACTTCAGGATACGCATCGACGGGATGCCGTAGACGATCACATGACCACTCTGACCGCCTGAACTGAAGGCCAGATACTCGTCACGACCGCCAGTTGGTGTATAGGTCTTGGCGGCGGCCAACAAGTCTTTCTGCGTTAGGCCACGCTCTTTCATCACATCTTCGAGCGAGGCCTGGGCCCAGACACTCGTCGATAACCCCAAACCGAGGCCAACCCCGGTCAATACCGAACATATTCGCTTAGTGGCAGCTTTCATGGTTCCTCCGAACGGATTGATACAGCCTGCGTTCTATCGATCAATGACAAAATGCAACGGGGCAATCCTCCTCCCGTTGGGTCATTTGACTCCTTGATTTGTGTCAAATGACACACTTTTTCAAATCACCGTCTTATTCTAGACAGGAATCCAAAAGAGTGAAGGCAGAAATCCGACATATCTCTATCAGTTAAGTGATAAATATTAGACGCACGCCTCCTTGAACCGGGAGGGTTCATCTGCAACAAGGCGTTTTGACTTATCCGTTCAGGGCAGGATCAAGGCCAACTCTTTGACCAGATCTTCGGGGGTGATACCGTGGGCAAACTTGGTGATAAAGCGACCATCCGGCCCCATCAGATAGAGGCTGGCGGAGTGATCCATGAGATAGAGTTCCGGACTGGGCGCATCTTCTGTCACCTTCTCGTACTTGACCTTGAACTCTTGCGCAACACGCTCGATCATCTCCTTGGAACCTGTCAGCCCTACCAGACGTGGATTGAAATACTCCACATAGTTTCGCATCACCTTTACTGTATCCCGCTCCGGGTCGATGGTGATGAAGTAGGGTTTTATCCCATCGGCCCGATCACCGAGCATATCCAGCGCCAAGGAGAGCACCTGCAATGAGGTGGGACAGACATCCGGACAGTAGGTGTATCCAAAGTAGAGCAGTGAATAACTACCCAGAAAATCCTCTTGGGTGAAGAGTCTCCCCAAATGGTCGGTCAGGATGAAACGACCGCCGATATGGACAGCGGCTGGCGCCTCCTCAGATTTGGCAACATCCCGCGCCCGGGCCGCCTCGGCAACATCCGCATTCAGGCAGCGCTTAATGGTGTCGGTATTGTGATCCATCATCCTGACATAGAGACCCGGCCCTGGCTCAAGGTGGATTCCCAGGCTGTCCAGCTGGCCCACATTGATCGTCTGCCCCTCAGTCAGCAGCGCAAGATGTTCAGCCTGCATACCCGCTTCAGTCAGCAGACACACCGCCTCACCATCCGCGATGCGCTGGCGCACTTTAAGCAGGGCATGTGCATCGGTGTTATGCCGAGGAGAGGCCGCAACATGCTCCAGCACCGTCAGCGCATAAGCCTGCTCAAAATACTGCAAAGTATCGTAGTACTGCAGCCCTAGTCCTGCCTTCAGGCCGCGATAACCATATTCATACTCCCGGTCAATGCGGGCCAGCTCCTTCTGCAGCTTGCGTCGGTTTTTGGCGTAGATATGGCTTCGTTTCGGGTCGGCCTCACTGAGCAAGCGAGCAAACTCTTCAACCAGGAGGATCGCATTGCGATCATCGAGCCAGAAAAAAGGATCACGCTGGCTGTGATCTGCCCGCATCGGCAGAATCTTCAACACATCACTCGACAACAGCTCGATTACCCGCACATCAGGTGGCAACGCCTGAATCGTCTTCGCCAATGATGCCTCGAGCTCCGGCCCCACCCAGACCAGGATGTCGGCCTGGCGCAGCCGCTCAGCCTGCGCCTTCGACAGCTCAAATCCATAGGGTGACTGCTCCCCCGAGATGAGCAACTCCGGCGACTCCGCACCATCCATCAGAGCAGCCAGCAGGGAGTGGATCGGTTTGATTGTGGCGATGACTCGGAAACTACTCTCCGACAGCGCGGCAGCGCTGTTGAACAGCAGACAGAACGCCACTAGCAACTGCGGCAAAAAACTCGGACGGAAACCCATGGACCTCACCTACTCTCGCTGGAGGGGTACTCCCGCTCCAGGGAGTCGATTGCACTACCAACCTGATCGGCCAAAGTGCCGGCAGAGGGGCAACTCTCCCCCCGCTCAATGAGCTCCATGAACGATTTATTGGCGGTTACATCAAACAGCTCACCCAACTGCCGCAGCTTCGGCAAGCGCAACACCAACGCCCGCTTCATCCGTTGTGTCTGCTCAAGATAGCCACACTGCAGCGCGATACCATTCAGTCGGCCCAACTCACGAATAACCTCCAACTTGGCATCAGAAATCGCATGCGCCTGAAGCATCCCCTGCAGGAACAGGGCACCAAACAGCAAAGATTTTCTCAACTTCATGAATAAAGACTCCATCAACCGGACTGCATTCTAATCATCAGGCGGGCATTGTAACTGTTTCAAATCAAGTCTTCCGGGAAGACCACCTACCCCACGCAAACAGATCCCGGTTGACTGAAATCAAAGGCGTGAGAGAATCCCGTTGATTTAATCTCAGCGGTCCAGCCCGCATGCAGGCACCCGGGGAAGGATAAATGGTAGATCCCCCCAACGGCCCCCGGCATTCCCATCAGGCACAACACCCATCCATGTTCGACAGGCAATCCCTTCGCGATCGCATTCACACGGCAGTCTCGCGGACACTGGCCGCCCATCCGCCTGCCGCCGGGCAACTCTACTCGATCACCCTGGCACTGCCCGAGATCCACTTCCGCGGACTGCCGCAGTTACGCGACTGCCAATCCTACTGGTACTGGCGACAACCCGAGAAAGAGGAGTACCTGTTCGGCGCCGGCGAAGCACTGCGCATAGACGCCAGTGGCAGTACCCCGATCCAGCATCTGGCTGGGGCATTTCAGCAGCTGCAGGCCCGCTGGCGCTGTCTCGACCCCGACCATACCGCCATCCCCCCGGCCGCTTTCAGCGGATTTGCCTTTGTGCCGCAAAGGCCAATGATATCCCCCTGGAAGGGGCTACCGAATGCCGCCATCTTTCTGCCGGAGATCCTGATCCAGCAGCGCAACAATCGCTGCAGCCTCTGCTTCAGCCACGACATCGCCAGCGAGAGCCGAACCGAGCTGCTAGTTGAGCGCTGGCTGGCACTGTTCGATCAACTGCTGCAGGCACTCGACCGGAAATCCGGCCCGCCGGGACAGCGGACACGCCTCACCCGCACCCGCCAGCAACCCGACCCGCAGACATGGCACGCACTGGTGCAGCAGGCCAAAGAGTCGATCCGCAACAGCGATCTGGAAAAGGTGGTACTAACCCGCCAAATCCGGGTCGAAGCGCAACGCCGGCTCGATCCCGGCCGCCTGATGGCAACCCTCGACTGCCTCTACCCCAGCAGCCGGCACCTGGCATTCCGCATCGGCGAACACAGCTTCGTCGCCGCCACCCCTGAGCGCCTGCTGGCCTGTCAAGGATCGCAGATCAACTGTGACGCCATCGGCGGTACCAGCCGCCGCTCGGCCGACGAGCGTGAAGACAAGATACTCGGCGAATCCTTACTAAATAACCCCAAGGCGTTGCACGAACACGCCCTGGTGGTCGACACCATCCAGCATGCCTTGACCCCCATCTGCAGTCGGTTTGAACCGAGCAGCGGCCCACAGCTGTTGCCGCTACGGGGACTACAGCACCTGCATACCGAGATCCAGGGCAGCCTCAAGCCAGACACCAGCCTGCTACAGGCGGCCGCCCGACTGCACCCCACCGGCGCGGTCAACGGCGTCCCCACAGCAGTTGCCAGCCAGTGGCTGGCACAGCACGAGGCGCTCGAACGCGGCTGGTACACCGGCGCCGCCGGCTGGATCAATGCCGAGGGCGACGGCGAACTGGCGGTACTGCTGCGCTGCGCCCTGCTCGACGGCAGCCAGGCACACCTCTACGCCGGCGCCGGCATCACCGCCGGTTCAGATCCAGACGCGGAGTTCGATGAGACTGAGCTAAAATTGGCCGCCATGCTAGAAGCCCTGGAAAACGCCTGATGCACGACACCGCCCTGCGCAATCTGCAGTGGGCCGATGCCCTGATCGACGGCCTGATCGCCGCCGGGGTCAGACGCGCCGTGTTCTCCCCCGGCTCCCGCTCCACGCCGCTGATCCTAGCCCTGGAACGGCGCACCGAGATGCGCTGCTGGCACCACCCCGATGAGCGCAGCGCCAGCTTCTTCGCCCTCGGCCTGGCCCGCCATAATCATCAACCGGTGGCGCTGATCGCCACCTCCGGCAGCGCCCCGGCCCACTGGTACCCGGCGGTGATCGAGGCCAACCGCGCCGCCATCCCACTTTTGCTGCTGAGCGCCGACCGTCCACCGGAGCTACACGACTGCGGCGCCAACCAGACCGTCGACCAGAGCCACCTATTCGGCAGCCAGGTGCGTGCCTTCCACGACCCAGGCCCGGCCCAGAGAGGAGCAGAGGCACTGCACTTCATCCGTAGCCTGGCGATCAAGGCAAGCCAGCAGAGCCGCTGGCCAAATCCCGGGCCGGTGCACATCAACCTGCCGTTTCGTGAGCCGCTGGTGCCCCAGCAGATACCCGCACCATCCACCCCCGGCGAGGCACAGCCCTGGTCGCCGCCACGGCTGCTGCCCGATCCGCAACAGATCAATCGAATCAGTACGCACATCTCCGGCAAGCCGGGTCTGATCCTCTGCGGCCCCGACCAGGAGAGAGCCGGCTTCCCTGAAGCGGTGACAACCCTGGCCACCCGCCTCGACTGCCCGATCCTCGCCGATCCGCTCAGCCAGCTGCGCTTCGGCGAGCACGATCGTTCCCGGGTCTGCTGCCACTACGACGCCTTCCTGCGCCGAAACCGCTTCAGCCGCAGCCACCAACCCCAATGGCTGCTGCGCTTTGGGGCCGCCCCGGTCTCCGGGGCCCTGCTCGACTATCTGGCGCAGACCGAACCTGCCACCCTGCTCTGCTCCCCTCGTGGCGACTGGCCCGATCCGCTACACCAGAGCCGCGAGATGATTCGCGCCGACGCCACAGCACTCTGTGAGGCGCTCAGCCAGACAAGCCTCACGCCGGCCCCGGCCGATTGGCTCGAAACCTTCGTGCGTGCTGAGCAACAGGCGGCCACCTGCCGCCTCCCGGCCGAGAAGATCCCCTTCGAAGATCAGCTGATCCAACAGCTGATCGATTGGCTGCCGGCAGGTTCGACCCTGTTCAGCAGCAACTCCCTGCCGATCCGCCAGCTCGACAGTTTCAGCGGCAGTGGCTCAAAGAGGCTGCGCATCTTCGCCAACCGGGGCGCCAGTGGCATCGACGGCAACGTCTCCACCTTGCTCGGCCTGATGGCTGCCAGCGAGACGCCAGTGGTCGGTCTGCTAGGGGATCTGGCGCTGTTCCACGACATGAACGGCCTGCTCGCGGCCAGAGATCTGCAGGGTGTGATCATCCTGCTCAACAACGGTGGCGGCGCCATCTTCGGCCAACTGCCCCAAGCGGGGCTGGAGCAGTTCGAAGCCCACTGGCTGATGCCCACCGGACTCGACTTTTCACACAGCGCCAGACTTTATGGACTGAACTTCCAGCGAGTGACCCGGCAGGCCGAGTTCAGACCAGCACTAGAGCAGGCCATACAGGCAAACGGTGTCAGCCTGATCGAGGTGGTGCTGAACCGGAGCCTGAGTCTGCAGCGCCAGCATGACTATTGGCAGACCGTCGCCCGCGACTGATCGACCGGAGACCGACCAATCATGCTCTTCAGCTTTCGTAACCTCCGCATCCTACTGCTGCTCGGTCTGCTGCTGTTCGTCGCCCTCTATACCCACCATCAGGCCTTCGACTCGACATCCTGGTTCGAGCCTCTGGATGTGGTGATATTCCCCATCAATGCGGATGGTAATACCGACACCGCGGCCTATATCCAGCGCCTAAAAGACGCAGACTTCGCCGCCATCGACCGGTTCATCCAACAACAATCGAAGCGCTATGAGGTGTTTATCGCCCCCCCCACCCGTACCCGTCTGGGAACGCAGATCGACACCCCACCTCCCGCAGTACCGGCCATCGACGCCAGCCTGCTGGAGAGGCTCACCTGGAGCCTCCAGCTACGCTACTGGGCCTGGAAAAACACCCCGGATGAAGACTCCAACCAGCATCGCGTGAGGATCTTCGTGCTCTATCAGCAGGGACGGGAGGGCGCCGCCCTGGCCCACTCGCTGGGTCTGCAGAAGGGGCTGCTAGGCGTGGTGCACGCCTACGCCATCGACAAACAGACGCAGAAGAACAACCTTGTGATCGCCCATGAGCTACTGCATACGGTGGGCGCGAGCGACAAATATGGCGCCGATGGCATGCCGCTCTTCCCCATCGGCTACGCCCGGCCCGACAAACAACCCCTTCACCCGCAAAGCCGCTGTGAGATAATGGCGGGTCGGCTCGCCGTCTCTGCCAGCGAAGCACAGATGCCGGCTAGCCTGCGCCACTGTGTGATCGGCCCACAGAGCGCCGCCGAAATCGGCTGGGTGTTGGAAGAGTAAACAGAATATAGGACGGCCCGTGGCCGCCGCGTGTCATCAATTGAACTCAAGGATGATGTCGGGCGCAGCCCGACCTATACGGTGTCATGTTTAATTACCGGATGAAAATTGATAACAGATTCCAATTATGAACAAGCCTATCCAGTGGCAGAGCCCTGCCGACATCGAATTTAAAGATATCCTCTACCACCAGGCCGAGGGCATTGCCAAGATCACCATCAACCGCCCTGAAGTGCGCAATGCGTTTCGGCCAGAGACTGTGGAGGAGCTGGGCCAGGCGTTCCGCCGCGCCCATCTCGACCCGCAGATCGGCGTCATCATCCTCACCGGCGCCGGCGATCTCGCCTTCTGCTCCGGCGGCGATCAAAAGATTCGCGGCGACGGCGGCTACCGGGACCATAACGGCGTGGAGCAGCTCAACGTGCTGGAGCTGCAGCGCCAGATCCGCACCCTACCCAAGCCAGTGATAGCGATGGTGGCGGGCTACGCTATCGGCGGCGGCCACGTACTACACCTGATCTGTGACCTCAGTATCGTCGCCGACAACGCCCGCTTCGGCCAGACCGGCCCCCGTGTCGGCAGCTTCGACGGCGGCCTAGGCGCCGGCATCCTGGCGCGCACCGTGGGCCTCAAAAAAGCCAAGGAGATCTGGTTCCTCTGCCGCCAGTACGACGCGCAACAGGCACTGCAGATGGGGCTGGTGAATACCGTGGTGCCGCTAGCTGAGCTGGAGGCGGAAACGGTGCAGTGGTGCCGCGAGATGCTACAGCTCTCTCCCACCGCGCTGCGCGTGCTGAAGGCATCATTCAACGCCGATACCGATGGCTTGTCCGGCATTCAGGAGCTGGCGGGCAACGCTACCGCCCTCTTCTACCTCACCGAAGAGGCCCAGGAGGGGCGCGACGCCTTCGTCGAGAAGCGTCCGGCGGATTTCAACAAATTCCCGCGTCGCCCATGAAGCGCTGGCTGCTCGCGATTCGCCCCAAGACATTGGGGATCTCGCTGGTGCCAGTACTGGTGGGCAGCGGCCTCGCCTGGGCGGAGACGGCGCAGCTCCACTGGCCAACCGCCCTGGCGGCCCTAGCTGGCGCGCTGCTGATCCAGATAGGCACCAACCTGCACAACGATGCCGCCGACTTCGAGCGTGGCGCCGACACCGCCGAGCGCATCGGCCCGGCCCGCGCTACCGCCCAGGGCTGGTTCAGCGCCGCCGAGGTGAAGCGGGCTGCCTATTTCGCCTTCGGTCTGGCGTTTCTAATCGGCCTCTATCTCGCTTGGCACGGCGGCTGGCCGATCGTGCTGTTGGGGCTCGCCTCGCTGGCGGCAGGTTACGCCTACACCGGCGGCCCCAGGCCAATCGCCTACAGCGCCTCCGGCGAGCTGTTTGTGTTCCTCTTCTTTGGCCTGGCGGCAGTACTCGGCAGCTACTATCTGCAGACAATGAGTCTGTCGTTCAACGCCTTCGCCGCCGCGGTGGCGGTGGGCCTGCTCGCCGCTGCGGTACTGTTGGTCAACAACTATCGAGACCTAGAGACCGATGAACGGGCCGACAAGCTGACCCTGGCGCACTATCTGGGCCGCGCGCACGCTCGACAACTCTACGCCCTCCTTCTGTTGCTGCCCTTCCTGCTGCCACTGCTGGCGCCACAGATCAGCCCAGGCGGCTGGCTGGTGTTGATTGCCCTGCCGTTGGCGCTGCGGCTGCTCTACCGTTTCATCAGCGAACCCCCTGGCCCGGCCTTCAATCAAATCCTGGCACAGACCGCCCAACTGCAGCTCGCCTACGGATTGTTGTTGAGCGGCGGCCTGCTGCTTTGAGATGCAAATCAAGCATGCGCGTCTGATCCCCTACCGGTTGCCGCTGCAACGGCCCTGGCGCACCAGCCGGGGCACACTGAAGGAGAGGCAGGGCTGGCTGGTCGCCTTGGAGACAGAGGCAGGGCTGCGTGGCTGTGGCGACTGCGCCCCCCTGCCGGTTGCAGGCACAGAAAACAGGGAACAGGCCAAGCATTGGCTCTCTCAACAGATGCCGGCCCTGACGGGAGACTCACCAAGAGAGCGGCTTGCCGCACTACCAATAGGGGGCGGCTGCCCTGCCGCCCGATGTGCACTGGAGAGCGCGCTGCTCGATCTCATCAGTCAGGCTGAAGGCGTAAGCCTTCGCCACTGGCTCAATCCCCAGGCGGCGAAATCGGTGCCGGTGAATGCCAACATCGGCGCGCTAGATGGGCAAGTCGGCGAGCGTAGCGAACGGGCCCTAGCGCAGGGGTTCGATATCCTCAAACTCAAGCTAGGACTGGATCGCGTTGGGCAGGAGCTGGCCCGGCTGGAGCAGTTGGCGGCAAGCCTGCCACCATCCACCCGGCTGCGGCTGGATGCTAACGGCACCTGGGATTTTGCCCAGGCGAGCGCCTTCCTGCAAGACATCGAAGGGCTGCCGGTGGAATCGATCGAGGAGCCTTTAAGCACTCCGGAGACCGCCAGCCTGACAGCACTTCAGGCACAGACCCACTACCCTCTAGCGATCGATGAATCCCTGCCCCGCTTCGAGCTGGAGAGGCTGTTGCAACACCCGCCAGTGCGGCGCCTGATCATCAAGCCGATGGTTCAGGGCGGGCTGCTGTCATCGCTCAGACTGGCCCAACGAGCTGCCGAGTCCGGCATGGAGGCGCTGGTCACCAGCAGCCTCGAGAGTGCAGTGGGAATTCAGGCCGCCGCTCAGCTCGCCGCGGCAATCGGCGGCGCAGAACAACCACTGGCCCACGGGCTGGCCACCAGCGACTGGCTGGCCCGGGATCTGGCCCAGCCACCGCAAATCATTGCGGGCCAGCTGCTGTTAAACGACGTTATCGGACTTGGCCTAAGGGGCCTGCACAACCTGGAGTCACCGCAATGATGAGCAGCAGATTCGACTACCACTTCAGAGTCCAATTACACGATATCGACGCCGCCGGGGTGGTATTTTTTTCCCATACCCTGCGCCACGCCCACGATGCCTATGAGGCCTTCATGGCGGAAATGGGCTTCAGCCTGCATGATCTGATCGAAGCCAAACAGGGTCTGCCCCTGGTCCACAGCGAAGCTGACTATCTACGCCCCATGCGCCATGGTGATGCAGTCGAAATCCGGTTACAGGTGGAACGGCTAGGCGATAGCTCATTCACCATCGCTTATCAATTTTTTGATTCACAGGGGGGTAAACTGGCGCGGGTGAGAACCACCCACGTCATGCTGGACCTCAGCAATGGCAGCTCAATGCCACTTTCTGAGGAGCTGAGAAAGAGCCTAGCCGCCTATCTGGAGTAACGGCTAACGGGGCGGGCATCGCCGTGATCAGTGTGGCAACTGCTGACTGATCACGGCGATGCCCGCCCCATTGCACTCTGCCTTTTACGGCTCGCCTCCGCCGGCACCCATCCGTGTGCGCAGCTGCGATCGTTGGGCCGATTTAGCAGCCTCGAACTGAAGGCATCAAGACAGTGAGATGGTCAGCGGCGTCTGCCGCCACGTCCTCTTCTTGGCCGGTCGGGCCCGACACGGATCATGCTACCGTTGAATTCACTGCCGTCGAGCGCTGCAATAGCGGCGCGGGCTTCGTGTCCTTCCATATCGATAACGGCAAAGCCCTTGCAATCACCGGAGAAGAGATCTTTTACCAGTTTGAGAGAACGGACCACGCCGTATTCCGAAAAGAGTGCTGTCAGACTCTCTTCTGTGGTCGATCTAGGGAGACCACGAACCGAAAGGGTAATCAATGCTTTTGACCTGCTGCGTAATTCGTCGACAAATAAGTCTGTGCATCCCTGCACCTATCTAATCCGCTGCGACAACGGTTCGGAAAACCGTCCCATAAAGAAACGGGACAGCGGATTGAAACAAAACTTACAGCGGAACTACGTTATCAGCTTGGGGGCCTTTCTTGCCATCGACTTCAGTAAACTCGACCTTTTGGCCATCTTCAAGAGAAACATGGCCTTCACCAACAATCGCGCGAAAATGAACAAACAGGTCTTTGCCACCCTCGCGTTCGATAAAACCATAACCCTTTCCGCTGTCGAACCATTTGACGGTTCCGGTTTGTCTTTCTGACATCTGTAAATACCTCAATGAATTGCAAATATGTCCGTCTCAATGAACGAACCACCACCACGAATCTTGGCAGGCACTATGAAGCTCGATTCGAATGTATCTGTGAGGAAACAGCGAATGTTAGGCGTTATAGGTAGGACTAAGATCATGAAGACGCAAAAGATATATCGCCTTAGGCTGAAATGCAAACTAAACCCGTCCATTACGCGAGATTGGCCACCTTCAGCACGCTGCCGCATGCGTCGCCGGTCTCGACGTTGGCCGTGAATACCCGCTCCAGCCCTTGAGCCCTGGTCATCGCAGCAATGGGGAGCATACCACAGTCTTTGCTGTACAAACCGTCCGCTTCTGGCCGGCGGCGGCAGCTCAGTGTGCCTGAATCGGGTTTGGCAGATACAATCTGGCGTTTTTTATCAGGCGATGTTTTTCAAACCAACCTCTGTTCATCTCCAGGGCGTAGATGGCCGGCCCGGCTGAAGCGTAGGTTGTCAGCCCACTATCGGGAGGCATAGTGTGGGTATTGAGCAGACGACCCTCGCTGTCGAAGAAGCCCACATCGAGGGGCATGGACATGTTCAGCATCCAGATCTTCACGATCTTCTCATGGGGAAACACCATCAGCAGGCCCTGATCCTTGGCAAGTTTTTCTCGCCCAATCAGGCCAGTCGCTCGCGATTCCAGATCCGCCGCCAACTCCACTTCAGCACGGACGTCATTGACATAGATGGTTGTCCGTTCTGTGTGGTCGCAGGCCGATAGAAGGGTGGCGAACAGCAGCGCGGGGAGCACTCCGACTTTTGTCTGCTCGGCAAGGCGCATTCGAGTCGTTCAATCAATCCGAGATCACAGATTCACTTTGATGCCGGCTCAGGCAACCCCAGTTTGGCCTGATACTCACTCAATAACTCCTCTGCGTGGCGGATCTGCTCCAGCGGCATGGCCGCGGCGGCCGTATCTCTGAAACGCTCGGCATATCTGTCTCCCGCCTGCATACCCAGGGCAAACCAGACATAGGCCATCGGGTAGTTCGTCTCCGTTCCCAGGCCATAGAGATACATGCTGCCAAGCTTGCTGTAGGCACGGGTATCACCAGCCTGCGAGGCGGCCTGAAACTCCTTGAAAGCGGTTGCTCTATCACCTTTCCGGTTGGCCTCTTCCCCCTCTTCAAAATCGGCCTGGAGAGCGAAAGAAAACAACAGGAAACAGCTGGTGAGAATGGTGCGAAAAGAGATCATGCGTTGGGTCCTGATCAGCCAAAAGATGCCAGGGATGTTACAACAAAATCGTCCGATGGATGAGCCGCCAGCGCTCCAGCTGCTATAAACCCGATATACGCAATAATCGAGGAGTTTCCCCATGACCAACCGAGCTTCCGGCCCTGAGACCAACCAAGCCCCAAATTTTCCCAGCCCCACTGCGCAGCAGCCACGGCAGAGTCTGAGCATGCACGATGGCGTTGAGGTCTGGCATGATTGCTGTTCCTGCGAGGCGGAGCCCTATTGGCTCGACCTGATGGAGCACGCTGCCGAGGCACCGGGCAAAGAGCGCTAGCCTCCTGCGGGATCTACCCTTCTGGCTTAAGCCTTCTCCTGGGCCACCGCACCCGCCAGATCGCTGGTCGCCGTCTCCACCGAGCCGGCATGCGAATCCTCGAAACATGCCTGATCCAGCGCTCCCTCACCCTTAGCAATGATGCAGGAGACGGCGCAGTCACCGGTGACGTTGCAGGCGGTGCGCATCATGTCGAGCAGGCGGTCGACGCCGATGATCAGCGCGATCCCCTCCACCGGCAGGCCGACCTGGTTGAGCACCATGGTCAGCATCACCAACCCGACACCGGGCACCGCGGCGGTGCCGATCGAGGCCAGAGTCGCAGTCAGCACCACCATCAGATACTCGGTGACGCCGAGATCTACGCCGTAGACGTTGGCGATGAAGACGGTCGCCACCCCCTGCATCATGGCGGTGCCGTCCATATTGAGGGTGGCACCGAGCGGCACGGTAAAGGAGGCGACCGAGGTATCCACCCCCATCTTCGCCTCCACGGTACGCATGGTGATAGGGATGGTGGCGCCGGAACTGGCGGTGGAAAAAGCAAAGGTAGCTGGATCGCGCATCTTGCGCAGAAAGCGCAGCGGGTTGAGCCCGGCCAGCAGCTTCAGCAACAGCGGGTAGGTGACGAAAGCATGCAGCCCGAGCGCCACCGTCAGGGTCAGGAAATAGGCCAGCAGTGGCACGATCAGATCGAGTCCTTGAGTGGCAAAGGTGCGTGCGATCAGCGCAAACACGCCGTAAGGAGCGAGACGCATGATGATCTCCACCATGTGCATGATCACCGCATCCAGGTCGTTGAACAGGTTGAGCACGTGCCGGCCGCGCTCACCGGCGAGGGTGATGGCGATGCCGAACAGCAGCGAGAAGACGATGATCTGCAGCATGTTGCCCTCGGAGAGGGCCGCCACCGGATTGGTCGGCACCATGCTGATGAAGACCTGGGAGATCGGCGGCGCCTCCTTGCCCTGGAAACTCACATCGGCAACCCCCGCCTCGAAGCCCTGGCCCGGCCCGACCACCGTCGCCAGAATCAGGGCGATGCTGATCGCCACCGCGGTGGTAAAAAGGTAGAGCAGGATCGCCTTGACGCTCATCCGCCCCAGCGCCGACAGGTTGCCAAGCGAGGTGACCCCGCCCACCAGGGAGACAAACACCAACGGCACCACCAGCATCTTTAACGAAGCGACGAAGATCGCACCGACCACATAGAGCAGACCGTCGGTCAGATAATCCTTGAGCAGGCCTTCAGCACCGAATAGCAGGTTGAGCAGTATGCCCAGCAGGGCGCCGCTGGCCATCGCGATCATGATCCGGCGGGTCAGGCCGTGGAGTTTCTGGTGACTCATGCTGTGTTGGGGTTCCGGTTGTTTGTTGAGCTGCGGAACGTTAACAGATGGTTTGAAATGTGTACAAAGAGTTTATTGCGGGTGACAAAGTGGCTAGCAGAGCTGCACGGAACCGGATTCAAGCAATGGAGACATTTACTCAAATCAGTTAACAAGTCACAGAGGTCTCTCAGCAGTTGCGCAAATAAAACCATGGCGAAGCAGGTCGAGCCGCGACGAGTCAAATCTGAGGGAACTCTTGAGGGCAAGCACCTCGCTATTCAGATAGGGCCCCGTCGGCGAATATCATAGAGGCCAGGAGCACAGATTCCATCAACAGGCCGGATGTAAGACTACCATCGATTCTCTTCGCCAACGCGTTTCACTTGGCAAACGGGCGGCGTGCATATAAGTGTTTCCTTAACAAGCCAGCAGTGAGCAGACTAATATGAAAACAGAGCGGGTGGAGCAATGCGAAGAAAGCCACCTGGGCCGAAAATGAAAGAAGCTGCAGCCCGCCGGCTTTCCCGGCAGACTGCAGCCTCAGCTTGAGCGATCAACTCAGGGGGCCAGCAAACTCAGTTGAGTAGATTATGAACCCCCCAAAAGAGCAGCTTCCCGGTCAAGATCACTCCCAGCAATGCGAACATCACCATGGAAGTGATCACGTAGCTGCTGATATCCCGCTGATCATTGCGCGTTCTAATCATAGGCATCACCTCTTTAACACTAGGCTAGTTTCGACAACAAACCGGTCTGATATCCGCACCTGAAAGAGTCAAGCTCTCGTGGTGGCTCTCAGATGCATATTAGCTGTTGTTGATGCGCGATAGCGGCAGGATCAGTGCGGGGTTAAGGCATTTTTGAGGGTTCAGGATTTAGATTAACGGGACGAAGGCAACTCAGGAAATTCATGCGCCCAGCGGGGATTCCTATTCCGTTCTCAGCGACACCAGAGTCACCGGCTTGCCACGCTTGTGCTGACGTGGCCAGACCCCATAATGACCAGCCTGCAGTGGCTCCAGACGCCGGCGGTTAATGATCGACACCGCCGCTGCCGAGAGCCGCAGCACAGGCAACCGGCGACGGCTCCCATCCACCACCAGGGGTGGCGACCAATCAATCCGGGCAGCGATCCAGGCCGGCGTGTTGCGGTTCGGCAGGGTAAAGTTGGCATAGTCCCAGAGCAGCAGCTCCTGCAGCAGCGGATCACCATCCAGCCAGGGCTCAAGAAAACCGACCAGATGCCCGAACAGTCGCTCAGGTTGCATCTTCTCCCGTGCGATGCCCTCCCCCAACTGTTCCATCAGCGTATCGAAAAAGCACACCAGCTCATCGTTGAAGTGGTGCGGCACCAGCCGCATCAGGGTCGCAACCAGATAGCCACTGTTCCAGAGCCGCTCCAGCAGGGCCGCATAGCGTTTGAAGCGGGCAAACGCTTGGAAGCTAAGCAGCGGATGGGCCAACACCTCGTAGGGTGGCTGCGGATCCCAACGGTAGCCCAGCGTCTGTGCCTGATCATGCAGCGGCGTTCCGGGCAGCAGCTTCAGGCTGCCGAGCTGCAGATGCTCGGGAAACAGCCGGAACACCCGGTTGAGTGAGTCGGCGCAGTGTGCCGCATCCTCCCCCGGCAGCCCGACGATCAGATCGAGGTGGACTGGATGGCGCTTCATCGCCACCAGTTCGCGGATATTATCCAGCGCCTTGGACACCTCCATCTGCCGTTCGATGGCATTGAGCACCGGTTCATTGAGGGTCTGCAGGCCGATCTCAAACTGAAAACGGCCCGGCTCGGCGTGGCGGAAGATCACCATCGCCTCCGCAGAGATACGATCCGGGTTGAGCTCCAGATGGAAACGCAGATCACCCTCCGCTTCGGCAAAACGTTGCAGCAGACGCAGGGTGCGCTGTTTGCCGAGATGGAAACTGCGATCGAGCAGCTTGATGGTCTTGCCTTTTAATCGGGAGAGGACCGCCAGCTCCTGTTCCACCCGTTCGATGGGGAAGGCACGCAGACGGTCAGTGGCGCTGGTGCAGAAGGTGCATTTATAAGGGCAACCGCGGGAGGTCTCCCAGTAGATCAGCGGTTTCCCCGCATCAAAGCTACTCAGCAGGATGGTGGAGGGGATCTGTTCCACCGGTAACAACCGGATCGGATTACGGTGGATCTGGCCCTGATCCCACCAGATCAGGCCAGAGATGGTTGACAACTCCCCTACCCCAGCAAACTGCCAGCGCAATAGATCGCGAAATGCCGCCTCGCCCTCACCATCCACCACAAAGTCGATGATCGGCACAGCCCTGAGCAGCGCCTCGCCCCGCGGTCCTGCCTCCGGCCCGCCAAAGACGATCCGACACTCCGGCAGCAGCTGTTTGAGCAGCTGCGCCAAGCGGATGCAGGCATCGATATTCCAGAGATAGCAGGAGAAGCCGATCAGCCGCGGCTGCCAGGCCACCAGCTCCTCAAGCAGCGTCTGGTGACTGACATTGACCTGCGCCTCGAACAGCTGGATCCCGGCATGGAAAGGCTCGTTCCAGCAGAAGGCGGCCAGCGAGCGGATCGCCAGCGAAGAGTGGCTGTAGCCCGCATGCAGTGCAACCAGGGCTACCGGGTGGGATGCGGCGCTGAGGCACCGGTCAGGATCGATCATCGCGCGCACTATACACCGGCACAAGGTATTCAGCAGCCGTTCAGTTAAGCAGGTCCAAACTCTTTGCAGATTCAAAAGGAGGGACCAACCATGCCAACCCACACCACCCCCGCCAGCCACAGAGGCCTACCCCTGATCGCCGCAGCTACCGTCTGGCTGGCACTCTTTTCCAGCCCCACCCCGTCGGCCACAGCTCCGACGCTGAAGCTCTTCCCCACCACTGTTCTAGAGGATATCCGCCACACCGGCAGGGTGGCAAAGGAGATGGAGAGCGGCCTGCAACAGGTGATCGAACGGCTCGATCTGCAGCAGCAGATGACCATCGAGAGCAAATGCGATGGCGCCGAGGAGGACCCCGGCTGCAACCAGCTGCGCCAACAGCTGAGTACCAGCTATCTGGAGATGCTGCAGATCATGGAGCAGAACCTGCCTGAGATGGAGAGTGCGGTGGAGACCACCCGCAAGAGTCTAGCGAAACGCCTGCGCACCGAACTGGGGCAACGCATGACCCCCTGGGAGTTGCAGCAGGCCCTGCTCGGTGAGTCGCAGCAGATAGCCGACAGCACCCGGCCCAGCCTGCGCGGCCGTTCTGGGATGCGTCTCAGCGACCGTTTCAACCAGTACTACAAGCTGGTCGCCAACGGCTCTGCCTCCAACGACACCTCGCTGGCGGTGATCGCCTCCGACATCTACCTCGACATGGAGGAGACCGCCAACCTGATCACCCGCACCCGCCAAGAGATCAGCCGCGCCACTCTGATGGGGCAGCTCTCGCAATCCTTCGGCGTGATCACTCCGGAGATGCAGCAGATTGTGAACGGCGTGAAACAGATCCTGTTCGGCGACCCGGCAGCAGAACAGCCGATCGCCGCACCTCCCGCCACCCAGGCCGCCGACTACCACAGCCCACTAGCCATGTAGACAGACCAGGAGAGAGAGCATGAAGATCCGAAACAGCCTCTACGCCAGCGCATTCGCAGCCACTCTTTTCGCTATCAGCGGCTGTAACAGCGAGACGGTCAAGGCCAACGTCTGCAATCCACCCGAAGGGCACGATCTGAATCAGGCGATGCAGCAGGCAAAACAGGACCTCAGCGACATCTGCGGCTACCGTTTCAATGCCTACTTCAGTCAGTTGATGAAGATCGCCGAGGGCGACCCACAACCCGCCAACAAGGAGAAGTTCAGCGACTTCATGATGTGGGCCCACCGCACCAGCCTGCTCAGCAAGCGCCAGGCCCGGGAACTCTACAACCGCTATTTCAACGTCAAATATGTCTCCCTGATGGGGGACTACAACAACTGCTCCACCAGCTGCACCCGCCAGCAACAGCTGATCAGCGAGATGCAGCAGGAGCTGCTCGACAAGGAGCAGGGATTGCTCAAGATCAGCCGAGACAACAGCGGCTACCAGCGTGCCGACCGTCTGCTGCAGGAGACCGAGTTGGTACTCGAAGCCACCTGCACCGCCTGCCGCAGCAACTGAGGCCAAAATGAACCAGACAACCACAGGTCACTTTCTGAAGGGTTTTGCCGCTGGCGGTGGTGTGACCCTGCTGCTGGGAGCCAGTGGCCTCTACCTCGCCAGTCTGAGCGGAGCGATCAGCATCGACAGCGGCAAACTGATGGCGCTGCAGCAGTGGCTCGACTGGCTCAACCAGAACCTCGGTAGCGCGCTGCTACCGTTCAGCCTGATCGCGCTGCTGTTTCTGGTCAATCTCACTGTCTTGAAGCAGAAGCTGCAGCGTGGCGACCCACCCGAACAGGTCGCTCAGACGGAGCACCTGCTGGATGTCTGGACCGGCCTGTTCTTCGGCATCGGCGTAATCTGGACCGCCATCGGCATGCGCGGCGCACTGCTGCAGGCGCTTGGGGATCCGACCTCTAGCGCCCAGCTGGGGGCGTTTGTGATCCTGCAGCGGCTGGTCGATGGCGGCATCCTGCTGGCCCTATCCACCACCATCTTCGGCGGCATAGGCGGCTATCTGATGCGGCTGATCAAGGCCCTCTCTGTGGGCGGCGAGCTGCGCCGCTTCTATCTGCAGCACCACGCACAGCAGAGCGACTCGATACTGCTGGTGTTACAGCGTATTGAGCAGCAGCTGGAGAGTATGGGAAATAAGGACCAAACCGACCATGTACCCAAGCTACTCGAACATCGAGCCCACTGATCCATTCCTGCAGGGTGACGGCGGCGACAGCCTGCAGACCGATGTGATGCGCTTCATGGCGATCCTCGGCTTCTGCCTGCTGGCGATCTTTGCCTTGGTCCAGTCACTGCCCCAAGACGACCCGCAACGAGAGGCGTTGAGCGCGCAGATCAGCCAGCTGACGCAGCAGCGGGAACAACATCGGGCAGAGCTATCACAACTGCACCAACAGCTCGAGCAGGCCGCTGCGAGGGCGCAACAAATGGCGCAGTCGGCTCGCGAATCCGCAACGACCATCCAGCAGCAACGCCGCCAGATCGAAGCGTTAAGCGGCCAACTGGCCAGCGCAACCGAACAGCGCAAAAGCAGCCGGGAGGCGCAGGCGCAGCGCTGGCCAAGCGACACCACTCAACCCGCAAAGCTGCTCAGACAACCCGGATTCACCCTGCGCTTCGCTTCCGATCAGGTATTGCTGCAGCTGATTCGCCAACGCCACATCAAGTTTTTCGCCATCTCCGGTGAGATGGCCTGGCGCGCCACCTCCGCCCTCAGCTACATCGAGCAGAGGCCGCCATCACAAATCCACGAGATGAGCACTGCAACCGTCCCCAGTGCCCTGATCAACGCCCTGCCCACCAGCAGGGCAGACGAGATGACCTGGGGAGTGGTGCTGCCCGCAGCAATCCACACCGAAATCAAACAGCTGATGCAGCAGTATCGCCAGGGCGATCTGGTGATCGATCGCCACGGCAAAGTGCACATCAAAGGAGCCGTAGATGAAGATTGAGCGCCTTCTCTGCCCGCTGTTTCTGTTGATCCTCGTCGGTTGCGGCAGCCAACCCCAGCGCCCTGCCGCAAGCAGCAGCCTGGATCGCTGGATCGACCAGCAACTGATCCCCCACCTGCAACAGAGACTCACCCGTGAACCACGCCTGATGGGGCAGCCGATCCTGATCGGCGGCCTGCAAGCAGGCCAGATCTCCCCGCTGGAGGATCAGCTGAGCCATTCAATCGCGCGTCGCCTGACCCAGGGGCTGCTACCGCAGCGCAGCATCAACCTGCTCTCGCTCAATGCGACAGACAAGTGGCGCTTCTACTCACGGCAGCGGGCCTGTGCTGAGACCCCGGAGGTCCACTACCTGCTTGGCATCGAGATGGAGAGACGGCCTGGCGCACAACTAAGTGTTTCGGTCAGGATCCTGGATCTGCAGGAGAATCACTGGGTCTCCGGGGTTGGACTGCAGTGGCAGGGGAGCGCGGATGCGGCACAACTGGCGCTGAGCCAGCAGGCGCATCACGACGAGGCGCTGCGCGGCCTGCGCAGACTGCCATTCCGGACAGACCAGCCAGATCTGGCGGCACATCGACTGGCCAGCGATCTCGCCTGCCAGATCCGTCAGCTGCCTCTAACCAGCCCACAACTCTATCTTGTGCAACAGCAAGACAGTGACCGCCGCCTGCAACTGGTGGGCCACTACCTCAGCCGCCTGGGCAGGGTTCATCTGACCCGGCACAAAGAGGAGGCAGATCTGGTGATGCAGGCGCAGTCACTATCGGTGTCGGCCTCTCTCAGCCAATATTGGGTGACACTGAAGCCGCTCGAGGCAGAGGCAGCGCCGCTCGATATCGGCAGCAGCATCTATTCGTTGCAGACTGCCGGTGAGCCGCAGCAGAGCGGTGTCAAACAACCTGTTGTACGCATCCTCAGCCCCGCCTCGGAACAGCTATGCGATTCACCCATCCCCTGGCAATCTGGCATGCAGCAGATTGCAGCCCACCGAACGGAGAGGATTCCCGGCTGTTTTGCCATCGAGATCGAGGCAGCTGCAGACGAGTTCGTGTTTGCCTTCAAACAGACCGGCGGGCAGAGGCTGCTGCGCCTCAGCCCCTCCAGCTGTCTCTCCCTGAGTGTACAGCCGTCTGCAGAACAGCCCCGGCGACGATTGCGGTTACCCTCTGCACACGCCCGACCGGCGCTATTTTCCGCCCGGCGGCCGGAACGTTACATCCTGCTGCTCGCCAAACGGGGGGAGCCGGCCACTCGCCTGTCACGCCATCTCGCCCAGCTGGCCGATCCCTGTGACCAGGATGAGCAGCCTGCCATCTCCCGAGAGCAGCAACGGCTCTGGCTGGAAGCGCTAGAACAGATCGTCGATCAGCATCCACAGACGATCAGCTGGCGCGCCCTGGAGATCGGCGAGCCGCTCCATCAGACCGCCCACTGGCGCCAAACACACAGATAACCGCGGGAGGACAAGATGTTCAGGATATTGGGATTTATCACCGGCAGCAGCATCGCTGCACTACTGCTTTTAAGCCTGCTCGATCCACCTCAACTGACCGAACTGCACAGCAAGGTTGACGCAACTCTTGGGCAGATAAGCGAGGCGGTACAACACGATAAGCGGCCTACTCCAGCACCAGCAGAGACTAGCAGGGCGGCAAGCCAGTCCATCGCCCAAGCCAAATCAACGAAACATCAACCGGCAACCCTCTCCCCGTCAGAGGTGAGTTCGCCGGAACAGCTGCCACTGGCCTGGCAACCGTTCTGGAAACCTTTCCGCAGCGAGCTCTCGGCGCTTGGATTTGCCAGCCGCATCGCCCGGCTCAGTGGCCGTGAAGTCCACGTGGAACAGAGCGGCAGCGGCAGATACCAGGCCCAGTTTGCCTACCGTGGCGAACCAGACCGGCGCGTCGGACTCGCGCTGATCAGCAGTGCCAGCGGCCTTCCCATCGAACAGGGAACGCCATAGATGGCCTTCCTGAGCCGAGGCGCCGCCACCCTCGCATTGCTGCTAATACCGGCACTGCTTTATGCAGCACCTGGATCCTCATCCGCTCGATCCAGCGAGATGCAGCAACGTTGGCGGGCGTTTCTTGAACAGCAGGAGCATCAGCCTGCCATCTCAGCTAGGCTCCCCTATCTGCACTGCTTCCAGCGGGCTGCGGCAGCCCAGCAGCTGCCCACGCTGTTGCTGTTGGCCGTGGCCCGGGGCGAGAGCGACTTCGACGCCAATGCCATCTCCAAAGCCAATGCCCACGGTCTGATGCAGATCCAGTGGCCTGGGACCGCCAATCATCTGGGCATCTATCGGCTCGCCGATCTCTATCAGCCCTGTCGTAACGTGGCGGCGGGCGGACGCTATCTGAAGGAGTTGCTACAGCGCTACGATGGCGATCTACACCGTGCGCTGGCGGCCTACAATTATGGCCCCAGCCGCATCACCAAAGAGGATGCACCGATCCCCGATGGCGCCGACTGGTACAGCCGCTATATCTACCGTCATCTACAGAGCCTGCTTGGCCGCTATGCTGCCACCACCACTAGCCAGCGCCAGACCGACTTCTCAAGTGAACAGAAACTGCTCCTGGTCGAGTTCAACCGACCCTACCGGGCGGAGGCCATGCTGGCCCATCTCACCGCCCGTTTTCCGGCGCTCCACTTCGACTGGTTCCGCACCCCGGCACTACGATTTCGCGTGGTGGTGGTGATTGCAGATGAGCACGCAGCAAAGCAGGCTCTGCCACTGCTGAAGGCGGCTGGATTCGACTCCAGAGATTTTTCGGAACGACATCTCACCTTCAAGAAAAAATCTCGCCTTTGAATTAGCCACACGCTACTATTCGTAAGGTTTTTTGCACCCTTACTGCAGAACCCTCTATCTAGTTATTCTCTTAAATTACAACAAGTTATAAACAAGGACTCAGCATGTTCGACCTCAGGAACACACGAATCGGTGTACTTGGACTGGGCTACGTCGGTCTGCCTCTGGCCGTCGAATTTGGCAAACAGTATCCAACCATCGGCCTCGATATTAACGAAGCTCGGGTAGAGGAACTGAAACAGGGCCGCGACAGCTCCCTGGAAGTAGAACCCGAAGAGCTCAAGGCCTGCCCTCAACTCAGCTACAGCAGTAATCCGGACGATCTAAAGGACTGCAACGTCTACATCGTTACGGTTCCTACTCCGATCAACGAACACAAGCAGCCCGACCTGAGCCCGCTGATCGGCGCCAGCCGCATGCTTGGCAGCCTGATCAAGCCTGGCGATGTCGCAATCTTCGAGTCGACCGTCTACCCCGGCGCCACCGAAGAAGACTGCATCCCGATCATCGAAGAGATCTCCGGGCTCAAGTTCAACCAGGACTTCTACGCCGGCTACAGCCCCGAGCGCATCAACCCCGGTGACAAAGAACACCGCCTGGTGACCATCAAGAAGGTCACCTCCGGCTCCACCCCCGATGTCGCCGACTATGTTGATGATCTCTATAAGAGCATCATCCAGGCCGGCACCCACAAGGCGAGCAGCATCAAGGTCGCCGAGGCTGCCAAGGTCATCGAGAACACCCAGCGCGACGTCAACATCGCCCTGATCAACGAACTCGCACTGATCTTCAATCGCCTCGGTATCGACACCGAGGAGGTACTGGCGGCCGCTGGCACCAAGTGGAACTTCCTGCCCTTCAAGCCCGGCCTGGTAGGTGGCCACTGTATCGGTGTCGACCCCTACTACATCGCTCACAAGGCGCAGGCCACCGGCTACCAGCCCGAGATCATCCTTGCCTGCCGTCGCCTCTCCGACAGCATGGGTTCCTATGTGGTCTACACCGTGGTCAAGCTGATGATGAAGCGCGGCGTGATCTCCGGCAACGGCAAGGTGCTGGTGCTCGGCTTGACCTTCAAGGAGAACTGCCCCGATCTGCGCAACACTCGCGTGGTCGACATCATCGCCGAATTCGATGACTACGGCGCCTCCGTCGACGTCTACGATCCCTGGGTGGACAAGGACGAAGCCCACAAAGAGTACGGCGTCACCCCCATCGACAACCTCGAAGAGGGTGCCTATGACGCAGTGGTATTGGCAGTAGCGCACAACGAGTTTGTCGAGATGGGCATCGACAAGATCCGCGCCCTGTGCAAACCCGATGGCGTACTCTACGACGTCAAGAATATCCTGCCCGCCGATCAGGTGGACGGTCGCCTGTAACTAGGGCATCCGCCCCGACCCCGATTACTCAAGGTTCCCAAGGAGAATCCATGAAAGTTTTGATCACCGGCGGTGCCGGTTTCATCGGCTCCGCGCTGGCGCTGCGCCTGCTGGAGCGCGGCGATGAGGTCATCAGCATCGATTGCCTCAACGACTACTACGACGTCAACCTGAAGAAGGCGCGCCTGGCGCGTACCCAGGACCACCCCAACTTTACCGACATCCGGATGGAGTTGGAGGATCGTGAAGGTATCGCCGATCTCTTTGCCACCCACAAGCCAAACCGGGTAGTCAACCTGGCGGCCCAGGCCGGTGTGCGCTACTCTATCGAGAATCCGCTCGCCTATATCGACTCCAATCTGATGGGCTTCGGCCACATCCTGGAGGGGTGTCGCCACAACGACGTGGAGCACCTGGTCTACGCTTCCAGCAGCTCGGTCTACGGTGCCAACACCTCGATGCCCTTCTCGGTGCATGACAACGTCAACCACCCGGTGAGCCTCTACGCGGCTACCAAGAAGGCCAACGAACTGATGGCCCACACCTACAGCCACCTCTACCGGCTACCCACCACCGGACTGCGCTTCTTCACCGTTTATGGCCCTTGGAGCCGCCCCGACATGGCGATGCTCAAGTTCGCCCACAAGATCATGAAGGGCGAGCACATCGACGTTTTCAACTACGGCAAGCATCAGCGTGACTTCACCTACATCGATGACATCGTCGAGGGTGTGATTCGGGTGCTGGATCGCCCAGCCCAGCCCAATCCGGACTGGAACAGTGACAACCCGGACACCGCCAGCAGCCGTGCGCCCTACCGCATCTACAACATCGGCAGCAACAACCCCACCGAGTTGATGCGTTACATTGAGCTGTTGGAAGAGTCGCTGGGCAAGAAGGCGAAGGTCAACATGCTGCCGCTGCAGGATGGCGATGTGGTTGCCACCTACGCAGACGTGGATGATCTAATCAAGGACACCGGCTACAAGCCGGACACCAAGCTGGAAGATGGCGTCGCCGCCTTCGGCAAGTGGTTCAAGGAGTTCTACGGCTATTGATCTGTAGGCTGTTACGATGGCGCCACGTGCGCCATCGTAACTCCAGCCACCCTGGCGCACGGATCCAGGTAGAAGCAACGTAGCGTGCTGCTTCAGCTCTCAATGAGGATTCGGGGAGAAAAAAACGCAGGTGGGGCCTCCAACCCAGGAGGCTTAGAGGGCTTAGAATACCCCACCTGCAGACTAGCGCTTATCCACGGAAACGACCAATCCGTGTACGTTGCAGGCATAGACTACCCGTTGCCCTTCCCGCCTGGCATTGACCCAAGTCAACTAAACCCTTCTATCAGTTGGGTATTTGTTTGAAGACCGCAAGTCTGACAAAGAAGATCCGCTACCCTTCCTCCAACAACCCACCAAACTGCTCCAGCAACCGCGGCAAAAAGCGTCGCAGTTCCAGATTCATTAAGGCGAAATCCACATCGAAGCGGGTGATAGCATCCTCTGCCTCGGCTTCCGCTGCCTCTTCCTGAATCAGATCCAGAAACCGCAAACGCTTCAGCGCCAAGTCGGACTCCAAGCTACAGGAGATCCGCTCTTCCCACTCGATCCCCAGCTTCACCACCTGCTTTCCCGCCGCCAGGTGAACGCCGATCTCTTCAGCTGCCAGATCCTGGCCCTTGCAGCGGATCACTGCAGACTCATCGTTGCTGTCGCGCAGTTCGCAGCTGTCCAGCAGCAGGAAACCCGGTTTGCTCTCTGGCTCCCGGACCCAGTCGGTCAGTACTGCCGCAGGGGCAATCTGGCTCTCAAGCGGACGAAGCGGCAGGCTGCCCAGTGTCTCCCGCAACAGGCTCAACAGCGCTTCCGCCCGCTTTGCCGAGGCCGCATCCACCAGAATCCAGCGATTCGAGCGATCGATCATAGCATGCAGATAAGAGGATTTTGTAAACGCCTTCGGCAGCAGTTCAAAGGTGATCTCATCGCGCATCTCCCGCTGCTCTTTGCGGGAAACGCGGCGCGCCTCCGCCTCCTCCACCGCCGCAACCCGCTCCGCCACCGCCTCGTTAATCACCGGCGCAGGCAACAGCCGCTCTTCCTGACGCATGCAGATCATCAGGCTACCGGTATTTTCGTGACAGAAGCCTGACTCCTGACCGGCAACCACCGCCGCCCACCCCACCGATAACGGCTCATTAGGACCACAGGGGCGGAACGCCCGCTCCTGCAAAAGCTCCTGCAGCTGTTCCTGGGAGAGATCAAACGCCTGCTTTAAACGGTAGATACGCAGATTTTTAAACCACATGCGGTGAGCTTCCTGTGTGTGAAAAGGGCGGGATTATGGCGAATGGGGTAGCGTGAATCCAGACTTGCTTTTTTGCTCCCGGCGACACATGGTAGAGACCATGATAGAGGTAACCACCGATCGCTTGGGCAGCGTGGAGCGTGACACGCTGATGGCGGTCGCGTTCGAATCGATAGCCTATGGACTCGACAATGGCTGCGCCCCCGAGACCAAGCTTGACACCTACCCCGAGCCCCTGCAGCAGGAACGCGCCAGCTTCGTCACACTCAACAAACATGGCATGTTGCGCGGCTGTATCGGCCACTTGGAGGCCTTCCAGCCACTAGTGAAAGATGTCGCCGACAACGCCTACGCCGCCGCCTTCCGGGATCCGCGTTTCCCGCCATTGAAACGCAGCGAGCTGAGCAGCATCGAACTCCACATCTCCATCCTGACCCCCTCTGTGCCACTGGAGTTCACTTCCGAGGCCGAGCTGCTCGCCCAGCTGCGCCCCGGTCGCGACGGGCTGATCCTGAAAGAGGGCTATAATCGCGGCACCTTCCTCCCCTCAGTCTGGGATTCACTGCCACAACCGGAAGATTTTCTTCGCCAACTGAAGCGCAAGGCAGGACTCCCCGAGAACCACTGGTCCGGCAGTGTGCAGATTTTCCGATACGAGACCGAATCCTTCTCCAGCCGGCCAGAGGATCAGCCCCAGAAAGGGTGAGATTCAGCGCAGGCATTTGCCTTTGGAGCCCACCAGACAGGGCTTGCCATCCAGCCAGAGCGCCTGGTCAAAATGCGCATCCTGCAGCTGCGCACCTGCCAGGCTCGCCCCGCTCAGATCGGCAAACCGCAGATCTGCTCCGCGCAGATCAGTGTGGGAAAGATCCGCACCACGCAGATCCGCCCCCATCAGGCTCGCCCCGCTGAGCAGCGCATAGGCCAGATCGGCTTTGGTCAGATTTGCATAACGCAGATCGGCATGTTCCAGATTGGTGGCGGTCAGATGTGCACCACGCAGAATTGTACTATTCAGATTGGCACCCTGCAGGCTTGCCGAGCCCACATCGACCCCCGCCAGCACGCAGTTGCGCCAGTTGACACCTGGCCCGGGCGGCGCATCACATCGGGGTGGATCTACTGGCGGCGGCACGCCAAACCAGAGCGCTACACCAAGTAAGCTCAGCAGCCCCGCAACCAACGCGAGGATGACCACAGGACTCAGAGGTGCGCTGAGTGCATCCTCCCGCTCATGCCCAGAGTGCACACGATGGGCAAACAGACGCCCTGCCTGCTTCTCACCAAGCAGGGCGCGCAGTTGCAGGGGAACCACATCTGCGACATGCAAAATCCGCTGCCACTGGCGGCCATCTCGGCTGATCTCATCGCTCAGCTCCAATTCACCCCGCAACAGCTTACGGCGCACGCTAGCCGCTGGATAGGGCCCGTGCTTCACCCCCTTACAGCGCAACAGCCATTGGTCCGGGTATCTCTGTTCCTGTTCACTCATCGCAGTAGACATCAGCCACCTCGTCTTCCCCGTTAGCGGCGCAACCAAAGCGAAATTGAATCGCCCTCCAAGTCGCTTATACTTTTTCCAGCCCCTGCCGGCAGGGATGTTTAGCGCTTGAAAGAGGGTTTCGGCACCAGCCCATGCACATCACCCATCTGAAACTGACCGAGCAGCTCTCGCCGCCCCCCTCCCGGGAGCAGTTGCTAAATAGCCTCAAGCCGGGGCAACTGCTCAAGGCCACGGCCCTGAGCGACAACATCAATGGCAGTGTGCGGCTGCAGATCGGTGTCACCAAACTAATCGCCCAGACCCAACTTGCCATCAAGACCGGACAGCAGCTTACCCTGAGCGTGGAGAAGGCAGGCGAGCTGCCGGAACTCAAGCTGGTGACCGGACGCAGCCTGGCTGAGATCCAGAGTACTCTGTTGAAATCGATCCTGCCGCGACAACAGCCCCTTACACAGCTATTCCAGCGCTTCGCCGAACTGCTCTCCAGCCCAGCCAGCCGGGAGCTGCCGGAGAGTCTGCACCAGTCGATAGGCCAGATCACCCAACAGCTGCTCACTTCCGCTCGGCCGGAGCTCATCCAGCGACTGCGTGAAGGCGTGAGCAACAGCGGCCTCTTCAGCGAACGCAGCCTGCTGGAGGGCAGGCCACAGGCGGGCGACCTGAAGATCAGTCTGCTGCAGCTGCTCGGTGTACTCAAATTCACGCTCGGAGATAGAGCTGGAGTGGCAAGCCGCTTTCAACTCCCCCAAGCCGCCCCCCAGGCACCTCAACCACTGGGCGAAGCGGCCACCCGGCTGCTGCTTGACCTCGCTAAGCAGCTCGACTCCGGCCTCGCCCGCATCGAAACGCTGCAGCTCAACTCCCTCCCCCAGGATGACCCCAGTCGCCAACTGTGGCAGTTTGAGCTGCCGATCCGCAATGCGGATCAGACCGATCTATTCACCATCTTCATCAAGCGACAGGGCACTCAGGAGAACCCGGATGAAGAACAGATCTGGAGCCTCACCCTGCGCATGAACCTAGCGGGACTCGGTCCGATGCGGGTACAACTGCGACTGCAGGGAAAAAGCATCTCCAGTCTATTTTGGGCGGAACAGTCACACACCACCCAACTGCTGAAGCGACATACCAGCCAACTGAAAAGCGCCTTCGAAAAGGCTGGCCTCGAAGTCACACAGATCAAGGCCTATCAGGGCATACCGACAGAAGAGCGGGAACTGCCCAGCGGCCTCTCGCTACTGGATGAAAAGGCATGAGCGACGACAAACAGCGGCAGGCCGACCTCGCCATCGCCCTCAACTACGATGGCAGCAACGCCCCCAGGCTCACTGCTAAAGGGCGGGGGGCAGTGGCGGAACAGATCCTTTCTATCGCCAAAGAGCACAATATCCCGCTGCACCAGGACACCGAACTCAGTGCCCTGCTGGCACAAATCCCGTTGGGTGATGAGATCCCCGAGGCCCTCTACCGTGCGGTAGCCGAGGTGATCGCCTTTGCCTATCTGCTCTCGGGCAAACGGCCACCAGGCTACGAATAGGACACCGTCTACAAGACTGCGTCATGCAATGACGAAGGGCACAAAGCCGCATTAGAAACAAACTGTTATCGCTTTCGTGTCCTTTGTGCTCTTGGTGGTAACACAACGACTTGCTGAGATAGATGACGTGATAGTGGTGTCGTGTGGTCTGAATTTGCAATCTGGCTTAGCACGCGCTAGAGTCTCGCGATTCAGCGACAATCTCTACGCTTTCCCCCACAACGCTCTACTCCCAACCGCCTCTGGCGCAATCAAAAACACTATGTCATTTGAGAAACTCGGCCTCTCGGCCCCGATCCTGCGTGCTGTTTCCGAACAGGGCTACACTCAACCCACGCCAGTCCAACAGCAGGCGATCCCGGTCATCCTCAGCGGCCGCGACGTGATGGCTGGCGCCCAGACCGGCACCGGCAAGACCGCCGGTTTCACCCTGCCGCTGCTGGAACTGCTCGAGGAACATGCTCAAGGAAAAGGCCGCCGCCCGGTACGGGCGCTGGTGCTGACCCCAACCCGAGAGCTGGCAGCACAGGTGGGCGAGAGCGTGGAGCAGTACGGCAAATATCTGCCGCTAAAATCCACCGTGATCTTCGGCGGGGTGAAGATCAACCCACAGATCGAAAAGCTACGTCACGGCGTCGACATCCTGGTCGCCACCCCCGGCCGCCTGCTCGACCACGTTTCACAGAAGACCCTGGATCTCTCCCACATCGAGATCCTGGTGCTTGACGAGGCAGACCGGATGCTCGACATGGGTTTCATCCACGACATCCGCAAAGTGCTGAGGCTACTGCCCCATGAGCGCCAGAACCTGCTCTTCTCCGCCACCTATTCGCAGGAGATCAAACGGCTGGCCAGCGACTTGCTCAACCAGCCGGAGCAGATCGAGGTGGCCCGCCGCAATACCGCCGCCGAGCTAGTCAGCCAGGTAGTTTACCCGGTAGACAAGGCGCGCAAGCGTGAGCTGCTCTCCCACATGATCGGCGCCAACAACTGGCGCCAAGTGCTGGTCTTCACCCGCACCAAGCACGGTGCCAACCGGCTGGCACAACAGCTTGAGAAGGATGGCCTGAGCGCCGCGGCGATCCACGGCAACAAGAGTCAGGGGGCACGTACCCGGGCGCTAGCCAACTTCAAGAGTGGTGAGGTACGGGTGCTGGTGGCGACCGACATCGCCGCCCGCGGGCTCGATATCGATCAGCTGCCGCATGTGGTCAACTATGAGCTGCCGAATGTGCCGGAGGACTATGTGCACCGTATCGGCCGCACCGGTCGCGCCGGCAACGAGGGCGAGGCGGTGTCGTTGGTCTGCATCGACGAACACAAGCTGCTGCGGGACATCGAGCGGCTACTGAAGCGCAAGATTACCGAGAAGGTGCTCCCCGGTTACGAACCCGACCCAAGCATCCCGGCAGAGCCGATCAGGCAGGGACGCGGCGCGCCAGGCGGACAGAGACAGGGCCGGCGATCGGGGCAACCCCAGCAGCGCCGTTCCGAAGGCCGCTCTAGTGCAAAACGCAGCACTTCTGGTGCACAGACAGAGAGATCGAATACGCAGAAAAGAGGCGACTCCCATGCCGATCATGCCGGCCACGCCGATGGCCAGCGCCGCTCCCAGAGCAAGTCACACAAGAAGCCGACACGGCCTGCACAGCAGCGCTCAGCTAGTGGATCCCAACGTCGGCGGCGCAGTGGCGAAAAGCCGGCCCTGCTAGGCGGCTAAGCAGACAACGCCTACCACATCAAATCGTCGGGCACCTTGAAGTCAGCGTAGGGATCATCCTCGTCATCCTGCGGCTGTGACTCATTCAGCACCAGGATGACACTGGCATCCCGCTGGCGGATTTTTTCAGCGACTACCGCCGGCACCATCGCGTAACCCTCTCCCTGTCGCACCACAGCGAGCCGGCCATTGCTCAACAGGGCATGCTGGCCTTCGCTGACATGGATACGCCGAATTTTGCTGCCATCCGTGAAATTGTAGGCGATCTCAGCCCCCTCTTCTACCGACACCTGATTCTGCTCGATCAGCTGGCGGATCTGCGCCACAACAGCCCGTTGCTCTGCCGCCTGCTGCTTCTGCCGGTTCAGCTCCCGGTCCCGCGCCACCTTCTGCTGCTGTGCCTGCTGCGCCTGCTGTTTGACTTGATCACTCACAGGCCTCTTGGTTTTGCGCTGCTGCTTGTCCTGTTTGTGTTTGGCCTTCTTGATCTTTTTGGCCTTCTGTTTAGCGATCATTCCCGCCTGTAGCAGTTGATCCTGTAGCGAATTACCCATCTGCCTCTCTGCTTTGCAATCTGGATGAAGGGGGTGATGATGATGGCAAGGCTCAGTCTGTGCAACCGCTACCGCAGTCCTCCCCCTCCAGCACCACCAGACTGTGCGCCTCCACCTCGAATTCAGCGCGAGTGAGGTAGGGCTGCTGATCAGGGTCAGGGATGTCATCAGGGGCAGCCGCAGCAGTATCCACAGCCAACCGCCAGCTGATGTCCGGCGTTGCTGGCAGAGAGAAACGCTGTCGCCGCTCAGACATATTCATGATGACATGCAGATGGGCTTCACCCGGCGCGACCGCGGCGAGGGTGAAACCCAGCACCCGTGAAACCGGATCGTCCCAGGCAGGTTGCCCGAATTTCTTTCCATGCCAAGTGATATCGGCCAGCTCGGACGCCGCCGCTGGCACACCGGTCAAAAACTGACGCCGTTTCAAGCTTGGGTGACGTTTACGCAGAGCGATCATGCCTCGAGTGAAGCGCAACATCTCCCTGTTCTGTTCGGTCAGTTCCCAGTTGAACCAGCCGACTTCATTATCCTGACACCAGGCATTGTTATTGCCTTGCTGGCTGCGCAGCACCTCATCACCGGCAAGGATCATCGGCAACCCCTGGCTGAGCATCAGGATCGCCATGAAATTTTTCACCTGCAGCCGCCGCAGTGCGAGGATCTCTGCATCCTCGGTCTGCCCCTCTACACCACAGTTCCAGCTGAGATTGTCGTTGTGACCATCCCGGTTGTGCTCACCGTTCGGCTGGTTATGTTTATGGTTGAAGCTGACCAGGTCCCACAAGGTGAAGCCGTCGTGGCAGGTCACGAAGTTGATGCTGTTGAAGGGGTGGCGCCCCTGGTGTCGATAGTAGTCGCTGCTACCGCTAATGCGTGTCGCCACCTCGCCGAGGATACCAGGATCGCCGCGCACAAAACGCCGCACCACATCCCGATAACGCCCGTTCCACTCGCTCCAGCGATAGCCGGGGAAATTGCCGACCTGATAGAGCCCGACCGCGTCCCAAGCCTCGGCAATGATGCGTTTGGTGCTCAGCACCGGTGACAGCTCGATCGCCCAGATGATCGGTGGGCTGGCCATCGGCTCGCCATCCTCGCCCCGCGACAACACACTGGCGAGGTCGAAGCGGAAGCCGTCCACATGCAGCTCGTTGACCCAGAACTCCAAGCAGCTGACCAGAAAGTTGGAAACCACCGGATTGTTGCAGTTGACGGTATTGCCGCAGCCGGTAAAGTCCCGATAGCGGCTCGGCTCATCCGGATCGAGATGGTAAGTAACGTCGTTGTTCAACCCCTTGAAGTTGATCACCGGCCCATTTTCTCCCGCCTCGGCGGTGTGGTTGAAGACCACATCGAGGATCACTTCGATATTCGCCTCGTGCAGCGCATCCACCATCTCTCGGAACTCATCCAGGTGGGTACCGCGTTCCGGGCTGATGCAGTAGTGGGGGTGCGGGCTGTAGTAGCTGTGGGTACTGTAGCCCCAGTAGTTGCTCAGCCCCCGCTTGGCCACTCCCGCCGGCACATCCTGTCGGTCGAATGCCATCACCGGCAGCAACTCCACATGAGTAATACCGAGGGATTTCAGGTAGGGGATCTTCTCGATCACACCAGCGAAGGTACCACGTTTCTCCGGCGCCACCCCGGATGAGGGGTGCAGCGTAAATCCACCCACATGCATCTCGTAGATGATCGCATCCTGGGAGCGAAACGCCCCCTTCCGGATGCGACGGCGGCGGCGCTCCTCCCGGTCGCCGCTACCGACCTTGGTCTTGACCACGATGGCGCGCATGCTGCCGTTTTTTTCACCACGCATTGCGGCTGTGCGATTCCAACGACTGTCACTGACCGCCTTGGCCCAAGGGTCGAGCAGTTCGATGCTGGGATCAAAACGCTTGCCTGTCAGATAAGGGTCCGACGGACCGTCGACCCGCCAGGTGTAGTGGATGCCAGCCTTCAGCTTTTTGACGAAGACATGCCAGCACATGAAGGTCCGGTTGACCTCGGGATCAAGTTCGATCACCTGAAACGGCGCCTGGCTATCATGATGCTCGTACAACAGCAGCTCGACCCGGGTGGCGTCAGGGCTGACGATAGAGAAGTTGGCGCCTGCCGAAGAGAGTGAGGCACCCAGCGGCTGCCTCGATCCGGGAGTAGTTTGGTAGCTCTGCATGATCAACACTGGTTAGTCTGACTTTAGCGGGAAGATCCTTCGCCAACCCGCCTGGGCGCTATTTATCATCTTCCGCTTGAGCAGACGATGGCCCACAAACAGGAGGGCAAGCACCCCGACAAGGCTCCAGAATGGCGCCTCGTAGGCACCTAGCGCCTCGAGACGGCCACCGAGCATATCCGGCAGTAGAAACTGCAGCAGGCTGATCAACCCACCCAACAACGGTGAAGCTTCAATCATCTCTCCCTGGGGTATGGGATCAAGCATGGTGATCAGGCCCAGAAAGATGAGCGTAGCGCCAACCAGCAGCATGTAGATGATCCGCCGCCAACTGGCATAGTGAGCACTGCGCGCCAAACAGACATCGTAATAGTCACACTTGCCGGCATCCACCTGCCAAGGCTGTTGCTGGTAAACAGGCGGGTTCAGGGCCGTGCGACTCACCAGATTAAAGCTCGATGAAAGATTGTGGGGGGCATAGCCCTGGGTGGCGGCGCTAATGCGCTGCATGACACTCTGGTGGATCAGTATAGGCCTTGCCGCATCACTCTTTGTCGCATCACTCCAGAGCTTTGTCAGATCACGGGGCATAAAGCGATAGTAGATGCCTAGACCAGCACGTGAATCGTACATCCTGCCATGCTCATCCAACTGCTGGCGGACCGCTGCACGGCTGGATTCGAGAAAACGCACTCCACACGCCTCGACCCGGTCCATCATCCAGTCGAGACTGACCAGGGCGAGTTGATCCTTGGGGTAGCCGCCACCGACGTTGGAGTGCATGCCAGCAAACCAGACCTGTTCGACCTGCGCCCCCTCTGCCGGGTTTCCGCTCTCTTTCCAGAGCGTAGGGTGAAAGGCTTGGCGCTGATCGTCGATTGCCAGGGCGTGAAACCCATGCTGCATATGTCTGGGCGGGGTGCCATCCAGAAACTCAACCACCGGCACATACTTGCTAAGAAAGCGAATCCGGGCCAGCTGTTGTAGCAGCCAGGTTAGGCCATCGCGCAACTCATCTACCGGCATGCCAACCGCCCCCACCGTATCCCAGACACCAACACAGTGGACAGGGGCCTCCCTGCCATCCTCACCATGGTTGGTTTGGCATCGCCAGGCTCTGCGGTACTTGATGCCAACCTGTTTCAACTTGTCATCAGCGAGGCTGGCCAGTCGATCCATGCCACTCAGCCCCTGCCAATAGCTGAATTTATAAGCAGCAAAGGTCTCACTCACCCGCCTCTTCAGCTCATCATCATCTGCACCAGGCATCGATGATGCCGCAGGTATCGATCAGGCCGGCCACACAGCGCGCGGTGAAGGCGCCACGGCTGAAACCAAACAGGTAGATCCGATCGCCAGTCTGGTAATGTTTTACCAGGAAGCTGTAGATGTCCCGGATATTACGACTGAGACCGAAGCCCATGCCACCGCCCAGCAGTTTCAGGAGTTTGTAGTCAGAGGTGCCGACCCCGTCATCATAGAAGGTGATCTGCTCACAGGGTGCATCGTCACCCTGCTCATCCGCCCCCTGTTGCAGATGGCCATGTCGGTCCACCGCCTGAAACAGTCGCCATACGTTAGTACCCTTGCCAATACCACCGCGATTGCCGGTGCCATCGGAGCACAGGATGATATTTTTGTTGCGCATCGGCACAGGCTGGCTGGCTCCACCAGCATCTGAATCTGCTGTTGTCATCATGCAATCCCCTCAATATGGATGGCTCAGCAGGGAGAGACGGGGGAACAGACGTGAACACCCAGGTGAGTTATGCAACGAGAGTGGCTCCTATCCGCTGCTCTGATTATCGGTTCCACAGGATTCTGACGCCCCTTTTGCTCCCTGTGTGGCGGCGTTCCTCCACGCCGATCGGAGCTGGCCGGCTCCGGCAGAGACCAGTGTAGCCCATGAAATAGTGAGGAGGATAGGACTCGCCCTGCATAGCAAAAAAAAGCGGGGCCGAAGCCCCGCATGTCACTCAGTAAAGAGTGAAGATGTGATCAGACAATGTTACGCGGTGCGAACGACATGCTGCGGAACTCATCCTTATACTCGGAAGGGCCAAGATTCTTGATCTTGCAGACACCGAGTTTGTAGTTGTAGTTACCACTGATGTTATCCACCACACGCCCCTGCAGCGCATTCGAAGGCTGACCCTGGGTGATGAAGTAGGAGTAGAGTGTCCCTTTCTTCACATGTGGCGTAACGATCGCGATCGCCGTGGTGGCACCCTTCTCCAGTGCGATATGGCCGTTCTTCATCAGTTCAGAAAACTGGAAGTCTTTGCCATGCACACCCTTGATGGTGTTCTTGTGCACCGGTACGCGGTTGGAGTAGAGCATCACCCGATCACCCGACTCGATACCGCGGGCCGCGGCATCATCCGGATGGATCTCGGTGAAGTTCTCCGGCCAACGCTGAGTGATGTAGGCGCGACGCTCAATATCATCGAAGCCAGACTGCCAGACTTCGTTGATACGACCGTTGGTGTGCCACAGCTCGTCCTCTTTCGGACTCATCCACTCCCAGTAGTCTGCATAGAGGCTCCAGGGGTGTTTCTGGATGTTCACACGACCGGTCTGGGAATTGAAGTGGGTTCCCTTCTTGTTGATCATGTTGGCACCCTTGGTGCGCCCTTCCTTCTCGATCTGCTCCTGAGTCATGGTGGTGTTGTGCAGCCGCACCGACCCCAACAGCTCGCCAGTCTCGTAGTTGTAGAAGGTCGGCCCCTGGATGCCCTCGGTACCCAACTCTGCCAGCTTCTGATGCAGGGTCTTGCCCTCGGCATGGGCGGCGACCTTGATCATGTGGTAGGCCTTGCGGTTACCGCGGCTGGAGCGGGAGGACTCTTCGCAGACCTGGTTGGAGTCTTTCCAATCGAAGCCTTCGAAACCCATCCGCTTGGCCAGCCCGGCGATGATCCACCAGTCCGGCTTGGCATCACCGGGTGCATCGTAGAACTTCTGGTAGAGGCGGATACGACGCTCGCCATTGGCGCGGGCCAGATCTTCCTCACCCCAGGTGGCAGCCGGAAAGACGATATCCGCAAAGCGGGCGCCGATCGGATCGCGCAAGTAGATATCCTGGTCGATCACCACGGTACCGCCGGAGTCGGCACGTGCCTTGAGGGTCTTGATGATCTCATCCTTCTCCCAGGAGGTGACCTGGTTTGGATTGTTGGTCACCAGCTCCTCGAACTTGGCGTGCAGACCGTTGGAGCCAGTCATCGCCTGGATCCAGGTGGTGCCGATGACATGCGCCATGCGGGTGTGGCCTGAATAGAGCCAACGATCGGTATCCAGGGAGCGACGACGGCGCCCCGGCACCTTCTCCGGTGACCTATTGCGCGGATAGCTGCCACCACCGGCACCACCACGCTGGTGGCCACCGAAACGACCAACCACCTGACCCGGACGCCCACCTGCACCACAGATGGTGGCAATCGAAGAGATTGCATTGGTGTTGCCAGTATTATTGGACCAGTAGAAGCCCTTCTCGATACCAAAGGACGCCTTGGGACGCGCCTTGCCAGCCCCCGTCAGCCACTCGGCTGCCTTGTAGAGATCCTTGGCATCGAGACCGGCGATCTTGGCCGCCACCTCGGGCTCATATTCCTTTTGGGACATGACCCAGGCCTTGTAGCCCTTCTTGCCGTAGACACCATTGGTCTGGAACTTGCCCCAGGTAGTACGCCACTGCCAGGGGGTGTTACGAGTACCCTGGCCAAAGCCGGAGCTGGAGCCCCACTTGTCGTTGACCCAGTGCTTGATCCAATCCTTATCCTCCCAGCCGTTCTCCAGGATGATGCGGGAGATGGCGCCCAATACCGGGGTATCGGTACCGGGGTTGACCTGCAGGAAGAGCGCATTGCCGCGGCTCTTGGCGTAGGCGATACCGGCGGTCTCACGCACGTTAAGCCAAATGGTCTTCTGGCCGCGGTCGATGGCGGGCTTGATGAACTGGGTGAAGATCATCGTCTTGGTCTCATACGGATCGGTACCGCAGATCATCAAGACATCCGCATCCCCCCAGTCCTTGTAGGCCGGACCGAAGTTGTCGAAACCTGCATCCCGGAAGCCGGGGGTGGAGGTCACATCAGAGGGCGTATCGTGGAAGGTGAACGCCGCGGTCTTGATGTGACGACGGGCAAACTTCTTGATCGCGTAGGTATTCTCGAAGTACTGGTAGGAGTAGGTCTTGACGCTGTAGGCGTTGGCACCGTGCTCCTTGATGACATGCTTGGCCACGTCGGCGGCGATATCAAGGGCGAAGTCCCAGCTCACCGGCTGCAGAGTACCGTTGATCCGCACCAGGGGCGAGGTCAGGCGGTCGTTGGTCGGTTTGTCGGGGTTGTAGCACTTCTGCGCGATACAGCCGCCACGGATCGAGGAGTCACCGCCAACGTTGACGACCTTGGAGTCCTTATCCGGGATGATCACCACATTGTGGGGACGTCCTTTGTGCATCACGACGTTGTGCTGGGTGGGAGCCACCCAAGCTTGCAGCGGACCAGAAGGAAAATCAGTATTGAAGGCGTTCTCTGAGGCCTTCGGGCCACCATCCGGCGCACCTACCGGCCAACGATAGATCTTATAACCGCAGGCCACGATGCAGTAGTCGCAACAGGTGGTCATCACATCCGCGCTTTTCGGCGGCAGCGGTGTATGATCCTCAGGGAGGTAATATTTAGTTGCCATTGTCTATTCTCCTCCTCAGGATTCCGATAGATTTTCGTTACGACCGAAGATCAGGCCCATCATGCCAACGGCATAGATATCGTCGCCGTCCACCTCCAGCAGCACCTGGGGCAGGCTCTGGTAAGCCTGTCCGGAGACGATGATGCCGTGACGCGTCAGATCATAGGTGGAGAGGTGCAGCGGGCACTGGCCCAGTACCCGATGGTTGCCCACCGCCTGATACTTGCCAATCATGTTGCCGCCCTGGTGGGTGCAGAGGTAGCTGAAGGCCACCACATCGCGCTGTGAGCCGACGCCGCCGCCAGCCTTCACGCCACCCAGCTTGACCAGCATATTCATCGCGCTATCATCGGGATAATTAAAGTTCAGCGGCTCGTTATCCTTGAGGGCACTGAGCTGGCCGATCTTCTTGCGCGGATAGCCCACGACACGGGCCTTTGCTGCGGCCTGGCCAGGGAACAGACTGATCGAAACAGTACTTGCTGCGGCTGCCGCAGAACCACTGTACATCAGGAACTGACGACGGCTGAGCATGCACTTGCCGTGATCTGCTGCAGTCTCGTCTTTTTTCTCGATATCAGACATTATTTTGCCTCCTGTGCCGCTTCAAGCTCAGCCCTGGTGAAGAGCGGTGCATATTCGGGCATCTTGGGTTTCTCTATGGTGATCTCCGGACCGGACATCGCCTCGAGGAACGCCACCAGAGCTGCTTTCTCGTCGTCGGTCAGACCAAGCGGTTTAATCAGCTTGCTCTTGTTCTCTGGGAACAGAGTAGTGCGTCCCTCTTCATCAAAACCACCACGATCGTAGAAGTCGACGACCTCTTCCAGGGTGTAGAAGACACCATTGTGCATATAGGGCGCGGTGTAACTCAGGTAGCGCAGCGGTGCGGTGCGGAACTTACCCTTGTCCCATGCGTTCTTGGAGCGATAGTAGAAGCCCCAATCTGACTTGGCCTTACGGTAGCCCTCCTGAGTCTGACCCTTGGCATATTGCTCAAAGCGGAAGGTGATCTGTGCCAGGCCATCCTCTTCCCATCGCTTGTTCGGCGGTACACCGATATTGTGGAAGTCCTGATCAGAGGCCACTGCGCCGTTATGGCACTGGATACAGCCAGCCTTGCCCTCGAAAAGGGCCTTGCCCTTGATCTCTTCAGCGTTCAGTGCACTCTTGTCGCCCTTCAGGTACTTATCCACCTGGGACTCATACTCACCACGACTGTTCAAAGTGCGCTCAAAGGCGGAGATGGCACGCCAGGCGTCGCGAACCAAGGGCCACTCGGTACCGAATACATCACGGAATCGCTCGACATATTCAGGAATCAGTCTCAGCCGTGATTCCATGATGTCGGCCTCGCCATTACCGGCCACACCACCCCTGGCAGCACCCCGTGCCTGTTTCTCATTGGAAGAGGCGGAACCAGCCCAGAACTGGCGGGGCATGTAACCGCTATTGACCACGGTCTGACTGTTGCGCCAGTGGACGGTACCGGGATAACCACGGGAGAAGTCCTCAGCCCATGCCCAGCCCTGATCGGGTTCGTGGCAGGTGGAGCAACCGGTAGAGGCATCACCACCGAGACGCGGATCAAAAAAGAGTATCTTGCCCAATTCGACCTTTTCAGGGCTCTGTAGATTGTCCGGCGGAATTGGCGGCGCAGGCAGAGGCGCCAGAGGCGCAGGCCCTTTGGCCATCTTTGCGGCTGCCGGCGCTGCAGCCGGGGCAGCGGACTGTTCCGCCGTCACCTGGGCAGCGCAACCGGCCAGCAGTGCTGTCGTGATGGCAGCGGCCAACAGGGTCGGAGTCTGTTTCATCTTACTCATCGCTGTCTCCTCGACGTTTAGTTCTTGACCTGAGTCCAGTTTTCGATCACTGGATACTCAGCCGGATAGGCTTCCTTCCAGACATACTTGCTGCTGGTCAGAGGCTCACCGGACATGGAGAGCAGGAATGCCTTGAGATCGCGTCTCTCCTGCTTGGAGAGCTTCAGAGGCTTCAGCAACTTGCTCTTGCGGCTATCTTTGCCACCGCCCTTGTTGTAGAAGGCGATCACATCATCCAGCGACTTCAGCATACCGTTGTGCATGTAGGGCGCGGTGTATTTCAACTCACGCAAACTGGGAGTCACGAACTTACCCATGTCGTCAGCATTCAGGGTGACGTTGTAGTAACCCGGATCACGCTTCAGGTTCATGTAGTTCTCGATACCCTGAAACATCGCAAAGGCGAGGAATGCCTGGTGGTTCATCGGATCGAGGAAGACATCAAAGTTCTCGGGAACACCGGTATTATGGGCCTTGCCATCAGAGGCCAGCGGACCGTTGTGGCACTGGATGCAGCCACCCTTACCCGCGAATACCTTCTTGCCGCGCTTGGCTGCAGCAGACATCTTGCCGGTATCGATAGGCGCTCCGCGAGAGGTCAGGGTCTTCAGGTACTCAGGGATCAACTTACGGATCTTACCGTTTGACGGTTCGCCCATGCCCGCAGCCTTGAACATCTCAAGATATTTTGGATCCTGCTTGACACGCTCCTGCATGATCCGCATATCCATATTCATGATGTAGTCTTCCGTGAGCATCTCACGGGTCATATCGTTCAGGTTGGTGCCGATACGACCATCCCAGTTCCACACCTTCTTATGTGCCGTGTTGACCAGACTGGCGCTGTTGCGAAAATGGCCATTGCCCGGATAACCCGGAGAGAGCGCATCGGAATGCGCATACCCATGCTTCGGTTGATGGCAGTCGGCACAGGCGATACCTGCATCTCCCGACAAACGGCGATCAAAAAACAGCCGCTTACCCAACTCTGCCTTTGCCTTGTTGATCTTCAGATCAGGCAGAGGTGAAATATCGGGATACTTGCCGGCCTGTGCACCGAACGTCATACCCAGTCCCAGCGCTGCCGCCAGCAGGGTATGTCCGGTCTTGACTCGTACACCCATTGGATTTCCTCCAAGTCAGATTATCAATTATCGGTATTCCGAAAATTCTGAATCCGGACCCCGGAACTTAATTGATCTGCCGACGGTCCAATTCGATTCAGCTATCTGCATATTCCGAGCCAAATCCTATCCTGACCAACAAACCCCGGTTTTTCCTATGGTTAGAGCCAGGCCATTGATACAGATCAAGAAATCCCACTTCCCCCAGCTGAATGATCTGTTCCAAAACGCCCTGAACAAATCACTCAGGCACATCAAATCGTTCAACATTCCGAGCACTCGCCCGCTTCGCGCAAATGAGAAGGGTGGCGCAGACAAAGGCACCAAAGATTCAGAAGATCGGCTCACAGCCACCGTAGGTTCAGCTTCAGCCGAGCCAGCCCAACTACAGTCGAACCTACAAACGATTTATTTAAGGAGCCCCTGATCAAGTCATGAATTCGTATCTTGTGCCCAGAATATCCAGCTTCTGCGTGGCAAATCTCGGCAACGGCTCCATGCATTGCTCTACCTCCTGCATCCATGCGGTCGTTCGCAAGAGCCAGCTATCCCCGACAGGGATGTAGGGGAGGAGCGTGAGCAGGGAGCGGTAGCTTTACGTGCGATTTGCGCCTTGAATCTGAAAATTCTGAATCACAATCCACTTCGTCCAGACTTAATCAGAGGCTCCTTAACTACCGGGTTAATAGCGTTGGAAGGGAGGGTTTTGGAAGGAATCAGGTAACTATTCAGCTCTTGACTCTGGCAAGAGCTGAATAGTTACGGAATCAGTTACCGGCATTCAGATGGCGCACCGCCTGAAGTAATACCTCGGGCGGCGTCTCATGGGGAAAGATGAATCGCAACTCTCCATCCGGGGCGATCAGGTAGGTGGCGGCAGAGTGATTGACCGCGTAACCGAAGGCCGAGCCCTCTAATTCCACCTCGTAGTATTGCGCGCCATACTGCTTGGCAACCTTCGCCACGGCCTCTTCCGTGCCCGTCACACCGATCAGATTGGGGTGAAAATATTCCACATAGTCGGCCAGCGACTCCACTGTATCGTGTTGCGGGTCAACACTGACAAAGATCGAGACCGTCTTCTGCAACTCCTCATCACTCAACTCACTGAGCGCCTGGGTCAGAAAAGAGAGCGATGTCGGACAGACGTCGGGGCATCTTGTATAGCCGAAATAGAGGAAGATCGACTTGCCGCGAAGCTGCCGAGTATCCAGCGGCCCATTGACCGAATCAAGCACAAAATCCCCACCCGGCGGGGCCTCAACCTGCTCCAGCACCTCATCCTGCCTAGGCGCCTCAGCCCCGGCAAAGGCACTGAGCGAAAGAAAAAACAGGCAGAAAAACAATGACATGGGGAGTCTTTCAGACATATTCATAACCTCTTCTAAATAACCTATTGGAATAGCTCAAGATTACCCGAAGTCGCTCATCCGGTCATTGCCAATCATCACCATTGATCATCCTCACTGCCGCCCTGCCAGAAAAAGAAAACCCGGAGACACCAAATGGCGTATCCGGGTTAACTGGGGTATCCCAAAGGAGGATGGATCCTATGTTAGTCGTTTAAGTCTTGCGACGCTGTGAACGGACCAGCAAAATGCCAGCCAGGAAGACCAGCAGAGCTACACCCAACGGCATCCCGTAAATATAGACGTAGTCGATCTCCGGCGGCAGTAACAGCCAGTACCAGGTACTCAGAGTATGCTTGGAGCCCACCTCGCCGTTGCTACCATCCCAGTTGGCGAAGGAGATCGGCATGAACTGCCCTTCGGCAAAGTCGATATCCCCCTGCTCACCCCCGCTCAGCGGACGACGCATCACCACCTGCCATTTGCCATTCTTCCAGCTGCCACTCGCCTTCAGACTCTTGTCGTCCTCGCGAAACTTCAGCTTGGCATCCGGACCGCTGCCCTCCAGCAGCATCGCCTGGGCCTCGCGCTTCGGCTCGACGCTGCCGGCATTCCAGTACCAGATGGTAGTGTGATGACTCTTGTCACCATGGCGGTAGAGCGGCTTCTCCACCATCGGTGACGACATATAGGCATCCTCCAAGGGGAACTGGATCGCAAACGCATCCGAGTGCATCTCCTTGCTCTCATCCTGCAGATCAGTGAAGTAGTCGATACCCGGCCGACTCTCGGTGCGGTCATCCACCTCCAGCAGGAAGCCGATCTCCTGGTCGTTATAGAGCGCACGCACCGTCACTGCGTCGTTGAGCGGGGTAAAGAGGCGATCCTCCTTGATAATATTGGGCACCAGATGCAGGGTGACCGCACTGGCACTGTTCCAACGCGCATCCTCCGCTGAACTGGGCAGATCACCCTCCACTTTCGTGCCAGTTACCACCGCGCCGTCCTTAGGCTGCACCGTGGTCTCGCGCAGACTGTAGACAAAGTTGGCGATATGCCAGCGATCCTCCAGGCTGACCGGATCCTTGTTGCCCTCTTCCACCGCCCGGTGGGCCGGCATCGGCGTGCCGGGTATGCCGATCGAGAGACGGGTGTAGATCGCCTTGATGGTCTCATCCCGCTCCTGCTCAGCAGCGGCGGTCGACTGGGTGGAGCGCCAGGTCCAAGGCTTGGTCAAGTCTCGAGGCCAGATGCGATTACCCCAATCGTCCTCCAACTTCTTGCCGGAGACGATATTGCCCCTGCCCTCCTTGCCGTGGCACTCCTTGCACGATTTGAGGAAGGCCTCGCGACCCTTCACCACCGACTCCTCACTGTAGGGGATCTGCCCTGCCAACGGCTCCACATCGGTGATCTTTCTGAAGTCATCCTTGGTGTAGTGACCGTCATCGTCGAAGGCATCCTCATCTGCCTCCTCCGGTGACCAGGCGGAGGTGATATCGAAGCGCTTGATCACCGGGATCAGACTGCGGATCTGCTCGTCGGTCATCAGCGGTCCCCAGCCAGGCATGGCGGTACCGGTCAGACCGAATTTGATGGTGTTGAAGAGATCCTTATCCCGTGGCAGTTTGGTGCCCGGCGAGGTCTTGTATTTAAACAGCGCAAGGGAAAAATCACGCGGTTTTGGGTACATATGCTCGGCGGCGATACCGTCACCCGCCCCCTGCTCACCGTGGCAGACCTGGCAGCGGAACTCATAGAGCTCCTGGCCCTGGATCTGCTTACGCTGCGCCAGCACCTGATCCTTCATCCCGGTGACCTGCTTGGAGACTGCCGGATCCCAGATGCGTGGCACCTGACCGTTGTAATCAAAGAGGAAGGTGATGACGTTCCAGACATCCTCCTCACTGAGCATCTCATGCCAGACCGGCATCGCCGAGTTCCAGGGCGTGCCTTCCTTCGGCAGACCAGGACCACCGGTGGTGATACGCCAGAACAGAAACGATTCCTGCAGCTGCGGGATAATGGTCGGATCCTGGAAGTTGATCGGCTGCGGATTGAAACCCTGGGCGTAGTGGCCCTGGCCGTTCAGCAGATCGCCGTGGCAATAGAAACAGTTCTGATAGTAGACATCACGCCCTGCGCTCACCGCCTCTTTGTACTTCTCCCAACCCGCCTCCTTGTCAGAACTCAGAGTCTTAATGATCTCCTCGCGGATCGGATTCTCCAGCAAGGCCAGATCGAAGCTCTTGCCATAGGCCTTCACCGACGCAGGTGGCGCCGGATGCACCTGACGCAACTCCACCGGGGCCTCGTTGGAGGGCTTCACCATGCCATAGACGGTGTAGCCGATGATCGCAGGAATGATGATCAGCAGCGCCCAGCGCACCACCATCAGATTATCATTGCGCAGCGTGGCGAGAACCGGCGCTTGAAACTCCGTCCAGCGGGCATCATCAAACGAGAAGTAGAGCAGCACGCCAATGATCGTGATGATCATGTACTGGATCATCAGCGTCTTCGGCAGCAGCGGCGGGAAGGCATTATCAAACACCAGGTAGGCGATGACGATGACCAGCACCGCCTGCCAGAATGCGGGGATCCTGAATGACTTCATTATTTTTTCTCCGCCAGAAACGTCACGATCATCTGTAGCTCTTTCACCGTCATCTTCTCCGCAAAGTCCGGGGGCATCGCCGGCGGAAAACCTTCAACGATGACCGCCGCTGGATCGACGATGCTCTGGCGGATCCCCGCCTCGCTTAGACGCGCCCCGATTGTGCCCAATCCAGGCCCCACCAGGACATCCTCCGAGTCCATCGCATGACAGGAACTGCAGGCATACTTGCCCAGCGCCTCTTCGGCGGTCACCGCCGGCGCGGGGGCAGCCCCACCAGCCGCTGGCGCGGCTGCGGCAACCTCCGCCGCCGCCTCAGGCGATGGCAGGGAGACAGTCACCTCGTTGCCATCCTTCGCCTGCAGATAGGCGATGACCGCATCTATCTCCATCGCAGAGAGCTGGATCGGCGGCTTATCGATGTGGGGCATCGGCGAAACAGTGTCGTTGGAGCCCTTCTTGCCCCAACCAGCGACCACAAACTTGCTCGGCTCGAGCATCGACTCAAGGATGTAACCCGCCGCATCCTTCGCCTCGCCCTGGTAGCGTTCATCGGCCAGTCGTTTAGCCGAGATGCTCACCATATCCATGCCCTGGATGTCCGGCGCACGCCCCAACGGGGCTGGCTTGTGGCAGAGGGTGCAGGTGCCCTTGTTCATGAACAGATCCTCACCCATGGCAACGAAGTCATCCATCGTCAGGGAACCCAGATCAACCTTCCTCTCCACTGGAGCTTCGCCCTCCACCTGGGGCAACAGCTGGGTCACAGAGGTAAACACCAGGGTCAGCCCCAAGCTGAAACCGATTGTCTTGGCAAAGACATTCATGCCGCACCTCCTTCGGAGGCGGCTACCGGTTTGGCCTGTTTGGTACCGCTCAGATTGGCAACCCAGAACATGAACAGCACAAACAGCAGAAACAACACAGTAACGATGGTGATCATATTGCCCGCGTAACCGATAGTCGGAATGAAATTATCCGGTGAGTTGTCTTTCATCACCGTATAGACATGCCAGTGGGTCTTCACCGAGGAGCGCACATAGCCCATCAGACCCATCAGCCAGGTAAAAGCGATCGGCAGGGCAAACAGGGCATACTGAGCGCGGTCCGGGATCTTGCCCCAGTGCGAAGGCAGGGTCTTGGCGTTCTTGAACATCAGCGCGTCGATGACGATACCGGAGATGATCACCACCAGCGTCGACGACACCTGAGCCACCGAGGAACCCACCTTGTAGACGGTGTTGGTGAAGTAGCCATAGTAGACGCCGAGAAAGATGACATTAGCTATCGCCACCACATAGATCGCCACCATCAACGCATTGCCGATCGGCGCCCAGGCCACCGTCGCCACCTTGTCGGAGCGGCGATAGAGCTGGAACGAGAGAAAGGTGACGATCAGCATCAGGTTCACCGCGATATTCTTCGCCGGCATGATCCCCAACGGACCGAGGAGATGGTGGTGGCTGCCACCCAGCTGGGCGATCTCAGACGCCGACAGGATCAGCGTATGCGGCGTCACCCAGGTGAGGAAACAGACCACCAGCACAAACGCGATAAGGCTGATCAGCGGTTTGTAACGCTCCGATCCCTCGGTGCGAGACATGCCTGCCCAGAGGTAGTAGTTACCCGCCAGCAGGATGGTGCCGATCAGCACCGCCTGCACAATAAACAGCCAGGCCAGGATGCCGCCCATGGCAGTGATGCCCATCTGCTGGGAGTAGGCGTAGATCTCCGCCATCAGCCAGTAGCCGGCGAAGGGCAGCGGCAGAAAGGCAAGGATGGCGATAAAGTTGGAGGTGTAGCCCATCCAGTCGTAGTGAGCGCGTTTCTCTGGGTCCTTGGTGCTGAGGAACTTATAAGCCGCATAGGCCCCAACCACCGCGCCACCGAAGCCGATATTGGCGATAAAGCGATGCAGGTTGATCGGGTTCCACAAAGGCCCCTTCATCACCTCCCAGATATTGCCGATCACCGCGCCGACCTCGTTGACGCCGGAGGGGGCCATCATGAAGGTGGCCCAGGAGTTGGACATCACCATGATGGTCATGCCCGCGCCGTTCAGCAGCAGACCCAACGACAGATGCACCCACTTGGCGTTGCCGTAACGCATCGCGTTCCAGCCATAATAATAGGTGTAGAGGAAGAAACTCTCGAGAAAAAACAGTCCAGCATAGACCAGCCACTGGGCGCCGAACACATGCATCATATAGCCCATAAAGTCGGGATAGAGCAGAAACAGCGCCAGGGCCAGGGAACCGCCAAAAATAGCAGTAATCGAGAAGCCGGTGAGGCTGATCTTCATGAACTCATGGGCCATGCTGTCGTAGCGTTCATCACCGCTGGTCACGCCAACCAGCTCGATCACCAATACAAACAGCGGCACCGCCAACACCAACGCGCCAAAGAACAGGTGCATCTGCGCCAGAATCCACACCACCGCGCGGCTGCTGACCCCGATGTTGGGATAATCCCCACGGCTTGGCTGGGGCGCAGCAATCAGCTCAGGTTCATCGGACTCGGCAGCAGCCAGATCCTCCGCTGGCGTAAAATCCATCCCCTCAACGTGGACCCGGCCGATCGGCGCAATATCGCCATCACCCGCCATGCCTGCGCTGGCAGCGGAGAGCCCGACGGCAAACAGCAGAACCACCAGCACCCTCCGGAGCAGCCCGGGACTCACCCTTTCAAACAGGCTACGCAGTCTCATCTGCCTCATTATCGATTCCCCTTGCCGCTAACCAGCGGGCGTCAGATCCACGTTCAGGGGCAAGCCCTGGATACTCATGATCATCTGATCAAGCCCGTAAAACGCTACCAGCACTGCAACAAAGGCAGCCCCCCAGATAAGCAGGGTGGCAGGCATTCCGAGTTTTTTCTGTTCGCTCATATTCCCTCTCCTAACCGTGGTGGACCACAACGCCGCCGGAATAGATAAGCAGCCAGTAGAAGAATGCCAGCACTCCGACCAGGACGGAGGCAAATAACTTTGGACCCCAATTTTTAGCCGAAGCAGAGTGCTGTTCTTTCTCAGACATATTGAAATACCCCTTCCCCAGTGACCGTGAACCCAGCTCCCGCCTAGCAAGCAAATACCAAGCCAAAGCACCACCCTTTCAAAACCCTCACGCCAACCCCTTGGATTACAGTGGTTTTAACCATTTAGCCCACTCCAGCTCCGTTTTCATGCAGGCAACTTCGATCCCCCTCAAACCCTCTACAGAAAATAAATGAACGATTCTTTCAGCCGCTCCAGCAAAACTGCATCAATTTTTTCAACCCAGCCTGCCGAGCTTCCGCTCAGACACGCGCCGACCGACACACCAGAGGACAAACAATCTCACCGAGAAAAATTGAACGATTTGTTCATTTTTCTACCTCTTGAGGCTACGATCTAAACATCTCATTCCATGCGGCCGGCCATTTTGAACGGGATAATGCTCCACTCACCACTACCTACCGCCCCAGCGCTTTGGCACCGTATTTGCTAGCAAAGGAAAGATTCATCTCCACCAGGCCAGCCATGAATATGCGATCAAAAACCGAACAGGCACTCATCGAACTGATGAAAAACGGCGATGAAGCCGACCGCTGCTATGCCGCCAGAACACTTGGCACCCTGCACAGCCAAAATGCAGTTGAAACGCTCATCGCGCATCTAACCGACGAGGATATCGACGTCTGCGTCGACGCCGCCGAAGCCCTTGGGCGGATTGGCGACCCGGCAGCCGTACCACCACTGCTGAACTCTCTGTCGAAAGAAGAGAGTGGCGAGGTCTGCACCGCAGTCACCAGCGCGCTTGGCATGCTTGGCGGCGAAGCAGCGATCGATGCACTAAAGAAGATTGCAGTGGAGCGTCCCGAAGCCATTGAGTGGGAAGACGACTGGGATAGATGGTGGGATGTCCAGCTTGCCGCGGTAGAGGCACTGGGCAGATATGGCATCGAGGATGCCACTGAGCTGCTGGTCGACATCATGGACAGCGATGCCAGCCAGGACATAGATGCCGAGATCTACCACGCCCTCTCCAGCATCAAGCAGCGAGGCTTTGAAGTACTCTGCGAGCGGCTCAAATCGCCTAGCGCGATGCACCGTCGTCGTGCCGTCGCCGCCCTTGGCCGCAGCGGCTCGCCGGATGCCAGCAGCAAGATCGGTCAGAGCCTGCGTGACAAGGCCCCCGAGGTACGCGCCGCCGCCGCCACCGCCCTCACCAAATTAGAGGCCCACCATTATCTGTCCGCAATAGTGCTGCTATTGCGGGATGAAGACGAAGATGTCCGCTCCGCTGCGGTGGAGGCCAGCAGCCGGCTTGCAGCCAGCCAGGGCGATCCCGAACTGTTGCTCAAGGAGAGCAGCAGCCTGCTCGTCGACCCAAACAGCCTGGTGCGAACCACCACTCTCAAGACCCTCAGCGGGCTGATCCAGCCGGAGGCACTGGAGCAAACAACACGCCAACTGGTCGAACAGAACCTGAGTCACAGCGACTTCAATACCGCCGCTGCTGCTGCCGATCTGCTCGCCGCCAACCGCGCCAGCGAGTCGATCGAGCCGCTCATCGAGATGGTCGGCAACAACACCATCTACTCCATGGCCCGGCGCCATGCGATCCTCGCCCTGCGCAGTTTTGGCATCAACAATAGAGCGATCATCGATGTCCTGAAGAGCGCTGTCCTCGACAAGGATCAGGCGGTACGCATCGCCGCACTCGGCGCACTCAGCCATCTTGAACAGTTTCCGCTTCAGGAAGATGAGGCAACCGATCAGCAGCCACAGCGTCCACTCGATATTGTGCTGGCTGCGATCAATGGCGAACTGATCAAACCGGAAGAGAGTGAGGTGCCGCCCATTAGCCAGACGGTCGAATTCGACCCCGAGGCCGACAAGATCCTACCCAAGCAGACCGAAGATGAGACCGCTTCTGATGAGCAGGCGGCGACCAGCACCCTGGCAGAGATCACCGGAGCAACAGAAGAGGCTGCCACAACTGAACCGCTGCAATTGCCAGAGCAACCCAGCAGAGTGGTTGAGGTTGGCGAGGTCAACAAGGCGATCTCGACCCTCGATGCCATCGCCATGGACAACGTGGAGGCAACCCTGGGCATAGGCCAGGAGGAGCCGACCGCAGCGCCTGAGTATGACCAGGAGACCGAGGAGTTCCTCAAACTGGTGGAGCAAAACAATCGCACCGCCATGCGAATGAAGAAAAACCGCCGCACCATCCCGCTCGAAGACGATCTGCGCATTCTCGGCCTGCGGGTGCTGACAAAGCAGACCGATGAACGGGCCATCGCCGCGATGCTTCAGGCACTCAACGACGACAACAACGAGATCAGGTATGAAGCCGCACTCGCCATCGCCGAGGCCGCCAAACTCAACCGCGACGCCCCAGGGCTGATGAACGCCATGGGTTCCCTGATCACCCAGCTCGGCCTGGGCGACGAGGATCAACAGATCGCCTGCGCCCGCGCCCTCGGCTATCTCGGCAACAAGGCGGCGATCCTGCCGCTGCTGGATGCACTGCAGTCTGACCTCACCCAGACCAAGATCGAGGCGATCCGCGCCCTCACAAACCTCGCCTTGCACGGCTCTGACCCGGTTGAGGCGGACCACATGGTGACCAAGCCCGTCTCCCCCAAGACGATCGTCCGCAAGATCAAAGGCATGCTGCAGAGCCAAAAGAACGGGGTGCGCATCACTGCCGCCAACGCACTCAGCGAACTGCTGCAGCTCGAAGCACTGGCAGATGAGATCCCCGACACCATCGAGAGGTTGATTGCCACCGCCTTCCTTGGCAGCGGCGAACATGCACGTCCAATCGGCAAGATACTGCGTCAGATCGACGCCGAAGCCAGCGCACAACGCCTACTCAAGGGGCTGGCCGAGGTCGACTCCAGCGCTGAGCGGCGCTTTGTCATCGAAATGCTCGAAGAGCTGTTTGTTTCCCATTCCCAAGAGGCTCAGCCGCAGCAGGCGGCCTGATCCACCAACCAGACTCCACAGGAGATTCAGCACATGAAGAAGTTGATCACCGCGCTCAGCATCGCCGGCCTCTGCGCCCTACCCCTGGCAAGCCAGGCGGCCTACAAGGAAGGCACTGTCAGCAACGGCGGCACCATCACCGGCACTATCACGTTTGCCGGCAAGGACCTAGCGCCAAAGACCTACAAGATCAGCAAAGACAACGACGTCTGCGGTACCGGTACCCGTGAGATCGACTATGTCCGGGTCGAAGGCGGCAAGCTGATGGACGTTGTGGTCTATCTCGACAAGGTCAAGAGCGGCAAGCCCTTCCCCGCCGACGTTTCGGACGCCACCATCGATCAGCAGGGCTGTGAGTTCAAACCCTTCATGCAGGTGATGCGCAACAATTCCAAGCTCAACGCGGTCAACAAGGATCCGATCCTGCACAACATCCACACCTACGAGCTGATCCGCGGCGACGCCAAAGGGCCGAAAAAGACCATCTCCAACATCTCCCAGCCTGAACCCAATACCGTCACCAGCACCATCAAGATGAAGAAAGGGCCGGCGATGAAGGTCGAGTGCGACGCCCACGACTTCATGCACGGTTTTGTCTTCGTTGCCAAGAACCCCTACTTCGCCAAGGTAAAAGCAGACGGCAGCTTTGAGATCAAGGACGTACCGCCCGGTAAATACAAGATCAAGGCCTGGCACGGCTTTTTGAAGAACCAGAAGGGCAAGGTCACGGTTGAAGCCGGTGGCACCGCAACCGTCGACTTCACCTTCAAGTAAGACAGAGGAGAGACCAGGCCATGGCGCTATTGAAACGATTCAATCTGGCACCGCTTGATTACATGGCGATCATCGCCGGCATCATCAACGCACTGGTGATTGGTTCCATCGTTGTCTACTGGTTTCTCAACCAATAACAAAAACCTGATACGGGTTGCGGGGCGATCCCTGCGACCCGTTATCTACCTTCTGATAACGACCAACAGCAAAACGACCCGATACCATGTCATCGCAAGCACAGACCCAACCCACGCAGACTGCGCCGCTGCCGGAATACCGCTCGATCCTGCTCGCAGTCGACTCTTCCGACCACGCCAACCGGGGCACTAGCGAGGCCGTCGCCCTGGCATCGATCTGGCAGAGCGATCTCACCGCTGCCCACGTCTACGCAGCCAAGCTGCACGATGTGCGCTTCCGCCAGATGGAGGGTGGTCTGCCGGAGCAGTTCCGCGAAGAGCAGGAGCTGGAGCGCCAGCGCGATGTGCATGATGACCTAATTACCCGTGGCCTCTCAATCATCACCGACTCCTACCTGGATCAGGCTGAGCGCGAGAGCCGAGAACAGAACATCGAACTCAGACGCCGCTCGCTGGAGGGCAAGAACTACCGCGAGCTGGTGAACGAGACCAACAGCGGCAACTACGACCTGCTGGTGATCGGCGCACTGGGGCTCGGTGCGGTCAAGAGCAGCCGCCTTGGCACCGTCTGTCAGCGTGTCAGCCGCCGCAGCGAGATCGACACCCTGGTGATCAAGGAGCCGCAACGCTCCATCGCCAACGGCCCAATCGTGGTCGCGGTGGACGGCTCCGCCAAATCCTACGGCGGCCTGCTCACCGCCCTCAGCCTGGCGCAGCAGTGGCAGGTGCCGGTCAAGGTGATCTCCGCCTTCGACCCCTACTACCACTATGTCGCCTTCAACCGTATCGCCGGCGTGCTCTCCGAAGAGGCGGGCAAGGTATTCCGCTTCCAGGAGCAGGAGAAACTGCACGAAGAGATCATCGACTCGGGTCTGGCGAAGATCTACCAGGGCCACCTCGACGTGGCAAAACAGGTCGCCGCCGACCAGGGTATCGAGGTCGAGACTACACTGCTCGACGGCAAACCCAACGACGTCATCGACCGCTATCTGAAACGGGAGAAACCCTCCCTGCTGATAATTGGCAAGCTCGGCATCCATGCCGATGAGGGGCTCGACATCGGCGGCAACACCGAGGCACTGCTCAACGATTGCGACTGTGCCATCCTGCTGAGTCAGCGCGAATACCAGCCACCGGTGGAGAAGATCGCCGCCGTCACCACCTCATGGACCCACGAAGCGGAGACGCGCATGAACCGCGTGCCTTCCTTCGTGCGCAACATGGCACGCATGGCTATCCTGCGTTACGCTCAGGAACGCGGCCACACCGTGATCACCGAGAGCATGGTCGAAGAGGCCACCGCTCAGCTGATGCCCGGACACGCTGAGGATGCAATGGCCGAGATCGTAGAGGCCTACGACAAGGGCGAGCTGAAACGTAAACCCAACGCAGAAGAGGCAATACGCTGGAACGACGATGCCAAGGCACTGCTGCTGACCATCGATGACCTCTCTCTGCGCGGTAACCTCAGCATGCGAGCCGAAAAGAAGGCCCGTAGCGAAGGCAAGCGCCAAGTGGCCATCCACCATCTGCAGGCCTTTCTGGATGATCCCAGCCAACACAGTTCCGGAGCTGCCTCTTCTGCCTATGGTCACCCTCCCTCGGCCACCCAAGCAGATGAGGCAGCTCCCTCTAATCTCCACTGGCAGGCCGCGGCACTGGCGCGTCTGATGCGGGTGCCAGAAGGCTTCATGCGCGACGCCGCCAAACAGCGCATCGAGGACTATGCCCGCGCCCAGGGGCTGAGTGAGGTCAGCCTGCAAACCGCTGAAGCGGGACTGGCCGAGGCGCGCAAGGCGATGGAAGCCCAGATGCAGGGCGACAAACAGCCCGCTGCCAGCCTGCCGGAAAAGAAAAAGAGCGCCTGCCCCTTCGCCCATCGGGCGCAACCGGCAAAGCCAATCAAGCAGGAAGAGAAAAAACCTAACCTCAACTGGAGCGACCAAGCCCAACAGAGCATGAACAGCGTCCCTGCCGGCTTCTGCCGTGAGATGACCATGAAGGCTGCCGAAACCATCGCCACGCAACGTGGTCTTGAGCAGATCGACAGCGACTTCATCCAGCAGGTAATGACCACCTTCAAGCAGGGCTCCAGCCAGGTCAATGAAAGCATGCCCTGGGACGAAACAGCCCGCGAACGCATCGCCCGCGCCCCCGACATGGTACGCGGCATGCTGGTGCAGGAGATCGAAGGCTGGGCCAGACGCGAGGGATATGAACGGGTCGATACGCGGGCGGTAAATGCAGTCAAGCAGGTCTGGACGGAACGCGGTGTGTTCCACCTCGATCCCAACGACTCCCGTAATCAGTGAGCCCAATGCGATGAACGATCTGTTTCTCATCGCCATCAACCTCACCCGCCGCTGCAACCTCGCCTGCGCCCACTGCTACATGGACGCAGCGACCCGCGAGGCAGGCAGCGAGGCTGAGCTGACCACCGACGAGGTGAAGGCACTGCTCGATCAGATCCGCGAGCGGGGCGACGACACCATGGTGGTACTCACCGGCGGTGAACCGTTGCTGCGCCGCGATCTGGAAGCGCTGGTCGCCCACGGCAACGGGCTCGGCCTGGCGATGGTAGTCGGCACCAACGGTGTGCTACTCAACGAAAAGCGCGTCGCCGCGCTCAAAGCGGCCGGCGCGATGGGCATGGGTATCAGCCTCGACTCCCTCGATCCAAACCACCACGACAGCTTCCGCGGCTGTCCCGGCAGCTGGGAGAAAACCCTGGCCGGCATGGAGTTCTGCCGACAGGCCGACCTGCCATTTCAGGTCCACTTTTCCGTGACCGAGCAGAACGCCGACGAGGTGCAGTCGATGATCGACTTCACCAAAGCCGCCGGCGCCCACGTGCTCAACATCTTCTTCCTGGTCTGCACCGGACGCGGTGAGTCGATGTCCGACATCACCCCACAGCGCTACGAACAGGTGTTGCAGCAGTTGGTCGAGGCACAGGACGCAAACAAGGATCTGCTGCTCCGCGCCCGCTGCGCCCCCCACTACAAACGCATCGCCTACCAGCACGATCCGGAGTCACCGCTGACCCGCGCCCAGGGCTACGAGGGCGGCGGCTGTCTGGCGGGTATCCACTACTGTCGCATCACCCCCGAAGGTGCGGTCACCGCCTGTCCCTACCTGGAGGCGGAAGAGGGCTCGATCCGCCAGGAAAGTTTCTGGCAGATCTGGGACAGATCACCAACCTTCCAGCAGCTACGCAACCCGCAGCTGCATGGCAAATGCGGCAAGTGCGAATACCAGAAGCTCTGCGGCGGCTGCCGCGCCCGCCCAGTGGCGATGGGCAACGGCCTGATGGACACCGACCCCTGGTGCGACTATCGTCCCGAAGGCGGCGGCATCATCCAGCCGCTGATCCCGCAGCTCAGCGATGAGATCCGCTGGTCACCAGAGGCGCAGCAGCGCCTCTCTCGGGTGCCCGGTTTTCTGCGCAAGATGGTGCGCAAGCGCGCCGAGACCTATGTACGGGAGCAAGGCGAAACCTTGGTCACCCCGGCACACATGGCGACCCTGGCGAAGAATCGCTTCAAGAAGGGCATGCCGGGCCGCCCCGCCAACGTCGCCTCGATTGCCGAGGCCGGCGCCAAATCGATCTCCGAGGCCCCCTCCCTACCCTGGACCGGCGAGGCCCAGGCCTATCTCGACCAGCTGCCTCCCTTCCTGCAGTCCGGCGTACAGCAGGTGGCCGAGGATGTGGCGCGCAGCGAGGGCCGGTTTGAGGTCAACATCAAACTATTACAGCGGCTTGAATCGGAAGATGCAGCCAAACGCGCTTTCCCCTGGAGTGAGGCGGCAGAGCAGCATCTTGCCGAGGCGCTGGCCGACAAGGCGCCCCAGGTAAGAATGTTTGTGCAACCCACCATGGAGGCGGCAGCAGAACGCGAGGTGAAACGCCGCCACGCCCAACAGGTGGAACTGCAGGATGTGGAGGCGGTGACCGCCACCCTGCTGGCCGGGGTCGAGTGGTCGCCAGAGGCGCTGGCGCGAGTCAAATCGGCGCCGGAATTCGTCCGCGCAGGCATCAAGAAGGCCGCCGAGTTCGGCGCCCGCCGCGATAGCCTGGCGGTGATCGGCAGCAACGACCTGACCCGCTACCGCAACCGGGCGATGATGCGGGCGGTGATGCGGATGAAGGGCATGGGCATGACATCCCTCGACTTCGACGCCTTCGCCGTCGCCAAACAACAGGTCAAACGACTGCAGGACAACCCCCAGGCGGAGCAGCGTTTCTCCAAGATCCGCGACTACGTGGAGGGCCACCAGGCACCCGACGGCAGTGGCCTCGGCACCCTCGGCCACGATCTGATCGAGCGGATGAAGCGGGAGCTGAAAGAGTGAACCAACAGAAGATCCTGATCATCGGCGGCGGCATCTCCGGTCTCTCCACCGCCCGTTGGCTGGCCGACAGCGGCGTTCCAGTGGAGCTGTGGGAGGCCGACCAGCGCCTCGGCGGCAAGATCCGCAGCCACCGGGAGTCGGGCTATCTCACGGAAAACGCTGCCGGCATCCTGATGAACTACCGCGCCGAGGTGGACCAACAGATCAACGCTGCCGGACTGAGCGAGCAAAAATGCTCCCGCGGCAGCGATATGCGCCGCTATGTGGTCCAGGGAGGCAGGCTCTGCGAGGTGCCGATGCAGGTGCCGGCACTGCTCGCCTCACCGTTGTGGAGCTGGCGCGGCAAGCTGCGCATGGCCAGCGAACTGCTGGTTGCCAGAGGCGGGGATGAGCAGGAGACAGTGAGCCAGTTTATCCGCCGTCGCTTCGGCAGCGAGATCCTCGAGAAGGTGATGGACCCCTACGTGGCCGGCACCCTCGCCTCCGATCCGGAGCAGGCCAATGCCGCCAGCGTGCTGCCGCGCATGACCGCGCTGGAGCGACGCTACGGCAGCATCACCGCCGGCATGTTGATCAATCGACTACTGCATCGGCAGCGTGCCAACCGCGCCGAAGCTTTCTCCTTCCAGGGAGGCATGGGCAAACTGGTCGAACAGCTGGCCAACCACCCACTGATCAAACGGCTGTCTGGCACCCGTGCCACCACTCTGCAACTGAGCGGCACAGGCTGGCAGGTCGGCGCCACGGACCGCAGCGGCGCGCAGCTGAGCCGCCAGGTCGATCAGCTGGTGCTCGCCACCCCCGCCGACGCTACCGCCGGGCTGCTGGATGGGCAGGATGCGAGACTCGCCCGGCTGCTGGATGCAATCGAATACGCGCCGCTGTCGGTACTCCATCTGGGCCTGGCCCGTAAACAGATCAGCCATCCGCTCGACGGCAGCGGCTTCCTCACGCCGCGCCGAGAGGGGCTGAGTTTCAACGGCAATCTCTGGATGAGTAGTCTGTTCGCGGGACGTGCCCCGAGCGGCCAGGTGCTGCTGACCAGCTACATCGGCGGGGCGCGTCATCCTGAGCGAAGCAACTGGAACGAAGCACAGGCGCTGACCTATACCCTAGCTGATCTGCGACGTTTGATCGGTCTGCGCGGCGAGCCCGATTATCTGCGGCTGGTGCACCATCCGCGCGCCCTGCCGCTCTACCACGGTGACTATCTGCAGCGCAGTCGACAGATCAGAGCGCGTGTCGAGACACTCCCCGGCCTACACCTCGTCGGCAACTATCTAGACGGTGTCTCGGTACGTGACCGAATTGTGCAAGGCAGTGTCACGGCACAGCAGATTCTCCACAGCAGCCGATCAGAGAGCGGCGCCCAGGCCTTCAGCTACCGGCCCGCCACGGTTGGCTGAAAGAGAGCAGCTCGATGAATGATCCTGTGACCCAATCCGAGCCGGCCGGCGAATTCAAACTCTGGCGGCTGATCCTAGCGGTGCTGCTGATCCTGCTCGGCATCTCGATCAGCGCCCAGTGGTATGCCCGTAACATCACTCTGCCACGTCACTGCGAGGATCCCGACCAGACCCTGCGGCTGGCGCGCCAGGTGCTGACCGAACGCACCCCCGCCGGGGAGGAGTCCCGCCGTCCCTACATTATCGCCGCCCGCATCACCTTTCTGGTGCCGCGGGAGGGTGATGAACCCCTCGATGACTACCTACAACGCCTGCGCCGGCATCTGGAGCGTGAATGCCGATAACCCCGCCACCGCGAACGCTCTCCCGGCTAAGCCTGTTTAAGGGGTTTCTGCAGGTTTTTCTACCGCTACTGGGAGTGCTGGTGGTGGTCGGAATGATGCACTACTACACGGTCTACGCCACCGAACGGAGCGGCCGGGAGTCCAGCGAGACCCTCAATGTGGGGCTGGCTCGGCGCATGATCAATGCAGATATCAGCGCGGTACTGAGCGATCTGCGCTTTCTAGTGGAGCACATCCAGCGCCAGCATGTGTTCGAGATGTCGCCACAGCAGCTGGCCCGGCTGATCGGGCTTGAGTTTCAGGTGTTCGCCGAGAAAAAACGCCTCTACGACCAGATCCGTTTCCTCGACGAGAACGGCCTGGAGGTGGTGAGGGTCAACTTCAACGGCGGTAATCCCCGCATCCTGCCCGACGAAGAGCTGCAGAATAAACGCAATCGCTACTACTTCCAGCAGGCCATTGAGCTGTCGGAGGGGGCCAGCTACATCTCACCGCTCGATCTCAATGTGGAGGGGGGGCAAATCGAGTATCCGCTCAAACCGATGATGCGCTTTGCCACCCCGATCTTCGACCGTAACGGCGTCAAACGCGGCATCATCCTGCTCAACTACCTGGGCGAGCGACTGATCCAGAATTTCACCCACGCGGCGGCCAACATCGCCGACCACACCGAGCTGGTCAACCAGGAAGGCTACTGGCTCAGCAGCCCCAACCCGGAGGACGCCTGGGGTTTCATGCTGGGCCGCAACACCACCTTTGGCAAGCGCTACCCTGCCGCCTGGCGGATCATCTCCAGCCAGCAGCAGGGGCAGTTTGCCAACCCAGAGGGGCTCTTCACCTTTCATACCGTACACCCGGTCAACAGCGCCGCCAGCAGTGATCTGCCACTGCTTGATCAGCCGCTGAAGTTCCAATCTACCAGTAGCCGGATCTGGAAGATCATCTCCCGCATCCCCCCCAGCGATATCTACTCCAGCCTGCCGGGCTTTTTAAGACAGCACCTGGCGCTCTATCTAGCGATGTTCCTGCTGATCAGTTTCGGTTCAGCGCTGCTCGCCTACTCCCATCTGAGGCACCGGCGCGCCGAGGCGCAGAGCGAATATGAGAAGCGCTTCCGCCACACCCTGGAGAACATCGAACTGGCCGCCGTCACCCTCGATCGGCAGGGGCACATCCGTTTCTGCAACAAGCACTTTCTGGGACTGACTGGCTGGAACCAGAATGAACTGGTCGGCAGCAGCTGGATCGAACGGTTTGTGCCGAAAGACGCCACCGATCAGATCACCGATGTACTCTCAGCGATGGGCGACCCCCAGGAGTTTCCCACCCTGACCGAGACCCAGGTCAAGACCCGCAACGGCGAACTGCGGCTGATCGCCTGGAACAACACCCTCTCCTACAACACCGAGGGAGAGGTGATCGGAGTCACCGGCATCGGCGAGGACATTACCGAAAAACGCCACGCCGAAGAGGAGCTGCACAAACTCTTCCAGGCGGTAGAGCAGAGCCCCAGCATCGTCATGATCACCAACCCCATGGGGGAGATCGAATACGTTAATCCCAAGTTTACCGAGGTCACCGGCTACCCCGCCGCTGAGGTGATGGGCCAGAATCCCAGCGTACTGAAGTCTGGTGAGACCTCGTCCGACGAATACCACTCCCTGTGGGATGCGATCAGTGACGGCGGTGAGTGGCGTGGTGAGTTCCACAACCGGCGCAAAAACGGCGAACTCTACTGGGAGTCGGCTGCGATCAGCGCAATCCACAACGCTGCGGGCGAAATCACCCACTATCTGGCGGTGAAGGAGGACATCACCGAGCGCAAGCGTCTCGAGGCCGAGGTGGCGGAACGCAATCGGGAGCTGGCCCACGCCCAGACTCTGGCGGCAATGGGCCGGATGGCCAGCATGATCGCCCATGATCTGCGCAATCCGCTCTCATCGGTGAAGATGACCCTGCAGATCCTCGGCAAGCAATCGGGCGACAACAGCGATGATTCGAAGGAGAGCGAGCTGCGGCAGATCGCCCTCGACCAGATCCGCTACATGGAGGAGATCCTCTCCGACATGCTGACCTACTCCCGTCCCGACGCCATCAAACCCCAATGGCTGAGCGTGGAGAAGATCATCGACACCGCCATCGGTCTGGCGCAGAAGAAGATCGACACCTTCAAGGTCGACCTGCACACCTTTTATCAGCCGGGCATGCCCACCGTTTACGCCGACCCCAACAAGCTGCGCCAGGTCTTCTCCAACCTAATCGTCAACGCCGCCCAAGCCACCTCCTGTGCAGAAAAACCCCAGATCATCATCGAGGTGATGATCGAACTCGGTCCACGTGGTACCGGCCTGCGCATCGATATCTGTGACAACGGCTGCGGTATCGACCCGAAGATTGCAGCTAAGCTGTTCGATCCCTTCTATACCTCCCGCGCCCAGGGGACCGGTCTTGGCCTGGCGATCGTCAAACGCATTATCGAACAACATAAAGGCAGCATCATGCTGCACAATAACGAACCGCAGGGCGCCTGTGCATCAATTGTCCTGCCCACTTCGTTTCAATCACCGGAGCACTCCGGAGATTCTCAGCTTGAGGAAGAGGAGAGATGAGCAAAATTCTCATTGTGGATGACGACGTCGCCAGTTGCCGTACCCTGCAACTGCACCTGCAGACCCAGGGACACCAGGTCGGGATCGCGCACAGCGTCGACGAGGGGCTGATACAGGTGCTGCACAAGGCACCTGAACTGGTGATCCTCGATATCCGCATGCCCGGCAAGTCAGGGCTCGAAGGGCTGCCCGAATTCCGACAGGCTCTGCCGACCACCCGCATCATCATGATCACCGCCTTCCACGATATGGAAAGCACCATCGAGGCGATGCAGAAGGGCGCCGACGACTACATCCACAAACCGATCGATATCGATGAGCTGGAGGCGTCGATCGACAAGCTCAACAGCGATAACAACGACGATCTGGTCAATACCGAAAAAAGCATCCAGCCGGGCGGCCACCCGCTCACCATGGTCGGCCGCAGCCGTGCCATGAAAGAGGTCTTCAAGACCATCGGGCTGGTGGCGAAGAGCCCAGCCACAGTGCTGATCACCGGCGCCTCTGGTACCGGCAAGGAGCTGGTGGCTCGCGCCATCCACCGCGCCAGCGCTTCTCCGGACGGCCCGCTTGTTGCCGTCAACTGTGCCGCACTAGTGGAGACCCTGCTCGAATCGGAGATGTTCGGTCATGAAAAGGGCGCCTTCACCGGCGCAGTCTCCCGCCAGGAGGGTAAGTTTGCACTGGCCCGCGGCGGCACCATCTTTCTCGACGAGGTCGGCGAGCTCTCCCCCTCGATGCAGGCCAAGCTGTTGCGGGTACTACAGTACAAGGAGTTCACCCCACTCGGCGCCAAGCAGCCCCAGACCACCAATGCACGGGTGATCACCGCCACCAATCTCGATCTCTCTGAGCAGGTGCAGCGCGGCAACTTCCGGGAGGATCTCTTCTACCGGCTGCAGGTGATCAACATCCATCTGCCGCCACTGCGCGAGCGCAAGGAGGATCTGATGGACCTGATCCAGACCCTGCTGGCGCGCATCAACAAAGAGTTGCGGCGCAACGTCTCGCACATCACCAAAGAGGTGCTCGACTGCCTGCAGGCCTACCATTGGCCCGGCAATGTGCGTGAACTGGAGAATCTGTTGATGAAGTGCGTGGCGCTCTCCCCCGGCGACAAACTCACCCGCGATCTGCTACCCGACTATATCTGCCAACAGGCGGAGCTGAACCCGCCCCTACCACAAGCCAGCGGCAAACCGCTGGAGCGGTGGAGTCTGGAGGAGATGGAGAAGGCCCATATCCAGCGGGTGCTTGACGCCAACAACTGGCACAAGGGGCGGGCCTGCGAGATCCTCGGCATCTCCCGCCCGCGCCTGCGGCGCATGATCAACCAGTTTGAACTGCGTTCGCCAAACGGCACCCCTATGGAGGAGGATGAGTTGCGGGAGGGCAGCAGGGCTTGAAGTAATCAGCCCAGGCGCCTCACTCCTCACGGCCAAGGCGCTGACTCAGCTCGTCGCTCTCTTTCTGCTCACTACGCGCCTCGTTCTTGCTCTCAGCAATCTGATAGCGGTCGATCGCCTTATTCAACGCCTGGGTGCGGCTGTGTTTCTCTCTCCAGTGGCTCTTTTTCGCTGTGTGCTCAGACTGACTAGCGGCAACCACCGACTCCTGCCGGCGGATCGCCTCATCCAGCTTGGCGATAAACGCGCGATACTCCTGCATCTGCGCAGCCGCAATACCGTTGCGCGCGGCCTGCTCAAAGCGCTGCAGGTAGTCCTGGTGGTAGTGGCGTAGCTGCTCCAGCTTGTTCTGCTGCTCCTGCAAGACCTTACGTGAGATACCAAGATTACGGGCCGCCACCTGCTCACGGGAGTGGGCCACTCGCTGTACCGGTTTGAGTCGCTTTGATGGAGACATGACATCCTACCTCACTACTTAAGGGGTCTCTGACCCTGGTTGCTGCTGCTCCAGCCCCGCGATCAGATCATTGTTCCCATCCTGCTCTGGAGGAAACAGCGCCGCCAAACCCTCCAGGCTCTCTTCCAGATTGACTGGGGTGTACATATCCTGACGCAGGAAATCGTTGAGTGCGGGCATCGCCGCAATTGCCATGTCGATCTGCTCATTGCTACCCGCCTCATAGGCACCGACACTGACCAGATCACGATTCTGCTGATAGAGGGAGTAGAGATGCTTAAATGATCTCGCCGCATCCTGATGACCATAACTGGTGATGTCGTTCATCGCCCGGCTGATTGAGGCCTCGATATCGATGGCCGGATAGTGCCCCGCATCCGCCAGGCGGCGCGACAGCACGATGTGTCCATCAAGGATCGCCCGCGCCGCGTCGGCGATCGGGTCGTTCTGGTCATCCCCCTCCGCCAGCACGGTGTAGAAGGCGGTGATCGAACCACTGCCGGTATCGCCGTTGCCCGCGCGCTCCACCAGTTGCGGCAGCTTGGCGAAGACCGAAGGCGGGTAGCCTTTGGTTGCCGGGGGTTCGTGGATCGCCAGAGCGATCTCCCGCTGCGCCTGGGCAAAGCGGGTCAGTGAATCCATCAACAGCAGCACATGTTTGCCCTGCTCGCGGAAGTACTCGGCGATGCTGGTGGCGAGCATCGCGCCATGCAGACGCCGCAGCGGCGGATTGTCCGCCGGCACCGCCACTACCACTGCACGCTTCATCCCCTCCTCACCGAGGATGTTCTCAACAAACTCCTTCACCTCGCGGCCGCGCTCACCGATCAGACCGACCACGGTGACATCGGCGTTGGTGTAGCGGGTCATCATGCCGAGCAGCACGCTCTTGCCAACGCCGGAACCGGCAAACAATCCGAGGCGCTGACCACGGCCAACGCTGAGCAGGGCGTTGATCGCCCGCACCCCTACGTCGAGGGGCTCGCGGATCGGCGTCCTGGCCAGCGGGTTGAAGGTCTCGCCGGTAAGCGGACGACGTTCATCGCTGCGCAGCGGCCCCTTGCCATCCAGTGGCTTGCCGGCGCCGTCGATGACCCGCCCCAGCAGATGATCGCCCACCACCGCCTCACAGACCCGCCCGGTGGGGATGACCCGGGCGTCCTGCTCCAGTCCGCGGATATCGCCGGTGGGCATCAAATAGAGACTCTCCTCACCGAACCCCACCACCTCCGCCTCGATGTGTACACCACTGGCGCTGACCACCTCGCACTGGCCGCCAATCGCGGCGCGGCAACCCACTGCCTCCAGGGTCAACCCCACCATGCGGGTGAGCCGCCCCTCCACCACCAGACCACGACTGTCGCCCAGACGCTTTTCGTACTCTTTCAGGCGTTGCAACCAGATATGGGAGCGATTTTCAGCTGGGCTCTGCTGGCTCATCGGCTATCTCTCCGACTCATCCAACGAGCGGCTCCCAGCCAACAGCGGCGCAATCAGATTGGCGAGACGCGACTCCAGAGTAGCATCCACCTGGGAGGTGTCGGTGATCACCCGGCAGCCACCGCGATTGATCACCGGATCCTCGATGATATCCCAGCCCAGATCGGCCTCACCCAGAGCGTAGATCTCACGGATCAGCTCGGCATCCTCCGGGTGCAGCAGCAGCCTGACGTTGCGCGAGGAGACTGGCAGGATCGCCAGTGCTTCACGCACCACACCGACGATCTGATTCGGATCGGCACGCACCTCGCGCCGCACCAGCTGGCGCACCATCGCAATAACCAGGGTCACCAGTTCCTCCTCCACCGCTCTATCAAGTTCTCGCAACGGCTCGTCGAGCAGGCTGAGCTGCCGTTCCAGGCGCGCAATATGCTGCTTGATCTGCTCGCGCCCCTGCTGCAGCGCCTCCTTGTGACCGAACTCAAAGCCATCTTCCTTGCCCTTCTCGAAACCCTCTTCATACGCTTGCTGACGAACCGCCTCCAGCTCCTCAGCAGTGGGCGGAGCCGGCAGCTCTGCATCCTCCATCTCGACCTCATCCGCCGGGCGCTCTGGCTTGCGTTCTCCCTCCATTTCGGGAGGCAGCCAGGGCCGGATCTCATCCGTCTGCTGTTCCGGCCGCAGTTTAGACGAACTCATCACCGCCACCTCCCAGCATGATCTCACCGGCGTCGGAAAGTCGGCGTGCCACCTGCAGGATCTCCTTCTGCGCCGCCTCTACGTCACTCAGTTTGGTCGGCGCTGCCGCCTCCAGATCGTCCGCCAACATCTCTGCGGCGCGCTTCGACATATTCTTGAATATCTTCTCCTTGAGCCCCTCATCCGCTGCGCGCAGCGCCAGCAGCAGCTGTTCGGAGGCGACCTCTCGCAGCAGTGTCTGGATGCCACGATCATCCACATCGATCAGGTTGTCGAAGACGAACATATTGTCCTGCAGTTCCTGCCCCAGATCCGCATCAGCCTCCATGATCTCGTCCATTACCTGGCTCTCGACTGCACCATCGAGCAGGTTGAGAATGCTGGAGGCGGTATCTATCCCGCCCAGGTTGGAGGATTTGACGTTGGTGGCGCCAGAGAACTGCTTCTCCAGGATCTCGTCCAGCTCCTGCAACGCCTTGGGCTGGATACCGTCGAGGGTGGCGATGCGCATTATAATGTCGGTGCGGATCCGCTCGCTGAATTCCGACAACACCTCGGCGGCCTGGTCGGCCTCGAGAAACGAGAGCACGATGGCAATGATCTGTGGATGTTCCAGACGGATCAGCTCAGCGATGGAGCGCGAATCCATCCACTTAAGCTGCTCCAAACCCTTGCTGTTGCGCCCCAGCAGGATGCGGTCGATCACGCCCCCCGCCTTGTCGGCCCCCAGCGCGTTGGTCAGCATGTTGCGGATATACTCGTCGGAGCCAAGCCCAAGTGCGGTCTGCTTCTCCAGGTTGGCGACGAAGTGGCGCATCACCATCTCCATCTGATCGGTGGTGACGTTGGTTAGTCCGGCCATCGCCATGCCGACATCCTGCACCTCTTTCGGGCCCATGTGCTTGAGCAGTTCAGCAGCATCATTTTCGCCCAAGGCGAGCAACAGGATAGCTGCCCGGTTCAGGCCGCTTATATTTTCAACTTCGGCCACCTCCGCCTCGGTGACCATGGCATTCTTGTTATCGGGCATCGTCGGCTATCCACTGTTTGACCACCTGGGCGACCCGTTTTGGATCCTCTGCGATCATCTGGCGGGCGGCTTCAAGGGTCTTCTCATAGCTACCGGGGCCGGGCAGCTTGACCGCCTCCCCCCCTCCAGCTCGCCAGCGAACCCACCTTCACCCGCAAGCTCGCCTTCAAGCCCTTCGCCCGCCATACCTTCGGCGCCGATCACGCCGCCAGCAGCAACCCCTTCGCCCTCCTCATCCCCACCCTCACCAGGTTGAGCGGTGAGGCGCGTCATGGTCGGCTTGAGCACGCCGAAGATCAGCAGCAGCACCAGCAACAGCCCACTGGCCTGACGCACTGCATCCCAAAACCAGGGCTGCTCCCAGATCGGCAGTTCGGGCAGCGGCTCAGGCGGTGCTGGGACAAAGAAGGTCTCACTAATCACCCGCACGCTGTCGCCGCGGCGCGGGTTAAAACCGATCGCCTCCTTGACCAGATTGGTGATGCTGGAGATCTCCTCCGGGGTGCGCGGGATCGTCTCGATCTGCTCCTCACCCGCCTCGTTGATGCTCAGCCGCACCCGATCGTTGAGCACTAACGCCACCGACAAGCGCCGTAGCGAACCTGTCGGCAGGCGCGTGTGGCTAATAGTCTTGTCGAGTTCAAAATTGCGCGTCGCCTGCTTGCTAGTGTTGATCGGCGTGCCCTCTCCCTCGCCGCCTGCGCCGGATGCCTGCTCCGGAGAAGATCCGGCCGCCGGCGGCTGGTTGGTGAGTGCCCCCGGCACCCCCTGCTCGGCACGCAACCGGCTCACTTGTTCGTTGACCCGCTCAGAGCGCAGCGCCGCCATATCGGGATTGAAGCTCTCCTGGGTCTGCTCCACCTGACTGAAATCCAGTTCAGCAGTGACCTCGGCACGCAGGTTCTCCTTGCCCACCAGCGGCGCAACGATATCCTCGATGCGCTGTTTGAAGTGCGCCTCCAGCTCCTGAGTGTATTCAAACTGGCTGGTGGTGAGGCTCATCTGGCTGGAGTCTTCATCGCCGCTGAGCAGACGTCCCTTCTGGTCCACCACCGTGACCCGTGAGGTTTCCAACTCTGGCACTGCCGAGGCGACCAGATGCACGATCGCCTCCACCTGGCCCTTCTCTAGGGTGCGGCCGGGATAGAGTTTGATGGTGACCGAGGCGCTGGGGTATTTGCGCTGGCGGATGAACACCGACTGTTTCGGCGTCGCCAGGTGAACCCGCGCTGTCTCCACGTTGGCCAGGGTCATGATGGTACGCGTCAGCTCCCCTTCCAGGGCCCTCTGGTAGCGCGCCGCCTCCACCAGTCGGCTGGTGTTGAAACCGGTCTCCTGCTGCAGCAGCTCAAAGCCGACCGAGTCGCTGTGCGGCAAACCCTGGCCGGCAAGTTTCATCCGCGCCTGCTGCAGATCACCGCTCGGCACCATGATCAGGCCACTGGCAGGATCCACCTCGTAGTCGATGCCCGACTGCTGCAGCACCTGGGCGATCTCCGCTGCATCCTTCTGCGCCAGGTTGCCGAACAGCACGCTGTAGCTCGGCTTTTGGCTCCACAGCACCACCGCAACACCGAGTGCAACACTAGCGGCAATGCCGACCATCACCGCCAACTGGCGTAGCAGCGGGTTGTCTTGCAGCCGCCGGCTTACTTCCAGGGCCTTGCCACCCGGCTCTTCAGGATTGGTCAGTTCCATGTACTCACTCCCCCCTCAAACGGCTAGGCGGCTGTCGGGTTATGGGATTTGTAGCGAGGGGAAGCGTCACTGAGGTGAATTTTTCGTTCGTTCGAGGCGAATAGCCCGCTCTATTTAACGAGAACGAACGGAAAATTCGACCAGCAAGGCTTTTCCACAGTAAAACAGCCATAACCCAACAGCCTCCTAGATCGGCATGTTCATCACGTCCTTGTAGGCCTCGACCAGCTTATTCCGTACCTGGACCATGGCGTCGAACGAGAGGCTCGACTTCTGTACTGCGATCATCACCTGGGCCAGATCGAGATCTTTCTCGCCGGTCTCAAACGCCTGGGTCAGCGCCTTGGCCTCTTGCTGGGTCTCATTGACCTGGTCGATGGAACGCTTCAGCAGATCGCTGAAATCCGCCTGCGCGGCAGGTTTGCTCTGTTCTGCCTGGTTCTGTGCCTGGGCGCTCATCACCCGCATCTGCGCCAGAACCTGGTTGATGTCCATACTGCTCATTGCACCTTTCCCCTGATGAAATCATGCCTGCTATTGCTATGCAGTTTCCGCACCACTCTGATCATCCCGGTATCTCAACACCAGCCTCTCGCATCCTTGCGATCTTGTACCTCAATGTACGCTGGCTGATCCCCAGCCGTTCTGCCGCGAACGTGCGGCTTCCCTTACCCTCCCGCAGGGCCTCCATGATCATCTGCTCCTCTACCGAGCGCAGATCCTCCGGCAGGCGTCTACCCCCCTCTTTGCTCACCTTCGCTTCTGCTGAGTCGGGCTCCGGCGACAAACCTGCCCCAAAACTGAGATCCTCAGCCCGGATGTTCTCCCCCTGCCGCATGATCAGGGCCCGCTGTATCAGGTTGTCCAGCTCTCGCACATTACCGGGCCAGCGGTGGTTAAGCAGAAGCTGTTCTGCAGCAGGTTCAATGATGGGCATCGCCTCCCTAGGCTGCAGATGCTGGCGGATCAAATGCTTTGCCAACGGCAGGATGTCGCGCTGACGCTCCCGTAGTGGCGGCAGCAGCAGTGGGAAGACATTAAGACGGTAGAAAAGATCCTCGCGGAAGCGGCCAGCGGCGACCTCTTCGCGCAGATTGCGGTTGGTGGTGGCCAACACCCGCACATCAAGTTCGATAATGCGGCGGCCACCCAGGCGCTCCAATTCCCGCTCCTGCAGTACTCGCAGCAGTTTCGCCTGCAACGCCAGACTCATCTCGGAGATCTCATCCAGCAGCAGAGTACCACCCTGGGCCTGCTCAAACTTGCCGGCGGTGGACTGATAGGCGCCGGTGAAGGCGCCCTTTTCATAGCCAAACAGCACCGCTTCGAGCATGCTTTCAGGAATCGCGGCACAGTTGATGGCGATGAAGGGGCCGTCCCGGCGCTGCGAACTGTTGTGGATGTAGCGGGCGAAGACCTCTTTGCCGGTGCCACTCTCACCCTGCACCATCACCGTGACATCGCTGACCGCCACGCGACGTGCCAGCGCAAGCACCTCAATGCTGCGTAGATCCTCCGCCACCGGCCCACTGCCGGCGCTGGCTGAAGTATCGATGATGGTACTGGCCACCTTGTTGAGCAGCAGCTCCGCCTCGAAGGGTTTCACCAGATAGTCCACCGCACCGTCACGCATCGCATCGACCGCCTTCTCGATCGTGCCGTAGGCGGTCATCAGCAGCACCGGCAGCTCCGGATAGCTGTTCTTGATCCGCTTCAGCAGCCGGTAACCATCCATCGGCCGCATCTGCACATCGCTTACCACCATGCCGACCGGCTCCTGCTCGAGGATCTCCAGGGCAGCACCACCTTCATCTGCTGCTACGACCGGATACCCCGCCAGTTCGAGAGTATCGCTCAGCGCCTCCCGCAGAGCCGGGTCATCTTCAACGATGAGAACGGTTGACTGACTCATAGTACTGCACTCCGGTGACGGGAAATCGGCTCAACTTTGTCTGCTGCAAGCGGTCTCTCCGTTAGCTGCTCTCGCTGGCACGACTGGTAACGAGGCAACTCGATCTGGAAACGGGTGCCCGGTGCAGGTGAATCAAGCAGGTGGATCTCACCGCCATGGGCGAGAATTACGTTCTGTGCCACCGCCAATCCCAGGCCGGTACCGGCGGGACGAGTGGTGAAGAAGGGATCGAATATCTGGTGACGAACCTCCGGTGCGATACCAGAGCCGTCGTCTGAGAAGAGGATGGTCAACAGCGGGCCGCCACTGAGCCTGATACAGATAGTGCGTGCGCCGTGTTGCACCGCATTGTCGGCGAGATTCCCCAGCACCCCGAGCAACGCATCACTTCGACCAAGAATCTGGGCAGCTTCAGCATCACTATGATCCAGATGCAGGCTGACCGAAGTCTGTTGCAGCTCGCTGGCGAGGGTGGTGGTGAACCCTTTCAGTAGCTCAACAAGCGACAGTGGCTCCTCTGCGCCAGCTCCACCCCGGGCAAATAGCAGCATGTCACGGATTTGACTCTCCATGTGCTGCAACCGCGAACGCAGCTTGCCGGTAAAGCGCTCCCGCTGAGGTGACGAAAGATCATCACGCCCCAGCTGGGAGACGTAGAGCAGCGCCGAGCTGAGCGGGGTACGCAACTGATGCGCCAGCTGTGCCGACATCTCACCCATCGCCCCTAATCGCTCCTGACGATTGAGGTGCTCCTGCAGACGGCGCGTCTCACTCACATCGAGCAACACCAGGATACGGCCCGGCGAGTGTTCGAGGGCACAACTGGAGACGCTCAGCAGACGTCCGTCGCGCAACGTCCAGTCAGCCGCCGGCAGCCGCTGCGCCTCAAACGCCGCCAGCTCCAGCACCTTCCAGCTGGCACCTTTTGTGAGCCCGTCGATCAGACGCAATGCGGCCGGATTAGCCTCCACCACCCGCTCTTCGCCATCTAGCACCACCACCCCAGCTGGCAGAGTCTCCAACAGGCGACCCAGACGATCCGCCAGACGCTCCTTCTCTGCTAGCTGTGACATGCGGTCGCTGCGGGTCGCCGCCAGCTCCCGGTTCAGTTGCAGCACCTGCTCCTGCAGCTGCCGATAGGAGCCGGTCAGCTCTTCCGAGAGTTGGTTGAAGAGATTGAAGGCCGCCTCAAGGGATTCGCGGCGCTCAGGCTGTAGACTTTGGCTCGACACGGTTTTTTGTCTCTTGGTATTGCGGATTCATCCTTTGCAATACCACTAACAAAAACCGTGCCGTTATTATGATTTCATTTAAATTCAATGAGTTAATAATAACAGTGTGGAGTAAGCGTCAAATTCCTGTCGACTCAGTCTGGCGCTGCAGGCCATATTTCCGTAGCTTCTCCACCAGTGTGGTGCGGCGCATGTGAAGCCGCTTGGCGGCATGGGCGACCACACCTTCCGACTCATCCAGTGCCTGCTGAATCAGGCTCTGCTCCAGGGTGCTCAGGTGCGCCTTCAGGTCGATGCCCTCATTAGGCAGGCGCGGGGCATGCACCACAGTATCCGGCTCACTCCCTCTGATCGCCACTTCCGGCAACTGCACAGTATCCACCAGGTTGCCGACCGGACGGAATTTGTCGGGCAGATCAGCCACGTCAACCACGCCATAGGGGTAGAGGATCGCCAGCCGCTCGATCAGGTTGGCTAGCTCCCGCACGTTGCCGGGCCAACGGTAGTGACTCAGCGCCGCGACTGCAGCGGGGGTCAGCCGCACCGAGCCCCGCTTCTCGTTCTCAATGCGGCGTATCAAGTCGGTAACCAGCACCGGGATATCCTCGACGCGCGCGCGCAGTGGCGGCATTTCGATCGGAAAGACATTCAACCGATAGTAGAGATCTTCTCTGAAGCTATTGTCTTCAATCGCCTTTTCCAGGTTCCGATGGGTCGCGGCGAGGATCCGAACGTTGCTCTTGATCGGTTTGTTACTGCCGACCCGCTCGAAGCTACGCTCCTGCAGAACCCGCAACAGCTTGACCTGCATCGGCATGCTCATGTCACCGATCTCATCAAGAAACAGGGTGCCCCCCTCTGCCATCTCAAACCGACCCTGGCGGCTGCTGATGGCGCCGGTAAAGGCCCCTTTCTCATGGCCAAACAGCTCACTCTCGAGCAGGTCAGCAGGGATTGCGCCGCAGTTGACTGGCACAAAGGGTTTGCCGCGCCGCTTGGAGTGGAAGTGGAGCTTGCGCGCCACCACCTCCTTGCCAGTGCCCGATTCGCCCAGGATCAGCACGGTGGCCTCGGAGTCCGCCACCTGATCGATCATCTTGTTGATCTGGTGCGTCGCCCGGCTGCTACCGGAGAGACAACGGAACAGTTCCACCGAACGGGCGGTGACATGGTCGCCATTTCTTCGACTCTCCTGAAACACCTGGGCCTTGTGGATCAGCGCCATCAACTCGTCATAGTGGGTGGGAATCTGTAGTTGACCGATAACGTTTTCACAACCCTCAGTACTAGTCGGGTTCTCCTCACCAAAAATCTGAAATACCGGCAGATCCGGCATCTGCTTCTCCAGCGCCTCGATCATCTCCCGCCCTTCACCCTGGCAGTAATGAGGGCTGACCAGTACCGCTGAACAGGCCTCTTTCTCCGCCTCCACATGGTTTTTGATGTCTTGATAGGATTTCACCCGGTGAAGACGGGCATCCAGAAATGAGAGAATATGCTCCAGGTACTCTCGACGAGCCTCATCATCATCTATCAGATAGGCACACAATTTGGGAAACGCCTGCCCTGCTCGTTTTGCCGACTGCCCCATTGTGTCTGAACTCCTTCTTTCTTTGCCCCGTGGAGAGGGGAGGTGCTGCCTAGTAAAGCAGTAATATTAAGCCATGTCAAAATAACGTCATACATATATTTTTTGGCATGAACAACCGCTAACTATCTGTCACAGTTGATAATTATTATTACCTGGCAGTCACATGGAGCACATGTAGAGCCGGCTTCAGCCGATTTATCCGGCTGAAGGCGAAGCTGCAATACAGGGCAAAGAATCAGTTAATAATGTGACAAAACAGACCAGATTTAGTGGGGGGTTTGCAACAATAGCCTGGCTATCGAATCGTCATATTGACTGAACTCTTTCCTGAGGCCTTTTCCCTTCTCCAGATCGATGGGAGAAAAGCGACTTCAGCGCTTGACATCACCTGCTACTACTCGAAGATAGGAGGTCGAGGAATTATGTAAGGAAACCTCCGTTTGGACGATCTATCCACAGGATTGCTATTTGGCACCCTCGCTCTGTTGATTGCGCTCTCCGCCTTCTTCTCCGGCTCCGAAACTGCGCTGATGTCGCTCAACCGCTATCGCCTGCGACACCTCAAAGAAAAGGGCCACAAGGGTGCTGAAAAGGCTTCCCTGTTGCTCTCCCGCCCCGACCGACTGATCGGGCTGATCCTGCTGGGCAACAACTTCGTCAATATCTTGGCATCCTCGATCTCGACCCTGCTGGCGATCCGTCTCGGCGGCAACACCGCCATCGCCATCTCCACCGGCCTGCTCACCCTGGTGATCCTGATCTTCGCCGAAGTGACCCCGAAAACCCTCGCTGCGCTGCATCCGGAGCGGGTCGCTTTCCCTGCCGCGCACATCTACAAACCCCTACTGAGACTACTCTACCCGCTAGTCTGGATAGTCAACTGGATGGGTAACAACCTGCTCAGGCTATTGGGGGTGGATTATGCGCATCGCAGTCGTGACGCCCTCAGTCAGGAGGAGTTGCGTATTGTTCTGAACGAGGCGGGGGCACTGATTCCTGAACTCCATCAACGCATGCTGATCAGTATCCTCGACCTGGAGAAGGCCCAGATCGAGGACATCATGGTACCACGCAACGAAGTCACGCTAATCGACCTGAAAGACCCGCTGGATGAGATTATCGAGCAGATCCAGGAAGTCCACTACTCATTGGTGCCACTGGTTGACGGCGGCATCGACGAAGTGGTCGGCATGCTGCCGCTACGCGGCGCAGCGCGCCTGCTGGCCAATGGTGGGCTGCACAAAGAGTCCCTGCGGGAGATCGCGCAAACCCCCTACTACATCCCGGAAGGCACCCCGCTCAACCAGCAGCTACTCAATTTTCAGCGCTTCAAACGACGCACCGGCCTGGTGGTGGACGAATATGGCGACCTGCTCGGTCTGGTGACCCTGGTTGATCTGCTGGAGGAAATTGTCGGCGAATTCACCACCGATCCTCTCGACAGCCTGCCTAATGTGCACCCTCAAGAGGATGGCAGTTTTCTGGTAGAGGGCAGTGCCAGTGTGCGCGACCTGAAACGCAAAATGGATTGGCCGCTGCCAACCGATGGTCCAAAGACCCTCAACGGCCTGATCCTGGAGTATATGGAGACCATCCCGGAACCTGGTACCAGCCTGCGCCTGGCGGGCCTCCCAATCGAGATCATGCAAACCTCCGGCCACACGGTAAAGATGGTGCGCATCCGAACTGACCTGAAAAACAGTGAAACTGAATCCAAAAAGGGCTCTAACTAGTTGATCACCCACTTATTATGTATATATCATCTGCATCTAAAGCTAGCGCCAAATCATTTTTCGTGGAGGAGCCAGCATTGATAGAGCGCCACCACTCGTATGCCTTGAATAGGTCTGATCATTTGATTCGGCTCTTTAGGGGGCCTCTGAACGAATCATGAATGACAGCCTTGCGATCCAAATTTCCCGCTGCTGCGTTGGAAATCTTGGCAATAGACCAGCTATTACTTGCAATTTTCTCCTTGCAGCGGAGAATTTACCCTCACAACTCTGCTCGCCAAAATTCATTCAGAGGCTCCCTAGCAAGCAGCAAGAACAACTGATCTCACGGACCCGGCCATGCCAAAGCTGACACTCTCATTCAAAGGCCGCCTGATCGATGTGTATCACCTCAAGCCGGGTGAGACCCTCATCGGTCGCAATCCCAGCTGCGACATCTGCATCGATAGCCTGGCAATTGCGCCGCTGCACGCCAAAATCGTGTTGGACGATCAACAATGCCGCATCGAGGTACTCGACGAAGAGTACCCCCTGTCGCTCAACTACAACTCCATCGAGCGCAGTGAACTGACCCATGGCGATTTGATGGAGATCGGCAAACACACCCTTGCCTATGCAGAAGACGCCATCGAACCTTCCGGCGACATCAACATACCGGTGGGGAGTAACGAACAGGCAGAGAGTGGGCCGGAGGGGACCAACATCGATGAATCACGCCGCAAGGGGATCCTGCAGATACTTAGTGGCACTCATCTGGGACGCATCATCCCGCTCAACCGCAATCTCACCCGCATCGGCCGCGCCGGCACCGACTGCGCTATGATCTCGCTGCGGAACGATGGTTACTACATCTCCTATCTGGAGGGCCCCAACCCGCCACAGGTCAACGATCACCCCATCGGCAGCGAGAGTTTTCTACTAAAAGAGGGGGATATGATCGAGGTCGGCGAGACCAAGATGCAGTTTCACTTCTAAAGCCAAGAGCCACCCGCCATGCCAGAGCACGAACGTCGGCAGTTTCATCGAATCCTGTTCGATATCCCCGCGACCTTGAACGTCGAAGATCATACAACCGAGGTCCGACTGATCGATATCTCCCTGAAGGGGGCGCTGGTGCAGATCGAGACAGACTGGCAACCAACCACGAAGCCGCTTGAACTACAGATCAGACTCGATGACGAGGAGGCTCAAATCAAGATGCAGTGCCACGCCGTCCACCAGGAGGCGCAACGACTCGGCCTGCAGTGTATCGAGATCGACCTCGACAGCATCACCCACCTGCGGCGTCTGGTTGAACTCAACAGCACAGACCCAGCCCTGCTGGAGCGGGAGCTGGAAGATCTGTTGCGATAATGCTCCATTATATCGCGTCAAGCACCTCGGCAAGCCGTTCCACCGCCACCACCCGAACCCCCTCCGGTGCCCGCTTGGGCGCGTTCGCCTTGGGTAAGATGGCGAGCTTAAAACCATGTTTGGCCGCCTCGCGCAGACGATCCTGACCATTCGGCACTGGGCGGATCTCACCGGTCAGCCCCACCTCACCAAACGCCACCAACCCCTCCGGCAGCGGCCGATCGCGGAAGCTGGAGAGCACTGCCAGCAGCACCGCCAGATCGGCGGCAGTCTCGGTGATGCGCACACCGCCCACCACGTTGACATAGACATCTTGATCGAACATGCCGATGCCGCAGTGACGATGCAGCACCGCCAGTAACATCGACAGCCGGTTCTGCTCCAGCCCCAGGGTGACACGACGTGGATTGGCCAGCGGACTCTCATCCACCAGCGCCTGGGCTTCCACCAGCAGCGGCCGGGTGCCTTCCCGAGTCACCAGGATCACACTGCCTGGCACCGACTGGCTGTGGCGGGATAGGAAGATCGCTGAAGGGTTGCTAACCTCCTTCAAGCCCTTCTCGGTCATGGCGAAGACGCCCAGTTCATTGACCGCGCCAAAACGGTTTTTGATCGCCCGAATCAGACGGAACTGGCTGCCCACCTCGCCCTCGAAGTAGAGCACCGTATCAACCATGTGCTCCAACACCCGTGGCCCCGCCAGGCTCCCCTCCTTGGTCACATGACCGACCAAAAACACCGCGGTACCGCTACGCTTAGCAAACTGCACCAGCTGCGCGGTGGACTCACGCACCTGAGAAACCGAGCCCGGCGCCGACTGCAGCAGCTCGGTATACATGGTCTGGATCGAATCGACCACCATCACCGCCGGATGCTCTCGCTCGGCAGTGGCAATGATGCGCTCGATGGCAGTCTCTGGTAGCAACTGCAGCTGCTCCACCTGCAGCCCGAGGCGCTGGGCGCGCAACGCGATCTGTCGCGGCGACTCCTCACCGGAGACGTAGAGGGTCGGAATCTCACGAGCAAGCTGGGCCAGGGTCTGAATCAACAAGGTCGACTTGCCGATGCCGGGGTCACCGCCGAGCAACACCACCGAGCCATCCACCAGACCGCCGCCCAGCACCCGGTCGAGCTCGCCGCTGCCACAACTGCGGCGCGCCTCCGATGCGGTCTCCACCGAGGCCAACGGAAACACCTTAGTCTGGCTCGCACCGGCGTAGCCGGCATAGCGGCCCGCCCCACCACGGCTACCCGTAACCGTCTCCTCCAGGGTATTCCACGCCTTGCAGTCGGGACACTGGCCGGCCCACTTGGGAGAGGTGGCACCGCAGGCCGAGCAACTGTAGACCGATTTGGAAGATTTTCGACTACCCTGCGCCATCCCTGCCCTCCTCCGAATTGACTTCGACAAACCCGACCCGCCCGGTGATACCACACAGCAGTTCATAAGGGATAGTGCCAGCCCGTCTGGCGATCTCCTCCACCGGCAGTCCCGGCCCCCACAGCAGCGCCGGTTCGCCCGGTTGCAGATCGGGCAGCTCACGGGCATCGACGCAGATCATATCCATCGAGACCCGCCCCACCAGCGGCAGGCGCCGGCCACGCAACAGTACCGGTGTGCCGCCCGGGACATGGCGCGGATAACCGTCACCGTAACCGACGCCGATCACCGCCACCGGCATCGGTTCGGGACAGCGGTAGCTGCCGCCGTAGCCGACCGCTTCACCCGTCTCATAGCGATTCACGGCGATCACCGGAGCGCTGAAGCGCATCACCGGTTTCAGGCCCAGCGGCTCACCACTGCCCTCGCTGAAGGGTGAGACCCCGTAGAGCATGATGCCGGGCCGGACCCAGTCACGCTGACACTCAGGAAAGGCCAACAGTCCGGCAGAGTTGGCGATGGAGAGCTGCGCAAAGGGGGTGGTATCGATAGCGTCGAAGCGTACACACTGGTCCTGGTTGGCAGGATCCTGCGGGGCATCAGCGTTGGCCAGATGGGTCATCAGATGCAACACTCCCAGCGCTGGCGTCTGTTGCAGCCGCTGCGCCACTGCTGCCACCGCCTCCGGCCGGAAACCAAGCCGGTGCATGCCGCTATCCACCTTGAGCCAGACCTCGATCGGGTGAGCCAGTAGGGTCTGCTCCAACAGCTCCAGCTGCTGGGTCTGGTGCACCGTCACTGCAACCTGGTGGGCCGCTGCTGCGCGCAGAGCCTCGGCATCAAACACCCCCTCCAATACCAGCAGCGGCTTGTCGATACCGGCGGCGCGCAGCCGCACCGCCTCGTCGATACGCGCCACCGCAAAGCCGTCCGCATCTGTCAGTGCCTGCGCCACCCGCTCCATGCCGTGACCGTAGCCGTTGGCCTTGATCACCGCCCAGATGCGACTTGTTGGAGCAGCCTGGCGCACTCGGCGCAGATTGTGGTGCAGAGCCGCCCGGTCAATGAGTGCCTGGGGGGCAAAACTCATCAATAGCTCTCGTCGCCGTAGGGGTCTGCAATATAGTTTTCGAACTTGGTGTACTTGCCAAGGAAGGTGAGACGCACGGTGCCGATGGGACCATTACGCTGCTTGCCGATGATGATCTCGGCGATACCTTTGGTGGGACTATCCTCGTTGTATACCTCGTCGCGGTAGATGAAGACGATCAGGTCTGCATCCTGCTCGATGGCGCCAGACTCACGCAGATCAGACATCACCGGGCGTTTATTGGGGCGCTGCTCCAGGCTGCGGTTGAGCTGGGAGAGGGCGATCACCGGTACATTGAGCTCCTTCGCCAGCGCCTTCAACGAGCGCGAGATCAGCGAGATCTCGGTGGTGCGGTTCTCGTTGCTGCCATTCACCTGCATCAGCTGCAGATAGTCGAGCACGATCAACCCCAGGTCGGGGTTTTCTCGCTTCAGGCGCCGCGCCCGGGCGCGTACCTCGGTGGGAGTCAGGGCCGGGGTGTCGTCGATGAAGAGCTTGGTCTCCGCCAACATGCTCACCGCCGAGGTGAGGCGCGGCCACTCATCATCCTCCAACTTGCCGGTACGCACCCGCATCTGGTCGATACGCCCCAGCGACGACATCATGCGCATCGCCAGCGAGTCGCCCGGCATCTCCATACTGAACACCGCCACCGGCTTGCCAGCCTTGATCGCCACACTCTCGGCGATGTTCATGGCGAAAGTGGTCTTGCCCATGGAGGGACGCCCGGCGACGATGATCAGATCCGCTGGCTGCAACCCCGAGGTCATCTCATCGAAGTCGCTGAAGCCGGTGGACTCGCCGGTGATCGGCTCATCCTGCTGGAACAGGGTCTCGATGCGATCCACCGCCTTAGTCAGCAGGCCCTTGATCGGCGTAAAGCCACCACCGCCACGGGTACGCTGGTCGGCAATCTCGAACACCTTGCGCTCGGCATGGTCGAGCAGTTCATTCGCATCGCGACCCTCAGGATGGAAGGCGATGTCGGAGATCTCGGTACCCACCGAGATCAGCTGACGCATCACCGCATACTCGCGCACGATGCCAGCGTAGGATTTGATGTTGGCGGCGCTTGGTGTCTCTTCCGCCAGAGTCACCAGATAGGGCAGGCCACCCGCCTCCTCCAGGTCACCGCGCCGTTCCAGGACCTCCGCCAGAGTCACCACATCAAAAGGCTGGCTCTGATCTGCCAGTGCGCTGAGCGCATCGAAGATCAGGCGGTGCTCCTTGCGGTAAAAATCCTCCGACACCAGCTGGTCGGCGATGCGGTCCCAGGTGGAGTTATCGAGCATCAGCCCGCCCAGCACCGACTGTTCGCCCTGAATCGAGTGGGGCGGAACCCTCAGATTTTCGGCGCGATCCGAAAAATAGTCTTGTATATCAGCAGGATAGGATTGTTCTGACATGATGACATCTAGCAAGCGGACGACATCAAGGTGACGCCGCCCAAAGTGCTAAGGATACGTGCTCCGCCAGCTTCAGGAAAGCGGCAGGGACAGTGTCTGGCAGTTGCGCTGGGAAGTAAAAACCGGAACGATAGCTAAACCGGGGCGCACCGTAGCGGAGGGAGGAGTGGTAGATTCAACTTATGCTGGCGCACAAACGCCAGCACCCCGGCAGGCACACTGGCCGACCGGGGCGCGGGTCACAACCGTCACTGCGGAGGTTTACGCTTCCGGGACGATCTGCAGCTTGAGGCTGGCGTTGACGTCGGTGTGCAGGTGCAGTTCCACCTCGTAATCACCCGCAACGCGGAACGGGCCGTTAGGCAGACGCACCTCTTGCTTCTCCAGCTCGCCACCCGCCTCGTTCACCGCCTTGGCGATATCGATGGTGCCGACGGAGCCAAACAGACGTCCCTCGTCACCCGCCTTGCAGCTAATGGAAATCTCGAGGCCCTCAAGCTTCTCCTTGCGTGCCTCGGCAGCAGCCAGCTTATCGGCTGCCCCTTTCTCCAACTCGGCACGACGCGCTTCGAACTCGGCCAGGTTGGCGGCAGTAGCCGGTATGGCACGGCCGGAGGGAATCAGGTAGTTACGGCCATAACCGCTCTTTACCTTTACTTTTTCACCCAGGTCACCCAGGTTATCGACTTTCTGCAACAGAATAATATCCATTGTATTCACCTTAAAGGTCTAATCACCTTCGCGTCCGCCTATATCACTCGATTTAAAGCGGGCGCGAAAATTTATCCAGATGTCCGTCAGACCGATGGCGGAGAGCACCACCACCATCTGCGGCATCAATATAATCAGTAACAGATAGAGACCGACCAGCCAGCCCGATCCGGCATTCCTCTTAGCCACAAGGCTGTGACTCATCGCCAGCCCCTGCAGAAACAGCAACACCAGCAACAGCACACCGAGGTCGCGGAGCAGACCAGCGTCCAGTAGTGTTGGCATCAACACTACCGCTAGCGCAAGCCCCCCTACAACACCAAACATCCGATGCAGCCGAAAGGTATGAAACTCCTTCCGAAAGCCACCCGGATTGTAGAGCGCTGCCTGCCAGCTACGAGCCAGAAAGAGCCCGGCTACCAGCTGCAGAAACAACCCGGCTGCAAACAGCCCCGCCATCCAGCCGGCAATAGTCTGCACCAGTTGCAGCCCCTGCTCAGCCGTGAGCAGACCGCTCTGCTCAAACTGCTCTGCCAGCGGCCTCAGCTCCTCGAGCCAGACGCTGGCCGGATCCCCCATCAGCAGGTACTGACCAAGAATCGCCAACAGCCCCAGCCCAAAAGCTGCCTGGACCGTCAGATCCAGAGAGCGGCTGGTTCGCAGCAGCATCGCCAGCAGCCAAAGCGGCAACAGCTGGATCAGCAGAATCCCCAGCGCGGGGAGCGGGTTGCCCAAGATCAGGAGCATCATCACACCCACTGCCAGGGTGGAAAGTCCAGAAACCTTGAGCCCTGCCCTTGATCCCTGCCGCAGGGTAATCAATCCCACTGCCGCAGCACTCAGGATACCGAACAGCGGAAGACTCAGTGAGAGCATCGCACTCACGGTGATCACCATCACCGCTGGTGAAATACCCCGCATCACCAGGGATGCCAGCCCCTTCATGGCGCTATCCGGTCGACCTATCTATTACTCTTAGTGGCTATCGCTGTAGGGCAGCAGTGCCAGGTAGCGGGCCCGCTTGATCGCGGTGGCCAGCTGCCGCTGGTACTTGGCCTTGGTGCCGGTGATACGGCTCGGCACGATCTTGCCACTCTCGCTTACATAGGCCTTCAACAGGTTGAGGTCCTTGTAGTCGATATCAGTGATACCTTCAGCCGTGAAACGGCAATACTTTTTACGACGAAAAAAACGCGCCATGATCTAGTCCTCTGTTCCTGCTTGCTCAGCCGCTGCCGCAGGCTCACTCGGAGCCGTCTCAGCCTCAGCTACCGCCGCCTCAGCCTCAGGTGCCGCCTGCTCCTCTACCTTGGCAGGGCGGCGGTCGGAGTCGCTCCGACGCTCACGGCGATCATCGTCCTCATCCTGACCCTTGGCCAGCTGCGAGGTCTCAGTGATAGCCTCGTCGCGGCGAATGATCAGATTGCGGATCACCGCATCGTTGAAACGGAATGCGTTCTCTAGCTCGCCCAGGGCCTCGCCATCGCACTCGATGTTCATCAGCACGTAGTGAGCCTTGTGGATCTTGTTAATCGGATAAGCCAGCTGGCGCCGCCCCCAATCCTCCAAACGGTGGATGGTGCCGCTTTTCGACTCGATGGTTGAGCGGTAGCGCTCGATCATCGCAGGGACTTGCTCGCTCTGGTCCGGATGGACCATGAACACGACTTCATAATGCCTCATTGTCTCTCCTTTCGGATTAGGCAGCCTCCCGCACAAGGCGGTGAAGCAAGGAGTGGCGTCCGCAGGACGGACACCGGAAAAACCGCGCATCTTACACTTGCCGGCCCTCTATCGCAAATAGGCCTCCGCATCGGTTACCAAAACGATTCGAGTCTATCCTGGCGCAGCTCACACGCCTCTGAGATACGCCGCTCTCGCTCATCCTGTTGTAGAAAGCTGACACCACCACAGGATCTGGCCGTATCGAGCCCAAGTCGCTGTCGCAGCTCCGCTGGCAGCCACTGCAGGCGATAAGTCTGCAGCGCCAGGCTGGCCGCATCCGCACCCTTCAAATCCACCACAGACGCCACCGCCTCTTGATACCGTTGCCGAAAAAGGCTATCGCTATACCAAAACGCCAACGCCGGTCGAACAAAATAGGCGAGTCCTGAGGGATCGATAATGCGGTCATCCGGGCGCAGCACCTCTTTGAGCAACCGCAGACTCGCGACCTGCCGCTCCATTGGCACCTGCCGAAGGCCCCAGAACGTTGCAAAATAGGGGCCCGCGCCCAGGGCCACCAGCAGCAGCGACAACACCATCGTCTGCTGCCAGGCAACCAGCCCGGTCCGCTCCACAACCGCCTCCAGCCCAGCTGCCGCCAGCAGGGCGGCAAATGGCAGCAGCGGCACCACCATATAGGCCAGGGATGGGGGTGGACAAATGGAAACAGCCCCCCAACCAAGACAAAGCCCGCCGCCCAGCGCAGCCAGCGCTCCCGGCGCATCAGCAGCGCACCGATGGAGGCGGGCAACACCAGCCACCACCAGGGACCATCCAGGACCAGACGCCGCAGCATCGACTCCCAAGGCCAGACCTTCTGCGCCTCCAGCGAGAGTAAGATGAACCCTGAATAGAATCCGATCAACTCCCCGCTGCGCCCGGACAATAGCGAGTACCCGGCCCAGAGCAACGCTGGCAACAGCAGTGCCAGATGATAAGGCAGCAGGCTCCCAGGACGCAGACCCCGATCCAACTGCAGACGCAGCAGCCCGAATAGGTAGAGCCAACCGGCAAAGTAGACGCCTTTCAGATGGTGGATGGCGAGCCAGCCGATGCACAGCCCCAACAGGATCAATCCGGCACGAGAGCGCTCCTGCAACGCGACAAAACCGAGCAACCAGCCCAGTAGAACGGCAAGATCGTAGCGGAATTCATAACCGTGGCTGAGGAAACCCCCATTGGCGAAGAGTAACAACACAGCGAACAGCGTAGTACGCCCCTTCAGACCCAATCGCCACACCAGCAGCAACAACACCAGAAGCAGCGACAACACCGCTGCCAGTCGCAGAGTGACAAACAGCCTTCCCGGATCCTCGATCAGGGTCGCCAGCCATCCCAACACAAGACTGAACGGCATATAGAAGAAGGGTTGGGCAGGAACCTCATTGAACGACAACCAGCCGGCGTGTAGGGCAAGGCTCTCATCGAAGTTCAGACGCCGCGTCAGCGCGAACAGGAGGAAATTAACCAGCAGCAGCGCCGCCAGGACCAGCAATACCCCCAGCGCCCAGCGCTCGGGATTTGTATCGGGTCGCCCTCTGCTTATCGCCCCACCCTCTTGTGCAGATGGCTAGCTGCGCTGACGCAACGCCTCATAGAGGGTAATGCCGGTGGCGACGGAGACATTCAGGCTCTCTACCGCACCGAGCATCGGCAACTTAATCAGGCTGTCGCACTGCTCGCGGGTGAGGCGGCGCAGGCCCTTGCCCTCGCTGCCCATGACGATCGCCAACGGGCCTTTCAGGTCGGCCTGGTAGAGTTCTGACTCAGCCTCGCCGGCGGTGCCGATCAGCCAGACCCCCTGCTGCTGCAGCCATTTGAGAGTACGGGAGAGATTGGTGACCTGGATGAAGGGGACAGTCTCGGCGGCACCGCTGGCAACCTTGCAGGCCACCGGGGTGAGCCCCACCGACTTATCCCGCGGCGCGATCACCGCCTGCACTCCAGCCGCATCAGCGGTACGCAGGCAGGCCCCTAGGTTGTGCGGATCCTGCACCCCGTCGAGCACCAGCAAGAATGGAGGCAGATCGAGCCCGGCCAATAGTTGCTTGAGAAAAGCCTCGTCCATTACCGCCGGGGCGCGAGTGTAGGCCGCCACCCCCTGGTGGTTGCCGCCCTGGGCAAGCCGGTCGAGCTCTTCGCCCTCTACTTGGCGGGGCTTGAGCCCGGCCTGGCGGGCGAGATTCAACACCTCTTTGATACGGGCGTCGCGACGCCGCGACTCGAGCAGGATCTCGGTCACCGCATCGCCATGCTTGAGCGCGGTGCGCACCGCATGCAGGCCGATGATCAGTTGGGTTTCGGACATTGCCGCCGCTTACCCCTCTTTGCGTGGGCGCCTGCGGCGACGACGCTTCTTCTTCGCCGGCTTGGCCTCTTCCGCCGCCTGTGGCTGCGACTCTGACTCAGCCGCCGGAGCCGCCTTATCAGCGTCCTTACTTTTGCCGCGCTTGCGACTCTTTCGCTTCCTCTTCGGCGCGCCAGGCTTATCAGACCCACCCCGGGACTCCAACACAAAATCGATCTTGCGGTCGTCCAGATTGACCGCGGCCACCTGGATGCGCATCGGATCACCGAGCCGAATCACTGTGCCGGTACGCTCGCCGGTGAGGCGGTGGCCGATGGGGTCGAAGTGGTAGAAGTCGTTATCCAGGGCAGTGATATGCACCAGACCATCGATATGGACCTCCTTCAGCTCGACAAACACACCGAAGGAGTTGACCGAGGTGACTATACCGTCAAAGCACTCGCCCACCTTATCCTGCATATATTCGCATTTGAGCCAATCGTAGGCGTCACGGGTTGCCTCGTCGGCGCGCCGCTCGGTGGTCGAGCAGTGTTCGGCAATACCCTTCAACTCTGGCAGGGCGTAGTCAAACTCATCGACTTTGCCGCCCAGGGAAAGATGCTTCAGCGCCCGATGCACCAGCAGATCGGGATAGCGGCGGATCGGCGAGGTAAAATGAGTATAGGCGGGATAAGAGAGGCCGAAGTGACCGGCATTGTCGCAGGAGTAAATCGCCTGGGCCATGGAACGCAGCAGCACTGTCTGGATCAGGTGCGCATCCTCCCGACCACGTACGTTCTCCAGCAGGGTCGCGTAGTCCTTAGCGGTGGGTTTGCTGCCGCCGGGCAGGCTCAGCGCCAGCTCGCCGAGAAACTCGCGCAGGTCACTCAGCTTCTCCTCCGGCGGTACCTCGTGGACCCGATAGATCGCCGGCAGTTTCTTGCGCAGCAGCAACCGCGCCGCTGCCACATTGGCAGCCAGCATGCACTCCTCGATAATGCGGTGGGCGTCGTTGCGGATCACCGGCACGATGCGCTCCACCCGCTTCTGCGCGTTGAATTCAATCCTGGTCTCGGTGGTGTCGAACTCGATCGCGCCACGCTCGGCACGGCTCGCATGCAGCACCTGAAACAGCTGGTAGAGCTCTTGGATATGCGGCAACACATCGGCGTACTGCTCACAGAGCGCGCCGTCGCCGTCGAGCATCGCCGCCACCTTGTCGTAGGTGAGGCGGGCATGGGAGTGCATCACCGCGGGGAAAAAACGCGAGCGAATAATCTTGCCGCTGCGATCGATATAGAGCTCGCAGGCCATGCAGAGCCGGTCGACCCGGGGGTTAAGCGAGCAGAGGCCGTTGGAGAGGATCTCCGGCAACATCGGCACCACTCGGTCGGGGAAGTAGACCGAATTACCGCGCTTGCGCCCCTCCACGTCGAGTGGGGTATCGATCGCTACATAGTGGGAAACATCGGCGATGCAGACTAGCAGCCTCCACCCCTTGGGCTTGGCCTCGCAGTAGACCGCATCGTCGAAATCCCGCGCGTCGGCACCGTCGATGGTGACTAGCGGCAATTGACGCAGATCGACCCGGTCCGCCTTGTCGGCTTCCGCCACCTGCTCGCTGAGACCGGCGATCTGCTGCTCCACCGATTCCGGCCAGGCCACCGGGATCTCATGGCTACGAATCGCGATATCGGTCTCCATGCCCGGCCCCATGTGGTCGCCCACCACCTCGGTGATACGACCGATCGGTGGGGTGCGGCGGGTCGGCTGATCGAGGATCTCCACCACCACCATCTGCCCCTGTTTGGCCTCGCCGATCTCGCTGCGCGGGATCACGATATCCTTGCTCAGGCGCTTGTTGTCGGGGGCGACGATACCGACGCCGGCCTCACAGTGGAGCCGGCCCACCACCGAATGGGTGCTACGTTCCAGCACCTCCACCACCGCACCCTCGGTGCGGCCGCGGCGATCGACACCGATCACCCGCACCACCGCACGATCGCCGTGGAACAGAGTGCGCATCTCCTTGAAGGAGAGATAGAGATCCTCGCCACCCTCGTCGGGCTTGAGGAAACCGAAACCATCTGGGTGGCCGATTACCCGTCCGGCGATCAGATCGCGTTTGTTAACCACGCAATATTGGTCGCGGCGGTTACACAGCAGCTGGCCATCGCGCAACATCGCCTTCAGCCGCCGCCGTAGGGCCTCGACCTGACCCTCGTCGGTCAGCTCCAGCACCCCGGCGATCTCCAGATGCTCCATCGGCGCCCCCTGCTCGTTCAGCGTCTCGATGATGAACTCTCGGCTGGGGATCGGGTTTTCGTACTTGCGCGCCTCGCGTGCCTGATTGGGGTCTTGCGTGCGGGAGGTGGTTTTGGATCTGCGTTTCGCCACGGTTACTGGGCTCTTGAATTTATAATAAAGATTAATTTTAACAGGTATCAAGGAGTTAACCTAAGTGTAATATCAATGGATTGAGAGTACCGACCACGCCAGCACCAGAACTACCCCCTGCATAACCCCAACAAACAGCCTGCCATGACCACCCTCTTCTACATCCACGACCCGATGTGCTCCTGGTGCTGGGCATTCGCTCCGGTACTCGACAAACTACAACGACAGCTGCCAGCCGAGATCCGGTTTATCCGGCTGCTGGGCGGTCTGGCCCCCGACAACCCTGCCCCGATGGCAGCAGAGATGCGCGAGCAGCTGCAGGCGACCTGGCGGCGTATCGAGCAGAAGTTGCCGGAGATCCGCTTCAACTTTGACTTCTGGAGCCGTTGTGAGCCACGCCGCTCCACCTACCCGGCCTGCCGTGCAGTGATCGCCGCCCGAAGTCTGAATGATTCAAAAGAACAGGCGATGATCCGCACGATCCAACAGGCCTACTATCAGCAGGCAAGAAACCCTTCGGACGCAGCCACCCTGATTGAACTGGCCGGAGAGATTGGCCTTGACCCTGCCCGCTTCAAAGTCGCCCTCAACGACTCCGCCATCAACACCATCCTCAAGCAGGAGATAACCCAAGCCCTGGCGATGCACGCCACCAGCTTCCCCGCCCTGGTGCTGGAGCTGGACGGAGGCTTCTGGCCGGTACCGGTGGACTACCACTCGGCGGAGCCAATACTTGAAACCATCACAATGATCTGCAGTGAATGATTGACTCATCAACAAAACAGGACAAAACTCCCCCGCCATGCTCGATCAAGACACACTCAACCGTTACCGCCAGGACATCATATTCGATGCGGAGCTATGCGGACACCGCTTCACCTTCCACACCACCTGGGGCATCTTCTCGCCGCGGGAGATCGACGAGGGCACGCGACTGCTGCTCGATCATCTCGAGATTGCAGCCGACGACGACTGCCTCGATATCGGCTGTGGCTATGGTCCGATCGGCCTCACCCTGGGGGCGCTGGCGCCAGCGGGCCAGACCCTGATGGTGGACAAGGACTTCATGGCGGTGGAGTACGCCAACGCCAATGCCGCCCGCAACCGGATCGGCAACGCCCGGGCCCAGCTGAGCAACGGCTTCGCCCATATCGATCCGGCACTGCGCTTCGACCTGATCGCCTCCAACATCCCCGCCAAGGTGGGCAAGGAGATGCTGAGTCTGATACTGCATGACGCCTGGGCACGACTGAACCCCGGCGGACGACTCTATCTGGTCACCATCAACGGCCTGCGCCAATACATGAAACGCAACCTGAATGAGGTCTTCGGCAACTACAAGAAGCTGAAACAGGGCAAGAGCTACACCGTGGCGCTGGCACACAAAGAGTAATCATGAGCGATCAACCCGATAGAGCTGAGTTGACCGCCAGCAGGCGCTGCCTACACGATCACCTGGCCGATACTATCGTCACCCGCTGGGCATGCGGTAGAACGGCTCAGTCAGCAGCAGCTAGCCGGTTCAACACATGCGACGCAGCCACTAAACCGAAGCTAGCAGTGACCGTCATCGCCGAGCCAAAACCTCCGCAATTGAGGCTGGAACCCCCCGCCCCCGGCTTGCTGGCACAGACCCCACCACTGCCATCTGGGTAGCACTGCGGCTCGTCGGAGTAGACCGCCGCCACACCGAAACGCCGCTTGGTATTTGACGAAAAACCATACTCCCTGCGCAGCAGTTTACGGGTCTTGGCAAGCAGCGGATCCTGCTCGGTGCGACTCAGATCGACTAGGCGGATGCGGGTCGGGTCGACCTGGCCTCCAGCACCGCCCACCGTAACCAGCGGCACTTTTTTTCGTCGGCAGACAGCGATTAGCGCCGCTTTGGTGCGGAAGTTGTCGATGCAGTCGACCACATAGTCGAAGCCGGCATCGCTCACCAACTGCAGATTCTCCGCCTCGACAAACACCTCCACCGCTTCAACCCGGCAGGCAGGGTTAATCCCCAACATCCGCTCACGCATCACCGCCACCTTGGCGCGGCCGTAGTTGCCGTCTAGAGCCGGCAACTGCCGGTTGGTGTTGGACTCCGCCACATGGTCAAGATCGAACAGAGTAATCGCACCCACTGCACTGCGCACCAGGGCCTCTGCCACCCAGGAACCAACCCCACCGATGCCGATCACACAGATGCGGGAATCAACAAAACGCGCCAGTCCGGCTTCGCCATAGAGTCGCGCAATACCGCCAAAACGACGCTGGAAATCACTGTCAGTCACAAGATTATCGGAAGCCCTTAAATGCAGTCGGCTCGATCTGCCAGGAACAAATCAGCAGCGATCGGAAGGAAGAAAAAAGTGCCGGCAATGATTGCCGACACTGTCGGAGAATATCGCCTACTTCTTTGACTTGTCGCTCTTTTTCTTGCCATCTTTGCTCGTCTTGGCTTTGCCAGATGTAGACGGATGCTTGGCCTTGCTAGCCTTTTCCCCGCTGGAACTGCTACCAGTGACCTTTTTTGATTTTCCAGGCTTGGCGCGACAATAGGCATCTACTTTTTTACCGCTTTTGGTTTTGTAACTCTTGACCCAGCTGCAGGCGGCATTCGCCGAGCATTTGGACTGACTCAGCCCCTTACAGCTTGAGGCCATTGCTGCTGAATGGAATAACGCCAGCGCCACTACCAGAGTGGCAACAGCAAAACCTTTCAGATGTGAGCTCATCTTTTTCATCCTTATTTTCCTTTTGGTTAGTCCATAAACATCATTCACCATCACTCACGCGACAACCATTCTATTGCATCAGGGGGATGGTGAATGCTCTTCTCGAGCCGGTAACATATATTTACAGAGAACGAATGAAAAGATGTGCTGCGCATCGCGCCTGCCTGGAGGTATAACGCATGTTTTCCACACTGATCGCGCTCTCCCTGCTGATCATGTTGGGCTTAGGGGTAGCCGCCCTGTTCCTGGCTGGCAGCTCTACAAAGTCATCATCCATGGAGGATCCGGCCCGGCCGGAGGAGGATGAATGAGCATTCAAGAAGATTGAGAAATATCAATGACGACACTCCACCCCCCATGGTCGAATGGCCCCAAGCTGGTTGAGGGGAATTGAAGCAGTATCACCTCGGCCAGCTTATCTCCTCCATCCTCCTTTGGTATAAACCGCTTCGACAGACCTTGTCGAAGCGGATTTTTTTTGCCTTTCTCCCAATCCTGATCTGGCTAAATGCGTCCTCGCACCGCCCTCAGACGAAATACCCGAACTGGTCGGATGACTCCGGTTAGTCCAACTCCATCGATTCGTTCCGCTCACGCAGGTGATGCTCATACAGAGCCAGATAGGTCTTGCGCAGGAGCTGCTGATAGGAGGATCGCGGTGGCGTCAGCCGCTCGACCATCCTCTGAAAGTAACTCAGCTGCTCCTGGGGTGGAATATGATACGAATAGCTGAACATAATCTTGCCCTCCTCTGACTTTAAATCTAGAGCCATCGACAAGATCACTACAGGTGACTACACGCAGAGTTTTGTAGGAACTATCTGAATAATCGATCAGAAACAGCGACAGTCTTACAGGTCGACCTGTCGCCCAAACATCACCACCCGCCGACGGACCCGCTCAGCAAGATCACTCTCCACCTGATCCCAGCTAAAACGCCAGTTCCAATTGCCCTCGGTGGTGCCCGGGGTATTCATGCGGCATTCCGAGCCCAGCCCCAGCAGGTCCTGCATCGGCACCACCGCCAGGCTGGCGCAGGAGATAAATGCACAGCGGATCAAAGGCCAGGGCATCGCCTCTCTCGAGCGCCCCATGTATTCATCGATATATTCACGCAAGCCATCATCCAGACTGCGATACCATCCCAGGGTGGTGTCATTATCGTGGGTACCAGTGTAGACCACCGAATCGACCGTATGGTTGAATGGCAGGTAGGGGTTATCCGCATCCCCAGAGAAGGCAAACTGCAGAATCTTCATGCCCGGCAGATGGTAGTGACGCCGTAGGGCATCCACCTCGGGGGTGATGATGCCAAGATCCTCCGCCACCAACTCAAGATCCGGAAACGCCCTGTAGAGGGCGGCAAACAGCCTCTCCCCAGGCGCCTGGACCCAGCGCCCGTTGACCGCCGTCTGCTCCACTGCCGGGATCTCCCAGTAGGCCTCAAAACCACGAAAATGGTCGATGCGCACCAGATCGAAGAGCATCATCTGGGTTCGCATCCGCTCGATCCAGAAGGCAAACCCGTCAGCCTCCAGCATATCCCAGCGGTAGAGCGGATTGCCCCAGCGCTGGCCTGTCTCGGAGAAATAGTCCGGCGGCACCCCGGCAACCACTCGCAGTTGACCGTCCGGCAGCAGATCGAAGAGGGAACGGTGGGTCCAGACCTCGGCGCTGTCATGGGCGACAAAGATCGGCACATCGCCAAACAATTTTACACCACGCTCATTGGCGTACCGCTTGAGCCGCCCCCACTGGCTGAAAAAGAGATACTGCTCGAAGCGGATAAAGCTGATCTGATCGGCCAGCCGAGCACGGGCTTGGGCCAATGCCAACGGATCCCGGTCGCGCAGGGGCGGCAACCACTCCCACCAGGCGCCGCCCTGCTCGGCACGCAGCGCCTGAAACAGGGCATAGTCATCCAGCCAACCGCTCTGTTCAGCGAGGAACTGCTCAAGTTCCGAACGTGCCTCGTCGCTGGCTCGCTCCTTAAACCCCTCCCAGCCCAGACTGAGGGCAAATGAGCGTCCTTTATCAGAGAGGACCCCCTCCTCCAATGGCAGCTCATCGAGCCAGCCCGCCTGTAGAACCGGCTCCAGGCTGATCAGTCGCGGATTGCCCGCATGCATCGAGATACCCTGGTAAGGGGAGCCGTCCCCGTGAGTCGGGTTGACCGGCAACATCTGCCAGACGCTAACTCCGGCGGCGGCGAGAAAATCAACAAAATTGTAGGCATTGCTGCCCAGCGCACCCACACAGGCCGGTCCCGGCAGCGAGGTGATATGCAGCAGAACTCCGGCGCGACGGCGCCCCAGGATAGGGTCAGCAACTCTGCGCCCGAGGAGTTCTATTTCATCTATCGGCAAATCCATGCTAAATCCAGGTTGGGTTCAGTCACTGCCGAAGGCAGGGCGGGCACAACATAACGCTATCAATCACTCTTTTTCATCACCCCGCCCAGCGCCGGATCACCGCTGCCAGAGGCAAACACCTGGGAGAGATAATCAGGCTCCGCTTCACCCAGCAGCTCATAGAGGTGGGCGAGCTGACGCCTAAAGAGCTTCTCAAAATCGCTCACGGTATCGCCCGGGTTGTAGTCACCAAACCACCAGAACCAGTCCGATCCCTCGCAGATCGCCAACTGTCGCTCCAGCTCCGCCAGCTCATCCTGCGTGAAACTGCCTGCTGTGATCACCCGATCGTAGGCACGCTTGGCGTCCGCCAGCATCTCCCAGGCGCGGTTTTTATCCTTATCACCAATCCAGGTGGAGAAGGTGCCGTAGACCCAACTCCCCGCCACCAGGCTGGAGAGCCGCGGAGAGGCATCTCGATGTTCGCTCAAATAGTCCGAAAAGGTGGTCATTCTCAAACGCGGATGCGCTGCCAAACGCTCGTAGAGGGTGGCAAGGAAGTAGCTGCCGTTGCTGGGATAATATTCCCAAGCATTCTCCCCGTCCATGATGATCGAGACCAGCGCCGAGGGATTCCCCCGGCAGGAGTCGGCAATATTTTCCAGGTGGCCAATCAGATCCCCCACCGCATCATCGGCATGCCAGTCACCATAGGTAAACCCGATCAGGTCGGAGAGTCCGTCGTCACGAAAAAACAGATTCACCGAACCATCGTGAATCCGGTAGGCGGAGTGGACCCAGTTATCCGGCAGCTGATCACCCTTACCGGCAGCGCAGAGGCTATTGTGCAACACCTGCTGGCCGGTGGCCGCCCAGCGAAACCCCTCTTCTTCCAAAAGCTTCAAGGTCGGCTCGCTCACCGCCCCCTCGGATGGCCAGCAACCGTTTGGACGAAAACCGAAGTGAGATTCAAATACCTCGATCCCCTTGCGGATATGCCAGCGGGCACGGGCCTCACCTCCAGGATAGTCCGCCAACTGCGGCATTTCCACCTTCGGCAGAGCCTCCTTGGCAGAGTCCATCTCCACCAGCAGCGGCATGATCGGATGGGCATAAGGGGTGACCGAGAGCTCAACCCGCCCCGACTTGGCAAGCTTGCGGTAGCGTTCGGCGATTCCGCCCAGCACCTCGCTGATCAGTTCCACCAGTGCGCGCCGGTCGGCCACACTGTAACCGTGCCCCTTGGCCTGCAGCGAACGCACCCGAATATCGTGGACCCGCAGACACTCACCGATCCAGGCCAGATGGTACCAGATCAGCAGATCGGCCAGAAACTGGTCGTTGAGGTAGCTAACGTACTGATCATCCTCAAGCATCCGGCGTGCCAGTTCAGCGAGCCGTTCGAACGGCTTGTGGCGTTTGATGAGGTGCCTCTCATTGGCCCGCAGGCAGGCGGAGATCAGCTCTGTGCGCGACTCCAGATCGAGCGGCAGGCCGGGGCCGGCCAGCGCCGCCAGTAGCGGATCGCGGATCAGGGTGCCCTTTTCGAGCCAGTCACGGGTCTGCCCGGCATAGTCGTCGATCTGCTCCAGCAGCACCGGCGCAAAGTTGACCACCGCCCGGGCATCCGGATTGTACTCCAGATGCGCCGCCATGTCGGAGTAGTCTTTGATGCCATGCAGATAGACCCAGGGCAGATGGTAGTCGCTTTGCTCCGGCCCTTTGTAGTAGGGCTGGTGCATGTGCCAACAGAGAACAACATTGAGGCGTTCTCTCTCAGCGGACATAGCGCAGAACCTGCCCAAGCATATCCGGCGTTACCAGCACCACCCCACCTTCGGAGACGTAAAAACGCTCGGCATCCGCGACCGGATCTTCACCGATGATGGTACCTTCGGGAATCTCGCAGCCCCGGTCGATAACCGCATTGCGGATGCGGCAGTTACGACCGATATTGACGTCGGGCAGGATCACCGACTTCTCCACCTCGGTGAAGGAGTTGATTCGAACATTGGAGAACAGCAGAGAGTTCTTCACCTGAGAACCGGAGATGACACACCCGCCAGAGACCAGAGAGTCCACTGCCATGCCGCGGCGCTCCTCGTCATCGAAGACAAACTTGGCCGGTGGCAGCTGTTCCTGATAGGTCCAGATCGGCCAAGTATGATCATAGAGGTTCAGCGGCGGCGTCACCCCGGTCAGCTCCAGATTTGACGCCCAGAAGGAGTCGATGGTGCCCACATCGCGCCAGTAGCCCTGCTCTCCGCTCTCCACATCGCGGAACGGATAGGCGCGGATGCGGTACTCTTTGATCACCTTGGGGATGATGTCCTTGCCAAAATCCCGCGAGGAACCCGCGGTGTCAGCATCCTTGATCAGCTGTTCGTAGAGGAATTTGGTGTTGAAGACGTAGATGCCCATGGAGGCCAGCGCCGTACTGTCACGCCCGGGCATTGGCTTGGGATGTTCCGGCTTCTCCTGAAACTCGAGGATGCGGCTCTCCGCATCCACCGCCATCACGCCGAACGCCTTGGCCGTCTCCAGATCGACCTCGATACAGCCGACGGTCAAATCCGCACCCGACTCCACATGCTCGGCAATCATCGCACCATAGTCCATCTTATAGATGTGATCGCCGGCCAGGATTAGTACGTAATCGGGGTTGTGTGAGCGCAGGATATCGAGATTCTGATAAACCGCGTCAGCAGTCCCCTCATACCAGTTGTTCTCGATCCGCTGCTGCGCCGGCAGCAGCTCCACATACTCGCCGAACTCGCCACGCAGAAACCCCCAGCCACGCTGGACGTGCAAAATCAGTGAATGCGCCTTGTATTGGGTCAGCACACAAATTTGGCGAATACCGGAGTTGATACAGTTGGAGAGCGGGAAGTCGATGATGCGAAATTTGCCACCGAAGGGGACAGCAGGTTTGGAACGCCATTTCGTCAGATGCTTAAGCCTGGAACCGCGCCCTCCGGCAAGGATCAGGGCGAGGGTGTTGCGCGTCAGGCGACTAACAAAACGTGGATTCTGGTCGGACATTAGACTTCCCTCCATGACCGGGTACTCTGCACAGCGAAATATCAACAAGGCGTCGTATTGGCATGGCGGTATGGTACCATCATGCACCCTTTCAAGCGTACCGGAAAAGGCGGAATTTCTTCCATGACACAAGTGATCAAGGCCACTGTTGCTGAACCCCTGCAACGTATTATCGAGGCGCGTCACCACGACCCTTTTGAGGTGCTTGGGCGACATCTCACAGGCAAAAAAGTCGAGGTCACCGTGTTTCTGCCTCGCGCCAGGAAGGTGACCCTGAGTGACATTGATGAGCCCCTGGAAAGAATCGAAGGCACCGACCTGTTTCGCGGCAAATTCAAGGCCACCAAACTCCCCGAACGCTACCAGCTCGAATGGTTCGATGAACAGGGCGCACGCCATCAGCAATACGACCCCTACTGCTTTACCCCACAGCTGCCGGACTTCGACCTGCATCTGTTCGGCGAGGGACGCCACCGCCACGCCTACCGCTTTCTGGGCGCCCATCCGTGGCAGGCGGACGGCATCGACGGCGTGCTCTTCTCCGTCTGGGCCCCCATCGCGCAACGGGTCTCGGTGGTCGGCGACTTCAACCAGTGGGACGGCCGCACCCATTCGATGCGGGTACGCGGCAGCACTGGTATCTGGGAGCTGTTCATCCCCGGCATCGGCAGTGGCCACTTCTACAAGTTCGAGATCCGCACCCACTCCGGAGAGATCAGCCTGCGCAGCGACCCCTACGGCAACGCCTTCCAGCTGCGACCGGAGAGCGCAGGCATCATCTGCGCTGAAACCTATCAGTGGCAGGACCAGGGCTGGCTGGAATCACGCCGCAGCTTCGACTGGCAACACCAGCCGATGTCGGTCTATGAGGTCCATCTCGGCTCCTGGCAGCGCGATGAAAACGGCGATTTCCTCAACTATCGGGAGCTGGCCCATCGCCTCTGCGACTACGTTCAACAGACTGGCTTCACCCACATCGAGCTGCTGCCGATCACCGAGCACCCGCTGGATGCCTCCTGGGGCTACCAGACCACCGGCTACTTCGCCCCCACCAGCCGCTTCGGCAGCCCCGACGACTTCCGCTACTTCGTTGACCATCTGCACCAGCACGGCATTGGCGTGATCCTCGACTGGGTGCCAGCCCACTTCCCGCGGGATCGTCACGCACTGGCGCGCTTCGACGGTTCGGCGCTCTACGAGCATGAAGACCCACGTCAGGGTGAGCATCAGGACTGGGGCACCCTGATCTTTAATTTTGGCCGCAACGAGGTACGCAACTTCCTCATCTCCAGCGCCGTCTACTGGCTGGAAGAGTTCCACATCGACGGGCTGCGAGTCGATGCGGTGGCCTCCATGCTCTACCTCGACTACTCACGCGAAGCAGGCGACTGGATCCCCAACAAACATGGCGGCCGGGAGAACCTGGAGGCAGTCGATTTCCTGCACGAACTCAACAGTGTCACCCATGAACTCCACCCCGGCAGCCTGATGATCGCCGAAGAATCCACCGCCTGGCCGCAAGTGTCACGCCCTACCTGGCTCGGTGGGCTCGGCTTCAGCATGAAGTGGAACATGGGCTGGATGCACGACAGCCTCTCCTACATGTCGAAGGATCCGGTCTACCGCCACTACCACCACGACCTGCTCACCTTCGGCCTGCTCTACAGCTTCACCGAGAACTTCATGCTGCCCTTCTCCCACGACGAGGTGGTGCACGGCAAGGGCTCGATGATCAACAAGATGCCGGGGGATGAGTGGCGTCGCTTTGCCAGCCTGCGCCAGCTCTACACCTACATGTTCACCTACCCCGGTAAGAAGCTGCTCTTCATGGGCAACGAGTTCGGCCAGATCAACGAATGGAATGAGGCCAGCAGTCTCGACTGGGTGCTCACCGACACCCACTTCCACGGCGGGCTGCGTCAGCTGGTGGGCGATCTCAACCGACTCTACCGGGAACAGCCTGCGCTACATCAACTCGACTTCGAGTCGAGCGGATTTGAGTGGATCGACTGCCACGACAGCTCCCAGTCGGTACTCAGCTATCTGCGCAAGGGCACGGATGGCAGCCAGCTCGTGGTGATCCTCAACTTCACCCCGGTGCCACGGGAGAACTACCGCATCGGCCTGCCGCAAGCCGGCAGCTACCGCGAGATCCTCAATTCAGACTCCAAATTCTACGCCGGCAGCAACCTCGGCAACGACGGGCAGATTCAGGCGGAACAACTACCCTGGATGAACCAGCCCCACTCCACAGTGCTGCGGCTGCCACCGCTCGGGGCCATTGTGCTGAAGCCGGAAGGTTAAGAAGCCTTTGAACGAATCGTAGACACCACGCCTGCGCAGCGCTTGGTCAGGGCTCTCGCGGCGAGGCGCCGCCACCCCCTTCGCAAGATCTAATCAGACTTGCGGCTGCGTGGGCGGTGGCGCCGGAAATAGTCGACCAGGCCACGGGTGGAGCTATCGTGCTCGGCATTGACACCCTCATCCAGCAGCTCGTTGAGGATCACCCCGGCCAGCTGTTTGCCCAGTTCCACGCCCCACTGGTCAAAGGAGTTGACCCGCCAAATCACCCCCTGCACAAAGATCTTGTGCTCATAGAGGGCGACCAGCGAACCCAGCCGCTGCGGCGTGATCTTGTCGATCAGCAGGGTGTTGCTGGGCCGGTTGCCGGGAAAGATCTTGTGCGGCAGCAGATCGACGATCTGTTCTGCCTCCATACCGCTTGCCTCAAGCTCCTCGCGTACCTCGCTGCGGGTCTTGCCACGCATCAGCGCCTCTGTCTGTGCCAAGCAGTTGGCGATCAGCTTCTGGTGGTGATCACCCGACTCATTATGGCTGTTGACCGGAGCGATGAAGTCACAGGGGATCATCTGCGTGCCCTGGTGGATCAGCTGATAGAAGGCGTGTTGACCATCGGTGCCGGCAGTACCCCAGACTACCGCCCCGGTGGGGTAACCCACCGGCCGACCAAAGCGGGTGACCCGCTTGCCGTTGCTCTCCATATCAGCCTGCTGCAGATAGTCAGGCAGATAGCGCAAATACTGATCATAGGGAAGAATCGCCTGGGTTCTGGCCTTGGCGAAGTCGTTGTACCAGACCCCAAGCAGCGCCATCACCACCGGCATATTCTCCGACAGATCGGCATTCAAGAAGTGTTCGTCCATCTCGTGGGCGCCATCGAGCAGCTCATAGAAGCGCTGCATGCCGATGGCGATGGCGATCGGCAGCCCGATCGCCGACCAGAGTGAGTAACGGCCACCCACCCAGTCCCAGAACTCGAACATATTTGCGGTATCGATACCAAACTCGGCAACCTTCGCGGCATTGGTCGAGACCGCCACAAAGTGACTGGCCACCGCCCGCTCATCAGCCAGCGATTCGAGCAGCCAGCTGCGGGCGGTAAAGGCGTTGGTTAGGGTCTCCTGGGTGGTGAAGGTCTTGGAAGCAACGATGAACAGGGTGGTCTCCGGGTCGAGCCACTTCAGCGTCTCGATCAGGTGCGTCGCATCCACATTGGAGACAAAATGGACACGCAGGTCGGGGCGCTGATAGTGCTTCAGCGCCTCACACACCATCAGCGGCCCGAGATTGGAGCCACCGATACCGATGTTCACCACATCGGTGATTTCGCGCCCGGTGAAGCCTTTCCAGCTCCCCGAACGGACCGATTCGGAGAAGACCTCCATCTTCTCCAACACCGCATTGACCTGTGGCATCACATCCTCGCCATCGGCCCAGATCGGCCTGTTGCTGCGATTACGCAGCGCCACATGCAACACTGCCCGGTCTTCGGTGTTATTCAGGCGGTCACCTGAAAACATGCGTCGGCGCCAGCCGTCCACATCGACCCGTCGCGCCAGATCGAGTAACAATTGCATGCTCTTGGGCGTAATGCGGTTTTTCGAGTAATCGAGCAGGATCCCGCAGCTGCGCAACAAAAACTGCTCGGAACGCTCCGGGTGTTCGGCAAACAGATCCCGCATCTGAATCGGTGCAATCTCTTCCCAATGCTCCTGCAGAGCAGCCCACTCCTCGGTGTGATTTGTTTCAGTCATGATCCGGATTATTGCTTGTTGTGAGTCTACTACGGATTCTGGTGTGGCATCCGCCAGCGGAGCGCTGATCATTTCAGTGGCAGCACAGCCTGTGATGCGGGAGATAAACCAGAAATTCTCCAACGATTTTAGTTGTTCACAAATGGTAAAGAAGAAGCCTCCAGCTATTCAAGCAACCAGAGGAAAATAATCGAGGTTTTTTGCTGTCATCCCTGCATTGCTTTGATTTAGAATTCCAGCAACAGGGAAACTGAAGCAGAATCCACGCCCGTGGCGATATATCGAGACCGATGGCTGAAGTAACCAAACAGAACACCGCCCCCCCCCTCAACATCCTATTTGTTGTCAGTGAGGCGGTGCCACTGATCAAAACCGGCGGTCTAGCCGATGTCGCCGGCAGCCTGCCGGCTGCCCTGCGCAGCCTGGGACATGACTGCCGTCTGGTGCTACCCGCCTTCCCGGAGGCGCTGCGCCACACGCAACAGATCGAGACCATCAGCCAACTGCGACTGTTTGGCTACAACGAACCGGTCAATCTGCTCTACGGGCACTGCGGCGAGCATCAGATCCCGGTCTATCTGGTGGATGCACCGCACTTCTTCAACCGCGAAGGCAACCCCTACCTCGCACCGACAGGCGATACCTGGGCCGACAATGCCGACCGCTTTGCGCTGTTCTGCCGCGCCGCGGTTGAGATCGCCGTCGACCGGGCCGGCGGCAACTGGCGACCAGATCTGGTGCATGCCCACGACTGGCAGGCAGGTCTAGTACCGGCGCTGCTCTCGGTCGAAACCAATCGCCCTGCCAGCGTCTTCACCATCCACAATCTAGCCTACCAGGGTCTGTTCGACCAAGAGACATTCCAGCGGCTTGGACTACCGAAGAGCTTCTGGTCCCCCGAAGGATTAGAGTTTTACTGGCAGCTCTCATTCATCAAGGGTGGCATTGCCTACGCCGACCGAGTCACCACCGTCAGCCCCACCTATTCCCAGGAGATCCAGACCCCGGAGTACGGTTACGGGCTGGAGGGGCTGCTGCAGCACCGCCGCCACCACTTCAGCGGCATTCTCAACGGCATCGACTACCACGCTTGGGATCCGGAAAATGACCCAGCCATTGCAGAGCCCTTCAGCGCCGACCATTTCACCCACAAGCGTCTCAACAAACTGGCACTGCAGCGGGAGTTAGGCCTGCCCGAAGACGAACATATCCAGCTGTTTGGCTATATCGGCCGACTGGTGGAACAGAAAGGTGTCGACCTGATCCTGCAGATACTACCTGGCATCATCGACTCAGGCGCGCAGGTGGTGTTTCTCGGCAGCGGCAACCCGGATCTGGAACAGGCGCTGAAGAAGATCAGCAATAAATACCACAGCCGGGTAGGGGTCAGGATCGGTTACGACGAAGGGCTAGCGCATCGCATCGAGGCAGGCTGCGACTGTTTTCTAATGCCCTCCCGCTTCGAGCCCTGCGGCCTGAATCAGATCTACAGCCTACGCTACGGCACTGTGCCGATCGTACGCCGCACTGGCGGACTGGCCGACACGGTGGTCGACGTCAGCCCCGCCACCCTGGCCAACGGCACAGCCAACGGCTTCGTCTTCGACCAGGCGAACGGTTCCAGCCTGTGGCAGGCAGTGGAGCGGGCCATCGAGTTTTACCAACGCGGCGAGGTGGAGTGGTGCATCCTCGCCACCAGCGGCATGAAACAGGATCTCAGCTGGGAGAACAGCGCCGCCCACTATGTCGATCTCTATCGTCAGACATTGGTGCGCTAAAATTGTCTGCAGCCCCCTCTGCCCCCGGGCAACAAAAACCCCGAGGCTAAACAAGGCTACGGGGTCTGATTTCAAACCGTCTCTGAAGCTGGATCAGGCCGCCTGAATTGGGATCGCATCGCCGGTCCGCGTGATCCGGTTCTGCTCGTTCAGATAGACCAGGGTCGGCTTGAACTGCTCCAGCTCCTGCTCGTTCAGCCCGGCATAGGCGCAGATGATGACCCGATCGCCCGGATCCGCCTTGTGCGCCGCCGCACCATTCACCGAGATGATGCGGGAGCCGGCCTCGGCACGAATCGCGTAGGTGGTAAAGCGCTGCCCATTGGTCACATTGTAGATCTGGATCTGTTCGTACTCGCGGATGCCTGCCAGATCGAGCAGATCGCTGTCCACCGCACAGGACCCCTCGTAGTCGACCTCTGAATGGGTGACACAGGCACGGTGCAGTTTGCATTTGAGAACAGTCAACAACATCTATCGAGGCTCCGTTTCACTGAACCGGTAATTATTATCGATCTTGATCCGCCCATCAATCCCCGGATGGCGGCAAAGAGACCCGCAGATTATCGATCAGCCGCGCCCTGCCCAGATAGGCGGCAGCCAGTACCACCAACTCAGAGGTCCCGCGAGCCGCAGGCTGCAGGTCATCGGCCGAAAGGATCTCAACATAGTCGGGGCGAAAACCTGACGATTCAAGGCTTTTTTTCGCCTTCGACAGCAGTTCCGCCGGGTTTGGCTGGGCCGACTTCAAACCCTCAGCCACCATCTGCAGGGCCGCATAGAGTGCCGGTGCACGTTTGCGCTCATCCTCAGTCAGATAACCATTGCGCGAACTACGCGCCAGCCCGTCTGGCTCCCGACTGGTGGGCACGCCAACGATCTGCAGCGGCATCGCCAGATCCGCCACCATGCGGCGGATCACCATCAGTTGCTGGAAGTCTTTCTCACCAAACAGCGCCAGATCGGGCTGCACCATATTGAACAGCTTGCAGACCACCGTTGCGACACCAGCGAAGTGGCCGGGACGACTAGCGCCACACAGCATATCGGAGATCAATGGCACCTCGACGCGGGTCTGCGCCGCCTGGCCTGCCGGATAGATGGTCTCCACGCTGGGCAAAAACAACAGATCGACCCCAGCCGCCGCGAGCTTCTCCCAGTCAGCCGCCAGGGTGCGAGGGTAGCTCTCCAGATCCTCACCCGCAGCAAACTGCAGCGGGTTGACGAAAATACTGACAACACAACGTTCAGCGCGCTTTTGGGCCGCCTCCACTAACGCCATATGGCCCGCATGCAGATTACCCATGGTAGGCACAAAAGCGACCCGCTCACCGCCCGCTCGCCACTCACGCACCCGTTGGCGCAGCGCCTCGATACTCGCTGTCTGCTGCATCGCCAACCTCAGAAGGCCTGCTCAAGCGTGGGGAAACTGCCATCGCGTACCGCCGCCACATAGGCCTGAAAGGCACCTTCGATACTGCCAGCGCCGCCAAGGAAGTCGCGCACAAAACTGGCCGGATTGGGATTCATGCCCAGCATGTCATAGACCACCAGTACCTGACCATCACAGCTGCTGCCGGCGCCAATGCCGATCACCGGTATCTCGACCGTGGCGCTGACCTCGGCCCCCAAGCTGGCTGGCACACACTCCAGCACCAGCAGATCGGCCCCTGCCTCCTGCAGCTCGTAGGCCTCCTTCAAGATCCGCGCCGCGGCCGCATCATCACGCCCCTGCACTCGGTAGCCACCGAGCTTGTGCACCGACTGGGGCAGCAATCCCAGGTGAGCACAAACCGGAATACCCTGTTCCGTCATGCGCCGCACGCTCTCCAGCACCGGCCCGCCGCCCTCCAGCTTGACCATCTGTGCGCCGCCCTCTTGCATCAGCCGCGCCGCACTGCGCAGCGCCTGCTCCGGCGAGGCGTAACTCATGAAGGGCAGGTCGACGATCAGCAGCGGATTATGGCAAGCCCGGGCGACGTTGCGGGCATGGTAGACCATCTCGTCAAGACTGACCGGCAGGGTGGTCGACTGGCCCTGCACCACCATGCCCAGGGAATCCCCCACCAGCAACAGCTCGATCCCGGCCTGCTCCATCAGCCGGGCGAAGCTGGCGTCGTAGCAGGTCAGGCAGCTGATCTTGCGCCCATCGCGCTTCATCTCGCGCAGGCGCGTCACTGTAATCTTGTTCGACGACACTGGCGTGCTTCCCCTGAAAACAACAATTGCTTGGCAGCAATTCTATTAAGAGAGTCAATAATAGCAAGTGATTCAGCCCGATTCACCGCCCACAGCGGCCGCGCGCAGGATTCAGTTTACACCTGCCGAAACCCGCTCAGAGCTTCCGCAGACCATCACTGGAAATACGTTGAAGCAACGCCTGCAATGATCCCGCTCCGGGGATTACCAGCCCAGCTGGGGCAATCTCAGCCAGCGGCAGCAGTACAAAAGCACGCTGTGTCATCTCAGGATGGGGGATCTGTAATCGATCCGTCTGCACCACCCGGTCAGCATAGAGCAACAGATCAAGATCGAGGGTGCGTGGTCCCCAGCGCTCGCCATCCCGCCTGCGCTGGTGCGCCGCTTCGATGGCCTGAGTCTGATCCAGCAGCACTTGCGGTGACAACGTTGTCCGCAACAGGGCGACAGCGTTGATGTAGTCGGGTTGGTCCGGCGGCCCCAACGGACGGCTGCGATAGAGGGATGAGTGGCTTGTCAGCGAACTGTCCGGCAGTCTATCGAGCTCATCAAATGCGCACCTGATCTGGGCCTCAGGGTCGGCTAGGTTGCTGCCGAGAGCGATGTAGACTGAGCGCGGGGCCGGCTCAGCCATCGACTGGCTTGTCCTCGCCGTCCGGTTTGCGCCGCCGCCGACGCCGGCGGCGTCGTTTCTGCTCGGTTGGTTCGGGTTGTGGACTCGCGTTTTCTTTCTGGAAATCGGTCCACCAGGCGGCTAGCTCCGAGTCTGTCTCCCCCGCCTCGGCACGCAGCAGCAGAAAGTCGTAGGCGGCACGGAATTTGGGGTGGGTAATCAAACGCTGGGGGCGTTTACCGGCGCGGTTCTCGAAACGCGGCTGTAATTGCCAAATGTCACGCATCGGGTAGCCGAAGCGCTTGGGGATCGAAACCGACTGATTTTGTGCCGACAATACCTCACGCCCCGCATCCTGCAGCGCCGGCACCGCCGCCAGCCCCTCCTCCATATACTGCCCGGCGAGTCGCCGCACCGGTTCCCACAGCAGTACTGCAAACAGAAACGCCGGAGTGACCGGCTTCTCCTCACGGATACGCTGGTCGGTATTGCTCAGCCCACGATTGACGAAGGTGATGGGGAAGTCATGCTCCTCGTGGGAGAGTGCCTCTTCGGTGGCGGGAAAGAGTCGACTAAAGAGACCGTAATGGCGCAGCTTTTCGAAGGTTTCGAGGGCCGAGCCACCGAGAAACAACTTCAGCACCTCTTCGTAGAGGCGCGCTGACGGCACCTCCTGCAACAGGCCGCTGAGAGGTTCGATGGGGGCCTCTGTCTGCTCCTCGATGAGGAATCCAAGCTTGCCGGCAAAACGCACCGCCCGCAACATGCGCACCGGATCCTCACGATAACGCTGTTCAGGATCGCCGAGCAGCCGCAATCGGCCCTCGCGCAGGTCCTGCATACCGTTTGCGTAGTCGAGCACGGAGAAGTCCTCGATATCGTAGTAGAGGGCGTTGATGGTGAAGTCGCGGCGCTGCGCATCCTCGTCGATGGTGCCGTAGACGTTATCGCGCAGGATCATGCCATTTTCCACCTGGCGCTGATCCTGCTGTTCACCATCCCCCATACTACGGAAGGTGGCGACCTCGATGATCTCCCGGCCGAAATGGACATGCGCGAGGCGGAAGCGGCGGCCGATCAGGCGGCAGTTGCGAAACACTTGCCGCACCTGCTCCGGGCGGGCATCGGTGGCCACATCGAAATCTTTTGGCTCGCGCCCCAACAGCAGGTCGCGCACCCCTCCGCCCACCAAGCAGGCCCGATAGCCGGCATTTTTCAGCCGATAGAGCACCTTGAGTGCGTTTTCACTGATGTTGGAGCGAGAGAGGTTGTGCTCAGGCCGGGCAATAACAACTGGTGTAACGATTTTCTCTGTCCTTGGTGATTGAATAAAAAAATGTGCTCAGGCCATTGTGCCTGGCAGCAAGGTCAGTATAATACCGGCTTTCTCGCGACGTTGCTCCCTTCGTCTAGCGGTTAGGACGCTGGCCTCTCACGCCGGTAACAGGGGTTCGATTCCCCTAGGGAGTACCATCTTCCCCCCCCTCCTCTCTAAGCGGACCATACACGCAAAAAAAGTAGGCGACACATACGCAATAAAAAAGGGCCTGTGATAAACACAGACCCTTGCAGGCGCTCATCCGCTCCGAATCAAAGATCCGCGGCGATCTTCTTCAGATACTCCGCAAAATCAGCGCCGATCTCAGAGTGTGCCAGGCCATATTCAACGGTCGCCTCCATGTACCCCTCTTTGCTGCCGCAGTCATAGCGCTTGCCCTTGACGCGATAGGCGCGCACCTTCTCATACTTCAGCAGTTCCGCAATCGCATCGGTCAGCTGGATCTCACCGCCGGCGCCACGCTTGGTCTTCTCCAGCAATTCGAAGATACGGGGGGTCAGGATATAGCGCCCGACCACTGCCAGATTGGAGGGTGCATCTTCCGGATTCGGCTTCTCCACGATCGAGGTAATGATCGCAGTCTCGCCGTCATCTTCCGCGATCTCGACGATACCGTACTTGTTGGTCTCCTCCGGCGGAACCTCTTCCACCAGGATCACACTGCACTGGTACTTTTCGTAGACCTCCGCCATCTGCGCCAATGCCCCCTTACCACCATCACCTTTGATCAGGTCATCCGCCAGGGTCACCGCAAAGGGTTCGTCGCCCACCACCGGCTTGGCGCAGAGCACAGCATGGCCCAGGCCGAGGGCCTCAGCCTGTCGCAGATAGATACATGAGACATTCGAAGGCAACACATTCTGCACGATCTTCAACAGTTTGTGTTTGCCAGCAGCTTCCAGCTCGCTCTCCAGCTCGTAGTTTTTATCAAAGTGATCGGGGATCGCGCGTTTCTGACGCCCAATGATGAAGACCAGGTTGTCCACGCCGGCCTCTTCTGCCTCTTCCGCTGCATACTGGATCAGCGGTTTGTCCACGATAGGCAACATCTCTTTGGGGTTGGCTTTGGTGGCGGGTATGAAACGGGTTCCCATCCCGGCTGCAGGAAAGACGGCTTTACGTATCTTTTTACTCATCCTCAGTCCTTGGTGTTTGGTGCTTTTCTTAGATAGTTCGGATGACGCTCCGAAACCCGCCTGAGAGTATGATCGCCCCACAGGGGTGTCAATCAATCCAACTATTTGTCAGCCAATAATGTCGATTCGGTTACATCCGCATTGATCTGACGCAGCACCGCCAGCGGATCCGCCGCGGCGGTAATCGGTCGTCCGACCACCAGATAGCTGGAACCGGCAGCGATCGCCTCCCCCGGCGTCATCACCCGTCGCTGATCATCGGCAGCCGCATCCTTTGGTCTTACTCCTGGCGTCACCAGCAGGAAGTCGCCGCCCACTGCAGCGCGGATTGCTCCGGCCTCTCGCGGCGAGCAGACCACGCCATCCAGCCCAGCGCTTTTTGTCAGGTGGGCCAGACGGAACACATTTTCCGCCGGGGTGCCGTGGAAACCGACCTCGGCGATATCCTCCCTCGAAAGACTGGTCAGGATAGTCACCGCCACCAACTTCGGCCGCTGGGCATGGCGTTCCAGACGCTCCCTGGCCGTCTCCATCATGCGACGTCCGCCCGACGCATGCAGATTGATCATCCAGACACCCAGATCTGCTGCCGCATCACAGGCCGCAGCTACGGTATTCGGAATATCGTGGAACTTGAGGTCGAGAAAGACCGCAAACCCGCGCACCGAAAGGCTCTCGACAAAGCCGGGGCCCAGACGGGTGAACATCTCCTTGCCGACCTTAAGATGGCACAGAGAGGGCTCCAGCTGATCCACCAGCTGCAACGCCTTCTGCTCCTCAGGAAAATCCAGGGCGACAATCACCCGCGAACCTGTCTCACTCATCACTGCTCCTCCCGCAAACCACATGCTTCAGGGCCGCTCAAGCGACCCCGCCGTTTTGGGCTGGCTTGATGCTACCCCAGCTCATGCAACTCGGACACTGCCAGTGGAGCTTCTTAGCGCTGAATCCACACTGCTCACACTGGTAGGCTGCCTGCCTCTCCAGCATCTGCTCTACTGCCTGCTTCAGGGTTGCCAGGGTTTCACCCACCGCCCCCGTCTGCCGCAGATTCAGGGTGACTAGCTTATCCAGCCCCTTGAGGTCGGGATGGGCCGCCAGATGCTTAAGGACAAACGCCTCGGCCGCCTGCTCCCCCTCTCTGTTCTGGATCAGATCGGTTAGCATCAGCATCAGCTCGCTGCCGGCATGGCGGCTGTAGAGCCCCTGCAGATAGTCGAGCAGCGACTCACCCTGCGGCAAGCGCTGGTAGCACTTCTGCAACATCGGCAGCACCTCCGGCAGATAGGCCGGCTCCTGCCCCTCGACTCGCTTGCAGCTCTTGATCACTGCCTTACAGTCGCCGGCGTGCATCGCAATATCAGCCCGGATCAGCGTCACCCGCACGTTGCTTCTGTCTCGGGCGGCGGCCTTTTTCAGCTGCGCCAGCGCAACCCCCGGGTCGCTTTCGGCCAATGCCTGCAACGCCAGCTCACAATGAAAGTGGGAAATGCGGCTGGAGAGCCCCCGTTCGCCCGCCACCTTGAGTCGCTCGGCAGTCTCCAGGCAACGCTGCCAATCCTTCTCCTGCTGAAAGATCTCCAACAGATTGGATAGCGCCTGGCGCTTGTAGAAACGACTCTCGGCCAGCTCGCTGAAGAGGTTCTCCGCGCGATCGAAGAGCCCGGCCCGCATATAGTCCTGACCCAGCTCCAGCAACGCCTGGGCGCGCTGCTGCCCATGCAGGCTGGGACGAGCAATCAGATTCTGATGAATGCGTATCGCCCGCTCAACCTCACCGCGACGGCGAAACAGATTACCCAGGGCGAGGTGGGTCTCCACCGTCTCGCTATCCACCTCGACCATCTTCACCAGCAGGTCGATCGCCTTATCCGGCTGTTCGTTGAGCAGAAAGTTGAGGCCTTTGAGATACTGCGGCGACCATTCGCGAGCCGCTGTGCGCTCCTGCTTCGATACGCTTCGGCGCGCCGCCCACCAGCCTGACGCAGCAGCGACCGGAAGGAGTAACAACAACAACTCCAGCATGAGGGATTTTCCTTTAAGGAGCCTCTGAATGAATCATGAACGGCAGCCTTGCGGTCAAAATTCCCCGCTGCTGCGCTGGAAATCTAGGCAATAGACCAGCTATTAGCTGCGATTTCCGCCTTGCATCAGAAAACTTGGCCTCACAATTCTGCTCGCCCAGATTCATTCAGAGGCTCCTTAGCGATCCTGCAAAGGTAGCGAGCGGAGGTTTTTCACCTCCGCAATAGCCTCACGTTCACGCCGCCTGAGCTGAGCGTTCTCACGCTTGACGCCCAAGATCACGCCCATCCCGGAGAGGATACCCAGCAGCATACCGATACCCAAGGCGCCGACCATCACCAGCGAGAGCGGGAACTCACGGGCGCCAAAATAGAAGTTAAGCAACACCGGGTCGGCGTTCAGTGCAGCAAACGCTGCCGCCAAGATCATCAGCAGAAGGAACAGCAACAGTTTAATAATGCGCACCTGGGGCCCCCAATGTTTCCCGGACTGAGTGGGCTATTCTCTCGTAATTGTCTGCCGGTTGGAAATAGGCGTTGCGCTAATCTGGATCATTTAGACATGTTCATCCACCAATCCCCGCGATACAGGTTGAACCTGCTGCAGCGGCATGGCGTTTGCCGCCTGCCGATCATCGCCCCCCTGATCCGCCTCGGCACCCCCTCCCTTCTCCTGCTGATGATCGAAGGTGCGTGGATCGCGCTGCCCCACGTCCACATCCGCCAGATTAATATTGGCCTCACCCAGCATCTCCCGCAGCCGTGGTAGCGCCGCCTCGATCGCATCCCGGGTGGCGGCATGTTGCGCAACAAAGCTAACGCTGGCCTGATCGTTGTGCAGCGACACGCGAATCTCCAGTGGCCCCAGGTGGGGGGGACTGAGGCGCACCTCCGCCTGCTGGATGTTACGCCCGATCATCCATTGCAGACGATCCCCCAGCGACTGATTCCACTCTGGCTGTCCGACTGGCATATCGAGTCGCAGACCCATCGCTGGTAGTGAACGCGTCGCAGACGCATTTGACTGGACGCCCGCCAGCCCCCCACTCAGCAGCGAATCGACCAGCCGCGATTCGCCAACAGCAGCGGCCGACTCATCCTGACCAGCCAGGGCAGACGTCATCTGCAATCGCCCTGCACCATCCAGCAGGCGATCAAACTGCACCTGCTGCTGCGCCGCCATATCGGTCGCTCCCGGCATCAACAGCTGCTCCATTCTGGGCAGTCCCCCTGCCACTGGCGGCAAGGCCTTGCCGCCAGTGGCAGGCAGATGCGGCAAACCGGCGCCATCCGGGAGGGCAGCAGCAAGCTGCATCCCGGCGAACTCAAGAAACTTCATGAAATCGGATGCCTGTTCAGCATCAACCACCAGTTCGCTAGCCCCTTCCATCCCGGGCCCCTCCAGGGTGGCAGTTTCGCTGTGAATCTCGGCAGTGGCTGAGGCCGGGCCAGAGGATGCGGTAGGCAGCGTAGCGAGTGGGTTCATGATCTTGCCTCGAGTTAGGGTGCTGGGTTCACCTCCTGCAATGCAGGAAGTGGACCAAACCTGTCGAGGCTAAGCGGGAGAAGTGATCGCGCCAGAACGACTCTGCACAGCGCAGAGGGCTATTTCAGCTCGAGCACATCCTGCATATCGAACAGACCGACTTGCCGCACTGCAATCCAGCCCGCCGCCCTGACCGCCCCTTTGGCGAAGGTCATGCGGCTGGAGGCCTTGTGTACGATCTCGACCCGTTCACCCTCAGTGGCGAACCAGACCGAGTGCTCACCCACCACATCGCCGGCGCGGATGGTCTCGAAGCCGATGGTCTTGGCATCCCGTGCACCAGTGTGGCCTTCCCGGCCGTAGACCGCACACTCCTTGAGATCGCGCCCAAGCGCCTCAGCCACCACTTCGCCCATACGCAGCGCAGTGCCGGAGGGGGCGTCCACCTTGTGACGGTGGTGAGCCTCGATGATCTCGATATCGGCATCCTCTCCCATCACCCGGGCGGCGACCTTCAGCAAGTTGAGACAGAGGTTCACGCCAACGCTCATGTTGGGGGCGAAGACGATGCCGATCTCCTCTGCCGCCTTCTGCAGCCGCTGTTTTTCCGTATCGCTCAGCCCGGTGGTGCCGATCACCATCGCCTTGCGATTGGCCTGACAAAGCTCCAGATGGGCCATCGTGGCGGCGGGTGAGGTGAAGTCGATCAACACATCAAAATCGCCAAGTACCTCATCCAGTGACGCTGTGATACGGACATCCTGCCGGCCGATCCCCGCCAGCTCACCCACATCCATGTCGATAAAAGCGCTCTCCGGGTGTTCCGTGGCGGCACCCAGCACAAGCCCTTCCGCCTCGCTGACCGCCTGCACCAGCGCCCGGCCCATCCGACCTGCGGCACCCACAACAGCTATACGTTTCATCAATTCGCCTCTATCACTCTGCCAGCCTCGAGCACGAGACCCTACAGTTAAAATCACGATTCACCATAAGCGGCAGCACGCTCACGAAGATGGTGTTGATCACTCAAGTCTGTGCGTTTTTGTCTGCCTTGATGGAGCGGCAGCCTCAGAACTTCATGCCTTCAAAGAACTTCTTCACCCCATCGAGCCAGCTGCTCGACTGCGGGCTATGGCGGCTGCCGCCCTTCTTCATCGAGGTCTCGAGTTTACGCAGCAACTCCTTCTGCTCATCGGTGAGATGAACCGGCGTCTCCACCAGCACCCGACAGAGAAGATCGCCCACCGGACCGCCGCGCACCGGCTTCACGCCCTTGCCACGCATGCGGAACATCTTACCCGTCTGGGTGCCCGCCGGGATCTTCAGCAACACCTTACCGTCCAGAGTCGGCACCTCCAGCTCACCACCCAGCGCGGCGGTGACAAAGCTGATCGGCACCTCACAGAACAGGGTGTTGTCCTCACGACTGAAGATATTGTGCGGCTTCACCGTCACCTGCACATAAAGATCGCCGGACGGACCGCCGTTTTCCCCCGCCTCACCCTCGCCGGAGAGACGAATGCGATCGCCGGTATCGACACCGGCCGGCACCTTCACCGAGAGGGTCTTGTGCTGCTGCACCCGCCCTTGGCCATGGCAGCTGCCACAGGGGTCGCTGATGATGCTGCCCTTGCCGTGGCAACGCGGACAGGTCTGCTGCACTGAGAAGAAGCCTTGCTGCATGCGCACCTGCCCGTGGCCACCGCACGTATCGCAGGTCTTCGGGCTGCTGCCCTTCTTAGCACCGGAACCGCCGCAACTGTCGCACTGCACGAAGGTCGGCACACGAATCTTCACCGTGGTACCGGCAACTGCCTCCTCCAGGGTGAGCTTCAGGTTGTAGCGCAGGTCGGCGCCGCGCTGCACTCGCGGACCACCGCCCGCGCCGCCCCGGGCGCCGCCAAAGATGTCGCCAAAGACATCGCCGAAGATGTCACTGAAATTGGCGCTACCACCACCAAAACCGGGCCCACCGCCCATAGAGGGATCAACGCCCGCATGGCCAAACTGGTCGTAGGCGGCGCGCTTCTGCGCATCGGAGAGGATCTCGTAGGCCACCTTGGCCTCCTTGAACTTCTGCTCCGCGTCCGTCGCCTTGTCACCGGTATTGCGGTCGGGATGGTACTTCATGGCGAGCCGTCGGTAGGCCTTCTTGATCTCGGCCTCGCTGGCGTTCTTATTGACGCCCAGTACTTCATAGTAGTCGCGTTTTGACATGTGCTGTCAGCCTGGCTGTGACTAAATTTCTTTCGGCGCAGAGAGCGCAAAGGCGCGCAGAGATCGCAGAGAATTAATTCATTCCATTGTGTCGGGTGCCTTCCCACGATATGAAAACACTCACATCACAATGAAATTCTTTGCGTACTCTGTGCTCCTCCGCGATCTCCGCGTCCTTAAAACATCAAAACCGTGCACCGGCCCCAAGGCCGATGCACGGTCCAAACTCAAGGCGTTGCCGCCTTATTTCTTGTCGTCCTTAACCTCTTCGAACTCGGCATCGACCACATCATCGCCACCGGCCTGGCTACCGGCATCGGCACCTGCGTCAGCCGCGCCCGCACCAGCAGCAGCACCTGCCGCCGCACCGGCCTCACCACTCTGCTGGGCGTAGAGCCGTTCCATCATCTTGCCGGAGGCGTCGGTCAGGGCCTTGGTCTTGGCCTCGATGGCGGCCTTATCGTCGCCCTTGATCACCGCTTCCAGATCTTTGATGGCGGCCTCGATGGTCTCCTTCTCGTTGCCTTCCATCTTCTCGTCGCCGAGGTCATCCATCGCCTTCTTCACCGCGTGGATCATATTGTCAGCCTGGTTGCGGCTCCCTGCCAGTTCCTGGAACTGTTTGTCCTCCTCGGCGTGGGCCTCGGCATCCTTCACCATGCGTTCGACCTCATCATCGCTGAGACCGGAAGAGGCCTTGATCACGATCGACTGCTCCTTGCCGGTGGCCTTGTCCTTGGCGGACACATTCAGGATGCCGTTCGCATCGATGTCGAAGCTGACCTCGATCTGCGGCATGCCGCGCGGTGCTGGCGGGATATCGGTCAGATCGAAACGACCCAAGGACTTGTTGGCCGCCGCCTGCTCACGCTCGCCCTGCAGCACATGCACGGTGACTGCAGTCTGGTTATCGTCTGCGGTGGAGAAGGTCTGGCTGGCGCTGGTCGGGATGGTAGTGTTCTTCTCGATCAGCTTGGTCATCACGCCGCCCAGGGTCTCGATACCCAGTGACAGCGGGGTGACGTCGAGCAGCAGCACGTCCTTGACGTCGCCGCCCAGCACACCGCCCTGGATGGCAGCACCGATGGCAACCGCCTCGTCGGGGTTGACGTCGCGGCGGGGCTCTTTGCCGAAGAAGGCCTGCACCTGCTCCTGCACCTTGGGCATACGACTCTGACCACCGACCAGAATCACCTCGTCGATATCGGAGGTGGAGATACCGGCATCCTTCAGCGCCACCTTGCAGGGCTCGATGGTGCGAGTCACCAGATCGTCCACCAGCGCCTCCAGCTTGGCGCGAGTCAGTTTGATATTGAGGTGTTTGGGGCCGGTCTGGTCAGCGGTGATGTAGGGCAGATTGATGTCGGTCTGCTGGCTGCCAGAGAGCTCGACCTTGGCCTTCTCTGCAGCCTCTTTCAGGCGCTGCAGGGCCAGCGGGTCGTTGCGCAGATCGAAACCCTGCTCCTTTTTGAACTCTTCGACCAGGAAGTCGATGATGCGCATGTCGAAGTCTTCACCACCGAGGAAGGTATCACCGTTGGTGGAGAGCACCTCAAACTGGTGCTCGCCGTCGATCTCAGCGATCTCGATGATCGAGATGTCGAAGGTACCGCCACCCAGGTCGTAGACCGCCAGAGTCTGGTCGCCACGCTTCTTGTCCATGCCGTAGGCCAGGGCCGCGGCGGTGGGCTCGTTGATGATGCGCTTGACATCGAGGCCGGCGATGCGACCGGCGTCCTTGGTCGCCTGACGCTGGGAGTCGTTGAAGTAAGCCGGCACGGTGATGACCGCCTCGGTCACCTCTTCACCGAGGTAGTCTTCGGCGGTCTTCTTCATCTTCTGCAGAATCTTGGCGGAGATCTCCGGCGGTGCCATCTTCTTGCCGTTAACCTCGACCCAAGCGTCGCCGTTGTCGGCCTTGACGATTTTGTAGGGCACCATGTCCACGTCGCGCTGCACCACCTTGTCCTGAAACATGCGGCCGATCAGGCGCTTGATCGCAAACAGGGTGTGGTGGGGATTGGTGACGGCCTGGCGCTTGGCGCTCTGGCCGACCAGGATCTCACCGTCGTTGGCATAGGCGATGATGGAGGGGGTGGTGCGGTCGCCCTCGCTATTTTCGATGACCTTGGTGGTGTCGCCTTCCATCACAGCCACGCAGGAGTTGGTGGTACCGAGGTCGATGCCGATGATCTTACCCATGATTCAAACTCTCCAAAAATAGCTAATAATTCGTAATCTTTTGACTGCCCCTAAACTGGGGTCAATCTATAAAACTTCAAGCCTGCTCATCGACCGGCGCACTTGGCGCCCGCGACACTATCACCATCGCCGGGCGAAGCAGCCGGCCATTCAGGCTGTAACCCTTCTGCACCACCGCCACCACGGTGTTCGGCTCCATATCGTCGCGCTCCTGCATCGACATCGCCTGGTGAAACTCCGGATTAAAGGCCTCGCCCTCGGGGTCGATCTGCTCGACCTGGTTTTTGCTCATCACATCGTTCAGCAGTTTCAGGGTCAGTTCAGTACCCTCACGCAGCCTGGCCACATCGACGTTCTCATCCTGGGCGGCTTGGTGGCCCAGTTCGAGGCTGTCCCAGACTTGCAGTAGATCCTGGGTGAAACGATCCAGCGCGAATTTGTGGGCGTTCTCCAGATCCCGTTCGTGGCGTTTGCGCAAGTTCTCGATCTCGGCACGGGCGCGCACCAGCGCATCCCAGTGCTCATCTGCCTTGCTGCGAGCATCCTCCAGCAGGCGCACCAGATCCTTTTCGGCAACCACCTCAACCGACTCTGCATCAACCACTTCGGCCTCGTTCTCCGGGGCCGCCATCTCTTCAGCCTGCTCGGCGGACTGCTCTGACTGCTGCTTCTCTTCCACTGTTTCCAAACCTCAAATTTTCAGTTTTAAATAGTGCGATTACGGCCAGATGGGGTCGCTTATTTATTTTTCAAGGCGGCACCAAGAATCTTTGCGGTGACATCGACAATGGGAATGACACGCTCATAGTTCATCCGCGTTGGGCCAATCACACCCAACATGCCAACCACCTGGTCGTCCACCCGGTAGGGGGCGGTCACCACTGAGCAACCATTGAGCAGCTGGTAGCCCGACTCTTCGCCGATAAAGATCTGCACCCCGTCGGCGTGCAGAAACTGGTCGAGCAGATGCAGAATCTCGCGCTTCTCGGTGAAGGCGTCGAACAGACCGCGCAGTTGCTGCAGGCTGGCCAGATCCTCGAACTCCATCAGATTAGTCTGACCTGCGATCAGGCAGTCCTCCTTCGCCTCGCTGGTATCGACCACCTCACCCGCCATCTCCAGCGCCTGCGCCATGGAGTGATCCAGATGCTCGCGGGCACTGTTCAACTGCTGCAGCACGCTGCTACGCACCGCGGCCATCTCCTGCCCGGAGAAGGAGTGGTTCAAAAAATTGGCGGCCTGGTCCAGCTCGGCCCGGGTGAAATCCCGGTGGGTGTTAAGGATACGATTGTTGACCTCACCATCCGCAGTTACCAGGATCGCCAGCACCCGTCGCTCCGACAGGGGCAGAAATTCGATCTGGCGAAACTCCGTGTGTTTGCGGCGCGGCACTGTCACCACGCCTGCCATATGGGTGACCCCGGAGAGCATCTGCGAGGCGGAGGCCAGCAGCCCGCTCATATCTGTCGCCTGCGTCAGCTGCAGCTGCTCGCGCAGGTTCTCCACCTCGCGCGTCTTCAGGCGCTTTACGGTAAGCAGAGAGTCGAGAAACATGCGAAAGCCAGTGGTGGTCGGCACCCGTCCCGCCGAGGTGTGGGGCGAGGTGATCAGCCCCAAATCCTCCAGGTCGGCCATCACATTTCGGATGGTGGCGGGGCTCAGGTCCATCCCCACCTCTTTCGCCAGGGTACGCGAGCCCACCGGCTGACCCTCACGGATGTAGTGTTCGATCAGCACCTTGAGAAAGTGCTGCGCCCGCTCACTCACGCCGTTCTCTGCAATCGCCCGCTTAGCCGCCAAAGCACTCCTCCGTCCAACCGACCTGTTAGCACTCAGGCACAACGAGTGCCAAAGCCGGAAGAAGCTAACAAGCTACTTTTTGCGAGTCAAGGAATGAGCAACCATAAACGCCCGAGCGACCACTCCCGCTGGAAGTTTCAGAACCAAAATTCGGGCGCTTTATTTGCAACAGACAGCGTGTTAAGTTTCCCGACAGTTTCGGTGGCTAAGAAAGCCGTTCCTGCCACCATCGCTTAGCAGATTGCGACCCCATGAGTGCACCTTTCCAGCGCATCGGCCTGATCGGCAAACACGGCGATCCCACCGTTAAAAGGACGATTCGTCGGCTTTACGAGTTTCTTGTTGCTCGCAAGATCGACGTGCTGCTGGAGAACGGCACCTGCCGTCTGCTCGACGACGCACCGGTCTCCAGCGTGCCGGAGATCGACCTGCCCTGCAACAGCGATCTGGTAATCGTGGTCGGCGGCGACGGCACCCTGCTGCACGCCGCCCGCGAACTGGCCGACCAGGACATCCCACTGCTCGGCATCAACCGCGGCCGGCTTGGCTTTCTCGCCGATGTCACCCCCAACGAGATGCTCCCGCGGCTGGAAGAGATCCTTGCCGGCGAGTACGAAGAGGAGCAACGTTTTCTGCTCTCTGCAAGCATCGGCGACGAGCCCGGCAACGACCATTTCCGCGCCTTCAACGATGTGGTGCTGCACAAGTGGAACACACCACGGATGATTGAGTTCGAGACCTATATCGACGGCAAGCTGGTCAACGATCAGCGCTCCGACGGCCTGATCGTCTCCACCCCCACCGGCTCCACCGCCTACGCCCTCTCCGGCGGCGGCCCGCTGCTCTACCCGACCCTCGACGCCCTGCTGCTGGTACCGATCTGCCCCCACACCCTGAGCAACCGGCCGATCGTGGTGGATGGCAACAGCCGCATCGAGATCCACCTTGCCCCCGGCCATGCGGAGCATGTGCAGGTCACCTGCGACGGCCAGACCCACCTGCCGGTCATCGAGGGCGAGGCAGTACAGATCCGCAAGGACAAACACCACGTGCGCCTGATCCACCCACGTGGCCACGACCACTTCAGCCTGCTGCGAGCCAAACTCGGCTGGAGCGAACACCCGACACACGACTGATGCTTATTCAGATACACATCAAAGACTTGGCCATCGTCTCCAGCCTGGAGTTGCAACTACAACCCGGCCTCACCGCCATGACCGGCGAGACCGGCGCCGGCAAATCGATCCTCATCGACGCCCTCGGTATGGCACTGGGCGAACGCAGCGACGCCGGCATGGTGCGCGCCGGCTGCGAACGGGCCGAGGTGAGCGCCCTGTTTGACATCTCCCAACTACCTCAGGTGCACAGTTGGCTGCAAGAGCAGAGCCTGGAGGATGGCGACGACTGCCTGGTGCGCCGGGTGGTCTCCGCCGAGGGACGCTCCCGCGCCTACATCAACGGCCACCCCTCCCCGCTCAGCCAGCTGCGTAGCCTCGGCGGCCTGCTGGTGGAGATCCACGGCCAGCACGCCCATCAGCTGCTACTGCAGAACAACCACCAGCGCACACTGCTCGACGGCTACGGCCAGCACCAGGAAGAGTCATTGCAGGTGGCCGCCCACTTCAACAGCTATCGCAAGCTGCGTGACGAACTGGCCAAACGCAAGAGCGAAGAGAGCGAACGCAGCTCGCGTCTCGACCTGTTGCGCTTTCAGAGCGCCGAGCTGGAGGCGCTGGCACTCTCCAACGACGAACTCGAACTGCTGCAGCAGGATCACAACCGCCTGGCCAACCTGGAGCGGCTGCGCAATAGCTGCGGCACTATTCTCACCCAACTGGACGAGACAGAGCCCTCGGTGCGCAGCCAGCTAGCCCGCTTTGCCGATGAGCTCGCCGAACTGTCGGGGCTGGATGCCAATCTGATCGACGCTGCCGAGACCATCGCCAGCGCGCTGATCCAGGTGGATGAGGGGGTCACCGCCCTGCGCGGTTATTTGGACGATCTCGATCTCGATCCAGATAGCCTGCAGCAGGTCGAGCAGCGGCTCGGCGCAATCCACGATACGGCGCGCAAATACCGGGTGCGCCCGGAGGCGCTGGTAGAGCGCCAGCAAAGCATCCAGCAGGAGCTGCAGACGACCGAAAACGCCGGAGAGGCACTGGAGCAGCTCGAGCAGCAGGTGCGGGAGCAGCGCGAGCGCTATTTCGAGGCTGCCTACCGGCTCAGCAAAAAGCGCCGTCAATCCGGCAAGAGGCTGGCCGCTGAGATCAGCCAGGCGATGCGCCAGCTGGGCATGACCGGCGGCCGCTTCGATGTGGAGCTGGCACCACTGGAGGCCGACGATGCCGGCGCCTCTGGCCTGGAGCGGGTCGAGTTCATGGTCTCGGCGAATCCCGGCATGCCACTGGCGCCGCTCAACAAAGTCGCCTCCGGCGGTGAGCTGTCGCGCATCAGCCTGGCGATCCAGGTCGCCACCAGCAGCTGTACCGAGACCCCCACTCTAGTGTTTGACGAGGTGGATGTGGGCATCGGCGGCGGGGTGGCGGAGATCGTCGGGCAGATGCTGCGGCGGCTCGGCAGCTCACTCCAGATACTCTGCGTAACCCACCTGCCACAGGTGGCCTCCCAGGCCAATCAGCACCTGCAGGTGCGCAAGCAGAGCGACCGCAAGAGCACCCGCACCGACATCACCCCCCTCAATCTGAACCAGCGCATCCAGGAGATCGCGCGCATGCTGGGTGGGGTGGAGATCACGCCGCAGACCTTGGCGCATGCCGAGGAGATGGTGCGTCAGGCCTCAGAGGCTGAGACGGGCATCGTAATCGGCGCGGCAGAGTGAAGGTTACCCCGCCCTCTTCGCGGCGGCGAGATTAATCTTTTCTGCGCCGCGCACAGTTTTTGTCCATGCAGCGGCCGTAGATGATCAAGGCATGGTCGGCCATTTCAAAGCCGTGCTCCGCAGCGATCTCCTTCTGTCGCGCCTCGATGGTAGCGTCCATAAACTCCGCCACCCGCCCGCAGGTAATACAGACAATGTGGTCATGGTGGCCACCCCGATCAAGCTCAAAGACCGCATGCCCGCCCTCGAAGTTATGGCGCGTCACCAGGCCGGCCGATTCAAACTGGGTGAGCACCCGATAGACCGTTGCCAGACCGATCTCCTCACCATTCTCCAGCAACATCTTGTAGACATCTTCAGCGCTGACGTGGCGCTGCGCACTGCTCTCCATGAGCTCCAGGATCTTGACCCTGGGTAGGGTGACCTTCAGGCCAGCCTTTCTGATTTCCTGGTTGTCCACCGGACCTCCAAACCAAGTTGTGTGTTTGAGCGGATGATGGGGTATGATTCCGCCGAATTTCAGCGGATTGTACTGTTAATGAGTAAGTTTCTCATCTCTTCTCTGCTCTTGGCCCTGCTGGGCGGAGTGACGGGCTGCTCCAGCACCTGGGAGGATTTCTCCCTCGTCCATATCCCGGATATCCAGCAGGGCAACCTGGTGACACCGGAGATGGTGGCGGAACTGAAACCGGGCATGAGCAAGCGCCAGGTGCGTTTTCTGCTCGGCACACCAATACTCATCGATGTCTTTCACCCGGATCGTTGGGACTACTACTACGCCCTAAAAAAGCGCAACAAGCCGGTGGATCAGAAGCGTTTCAGCGTCTTCTTCCGACGCGATAAGCTGCTCCATTACAGCGGCGACATCGCCCCTGCAGAGAACCTGCAGCGGCTTAAAGATGAGAAGGAGCAAGTGGTATCTGTACCCGACTACGAGGACGAGGGCGGCATCTTTGAGGCCTTGCTGGATCAGGTAGGAGTGGAACTGGAGGAGGAGTAATCTCCTCCCCAGCCCCCGGCATGGATCAGCGGGTGCGGTTCTTCATCGCCTTGCCCTCCGCCGCGCGCTTCTTGCGCGCCTCTTTTGGATCGGCGATCAACGGCCGGTAGATCTCCACCCGGTCTCCTGGATTCAGCTTGGCATCGGCCTTCACCATCTTGCCAAACACCCCCAGCTTGTTTTTTTTCAGGTCGATGCCGGGGAAACGCTCCCGTATCCCCGACAGCTCAACCGCCTGCGCAGCTGTGGTATCCACAGGACACTCCAGCTCCAGAATCAATTGTTCACGCAGTTCCGCATAGGCCACTTCCACCCGCATCGTCTCTTCAGCCACGATAGACCTCATCCGCTCGTTTACAGAAAGAATCGACCAGGGTATTGGCGATCTGGCTGAACACCCGCCCGAAGGCCTTATCGATCAGCCTGCTGGAGAACTCAAAATCGAGCACCAGCTCGACCTTGCTGGCGTTCTCCTGCAGCGGCGTAAAACGCCATCCCCCCTCTAATTTACGGAACGGACCATCACGCAACAGAATATCCATGCGCTCATTCTCCACCAACTGGTTGCAGGTAGAGAAACGCTGTCGGATGCCGATCCGCGACACCTCCAGCTCGCCACAGATCTGGTCATCCGTGCGCGAGATCAGGCGGCTGTCGCTGCACCAGGGCAGAAACTCGGGATAGGCCTCGAAATCGCATACCAACTGGTACATCTCCGCTGCCGAATGGTGCACCAGCGCGCTCTTGGATACCACCGGCATGATCAGAGCACCCCAACCGCGTTAAGGAAGACCATCACCACCGCCAGTGGCGTCAGGAAACGGATCGTGCCCCGCCAGAGGCTGTAGAACGGCTGTGCCATGGCGAACTCATGCTGGCTCGACTCCCGCGACATAAACCAGCCGGCGAAGATCGCGATCAGCAGACCACCCAACGGCAGCATGATATTTGCCGCCAGATAGTCGAGCAGATCGAAGAAGCTCTTGCCGAACAGCTTATAGCGCTCGCCCGACCAGAGGTTGAAGGAGAAAATGCTGCCGAGCCCGAGCAGCCAGGTGATCAGACCGATCCAACTCGCCGCGCGCACCCGCGTCATGCCCCGATTCTCCACCAACCAGGCTACCGCCGGTTCGATCAGGGAGATCGCCGACGACCAGGCGGCAAACACCAGTAGCACAAAGAAGAGCGTGCCGAACAGCTGCCCGCCCGGCATCGAGCCGAAGGCGATCGGCAGGGTCTGGAAGATCAACCCTGGGCCGGCGCCCGGCTCCAGGCCGTTGGCGAAGACGATGGGGAATATCGCCATCCCCGCCACCAATGCCACCAGGGTATCGAGAAGCGCAATCAATATCGCCGAGCCGGCAATGGAGGACTGCTTCGGCATATAGGAGCCGTAGACCATGATCGCGCCCATACCGAGGCTGAGGGTAAAGAAGGCGTGTCCCAGCGCCACCAGGATCGGGGCGCCACTGATCTCGCACTGCTGCGCCCCGTCCACCATCTCACATGCGTAGAGCAGCTTGTCGAAATCGGGCTCAAAGAGGAACTTCAGCCCCTCTGCAAAGGAGCCGGTGTTCATCGCATAACCGACCATCACGATTAACAGCACAAACAGCGCCGGCATCAGCCAGGTCACCGCCTTCTCCAGGCCGGCGCGCACCCCGCGTGCCACCACCACCATCGACATCAGCATGAACAGGGTATGCCAGGCGATCAGCCGTTCCGGATCCTCCACCAGATCACCAAACACCTGCTTCACGCCCGCGGCATCGATCCCGGAAAACACGCCGCCAGCGGCGCGAAACACATAGGCGATGGCCCAACCGGCGATCACGCTATAGTAGGAGAGGATGAAGAAACCAGCCAGCACACCACCCCAACCGATCAGCGACCAGGCGGGATGCGCACCCTCCGCCCGTGCCAGCCGGGTCATGGTGTTGATCGGGCTCTGCCGGCCGCGCCGCCCAAGCATCACCTCCGACATCATGATCGGGATGCCCACCACCGCGATGCAGAGCAGATAGACCAGCACGAAGGCACCGCCGCCGTTCTCGCCGGTGATGTAGGGAAACTTCCAGATGTTACCCAAGCCGACGGCTGAACCGGTCGCGGCAAGAATGAAGATCAGGCGGGACGACCACTGCCCGTGAATCGATTTTGCTTCCGTCATCAGCGGAACCTGTTTGCTCAATCTCTATATTAAAAGCGGCTATTCTCCGTGAATCACACGCCCATCACAAGGCGGGCTGGCTCCCTCTCCCCTCCTCGCTTAGAATGCGCTGATGGCCAAGAAATCAAAGAAAAAGTCGTCCGGGAACGGCGGCTCCACCATTGCGCTGAACAAAAAAGCGAAGCACGACTACTTCATCGAAGAGCGCTACGAGGCGGGCGTCGCGCTGGAGGGGTGGGAGGTGAAGAGCCTGCGCGCCGGACGTATCAACCTGACCGAGGCCTATGTCATCATCAACAAAGGCGAGGCGTACCTGTTTGGCGCCAACATCAGCCCGCTGCCAACCGCCTCCACCCACATCCAGCCCAACCCGACCCGCAACCGCAAACTACTGCTGCACCGGACCGAACTGAACAAGCTGATCGGCCTGGTCGAGCGCAAGGGCTTTACCCTGGTACCCACCGCCATGTACTGGAAACGTGGCCGCGCCAAACTGGAGGTCGGCCTTGGCAAGGGCAAAAAACAGCACGACAAACGCGCCGACATCAAGGACCGTGATTGGAAACGCGACAAAGAGCGGCTGTTTAAGAAGGGTTAAGGAGCCCCTGAATAAGTCTGGACGAAGTGGATTCTGATTTAGAATATTCAGATTTGAGGCGAAAATCGCACGTAATAGCCGGCTATTGCGAAGATTTGCAACGAAAAAGCTGGGCATTCTGGACGCAAGATACGCGTTCATGACTTACTTCAGAGGCTCCTTTAACGTCTGAACTGGATGAACCCAAAGAGCGCCTCGCCTACCTCAAACTCTGGCTCGGCGCGGCGACAACCATCAGCCTGTTCAACCACTTTCAAAATGCAAATTGGCAAATGCTTAGCACGGTCGTCCTTGCTATAATGACTACCGTCATCGAAATCCACCTGCTCGATCGCCGCATCAAAAGCTTGATTGAAAAGGTACAGGAGCTTTGATGGAGACTTTTCTTTCTATTTTTCTACTGGTTGCGATCGCTGCGATGTTATTTATCACTCTTGACGCAACCAAACGCCCACACTGAACTTGTGGACTGATTCGGGGTCATATTAGATAACACCTTTCGGGGGCGACACGGCTTTCGACGTGGGTTGCGAAACCTGAGGTGCATGCCGAGGAACAGCATACCTCGTAAATCCAGCTGTACCACTATAGTTGCCAACGACGACAACTACGCTCTCGCCGCTTAATAACCGGTAGAAGCCATCTGACTGGAGCCGTGCTTATGCGTCCAGAGTCCTTCGGGACACTCAGGTGTCATATCTCATAAGATCGCGCTGAAGGAAGTCCGGGCCGGATGCGCTAAAACCTAACGGAATCGCTGTATTACATGCCCTGTCGGTCGGGCGGTTTGCAGTTAAATATAATCGACACGACTAAGCATGTAGAGCCGATGGCAGAGGGCTTGCGGACGCGGGTTCGATTCCCGCCGCCTCCACCATTTAACATTCCAGAGACTACAAAAAAGCACCTAAGCCAGCGATCATGCTGGCTTTTTTCTGTCTGTATGCTCCGCCACACTCCGGGAGCATCCCTTAACTTCCGGAGATATATGGGGGCTATTTTTTGGATAGGTCCGTAAAATTCAAACCGCCTTTGCCACGCGAGGTCAATTCGCTTACCCTGGCCTGAAATCTCCTTCCTCTCGTGATTACGTGACCCCACGTCCAATCAGAGAAATCCGATGTCGTGGAGCGGAAAGCCACCCCATTCCCCTAAAATATGGGCGATGAGCTTTACTGTTTTTCGCTCAGTGATTGCCCTAGCGCGCTTTATATCGGCGTCGATAGTCCTGCAAACGGAGAATACCTTTGTGGCGCTCTTCGGCAGTGATCGAGCGGGCGAGTTCCACCAGTGAGTCGCCAGCCAGTTTGTAGCCATTGCCCAGGGCAAGCCGGTACCAGGCGTAGGCCTCAGCCACGATCAACATCAACCCCCTGGCCGAGCCTGTACATCTCGGCAAGCATGAACTGGGAGCTGGCTACGCCTACTCTTCGGCGCTAAGCCGCCAAAGCGCCATCGCCTTTGGATAACCCTGCTCCCAACCAGCCTCACGGCCAAACACCGTCCCCCCATAATAGAACTTCAAGGCCAGCAAGTTTATGGCGGGCACGTGTCTTTGATCTACCGCTGCCTGCCACCATTTTTTTGCGAGTGCTGCGTTCTGATCGATACCCAGCCCCCCATCATAGAGCTCACCCAGCAGGGTTTGGGCGTTGACATCTCCTGCTTGCGCTGCCTTTTGGCAAGGGCTGCTAGCTTCACTATAACGGGCGTTGTCGAATAACTGCTGACAGGCTTGATGATCGGTTTCGGTCCGCGACAGAACAGTCTGTGGTAGTGCGGAGATGATAAGCAGGGTGAGCAAGGGTGAAAGGGGGGATGCGGTACATCGAATGATCCTGCCGTCATAAGATTCGGCTTCCTGCTATCAGTCAGAGCAGGAGCATAGGCAAGCAAAAAAGCTCGCGTTTGGATTTTTTACGGAACCACTCAATCCCAAACGAGAGTGGGTTCATCCAAGGCTGCGGCCTGTTCACGCAGGGTGAGGATGTGCTCCCCCCAGAAGTTGGCGCTGCCAAAGTGGGGAAAGGCCCGCGGAAAGGCGGGATCCTTCCAGCGGCGCGCGATCCAGGCAGCGTAGTGCATCATACGCAGGGTGCGAAGAGGTTCGATCAGGTGCAGCTCACGGGGGTTAAAATCCCGAAACTGAGTATATCCCTCGAGTAGATCCGCGAGCCGGGCGCTGGCGTATAAACGGTCTCCAGAGAGAAACATCCACAGATCCTGGATCGCCGGTCCCATCCGTGCGTCATCCAGGTCGACAATATGGGGGCCGGTATCGTTCCACAGCAAGTTGCCCGGATGCAGGTCACCATGCAGGCGCAATCGGGTGACGTCACCGGCTCTGTCAAAGCTGATCTGAATCTGTTCCAGCAGTGATTCCGCCAAGGTTCGGTAGGGTGTCTGCAATTCCGGCGGGATATGGCCGGCTTCCAGCAGATATTGGTAGGACTTGATCCCAAAACTCTCGATAGTAAGACGGGGGCGGCTCAAGAACGCCTGGCTGGCTCCGACATTATGGATGCGTGCCACAAGCCGGCCCAGCTGCTCCAGTTGTTCGGGGTCTTCCAGATCAGGCGCCCGTCCACCACGGCGAGGATAAAGTGCAAAACGAAACGGTCCCTGATAAAACAGGGAGCAGCCTGAGTGGTCACGCAGAGGCGACACCACCGGAATCTCCTGCCGATCCAGTTCATCGCTGAAGCCGTGTTCCTCAAGGATGGCCTTATCGGACCAGCGTTCAGGGCGGTAGAATTTTGCGATGAGAGTTTCACCATCCTCGATGCCGACCTGATAGACACGGTTCTCGTAGCTGTTGAGAGCCAGCAGATGACCATCGCAGGGATAGCCCTGGGCTTCAATGGCATTGAGGATCTGGTCCGGCGAGAGCATGCAGAATGCAGCAGCCTCCTCCTCACTCATATCGTGCCGAGCTTCAGAAGTAACAGCGCAGGAAAGAGAGAGCATTCAGACATCAACAATAGAGGACTCCAGCAGCACCTTGGGATAAGCTCCAACAATATATCAGGGTTTATCTGTAAAAGTTTGTTACATATGGGGAAACAATGCGCAATGCACTCTTGATAAAGGTCGCGTTCTGGTTAGTGTTGATAGGCATGGCAGCGCTGCTGGCGCCCTCGCCGGCTTGGCCCGAGTGGCTAGCGCGAATGGTGTTGTCGACAGGAGTCGCGCTCGGCCTAACCGCAGTTGGCATCAAGCTCTGGGAGCGCCGCAAAGGAGGCTGAGGTGCAAGCGGATCAACCAGTAGCCTGAGTAGAGCATAGTGCCCAGGAAGTAGTGGCAATACAGGGATTGAATGAACTGCCATCTAATCTAGAGGATTTGTGAGATGGGAAAAGCAGTGTTCCAGCTAGATGATGGTTCGGTTGTTTCGCCTTCGCCTAGAAAGGTGAACAAGGATGAATCTGGCTTTTCGCCACAGGCGTTTGCCAAGACCCTGAGCGAGGATTTGAAAGCAAACCGCATTGCCTTGCCAACACTGCCCGATGTGGCGCTGGAGGCGTTAGTGGTAATTAACGACATCGAAAGCAGTGTCAATGATCTGGTCAAGATAATCTCCCGCGACACCGCTCTGACCGCGCGCCTGATACGCTACGCCAACAGTCCCCTCTACCGGGGGGTGAATCCAGTCTCATCGATCAAACAGGCAATTACCCGCATTGGCTTTCAAAAGGTCAAAAGTGCCGTCTATGCAGTCTCCATGCATGAGGTATTCCACTCGCCGAATAAGGCGATCGAGTTGCGCATGGAGCGACTCTGGATGCACTCGGTGAAGATAGGCTCCACCGCCGCCACTCTCGCCAAGACCTATACCGATCTTGATCCCAACACGGCCTTGGTCGCCGGGCTGGTACAGAATGTCGGGCAGATTCCAATCATCACAAAGGCAGCGGACTACCCGGAACTGGTTGAAAACAGCAAGCTGCTGGACAAGCTACTAAGCAAATTACATGGGAAGTTGGGGCAAAATCTGCTCAGATTGTGGCGATTCGATCCAGCTATTGTTGCTGTAACGAGAGCGCAGCAAGAGCTATATAGCGAGCGGGACGATGAACCAGTCGATCTCGTCGATCTGGTACAGGCCGCCAACATCCTCACCCAGGAGGAGTCCGACCAGCCGCAGACAGCTATCGACCGTGACCGCGTACCCGCCTTTGCACGCCTCGGCCTGCCAGCAGACGCAGTCAGCCAGAGTGCCGCAATGCTCGAGAGCTCAGCCGCGGTGGCGACTGCTCTGTTCTGAACAGGCGATCAGTCCCCCTTTTCCAACAGCGGCAGAATCAGCCGCCCAAACAGCTGATCGTCGATGATCCCCATGTGAGCCCGCACCACTCGACCTTGCCGATCGAAGATCACCGAGTAGGGAATGGTGCCCCTGCGATTGCCCCAGCTGGCGAGCAACTCACGGGTATTTTTCGGGTCGGCCTGTAGTACCGGATAGTTAATCTCGAGCGAGCGTTTGACGTTTTTCAGGCGGCGCGCCTCGTCCATCCCCAGACCAATTATCTGCAGTCCGGCATCACCGTATGATGCCTGATAACGGACAAAATCCTTGATCTCATACTGGCAGGGAGCGCACCAGGTGGCCCAGAAGTTGAGGATGACGACCTTGCCCTGCCACTCACGCAGGTTATGCCAGTTACCCTGCAGATCCTGATAACGCTCATCAGGAATCTGTGGCGGTTGTCCAGGCGCCGCAGCGAGCCCCAAGCCACAGCCCCACAGCAGCAGCGCCAGCAACAGGCTGCGTGATGACGAGGGACGGAGAATCTGTTGCAGCTCTCTCATTCCGGTTTAGCCTGCTGCTTGTCGACCAGATTCCAAACCACCTTGTAGCGTGCCTCCAGTTCGCTCGTATAGCCGGCCATCCGCTGCGCAATCAGCGCCTGACGAACCTTGTCACGGATGCTAGCGAAGATTTTTTGTCCGCCTGGGCGACGTTCCAGGATTGTCACCAGATGGTAACCCAGCGGGGTCTCAATCACTGCGCTAACCTGTTCATCCTCAAGTCCCTGCAGCGCCTGTTCAATCGCGGGATGGCCACTGCCTTCCTTAACCCAGCCCATATCGCCACTGCGGGCCTTGCCATAAGGATCAATGCTGTGCTCTGCCGCCAGCTCAAACAAGCTCTTGCCGTTGAGGATCTGCTCGCGCAGGGCCTCTGCCTGCTCGCGACTTGCAACCACCAGCTGACCAATATGCCGACGCTCCTGGATGCGCCCCAGCTGAGGATTCTTCTCGAAAAAGGCGCGTAGGGTCGCATCATCACCGGCCCACTCCTGCTGTTTCTGTTCGATCAGCATCGCTGGCAGACGCTCCCGGGCAAAGCTGGCGACCCATTCGCTGACATCAACCCCCTCTTCCTCCGCAGCCTTGGCCACCACCATCATCTCAGCACGCTTGTAGAGTTGATTCTTGATCCAACCCGGGTTGCTGGGTGCGCGCGGCTGGTTGCGTACAATATCAGCGTATCTGATCTGGATACCGTTCCCCTCCAGCAGCAGGGTATCGGGCTGCATTCTGCCGGGGACAATCCGGTCCTCGAACAGCACCACTTTATATTTGTCCCGCAGTTGCTGAATGGTCAGATAGCGGATATTGCGATAACTGTCGGCAAGCCAGGCGGAACGGGCACCGGCCAATGCGTCCGGATCATTGCCGAGCTGCTGCTGCATGCTGGCGCTGAGCTCTGCCGGCAGAGTCAGCTGCTCGCGCAACCTGTCCATGTAGTGGCGATAGAGGAGCCCGAGGCGAAAGTTCTCCAATTCAGTTTTGAAACGCTCGCTCTGCTCAAGACCCAGCCGCTCTGCCTCCAGATAGAGCAGGCGCGATACCACCAACCGCTGCACCAGGGTGCCACGCAGGGCCGCCTGATCGCCTCGCTCCATGGATGGGAACTGGGTGGCGAAGGGAGAACTGGCCATGGCGGAGCGCAGGTCGCTGGCGGTAACGGTGAGATCACCCACCGTGGCGAGAATCTGCTCATCTCCAGCACGGGCATCTGCTGAGGCATGGCTCTGGGTAGCGGCCAACAGTACGACGGCGATGAGGTGGTGTTTGAATAGTTTGATAATCTGCATGAGCGGTCCTGTCTGCCACTGAAATGGCAGTTTTAACGGGGTAGTGGAATGGCTTTTAGGCCGTTGAGCTGCAACTCTTTTACAGCAGCCAGCTTACGCAGTGGGCTAGTGTAAAAAAGCGGGATCTAGATAAAGAAGGCGGGGCTTGCGCCCCGCTCTCCTTAATCAGTGGATGGGATTTGATCCCACCGGGCATCCCTGCCCGGCTATTTCCGAGTGCTCTATTGATCACTCATCAGGGATCGCGCCGCCCAGGTCAGGTGCAGATTCATGCATCCAGGAGACGGCTGTGTCGTAATCCTTCATGATCGACTTGCCTTTGTACTCCTCCTCATCCGCAATCCAGGGCACACCATTCTCATTCACCTCATGGCAAGCAGCACAGCGGAAGGGGCCGTGAGAGCCGTCCGGGTTGTACTGCGGAGCCTGGCGATAAGTGGTGATGTCGGTACCCGGGGTGACCGGATAGAGACCATGGATCGACTGATGGCAGGACTGGCAGGCGAGACCCGCGTGGCCCTTAGAGTAGCGCATCAGGCTGTGCTTGCCGGGCTGGTTGATGGGGAAGGCGACGCCGCCCTGACCTTCAACGAAGGGGGCTGCGTGACAATCCGCACAATGAGGTTGACCAGGAGAGAGCCAGTAATCGCGGCCGTGGGTGGCTGCGTCATAAGGAACCGCAGCGGCACCGGTGGCACCTTCAGGCAGCTTCAGCGAGGCGATGTCCACTGCCGGATTGGCAGAGAGCGGTACCACGTTGATATCGCCATCCTCGTCCTTGTTGACCATCGGACCGTCACCCTTGAGCGCGATCACCGCGATGTCGGGCACCATACGATCCTTGGCCCAGGTGTGGAGGATCTCGGACTTGCCGGGAGTATCCTCACCCTTGTCGTTGAGCACCACTTTGGGATCCATCATCGCCTTCAGCTTGTCCATGCTGATGCCGATGCCCTTGGCGATCTCGGACAGGGACTTGTTGCGCAGAGTCTTGCCTTCATGTTTAAAGGCGTTGGTCAGGTTGTCACGCTGGTAGAGTTCACGAGAGAGCTGGCTGTGGCAGTTGGTACACCAGAGGCCTTTGCCGCCCTTGTCATTGCCGATACCAGAGACATTGGCCTGCATCCATTCACCAATGGCATTCAGGTGCTCGGGGGTCTCTACGCCGTCTGTGTCCTTACCAGGATTGGAGTGCACGTCACGTCCCACATAGCAGCCGCCTGCCGCGTCGCGGTTATCCTTATCGGCGTAAGCGTTTTTGCCATCCGGGGTGATCGGATACATATCCATATTGCCGTCCTGACGATGCGACGGATGGCAACCCTGGCAGGCCGCGGTGCGATTCTGGGAGTCAGGCATGGGCACGGCTTTCTGATGTACCGAATGTATCGCCTCAGTCAGAGCTGGAACCACTTTCTCCTTGCCGGTCTTGGGGTCCTTGAACGATTTGGATTGAAGCACGCCGATGACGTTGTCGGCATGACACTTCTGACAGAGCACAGGATCACGACCGAGACGGTTATCCGTAGAACGGCTGTTGGGATTGTAATTCTTCAGGAAGTCAGTGCCGTTGTGATCGTCGTGCATCTCCAGAATGGAGACCGAGGTGGCCTTCAGGTTGGCGATCCAGTCGGAGGCGCCCAGGCCTTTCCAGAATGCCTTCTCTTGCTTGTACAGGGCGTACTTATCGCCGTTGGCGGTTTCATTGCCGTGGCAGTTGGCACAGTTAGGCACATCGATCGGGTTGGTACCAACGAAGGTAATCGGACGACCGTTGTGGCTGTCGAGCACCGGCTTACCGGAGTCAGCATGCATCAGGCTAACCCAGGCCTCCTGGAAGGGCTGGATGTCGGTTTCGACCAGTTCCAGCAGATCCTTGGCGGCGGCAGAATCAGTGAATGGCGTCAGCGGCAGGCCCAGGGCATCCCAGATGCCAGGATTGGTCAGCACGATAGGCACGTTATCCAGCACCGGGGACTTGGTGAAGACTTTAGTGCCAACCTCGCCGGTGTAGTGCAGGTGACCACCATTCAGGGGGCTGGCTACAGCAGCGCCGGCCGGACCATTGTCACGTGGCACCGGGATCTGGATGCCAACGAAGGCCTTCTTCGCGTCTGCGCTGGTGCCTTCCGGGTTAGTGCCCTTCAGGTCTTTGTAAACGTAGAGGTGGGTAAAGTAAGCATTGGCAACGTTCTCATTGTCACCATATTTGCCGTCACCGTTGACGTCGTAGGTGACGTCCCAATACTTCAGCTTGTTGCCTTCAGCGTAGGTATTGTCCACATGGCCATAGGCGAGTTTGAAGCGCTTTTTGCCGTCAACCAGGACGGCGGGATCTTTCTCGTCGGCCTCCAACATCTCCGGATATTTCTTCTTGCCGGTCGCGGTCTTGATCACCTGGGACTGGATTGAGTTGTATGGCGGCAATACACAGCAGTAAGTGAAGTCGAAACCGGTACAATGCATACCGAGTTCGTAGTTGATGGTGATGTTGTAATCGTTTTTCGGCTTGCTGGGATCAGCAGCGACGATCGGCCCCTGATAGCGCTTGAATCCGGCGCTGGCGACATGTTTAACCGCTTTAACCGCCTCTTCCGGCGCCGCCGTATCAGCGTGCTGTTGGGTCGTACAGCCCGCCATCACCGCGACGCTAAGCGCAGTGAGAGCTATGACATTTCTGCCCATTAGGAAACCCCTCTTGGTATCTCGTTAAATCCCGTGCGAAGCGCAGGGATATTGTATAAAAAAGGTCAGACTATGCCCCTGTTATTTACTTCATTGCTGGGGCAAGGGGTTTTGTAACAGAAATAGGGGTTTACTGCAATTTAACTAGAGAATACATATAGTTACAATATTATAAATTGCTTATTTCATGTACTGGCATGCCATGTCTAGGGCAATTCAAACGACCGGGAAGACACCTCAATTTTACGTCGACAGAAGTTGTCTCTCCCAGATCTTTCTGGTATAGATAGCCCCCTTCACCAAAGAGGGTTTTGCAGGAGTCCATGAATGGCCGACAAGAAAGCCACTGATAGCAGTGCTGGTGCGTTTGGCTTCGAACCATATGAGTTCAAAGAAGGCGAAGAGTATATGAATGAGGCGCAGGTGGGGCATTTCCAGCACATTCTGCAAGCCTGGAAAAAAGAGCTGATGGAAGAGGTGGATCGCACCGTGCACCACATGCAGGACGAGGCCGCCAACTTCCCCGATCCCAATGACCGCGCTACCCAGGAGTCTGAATTCAGTCTCGAGCTGCGTACCCGCGACCGCGAGCGCAAGCTGATCAAGAAGATCGACGAGGCGCTGACCAAGCTGGAGAATGACGAATACGGCTATTGCGAATCCTGCGGTGTCGAGATCGGCGTGCGTCGCCTAGAGGCCCGCCCCACTGCAGACCAGTGTATCGACTGCAAGACTCTCGACGAGATTCGCGAGAAGCAGATGATCTAATCCCCCGTCAGCCAACCCGCATAAAAAACCGGCTTATGCCGGTTTTTTCTTTCCCCATGAAAAAAACTGCCAGCACGCCCCGCTACCGAGGACGCTTCGCCCCCTCCCCTACCGGGCCGCTCCACTTCGGCTCGCTGGTCGCCGCCCTCGGCAGCTATCTGGATGCCCGCGCCAACCGGGGTAGCTGGCGGGTACGCATCGAGGACCTGGACCAGACCCGAACAGTCACAGGCACTGCCGATGAGATCCTACGCACCCTTGAGCAGTTCGGCTTTGAATGGGATGGCACGGTGCTCTACCAGAGCCAGCGCAGTGATCTCTACGCCCATCACCTGAATCTGCTGCTGCAGGCGGATCTGGCCTACCCTTGCGGTTGCTCCCGCAAAGAGATCAACCTGGCCGCCAGCCAAGGGATCGAGGGCGCGATCTACCCGGGCACCTGCAGCCGCGGGCTACCGCCCGGACGCCAGGCACGGGCTATCCGCCTGCGCACCTTCGATCAGGCCACCCGCTTCAATGATGCGGTACAAGGCCCACAATCCCAACGACTCGCACAGGAGATAGGCGATTTTGTGGTACGCCGTGCCGATGGTTTCCACGCCTACCAGCTGGCGGTGGTAGTCGATGATGCCTTGCAGGGCATCACCCGGGTGGTGCGCGGCGCCGACCTGCTGCTCTCGACACCACGCCAGATCCATCTTCAGCAACTGCTGGAATTCCCCGCTCCCACCTTTGCCCACCTGCCGCTGGTGGTCGACCGAACAGGACGCAAACTCAGCAAGCAGTCGGGAGATGCCCCGGTCGATGCGCGCAAGCCGCTGCCGGCACTACTGCTGGCGCTCGCCCATCTGGGCCAGCCAATGCCGTCGGAGCCACCGCTCGGGCTTGACGAGTTCTGGGAGTGGGCGATCTGTCACTGGTCGATGGCTGCCGTGCCTAAAAAACTCGCCGCCCTGCCACCCCAACTTTGTTAGAGAGTCTCACCATTCACCCGTTTCGGCTCATCCGACCAGCGCATCTGCGCCAGGGTGGGGCTGTAACGGCAGGAACAGTTGCGCCCCTCGCGCTTCGCCCGATAGAGCGCATCGTCGGCCTGCTTGATGAGTAGATTGAGACTTTCGGGACAATTTTCCTGGTCGAAGACCGTGATGCCGATGCTGGCAGTCACATGGATCTGCTGCTCTTCCCAGTCAATCGGATCATCCCGAATCACTCCATGCAGCCGCTCAGTGAAGTGACTCAGTTCGTCCGCGCCGGTCTCTGGCAGCAGAAAGATGAACTCTTCACCACCGAAACGGCCCAGCATGTCGCTCTTGCGGGTGATATCAAGAAACTGCCGCCCCAGCTGCCGCAGCACCGCATCGCCCCCCAGATGGCCGTGGTTATCGTTGACGAACTTAAAGTGGTCGAGGTCGAGTAGCAGCAGGGAGAAGACCTGCTGGTTGCGTCGGGCGACCTCGAAATAGCTACTCGCCAGATCGAGAAATGAGCGTCGGTTACGCACCCCGGTCAACTCATCAAAACTGGCGAGTTGCCGCATCTCCGCCTCGAGAGAGTGGACCCGAATGAACAGACCAACCAGATACCAACTGACCAGCGGCACCACCAGCGCAAGTACGATTACCGCGATCGGCAGGGCACGAGGCAAGAAATCCTGCTGAGGCACTCCGGTCACTTCCATCATCACCCAAGCCGCCGTCAGTGAGAGCAGGATCGAGACCAGGGTAATACCCAGCACCACCCAGAAGCGTCCTAGCTTTATGATCAGTTTACGCATCGCGCCCTACTTCTCCCCTGATGACGAGGCGACCTACTGCGCCATCTGCCGACTCAAAGCCCGGCGATCTCCCGCAGGCATTTAAAAAGTTTACGATAGGCTAGCGGTGGTTTCTCCGCCTCACGCTCTTTGCGTGCAGCCTGGATCAACTGCCGCAGACGCTGCCTATCAGCCCCGGGATACTCCGCAAAAAAGCTGCCGAACACCTGACTGTCACCCTCGATAAGCCGTTCGCGCCAACGCTCCAGGGCGTGAAAGCGATTCACCTCACCGCTGTGTTTGTTATCGACCTCATCCAGCACCCGCTGGATCGCATCCATTTCAGCATGCCGAAGCAGCTTGCCCAGGCGACGATAGTGACGCCGCAGCGCACCATGGGAACGAATCCGCTTCGCCTCCTCCAGAGCCGCCTGCAACTCATTGTTCAATGGCATGCGCCGCAGAATCTCCGGGCTCAAACGGGTCAACCGCTCACCCAGCTGCTGCAACGCCAGCAACTCCCGTTTGACCTGGCTCTTGCTGGGCAGCTCCTCTTCAGCCGCCGCCTCGGTCGCATCATCGTCTAAGTCGTTGATTGAATATACTCCACCACAAGCTGAGGCTGCACTCTGCCCCGAAATTCATTCACATCAAGCCGGTAGGCGAGTCGCACCTGCGACGCCAGTTCACCCATCTCCGCCTGATTGAAGGCGATGCCATCCAGCTCAGCGTCGCCCTGCTCGGTACGCAGCCGCAGCTTCAGATGACGTTCACCCACCACCCGTTGCTGCAGCACCTGAAACCGGCCATCAAACAGAGGCGCGGGAAAGCCCTGCCCCCAGGGACCAGCCTGGCGCAGCAGTTGCGCCAGCTCAAGCCCCAGCGCCTCGGCCTCGAGCTCACCATCAGAGAGCAGTTCCCCTACCAGCTCAGCAGGATCGAGCCAATTGGCGGCCTCTGCCTCAAAGGCCTGACGAAAACGTTCGAGATTCTGCTTCGGCAGACTCAGCCCGGCCGCCATGGCATGGCCGCCAAAACGTTCGATCAATCCTGCATGACGCGAGGCGATGCGCTCCAGCAGATCGCGGATGTGCAACGCTGGCACCGAACGGGCCGAGCCCTTGAGGATGCCATCCCCGCCATCGGCAAAAGCGATCACCGGACGATGATACTTCTCCTTGATACGCGAGGCCAGAATCCCCACCACTCCCTGATGCCAGTTGGGATCATAGAGGCAGAGGGCGAGCGGGATCTCGCCCTGCATCTCTCGATGAAGTTGCTGCAGCAGCTGCTGCGCCTGCTCCTGCATCTGCTGCTCGATCTCACGCCGCGTACGGTTGAGCCGATCGAGCTCCACCGCCATCTGCAGGGCGGCCGAAGGATCATCGGCCAGCAGACACTCGATGCCCAGCCCCATATCCTCCAGCCGCCCCGCCGCATTCAGCCGCGGACCGATGGCATAGCCCAGATCGGAGGCCACCAGCCGCGACTGATCCCGGCCCGCCAGCCGGATCAGCGCCTCGATCCCTGGCCGGCAGCGACCGGCGCGGATACGCCGCAGGCCCTGCTCCACCAGGATGCGGTTATTCTGATCCAGTACCACCAGATCGGCCACTGTGCCAAGAACAACCAGATCGAGCCACTCCGCCATGTTCGGCACGGCCAGGCCACAGCGTTCAAACCAGCCCGCTTGGCGCAGCCGGGCACGCAACGCGACCAGCAGGTAGAAGATCACCCCAACCCCAGCGAGATTTTTGCTGGCGAAACCATCCCCTGGCTGATTAGGGTTGACGATGGCGGCGGCCGCCGGCAGCTGCTCGCCAGGCAGGTGGTGATCGGTAACCAGCACCGGGATACCCAGCTCGGCAGCCCGCGACACACCGCTGATACTGGCGATACCGTTGTCGACAGTGATGATCAGATCCGGCTGCTGCCTAGCCGCCAGTTCGACAATCTCCGGGCTCAGACCGTAGCCGAATTCAAACCGGTTGGGCACCAGATAACCGACCTTTTCGCAGCCAAACGCCTGCAGCGCCAGCAGTGCCAGGGCCGTGCTGGTAGCACCATCCGCATCATAGTCCCCGACCACCAGGATGCGCCCCTGTGCCTCCAGTACCGACTCCAACAGTGCTACTGCGGCCTCGATCCCTTTCAGGCCGGCGGCGGGCAGCAACTGCTCTAATCCAAGGCCAAGTCCCTCTGCAGTCGTCACGCCACGGGCTAGATAGACCCGTCGCAACACCGGATGCAGGGTTTCGGGCAGTTCGTCTTCACCGTTGGCAGCGGTGCGCTGGCTGATCTTCAATGGGCTCTTCCCGATATGCAAAATCGTGTATGGTCCGCCCTCTGAATTTCATCGGACGAGAGATATGGCTAAGGCCCAAAGTATAACGATGCCGCCGAACTCATGGGGGAGTTTTTGGTCAAAGCGAAGCGTCCCTCGAGAGTTTGTATTGCTGGACCCGAAGTACCTATGGAGATGATGAGCCGATTCCCCCGATGCGCCGCGATGGCTTGGCGCAATCTGCTGTTCCTTCTGTTATTGGTGATGCTGAGCCCGCCGCTGCAGGCAGAGGTCTCGGCGCACCTCTCAAGTTCCAGTGTGGCGCTGGATGAGCTGTTCACCCTCACCATCGTCATCCGGGGCCAGAATGACGCCACACCCGAGCTGTCGAAACTGCAGGAGCATTTTGAGATCCAGGGGCAGGCCCGCCAGCAGAGTGTCAGCATCATCAATGGCCAGGTCTCGCAACAGCGCCAGTTGAGGCTGACGCTGCTGCCCAAGCATCTGGGCCAGATTGAAATCCCGCCGATTCAGGTGGGTAGCGAAGCGAGCCAGCCGCTCAGCCTGGAAGTGAGCGAATCAGCGGCAGCAACCAGCGCAGAGGCCGACTCCCAAGCCTTCATCGAGCTGCAGGTCGATCACGACTCGGCTTATCCTCAGCAGGAGATCATCCTCACCGTGAGACTGCTGATGGCCGAAGGTGTGCGCGGCGAGCAGCTCTCAGTGCCTCAGGCGAACCTGAGCGACACGGTGATCCGGCAGCTTTCCAGCAACCGCTCCCACACTCGGCGTGACGGCATCGAATACCAGCTGGTGGAGCAGCGCTACTCAGTGTTTGCCTATCAACCGGGAGAGCTGAAGCTCGGCGGCGTGAAGTTTCGCGGCAGCAACGGGGGGAGCCAGTCGATCTTCAACTGGCTGCAGAATCCGCAGGCACAGGGCCTATCTGCAAGGCGTGTGTTGCGAATCGTATCTGACGATGTGGCGGTAATGATCCGCCCCATTCCGGCGACGTTCACCGGCAAGCACTGGCTGCCAGCCAAGAACCTGCAGATCGTTGAGAACGGTGCGGGCAACAACGAGTCTGTAATCTCCGGCAAACCGCTGCAGCGCCAGATCATGCTGTTTGCTGACGGCCTCACCACCGCCCAGCTACCAAATCTGGAGTTCGAGCTGCCGACGGGGTTGAAACAGTATCCCGACCGGCCACAGTCTAAGGAGACTCCCAGCCCATCGGGTATCTCGGCCAGCCGCACGCTAAGCCTGACCCTGGTCGGCAGCGAGGCGGGGGAGTATGAGCTGCCGCCCATCGAGATCCCCTGGTGGAACACCGAAACCGACCAGCAGGAGATCGCCCGTCTGCCCGGACGCAAGATCAGGGTGTTGGCGGCCTCAGGCACAATAAGCCCACCCCCCTCCACAGCGCCTCGATCACCAACACCTCAAGAAGAGGCAGAGCCCGAGAGGCCAGCTGTCGCAGCTGAAACAAACGCATCCGGATCCACTTGGCTGCTCTGGCTGCTGGCTATCGGCTGGCTAGCAACTCTGGGGGCCTGGTATCTGAGCCAGCGCCACGATCCCGCTCAGAAGCCAGTCAATGCGCCTACAGTACCTCCGACAGCGCCTCCGACTCCTGAAGAGCAGTTACTACAGCAGCTCCTGAATGCCTACCGGCAGCGTGACCGGGAGGCGGCGCGGATCGCCTGGCTGCGGTGGGGTGAGGCGCAGTGGCCGGAGCAGCCCCCCAGCAATCTCAACCGACTCAGCAAGCGCTGCAGACCTGCAGTGTCAGCGGCGATCAACGCCCTCGACCGAACCTTCTACGCTCCACAGGCGGATGATGCGTGGATGGATTATGACCCTGAACAGCTGTTGAAACCCCACAACCGGAAGGCCGCTGAGCAGAAGCAGGAAGCAGCGCTGGTGCCACTCAACCCCTGAGGAAGGTCACTCCTCCTCCCAACCCCCATAGTCAAAGGTAATCTCTTCGTCCGGCTCGATGTCGCGCAGGGCGTAGAGGTCAAAACCGTCAAACTCCGCGTTGCCCTCATCCTGATGGTTGAGGTAGCGCAGCAGGTTGCGACCACTGCGACCGACTGGCTCTTTACCCTCTTCAAACACCCAGAGCACGTAGGTACCATCGCGTTTTGCCTTGGGACCTTCATAGGTACCGATATACTCCCCCTCACTGATCGCCTGCTTGGCAAACAGGCCGACGCCGTGAATTGTTGAAGCGGCTTTATAGACCCGGGAACCGAGTTTGCTGTGTTGTTTTTTTGCCATCGGAGAGTGTTGTTCCGGTTAACGAAGCGAGGCCAGATCAACCGGAGCGTTCGATTGGGCAGGCATCACCATAGACCGCCATGATCGCCTGCAGCTCTTTCAGCACCGCAGCACGGCCATCCAGATCCAGATCGCGCACTTCTGGCAGCACCACACCAGCGGTTAATCGCTTGATATCTTCACGCACCGAACTACAGCCCTTCAGGCAGAGTTGCTCCACACTTTGATCAATCTTTGCAGCGCTCACGTTCAGCTACCATTCATCCAGTGGGCGGAGAATTATAACCAAAGCCTGTGGCATTCTGATAAATTCCCAGGAACTACAGTAGCAATCCGATCTCTAACCCGGTTGAACAGCCGGTTTCTTCGTCAAAACAAGCAGGGTAGAAAAAATGACTTGGAGCAGACGTCTCTTTTTGACCATCGCACTCATCGCTTTTCAATCTGTCAGCGCTGAATGGGGAGAGGGCTGGGATCCAGTCGATCCTCCAATCCCTACAGGCAAGGCCGACAAGGTCGAGGTAGTAGAGTTTTTCTGGTATGGCTGCCCCCACTGTTTCGATCTCGAGCCAGCGATGGAGAAATGGACGGAAAAGCTCCCCGCGAATGTGGAGTTCCGTCTGATTCCAGCACCGCTCAACCCGCGTTGGACTGTGCATTCCCAGTTTTTCTATGCAGCAGAGGCTCTTGGCGTCTTGGATCAACTGCATAAGCCACTCTTTGATGCGATGCACAAAAAACGCCGCAAGCTCTACACCAAACAGGCACTGATCGATTTTGCCGTGGAACAGGGTATCGATCGCAAGGCATTCACCGACGCCTGGAACTCCTTCGGTGTACATGTAAAGGTGCAACAGGCACGCAAGCTGGGACAGCGCTTCGCCCTGGACGGCGTACCCGCGGTGGGTATCAACGGCAAATATAAGACCAGCGGCAGCCTTGCCGGCACCTACACCAAGATGTTCAAGATCATGGATGAACTAGTTGCCAAAGAGCAGGCAACTCTCAAGCCTTGATCTGCCCCATCACCCATGAGCCCTTGGCTAAGAAGAACTCCCGATAGCGAAGGGCAAAATCACCCACCACCGACTGGGCCACGGAGGGCCTGTCGAGCAATCGGCGTTGCCAGGGTTGCAGCAAGGGCGGCACAAGCTCCCGCCATTCCGGGCGCCACTCCGCCATCAGCGCGATACGCATGAACAGCGGGGCATAGGCCACATCGATAAGCAAAAAACGCTCGCTCTGGCCAAATAGGCGCTCTGCCACAGGATCAGACAGGCGGCTAAGACTCTGCTGAAACGCCTCAAGTTTTTTCTGGTAGTCAGTTTCATCCTTGGCATGCAGAACCGATGCCTGATCCAGCAGCAGACCTGAGCCATATTCGATCCATGCTTTATGCTGCGCTCGCTCGAGGGGGCCCTCTGGCTGCATTTTCGGTGCATGAACTTGATCGAGGTAATCGATGATCACCGAAGACTCAAACAGCAGGGTTTCATCCACTTCCAGCAGCGGCACTTTGCCCAACGGGGAGAGCTGTGCAAACCAGTCAGGGGGCACTGCCAAGTCGATATGTTCCAGTGAGAAATCGACCCCCTTCTCTTTAAGCGTGATAACGACTCGCTGGGCAAAAGGGCAAAGAACAAAACTAATCAATCTCAGGACCATGGCTCCTCCCGCTACTTTGGCTCTTTTTAGCATCTATTCAGAGGTGAGTCATGGGAATCCACCAGCCGATTCGAACCATCCGCGCAGAGTCTTCCAATCCATCCAACTGTGAGCAACTGAGGATTTCATCGACACCCTCTTTTTCTTCCAGCCACCGACACGGAAGAAAGCTAAAACCCCATCACAAAAAGGTGACCTGAAGAAAATTTTCCCTTACGATCAATCCCCTACTACAGTATATTCAGGCATGTTGGAAATAGCGCTGGAGATGCTTCCAACGAGGGATCTTGCGGACCGGAGCGGGCTGGACCGACACCTCGAAGAACAACCCAAACCACCCAGGATCACTCTGTTGGTTCGCGAGCAGCAGAGAGGCAATGACGGGAAGAAAAAATCTCTAATGAATTAAGACTTCCTGACGACAAACAGTTTGTAGGCGCCCAACTCTTGAGTGGTATCATTGTCCGGCGCAGTAGATTCTTATCCCTTCGTATTGAACGAGACCACCGCAATCGGAGTGGGCAAGGTTTGGATTGGCGGGAAAGACTAGGGTGAAGGCCCTATTCCCAGAGCGAGAGATCCTGTTACGCGATGGCAAAAGCAAGCCGAGTCGGTTTCAAAATTCCGGATCAGATCAAGCCCGACACAAAACCCTTCTATGCAAATGCAAAAGAAGTAAAAGTCTGGGCTGAACGACTTCCTGTCGCCAACATCGGTGAAACATCCCGTCGTGTATTCAAGGCACTGATGGAGTTCAATCGCGCGCTCATCCCTCCCAAAGAGCGGATGATGAGTGTCGAGGCCTTCCGCGAACCAGTTCGTTACATCTGCTCCAACCTCGAAAAACACTTCATCAACGTTGGCTTTCCCCTGTCGGGCAAAGCACGGAAGATCGCCCTGCTAAGCCGTGAGCTCTGTGACGAGCTTGCCACCGCCTACAAGTGCGTGGTGGAGGACCTACTCAACTCGGCCAGCGACAAGTCAGACCAGAAGGTGCTGGGCGTTGCGATTCACAGAGCAATGATCTATCTGTCAGCGGTCCTGCATCAGTCCGCACTGGTTTACGAGCCCTACCCCTCCAGAATCTGGCGGGAGTTGCACACACTCCACCGGCTTGCCCGCCGCTACAGCCTCCATGCACTTCCGGTCAAAGACATCGTGGAGGGTGAGCCCGAAAGCTCGACCATTGAACAGATCTACCTGCGGGTACTGCTTTACGCGCTCGCTTCTCCCTACAAGCTGCGCCAGGCAGACAATCGCTATCTCTACAAGGACCTGATGGAGTGGAGTCAATACGCACGCCTCTACAATCAGGGCGAGGCGCCGCCAGAGGCCTGTTTTGTGGTTCGGCAGGATGCAGATCTGCAGCCAGCCCACCATTCGCTGATGGAGGTTTCAGCCGAACACCGCATTCTTTTGCTGGATACGCGCCAATTGATCGAGAAACTCCAGGACCATTTCGACGATGAGCACAGCAGCTTTGCCGACAGTGGACTGCTGATCGGCGCAGATCGTTACTCCAAAGGCTTACTTCAACAACTGATCAGCCTCTGGACTACCGCCCCCCAACGCGAGTTCGTCCGCACCAAACTGAATTTCGAACTACGCATCGCAGTTGGGCTCGCAGCAATCTATGGCCTGTTAAAAACAGAGGAGGCCTCCTCCAAGGCACAGAATGCTGAGCGTCTACAGGAGGATATGAACTGGATCAGCAACAAATTCGACGGCGACAGTTCACTACAGCCGCCACCGGATAGCGCCACCTCTGGCTTTACCCTGATTCCTATCGACACCCCTCGCAAAGATGTCCGGCGCAGCGGTTTTGAGGAGTTTGGCCCCAACTCGCGAGATGAACGCGAACCTGAACCGGTCGAACCAATCTGGGGGCAAGCCACCACCACCAATGCATCCATCGATACTCACATATTCCGCACCGTCAACGAGAGTGCCGGTGGTTATTGTATCGACTGGCGCGGCAGTAATCCCCCCGCCGTCAAGGTAGGGGAGCTTATCGGCATACAGTCTGCATCCAGCAGCGGCCAGTTTGGCGTGGGGCTGGTTCGCTGGATGAAAAACATCTCAGCCGACCGTCTGCAGGTTGGCCTGCAGATGATCGCGCCAAATGCCGTTGCCATCTCCGCCCAAGCAGATGGCATTCCCAATGCGCACCCCCATGAATGCCTGCTGCTGCCTGAGGTCGGAACTTCCGGTCAACCCGCCAGCTTCATCGGACCTGACTACCCCTTCAATGTCGGCAACAAACTACTGCTCGATAATGGCGGCAATCAGTACAAGATAAAGCTTACCCGTCTACTGGAGTCGACTGGTGCAATCTCCCAGTTCCAGTTTACCTACGTGGATCATGACACCGGCGACAGCCATGACCGGGAGATCAATGAAGACTCAGACTTCGAGAACATCTGGTCGGTCATATAGAATCACTCATCAAAGCCGGCCAACTTGTACCAGCGCCGCGCCTCCTCCGGATTTTTCTCCACCCCCCGGCCTTCCTTATAGAGCATGCCGAGCGTTGCCTGGGAGCCAGCTAACCCCTGCTCAGCCGCCTTCCGAAACCAGAAGACCGCCTTCTCTTCGTTCTTCTCGACGCATTCGCCCTCAAGATACATGAAGCCCAGGCCGTGCTGCGACATGCCGTGCCCAGCATCTGCCGCCGCTTTCATATTTTTGTAGGCCATCAGCTCATTCACCACCATACCTAACCCATTTTGGGCCATGATCGCCATGCGGTACTGGGCCTCTGGATTACCCTCCTCCGCCAAGGGCGACAGGAGCTTGACTGCCCGATCGAAAAACTTCGTCTCATAAGCCGCAATGCCACTGCTCAGTTCCATATCCAGACCGTTGTCGATATTACTCATCTTATTCCTCTTCTGATCATAACTATTTCGATCCACCAAGCCCGCTCTGCTACTAAGAGCGCATCGCAACTCGATTCTGGACCCAGGCACAGATCTCACCGCCAGGCAGGTATAGACCAAATTCAAACAGCGGGGAACTCCGCCCTATGCGCTCCAGCTCTTCGCCGATCTGCATTTCAATCCCAGGAGGAAAATCGAACCGCAACTCAAGATCCGCCACTCCAGGACGACGGAAATCGATCTGCAACTGTCGGGTCCAGACCGAATAGCCAGGAAAGATGCGGTTGCAGGCCAGCGCTGGAACCGGATCCGCCAGTGCCGCTATCGCTCCACCAAACATACTTCCGCCAGGATTGCAGTTATGTCGATTCAGCGGCAGCAGGATACGCGCATCCCGTCCCCCGCGTCCCAGCTCTAAAACCTTTACCCCCATGCTGTGGAACGGGGCGAAGCGCTCGAGACGCCGTTCAGGTGAATTGTGTGACCCACTCAGCAGTTTACTACGCGTCATATCTGTTTATATCACTCAACAAGGCAAATAGATCCGCCCAAATCTCATGGGTTCTTCAGGAAAGAATGATCGACGGCTGCACCAGTCTAGCAGACTGGATCTGATCATCTCCGATACTCAACCCTTGGGGCAGATGATCTCTGTTATCTACTATTAGGGAAAGAAGAGCGCTAACCGGCCAGCATCAACAAAATGATGAACGGAATCATTCCTCCCATAGCCACCCCGCAAGGAAAATGCGATGAGTCTCAAGCACCTCCCCTTTTTTACGGGTGGATCCAGAATCGCTCTGACCCTCGTTTTACTCCTGCCCCTGCTAGCACCTGCCAGCCAAAGGGATCCGGCAACGCCGGCAAACGACGAACAGCGCAGCATTTTTATTGCAGCCGAAGCCGCCCTGAAGGCCGGCCGGATGAGCCGCTACAGACAACTTAAGCAGCAACTCAAAGACTATCCACTCTACCCCTATCTCAAATACAGTGAACTGCAGCGTTCCCTGCACTTGCAATCGGCTGCCGCGGTCCAGCGCTTTCTGGCAGAATTCACCGACACCCCCCTGAGCGAACAACTGCGCAACAGATGGCTGCGTTTATTGGCAAAAAACAACAGATGGCAGCAGTATCTCGACTATTCCACCCCATCTGACGGCAACATAACGCTTCGCTGCCATCGTCTCAGGGCTCTGATCGAAACCGGCCAATCGGCACAAGCATTCCAGAAAGTAGAAGATATCTGGCTCCACGGCCGCTCCCGCCCCAAGGCTTGTAACCCGGTTTTCAAAGCCTGGCAGGAAGCTGGACTCCTGGATGAGGACTTGGCCTGGCAACGCATCGAACTAGCCATGAACGCCGGCCAGATCCGTCTGACCCGCTATCTGCGGCGATTCCTCAGCGAAGATGAGCGCCCCTGGGTGGAATTCTGGATTGAGATCCACCACAAACCTCAGCGCCTCATCAACCATCCCTATCTAAAGAAAACACACCCCTATCGCAACGCCATCCTCGCCCATGGGATCCGACGCCTCGCCCGCCACAACCCGAAGCGGGCCTTCATGCTCTGGCAGGCTGAACGCAAGCACCCCGGTTATAGCGACGAGCAGAAGCTCAGTGTTATCCGCACCCTCGCCACTCATCTGGCCAAACAGCCTGGTGATGGTCTTGAGACACTCTTCGAAACAATCAAGCCAAGTCTCAAACTCGACCCCACACTCTCCGACAAGCAGTTCCGCATTGCCCTGGAACGACACAACTGGGAGCGGGTCATCGGCACCATCCGACAGCTGCCACAGCCTGAGCAGCAGCAACAACGCTGGCGCTACTGGATGGCGCGCGCACTGATTGAAATTGGCCAGGAAAAGAAGGGCGTGAAACTGCTAAAGGATCTGGCAAAGAACCGCAGTTACTATGGCTTTCTCGCCTCCGACAGGCTCGGCAATCCACTCAACATGGAGCATGAATCGTTACAAGTGGATCAGGCTGAGCTGGCGAGACTCAGCCATCTGCCCGGCATGCAACGAGCCCGGGAGCTTAAGATACTGGGGCGTCATCTCGAGGCGCGTCGGGAGTGGAACTTTGCCCTGCGCGGGGCCAGTCGCTCACAGCTGCTGGTGGCAGCGGAGTTAGCCCGACAGTGGGAGTGGCCATCCCAGACGATCTTCACTCTGGCGAAGATCCGCCACTGGAACGATCTTGAACTGCGCTTCCCCCTCGCCTATCGCAGCCTGATCAACCAACAGGCAGAAGCACTCAATCTTGAGACCGCGTGGATCTTCGCCATCCTGCGGCAGGAGAGCGCCTTCGTCCCCGACGCACGCTCCAGCGCCGGCGCGCTGGGCCTGATGCAGTTGATGCCCTTCACTGCCAAAGCGGTTGCCAGAAGGCAGGGGCAGCGCCTGATGAACAAGCACGAGTTGTACCAGCCGGAGACCAACATTCGCCTCGGTGCCAGCTACCTCGACAGCGTATTTCGCAAGATGCAGGGGAATCCGATTCTTGCCACCGCCGCCTACAATGCAGGTCCCCACCGCGTGGCGCAATGGCTGCCCAGCCAGGAACAACCGGCGGATGTCTGGATTGAAACAGTGCCTTTCAGCGAGACTCGTGAGTATCTCAAGCGGGTGATGGCCTACACCATGATCTATTTTCACCGCCTGGGCGATACCCCGGAGCAGTTGCCAGAGATCTGGAGCCGGCCGATATCGGCCAAGACCTCAGATCAGGAGAGTTGAACGGGGTATTAGCCAGATGTGCCGGTACTCGCCACCCGGCTCTTGGTGCTTAACTTGGAACGTACCCGCGCGATCACTTTCGGATTGGTGATCACCTCATAGAACTGACGCCCTTCCGGATCCAGGTCACCGGTCACATCTCCCTCCCAAACCATCACCGGCGCCTCCCTGACCACCAACCAATGCGTCGCTCCGAGCCGGTCGAGATACCGTCCCACATGATAGTAATGGGGGTTACCTGCCTTGTCCCTGATCCGCACCCGATGCAGCGCCAGCTCTGACTTCAGCTTGAGAAATGCCGGCGAATCGAGCTCGATGCCATTCACGTTGTAACGCAGCAACTTCGGCTTGGCATCTTCCGACTGCTCGGTTAACACCTCCACCCGATGTTCCTTGTGGTGTTTCCAGTGCACACTGCGGCGCAACTCAGCAGAACAAGAGGAGAGCCGGTCGGCCTGATTGATCGCCGGGGAGATCATGATCTTGCGGCGCTCGTCATAAAGGTAGGCCGGCGCGTCGTTACTGAAGGCCATACCAAGCCCCAACTCGAGTTCTGGCAGGCCGTGCACCCGGTTCTGCGTATTCTGGGTATCCATCACTGAGAGAATTTTACGCGCCAGACCGCAGGCGTTCGCGACCGCCAGCGATTGCAGGGATGCCCCATCATAGTCGAAGATGGTGAGGATCAGCGCATCACCCTCGACAAAAACCTTCTGCGCACCAAAATCTCCCAGCAGCTTGGTAATCGGTCCGAAAAAATTCATGCTGAAGTGAGTCGCCGGATTGAGGCGATTCGCTAGCAACTGGCGAGTGATCTCGGTTGAGCCTCTGACATCCGCCTTGAGGATGACATGCGAGCGGATCTTCTGCCCCTCCGGCTCCACCTCCGCCCGCAGGGGAAATTCGTAGAGCGAACCATTATCACGGGAGAGCTTGATCTCCTCCGGCACCGTCAGCAAGCGTATCTGGCTCATCAACTGATTGGCAAAATAGGCGAGCTTGAGATCCCGGCGAAAACTGAGGAAATCCCGCAGATAACGGATCACATACTCTTGCTGACGTAGCGTAGACATACGCCGGATATGATTGGAAACCATATCAAGGGTTTTGATCGTCTCTCCCGCATCAAGGTTCGGTGAAGTGGCAGCAATCCGGCGCATCAGCCTACGACGGGGAATGGTCCCTGCCAGATAGTTATAGACCTCACGAACCGGAACCCGGCCCTCAAGCTGATGATAGACTCGCGGGGTACGGTAGGCAGCAATCGCTCGCCGAGTGATACCTGCCTTCATGAACCGCTGGAACAGCTCTGTCCCGATGCGTTGCTGAAACTCCGGCCAGTGTGGGTCGAGCCAGGGGACGATGGTCTCCTCATCAGACGGTTTATCCGAGAGAAACCAGCCACTCCTGACCGGATGAATCAACATTGTGATGTTATCCGGTGCATCCAGCCAGGAGACCGAGGGCCCAGTGTACTCCTCCTTCTGCAGCGCCCGTTCCAGCAGTCGCTGCCCATCCAGAAAACTGTTGAAGGCACCATCCTGTGAGCGGTCGTAGATCTGCAGCTTACTGTTGCCGTCGGGCCGCCGCGCTGGTACAGCCACTGACATCGCCCAGCCTGGCAGATAATCCCCAAACAGCTCGCAGAGAATGCGGTTGGTCAGAGCGAAGTAGTTCTCCTCGTCCTCATCGATACAGAGCAGCGGGTAGTGATTCATGAACTGGGATTCACAACTGAACCCCGACAGATGCAATAGCGGATTGAACAGCACTAGTTTGGGGATATCCCAAGAGACGCCTAGCACTGATTTACGCAACTTGCGCAGGTTGGTGGACTCTAGCCGCTGTACCACTTTGAAAATCCGGCGCAGCGTCCGATAGCGCACCCCAGGCTCCAGCTTAGCCAGTGCAACCAGCCTTTCATGGAGTTCCAGATTGCGGCCAGATAGCTGGGTGGCGAAACCTTCCGCATCCAGCTGCAGCTGGTTGCGGAAGTTCTCCAGGGCGCGCCCTGGCATCTCCAGCAGCATTTTCAGAAGGATCAGATGGAGTAGCTGAATGACCTCTGGCGCGGAAACCCGATCATGCACCCGCTCGACGGCGACTTCCATCAAGCCGCTGTAGATTTCCCGGAAGGCATCGAAATCTTTTGCGGTGGGCTCCACCCCCACCTCGCCCCAACCGTTGGCGGCCAAGTCCTCGTGGACCATACGCCGCACCAGTTCAGTGGCGGAACTCAGAACCTTTGGACTGAGAGCAACATCGATATGCTTGTTATCGATGCCAATCTGCAGACGGTCAAAGCGTACTGCAGGACGCGCAAACCGGTGCAGAGGTTCTAAAAAGACCTCCCTCTCCGGTTGCCAGTGAAAAAATTTGTTCAGTCGTGCTCCCATCGCCCCGAACATTCCAAACGTCTGGAGATGTTAACCCATTGCCTCGCTTTTTTCCCGAAAACATGAAGCAGTCCTCAAAAAGAGACCTTAACTTCCTGAGGTCTATAAAAAAGCCGGACACCCACTCCAGTGAAAGCAAATTCCATGGAATCAAGGACGATTATAACAAATAGCTTTGCCTCAGCCCTGCTCGGTGTGGACTATCTCGCCAGCATAGTGGCAATAAGACGATCCTCCAGCTCGATGCGAATCGCGATCTCCTCCCCCAGGAGTGACATATCTTCAGAGAGGTGATCGAAGCTCAACGCATGGTCTGAAATATCGTATTTATCGTTGAACGCCACGGCAGTCTCGGTGGCCTCGACAAAACCGGGATAGATCTCTTCAGCAACGTGCAACACCTGACTGCGCCGTTCAGTACCGTCACTGATCTTGCCAAACACCTCAAAATGACCGAACGCCGTATAGTCCACCAGAACCTGACAAAAATTCTGTAGCAACTGTTCCAGGGACTCGGTACGTGCATAGGGCTCCAGACCCGCCACCTGGCAGAACAGCACCAACATCTGGCGCCGCTCCTCCATCAGGTTGTTGATCATTCCCTGGGTGCCGGTGCGCCGCTCCGCCGTCGCCTGTTGCTGAGTGCTCATAGTCACCTCGCCTCTTCCTCTCTGCTCGTCAGCTGCCGAGCGCTGCTCAAAACAGCCCACCCGCCATTCGACCCAACAGATCCGCTGTTCAATGGGTATAAATAGTCTTCAGCATGGTGAGAACAAACCAGCCCATTCCCACGAAACCTACCGAAATACCTAGTTTTTTTGGTTGATATAGCTAACCATCATTAGCTCCCGCTTACAAGAGCAGGCAGCATAATCTAAACTCCCCCCCACAACTCCTGACAGACAGAAAAAAGCGATGAAACCGCCCAGCATAACCTCAATTATGACGATGCTCGCACTGCTCTTTGCTATCCCGGCAGCAGTTGCGAACGATGCATCCAACACCATGGCGCGCGCCATGATCACGATGATGGATGCCATGGGGAAGATCGCCAACCAGTACAACCAGAAACGCAACCCGTTCGACAATGCGTTACCCTACAACAACAGCGCCTTCCGGCCACTGAATCCTTGGCAATCCCCATACACCACTCCCTGGGGGACGGGCTATCCCGCCACCATCAACAACCTGCCGGGGGACAGAGTACCAGGGCAGTGGTCAGGCTATGCGCCACCTGCAACCCCGCTGCAGAGCCTCCCGGCAGTCAGTTATCGTTCTCCTCTGGACGGGGCCTGGAAGGGGCGCGGCGGTGAGGCACTGTTGATTCTCAATGGGTACTTCCGTATCTATGCCGATGCAGAACATCACCGGGATGGAGAGATCCGCCTCGACGACAGGCATGTCTATATGCGGGTCTCAGGCTCCGACTCGGTAAAAACCTACGAATATGCTCACCATGATGGCAACTTGGCGATGCGTAGCCAAGAGGGCAGACTCCTGCTCTACCGCCGCATGCCTATCTCCCTGCCGGACTTTCCGCAAACGACAAGCCAGGCGCCATTCCAATCCTCACCTCAAATAGCGCCTCAAATAGTCACTCAGCCGGCACTGGAGCCATCCATTCAGAGACCAGATCAACCACTAACTAAACAACAGCCTGATACTGACGAAGAGAAGGAATAGCGCAAAAATACGTTTCAGCCAGTAGGGCGACAGACGATGCGCCAAGGAAGCACCAGCAGGCGCCAGCAGCGTACTGGTCACCACGATGATTAGCACGACCGGCCAATAGACATAGCCACTGCTCCCCGCAGGGAGACCAGCAGCACCCCAACCAACCCAAACAAAGCTTAGAGTTCCTGCCAGCGCAATCGGCAGACCGCAGGCGCTTGAGGTGGCAACAGCCCGACGCACCTCAACTCCTCCACCATTCAGATAAGGGACCGTCAAGGTGCCTCCGCCGATCCCAACCAGCGCCGAGATAGCACCGATTCCCAACCCCACCCCGCTGTTCTGCCAACGACTGACCAATCCATAACGCGTCTCTAGCGGCGCCTCACGAAACATGCGGAAGGCAACAATCAGCAGGAACAGAGCAAACAGCCGACGCAGGCTCTCCCCCTCCAAACCACCCGCGATCATTCCACCCAGCCAGGCACCCAGCAGGATCCCCGGAGTCAACGCCAGAAAATATCTCCAGACAACGGCCCCACGACGATGATGGGCACGCACTGCGGCTATCGAGGTAAACACAATCGTCGCCAGCGAGGTGCCCACGGCCATATGCACTGAAAGGCCCTCCTCCACCCCTAACAGAGGCAGACTCCAGATCAGCACAGGCACAATCACCAGCCCGCCACCCACGCCAAACAGTCCGGCCACGATACCGACCACAGCCCCCAGAAAGAGCAACAGCAGAATGCTATCGACAGAGAACAATGTGATAAAACTCGACATAACCTTCCCTATTACCTATTGTCTCGGCGCGGCGCTAAGGTCACTATTCCCGCATCTTGGATTGGGCCACATTATTGCAGTTTTAGAGTGAGGTTCGGATGACCAGCAAAAGAGTCTGTATTCTCGGTGGAAGCGGATTTGTAGGGCAACATCTGGTTGCCCGACTCGGCAACAAAGGCATCAGCAGTCGGGTCATCACCCGCCATCCGCAGCGCCACCGCCAGCTAAAAGTGATCCCAGGCACCGAACTGGTCAAAAGCAACATTTTCGATAGGGCCGCACTCAGCCGTCAATTCCAGGGCTGCGACGCCGTCATCAACCTGATCGGCACTCTCAACGAGACTACTGGCCAGAGTTTCCACCGCCTGCACGTGGAGCTGGTGGATGTGGTGGTCGAGGCCTGTCGCAGCGCGGGCATCAAACGCCTGTTGCACATGAGCGCGCTGAACGCCAGCGAGGCCAATGGTTCCAGCCACTACCTACGCACCAAAGGTGAGGGCGAAAGCTGGGCGCACACCCGCGGCGGCGGCTTCGCCGCAGTCACCAGCTTCCGACCCTCGGTGATCTTCGGCCCCGGCGACAGCTTCTTCAACCGTTTCGCCGGCCTGCTGGAACGCGCCCCGCTGCTGTTTCCGCTGGCCTGCGCCGAGAGCCGCTTCGCCCCAGTCTATGTGGGTGATGTGGTAGAGGCATTCAGCCAAGCGCTGGACGACAGCCGCACCTTCGGCCACCACTATGACCTGTGCGGCCCGCGCAGTTTCAGCCTGGGGGAACTGGTGAGCTACACCGCCCAGACCATCGGCAAACAGCGCATCCTGATGGAGCTGGGCGACAGCGCAGCCCGCCTACAGGCCAGGGTGATGGAAAAGCTGCCCGGCAAGCCCTTTACCATGGACAACTACCTGTCGCTGCAGAGCGACAGCGTCTGCGACGAAAACGGTCTCGAGCAGCTTGGCATCAAGCCCATCGATATCGAAGCCGTGGTGCCACTCTACCTCGCCCACCAACGCCAAAGGGACCGCCTCTACCAATTTCGCCAGCCCCGGGGATGAGCGCCGCTGATCAGGCCCTGGAGATCCTCCGCGAGACCTTCGGCTACCAGCAGTTCCGCGGCCAGCAGGCCGAGATCATCCAGCAGTTGAGCGAAGGCGGCGACGCGCTGGTGATTATGCCCACCGGCGGCGGCAAATCCCTCTGCTACCAGATCCCCTCACTGCTCCGCGACGGCGTCGGCATCATCGTCTCACCGCTGATTGCGCTGATGCAGGATCAGGTGGCGGCGCTCAACGAGCTCGGCATCCAGGCTGCCTTCCTCAACTCGACCCTGGAGCCACAGGCCGCCGCCCAAATCGAGACCGAGCTGCGCTCAGGCACTCTCGACCTGCTCTACCTGGCGCCAGAGCGCTTGCTGCAGCCCCGCACCCTGAAGCTGCTCGCACAGAGTCCGATCGCCCTGTTCGCCATCGACGAGGCCCACTGCGTCTCCCAGTGGGGTCACGACTTCCGCCCTGAATATATCCAGCTCTCGCTACTGCAGGAGCGTTTCCCACAGATCCCGCGCATCGCCCTCACCGCCACCGCCGACGAAACCACCCGCCGAGAGATCGCCACACGACTCGGCCTCGAGCAGGCACCACAGTTTGTCAGCGGCTTCGACCGTCCCAACATCCGCTACCATATCGGCCAACATGAGCGTCAACGCGACGCCCTCTGGCAGTTTCTGCAGCGTGAACACCCCAGCGATGCAGGCATCGTCTACTGCTTGTCACGCAAGAAGGTCGAATCGGTCAGCGAATGGCTCAGTAACAAGGGGCGCAGCGCCTTGCCCTATCACGCTGGACTGCCGCACCAGCTGCGAGAACAGCATCAGGCGCGCTTTCTCAAGGAAGAAGGGGTGATCATCGTCGCCACCATCGCCTTCGGCATGGGCATCGACAAGCCCGACGTGCGCTTCGTCGCCCATCTCGACCTGCCCAAGAGCATCGAGGCCTACTATCAGGAGACAGGTCGCGCCGGTCGCGATGGTGAGTCCGCCAACGCCTGGATGAGCTACGGCTTGCAGAACGTCATCACCCTACGGCAGATGATCGAACAGTCCGACGCCCCGGAGGCTCAACAGACAGTGGAGCGGCGCAAGCTCGATGCAATGCTCGGCCTGTGCGAGATTACCAGCTGCCGCCGTCAGGCACTGATCGCCTACTTCGACGACCAACTGGATGCCGCCTGCGGCAACTGTGACAACTGCCTACTACCGCCCGAGACTTGGGACGCCAGCGAGGCGGCGCAGAAGGCCCTCTCCGCTGTCTACCGCACCGGCCAGCGCTTCGGCGTCAACTACCTGATCGACGTGCTGCATGGCGCCGACAGCGAACGCATCCGCAACTTCGGTCACCAGCAGCTCTCAGTCTACGGCATCGGCAAGGAGTTCAGCGGTCCAGAATGGCGTTCAATCTTCAGACAGCTAGTGGTACGCGGCCTGCTGGCGGTCGACATCCAAGGTTACGGCGGCCTGCGCCTCACCGAGCAGGCCCGACCAGTGCTGCGCGGCGAGACCCGGCTCGATCTGCGCCGCGAACGAAAGCCCGAGAAGATCAAAAAGAAAAAGGTGCAGCGGCGCTTCAGTGACCCAGCCGACCTAGAGCTGTGGGAGGATCTACGCACCCTACGCAAGGAGCTGGCCGAGGAGCAGGGGGTACCGCCCTACGTGATCTTCCACGACGCCACCCTGGCAGAGATGGTGATCTGGCGCCCGGAGACCCCCGCCGCGCTGCTCAACATCGACGGCGTCGGCCAAGCCAAACTGGAACACTATGGGGAGGAGTTCCTCGAGCTGATCCGCCAGGCCGAACCGGCGGCTCCCGAGACCCATCATTGAACATCAGATGATCGGCCGAAGGGGTTGGCGTCAAAGCGCCCCAATCACATTGCTATTCCCACCACTCTCTATGCGGTTTGACTCCGATCCCTGGGGTTACAAGAAGCCCATCCGTCGCTTTGGCATGGACCGTTCCAGGTAGGCCTGCAGCTCATCGTACTGGCCGCTGCTATTGGCGTATTCAACGTAGCTTTTAGCGGTTTCCAGCCACTCACGGGTAGAGGGTTTGACCTGCTTCAGAGCAATCTGCAAGTCGTTCATGGTCAGCTGCCGCTCTTCACCTGTCTCCATGATCTCTTCCAGCACCCGTTCGATGGCCCGGTCGATCAGACCGGCGATGTCAGCGCCGGAAAAGTGCGGAGTGGCCTGCGCCAGCTCATCCACGTCAATCGACTCGACCGGCAGTCCCTCTAGTTTGATACGGAAAATCGCCGCCCGGGCTCTGGTGTCGGGTGGTGGAACGAAGATCACCCGGTCGAAACGCCCCGGGCGCTTGAAGGCGTTGTCCACATCCCAGACCGCGTTAGTGGCCGCTAGCACCAGGATATTGTCGTTGTCCGAGGCCAGTCCATCGAGTTCGGAGAGAAACTTGTTGACCGTGGTGCTGATAGTGCTGTGGCGCGACAGGGTGCGGTTGCGCCCCAGCGCATCGATCTCATCGAAGAAGATCACCGCCGGACGGCTAGCCCGGGCGGCCTGAAACAGAGCGGCGATATTCTTTTCGCTGTTGCCCATCCACATATCGAGGATATCGTCGATCTCGACATTGAAGAAGTGGGCACCGCACTCCCGGGCGATAGCGCGGGCAAAGAAGGTCTTGCCGCAACCCGGCGGGCCGTAGAGCATGATGCCGCCGCCAGCGCGCTTGCCAAACTTGCGGAACAGCTCGGGATTCTTGAACGGCTGGATGATCTTCATCCGCGCCTCACGCTTCAGCTCATCCATGCCGCCGATATCATCAAAGCCGATCGGGTTCGACGCCGGGGCAATCGGGGTGAACAGTAGTGCCTCATCCCCCTCCTGATTGACTGGAATTCGTTCTTTTTCACTCATCAGCATCTACCTAACCAAAGAGGTCGGAGTGAAGCCGCCCCGACCACATCACTATTCCCACCGCACTCTATGCGGTTTGACTCCGCCCCCTGGCGTACTACTCGGGTGACATCATTTGAAATAACTCAAATACCATTTGTTGAGGACGACCGACTGCAACACCACGACCAGTGCCCCGCCCCCCAGCGCGACCGCAGGATGCTTGCCAGCCAACGACAGGATGACACCTCCCAGCAGTAGATGGATGAGAAAGGGAAACAAAAAACTCCACAGATGCCTCATGCGATGATAGATCAGCATGATCAGCGGCCCAAACAGGGCATTACGAAACTCCACGGGTAACCCGCCCCGTTCTGCGATACCCGCAATGAGTGCGCCGATCACGATAAGCAGTGTCCAGCCATTGGCGTGGTCGCGCCAAAACTCATCCGCCTTATGCCGCAGCGATCCCTGCTGGTAGTGGAAATGGACTCGGCGCGCCAGTCTGGCGAAAAATTTGCCGATGATCTGCAACGAGCGACCCGCCGCCAGCAGATAGCCGGTCACCAGAGAGAGAATGATCAGGGCAACCCCATCCTTGTTCCCCCCGTAAGAGAGAAACAGGCCGGCAACCAGCGGGGCGATGAGCAGGGCGAGCAACAGCGTCGATCCACGCCGGCGCGCCGTCAGGGTTCGGTGCGCTTTCTGCACATACGGGTCGGTGGGATGCTGGCGCAATACCCGCTCCAGCAACATCTGCTTGCGGGGAAGCGCGGATGTACGGTCGGCGCTGATCAGCAACAGGTTGCAGTTTTCGGGATCGATCGCCAGCGCCTCGTCCAGATGCCGCCGTGATTCACTGCCACGATTCTGGAAATAGCGTACCTCCGCCAGACAGCCGATATAGTCGGCGTCATCCGGCTCCAGGGCCAGTGCCGCCTGGATGCTCTTTTCCGCCGAATGGACCGCCCGCCGATGCAGATGGGCGATGGCCTTCAGATAGTGGGCGAAGGCGTGATCAGGCGCCTTGTCCAGGGCAATATCAAGCTGCTCCAGCGCCTTCAGCGGCAGGGAGCTGCCAATATAGGCGCAGGCGAGCGCGGCACGGATCCTGGCGCTGTCATATCCCTTGCCGATGGCTTGTTCGCCATAGTGGATCGCCTGACGGTTGTCATCTTTTTGCAGCAGCGCCTGCATCACCAGCAGATGGGCGTATTCCTGACCGGTAGAGCCCCCGGTAGCGAGCAGGGGCAGCAACAGCTCCAGCGCTGCATCCAGGCGACCGGCCTCAATGAGCAGCTCCGCCCGCTTCATTGCTCGATCATCACTCATCGCCGCAATGTAGAGTTGAGGTGATCGATTGTCAAAATCGGGTAATATCCTCGGTTCGAGGTCAAGGGGTCGGAGATCAGGGGCACCATGGACTCGGCCATACACCGACCTCAAATTGATGATTCGCTGTATCTATGCCGGCTTTTCGATATGGGAAACCTACCGTTCCAGGCCGAGAACAGTCATTACCAAACAGCATCAACTCTTGATCCCCACCCCACGCCGCAACAACTCCAGCGAGAAGGCGGCCAGCACCACAATAAACAGCAGGATGATCGCCAACGCCGTGCCGATCTGAATATCTGAGGTGCCCAGCAGGCCGTAGCGAAAGGCGTTGACCATGTAGAGCACCGGATTGGCCAGCGAAAGATCACGCCAGAACTCAGGCAGCAGCGCCACCGAGTAGAAGACCCCACCGAGATAGGTGAGCGGGGTCAGCACAAAGGTCGGCACGATCGAGATATCGTCAAAGCTGTTGGCGAACACCGCATTGATAAAGCCCGCCAAGGCAAACAGCAGCGCGGTCAACAGAACCACCAGCAGGGTCAACCCATAGCTGTGGATCTGCAGATCGCTGAAGAACAGCGACACCAGGGTCACCACCACCCCCACCACTAGCCCCCGCGCCACCCCGCCACTGACATAACCCGCCAGCACCACCCAATGGGGCACAGGCGCGATCATCAGCTCATCGACGTAACGCTGATACTTTGCGCTGTAGAAGGAGGAGACCACATTCGAGTAGGAGTTCTGGATCACCGTCATCAGGATCAGCCCGGGCACGATGAAGTCGATATAGCGGAAGCCATCCATCTCGCCGATGCGCGCGCCGATCAGGGTGCCGAAGATGACAAAGTAGAGGCTGGTAGTGATCGCCGGCGGCAGCACTGTCTGCACCCAGATGCGGCTGAAGCGCAGTACCTCCTTGACCAGGATGGTCCAGTAGGCGGTGCGATAGCGTTGCCAACGATTCATGAGCCCACCCCGTTTGCCCGGTCCTGATTCACCATATCGATAAAGAGTTGTTCCAGCCGGTTCTGCTTGTTACGCATGCTGGTCACCTCGATACCGTGGCGCGACAGCGCCTCGAACAGGCCGTTGATGGTCTGTTCGCGGCTCACCTCCACCTCCAGGGTGCACTCGTCCAGGTGACGCAACACAAAGCCGCCCAGCTCCGGCAGCTGCGCCAGCTTGTCACGCAGATTGAGCACAAAGGTCTCGGTGCGCAGCTCGCGCAGCAACTGATCGACGCTGGAGCGCTCGACGATGCGACCCTGGTTGATGATGGCAACATTGCGGCAAAGCTGCTCCGCCTCCTCCAGATAGTGGGTGGTGAGAATGATGGTGGTGCCCTGACTGTTGATCTCCTGCAGGAACGCCCACATCGAACGGCGGATCTCGATATCGACCCCGGCGGTGGGCTCATCCAGGATCAGCAGCCGGGGCTGGTGGATCAGGGCACGGGCAATCATCAGGCGGCGCTTCATGCCGCCGGAGAGCTCGCGCGCCTGACTGGTTCGTTTCTCCCACAGATCGAGCTGTTTCAGATAGCGCTCGGCACGACGGAACGCCTCGCGCCGAGGCACCCCGTAGTAACCCGCCTGATTGACCAGGATCTCCACCGCCGGCTCCCAGACATTGAAGTTGAACTCCTGAGGCACCAGGCCGATGCACTGCTTGGCCGCCTCCGGATCCCTATCAAGATCGTGGCCGAACACTGCCACCCGCCCGCGGCTCTTGTTCACCAGCGAGGCGATGATACCGATGGCGGTGGACTTACCCGCCCCGTTAGGGCCAAGCAGGGCGAAAAAGTCCCCCCGTTCCACCTCCAGATCGACACCCTTGAGGGCCTCGAAGCCGTTGCGATAAGTCTTATGGAGTTGCTGGATAGAGAGTGCGGTCATGGATCGTGGGTGTAGGGCGCGGTTACAACAAAGCGCCATTCTAGCGCCAAAACAGCCGAGAAAAACTGGTGATCTGAGATGATTTACCTCGCCGCATCCCACTCACCCCAATCCAACGCGGCAGAGGCCAACTTGACTTGACCGACCGGTCCACTAGAATCAATCGCCATGAACGCCGATCGCGACACCCGCCGACTGATCCTGAAGAGCGCCCGGGATTTGATCTACTCCCGCAGCTACTCCGAGGTGGGAGTGGCGGCGATCTGCGAGCGCGCCGGGATCAAAAAGGGCAGCTTCTACCACTTCTTCCCCTCCAAACGCGACCTGACCCTGGCGGTGATCGACGAGTTCTTCGTTGAACTCAAACAGCAGATCTTCGAACAGGCCTTTGCCACCGATCTGCCACCACTACAGCGCCTGCTGCGGCTGGTGGAGCTTGGTTATCTGTTCCAGAAAGAGATCGCCCAGACTCTCGGCCAGACCCTAGGCTGCCCGTTCGGCAACCTAGCCGCAGAGATGAGCACCCAGGATGAGCCTATCCGGCAGAAGGTCGAGCGGGTCTTCGAGATGATGGAGGGGCGTCTGGCAGAGACCCTGCAGGCGGCCGAGGCACACGGGGATATCAAAGATGTCGATATACCCGCCACCGCCCAGGCGATGCTCGCCTACATCGAGGGCATCATGCTGATGGCGAAGACCCGCAACGATCCCCAAGTGATCCGCCAGCTCGGCCCGGCGATGGCCGAGATCCGTATCCGCAAAACGGTTTAACCCCCATAACAGAGGAGAGACGACCCAGCACCGCTTTGGCTCGACACTTGACCGACCGGTCTACTATGAGCGAAGAAATTGACCCTATCGCAAGCCAACCAAAGCCTCGAAGTCCAAAATCAATCAGGAGCAACACAATGAACAACTTGAACCCCCTACCCTTGGATGAGAATGGCGACCTCAACGCCTGGTTCGACCAGCGTTTTGAGGAGAAGATGGCGCAGCGTGAGGCGGCCCACACTCCGTCGATGACCATCATCGCCACCAAGGGCACCCTCGACATGGCCTACCCCCCCTTCATCCTCGCCTCCAGCGCCGCCGCCCTCGGCTGGGATGTCGCGATTTTCTTCACCTTCTACGGCCTATCGCTGTTGAAACGCGACCTTGATCTGCAGGTTACCCCGCTCGGCAATCCGGCGATGCCGATGATCATGCCCAAGGGCTCGGGCTGGCTCTCTGGCAGGCAGATCCAGCTGCCCACCAGCGTGATGGCCAACCTGCCCGGCTTTCAGCGGATGGCGAGCCAGATGATGAAAAAGGGGATGGCACAGAAGGGGGTCGCCTCCATTGAAGAGCTGCGCGAACTCAGTATCGAGGCGGAGGTGAAGATGATCGCCTGCCAGATGACTGTCGAGCTGTTCGACTGGCAGCGCACCGACTTTATCGACGAGATCGACGACTGGGTGGGGGCCGCCAGCTTCCTGCCCATTGCACAGAAGGCTGACGTCAATCTGTTTGTTTAATCCCCTTTAAATCCACGCAAGGCGTCCAACACCATGTCACTCATCATCCCCCCCGAACAGAACGATGGCATCGTCGCCGAGGTCTATAACGAGATCCAGCAGATGCACGATGTCAGCCAGGAGCAGATCGAGACGATGAAGCAAGGCCCGGCCCAGGCACCTCTGGATGCAAAGGAGCCGACGCTGCTGCAGTGTGTACTAAAGGCAGTCGGCGACTCCAATTCAATCGCCGCAGAGGATATCAAACAGCTGAAGACAGCCGGCTGCAGCGAGTGGGAGATCTTCGATGCGCTCGCCCACGGCTCACGCCAGGTGAGCCAGCGACATCATGTTGAATGCGTTCTGGGTGGAGGCGGATCTGCATTAGCTCTCTCCGCCTGCGGCACGAACCAGTCCACCCGGGATCTTCGCGCCGCGAGCGGCACTTCCTACCGCAGACGCTGGCCGACCTCCTGCCACAACACCTCATAGGCCTTGGCAGCGGGGGATCGGTGGGCAAACTCGGCCACCGGCATGCGGTAGATGCCCATGCGCTCCACATCCGAGGCGTAGGGGATGACGCTCTTCAGCAGCTCGCCATGGGCGTCGGGCAGGCTCTGCATCACATCCAGGTGCATGCGTTTGCGTCGGTCGACCATGGAGAAGAAGGGCATCAGTTCAAACCCGGCGATGCGGTGCCCCTCGAGGAAGTCGAGCAGCTGTTTGAAGGTGCGCAGGGAGAGTGTGGTGGGGATCAGCGGCAGCAGCAGGCCATCGGCAGCACGGAAGATGTTCTCCGACACCAGCGAGATACTCGGCGGGCAGTCCAGAAAGATGTAGTCATACTCCTCCGAGAGCGGTCTCAACAACCGCAACAACTGCTTGGTCGGCTTCTTCGCCTCCTCCAGCTTGAGGTCCATGTTGCGGTAGGAGAAGTCTGCCGGCAGCAAGTCGAGGTTTTCAAAATCAGTCCCCTTGACCACCCGGTCCAGCTCGACCCGCCCATTCAGCAGCCCCTTGCCGCCACCCTTAACCTTCGGTTTGATACGAAAGTAGAAGGTAGCGGCAGCCTGGGGATCGAGGTCCCAAATCAGAGTACGGTAGCCTGCCCGGGCGCAGAGATAGGCGAGATTGACCGCGGTGGCAGTCTTACCGACGCCGCCCTTGATGTTGTATACACCGATAATCTTCATCCCATCACCCCTTCAACAACTGCGCAAAGGCGCTCTGGTTAGCCTGGCTGGAGAAGTCGGCAAACAGCGCGGCAAACTGCTCCCGCTGCGACTGCTGGCGCTGTAGTAGATCCCCCACCAGGATCCCCATCGCCATCAGGGTGGTGGCGGAGGCACCCTCCTGCAGCATCTGCTGACCCATCTGCTCCAGACTCTCTGCCTGCACCTGCAGATCCTGAAAATCCCCCAGGTTGTCGAGCAATATCTTCAGCGCCTTGATCAGATGTTTGATCTCTGCATTTGGGTAGAGGCTGCGGAAAAACTCCATCAGATAGCGCAGCTTCTTGCACTGCTTGCGCAAATCGTGCAGCGCTTCCGGCTCAGACTGCTCGGTGATCGCAAGGCCATCTTTGAGCACCCGACGATAGATCTTGCGGATGCGCTGATTCGCCACTTCGGGAATCGGCTGGCTTGCCATTGGCCCCTGCAACGACGCCGCCAGGGGCATCTCCAACCAGGCCCGCCAATCTTTCAGTAGCGTGCGGAAGTGTGGCGAGTTGAGCTTACGCACCATCGCCTTTTGCGCCTGCTTCTGGCGTTCGAGCAAGTAGCTGTGAAAGGGGTCAAGATCGTTACGCAGCAGCGCTGGCAGGCTCTGCCGGTAGCCGGAAAACTTCAGCAGATAGACATCCAGGTCGCGGGTCTCACCGGTGATCTGACCAACCCAGGCGAAACCATTTTTGAACGGCTCCAGCACCTCTGGATCGAACACCCCCTTGATCTGGCTCAACGCAGAGCGGGTGCGCCGCACCGCCACCCGTAGGTCGTGCAGAAACTCTGAGTCGATATCGGCGCGGGTGCCGTCGACGTTGGCTTCGATAGTGTCGAGCAGACCCAGCAGAATCTGTCGGGTGGCGCTGTCGGCCTCCTGGGCTGGATCCAGCTGGTAGTTGAGCTTCGAGGAGTAGTCCATTGGCCGTCGGCCAATACCCTCAAGGGCGGGCAAAAAACGGCTCAACGGTGAAGTCTTTAGCCCCAGTTCGGAAAGCAGATTCTCTACCCGGCTCAGATATTTATCGTAGCCCCTGACCGGCGAGAGCATCACGCTGTGCCCCAGATCACCCTCCTGTCTGGGTTGGACGGAATGAAACCGCTCACTGACCAAAGCAAGACGCAACACCGTCTTCTCTTCGCGGTTAAGTAACCGCAAGTGTTGCATCTCACGCTCCACCTTGACGATCGGTAGCAATGCCCGCATCGCCAGGGCACGCCGGAGTGGCTCGAACGCCTCGTCCGCAGGCAAGTCTGCGGCGAATACCGGGGCGCCGGCGACCTCCACACCACCGCTAATATCGTCGTTGTTGCGATCAAAGCACCAGAGGCGTTTGCATGCACCATCGTCCTGCAACAACAGCTCGCTATCCACCTGCCAGATGCGCCAGTCGAAACTCTCCAGATACTCCAGGCTCTGTTGGCGCCTGCCCACATCGAAAAAGCGAAACGACCGCTCCAGCTCTCTCCTTAGCATCTCCAGGTCCATCTCTTGGGGAAGTGCATACTGGATAGGGTGGCCGACCATCAACCTGCTCCTGAAATTGGCATCGGGCCAGGTTACAGAGCTGCTGACCACGAGGCAACAGATAGGGGAGAGATCGAGAGTTTCATAGGGCCAGGTAGAGCAGATTATGCTCGAAAGTGGCGGCGAATCCTGCTCGGCGGAGGCGCTGGCCAAACGGATTATGCGGCTGAAAAACGGGATCGACCGTATCTGCCTGGCAAAAATGCTTCGACCGTCGCAATATCACCAGGAGGGCCGTCAAATCAACTGACGACCCTCCAATGCCCGGCCTATGCTGGCGGGGATTAAACGTTGCTGTGCAGTTCCGCTGCCTGCAAGGTATTCTCCAGCAGGGTGGCGATGGTCATCGGGCCGACACCGCCGGGAACTGGCGTGATCCAGGCAGCTTTAGCCTTACAGGCCTCAAAGTCCACGTCGCCGCAGAGTTTGCCGCTCTCCAGCCGGTTGATGCCGACATCGATCACGATGGCGCCCGGCTTGATCCAATCCCCCTGAACAAAGTTGGCGCGACCAACGCCGGCGACCACAATATCGGCGTTGCGGCACTTTCCTTCCAGGTCTTTCGTCTTGCTGTGGCAGACGGTGATGGTACAGCGTGCTGCCAGCAGCTCTAGCGCCATCGGCCGGCCGACGATGTTGGACTGGCCGATAATCACCGCGTCCTTGCCCACCAGATCGACACCGGTGCGCGCCAACATGGTCATCACCCCCTTTGGGGTGCAGGGGCGCAGGATCGGCATGCGCAGACTCAGGCGGCCGACATTGTAGGGATGGAAACCATCCACGTCCTTGGTCGGCAGGATGCGTTCGATGACCGCTTCTTCATCGATCTGCTCGGGCAGCGGCAGCTGTACCAGAATGCCATCGATGGCCTCTTTTGCGTTGAGGCTGTCGATCAGGTTGAGCAGCTCTCCCTGGCTGGTGTCACCAGCGAGCTCGTGTAGTTCAGAGTAGAAGCCCACCTCTTCGCAGGAGCGGCGTTTGCTGCGCACGTAGACCTGGGAGGCGGGGTTTTCCCCCACCAGTACGACCGCGAGGCCTGGGCGCCGCAATCCCTGAGCAAGACGGGTCTCAACCTTGCTCTTGATCTCCTGTTTGATCTCGCTCGAGATGACCTTGCCGTCGAGGATCTGTGCACTCATTGATTCTGTATCCACAACTAAGGGTTGAAGGGAGCGGCAATGATAGCGTGATGGTCGAAGGCTGTCAGCGTCAGTAAAAACAGATTGGGATGAGAAAAGGCCGCTAGATGGCTGCTTTGCATGGCTGGGGAGATCGATTGCGATCTCCCCCTCAGACCCGGCTATTTGGAAGCCAGGGAATCGCTCTGTGGCGTTTCGGGCAGCGCCGGCGGTGAATAGAACGGATAGGAAGGATAACCGTAGTAGGGATGGCCATAATAGTAGGGCGAATAACCGTAGTACCAGGGATCATAATAGCCGTGGCCCCATCCGCTTCCGTGAAAACCAAAGGAGAAGCTGAAGCCTCCCCAACCATCACCATCCCACCAACTACCGGGGCCCCAACCCCACCATGCCTCAGCTGAGGTTGCCGGCACTGCGGTCAACGCGGCCACTGCGGCAGCGGTCAAGAGTCTGCGTGTCGCTTTCATACTGCACCTCCTGCGACGGTTTGCGGCTTTTATCTTTCACCTTCAATGTAGGCCGAAACGCCGGTGCCAATATTGCTACAGGTCAATCATATTAGTAATTTCTTATAAACTTTTTCGGCGTCTCCCTGCGCCAATAAAGTGAGATTATTCCGATGGCCACCAGCTCTGAGTAGATGGAAGGCAAAACAAAACAGGCCGGAACCGCTAGCGGCCCGGCCTGTTCAGACAGTGTCTTTTGAACTCCCGTCCGTTGTTATCAAACAGCCTCAGCAGGCGGCGCCAGCGGATCGGCACCCAAGGTGCCCACCAGACTGTTAAGGTAATCCTCTTCCTGCACTGCCAGCAATCGCTCTCGGGCGACCTCGAGCCGCTGCTCGATAGCCAGCCGTTCCGCTTCGTCGGCATAGCCAGGCTTGTCGAGGAACTCCTCCAGGTAGCTCACATTACGTTGCCACAATACGCTCTCGCGGGCCTGCTTCTCCTTCAGACGGCCCCGATACCAGTCGGACGCCAACAGGTAGTCGCGACTGAACATCTGGCGGATCGCCGGATCATGGGCGCTTTTCCCCTGGTATTCACCGGTCGCCATGATGTAGAGCAGCGCCTTCAACGGCGGGCAGGCCTCTTCAATGCTGCCATCATCCAGATACTGCCGGGCAACCCGTTGCTGCGCCTCGACGATGTTGTTGACACCATCGACAAACACCGCCATGCCCTGGCTCTCCGGCTTCAGGATTGCCTCGGTGAAGACCGCATTGGGATTGTCAAAGATCTTGCCAAGGAAACCATGCACAAAGCGGTCGGTGATGCGGTAACCGAGACGGCTTGCCAGCACCCGCTCGCCTTCGTAATCAAAATCCTCCAGCGGCTCGAGATAGCCCTTCTCGATCAGAAACTGCGGATCCCGCTCCTCCTCGGAGAGCCTCGCCCAGACCTCCGGGATCAGCAGGCTGATATCGTGATCCACCCGCACATCGGGGCCGATGTAGCCTGCCGAGCTGGAGAAGCCCGCATAGCCGGTGAGGATGAAAGAGACCAACGCATTGTTGAGGTCTGCGGTAGCGCGCAGCGCATTGAACGGCCCCTTGGTGAGTGCCCCTTCGCTACCTGCCCCGGTGGTGGAGGGCGACTTGCCAGTGAGGCTGCAGATGAAGTCCATGAAGAGTTCGGGCAGCTCCTGGTAGTGGATCGGATTGTAGACCGCCAGCGCGCGGATGCCCGGCTCCGGCGGATTGTTGCGTCGCCCGCAAAGCACCGCATCCACCGGATGGCAGAGCGGCTTGTCGAGCGGTAGTTTGCGATGAAAGCGGGCGCCGATCTCCGCCACATAGGACTGTAGCGGATTCGACAGATCAGGTCGGGTCTGCAGATAGCGCGGATTTTTACTCGGCTTGCCATCCACCAGACGCGGATGGGCGGAGGAGACTACATAGCCCGCGCCGTCATCACTGGCCGACTGCAGCAGTTTGCGCATCGGGTCGGTGAAGTTGCACAGCGTCAGCACATTGTCGACCACCGCGGCAAGCGATTCGCCAGTAAGCGGCTCGTAGTTAGCAAGAAAGTTATCCGGCTGTGTCATGTCCAGCTCGGTCTGCTTGTCGAAGCCGGGGTGGATCGCATCGTCCGGCCGCTGGAACAGGCGATACTCGCAGTTCTTCACCAGTTTGACGCTGCGCTTGGTGTTGATCGTCTCCGGACACCCCTCCAGCGCTGCCGCGGAGACCACCACTGAGGCGCTGATGTCGTCCTCCATCTGCACCTTGTCGGCGGCGATGAAATCCTGGCGCACCTTGAACAGACGCCACTTGTCGCCCTCGTCAAAACCGACCCGCAAATAGGAGCCGATGATCTGGCGATCGAACATCTTGACCTCGTGACCCGCAGCACCGTCGATCTCATCCACGGTGATATTACGGCGCCAGTTACTGCCCCATGAGTTGAGGTAGAAGCGCTTGATCATAAATACCAGCGCGAGGATGCGCGGCGGAATCAACGACAACCACTCGTTGTATTCGTCGGTATAGCTGGGCGATGGGGTCAGCAGCTTGATTACCGAACCCAGACTGCGCTCGGGATTGAGCGGCTTGCGGCTGGGATTCCGATCTTCATGTTCAAAGCCAGGTTTGAAGCGCTGTGAGTAGTCGCGTGAAAAGATCACCTCTACCCGGTCAAGGTCCGCCTGCAGATCGTCCACGAACAGCGGCCCGGAGATTACCGCGTCATCCAGGGACTTGGAGATCTCCGACTTGCCGCCACCGGAGACGGTGCTCGGTTTGTGGCAGAAGGTACCTTCCGGGTCGGTGCCGATGAGACGCCAGGAGGGGGCATCCGGATGCTTCGACATCTCCACTTTGTAGCCGTTGGGCTGGATATAGATCTTGCCCGGCTGGAGTCGAATGCGCTGCGGCTTGCCGTCACAGTCCCAGGTGATGCTCTGCTCCTGCAGATCCATGCGCAGATCCTGGGGCACATAGATCACTTCGGGGAAACGTTTGTCGATGGCGTGACCTTCAGGCTGCACCTCCATGATCTCGCCAAAGCTTTCGATCACCTCTGTGAGGCTGTAGCCCGGCTCGCGGGTGTGCGAGTCAACACCATATTCGAGGCCGTGGTTGCGCCGCGGAAAGGCCAACGCGCCGCCGGCGTGCTCCTCCTCCGCCAGACCGAACAGGTTGGCGGAGTAGCCGATCTGGGTCTTAACCTCTTTTTTGCAGTAACCGTAGTAGTTGTCGGCGAGGATGGTGACGATCACACCGCTGCGGTCCCGTGCGGTGATCTTGAACGCCTGGCCATCGTTATAGAGTTCATCCTCCGACTCCCAGCACATGCCCTCTCGACGCTGGCGCTCGCTAGCTTCATCCCGGTGCGGCAGACCCAGCTCCCGTTTGGTGAGGCGGGTCAGATGTGGCGCGAGAATCACGCAGCCGGTGGTGCCAGTCCAGTGATCCACGTCAAGGCCAGCATCGAACTCCGGCAGAAACGGGTTGCCACCATTGCCAAAGATGCTCTCGACAAAATCGAGGTTACTGACCAGGTTGCCGGGAGCAAAGAAGCGGATCTCCATGCTCTTTTCGCCATCTTGCCCTGGAATTTCAGGGCAGACCACTGGACGCATCAGCAACGAAACGAACATCTGCGCCGGCTCGGGCTGGGTCGCGGTAAAGGGAATAGTCAGCAGATCTTGGGGCGGATTGAGCGCGATCTTCAGCAGCCGCGCAAAGCTGAGGCGCGGCACCGCCTTTTTGTCGCCGGGGATCGGTAGGCCACCCTCAGCGATATGGAAGGATCCCTTGGTAGTGCGCCGGTCGCTGGCCGGATTGTGTAGCACACCCTGTTTAACCCGGTAACTGGTAACGATATCGGAACTGAATTTGTCTTCGCCCAGCGGCAGCGAGAGCTCCCGCGCCATGCCGTGGCGATCCAAAATAAAGGTCTGGCTGGGTAGTCTGGGGAGCGGCTCCTGATCAACTCCGTCGAGATAGCGGTTGAGGAAGTTTTGGACGCGCTGATCCACCGGACAGAGGTAGTCGGCCAGTAGCCGATTCTTCTCCCGGTAACTCTTCAGCAGATCCTGTGCTGTGTGCATGAACTCATCGCTGAGGCCACCGGATACCGTAGGTTGTCCGGAAGAGGCCAGCTTCAGATTGATGTAGAGCTGAAGCTTCTGTTGTTCATCATCCCTGTCTTCGGCGCCTGATTTCAGACCGAGGGATCTTTCAAGGTCCATAACTGCTCCAATGATACAAATCGCGGGGAATCCTGCCTGATGGACAGCCAACATTCAAGCTGACCGAAGCGGGAAGCGCACCAACACAAGCCAACAAACACAACTTAACATGATGATTTTTATTGAAATATATAGAAAGACCGATTCTCTTACAGGGCTGAATCAAACACCAGGAAACGCCAGGCAGTGCTAGTCGGAAATATCCTTTGGATGGCCTGGATCAATAGCAAAGAGCAGATACCCTGACTAGAATGGCTTTTGTTGTGCTCACAATCACAGCCAGCGCTGCGCTGGCTGTGCTCCCAACCCAGCGAGGGCCCAAGCGTGACGGAAAAGAAGACAAACAAAGGGAAGATCAAGAAGATCGACAATAAGCGCTATGAAAAAGAGCTGTTCCGCCTGCAGCTTGAGCTAGTAAAACTCCAGGAGTGGATCAAGCATCAGGGGCTCAAGGTGGTGGTGATCTTCGAGGGGCGAGATGCGGCTGGTAAGGGCGGTGTAATTAAGCGGATCAACCAGCACCTCAATCCCCGCATCTGCCGCGTGGTCGCCCTACCCGCCCCCACAGAGCGGGAGAAGACCCAGTGGTATTTCCAGCGCTACGTGCCACATCTGCCCGCCGCCGGTGAGATGGTGCTGTTCGACCGCAGCTGGTACAACCGCGCCGGGGTCGAGCGAGTCATGGGGTTCTGTACCGAAGGGGAATACAGCGAATTTCTACGCTCCTGCCCGGAATTCGAGCGCATGCTGGTGCGCTCCGGCATCATCCTGATCAAATACTGGTTTTCGGTATCGGACGAGGAGCAGGAACGGCGTTTCCAGAGCCGGCTGGAAGAACCGCACAAACGCTGGAAACTGAGCCCAATGGATCTGGAGTCTCGTACCCGCTGGGTCGAGTATTCAAGGGCCAAGGATGAGATGTTTGCCCATACCGATATCAAGCAGGCCCCTTGGTATGTGGTCCATTCAGACATCAAAAAGCACGCCCGCCTCAACTGCATCAGCCACCTGTTGAGCATCATCCCTTACGAAGACCTGACCCCAGAACCGATCGAACTGCCGCAACGTCACGACAGCAGAGGCTATGTGCGCCCACCGATGTCGGACCAGACCTTCGTCCCGGAGACCTACCCCTGAGCACACAGACTCCGGGCACAAAAAAACGCCCGACCGGGGGACCGGCCGGGCGCCTCTTCAGCTACAGATCACTGGGCTTTGATATAGGTCGCCAGGGCAGCCCGCTCCGCCTCACCAATCTCGGGGAAGCTCGGCATCACCATACCCCCTTCCGCGATCTTACCGGCGATCTCAGCCACTTCATGGTCAGAACCGGCAATCTTCAGCAGGAAGCCAAACTTGCCACTACCCTTTTCACCATGGCACGAGGCGCAGGCCTCGGCGAAGATCTGTTCAGGCGCACTACCTGCTACTGGTTTGTAATCGTTGGCACCGCCACAACCGGCTAGAGCACCGGCCATCACGGCAACCAGAGAAAAACGGATTGGATTGGTCATTGTGTTACTCCAAATTGAATTTGCGCTGACTGATAATGATCGTTCTGTTTTTATTGCCATCCCGATGCCGATCTGTCACAAATAGTCGATTAAATCTGCCTCCGGACAGCGCGAAAAGTATACCTGCATCCTGATTCCCGTTGTCTGGAAATTTCAACCGGTGAAGTGCCGCTTTTTGCGAACCAGGTACAGTTTTTCTATACCCAACCGGCATGCAGAAAGTGCGCTACGAATGACGACAAACTACGCTATCAGTATGATTATTGGTTTACGGCAACAATCAGGAGAAGCTTGAGCGATGGTCCAAAAAGGGATTCTTGTGACCGGTGGTGCTGGCTATATCGGCAGTCACACACTACGGCAGTTGGGGGAAGCAGGCGAACGCCTGGTCACTCTAGATAACCTCTCCACTGGCTGTCGCCCGGCCGTGCTCTATGGTGACTTGGTGGTTGGCGACATCGGCGACAAAAAACTGCTGATCGAGCTGCTGCGCAAACACCAGATCAACACAGTATTCCATTTTGCCGCGTTCACGGATGTGGCCCGGTCCTACGAAATCCCCCTCGACTACTACCACAACAACACCAGCAATACCCGCATCCTGCTGGAGAGTTGTGTGGAGAGCGGAGTACGCAACTTCATCTTCTCCTCCACTGCCGCCGTCTACGGTTACCAGGCCGAAAACCTTGTCGACGAGGACTCTGCCACACACCCGTTCACACCCTATGGCCAATCGAAACTGATGGCCGAACAGATGGTGCGGGATACCTCTGCCGCCTACGGCATCAAACATGTCATCCTGCGCTATTTCAACGTCGCCGGTTGCGATCCGGAACTGCGCACTGGCCACGCGGCAGAACACTCCACCCAGCTAATCAAGGTCGCCTGTCAGGCGGCTATGGGTAAAAGGATGCAAATCGAGATATTCGGGACCGACTACCCGACCTGCGATGGTACCGGCGTGCGCGACTATATACATGTGGAGGACCTGGCCAACGCTCATCTGCTAGCCCTCGACTATCTGCGAAAAGGCGGCAGTTCTACCACCCTGAACTGCGGATATGGCAGGGGATACTCGGTTCGTGAAGTGCTGCAGACCGTCGAACGACTTTCCGAAACCCCCCTGAATGTGGTTGAATCCCCGCGTCGTCCAGGGGATCTGCCCTCGATGATTGCCAGGGCTGAGCGAATCCGGCAACTGTTTGGCTGGAAGCCCAGATTCGAATCGCTCGACGCAATCGTCTCGTCCAGCCTAGCGTGGGAGAAGATCATCACCCCATGCCAGCCGATGGCACTACCCTAGCGTTTCGCCCCTGTAATAAAACGGGGGGTACAGCACCAAAAACCGAGCTAGACATCTCAATACTATGGATCTGCTACAGATTTTTATCCTGGCCGCACTGCAGGGCCTGACCGAATTCCTTCCCATTTCCAGCTCCGCCCACCTAATCCTCGCACCTCTTGTATTGGACTATGCCGATCAGGGGTTCGCCTTCGATGTGGCAGTGCATGTGGGTTCTCTGCTGGCCGTGATTAGCTACTTCCGCCATGAGGTGATCTCCATTAGCCGCGATTTTTTCAAATCCCTGTTCAATCGCTACGCCACCACCCCGGAATCGCGCCTTGGCTGGATGATCATTGTTGCCACCATTCCGGTGGGGCTGTTCGGCCTGCTGATGAAGTCGCTGATAGAAGGAGAACTGCGCTCGCCGCTGGTGATCGCCATCACCACCATCGGCTTCGGTATCGTACTGCTGGTCTTCGACAAGATCGGCAAACATAGCCGAGATGAATACTCCATCACCTGGCGAGATGCGCTGATTATCGGCCTGTTCCAGGCGGTGGCGATCATCCCCGGCACCTCTCGCTCCGGCTCCACCATGAGCGCTGGCCTGATGCTCGGACTGACCCGCGAGGCCGCCTCCCGCTTCTCTTTTCTGCTCGCCATCCCCACCATCCTGATGTCGGGTGGGCTGGTCACTCTGGAACTGATCAGCAGTGATGCCTCCGCTGACTGGAACTCCTTATTGCTTGGCACTGCGCTCTCATTCATCACCGCCTATCTCTGCATCCACTACTTCCTGCGATTCATCGAGCGTATCGGCATGACGCCGTTTGTTCTCTATCGGCTGATCTTGGGCGTTGCCATCCTGATCTTCTTCCTCCCCTGACAGGGCAAAAAGATAGGGGTGTCATCGGGCATGGTGGACGCCCCCTTCAGCCTCCCTGCACCTTGCTTTCTAGATTTGCCAACAGCCCGTCAATCCCCTGCTTTTTCACCAGGCTGGCGAAGCTGCTACGGTAGTTGCGGACGATGCTCACGCCTTCAATCACCACATCGTAGGCCAGCCATTTGTCGCCCCGCTGACGCAGACGGTAGACCACCGGGATCTCCACGCCCGTGCGTATGATAAAGGTCTCCGCCACCGCCTTGTTCTTACGGATCTTCTCCTTGCCGTAACGGATGGTTTCGTTGGTGTAGCTCTCCATGGCAGCAATGTAGGTGTTCTCCATCAAGCGCTTGAACAGCTCGACAAAGCGATCACGCTGGGCAGCATCCGCCTTCTTCCAATTTTTGGCCAGGATGCTGCGCGACATCACCTCAAAATCGAAATGAGGCGCGATCAGATCCCGCATCTGCTGGCGACGCTGTGCCTGATCCACCTCCGGCTGCTTGAGTAGCGCCATCACACCATCCACAACCTCACGCAATTGTTCTGTGGGAGAGGGTGCAGCGACAGCCTGGCTGCTACCAAACAAAAAACAGATCAGCCCCAAAGGTAACAGCATTTTTTTAAACGACATGGTGGTTCTCCCGATCAACGCAAGCAGAGTGTCAAATGGCATTCACTTATCATTCGTAGACTGGCCCTCGAAGATATATTTACTCAGCAACTCTTCCAGGCTCACTGAGGACTCGGTCTCAGTGATAATGTCGCCAGGTTCGAGATAATCTTCAGAGCCACCGGCAGAAATCTTGATCAACTTCCCACCCAGAAGCCCGCTGCTGGCAATCGAGGCAATGGCATCATCCTGGAGACGAATGGAGTTGGGCAGACTCAGCTCAACCTCGGCCTCGAAATCCTCATGGTTGAAGTGGATGTCGGTTACCTTGCCGACCACGACACCGGCCATCTCTACCTCCGCCCCGTTTCTCAATCCAGAAGCAGAGAGGAAGCGGGCGGTCAGAGTATAGTGGCTACCACTAGCATCACCGATCCCGCCAAGCTTGACCGCCAGAAATGCAAAACTGACCAGTCCCACCAGCACAAACAGGCCTACAACGGTTTCAACTTTGATCCGGTTCATGGATTCAACTCCAGTGTTTATCTCTCATGCGATGCCCTCTTAAAGCATCAGTGCGCCGACCAGATAGTCACCAAACAGGATGGCGATGGCGGAAACCACTACCGCGCTAGTCGTGACCTGGCTGACCCCCTCGGCACCAAACCGCCCGCCCCGCTCCAGGTGCATAAAAAACCCCTTAGCAGTGGCGATGACGGTGATCACCAGACCAAACAGCAGGGACTTGTAGAGCCCCATGGCCACATCATTCCACTCCACGCCGCTGTACATACTGTCGAAATAAGCCCCCTGATTGAGGCCGAAGATCTGCACCCCCACCAGCCAGCCGCCGATCAACCCCATCACATCGAAGACGCTGGTGAGCAACGGCAGCGAGATGATACCGGCGACCAGCTTCGGGGCAATAATGAACTTGTGGGGATCGATCGCCATGCACTCCAGCGCATCGATCTGTTCGCTGGTGCGCATGATGCCGATCTCGGCACACATCGCCGAGCCCGCCCGCCCCACCACCATCAGCGCCGCCATCACCGGCCCCAACTCACGCAGCAGAGCCAGCGCGACCGCGGAGCCCAACAAATCCACCGAGCCAAACCGCTCCAGGGTGTTGTGAAACTGCAACGCCAGCACCATGCCGGTAAACAGTCCGGAGATCACTATCACCAGCATCGATCGGGCGCCGATGAAGTGGAGCTGACGGATCACAGGCTCGAGTTGGTAGGGGGCACGAAACAGACTGAGCAGCGCACTCAGCAGCATCTTCGCCATGCGTCCGGCCTGATCAAGCAGGTCTAGGGAAACTTCGCCAAGATGGTTCAGATATTTGATCATTGGGGTATCTGGATTCAGTTTCCGGTCAGACGGCGCAGATAAGCATCCGGGTCCGGTTGTTCAAGGTTCGGCCGGCGGTTGAGCAGATTCTGGATCTGCGGATCACTACTGTTTCGCACCTCATCCACACTGCCACTCATCAACACCTTCCCGCCACCCAGCATGGTGATCCGATCGGCAATAGAGAAGGTGCTCTCCAGCTCATGAGTCACCACTACGATGGTGGTGCCGGTGGTATCGCGCAGGCGCAGTATCAGTTCATCCAGCTCCGCAGAAGTGACTGGATCGAGCCCTGCCGAGGGCTCATCAAAAAACATTAGGGCGGGATCCATGATCAGGGCACGCGCCAGAGCGGCGCGCTTCACCATACCGCCAGAGAGTTGTGCCGGCATCAGATTTTCCGTCCCCGGCAGATTGACCATCTCCAGCTTCATGCGGGTCATCACCGCCATGGTGCTCTCATCCAGTCTGGCATGATGGCGTAGCGGCAAGCGGATATTCTCCCCCACTGTGAGAGAGCTGAGCAGGGCGCCGCCCTGAAACGCCACTCCAATGCGCCTGCGCACCTGCCGCAGGTTCTCCGGATGGCGGGCGTCAAACGGCTTGCCAAGCAACTTCACCGAACCGGCGCTAGCCTCCTTCAGCCCCAGCAGGGTGCGCAGCAGGGTACTCTTGCCGGAACCACTTCCCCCCATGATCACCATAATCTCACCGGCATTCACCTGCAGGTCGATGCCATCGAGCACCTTGTGATTACCGTAGTGCACCTCAAGCCCTTCAACCTCCACCACCCTGCCATCACTGTCAGCCTGCATGGTCATTGACAAACCTCCCACACAGCTGTGGTAGCCGCATCAGGCCACCCAGAAAAATCATCACTGGCCGCATCTGCACCATTCATTTGCCTTCAAGGTGCGCTTCAAACGATGGATAGATAGGAAAGACATGATCGAGCCTGGCAAGCCGCAACACATTCATCGCCGCATCACTCACCCTCACCAGGGAAAAATCGAGTTCCAGGGTACGCGACAGCTGATACCCCTCCACCAGACTTGCCACACCTGAACTGTCGATGTAGGTCACTTCAGAAAGATCGACCAGCAGGTTTCGCTTGTTCTGCAGACAGTCGAGGATCGCCTTGCGTGCGTTGGGAGAACAACTGAGGTCAACCTCGCCGGTCAGGTAGAGCACCGAAAATCCCTCTCTCTCCTCAACCGCATATGCCATGCCTACCACCTTCAGGATTGAAAATACTTCACCATTTTCAGAGTGTTTCCTGTCACCACACACTCCAGGAACTCCACCTCATCCATGATCTGCCTGATGAAGTGAACCCCCAGCCCACCGGGTCGGATCTGATCCAGATCCCGTGGCCGGATGCTCTCTGTATCGACACAGGGAGCGTCATCTTGAAGTAAAAAAATCAATGCAGATTGAGAGCGCAGAACAGATAGCCGGATCTCTTCCTTTGGGGCATTGTGGTAGGCGTGCTGGATGACGTTCATGCATGCTTCATGGACCGCCAGGACGACGTTATCCCGCTCCTGCTCTGGCAGTCCCGCAAGCTCCGCCACATCACGAATCACACTGCGCACCAGTTTCAAACAGCATGGCTCAGCCGCGATCCGCAGATCGATCAATTGTTCAGCGTTTTTCTTCACTTTCTTGACGTTCAACCAGCAGGAGAGTGATGTCATCATCAGAGCTGGCCTGACCGCGACGTACCTCGGCAACGATGCGCTGCAGACGCTCCTGCGGCGATTTGTGGGCATATCTGCTGAATAGGGTAATCAGGCCCTGCTGTTCCAGGCGCTGCTGCCCTGAGATCCGCGCCTCGATCAGGCCATCGGTATAGAGGTAGAGGCTGTCATTTCCCAGCTGAAACTCGATGCTGGGAAAATCAATCACGGTAACCACTCCCAGGGGCGGAGCAGTCGCCGGATATTCGGCCTGCTGCTGTGTGCTGCTCATCTGAATGACCGGAGGATGGCCGGCATTGGCGAGCCGTACCCTACCGGATTGCGGATTGTAGAGGCCCGCAACCATGGTGACAAACATACCCTGGATGGATCGCTCAGCAATCTCATGGTTGAGCATCGCCAGCAGTTTGGAGGGGTCATGGATGCTCTTACCAAGACAATGAAACAGACTGCTCGCCTTGGCCATCAGTAGTGCCGCATTCATCCCTTTGCCAGCAACATCGGCGATGCAGAATGCGATCTGGCCATTGTGCAGCTGGAAGAAATCGTAGAAGTCCCCCGACACTGCCTTGGCGGAAACATTCACCCCCGCCAGCCCCAGCGGATTGTCTGATTCGCTTGGCAGCAGACTGCGCTGCACCTCCCGGGCCAGCTCCAACTCCCGATTGAGCTCTGCAGTGACTCGATCCCGCTCCTCGATGATCTGCTGCAGGTGCCAGTTCATCTCCTGCACACTCAGGTTCTCCTCCACCAGGCGCAGATTGGCGTTGCGCATCAGTGAGTCGAACTCGGGTTGCTCACTGATCTCGAAACCGTAGGCACCGGCCGCCTCAGTAATGGCGCTAGCGACCTCCTCCAGCAGTCGATCCGCTTGTTCCGCAGAGAGCTCGAACTGATCGGCAAGCAGTCCACGGCAGGTCTGGATCGCATGACGTTTGTCATCCGCAGTAAACACCGACGCCATCCAGTCAACACAGCGGGACAGCGCCGCGAGCCGAGCCGACGATACAGAAACCTGCTGGGGAGGCGTCTCATGATGAAAACCAATGGCAATCTCCAGCTCCTCCGGAAATCCCCAGGATCTGGCCAGCTGCAGCCCCACCTTATCGTGACTCATACCAAACAACTGCAACTCAAGATCCCGGCGCCTGTCAGGTGGCAGCCGCGCCAGATTGGGCCACTCGCTGATGCGGTTGAGCTTCAGATAGAACAACACCAGCAGGCCAAAATCTTGCAGCAACCCGGCGGTAAAACAGGTATCCCCATCCAGACCGGCCAGCACCGCCAGTGACCTGCCACAGACAGCACGGCGCAGAGCCGCCTCCCAGAACTCGGTCACTGGGAAGGCGGGCAACTGATCTGGTTTGAGTGCATCCCGCATCGCAATACAGAGTGCAATATTACGCAGGGCATTCTGGCCGATGACGGTGATCGCGCGAGCTACCGAGGTGATCTCGCTAGCGAAGCCAAAATAGGCGGAGTTTGCAATCCGCAGGATCTCCACCGACAGCACAGGATCCTGCGCCACCATGCTGCTCAGCTGTTGCGCATCCCATTTCTCCCGGGTACAGGCGTGGACCACATTGAGGGTTCCTTGGGGAGGGGACGGCAACTCAGTAGGCTTCAGGGACTCCAGGGAAACAAAATCCAACGGCCTTTTCCTTGCTTGGTGATCAGACGACAGAAGGCGGCAAGGCAGGGTTCGCCCAGACGCACCTCCCAGAGTATAGCCAAGGCCAGAACAAGGGACGCTGCTCTGCCCGGTGCGGGTTCACTCCACCCCGGCAGGTCGCTCCAGCCGACTCACCAACAGGATCGCCAGGGTCGCGACCAGGATACCAGGCACGATCTCGTAGAGATCGAAGATACCGCCCTGCAGCTGTTTCCAGAGCACCACTGTGACACCACCTGCGATGATGCCAGCCAACACCCCATTGCGGCTCATGCGGCTCCAGTAGAGCGAGAACACCACCACCGGCCCAAAGGCGGCACCAAAGCCGGCCCAGGCATAGGCAACCAGATCGAGCACCTGGCTGTCGGGGTCTAGCGCCAACAGAAACGCCGCAGCAGCAATCCCCACCACCGCAAGCCGCCCCACCAGCACCAGTTCCCTTTCACTCGCCTGACGCCGCCACAGCACCCGGTAGAGATCCTCGGTAAAGGCGCTGGAGGCCACCAGCAGCTGTGAATCGGCGGTACTCATAATCGCCGCCAGGATTGCCGCCAGACAGATGCCGGCAATCAGCGGATGGAACAGCAGCCCGACCAGTTCGATAAAGACCCGCTCCGCATCCGCCAGCGGCTGATCAAAGCTCGGCACTCCCACCAAGCCCACCAGAGAGGCGGCGATGAGTGACAACACCACCCAGCTCATCGCAATCCGCCGCGCCAGGGGCAGCTGCCGCACCGATCTGATCGCCTTGAAGCGGGCCAGGATGTGCGGTTGGCCAAAGTAGCCCAGCCCCCAGGCGGCCAGCGAGACGATCGTGATCCAGCCCAGGGGCACGCCGCTGTTGTCGCTAAACGGATCGAGTAGATGGGGATTGCGCTGTTCGAGCCGACTCAGGGCCTCAGCCACGCCACCCAGCTCTCCCAAGGCGATCAGCGGTACTGCCAGCAGCGCTGCAAGCATCAGCAACCCCTGCAGCAGATCGGTCCAGGAGACGGCGATAAAACCACCAAAGGTGGTGTAGAGGATCACCGTCAGGGCGCCAGCCGCCACCGCCCAGACATAGGGCAGCCCAAACACCGACTCAAATAGCTTGCCGCCGGCCACCAATCCAGAGCTGGTGTAAAAGAGAAAGAACAGCAGGATAAAAAAAGCCGAGATGATGCGGATCAGACCCGACTCATCATTGAAGCGGTTGGAGAGATACTCCGGCAGAGTCAGGGCATTGCCCGCCTGCTCCGAGGCGATTCTCAAGCGCCCCGCCACCAGCCGCCAGTTAAGCCAGGTGCCGACGGCAAGCCCCGCCGCCAGCCAAAGCGACTCCAGTCCAGAGAGGTAGGCATAACCCGGCAGCCCCAGCAGCAGCCAACCGCTCATGTCGGAGGCGCTGGCAGAGAGCGCCGTCACCCAGCTGCCCAGGCTACGACCGCCAAGCACAAAATCGGAAAGATTGCTGGTCCGCCGCCAGGCCCAAAAACCGATCGCCAGCATCAACAGCAGATAGACAAGAAAGGTGGCGCCGATAGCCAGCTCCGCCGTCTCTCCCATCTCAACCGATCCCTCTGCGGCGTTGCTCGATCTTTGCCAGATAACTCTGTTTCATCGCCTGCTCCAACGCACCGTTGTCTGCATACTCGAAACCGAACACCGGTTGCCAGAGCGTCGGGCTCTCCATGCAGAGATAGAAAAAGACCTGATCGTGCCAGGGCGTGAGCCCCGTATAGGCATGGCTGAACATCTCGATCTTGATCGCATCCGGATAGGAGAGTTTGCCCGCCGCCTCCACCATCGGCATCTTCAGGATCTGGCTGCGCAATCCCTCACGGCCGCGCAGCTTCTTCAGCACCGACTTGATATAGGTGAGGGTGCCAAGACTCACCAGCGCCACCTCAGCGGGCTCAAATACCTCAACCAAGCGACTGAAGATCGCCCCGTACTCCTCCCGCCAGCGATCGTAGTGGATCATCGGGTGGAAGTGAAAACCAACCAGGATGCCCCGATCCGCCAGCTGCCGTGCCGCCACCAAGCGCTCCTCCAGGGAGGCGGTCAGGTGCTCTTCATTGTCGATCAGGGTCTGCGGATTGAGGGACCAGGTGCAGAGAACATTGGGCGGGATATCGTTTTTCAGCAGGTAGGCGATATTTTTCGACTTGGTTTTCAACTCCAGGATCACATTCGGGTGGCGGCGAGCAAACGCCATCAGCGCATCCAGGATACCGGCCTGATTGCCCCACATCAGTGAGTCTGAGGATTGTCCTGTGCCGATGTGATAAATTTTCTGCGGATCGATCTCCAACCGCTCCAGCTTCTGTGCAAAGCTGGCATCAAAGCGTACCTCATCACCATGATAGAAGGATTGGATGCTGCAGTAGCTGCAATCGAAGCCGCAATTTTGCACCGCATCCAGGGTCAACAGATTGCAGCAGCGGGTGCGCGACGAAGCCACCGGACACCAGCCCAACCCCAGCTGGGGCCTCTCTTCGGTCACACGGCGGATGCGGTCTGTAGCATCGGGGGAACGCGGTGAACTCTCGGGATAGTGGTTCGGCATCTCCCGCAATCGCTGACGATGCAGCTGCAACTGCTGCAGGATCTGCTGGCGTGCTGCTTTACCTGCGCCTGAAGGGGGTTCGAGCCCGGACCAGAGCTGCTCGATCGGCGGCTCACCCCACATCTGCAGATCGGTACAGATCTCCCCCAGTTGCCGTAGTTCCTGGAAGCTGAAGCGGTAGATCCGTGCCTGCTCCTCTATAAATCTGCGTTGCTCTGGGGAGAGTCGCGCAATCCCAGCCAGCTCCAACTGCCCATTCAGGCGGTTTTCATAATCGTCGTTTCGGCTCATGGCCGACAGTTGTACGCAAGCCGTCAGCCTCATGCAAGCACCTGCCCCGCGGACCTCGCAGCAGCACAAGGCCAGCCCCCAACAGCAGCCAAGCAGCCGGTTCAGGCACACCGATCGGCGGTACAACCACCGGATCGGTACAACCACTGGTACGATCGGTATTCGCCATGCCCGGCGTGATACAGGCCTGGGCAAAATCGGCGTTGTTGGAGTCGCTATCAGCACCGTTGGGCCAACGAGAGAGCCCCAGATAGGCAACTGTTGCGGAATCAACCAGGCCTGCCCCGGAGCCCTCGGTAAAACCCGCCACACTGCCTTCATAGCTCAGGCTGTCGATCTGGCTGGCGCCGAAAAATAGTGCCAGAGCATCCGGGGCACCGTTCTGAATCAGATTGCTCGCCGGCGATACATTCAGGTCGCAATTGATCACATTGGCACTGTCGCCACAGAGCACAAAGTAGGCCCCTGCTTGCAGCTGCAGATCGGGCAGATCGAAGCTGCGGTAGATGGCACCACTGTTGCCATTAATCAACGACAGGGAGTATCCGAAGAGATCGAGGGAAGTGTTACCCGCGTTGAAAAGTTCGATGAACTCGGCAGTGTCGCTGCCCGGCTGATCATAGTCGACCTCATTGATCAGCAGAGAGGCCTGGCCCTTAAAGCCGAACAGGGCGAAGGAGAGCCCAACCAGGGCTGGGAGTCGTTTGAATTTCATGGCGCATTTCCTTATGCATGGTTACAAGGCCCGCTCGCTGGGCTGATACCTTTGTCCTTTGCTTATGAAACTAGCTGCAATAAGAACGAGAATCCATCAGAGCGACGCCCGCCTCTCTGTAGGAAACCGCTGACGCATAAGGAGCCTCTGCATGAATCTAGGCGGGCAGAATTGTGAGGCCAAATTATTCGCGGCAAGGCGGGAATCGCAAGCAATAGCCGGCCTATTGCCAAGATTTTCAAGGCAGCAGCGGGAAATTTAGGCCCCAAGGCTGCCCTTCATGATTCGTGCAAAGGTGCCTTACCCCTTACGACTGACGTATTTCTTCAATCGTTTGCGCTTCTGGATCTGGCGTGGGGTGAGCTTGTTGCGCTTGCCCTCATAGGGGTTGTCACCGGAGCGAAATTCGAGCCGGATCGGCGTGCCTGAAAGCTTCAGGGCACGCCGGAAGCGCCCAACCAGATAGCGTCTGTAGGTGCTGGGGACATGCTCGGTCTGATTGCCGTGGATCACGATGATCGGCGGATTCTTGCCCCCCTGGTGAGCATAGCGCAGCTTGATACGCCGGCCACGCACCAGCGGCGGCTGATGCTCCTGCACCAGCAGCTCCAGCAACCGGGTCAGCTCCGGCGTGGCCAGATCGCGGGTCGCATTGGCGTAGGCCCGATCCACCAGCCGGTAGAGATCACCGACCCCTGAACCGTGCAGCGCCGAGATGTAGTGGTGGGTGGCGAAGTCGAGAAACGGCAGCTTGCGTTCGATCTCCTCGCGCACCTGCTGGCGCTGCCCCTGATCCAGACCATCCCACTTGTTGATCACCAGCACCAGGGCACGACCGCTCTCCAGGATATGGCCGGCCAGATTGGCATCCTGCTCCCCCACCCCCTGCTGAGCATCCAGCACCAGCAGCGCCACGTTGGCCTGCTCCAGCGCCTGCAGCGTCTTGATCACGCTGAACTTTTCGATCACCTCGTTGACCCGCGCGCGGCGTCGGACTCCGGCAGTATCGATCAGGGTGTAGTGTTTGTCGTCGTGGACGAAGGGGATGAAGATGCTGTCACGGGTGGTGCCAGGTTGATCGAAGGCAACCACCCGCTCCTCACCCAACATGCGGTTGACCAGGGTCGACTTGCCCACATTGGGACGGCCCACCACCGCAATCTGGATCCCCTCTGGCAACTCCTCCGGCATCTCCACCGGCGGCAGGCTCTCGAGCACCTCGACGATCAGGCCGTGCACCCCCTGTCCGTGGGCCGCAGCGATTGCCTTCGGCTCACCAAGGCCGAGACTGAAAAACTCATTGGCGGCGGCATCCCGGCTCAGCCCTTCACTCTTGTTGACCACCGCAGTCACCGGTTTGCCGGTACGGCGCAGCTGTTCGGCGATGATCGCATCGCCGCCGGTGCAGCCCTCACGGGCATCCAGCAGCAACAGCACATGGTCGGCCTCGCCAATCGCTTGGCGCACCTGCTGCTCCATCAGCAGGTCAACCCCGTCCTCACCGCTGAGACCGCCGGTATCCACCACCACATAGGGGCCGGGGCCGAGCCGCCCCATGCCATACTTGCGGTCGCGGGTAAGACCAGGTTGATCCGCCACCAGCGCGTCGCGGCTGCGGGTCAAGCGGTTGAAGAGGGTCGATTTGCCCACATTGGGGCGGCCCACCAGGGCAATGACAGGAAGCATCAGAATTAACGCAAAGGACCGGGACGTAGCGCGCTCAGGCGGCCGCCATCGTCATAGACATAGACCACACCATCGACCACCAGGGGTTTGGCACGGATCCCACCATCGCCCACCCGGGTGCGCGCCACCAACCGCCCGTCATCCTGGGAGAGCCAGTGCAGATAGCCTTCAAAGTCGCCCACCACCAGATAGTCGCCGACCATCGCCGGGGCCGAGAGGCGTCGCGCATGCAGTTCGGACTGCTGCCAGAGGGCCGCGCCATTGGTCGCATCCAGCGCCCACACATGGGCCTGATCATCGCTCACGTAGAGGGTGCGCCAGTCACCATCCATTCCGGCATAAACCGAGAGATCACGTCGCCAGAGCACCACCCCGCTGGCCTCGGCGATCGCCGCCACCTCGCCCTGGAAACTGGCCGCGTAGACCATCCCCTCCACCGCCAGTGGATCGGCATCCAGGTCGACGATGCGTTCCAGCTCAGTGCGACCGTGGGGGGTGGAGACGGTGGCCTCCCAGATCGCGTTGCCACTCTCCAGGGAGAGACTCGCCAGCTTGCCATTGGAGAACCCCACCAGCAGCTGGCCGTTGCTGATCAGCGGCGCACTGTTGCCGCGCAGCGTCAGCAGCGGTTCGCTGCGATCGAAGACCCAACGCGGCTGGCCGCTGGTCAAATCGAAGCCGGCGACACGACCATTAATGGTACGCGCCACCACCACGCCCTGCCCCACCACTGGCCGCGCCAAGACCTCACTGCTGACACGCCGGCGCCACAGCTCTTCACCGGTCTCGCCACTCAGCGCCAGCAGCTCCGCCTCGGCCGTACCGACCAACACCAGCCCCTCGCCGACACCGGGGCCACCGGTGATCGGCAAACCGGTATCACGCTGCCAACGGGTTTTGCCCCCAGCCCGCTCGATCGCACTCACTTGACCGGCAGCGTTGGCGATATAGATCAGTTCACCATCCAGCGCCGGCGCGATCGCCAGGAAGCGGCCATCGGTGCCCCCTACCTGCTGCTGCCAGAGGGTCTCAACCGCCAACTCTGCCTGTCGCTCCACCAGCTCAGCCGGCGGATCAGCATTGTCTTTGGCCGAAAAGCCGCTGCAGCCGCCCAGCAGCAAGATCAGAGCAACCCAAAATAGCTTGCGTATCATCTCCATCGCCTCAGGGGGTTGCAACTCCAAGGTCATCCAGTTTCATCTGCACCAGTTCGCCATTGCCGACATCGCCGGCCAACGCCAACTGATAGGCTTGGCGGGCCGCCTGCAGATCCCCCTGCTGGCGTGCGATATCACCCCGCAGTGCGGCAAATTCGCTGTCGAAGCCACCGGCTGACGCAGCCTTCACCAGACTGGCTGCGGCCTCGGTCTCGCCTTCACTCAGCAGGATCCGCGCCAGGCGCAGTCGCGCCAGCTGTTTCAGACCGGGCTCTTCAGCATGCTGCATCGCCCATTCAAGCTGCGAGCGAGCCGCCGCACTGTCGCCTTGCTCCATTTTCAGGCTCGCCTGGGCCAGTGCAGCAAACACCGCATAGGCGCTGGATTCATATTCGAGCCGCAGCAGCTCCGCCTGCTTCAGCGCTGATTCGCTCTGCCCCTGGGTGATGGCATCGATCATCTGGCTGAAGGCAACCGAGGCCTCCTCACCGACGCGATCCTGATAGCCGTTCCAGGCCTGCCAGCCAAACACCGCGCCGAACCCGAGCACGATGCCTGCGATCACTGAGGTGCCGTTCTCCTTCCACCACTTTTTTAACGCTTCGACCTGCTCTTCTTCGGTCTGATATCCACTCATGACTCTCAACCCTACTTGGTATTCAATTCGAAAACATCGGTGATCACTTCGCTCAATCGCTCCAGTGCCACCTGCTGCTGCTCACCCTCACCGCGCATGGGCTTGAGGCCTACCTCTCCCCGCGCCAACTCGTCGTCGCCCAAGATCAACGCGTAACGGGCATTACTCTTGTCTGCCTTTTTGAACTGGCTCTTGAAGCTGCCGCCACCACAGTGGGCGATCAACCGCAGCTTGGGCAGCTGATCCCGCAGCCGTTCCGCCAGCAGCATGCCTTCGCGCTGCGCCCGCTCCCCCACCATCACCAGATAGAGGTCGATGCCTGGCAGGCGCTCCGCCAGATCGGTCTCTTCGAGCAGCGCGATCAGCCGCTCCAGCCCCATCGCGAACCCCACTGCAGGCACCCGCCTGCCGCCAAGCTGCTCGACCAGGCCATCGAAGCGCCCACCGGCACAGACTGTGCCCTGGGCACCCAAACGGGTGGTAACCCACTCGAACACGGTGCGAGAGTAGTAGTCGAGGCCACGCACCAGGCGGGGGTTGGCGACGTAGGCCACGCCAGCCCCGTCGAGACCCGCCAACAGGGTCTCGAAGTGCGCCTTTGACTCATCACCCAGATACTCCATCAGACTCGGTGCCCCAGCCACCAGTTCCGCCATCTTGGGATTCTTGGTGTCGAGGATACGCAGTGGATTGCTCTCCAGACGGCGCCGGCTATCCTCGTCTAGCTGCTTCTGATGGGCGCGGAAATAGTCCACCAGGATCGCCCGGTAGGCCTGGCGCTCCTGCGAGGTACCGAGGGTATTGATCTGCAGCTCCAGCCCGTCGAGGCCGATCTCTTGCCAGATCCGGTGGGTGATCAGGATCTGCTCCAGATCCACATCGGGGCCTTCCAGACCGAAGCTTTCCACGCCGATCTGGTGGAACTGGCGGTAGCGCCCCTTCTGCGGTCGCTCGTGGCGAAACATCGGCCCTCGGTACCAGAGCCGCTGCACCTGATTGTGGATCAGGCCGTGCTCCAGCATCGCCCGCACGCAGCCAGCAGTACCCTCCGGGCGCAGAGTGAGACTGTCTCCGTTGCGATCGGCGAAAGTGTACATCTCCTTCTCGACGATGTCGGTCACCTCACCGATGGAGCGCTTAAACAGCTCAGTCTGCTCGACTATCGGCATACGGATCTCATCGTAGCCATAGCGGGTGAGCACCGAGCGTACCCGGTCCTCGAGAAAATGCCAGAGGGGGGTCTGTTGCGGCAGGATGTCCTTCATCCCGCGGATCGCCTGAATATTCTTTGCCATCGGCCAGTTACTGCGGATTGTCGCGTAAAATCAAACGCCGGAGCTTACCACGTCCGGCGAGCGGGTTATAACCCTGATGGCGTGTGTAATCAGTAGTCTGCAGGATCGAAGCGAAAACGGGCGACATTGCGGCGGGTGTGGGGCTCGAGATCGAATGTATCGCCATTGATACTCATGTTGACCGCTCCGGCATTGCCAAATAACACCCGATAGGGTGCCGGCCAATTGCCCAGCACCCGCCGGTCACCCACCTTCATGTTGCCGATCAGGCGAGTACGGCCGGAAGCATCGCGGATCTCTGCCCAACAGGAGTCGTTGAACTCGATCACCACACTGGGGAACGCAGAGCCCGGCTCAGCCGGAGCCGCGTCGACCTCGACAGACTCTTCCGCTTCGACTGCATCGGAGGTGGTCGGCGCCGCCTCCTGCAATGCCTCCACGACAACCTCTGCGCTCTGTTCAGCGGCGATCTCCGCTGCTGCACCAACCGGCTCGCGCGCATCAACCTGCGTTGTCTCTTCCGTCAGAGTCTGTGTAAGCGGCGGCGGCTCAACAACTGCTGCCTCATCCTGTGGAGTGGGCGGTTCAATCTCAGTTGCTGGGGCTATCTTCTTGGGCGTCACCTCGAGTGGCGGAGGTAGGCTAAGGCCTGGGTTGTCGGGCGCCGCTTCACCCTCCTCCAGCATCGACTCCTGCAGCGTCGCCTGGTCCGCTGTGCTCATATCGTGGAGCTCCTGCTCTCCCTGCCACCAGATCGCCAGCAGCAGCAGCAGGGCGATGACGATCACCCAGGTCACGATGCGCACTCCGCCATGGTTGCTACGCATCTCCTTCAGGACTTTGCGGTTGCCGTTGAGCGCGCGCGCTTCTTCCGGCAGTGGTGCAAGGGCCCGGTAGGCGTCGATCACCTCATGTTCCGGCACACCGAGGATGCGCGCGTAGTTTTTCAGATAGCCCTGCACAAACACCGGACTAGGTAGGACTTCATAGTCATCCCACTCGAGGGCCTCGATCATGGTTTCGCTCAGGTGCAGCTGGGCGGCTAGCTTCATCTGATCTATACCCAGCGCTTCCCGCTCTTTTCGCAAGCGGCTGCCAGGCCCCTCTATCGGCTGACCTGCTCCCATCTGCTCCGCATCTTTGGTGGAAAGTACACTCATTATCGTTCTATTTGGTTGAGGAGCTGTATCTCAGGAGCATCCGGGAATTTTCCCCTGAGCAGCCTCTTATACTTGGCAGCTTTCTCTTCATCCCCCAACGCCGTCTCGATCTGAATCCCCATCCAGAGCGAACCGGCGGTTGCCGCCACCTGTTGGTGGTATCGTTCGATATAGTCCCGCGCTGCGAGATGATTCTCCTGCTCCAGCATCATCCCGGCCATCTGGTAAAGGGCCAGAAAAAAGCGATCGTTGGCGCCCAACGCCCGTCGATAATAACGCTCTGCTGCCAATTTGTCGCCACTACGCTCGGCACACAGGCCAGCGTTGGTAAGCGCGATCCAGGGGGTCGGATAGAGCGGGTTCTCCAACGCCAGTTGAAACTGTTTGTCCGCCAGATCATATTGACCCCGTTTACAAAAGAAGCCGCCACGAGCATTGTGAATATAGGGGTTCTGTGGCTGGATCACCAAGGCTTCAGTATAGTGCTGATCAGCAAGCCCGACCTCACCCAACCGCTCATAGAGCAGTGCAATCACATTGTGTGCTTCGGCGCTCTTGGGGTCGAGCTCCAGGCCCCGCTTGAGCTTCTTCAGCGCTATCCCAAGCTGGCCCTCACGCATATAAACGATTCCCATCTCCACGTAGACATCGGCCGGGCTCTTCCGATTCTGATCGCCAAGGTTGCCAGTGGCCCCCCCTTCCGGCCTGAACTCGCCCTGGCTGGCACAGGCGCTGAGCAGCACCGCAAGCGACACTACTGCCAATCGGGTCAGCCAGAATCGTTGTTTCATCGCGCCCCTGCCTCCGCCGCCTGTTGCGGCATTTTTCTTTTCAGTTCACGCTGACTACGATCCTTTACCCGCCCCACCAGCTGGCCACAGGCGGCGTCGATATCCTCGCCGCGGGTCTTGCGGGTAATGGAGATGATGCCCGCTTTCATCAGGCGCTGGCGAAATACCTCGACCCGCTCCGGCGGAGAGGTTTTGTAGGAGGTGCCGGGGAAGGGATTGAAGGGGATCAGATTAAGCTTGGAGGGAGTCCCCTCCAGCAGCCGGATTAACGCCTTGGCGTGCTGGATCGAATCATTGATGCCATCCAGCATCACATACTCCCAAGTGATCTTGCGCCGCTTGTCGCCCTTGATGAAGTCACGACAGGCAGGGATCAGCTCCTCCAGCGGGTATTTCTGGTTGATCGGCACCAGCTGGTCGCGCAACTCATTGGTCGGCGCATGCAGCGACACGGCAAGGCTCACATCACTCACCTCGCGCAGCTGTCTTAGCGCCGGCACGATACCGGAGGTGCTGATGGTGACGCGATATTTGGAGAGCATGTAGGCGGAGTCGTCCTGCATGATATCCATCGCCGTCACCACCGCATCAAAATTGGCGAGCGGCTCACCCATCCCCATCAGTACGATATTGGTCGGTGGATGCCCCAGTTCACGGCTGGCAACCCAGACCTGGCCGATAATCTCCGCCACCGAGAGATTGCGGTTGAAACCCTGGCGAGCGGTGGAGCAGAAGCTGCAGTTGAGCGCGCAACCGACCTGGGAGGAGACACAGATGGTGGATCTCTCCCCATCCGGGATGTAGACCGTCTCGATACGCTGGCCATCATCCAGCTGCAACACCCACTTGCGGGTGCCGTCGCGGGCCGGCTGCTCAAACACCAGCTCCGGCAGACGGATCTCCGCCAGCGACTCCAGCTGCACACGCAACCGCTTGGAGATATCGGTCATCTGATTGAAGTCGATCACACCCTGCTTGTGGATCCATTTGAAGACGTTGCGCCCATGGAAGGCTTTGGAGCCCAGTTCGACAAAAAAGCGCTCCATCGACCGCTGATCGAGCTCCATCAGGTTGGTTTTGTTCAACTCAGACAAGCAGGTTTCCTCATTCCGCGGGATTGACGGCAGCACAGGCACTCAACAGGTAGGCATAGAAACAGATAATCCTGCCCCGCTCAACGTGTTACACGTCAGAACACGCTTAACCACAAGCATCAAAGGGATAAATTACCACAATCGAGCGAAAGACTTGGCGATTCTAGCCAGAGTCTCTGCCACAGGCAATCAGGCAGAGTGATTCAGAGGAAAGCAGAGGCAGGAGGGGCCGCCGCAAACCTGTATTGCGGCGGCCTCAGGAGAAAACATTGAGGTGGGAATCAGATGCCCAGCTTCTCCTTGATTGCCGCAACAACAGTATCACTGGAAGTGGAGTTGACATCCATCAACATCCCCTCGTTGCGGTAGAAGTCGGTCAGCGGCGCGGTCTTCTCATTGTAGACGTCGAGACGGTTGGAGATCGCCTCTTCGGTCTCGTCGTCGCGCTGCACCACATCGGCGCCACACTTGTCGCACTTGCCTTCCACCTTCGGCGGCATCGACTTGACGTTGTAGATGGCGCCACAGCCGACGCAGGTGCGACGGGTAGTGAGGCGGTCGAGGATCACGTCACGCGGCACGTCCAGGTTGACCGCAGCATCCAGCTCGATGCTGAGATCGGCCAGCAGGGTCTTAAGTTGCTCGGCCTGGGGGATGGTGCGAGGGAAACCGTCGAGCAGGAAACCGGCCTTGCAATCATCCTCCTGCAGGCGCTCTTTCATGATGCCCATGATCAGCTCGTCAGGCACCAGATCACCGGCATCCATAAAGGCCTTGGCCTGTTTGCCCAGCTCGGTGCCATCCTTGACTGCGCCGCGCAGGATATCGCCGGTGGAGATCTGTACGGAACCGTCGACAGCGGTCAGCAGCTTGGCTACGGTGCCTTTACCGGCACCCGGGGCGCCCAGAAGAATCAGTCGCATGGTTTTTCTCTCTGCAATCTATTTGATAAGGGGTAAGGAGTTTTCGGGGCGAGATTGTGTCGCCAAGTCGCGCAAAAAGCAAAAAAATCGCGCCTGAGCAGGGAATTCCAATCCGCAGTATGCCTCCCAACGATTGCCGCAGCCGCCGCTCAGTCAACCAGCCGATACACCTCGATCACATCCGGCAACTGCTCGACCTTCAGCAGCAGACGGCTGAGCTGGGCCATATCGGTAACTTCCACAGTAAAGCGCATGGTGGCCCGGTCCTGGGTGCGATCACTGTGGGTGTTGACCCCGATTACATCGACCTCCTCGTTGGTGAGGATCGAGGAGATATCACGCAGCAGGCCCTTGCGGTCGGCGGCATACACCTGAAAATCGACCGGGTAGACGGTTTCGTGGCGTTCGCTCCAGTGCACCTCCACCAGCCGCTTCTGCTCCTGGTCATTCATGCTGCGAATGTTGGCGCAGTCGCGCCGATGCACGGTCACACCGCGCCCACGGGTGACAAAACCGATGATCGGGTCGTAAGGGAGCGGCTTGCAGCAGCGCGCCATGCTGGTGAGCAGATCGCCCACCCCCTGCACCACCACCTCGCCGCGGGCCGGCGGCTTGTTCAGGCTCCACTCTTCCGGCAGCGCCACACGAGGCGGCGGCTTGGGAGGCTCACTGAAGTTGGCGATATGCACCGGTGAGAGCTCACCGCGACCGATCGCGGCGTAGACATCCTCCCCCTTGTGCAGATTGTGACGCGCCGCGACCGCCTCCAGGTCGGGCCGTTCACTGATGCTCATGCGGGTCATTTCGCGCTCTAGGGCGGCCCGACCCAACTCCACATGGTGTTCGTAGTCGAGCTGCTTGAACCACTGGCGTACCCGCCCTCTGGCGCGGGAGGTGTGCAGATAGCCAAGATGGGGGTTGAGCCAGTCGCGGCTTGGACTGCCGTTTTTAGCGGTGAATATCTCCACCGTCTCGCCACTGCACAGCGGCCGGGTCAGCTGCACGATATGGCCATCCACCCGTGCGCCCTTGCAACTGTGCCCCACATCAGAGTGGATCGCATAGGCGAAATCGAGGGCAGTAGCCCCCTTCGGCAACTCCACCACCTTGCCCTGGGGAGTAAAAACGTAGATGCGGGTCACCTCCAGCTCGCTGTCGAACTGGGACAGAAAACCCACCGCCTCCTCGCCGCCATCCTTGAACTCGAGCCAGTGACGCATCCAGACGATACGACGCTCGAAATCCTCGTCATGCTTGGTGTTCTCTTTGTAGCGCCAGTGGGCCGCCACCCCCAACTCCGAATGGTGGTGCATGTCGTGAGTGCGGATCTGCACCTCCAGGGTTTTATCCTCGGGGCCAATCACTGCGGTGTGGATCGACTGGTACATATTCGTCTTGGGGGTGGCGATGTAGTCGTCAAACTCGCCGGGGATATGGCGCCAGAGACTATGCACGATGCCCAGTACCGCGTAGCAATCGGCCACATCCTCCACCAGCACCCGTACCGCACGCAGGTCGAAGATCTGCTCGATATCCACCGCCTTACGCTGCATCTTGCGCCAGATACTGTAGATGTGTTTTGGCCGGCCACTGATCCCCGCCTGGATGCCCGCCGCCTTGAACTTCTCCTCCAGCAGGGCGATGACATCCTGGATAAAACTCTCCCGGTCACTGCGCCGTCCATCCAGCTGACTGGCGATGCGCTTGTACGCCTCCGGCTCGAGAAAACGCAGACTGAGGTCTTCAAGCTCCCATTTTATCTGCCAGATGCCCAGCCGGTTGGCCAGCGGCGCGTAGATACTGCGGGTCTGCTCGGCGATGCGGCGCTGAATCTCGGCGGGAAAGTCGCGCGCAATGCGCATCAGGTGAAGCCGCTCCGCCACCACCACCAGCACCACCCGCACATCCTCGGCAATACCTAGCAGCAGGCGGCGCAGATTCTCCGCATGCTCTTCCTGGTCGCCGGCCGGGATCTCTCTGGAGAAGTCGGTGAGGGCGTCGATGCGCGCCATGTCACCGACCATGCGCAGAGTGGCCTCACCAAATCGTGCCGTCAATGCCTCCTGATCGCTCGCTTCGTCGTCAAGCACGCCGAGCAGGATCGCCGCCGCCAGGGTCTCCCGGTCGAGCCGCATGCTAGCCAGCACCTCGGCCACTGAGAGGGCATGACGGATGCGCAGTTCACCGCTCGGCAGACGCACCTCCCCCCCCCGCTCAAGCGCGGTCTGGCAGGCCATCTCCAGATATTCACGGTCACCCGGCTCGATCTGCGGCGCGAGACTATCGAGCCAGGCCTGGATCTTCTCGAGGTCGACCAAATCGCCTTCCGGCAGGTTTGTCGTAACACTGACCATGATTAGGGGATGAGTGGCCGCCCGCCCTCTCTGGCGGCCCTCAGATCAGTCGAGCACATGGCTGACCAGTCCGTCAGCCAACTTGGGTTCAAACCAGGTCGATTTCGGCGGCATCACTTCACCCGCATCGGCCACCGCCATCAGCGCCTCCATGCTGGTCGGGAAGAGCGAGAAGGCAACCTGCATCTCGCCGCTGTCGACTCGCGCCTCCAGCCCCTCTAAGCCACGAATGCCGCCGACAAAGTCGATGCGGCTGTCGCGGCGTGGATCAGAAATACCGAGGATCGGCTCGATCAGGTTGTCGGCCAGCAGACTGACATCGAGCCGCGCCACCGGATCGTCCGCTGGGATGCGCGCCGGGTCGAGGCTCAGGCGGTACCACTGGCCGTCGAGGTACATGCCGAACTCGGCGGTGCCGGCGGGCTTGACCGGGGTGTCGCTCATCTCCAGGGTGAAGGCCGCCTCCACCTTCTCCAGGAAGGCCGCCTTGTCGAGGCCATTGAGATCCTTGACCACCCGGTTGTAGTCGAGGATCTGCATCTGGTTGTGAGGGAAGATCACCGACAGGAAGTAATTGTAGGACTCCTCGCCGGTATGCTTGGAGTTGGCCGCCTTGCGCGCCGCACCGACCCGCGAGCCGGCCGCCGAGCGATGGTGGCCATCAGCCACATAGAGCGCGGGCATCGCATCGAATTCGCGGGTGAGCTGCTCCACCACCTTCTCATCGTCGGCAACCCAGATCTGGTGGCGCACGCCATCAGCGGCTGTAACATCCATATCGGCGGCCCCTTCGGCGATCAGCGCGAGGGTATCGTCCACCGCCACGGCACTCGGATAGACTAGGAATACCGGCCCGGTCTGGGCATTCAGCGCATCCACCTGACGCACCCGGTCGTCCTCTTTGGCGGGACGGGTGAATTCATGTTTTTTGATGCGATCGTTATCGTAGGCCTGCACCGAGGCGACCGCCGCCAACCCGGTCTGCACATGCTCGCCCATGGTGAGGCGATAGACATAGAAGCAGGGTTTGGCGTCACGAACCAGCACCCCTTCTTGCTCCATCTTCGCCAGATTCTCCGCCGCCTTAGCGTAGACCTCCGGCGAGTAGGGATCGGTACCGACCGGCAGATCCACCTCGGCGCGAGAGATGTGCAGAAAGCTCCAGGGGCGGCCTTCGACCATCTCGCGTGCCTCCGCCTCATTCATCACGTCGTAGGGAGGGGCGGCAACATCTTCGGCGCGGCCATTCGCGGGCCGCAGCCCCGGAAACGCTTTGATTAGCGGCATCTATCTGATCCTTATAAATCGTGTAATGGCGAGCCTCTCTCACCATAGGAAATCGTTAAACGCGCAGATTGTTTCAAATGCACAAGCTACAGATCAAGCACTGCCGAACAGTCAACACTCCAGCGCCCAACTTTTTCCACCCCAAATTGTGCCGTTAACTTGATCCCCGTCACACTCAACCCCCATGTCAGAAAATTCCTACATGGGTTGCGGATCTTTCCCCCTACCCTCTCCACCACCCTGTGACATTCTTGAATTGTCGCCAACAGGACGACAGGGAAGCCATAAGGAACAGGGACGTCTCAAGGACGGAACCGTTTGCCAACCAAGCAGGGCGACATGCCCCACTTCCATGGAATGGGAGGTGGGGTTTTTCCGTTGTGCCTCTGCAGACTGACCGCTCCCTGGCCTTACTCCGAGCACTCGCCGTTTCACAAGCGAGGCACGTGGGTTTGTTCAGTCAGCCCGCCACAGACGCTGTTCAGGGGCGTTGAACGCCCGCCAAAGCTCCCGATAGCTCTGCCCTGTTACGGGATGGATCTCATCACCAGCCACTTCAGACAACGGCAACAGCACAAAGGCGTAGCGAGTAATCTCATCACGCGGCAGTTGCAGGCCGGGCTCATCCACCACCACATCGCCGTAGGTCAACAAGTCGACATCGAGGGTGCGCGGGGCAAACTTGTCAGACTCACGCTGTCTGCCATTTTTTTCTTCGATCCAGCGCAGCTTCAGCACCAGCTCTTGCAGCGGCAGGCGGGTAGCGATCCCCACCACCAGGTTGTGAAAGTTATCTCCCTCGAACCCCACCGCCTCGCTCTCATAGATAGGGGAGATCACCAGCTCGCCAAACTCAGCAGTCAGATCGGTTAGCGCCTGCGGAATATAGCGCCGCGGCTCAATGTTGCTGCCTAGGCTCAGCCAGGCGCGCACCAGCTCCGCCTCAACCACGACTGCCGCGCTCGATGATCACGCCGACATCCTGGGCGGCACTCACCGCCCCCGCCTTGTTGGCGGTCAGGCGCAGCCAGGGCACATCAAACTCCTCAAGCACGATCTGTGCGCAACGTTCCGCTAGGGTCTCCACCAGCTGAAAACTGCTCGCCTCGACAAACTGGATCAGGCGCTTGCTGACCGCCTTGTAATCAAGGGTATCCTCGATGCCATCCGAGGCTGCTGCTCTGGCCACATCGGCCCCCATCTCCAGATCGAAAACCACCGTCTGTTTGATCTCCCGCTCCCAGTCATAGATACCAATGACTGTATCGATGCTCAGGCCCCGGATGAATACTATATCCATTCAATCTTCCGTTTGGGTTGGCAAATGGGCCACATGGTAGTGGAGTGGGGCACAATGACAACCCCTGCAGCGACAGCGAAAAGTGTGCGGGATAATCAAGTGCTGCAGCGAGGCAGGTGCGAACAGCTCCATGTCGCCCTGACCACAGGCTCCTAGCCGTCGCTGCTCTCCCTGGGCATGCCGGCCATCCGGTGTTCACTTGATTAACAACATCCTTGACCTGCTGCGGGTGAGCAGGTCCAATTCGCCCATGATTATCGATACCCTGCTGATCCTCTCCGCCTACCTGTTGGGCTCCATCTCCAGCGCCATCATCGTCTGCACGTTGATGGGGCTACCCGATCCGCGCACCCAGGGCTCCAACAACCCAGGCGCCACCAACGTGCTGCGCATCGGCGGCAAGAAGGCGGCGGCCATCACTCTGCTGGGCGACATGCTAAAAGGCCTGCTGCCGGTACTGGCAGCCCACCTGCTCACCGACTCGCCCCTGACCTTCGCCCTCACCGCCATGGCGGCGTTTCTCGGCCATCTCTACCCAATCTTTTTTGGTTTTCAGGGCGGCAAAGGGGTAGCCACCGCCCTCGGCACCCAGTTCGGACTCGCCTGGCAGATCGGCGGCAGTGTGGCGCTGATCTGGCTCTTCATGGCCAAGGTAATGAAAATTTCCTCCCTTGCCGCGCTGGTCTCGATGGCGCTGGCGCCCGTGATCGTCTGGTGGTTTTGGCCCGCGCCAGAGTTGATCTCAATGCAGGTGATGATGAGCCTGCTGCTGTTCTGGCGGCATCGCAGCAACATCCAGAATATGTTGGTAGGCTCCGAAGAGCCGATCTCCAAGGAACAGGGGCCCAAGACCTAAACCGGTTGGAGTGTCTCCATCAGCCAACGGGGTTGGGCGGAAAAACGCAGCGGCTCCGACTGCCCCGCCCTGAGCCGCTGCCAGCCGGCATAGGCGATCATCGCGCCATTATCGGTGCAAAATTCCGGTCGCGGGTAGTAGGCCAGCCCGCCCTCCTTCTGCATCATCGCGCCGATCGCCGCACGCAGACGCTGGTTGGCGCTGACACCACCGGCCATCACCAGGGTCGAGACCCCGCTCTGGCGCACCGCCCGCCGGCACTTGATGCGCAGCGTATCGACTACCGCATCCTCGAAAGCACGGGCAATATCTGCCAGGGTCTGGCGACTGACCATTTCCCCCTCCTCCCGCCGAGCAGCCTGCAGGGTATTTAGAGCAAAAGTCTTGAGACCACTAAAGCTGAAGTCGAGACCGGGCCGGTCGGTCATCGGACGCGGAAAGCGATAACGCCCCGGATCGCCCTGCTGTGCCAGCTGCGCCAGCTCTGGGCCACCCGGATAGGGCAACCCGAGCAGCTTGGCAGTCTTATCAAAGGCCTCTCCAGCCGCATCGTCCAACGACTCACCCAGCACTTGGTAGCGACCGATCCCTTCCACCAGCACCAACTGGGTGTGACCACCGGAGACCAGCATCGCAACAAACGGGAAAGGCGGCGGCTCGGCCTCCAGCATCGGCGCCAGCAGGTGGCCCTCCATATGATGTACGCCAATCGCCGGCACCCCCCAGGCCCAGGCCAAACTACGGCCGATGGCGCTGCCCACCAGCAGTGCCCCCACCAGCCCGGGACCAGTAGTGTAGGCAACGCCGTCTATCTGTTCCGCACCGAACCCCGTCCCCCGCAGAACCTGCCGGATTAGCGGCAACACCTTGCGCACATGGTCCCGCGAGGCCAGCTCCGGCACTACGCCGCCATATTCGGCATGCACTGCGATCTGGCTGTGCAGCGCGTGGCCAACTAAGCCCTGTTGGCTGTCATAAAGGGCGATGCCCGTCTCATCGCAGGAGGTTTCGATCCCAAGTACTCGCATCGCCCAATCGACCCTCTTAGTCATTACGAAACAAAATCAGGCGGCCAAGTTTAGCAGACAATCCCACACCACTTTTGAAAAGCACAGAGCCATGTTGTAGAATTCGCGCCTTTCAACCGGGCCCCGGCCAAACAACTGAAATTCTGAGGAACAACTACAGATGCCCAACGTACGCGTCAAAGACAACGAACCTTTCGAAGTCGCCCTGCGCCGCTTCAAGCGATCCTGCGAGAAAGCCGGCGTTCTCGCCGAGGTCCGTCGCCGTGAGTTCTACGAAAAGCCCACCTGGGAACGCAAGCGCAAAGCTGCCGCCGCCGTCAAGCGTCATCTGAAGAAGCTCTCTCGCGAGAACCGCCGCTGGGAACGCCAGTACTGATCGCTTTCTGCGACAGGGATCTCTGAACGATGTTGAAGCAACGCATCCAGGATGACGTAAAAGCCGCGATGAAGGCCAGAGAGAAGCAGCGCCTCGGCACGCTGCGCCTGATCACCGCTGCGATTAAGCAGCGCGAGGTCGATGAACGCATCGAACTCGATGACGATCAGGTGCTTGCCATCCTAGAGAAGATGATCAAGCAACGTCGTGACTCGATCGCCCAGTATCAGCAGGCCGGCCGCGATGAGCTGGCCGCTCAGGAGCAGAGCGAGATCGAGATCATCCAGGACTACATGCCTGAAGGTCTCAGCACTGAAGAGATCAACTCCCTGATCGAGGAGGCGATTGCCTCCTCGGGCGCCTCCGCCATGAAAGATATGGGCAAGGTGATGGGGCAGCTCAAACCCAAGATGCAGGGCCGCGCCGACATGGGGCAGGTCAGCGCCCTGGTCAAGCAAAAGCTCTCCGGTTAACCTTCTCTCCCCTCTCGGCTGGGGGCATCAGCTATCTTATGCGTTATCCCCAGCATCGCAGATAGCTTCAGACCCATGGCCGGCCGAATCCCCCATCACTTCATCGATGAACTACTCAGTCGGGTGGACATCGTCGATCTGGTCAACCAGCGAGTGCCGCTAAAGCGCGCTGGCAAAGAGTACCAGGCCTGTTGCCCGTTCCACGACGAAAAGACCCCCTCCTTCACCGTCAGCCCGGAAAAACAGTTCTACCACTGCTTCGGTTGCGGCGCTCACGGCTCCGCCATCAGCTTCCTGATGGACTACGACAACCTGGGGTTTATCGAGGCGATTGAGGAACTCGCCACCAGCACTGGCCTCGAAGTCCCCCGCGAAGGTGGCCTGCCGCAAGGGCCAGACCTGCGCCCCCTGTTCCAACTTATGGAGCGCACCGCCAGCTACTACCGGCATCAGCTGCGCGACCACCCCCAGGGGCAGACCGCCATCGACTATCTGAAACAGCGCGGCCTGACTGGCGAGATCGCCGCCACCTTCGGCATCGGCTTCGCTCCCCCAGGCTGGGACAACCTGCTGCAGCACACAGGCCAACAGAGTGAGACACTGCGCCAGCTGCGTGAGACCGGCATGATCACGGAAGGAGAAGGCAAACACTACGACCGCTTTCGCAACCGCATCATGTTCCCGATCCGCGACCGGCGTGGCCGCACCATCGGTTTTGGCGGCAGGATATTGGAGGATAGCGCCGCGACGGACAAGGCGCCAAAAGCGGCCGGCCCCAAATACCTCAACTCCCCCGAGACCCCCTTGTTCCACAAGGGGCGCGAACTCTACGGCCTGTTTGAAGCCAGCCAGGCACTGCGCAAGATCGACTCCTTGCTGGTGGTCGAAGGCTACATGGATGTGGTTGCCCTGGCTCAGTTCGGCATCCGCAATGTGGTAGCCACCCTCGGCACCGCGACCACCAAGGAGCATCTGGAGCTGATCTTCCGCATCTGTCCCGAGGTGATCTTCTGTTTCGATGGCGACCGCGCTGGCCGTGATGCTGCCTGGAAGGCCCTGCAGACCAGTCTGCCGGTGATGCGCGAGGGACGTGAGGTGCGCTTTCTGTTCCTACCTGATGGCGAAGACCCCGACACCCTGGTGCGCAAAGAGGGGGTAGAACAATTCAGCGACAGAGCGAAAGCGGCCATGCCACTCTCCCGCTTCCTGTTCGACCAACTCAGCAGCCAGATCGACATGCAGTCGATCGACGGCCGCGCACGCCTGGCGCAGCTAGCGAAACCCCTGCTTGAGCAGCTACCCGCCGGCCTCTTCCGCCAGATGATGTTTCAGGAACTCGAAGGACTGGTCGGCATCAAGCCGGGACAACTCGACAGCAGCACGCCACAAAATCAACAGGGCAAGCCCGGCTCCACCTCTCGAAAAAAATACCAGCAACAACGTCTCACACCCCTGCGTAGCGCCATTGCGCTGTTGCTTGACACCCCCACCCTGGCACAGCTGGCAGCGGACACCGATGACGATTGGCAACAATGGCAAGCTCCAGGAGTACCGCTGCTACGCCAGCTACTTGAATTAATCCGGGCCCAACCTACGCTTAATAAAGCGGCCATCATCGAACGCTGGCGAGACCAGGAAGCCTTCGCCGCATTGGATAAATTAGCCACCTATCGATTTGATCTTCCTGGCATGGACAAAGAGGCGGAATTTCGCGATGCGATCAGCAGACTCAATCAGCAATACCGCAAGCAGAGCGCAAAAACGCCACACAAGCTCAATCCTAGCGAGCTCTCCGAGGAAGAGCGTCGGGCACTTCGACAACGCTTTCCTGGTCAAAGATAGGCGGCCACGCTGAATCAATGCAAAAAACCCGGGTAAAGCGCTATCGCTGCCCTGGAATCATGCTAGAATGGGGAGTTTATTCGTCGGCACTCGCCTGACTCGGACTACAAGGTTGAAAATGAATCAGGAACAACAGCGATCACAGCTAAAACAACTGATTGCAAAAGGTAAGGAACAGGGCTTCCTAACCTATGCGGAAGTCAACGACCATCTGCCCGAAGGCATCGTCGAGCCGGAGCAGATCGAAGACATCGTACGCATGATCAATGACATGGGGATCACCGTACACGAAACCGCCCCCGACCTTGAAGACAAGACCCTGAGTGACGAAGCTGTCACCAGCGATGATGACGCCGCCGAAGAGGCCGCCGCCGCGCTGGCCAGCGTCGACAGCGAGTTTGGCCGCACCACCGACCCGGTACGAATGTACATGCGCGAGATGGGCACCGTCGAGCTGCTAACCCGCGAAGGCGAACTGCGCATCGCTAAACGCATTGAGGACGGCCTCAAACAGGTCTCCGCTGCCCTCGCCACCTTCCCCGTCACCATCGAGATGCTGCACAGCATGCTCACCAAGGTCGGTGAAGGTGAGAAGCGTATGGCGGATGTCATCAATGGCTTCATCGACCCGAACGAGACAGACGAGATCCCCATCCCGCGCCCCCCTCGAGCGAAAGATAGTGGCGACGAGGAAGATGAAGAACCCGTCGATACTGGCCCCGATCCTGAAGAGGTTGCCGCCAAGACAAAGGAACTAGGCAAGCGCTACAACGCCCTCTGCAGCGCACTCAAGAAGCATGGCCGCAACAATCCCAAGACCCAAAAGGCGCTCGAGGCCTGCGCTGAAAGCTTCCTCGAGTTCAAACTGGTCCCGAACGCGTTCAATCACCTTGTCGCCAGCCTGCGAGACACCATCGCTCGGATTCGCGCGCAAGAGCGGATCATCATGAATCTTTGTGTCGACCGGGCGCGTATGCCCAGAAAAGAGTTCATCGCTTCTTTCCCCGACAACGAAACCAATCCGGACTGGCTGCAGCAGCAACTTGATGCCGGTAAATCCTACAGCGAGCCGCTGCAAGAGTATGCCGACGATATCGCCCGCGCCCAGAAGCGCCTGATCACTCTCAAGCAGGAGTGCCAGCTCACCATCAGCGACATCAAAGAGATCAATCGCAAGATGTCCATCGGTGAGGCCAAGGCCCGTCGCGCAAAGAAAGAGATGGTCGAGGCCAACCTGCGTCTGGTGATCTCCATCGCCAAGAAATACACCAACCGCGGCCTGCAGTTCCTCGACCTGATCCAGGAGGGAAACATCGGTCTGATGAAGGCGGTGGACAAGTTCGAATACCGGCGCGGCTACAAATTCTCGACCTACGCCACCTGGTGGATTCGTCAGGCCATCACCCGCTCCATCGCGGATCAGGCACGCACCATCCGCATCCCTGTGCACATGATCGAGACCATCAACAAGCTTAATCGCATCTCCCGTCAGATGATCCAGGAGATGGGCCGCGAGGCTACCCCGGAAGAGCTGGCCGAGCGCATGGAGATGCCCGAGGACAAGGTCCGCAAGGTTCTGAAGATCGCCAAAGAGCCGATCTCCATGGAGACCCCGATTGGCGACGATGAAGACTCCCACCTGGGCGACTTCATCGAAGACTCCGGCGTTGTCTCGCCAGTCGACTCAGCCACTTCGGAGGGCCTGCGCGAAGCGACCCAGAACATGCTCTCCGGACTCACTTCCCGTGAAGCCAAGGTACTGCGCATGCGTTTCGGTATCGACATGAATACCGACCACACCTTGGAAGAGGTCGGCAAACAGTTCGACGTCACCCGCGAACGCATCCGACAGATCGAGGCCAAAGCACTGCGCAAGCTACGCCACCCCTCCCGCTCCGAGCGAATGCGCAGCTTTCTGGACAACGAATAAGCTGGCGGGTCTATCCCGCCCTCTTTTCAGCAGCGTTTTATCTGCTAGAATTCGCGCCGTCCATAACGCCTTGCGCCTGTCGGCGGCAAATCCCATCGGGCCCTTAGCTCAGTTGGTTAGAGCAGGGGACTCATAATCCCTTGGTCGTAGGTTCGAGTCCTACAGGGCCCACCAATAAAAACAAATAGTTACAGAAGGTTCCAGGCCACCTGGCTGATCAACCCAATCCAAGCAAATCTTCTTTAGAGAGATCAGACGCCAGCACTTTGAACACCAGCCGGGAATAATGGCTCATCGCCTGCTGGTCTTTCAGCAGGTGAGTGGCATCTTCCCTATCTTTGCTCTCTAAAAGCATGGTCAGCACCGCGCTGGTCACCGCCCTTTGCAGATCGCCACCCTGCATCATCTGCTCTTCGCTGTTGCCAACTTCGATCTGCTTGCGCACGGTGGGATCACGGCGCGCCTGCTCGCCGATTGCCAGCAGATTGCCCATGCGCTTGATGCGATCCCCTTCCGAGAGACCCTCGCCAAACAGGCTGTTCAGGGCGTGAATGATTTCGCTGATTCGCTCACGCGTCCGGTCGCGACCCTCGCTGATGCCACCGGCAACCGGGCGCAAATCGGGAGCGTCCTCCTTCACCCCAAGCGTCATATCCGCCCCCTCGCGCTGATAGAGCTTGAGGTGAGTCATGCGCAGACCGGAGAGATCGATCTCCGTCATCGGCACATTGGCCAGCCGTTTCACATAGAGACGGATAAAGCGATTGAGCTTCTCCAACTCGGGATCACCCAGCGGTACCACCTGGGCGATGAATTCGTAGAGGCGTACAAACTTGCGCATGCCGTCGCGCAGCTTCATCAAGCCGTCACGCTCGGCAGCGTATTCGGCGCG
>Ga0256846_1000004_pt1 | contig 201784 bp, 181 predicted proteins | sample TevniametaG_FD_189098 | JGI IMG/M metagenome (GOLD analysis project Ga0256846, IMG submission 189098) | Tube worm associated microbial communities from hydrothermal vent at the East Pacific Rise, Pacific Ocean - Tevnia | ecosystem: Host-associated > Annelida > Integument > Unclassified ...
TGGTCTGTCCCCTATTGTCCTCGAGTTCAATGCGGATATTTAATATCATATCCATGCCTCATCAGTTCAGCTTGATAATCATCGAGCTTCTTTTCCATTCCTTTCAGTACAGCCGAGCAAAGATCCTCTTTGTTATCATTGCTTATGAATCTTAGGTACTTCTTGAGCGTCGATTTGCGACCCATAAGTTCATCATTAGCAAGCTTATCTAATCGTTTTACTGCAGCATTGCTAGCTTCTTTCCATGCTTTGTGCCAACGTTTTTCTTCTTCGCCAAGAAAGGCAAAGCAGTCAGCGTACGCTCCCGTTTTTTCTTTTGCTCGCTTTAGATATCTGTTGGAAGATGAAGGGATGGTTTCGTCAAATGCCCATGCCGTGATTGTATAGGCAACTGCGCGAAATCCATATAGACGGTCTCCTGCTTCCCATGCATTTATCCAATTAATAATATTAATGATCAGGTTAAGGACGAGAACAGCCACTGATATGCCTGTGGCAGTATGAGCTAATGTGGTTCCAGGGCCGATGAGGGCTGCAATTGGCTGGAATGATAAAATGTTGTCGGTCAACCCTAAAGCATCTCCAATTTTTGATAATACATTTACTCTGTTGATCTGAATCAACAAAGGGTTGGGCCAATAAATTGCTTTCATTCGCAGCCAAGCTGGATTGGTGTAATTCCACACGCAGTGTTTTACCCACTCTTTCTGTCAAGAATCTCATTTACAACTCACCAATCTCTTTTATCAGCAAGCGAGGCACTTGTTTGCGCAAAGAAGCGGGCAGGGCTTTGAAGGCGTTTTCCGCGGCAGATTTGGTCGTGAAGAGCCCGTAGAGGATCCGGTAGTTGAAGCCTGTCTCGTTTGAGCTGACCAGCTTGAGGGGAAGGTCAGGGTGGTGTTCGACGAGCTCTCCCAGCCTGTCCAGCCGTTTGAGGCTAAAGAGCTGCACCGTATAGTGCTGCTTATCCTGGCGTGACAGCCACCAGTCGCCCCATTTTTCCAGGTTTGCCTGATCGGGCTTGAGATAGATGTCCCGCACGACGCGAAAGCCGGTGTAGCGGTTGGCCCTGGTCTGGGGTAAGGATGACCTGGCGGATGAGCGCAAGGACCCGGCGGTTTCATTGTAGCCGCCCCGCGCACGACGCGCCGGTCTGAACTCTGGTCGAAATGGGGACTGCCGTCGGCGGGGGCGCCGGCGTGATCGTCATGCCAGTTGTCCAGGACCCACTCTTGGACGTTACCGGCCATGTGGAACAGGCTGAAGGCGTTGGGATTGGTGCGTTGCGGCTTGCTGGCTTGCGGTGCGTCCTCACCACCGTGACGGGCATAGTGAGCATAACTGCCGAGGTCGGCCTCGGCTACGGGATAGGGGCCGGTGCTGCCTGCCCGTGCGGCATATTCCCACTCCGCCTCGGTAGGCAGGCGGTAGCCCTTGCCCGTCTGCTTTGCGAGCCAGGTAGTGTAACGTTGGGCATCGTCCCAGCTTACGTTGACCACCGGAAGGTCAGCGCGATTCCATGGCTGCTCAGGGCAGACCGTGCCACTCTCCCGGCAGAAGCGGGCATACTCCCGGTAGCTGATCTCATGGGTGGCGATGGCGAAGGGGTAGGCGATATTGACCAGGTGTACCGGCTGTTCTTGGGGTTCGCTGTCGCTGCCCATGACAAACAGTCCCCCAGGCAGCACAGTGAGCCACGGCCCCCGCTCACCAGTCTGGAGGCTGTCTTGACACTGAACCTGGTTAGGGCTGGTAAAGCGCGGCCGGCAACCTCGGGGAACAGGGACCTCCACGCTGGATCGTTGCTTGCGCGAGGTGGGCGTCCTCGGCTGAGTTTCAATTTTTTGTTGCACCGACTCTTTGGCTAAGGTTTGTTTAATCGGGGCTTTAGTCGACGCTGCCGCCTTTGGTTTCGGCGCTGCAGCGGTTACTGGTCTGGATGGTGCTGTTGGGGACGGTGCGGGTGTCTTGTGGTTGACGGGCCGTTCGGTTGGGGCTGGAAGCGGGCGGGATTTTACCTCAGGCGCAGAAGCGGAGGGGAGCGTGTTTTTCTCGGTAGTGTTTTGCAACTCCAGCCGGTGGCCGAAATCCACCAGCGATTTTACGATCTCTCCATTGCTGCCTGCAGCCAGTCCGCGCTCCTCCTCAAGCCGTGACCGGAAATCGGTTTCCAGGACGCGGAACCATCGTGAGGATTTTGCCTCCGCCTGAGCTTGCGCTCCCCGGCTTTGCCACTCCTGCAGAAGCTGCTCCTGGCTCTCCTTACTCCAGTCGCCTGCCTGCACGAACCCCCGTAACACCGTTGCCAGTGCGGCCCCTGTTTCTGGAATTACGGGTGGCGGGGGCGATTCGACCATGGGTGTAGGAGGTTGCGTTTCAGGTGGCACAGCAGGTGCTGGTGCGAGCGGTTCGTCCTTCGCCGTGAAGAGGAGAAACAATCCGGCCCCCGCCACCAGTAACAGACCACCGGCAGCGGCGGCGAGGGGGAGGATGGAATGGGTTGCGGAGGCGGATGCCGGTGTATTTGAAGCCGGTGCCGCCTTGTCCGATGGTGACAGGGCATCCAGCAACCCGGCACGCCGAGTGCGGTAGCTCTCCCGGTCGATACGGCCCTCAGCGAACTCCCGTGCCAGTTGCCGCAATCTGATTTGGGGCTGCGTGTTGCTCATGGCCTACCCTTTGATCTCACGCAGAAGCCGGAATCCGGTGATCTGCTCGGCAGCGCCTCCGTGCTGTTGGTTGAGTTTAATACTGCAGGTGGCTGCCGGTGAGTTGTAGTGACCGCCCATGACCTTGCTACCGTTTGGGCCGATCACCCACTCCTGCAGGTTGCCCACATAATTGAACAGACCCCAGGTGTTCTGCGGTGCCACATTGACCTCGATGGGTGCGCCACCCTTGACCACCGAACCACCGCTGAGCAGCAGGCAATTGAAATCTGAGCCGGCAGGTTGACGCCCTTTAGCCCTGGCGGCGTGCAGCCATTCCTCCTCTCGTGGCAGCCGGTAGTTATGACCGGTCTTTTTGCTCAGCCACTCGGCGTAGGCCTGGGCCGTCTGCAGTGAGATGTTGTTCAAAGGCAGCTTGGTGTTTTTCCCTGAGAGGGGTTTACACTTGCTGCTCAACCGACAATAGGTATTGTAGTCACCGACGGAGATCTCGTAGCGACCGATGGCGTAGGGCGTGGCGCTCCCCCCACCCGCGGGCACCACTACCATGATGGGCCCCCGTTGTTTCCCATTCAGCAGATCGTAGCAACGGAACTTGCTGCTGCGCTTGCCATAACCGGCGTATTTTGGATTGCAGCGGTCCTTGGAAGAGGGGGGGCGCAACTCCTTCAGTTTTTTCCTGAAGATGGCATGGTCGTTCCAGAGTTTGATGGCCTGTTCCACCTTGGTGATGGCCTGTTTGCGATCCTTTGCCTTCAGTGCAGTCTTGTGTTCGGAAAAGGTTCTTTTCGCCTGTTCCAAGCGCGCTTTCAGGGAGTTACCGAGGCGCGCCAGATCAGGGTGACCCGACTCCTTCTCCTTTGCCTCCTGCAGCAGCTTGAGGGCCTCGTTGAGACGCCCTGCCTCGACCGCCTCTATACCACGTGCAGCAATAACCGACGGCTTCGGTGGCTCGGCGACGGAAACTTTTGTCAATGCCCGGTTATCGGGAAAGAGTTGTCTGGCGACGACGAGTAGGGAAGCGGCAATCGCTGGATCCCTTGCGGTTTCAACACGCTTGATGAGCAGTGCGGCATATTTTTCCTCGGCCACGGGGTACTGCTCGGGATATTCCTGTTGCAACTGCTGTAACTCGGCATCGAGTGCGCGAAGTTTGTTGGGTGGCCGTTTCTTCAGCGCCTGGCCAACCTTTTTAAACGCGGTCTTGCGCTGGAAATCTCTCAGCTTTTCGGTAAGTTCCGGCATTTCCGGGGCAATCTCCAGACCGTGGCGAACCAGTTTGATGGCCGCGGTAAAGTCATCTCTCTTGGCCCGTCTCTGTGCCAGACGGAGATAGGCCTTGCCAATGGCCTCGGGCCCGGTGACCTGAAGGAAAGGGTCATTTGCCGGTAACTCCTGCTGCAACTCCTGCAATGTCTTGTGGGCCTGGGTAACGTCATTTGCCTTGGCCTGGGTGAGCAGGGACTGTTTGGTGCCCTCTACTCGAGCCAGCTGGATGCGTTCCCTGTTCTCCCGCTCCCAGGCTGACTCCGCCTTGGTCAGCGCCAAGTGTTCCGCCTTGAAACGATCCGCCATGGCCGGGGCAAAGCGTTCGCTCTGGCTCAGCAGGGTGCCGGCTCTTGTGAACTGGCCCGCATCACGCTCCTTTCCGGCCTGCTGTAGGTAGAGCCGGGCGATCTCATTCTTCTGTTTGCCGAGCCAGGGGTCATCCGCCGTAATCAGGTTTTGAAGACCTTTCAGCGCCGTCTCCAGTTCCTGTTCCCAGGAGGCGGTGAACCGTGCTCCAGCGGTCAACCGTTCGATGCCCCGTTTGCGCTCGGCGATCTCCTCAGCCAGCAGTTCCGGGGCGCGTTTGCCGCCGAGCAGACGTTTCTGCTGTATCCGCATGTAATCGCCAGAGAGTTGGCCGGCGAACTGCTTCAACAGGGTATTGGCGCTGCTCCACTTCTCCTGTGCGATCAGCGGTTCCAGCTGCGGCTGAAGTAACTTGCGCAAACCGGCTTCAGCCTGGCTGAGCAGCGGGTCGTCAGGTTGGATCATGCGCAGCTGTTTGAGCTGTTCGTCCAGTTCCCGATAGCCATTGAGCGTATCGATGCCGGGCAGCCTCTGTTTGAGATCCCGATGCAGGTCGGCCAACAAGCTCTGGGCCTCTTCTTTGTTGCGCAGCAGGCGGACCCGGGCCGCCAGATTCTCCAGCGCCACGTCATCAGGGAACTGTTTCAGGCCTGTTTCCGCCAGGCTGGCGGCCCGGTCCACGTCATTTTTCGCCAACAGGCGGTTGGCCTGCTGGCTATAGGCATTGGCGAGACGTGGGTCGGTGAGCAGCGGATGTTCGGGGCTGATCTGGCGCAGGATTCCGAGAACATCTGCCATATCATCCATTACCGGATCGGGCAGCAGACGGCCGGCGCTCAGGTTTTCGTTGAAACGGCTATCCAGGCGATTGAGCAGATCGTTGCGGGCATCCTCCATACGCTGGGTGGTGCGGAAGATCTGGATTGAGTCGGGGTAGAGGGTGCTGGCTAGGGTCATCTGCCGTTCTGCGGCGGCATAGTCGTAGCTTCCCTCCTGGGGGGCGAAGGCATCATCAGCCAGATTGATGTAGTAGGTGAGGAGTGCCTCACGGGCGCTGGCGATCACCTCGCGCTTCTGATTGGGAGGGAGTTCCTGTGTAACTTGCAGACCTTCCTGGACCTGTTTCGGGGTGCCTTGGTTGATGATGCCGATGAGGCGGGCTACGGCCTTGGCGGACAACAACCGCCGGGATTCGGGGCGGAGTTCGGTGGCGTCTTCCAGCAGCTGGGGGATTCGGGCCAGGGTGGAGCCTTCGATCTGTGTCGCCAGTTCGGTTGTGCGCTGCTTCTCCAGGTAATCGGGCACCAACAGCCAGCCCAGCAGCCCGGCACCTATGGCGGAGAGCCCGGCGATCAGCGGCAGCCGGGATTTCTTCGGGGTCAATTCGTCGAGAAACTGCTCGACGTTGGGGGTGCGGTCTTCGCGTTGGAAGGCCAGCCCCCGCTGCAGCCCTTTCCACTGGCGCCGGGTCAGGCCCTTGACCCGTTTCGGGCGTAACCCCTTGCTTTGCGCCTCGGTGGCGGGCTTGCGGCCGAAGGGGCGGCCGCCGGTGAAGAGTTCGTAGGCGACGATGGCCAGGGCATAGATGTCGTCCCGGGGATCGGGGTCCTGGCCCTCCAGCATTCCCAGGCTGGCGTAGGTGGGGGTGAGGGCGCCGAGGGTGCCGGCGTCGAAGGCGGTGACATCGCTGCCGGCCTGGGGGATCTTCGGCTTGGCCGCCCGGGCGATGCCGAAATCGAAGACCTTGACCTCGCCATCCCGGGTGAGGAAGACGTTGCCGGGTTTGAAGTCGGAGTGGATGATGCCCGGTTTGTGATTGTGGGCGGCCGCCAGCGCCAGCCCCATCTGGGTGATCAGTTTCAGCGCCTGCTCCGGTGGCATGCCGGTGCCGCGCAGCTTCTTGATTATCTTGTCGAGGGGGCTGCCCTCGAGGAACTCCATGGCGATGAAGTAGTTACCATGTTCGTCCTTGTCGAAGTCGAAAATGCCGATGACGTTGGGGTGTTTCAGGTCCTGGGCCTTGCGCGCCTCCCGCTGCAGCGCCATCAGGGAGGCGGCGTGCTGTTTGAAACTCTCGTTCAGCAGCTTGAGGGCAACGTAGGGGTTACGATCCTTTGCCTCGACCTTGCGTTGGTCTAGGGCCTTGAAGACCACGCCCATACCGCCGCGACCGATCTCCTCCACCAGTTCAAAACGTTGTTTGAGGGTGTCGCCTACTGCGGGCTCGTGACTGATCCGATGCGATGAGGTGGTGGTCCCCATCCCGCTGGTATCGGCCCAGGAGGAGCCGTTGGAGGTCTGGGAGGGTGTCATGGGCGGTGCACAGTACGCCTGCTGGCAACCCGGGTGGCCTCGTCGCCGAGAGGGGGGCGAGGTGTCGGACCGCTGGCGATGCGCGTTGCTTCGTCGTCGATCACGGGTTCCTTGCCGGGGCCTGCGACTACCCGGGTTGCATTGTCACTGCCGGTGATACGGGTGCTGCCGTCCCGAGGGGGCTCCTAGTCAACCCCGGGGGGAAGCACCGGAGTTTCCGCTTTGGCGGGGGCTGGCATCTCGATCCGGGCCAGCAGCATGGCGTGGATTTGGGGTGGCAGGTGGCCGGCGCGAAAGCCTTCGTCTACCGCCTCAATCAGTTCGGGAATCTGTTGCGGGGCTTCTTCGGCGATCCGGGACAATCGCTCGATCAACTCGTCGGCGTCAATGGCGCCTTGACTGAGCCCGTTCAACAGGATCCTGAAATCCGTCATATTTGTTCGGGCGGCCCCGCATCGGCTCGGGCTACCACCACGGTGACGTTGTCTCTAGCCCCACGGTCTAGGGCGAGGTCGATGAGCCGGTGGCAGTAGTTCTCGGGGGGCAACTGCATGGCCAGAATCTCCCCGATCTCCCGGTCCGCCACCTCCTTGTTGAGGCCGTCACTGCAGAGCAGGTAGAGGTCGCCCGGTTCGACCTGGGTATCGCCCATGTCGACATAGAGCTCTTCTACCGCCCCCACCGCCCGGGTGACCACGTTGGAGGCGGGGTGGTTCTCCGCGTCTTCCCGCAGCAGCAGGCCCCCTGCCACCAGCTCTTCCACCTGGGTGTGATCCTGGGTCAGTTGGGTCAGTTCGCCATCGCGAAAACGGTAGGCGCGGCTGTCGCCGGCCCAGAGCAACAACAGGTGGGCGGCATGGGCCAGCATCACCACAACCGTGGCGCCGATAGTCACGTTGCCGCCGCGGTGAGCGGCCTCCGTCAACAGTTGATGGTTGATGTCGAGCAGGGTCTCTTCCAGCAGATCCACCTTCTTGCTCAGGACTCCCGGCAGGTGCAGTTGCTGCATTCGCTCCACGATCATGCCGCTGGCCATGTCGCCTGAACTGTGTCCCCCCATGCCGTCTGCCACCACCCAGAGGCCCGATTCGTTTCGGTCGAGGTAGGCATCCTCATTCAGTTTGCGGACCTTGCCGACGTGGCTCAATGCGGCGGAATCCCAATGTATGGTGGACGTTCCGTTCATTTGGCTTCCGTTTCTGCTGGTTCACTGATGTCCGGTTTACTCCCGTTTTCACTCACTGGCGTGGGAGAGGGGGAGAGGGTGACCCGGTACTGGCCCCAGTTCCAGTTGACCCAGTTGCCGTCGAGCAGGGCGGCAAAGCCCTCAATCGGCGGCAGCCCCTCGGTGACCAGCAGGGAGGGACGAACCCGTTCCGAGCCCTCGCTCCACCAGAGGCTGTAGGCGGGAAAGGCCCGTTCTAAAAGGGTCTGGTTCAGGGCGGCGGTCACCGGGGAGACGGATTCGAGAGAGGGAAGTTCGAACTGCCAGGCCGACCGACCCATGCCACCGACGCTGACTGCCCCAGGACGAGGGGGGATCACCGGTGGCGGCAGATCGATCAGGGCCTGATCGAAACCCTCCAGGGGGATCTCTTCCGCCAGCGAGCCCAGTGCCAGCTCCTCGCAGCGTGAAAACCACCGGCTGTCGTCATGCAGCAGGGCGGTCAGATTGCCACCTGATTCTAGCGGGGCTGCCACTGTGAGGGGGAAGTAGCGTCCGACACGGTCCACGCTGGGCATCAGGATGCCGCACCAGGCGGCCTCGCCGCATAATCCGGTCGAGAGGGCGAAGCGCCAGATTGGGCTGGTGAGGTAGATGTCGAGCCAGCTCTCACCAAGTTGCTCAATCAGCGCTCTGAATTGAAGTATCTGATGATAGATCGGTTGCGTTATCTGAATATGCTTACTTATTTCGATTGCAGCCGTTTTTTCAAAAGCTGGAGCTCCCTGTGCTTGGGGACCGCCCGCAGGCCCTGATTGAGCATGGTTTGTGCTGCTGAATTATCTCCCTGTTCCATGGCCTGCCTGGCCTGGTTCGTAAAATGGGTGGCCACCTGATCCAGGCCGTTCCGGGCCTTCCGGTTTCCGGGGTCCATCTCGAGGACCGCCTGATAGGCCTCTACCGCATTGCTGCCTTTCGGTTCCAGATAGCGACCGACCATCCGGTGAAGCTCGGCTACCTCCAGGATGCGTTCTACCTTGGCCCGAGTTTCAGCATCGAGTTCCTTGGGCCTGGGTTTAGCCTCGGCCGTTGGTGTTTCATCGGGCTCCAACAGCTCCCCTGGGATCGTTGCAGCCGGCCTTGTTTCTGCCGGTTGTTCGACCACCAGTGTTGGTCGGGGTGAACTCTTCGGCCTGTCCGTCCCCCCGTCTATCCAGAGATAGATTCCGACCCCCACAACTGCCAGCAACAGGGGGACACCCGCTGCCAACCCCCACCACTTGAGGTTGGCGTCGTTTCCACCCTTCAGCTCCCGTAGAAACTGCTCAAGATCAGGGGTGCGCTCACCGCGTTCGAAGGCCAGGGCATGGACCAGTGCCTGATTCTGTCGGTGGCTGAGTCCGGAGATGGGTTTGGGTATTAATTTTCGACCGCGGGCTTGGTTAGCCGGCAACTTGTCGAAGGGGTGGCGTCCGGTGAGCAGTTCATAGCTGACGCAGCCGAGGGCGTAGATATCGTCCCGCGGATCGGGGGCCGCCTGGTCGAACATCTCGCAACTGGCGTATGCCGGAGTGAGGGCCTCCCATTTGGCGGGATCGAAGACGGTGGCGTCGCCAGAGTTCTGTCCTGGGGGGTTAAAGGCGCGGGCGATACCGAAGTCGAGTACCTTGATCTCTCCGTTCTGCAGGATGAAGGCGTTACCCGGCTTGAAGTCGGCATGCACGATATCCTTTCTATGGGCGTAGGCCAGACCCTGAGCCATCCCCTCGATGATCGGTAGGGCCTTCTCCAGGGGCAGACCGCTGGGCCGGATTTGCTTGATCAGGTGCTCCACCGACTCGCCTTGCATCAGTTCCATGGTCATGTAGACCCTGTCACCATCCCGGTCGAAATCATAGACCGTGGCCACGTTGGGATGAGCTAGGCGTTGGGCCTTCTTGGCCTCCCGCTGCAGAGCGATAAAGGCATCAGGATTCTGCTGCACCGCTTCGTTGAGCACCTTGATGGCGACGTAAGGATCCCGGTCCCTCGCCTCTTCCTTACGCAGGTCCTTTGCCAGGTAGACCACGCCCATGCCGCCGCGGCCGATCTCATCCTCCAGCACGAAACGCCCGTTGAGGATGTCGCCCACCAGCGGGCGACTTGCGTGGACTGAGGAGAGGGGTGGTGCAGAGGAGGCTTGTGTTTGAGCAACGCGGGAGGGAGATGGCACTGGGGTACCGACGATACGAGTTGCCTGGTTAGAAATCGGGACCGGATGGCCCGTTCCCCGATCCGAACGGATACGAGTTTCCCCACCCGCTGCATCCTCCGCGGATTCCGTATATTGAGCGAGACGGGCACGCAGGGAGGTGACGATCTGGGCCGGGATCCGGTTACTGCGCTGCAACTCGTCCAATAGTGTGGCGAGTTCCGTCTGGCTATTCGGATGTAGCAGCAGTTGGGCGTCGAGCCTGCCCAACAACCTATCCAGATCCATGCGTCCGGTAAAAAAGTCGTCCAGCGCCGCCCTGAATTCATCCATGGAGTGAAGCATTCCAACTACAGCGAGTATCTGGTATCAACGCTGACCAACCAGAAGGAATTCCCCAAACTCATGACCGGTGCGCTTGAGCTGGGCGTATTGAGGGGATTGATCAACGTTGAGTTCCTCGGCCCGGGCTGACACCCGTGACTTGACCTCGCGGAACAGTTTGGAACCCTCGAGTATCCCCTTGCTCTCGCTCAGTACATCGATGAGCGCATTGGCAAACATGGAGTGTCCATTTCCGCTGTCATCCAATACCGGTCTCACACCGCCGGAGGTCAACACGTAGCGAGATCGGGCCTTGGCGATGACCCTGAGCCATTTCATGCGGGTCTTTTCCGACATGCCGGGATCGAGTTCAGTGTTGACGGCCCGTGTGAGGGCTCCGGAGTAGCAGGAGTCGGTCACCACCAGTACATGCTTCGCCGACATGGCGTTGAGGATGTCGGTGATCGCCACGGTGGAGATTCAGTTTGCGGTGCTGTCGGTTTCCGCATCAACCGGCAGCCAGTGGCCCCGGTTGTAGGTCTTGTCATACTCACCGTGGCCGGCGTAGTAGAGCAGCAGGTTGTCTTTTTCGGTGAGTTCCCGGCGGGTCTTGTTCAGAGCGGAGAGGATCTCGTAGCGGGTCGCGTCGTAGAGTCGGGTGACGGTGAATCCATAGCGCTGCTTGAGGATATCGGCGATCGCATCCGCATCGTTTTTTGGGGTGGAGAGGTCATCAAGTTTTTCATAACGGGCATTGGCGATGATCAGGGCATGATAGTTTCCGAAGACGCTCGGATCGTTGTCGACACCGGCGCCAGTCTCAGGCTGCTCCTGCAGGGGTTCGGGCAGCAGCCGGAATTCCACCGTGTCCCGTTTGCCCTGATTGTCCACGGCGACGATGGTCACGGGCGTCTTGGAACGGGTCACCGGCACCTCGGCCTTGAAGATGCCGTGTTCGTCCACTTTGTGAGACTTGCCATTGATGGTCAAGGAGATCAGGCCGGCGGGGGCGTTGATCTTGCCCACCACGGTGCGCTTGTCGGCATCCGTCGGTGTGATGACATTGGTGATGGAGCGGGTATTGGCAATGGGCGGATCGATGATGTTGATCACCGGGCCGGGCAGGTCGCTGCGCGCCGGCGGGGCCGAACGGGTGACGGTGGGCGCAGCAATCGGTCGTTCGTGGCGGATCACCGTCTCTTTCTGGATCATCACCTCGGGACGGGCCATGCGCTTGATCTTGGCCGCCTTGATCTCCTTGATCTGTTGCAGGATGTTGCGGGCCTCCTCCTGAGTGACCCAGATCACGTCGTAGCTGACCAGACCTGATTTGGATTTCAGTAGCACCTGCTGCAGCTTTTGGCCGGTGTTGGGGTCGGTGCAGTCCGCTGACTGCATCTTATAGGGATCCCGGGAATCGAAGGAGGAGAATAGAACCCGATGTCACCGGAGCAGTCGGTGGTCTGGGCCGTCACCTCGAAATCGAGTGCAGGAAGAGAAAGCGGCACACTTAACAGGAACAGCATCCAAAAAAGGCGAATAATCCTGGGCATCGTCATTCTCCGACAGTTTTTCGCTTCCATCTATTTGACAAGCTAGGATACTGGCCCGGTGAATACAAGCCGGTGAGGCGGGTCGTGAATCGTCAATTGGTAGAGAGCGTAAAGCACGGAAGATTTCAGTGGTTACGCAGGGCGGCGTGTGCTTCGCTCCTCTTTATGAGAGGTGATGGGAAGTGTGTGATCTGAAGTGCCCTTGGTCTCTAAAATTATTCAACTGGGCGTAGAGATGTCTTGCAGTGTCGGCAGAGGTAGCGGGTGCCCCGCTGAGCACGGTTGTGACGGATGCTGCTGAGCTGGTGCTCCCTGCAGTTGCATTGGTAGGTAAAGCGGCGCAACCGGCGTCTAGAAGTGCGGCTGACATCAAATTGGTGGCAACGCTCCGGTGCGGCTCCAAATGCCTCCATCACCGCCTTCCACTCCGCTCCATGTGGGCGGATCCCTCTGCCATGCAGCGTCATGGCTACCAGGTGGGCAACTTCGTGGGGGACCGTTTGGGCGATGAACTGCGGGTCGTTTTCCGTCAGCAGCTGGGCATTGTAGCGGATAACCGCCGCGCCTGACCGCGGCAGCCGCAGCATGCCGGCGCTGCGCCCTCGCAGATCAAAAGTGATACGCACTTCAGGCAGTCGGATTTTGAACTGATCCTGTGCCTGCAGCAACAGCTCCAGGGTCTGCGCCTCGGCCTGGCGCTGCAGCGGCGTCATTGAGTCAGCAGATGCGCCACCCAGGCCTCACTGGCGACCCGGGTGGTCTCCAACACACTGTTGGGATAGAGGCCGATGGCGAGTACCAGGAAGGCGATCACGCTGGCCACCAGCAGCTCGCGGCGGCGCAGATCCAGGGCGTCGATGACCACCGCAGAGCGGGCAGGCCCCAGGAATGCGCGGCGGTAGAGGCTGAGAAAATAGCCGGCACCCAGCACCATACCGAACAGCGCCGCCAGCCCGGCGCCGGTGTGGCTGCCCAGCGCACTCACCAGCACCAGAAACTCGGCGGGAAAACCGTTGGTGCCCGGCACTCCCATACTCGCCAGGCCGAACAGCAGGAAGAAAGCGGTCAGCAGCGGCATCGACTGGGCCACGCCACCCAGGTTGATCAGATCGGTAGAGCCGATGCGATGGTGCAGGAAGCCGGTCACGATATAGAGCCCGCCGGCGATGATGGTGAAGTTGAGCAGCTGAAACAGCGCCCCCTGAAAGCCCTGGATAGTGAACGAGGCGATTCCCAGCAATACCAGCCCGACATGGCTGATACTGGCATAGGCGAGCATGCGGCGCAGGTTGGTCTGGGCGATCGCCAGCACCGCACCGTAGAGGATCCCCATCACGCCCAGACCGGCCAGCAGCCAGTGGAACTCCTGCGCCGCAGCCGGCGCCATCGGGACTACAAAGCGGATGATACCGTAGGCCCCCAGCTTGAGCCCGGTCATCAGCGCGGCGATCGCCACCGGTCCCTCCATCGCCACCACCGGCAGCCAGGTGTGGAGTGGGAACAGCGGGGTCTTAAAGGCAAAGCCGAGCAGCAGTAGGAAGAACACCAGGGTTTGCATCTCGGCCGGCAGGGGATTGTTGAGTAGGGTTTCGTAATCAAATACCAGACCCACGGGTGGGGCCGTACCGCTGAGCTCGGCCTGGCCGAAGGCGAGCAGGATAAAACCAAACAGGATCGGGATGCCGCCAGCGAGCATAAACAGGGTGTATTTGACCGCGGCGTAGCGGCGGTTGGCGCCGATTCCCCAGAAGCTGATAAGGAAGTAGAGCGGCAGCAGAGTCAGCTCCCAAAACAGGAAGAACAGCACCGTATCCAGCGAGCAGAAGATCCCCAGGCTGCTGCTCTCCAGCAGCAACAGCAGGGTGTAGTAGAGACGTGGCATGCTGCGTGTGCTGCTCCAAGAGGAGAGCACCACGCCGAGAAACAGCAGCACCGTCAGCGGCAGGAACAGCACCGATATGCCATCCACGCCGACCCGGTAGTGGATATTCAGCGAGGAGATCCAGTTGCTCTGCTCGACAAACTGAAACCCCGACTGGCCCGGGTCGAAAGCCAACAGGATCGTTACCGCAAGCAACAGATCGATCAGTGCGATGAACAGTGCCACCCAGCGCGCCAGATATTCTCCCGGCAGCAGCCAGATCAGGCTAGCGCCCAGCGGCAGCGAAAGGATCAGCAAGCTGATCAGCGGTAGGCCCTCGGTGAGCGCCTGAATGGATTCATGCATGTCAGTCGATTCCGTCTCTTCTTATGATCGCTCACGCGAGCCGCACGGTGCGTGAGCGGTCGAATCTTCAGTGCGCCCCGGCCCCATAGAGCGTATTCAGCCCCTCAAGGGAGTTTTCGATCAGCCCTAGCCAGGGCTCGGAATAGAAGCCGGCACTCAACATCACCAGGATCATCACTCCGGCAATCAGCTTCTCAACCGGGCTGGTGGGTTCCACCTTGAGCGCTGCCTGGGTCTCATCCTGGGGCGCTAGGAAGGAGCGCTGAAACGCCCACAGCAGAAAGCCGGCAGCCGCCACGTTACCCAGCGCCGCGGCGATGGTCACCAGCGCGCCAAAGCGGTGGATCGCCGCCTCCAGGGTTAGATGCACCGCGTTGAAACCTGGTGTGCCAGGCATCCCGACGATGGCCAGGCCGCCGATCAGAAAGGCGATGCCGATCAGTGGGATGTGGTCGAACAGACCGCCGAGGCGAGCCATCAGCAGGGTGTGGGTGCGGCGATAGACAAAACCGAGCATGAATAGCAGGGTGGTGATTGCCAAACCGAAGTTGACTGACAGCATCACGCTGCTCTCGAAAGCCGCCAGATTGAGGCTGAACATGCCGATCAGCAACACGCTGGTATGGCTCACCACCGCAAACGCCAGCAGCCGACGCAGATTGACCTGTAGCATCGCCAGCAGAGCAGCGTAGAAGACCCCGGCCACCGCAAAGGCGACGATGAACGGCTGCCACTGCAGCACTGTTTCAGGCATCAGCGGTAGCAGAAAGCGTAGCATCGCATAGATGCCGATCTTCAGACCGATTAAAAACACCGGCGCCGCCGCCACTGTGCCGTGTTCCGCCACTACCGGTAGCCAGCCGTGCAGCGGGAACAGCGGGATGCGCACCGCCAGACCATAGAACAGCAGGAAGAAGATCACTGAGGGGAAATTGGGCGCCACTTTCGTCTGTTGCAGCTCGAACAGATCGAAGCTCCAGCGGCCAGCGTTGGCGTCGGCGTAGTTCCAGCCGAGCATGATGACGCCGGTCAACAACAGTAGCAGACCGGTGCCCATGAATTGGTAGTAGCGCGCCTGGGCCAGCTCTGATTCTGGCGAGGTGGACCAGCGAGCGATTAGAAATCCTACCAGGCCCAGCTCCATCGCCGAGAGCAGGGTGAACCAGAGTAGATCGACGCTGGTGAACATGCCCATCAGTGCGGATTCAACCGCCAGCACCAGTGGCATAAAGAGTGCGTGAGGGGTCAGCTCGCGCACCTGACCGTAGATCACAACCAGCAGACAGAGCAGCGCCGTCAGCAGGATGAAGATCACGCTCACCCCATCCACCGCGGCGTGGTAGGCAAGCGGGCCAAACAGGGGCATCCGCTCGGCCAGTTGCATCGCCTCTTGCGTGGGATCGAAGAAGTTCAGCAGCAGCAGCGCCAGCAACAGCTCCAGTAGCGCGAAACCGGTACCAAGCAGGGGTACTGCGCGGCTCTCCCGCCAGCCGAGCAGGGTGGCCATGCCGAGCAGCGGCAGCAGCTGTAGCGCGCTGAGGATGGGGAAGCCCGCCTGGGCGCTCCAGTGGATCTCATGCATCATCGACCAGTTTCCTTAGAGTATCACCGCGAAGGTCGCCATGATCAGCAACAGCAGATAGCGGGGCTGGGCCAGCAGCTCTTCGATCCGCAACAGCCTGGAACCAAGCCGCTCGATCAGGTTGATCAGCCCCTCACCACCGCCTTTGAGCACCAGATGCTCCTCAAACCAGTGCAGCATTGAGGCGATGCCTTCCATCAGCTTGCCGACCAGCCCCATGCCTTGGCCCACATCGCCCTCGCTGGAGGGTAGCGGTTGGCCCTTGCGCCCCTGCCATTGGGCCAGGGAGCTGATCGCATTGGCACGGGCCGGCATGCCGACCAGTGGTACGATCACCCGGTCGTCGAACTCCTGGGTGTCTCGGGCTAGCTGCTGAGTAGGATGAGTCAACAGCCAGTCGCTGACCGGATCGAGCCAAAAGCGGTTGATGGCTGCGGTAAACAGCCAGCGGCGCTTGCGCAGCCAGGCAGGTGCCGCTCGGGTCGGGCGTGACATCAGGTGCATGTGGGCCGGCGAGAGCAGGAACTGATAGGCGCGCCAGATGGCGTGGATCGCCAGATGCCAGGCTGCCAGCTCGAATAGCCCCAGGCCGCACTCGACGAACATCAGCCCCACCTGGGCGGTGGTGGAGAACATCAGCGTGCTCTTTACATCGGTCTGCACCAGTGTGCAGAGGTAGCCATAGGCCACTGTCAGCAGACCAAACAGCAGAATCACCACCATCATCAGCGGTGTCTGCTCGAATACTGGCTGCAGGCGGATCAGCAGATAGACGCCAGCATGCACCATCAGTGAGCCGTAGAACACCGCACTGGAGGGGGTCGGCCCTTCCAGGGCGCGGCTGATCCAGGGCGAGAAGGGCACCTGGGCCGACTTCACCAGTGCCGCCAGCAGGAAGCCGGAGCCGAGCAGACCGGCGCTGAGGCTGCTCATACCGGTAACGCCATCGGTGATTGCTGGCCATTCCAGATCACCGATCCAGAACAGTGCGAGAAACAGCGCCAGCACGAAACCGGCATCGCCGATGCGGTTGGTGACAAACGCCCGGGTCGCATTGGTGGTGGCAGTGGGGCGGTCCAACGCGTAACCGATCAGCAGATAGGAGGCGACACCGGCCAGCTCCCAGCCGACAAATGCCAGTGCCGCACTGCCTGCCATCACGATTAGCAGCATACCTGCCATGAACAGGCAGAGCGCCATAAAGAAGCGTTGGAAGCCCGCTTCGCGATGCAGATAGTTGACCGAGAAACGCAGCGTGATCAGGGAGATAGTGGCTACCAAGGTCGCCATCGAGAGCCCCAGTGCATCCAGGGTGAAGCTGATGCGGATATGATAGTCGCCGCTACTGAGCCACTCGCCGAACCGGATTTGGCCCGGCGCCTCGCCGATCAGCAGGGCCAACAGGTCGACCAGCAGCAGGATGATCAGTGACAGCGCGCCTGCCAGTAGTGCGACCCGCGCTGTGAGGCGTTCACCGAACTCACCACGATTGCCCTCAAAGGTGTAGGAGAGGGCGATCCAGACGGCCGCCAGTAGCGGCAGTACCGGGATCATCGGGATTAGCCCATGCAGTGGAGCGAACAGAGGGGAGTGGGCGAGTTCATACATGGTCGGTCGCTCCGGGTTGTTTCAGCAGCACCGGCGTGAGTGGATCCATCTGGCCGTTGTACCAGTCAGCCGAGCACTCTACGCTGGGTAGCGGCTCCAGCTTGCCCTGCCAGCGTACCCAGCCCTTGTCGGGATAAAAGACATCGATGCGCTCGCTGTCTGGATCTTTGGCGCTGAGCAGCAGCCAGCCCTTGCCCACCAGCTCCTGCAGCGGTGGTTGGCGCAGATAGATCTCAGTCAGCATCTCGGTGCTCTGTTCGACGATCACCTGCAGCCGCATCGCCTCATGGATCTCGATCATCTGCCGCGGTAGGCCGGTGCGCAGATCGGAGCTGGCACCCTCCATCACACCGAACAGGCCGGAGATGTTGTGGGTCACCTTAGAGCCGCAGCCATACTGTTCGTTGTCGACGGTGGAGAAGTAGTACTCCAGGCTGATGCCGGCGCCGACCGGGCCGTTGGCCAGCAGCAGACGCTCGATGATGCGGCCGTCTGGATCGCGGGTAGGATCGTAGGAGATGAGGAAGACGCGCCGGTCCCAGAACGCCCCTTGGGTGATCGATCGGCGGCCGATAAAGGCGCAGGCGTTGGTGGCGTGACCTAACTCCGGGCGCGCCTGGCTGAAGTCGTTGGCGCGTCCCTGGATGTGGGTCAGCGCCTGTTTCAGCCCCGGATGCTTGGGAGCAGAGAAGAACTTACGGCAGCGCTCGTGGGCCGAATGGTGGCAGGCCTGGTGCAGATCCTGCTGGATACTGGCCAGCTCCTGGCGATGGCTTTTCGGTACCTTGTCGAGGTCGAACCAGTCGATATTTTCGTCGCAGGTGTTGTGGAAGGCGCCGATGAACCAGCAGTCGTCGGGGATATCGATGCCGCGCTCGCGCAGTAGTGTGCGGACCACCGGACGATTGCATATCGCGGCCTGGATACGGGCATTCGGTCCGGAGTGGCGGCCGCTGCAGGCACCGCAATCGTAGGCGGCGCGGTGCGGGTTGTTTTCGCTGCTGGACCCGTGGCCCATGATGATTGGCAGCCGCGAAAAGCCATCCACCAGACCGAGATTCTGTAGGAACGCCTCGGCCCGGTCGGCCTGCTCGATGTCGGAGAAGCCGAGACGGTTCTGTTCGATACTGCCCTCCGGGGCATCGGGCGCTGCGGTGAGGGCGAGATCGGTGGTCACCGGGGTCTCATAGCGTTCTCGCAGGCGCGCTGAAAGTTGCCCCAGCTTCAATGGCGCCACTACCTTGGCGGCCAGTACTGCCAGTGCGCCGGGGGCTGCCAAGGTCATCAATGCGGTGGAGCCGAGCAGGTTGCGGCGGGTCTCCTGAAACAACAAATCCTTCAGCCAAAGGCGGCGTTTGTGCTGCTTGCTGCGCTCCCTGGCGCTTTTCTCCTCACCGACCTTGGGCAGTTCGCGGATCTCATGAGTGGGCACCATCACCACCGGACAGAGACTGCTGATCTCGCTGTCGTCGAGGCCGCGCCAATTGTGTGGCACGTTGTAGTGGGCGGCTGCGCCTAGGGTCTCGATCTGCGGATTGATCGCTTCGAGATGGCGGCGAATGCCCTCTTCGCGATCGTCCATGCACCAGACGATCTGTGCTGCCGGGCGGTTCTCACGCGTCTTCCAGCGACCGCGTCCCTCATTATTGACGATAGCGTTGAAGATCTGTTCGCGGTAGTGGCGTTCGTAGGCCTGCAGCCAGATGTAGCCGCGTTTATGCGGGGTGAGCTGGGCCAGGGTGTCGAAGATCGATGCAAGCGGTTCGCACTCGATGCTACGCAGTTCGTCAGCGCAGATGCCGAGGTGCTGGCAGAGGCGGAACAGGGGCCAGGCACTGCGGTAGACGGAATAGCCCTCCGGCTGGTCGGCGGTGGGGCTCTGCCGCCAAGTCCAGATCATGTCGGCCAGTTGCCGCCACATGGGGCGCTCTTCACTGGCAATCGGGATGCGGCTCACTAACTGCTGCGCACGGTTGGTGAGGTACTCCGGCAGGCGGCGATTGTAGAGGGTGTAGCGCACCATGAACTCGGAGCGACGGCGGCGGAAGTACCAGCGCAGCAGATCGAGGTTGGGGGCGATCTGCCACTGCTGGTTGCAGAGCTTCTGCGCGAACAGCCGTTCCAGCACCAGGCGCACCGCCAGGTAGTCGAGCATTGCTACCGGTATCTCGGTGCTGCCCTGGTAACCGGGGTGGTTGTGGCGCCAGAAGAACATGCCAGACCAGCCCGGCAGTTCCAGGGCGAGTCGCTCCAGGTAGCTCTCCCAGTGTGCCTCAGGTACGCCTATATGACGTAGCTCGGCGATGACTACCTCCAGAGGATCGTCATCGAGCAGTGCGATCTCATCTTGCCACTCGATCAGATCGGCTAGGAAGCCGGTCAGTGAGACTGCCACGCTGGTGCGCCAGGTAGCGTAGAAGCCCTGCTCGCGATTGGGAATCGGCCAGGCTGCCAGTCCCTGATCGAGGAAGCTGGCGATGAAACGGATCAACATCGGCCGGATTTGTTCCAGCAGATCCTGACCGGTGAGCTTGAGTAGTAGGCCGCGCAGGGTGATCTCAGGACCGACCTGGGCGAGCAGTGTTTCCAGCTCCTTGGCCACCTCTTTGCGCACTAGCATGTGCAGGTCGCCATAGCCTTCGCTGCTCTGGTTCAGCCCGCTGAGCATCTGTTCCGCCTGTTCCGGGGAGAGATCGACCAGCTCCTCCGGGTGCATGATAAAGTGCTGTAGTCCCAACACCTCCAGGCAGGCTGACCAGAGGTCACTGATCGCGGTCCCCTCGTCCTGCTGATTGGCAGCGCTGAGTAGTCGTTCACGGCTGGCCGGTTCCACATCGGGCTGGAAACGGTGGAGTGCATTCAGCTCCTCGAGCTGCCAGTTAAGTTGGCAGGCGGTCACCGGCTTCAGCGGATGCAGTAGTGCGGCGATGATCAGATCGCGCTGGTTGAGGGGGGTGGTCTGATTCTGCAACAGTGGCGCGTTGGCAGCGAGATCCGGGGTCTCGTCGAGGGTTGCCTCGAGGTCGTCGCGGTTGATGCGACCTGCACGGTAAAACTCGCGAAACTGCTTCTCCGGCAGATAGCCGCGGGCGCCGGTGAGGCGTTCCGCCTCGGCCAGTGCCTCGGTAAAGTGAAGGTGCTGGAAGCCGTGTAGGGTGTTGTGGTGGACGAAGTCCTTGATCGGCGCCTGGCCAGGCAGCAGATGCTCGAAGTGTTCGATGGCGTGCTGTAAGCGGTCGCGGATATCGCCTGGCTCCTGATCGTGACTGGCAACAGACAAGCTCACTCTCCTCGTTTAAAAGTGGCCGGCGAACAGCCCGCTCAGCTGTTCAACTGAGGCGGAGACCAGCTGCAGCGCCGGCGCCGGAAAGATGCCTAGTAGTAGGATGCCCAGACTCAACATACTGGCTGCGGCCAGCTCAGTGGGACGCAGGTCCTCGATCTCTTGCATCTGGCTGTGGCTGGGTCCGGTGAAGAGCCGGCCGATAGTGCGGATCGCGTAAGCGGCACTGATCATGATGCTCAGGCTCAGCACCACCACCAGCCAGCCCCAACGCTCGAAGCCGCCGATCAGGGCGTGCAGCTCGGCGACAAAGCCGAAGGTGCCGGGGATGCCGACCGCGGCGACAAATGCCAGGGTGGTGAAAAAGGCGAAGCGTGGGGTGATCCGCAGCAGCGAGCTGTAGTCATTGATGTTGCGGGTGTGGGTGCGCTCATAGAGCAGGCCGATCAGTAGGAAGGAAGCGCCGGCCACCAGGCCGTGGGCCATCATCTGCAACACTGCGCCGGTTAGCCCGGAGATGTTGAGGGTGGCGATGCCGAGCAGCACTACCCCCATGTGGCCGACCGAGGAGTAGGCGATCATCTTTTTCAGATCCCACTGGCGCCAGGCTAGCAGGCCGCCGTAGATCAGGCTGACCAGGGCCAGTGCCACCAGCACTCCCTGTAGCGTGATGACCGCCTCGGGCAGCATCTGGGCGGCGCGGATCAGGCCGTAAGCGCCCATCTTCAACAGGATTCCAGAGAGCAGGATACTGATTGGGCTGGGGGCCTCCACATGGGCCAGCGGTAGCCAGCCGTGGATCGGAAAGATCGGCATCTTGACGCCAAAGCCGACCAGAAAGCCGAGAAAGATCAGCACCTGTTTATGTTCGGTCAGCTGTTTGGCGCCGGCGCTCATCTGATCCATGGCGAAGGAGTGGCCGGGCAGGGTGTCGAATAGCACCAGCAGGCTGAGCAGCATGAAGACTGAGCCGCCCATGGTGTAGAGCACGAAGTTGAGCGCCGCGCCGTGACGGTTTTTGCCGCCCCAGCGGTCAATCAGAAAGAACAGCGGGATCAGGGTCAGCTCCCAGAAGACATAGAAGAGTGACCAGTCCTGGGCCATGAAGACGCCGAGCATTGACGACTCCAGCAGTAGCACTAGCAGGTAGTAACCCTTCTGCTGTTTTTGGATGCTGGCGGAGGCAAGCAGTGCGACGAAGCAGAGCAGGGTCGCCAGCAGCAACATCGATAGCGCGATACCATCGACCCCCACCGCATAGGCGGTGCCGAGGCGTGGGTTCCAGGGCACAACCTCCTTGAACTGGATTGCGGCGCTGCTGCTGTCGAAATCACCGAGCAGCCACCAGGAGAGGATCAGGGCGAGGCCGGAGCCGGCCAGTGCGACGCTACGGATTAGGCGGCTCTGTGCAGAAGGGAGCAGTGCGATCAGTGCTGCGCTGACAACTGGCGTGATCAGTAACTGGGTGAGTGGCCCCATGTCGGCAAAGCTCTCCTGAGTGAAATCGGTACGACCTCCCGGAGGCCGGTCGCTGGGGCGGGATCAGATTCTTGTCGATATCGTAGGTTGGGTTGAGCTCGACGCTGACAATCTCCCTAGAAGATTGAAACAACTGCCGCCAAAATCAGGTCGTTTGGATGGCCTGAAACGCTACCATAAAGGCAGGCTAAAATCATTGGAAAATCCTTATGTGGTAATAAGATAAAAGGTGCGCTGATATTTCCTATTGGCGGTGAAATCGCCGTATTATAGTCGCTCCGCAATAGAGGGCTGCGGTGCAGCGTGGCCAGCCGCAATTAAGGGAAGAGCATGTACAATCGCAACAGCAACCCAATGGCCTCGATGTCGAGCTATCGGATCGAAAGCCGGATGCTACGCTACAGTACCTTCGTGCCAAAGCTCTACAATCTGTGCCGCTCCCTTGGCTTCGAGCATGGCAAGATCATGCCGTCGCGGGCCTTCTGCTCGGATGAGAGCCAAGGCTATCCGATCATCCTGATCGCCAAGCACTTCAACAGCTTCCCCTTCAACCACGGCTTGGTGGGCGGCATTGTCGCCACCGACCGTCACGGCCCGCACGCCCATCACGGCAAGGACCTGATCATCATTCATGCCAGCCATGTGGGCTACGATCCGGAGAGCCGGCAGTACGGCCACTATCGGCGGCTGCAGACTGAGGACAACAGCTGCTCCTCCAGCTGTGGCAAGATCGCCGGGGTGCTCGACTGGTACCAGCGCGAATACGACTTCGCCAGGGACAACATCCACGTCTTCAAGGAGGAGGACGAGTGGCGCATCAGCATCGATAACCAACTGCTGGACGAGTCTCGTGAGGAGGGGCTCTACCTTGATCTGAGTCGCCTAGTGACGATGGACGACGCGGGTCTGATGAACCCGCTCAAGGTGTTCAGTACCTCCAAGACCTTCCGTGCCTCGGATGAGCTGGCGGGCCTGCTCGACATCAGCGGCACCGGATCAGAACCGACTCCTCTGGGGGATCGTCTGCAGCCCGACTGGTACAGTTTCAAGCGTCAGATCCGTGGCGGGAAGGAGGAGGGCCACAGCCATCTGGAGCATAATCTGCTGCCAGTGATGCCTTGGGTGCTCGCAACTAAGTCACCTATGCTGACGGCTGCCAAGGTCAATACCCAAGTGGAGTTTGATCGCACCTACCGCAGTCTGCTGAAAGAGACGGAGTACAAAGGTCGGCGGCTGATGCTGATCTCGGGACTGCATATCGACATCTCACCAGTCGAGGGGCAGCTCTTCCCACTGACCAAGTTCGTGCCATGGGCCGCTTATCTGCAGCAGCCGGATGGCGCTCACCGTATCCTGGAGCAGGATGAGCTGTTCCAGATGCTTGATCAGCAGAGTGAGGAGAACCCTGACCAGACCGACCTAGAGGGCGCAATCCACGCCATGAGTGAGGCGGCAGAGGTGCGCCCGCCCACTGAATAGCGCCACTCGGCACCTACGGAGCCTCTGATCAAGTCATGAACTTGTATCTTGCGCCTAGAATATCCAGTTTCTGCGTTGCAAATCTCGGCAACGGCTCCATGCGTGATTCTACCTCCTGCATCCAGGCAGTCGTTCGCAATAGTCAGCTATCCCCGACAGAGATGTAGGGGAGGAGCGTGAGCGGGGGCGCGATAGCCTTACGTGCGATTTACGCCTTGAATCTGAATATTCTGAATCACAATCGACTTCGTCCAGGCTTAATCAAAGGCTCCCTAAGCAATCCGTTATCGGCACCTGCCCGGAACTCTATGTCGCCTCGATATAGTCGGGCAGGATGCGTTCCACCGTATCGACAATCGCCTGGGTCTGCGGGTCGATCTCGATGTTGATCCGGTCTCCCGGCTGGCGCGCGCCAATATTGGTACGTTGCAGGGTCTCGGGGATTAGGTTGACATCAAATGCGTTGCCATCGACCTCGCCAATGGTGAGGCTGATGCCGTCGATACCGATGTAGCCCTTGGCAAATAGATACTTGCCAAAGGCCTCGGGCAGACGGAAGCGGATGTTGCGGTTGTTCTCCGAGCGCTTCACCGCCACCACTTCGGCAGTGCAGATGATATGCCCGGACATGGCGTGGCCACCGATATCGTCGCCAAAACGGGCGGCTCGCTCTACGTTGACCCGGTCGCCGGGTTGCAGTTCGCCGAGGTTGGTCAGGCGCAGGGTCTCGCGCATCAGGTCGAAGCTGACGATATCCCCGTCGATCGCGGTGACAGTGAGGCAGCAGCCGTTGTGCGCCACCGAGGCGCCCGGCACCAGCCTCGCCAGCGTTGCCTCGGGCAGGCGCACTCGATGGGTGCGGAAATCGGTCTTCTCGCTGATCTCGACCAGCTCGGCGGTGCCTTGGACGATACCGGTGAACATAGCGGCTCCTGGGGTGGTGGTCAGGCGCTGGGGAGCCGCAGGGGCTCGCTGATCAGATGGCCGACAAACTTGCTCATGTTGTCGAGGATCGCGCCACCGCGGCGAAAGCCGAGCCCACAAGCTTCCCAGACGTAGAAAACGCCGGCCTGATAGTGTCGTCCGGCGCTGTCTTTGGGGAACTCCACAAACTCCTGGTAGATACTCTTGTGGAAGCCGTAGGGGCCGTCGCTCTGCTCAATGATTTGGCCGTTGGCGTCGAGGATTGCCATGTTGGCGCCCTCCCGGCCGAACAGCTTTTTCTCCACCTGGGGCAGGCCGTTGAGCGGCTCAAAGGCGGTCTTCAGCAGATAGGGTGAGTCGGGGTAGAGGTCGCAGAGGATCTTCATCATCCCCTTGCTCTGAAACAGCAGGGTGTAGGCGGGGTTGATGAAGCGAGTCTGGCCCTGTTTGGCGATCTTTTCCAGGATCCGGGTCAGCTCCAGCTCCTGCTCGGCGATATCTTCCCAGGGAAAGAGTTTGAACCAGAAGTCGGCCAGCTGTTTGTCTTTGTTGAAGACCCCTTCGGTGTTGATGAAACCGGCCTCGTCCAGGTAGCAGAAGTCGGTAAAGAGACCGGCCTCGTGGGCGACCTGCTGCAGGTAGCGGGTGGTGCGCTCATCCTCCGGCAGGTCGCGGATGCTGGAGAAGAGCAGCTTCTCGCCCTGGTAGGCACTGGCGAAGTCGAAGTTGGCGTCGCCACCGCTGATCAGGCGCTGGAAGTTGCCCTGCAGCATCTCGTGTAGGTTGTTGAACTGGCGCGCCTCATCCATGCCGTTGGCTTTCAGGATCGCCCACTGGATGATGGCGGTCTCGAACAGGCTGGTGGGGGTGTCGGCGTTGAACTCGATCAGCTTGATCGGCTTGCCGTCCAACCCCCCGGCCAGGTCGAAACGACCGTAGAGGTGCCAGTCGTCCCGCTCCCAGCTCTCTTCGATCAGCCCTACCAGGTTGGAGGGGATGCCCAGCTCATAGTAGAGCTGGTTGTCGATGACGTGCTGGGCCGCCTCCACATACATATCGTAGAGGGTGTTGGCGGCCTGGTAGTAGGCCTCCGCCTCCGCTTCGCTGACCGGCACCAGTTCACTGGCGATGTAGTCGCTGCCATCCTCATCGGTATGCCAGCTCATGCCGATCTCTTCCATGAGGCCCTTGTCGAGGGGCTTCACTGCCAGGGTATCGACCACGCTTCAGCCTCCAAAGGAGCCAAAGCGGCTGTTGGAGGATCGGGGGGCCGATTTGTTGCCGCCAAAGAAGCCGCTCTTGGGCTGCTTGTTGCTGGCAGTCTTCTTATAGGGTTGCGAGATCGAACTGGTCGGGCGGCCGCCGCCATACTGCTGCTGGTTGCGCTGGAAGTTACTGTTGTTCATCAGCTTGTTGGCGATCATGCCACCGATCAGCGAGCCGGCCGCAGTCGCCAGCAGGGTCTCGCCCAGGGACATGCCGCCGGAGTGCATGGAGGGATCTTCGGTGAGACGAGAGGTGCCCGCCTCGACCTTGGCGGCCTCCTGTTCGGCGATCTGTTTCAGTTCATCCTCGGAGAGGAAGCGCTCGTTGCCATCCATATCGCGCAGGATGGCGCGGTTTGGGCCGGTGGTTGGATGTTTCTCTACCAGCTTGTAGCTGTCGGGATTGGCGCCGGTCTGCTCGATCACCATAAAGGCGTTTTGCCCCTGTTCGGCGCCAGCCTGTGAGCCAAAGCCGCCGGGGGGGGGTGCTCCCTGGTCGCTGCAGCCATTGAGGCTGGCGATCACGCTTAGGCCGATACTGCCGGCGATGGAGTAGGAGAGTACCTTCTTGATGTGTTTCATTGAGTTGCCTGTGATGCTTTCCAAGAACAATTGAGGGGCATTCTAACTGCTTGCTGGTATGCACAAAACCGTAGAGTGGTTTGGGATAGATGGCGCAGAAGCCTGTTTGCCGGGGAGGGAGGCCGCTTTGGGTCTTCGGCGTGGTTCGGCTGGTCACTTGGTCGAGTTGAGAACACGGTGTTTGGCTGCGATGAAATCCCCATGAGCGACATGGATCAGATCAGCCAGCCTGCGAATCAGATGTTCTTCATACTTGTGCAGTTCGTTGTCGGCAAAGGCCACATGCCACAGCTTCTCGATCAGCGCTATCTTTTGCGTTGGGCTGTAGTGCTGGTTGATCAGACGGGTGAACTGAAAATAGTCCGTCGATGCGGCCTGTTCCGACCTGGCGAGTGTGACCAGTTGATCCGCCTCCTTAGCATCAAGGCCGAAATGGTTTGTCACCGCATCGAGCAGCGCACGTTTCTCTTCCTCGTGTTGCCTGTAGTCGGACTCCGCAACCTCGAGCAGCAACGCGGCAACCGCCAGTCGGAGTGCGTGTTGTGGATCCCGTGCTGTTTCCTGGGAGCCGGGCGCCAGATGGGTATCAAAAAAACGTTTGATGGTATCGAGCATCTGTACTCTCTGATGGTGGGTTTGTCTAGAAGGGATAGGGTGAGAACCTACAGCAGCAACTGTTTAAGTATTCCGGTATAGATGCGGGCCAGATGCTCCAGATCATCGATGCTGACACACTCGTTGACCTGATGGATGGTGGCGTTGAGCGGTCCCAGTTCGAGTACCTGGGCACCGGTGGGGGCGATGAAGCGCCCGTCGGAGGTGCCGCCGGAGGTGGAGAGTTCGGTGTCAAACCCCATCTCGTCGCGGATTGCCGCCTGAGCCGCCTCCACCAAGGGCCCGGAGGGGGTGAGGAAGGGGTTGCCGGAGAGCTGCCAGCGGATCTCATAGTCGAACTTACCCTTGTCCAGTATCGCCTCCACTTGCTGCTGGATGCGCTCCGCATTCAGTTCGGTGGAGAAGCGGAGGTTGAACTGGGCGTTGAGTTCGCCAGGGATGATATTGGTGGCGCCGGTGCCCATGTTGAGGTTGGCGATCTGGAAGCTGGTGGGAGGGAAGTGCTCATTGCCCTGGTCCCACTCCTCGACGCAGAGCTGTGCCAGCACCGGGGCGAAGGCGTGTAGCGGATTTTTCGCCAGCTGCGGGTAGGCGACATGGCCCTGTTTGCCGATCACCTTTAGGTAGCCGCTGATCGAGCCGCGCCGGCCGTTTTTCACCGTATCGCCCAGCCGCTTGCTGCTGGAAGGCTCGCCCACTAGGCACCAGTCGATCTTCTCCCCTCTCGCCTCCAGAGTCTCCACCACCCGGATGGTGCCATCGCTGGCGTCACCCTCTTCGTCGCTGGTGATGAGAAAGGCGATGGAGCCTTGATGATCGGGGTGCTCGCCGATGAAGGTCTCACAGGCGGTGACCATCGCCGCCAGGCTGCCCTTCATGTCGGCGGCGCCGCGGCCGTAGAGCAGGCCGTCGCGGATCTCCGGTTGGAACGGGTCGGAGTGCCACTGCTCGCGTGGTCCGGCAGGCACCACATCGGTGTGGCCGGCAAGGCAGAACAGCGGGCCGTTGTCGCCACGCCGCGCCCAGAAGTTGTCAGTGTTGCCAAAACGCAGCCGCTCGATGCGGAAGCCGAGGGCCTGTAGGCGCTCAATCATCAGCTCCTGACAGCCGGCATCCGTGGGGGTGACCGACTGGCGGCCGATCAGTTCGATGGCGAGTGAGAGGGTCTCGGACATCAGTCGAAGATCTCCGCGTAACTCGCCTCCGAAAAGCCCACATAGCGGGCATCATTGGCATCCAGCACCGGTCGTTTGATGATCGATGGGGTGGCCAGCATCACCTCGATGGCGCTGGCCTGGTCGATGTTGGCCTTAGTCTCAGCGTCGAGCTTGCGCCACATCATGCCGCGCTTGTTGAGCAGCGTCTCCCAGCCCAGTTCAGCGACCCAGTCGAGCAGTAGCTGCCGTTCCAGCCCGGCCTTTTTGAAGTCGTGGAACTGATATTCGATGCCATGATCGTTAAGCCATTTGCGGGCCTTTTTCATGGTGTCGCAGTTTGGAATGCCGTATATCGTGATCGCCATAAATTATGAATTTTGAATTCAGAATTGATAATTCAAAATTTGGTGTTGGATGGCGTTAGCCATCAGATATCACGCAGCAGTTCGTTGATGCCAACCTTGGAGCGGGTCTTCTCGTCAACCTGCTTGATGATCACCGCGCAGTAGAGGCTGTGGCTGCCGTCCTTTGAGGGCAGACTGCCGGGTACCACCACCGCGCCGGTGGGAACCCGACCGAAGCTGATCTCGCCGGTGAGGCGATTGTAGATCTTGGTGGACTGACCAATATAGACGCCCATCGAGATCACCGCGCCCTGTTCGACGATGACCCCCTCGACGATCTCGGAGCGGGCGCCGATGAAGCAGTTGTCTTCGATGATGGTGGGGGCCGCCTGCAGTGGCTCCAGTACGCCGCCGATGCCGACGCCGCCGGAGAGGTGCACGTTCTTGCCGATCTGCGCGCAGGAGCCGACTGTGGCCCAGGTATCGACCATGGTGCCGGAATCGACGTAGGCGCCGATGTTGACGTAGGAGGGCATCAGTACGCAGGAGGGGGCGATATAGGCGCCCTTGCGTACCGAGGCGGGCGGTACTACGCGCACCCCAGAGTCGCGGAAGTCGCGGGAGTTGTGGTCGGCGTATTTAGAGGGGACCTTGTCCCAGTAGTTGGTGTAGCCACCCTTCTGGAAGTAGTTGTCGTTGAGCCGGAACGAAAGCAGCACCGCCTTCTTCACCCAGTCGTTAACCACCCAGTCGCCATCCTGCCTCTCGGCGACGCGGATCTCGCCCCGATCGAGCTGGTTGATCGCCTCGGCCACCGCGTCGCGCACTAGCGTGTCGGCGCTGCGTGGGGTGATCTCGGCACGCTTCTCGAAGGCGTCAGTGATGATGGTTTGGATATCGCTCATTAAGTCAGCTCCGAATGGCTATTCGTTTAAAGGTTTTCTACAAACTGTTTGATGCGGTGGGCGGCGTTGATGCACTCGTCGAGCGGTGCCACCAGCGCCATACGAATCCGGTTGTGGCCGGGATTTTCGTCGCCTTCGCCACGGGAGAGATAGCTGCCGGGCAGCACCGCCACGTTCTGCTGTTCGAGCAGGCCGCGGGCGAACTCCGGATCGGGGATCGGGGTCTTCGGCCAGAGGTAGAAGCCCGCCTTCGGGCGCTCCACCTCCAATACGCCATCGAGGATCTGCAACACTGCATTGAACTTCTCGCGATAGAGGCGGCGGTTCTCCGCGACATGCTTCTCATCGCCCCAGGCCTTGATGCTGGCGGCCTGAGTGGCGGGGGGCATGGCGCAGCCGTGGTAGGTGCGGTAGCGGAAGAATGCGTCGATGATCTTGGCGTCGCCGGCAACGAAGCCAGAACGTAGGCCCGGTGCGTTAGAACGTTTCGACAGGCTGTGGAAGACGATGCAGCGTTTGTAATCGGTGTTGCCCATCTGCGCAGCGGCCTGCAGCAGTCCTATCGGCGGTTGGGTCTCGTCCAGATAGATTTCCGAGTAGCACTCGTCGGCGGCGATCACAAAACCGTATTTGTTGGCCAGTCGGATCAGCTTCTGCAGGGTTTCGATGCCGATTACCGCCCCGGTGGGGTTGGAAGGTGAGCAGAGATAGAGCAGATGGCAGCGTTCCCAGGTGGTGGCGTCCACCGCATCGAAGTCGGGGATGAAGCCGTTTGCTTCGTTGCAGTTGAGGTAGACCGGTTCGGCCCCGGCCAGATAGGCGGCCCCTTCGTAGATCTGGTAGAAAGGGTTGGGCATCAGCACCAACGGCGAGCCGCGGCGGTTGACCACTGTCTGGGCGATCGCAAACAGTGCCTCGCGGGTGCCGTTGACCGGCAGGATATGTCTGGATGGATTGAGGCTCTCCGCCGGCAGCGAGAAGCGACGTTCCAGCCAGGCGGCGATGGCGGTGCGCAGCGATGCCGAGCCTTTGGTGGCGGGGTAGACCGAAAGACCGTGCAGATGGCTGATCACCTCTTCGGTGATCAGCCCCGGTGTCGGGTGCTTGGGTTCGCCGATGGAGAGCGAGATGGGGCTGAGTCCCACCGGCGGTTCCACACCCTTGTTCAGTTTCGCCAGCTTCTCGAAAGGGTAGGGTTGGAGCTTTTCCAGGTCGCCGTTCATCGGGGTTGGATCGCGGTTTGGGTTAACGGGGCATCATTGCCGCGTGCAAAGGGCGTAGTATAGGCGATCGGGAAAAGCCTGACCAACTTACAAAGGTAAACATCTATGTCTGATCGAGAGAGTGAGGAGGCGGCGGTCTGCATGGTTCGTCGTGAGCCGGAGATGCACGGAATCGAGGTCGTCGAACTCAATCCCGATCCGGCCTTGCTTGATTATCTGGAGGGGATGAAGCTGGCCGATGCTCAGGCGCAGTCGCGGTTCGGTGAGTTCATGCTGCTCTCCTGGTACGACCGGGACCGGGATTTTGAATCGCCACAGCACTCATCGGAGTGCCATCAGAATGCGGCAGTGCCGGGCTATGTGGACTACGGCATCCATCATGGGGCCAAGCTCAAGATCGACATCGAGCAGGGACGTTTTGTCTTTTTCTACATGCCGCTGGATTTCTGAGCTGGATATCGCGCATTACTTTGATGCAGAACAAGTGCGGGTTGAGTGATCCGGCTTGGCCAGAATTTTCTCTGGCGGGATCTCAAAGAGTGGCTATACTTCGAGCGTCGCATGGGTTGGGAGTGTTGCCCATCGTGTGCAGAGTTCTGGCATCTCTATAGGTTTGCGGATCATCAGTGGAAGATAGACCGGTTTCGTTGGGACACTACCTCTTCGCTTACCTGAGTGCGCTAGCCTTGTGGCTGTTGTTAGTCGGTAGCCTGGACGCAGCTGAAGTCGTTACTGGGGCGCTGGTCGCCATGGTGGTAACCTTGGCGGCGAGGCCAAGGTTGCAGCTTCTGGCGGGGCTGCGACTGGAAGTGACCGCCCCCATCCATCTGTTTCGTTATCTCATCTATTTCTTTATCGCCCTGATCAAAGCCAATCTCGATGTGGCGCGTCGGGTACTGTCACCCTCATTGCCGATTCAGCCGGCACTGGTGGAGGTGGAGACCGAACTCCAATCTGATCTGGGCCGGTTATTACTTGCCAACAGTATTACCTTGACACCGGGCACCCTGTCGGTGGATGTGCGAGGTGAACGGATTCTGGTGCATTGGATCGATGCACTGCCGGGCCGTGACCTGGAGAGTGCAACGCAAGCGATCGTGGCTGGCTTTGAACGCCACCTGAAGGGTTTTCTGCGATGACACTGAGTGTGTTGGAGAAGTTGGCGTTATTCCTTATCGGTGCGGCGGTTGTGTTGAGCTTCCTGCGTCTGTTAATCGGCCCAGCAGCGCCGGACCGGATCGTTGCGGCAGATACCCTGGCGGTGATTACCACCAGTGCGTTGCTGATGTTGGCGGCGCTGTTTGGCAGTGTGCTCTATCTTGATGTGGCGTTGATCTACGGCACGCTGGCGTTTGTTGGCGTGGTGGCAATTGCCCGGGCCATCGAGGGGGGGCGGCCATGAGACTGTTGGCAGACATTTTCCTCCTGATCGGCGCGGCCTTTACCTTTCTTGGCGCATTGGGCCTGCTGCGTATGCCGGATGTCTACAATCGCATCCAGGCGGGGACTAAGGCGGTGACCCTGGGTTCCCTGTCGATCCTGCTCGGCATCGCGTTGCTATTTCCCGATTGGTGGAGCAAGTTGCTGCTGATTGCCGGATTCATCCTTCTGACCAATCCCATCGGTTCTTCCACCATCGCGCGGGCGTTGCTGGTGGCGGGCGTCAAGCCCTGGCAGAAGAGTGGCGAGGGAGTTGAAAAATGATCGCGCTGGAGGTCTGGATCGCCCTGCTCATCGTGCTGGTGATGCTCGGATCCGCGCTCGCAGTGTTGCTGCTGAGAAGTCATATCGCTGCGGTGGTGGCGGCCTCGGTGGTGTCGTTGACGGTAACGATGATCTTTGTGCTGCTGCGGGCGCCTGATGTGGCCATGACCGAGGCTGCGGTGGGGGCTGGTCTGAGCAGCCTGATCCTGGCCCTTGGCCTGCGCCGACTCGGGATCTGGCAGCTGGATGGAAAACGGGCGGGCCGGAACCTGCTGATGAGAGACCATGATGATGCGTAACCTGGCCTCTCTGCTGTTTGCTGGCGGCCTTGGCTTTCTCCTATGTGTGCTGGTTGGTGGACTTGATTTCGGCAATCTTCCCATGGTGGCCGGTGGTCTGATTCAGAGTGAGGCGCCAGCACAGGTTGGTACTGCCAATATCGTTACTGCGGTGGTGCTTGGCTACCGAGGCATAGATACCCTGGGGGAACTCTCAATCCTTTTCGCTTCGGCTGCTGCCGCCGGGCTGGTATTGGGGCGACGTCGGACGGCTGCTGACAAGGAACCGGAGGGCGGTTTCATCCTGCGCGCTGGTGGTGATCTGCTGTTTCCGCTGCTATTGGTGGTGGGTTTCTACATTATCTTCCATGGCCATCTGACTCCCGGTGGCGGTTTTCAGGGGGGTGTGATCCTTGCCGCGGCCTTCTTTCTGCCGCTGCTGGCGCGTCCCGGTAGCTCGTTGAATCATGCCGGTCTCAGTTTCATCGAGGGGCTCGCTGGGGCCGGCTTTATTCTCATTGGGCTGTGGGCGCTCTGGCAGGGGGGGGAGTTCCTGCAACCGATGTTAGAGCGAGGTGTGCTTGGTGAACTGCTCTCTGCCGGCACCCTGCCGCTGCTCTACCTGGCGGTGGGGTTGAAGGTAGGGGCGGAGTTGGCGGGGCTGCTGGCCCATCTGGCGGAGGCGGATGAGTGATGTATAACCTGAGCCTCGATCTGATCCTCTATAGCGGTGCTTTGGGGCTGATCGTCATCGGCCTCGCCGGCATGGTGCTCTCCCGCCATCTGTTTCGTGTGGTGCTGGCGCTGGCGATCGCCGAGGCCGGCGCCAATCTGCTGCTGGTGCTGGCCGGCTATCGTTGGGATGCGGTGGCGCCGATCCTGAGCGGTGCGCAAGCCCCGGCATCGATGGTCGATCCGGTGCCCCAAGCGATGGTGCTCACTGCGATTGTCATCGGGGTCGGCATTCAGGCCCTGGCAGTCAGCCTGTTGGTAAAGATCCGGCACAGTTTTGGTACCTTGGAGCGGAGTGAAGTGGCGGCCGGCATGGATGAAGCGATCGCCGTCAGTGCTGCTGTGCCACTGCTGGGTAGTCGTGAAAAACCGGCGGGAGGGCGTCCTCTGCCACCGCCTGAGCCACTGCCGGAGAGCAAGGCATGAGCCAGATCGTGCTTGTTGTCGCCCTGCCGCTGTTGGCTGCCTTTCTGCTGCCGGTGGTGATGCGGATGGCGCTCGGCCTGGGTCTCTGGTTTGGTCCTGCCGTGCTGGGTTATGGACTCTGGACCCTGTGGCAAGTCTGGGCCCTTTCGGGGGGTGAAGCCTTCTCCCTGGCCATCGGTGGGTTTGCACCACCCCTGGGCATCAATTTTTATGTCGATCCACTGGCGATGCTGTTTGTTGCCGCGGTCCAGTTGATGGGGCTGCTCTTCTGGCCGTTCAAAATCGATCGGGAGACCCCGCGCCGTCAGTCGTTGATGCTGTTGTTGCTGGCCGCCTCCACTGGCTTGGCCCTTTCTGGTGACCTGTTCAATCTCTATGTTTTCTACGAGCTGGTGGCGGTGGCCTCGTTTGGCCTGATAGCAGCGTCGGCGACCGGTGCTGCCTATGCGGCGACCTTCCGCTATCTGTTGCTTAGTGGCATCGGATCAGTGCTGACCCTGGTGGGGATAACGCTGATCTACAGCCAGACCGGCACCCTTAATCTGGCGCATCTGGCCCAGCTCGCTCCCGAGCAGTTGAATAATCCCCTGGGGCTTGCCGCTTTTGTCGCCATCCTTATCGGGGTTGGCGTGAAGGCGGAGCTGTTTCCGGTCAACAGCTGGGTGCCGGAGGTCTATGCTACGGCCCCCGCCCGAGTCTCGGCGATTCTTGCGGGGCTGGTCTCGAAGCTGGCGGTGCTGATCGTGGTGCGTCTGCTGGTGTTGCTGTTTCCACAGCCGGAGGCGGCGCAGGTGATGCTGCTGCTGGGCATGCTTGGGGTGATCAGTGGTGAGCTGGCGGCCTGGCGGGCACAGGATCTGAAGCGCATGTTGGCCTACTCCTCCATCGGGCAGCTGGGCATGATCTTCATCGCCTTTTCCCTGCCCGCGGGCGGTGGACTCTATGCCGGCCTGGCCCTGACGCTGCACCATATGCTGGTCAAACCAGGGTTGTTCATGCTGGCGGAGCGCTGGGGGGGCTCGCTGCAGCGGTTGCGTGGAGCAGGCTTTGTTTCACCGCTGGGGGCCGGGCTGTTTGTGTTGTTTTCGCTCTCGTTGGTGGGTATGCCGCCGTTGCCCGGGTTTTGGGCCAAACTGCTGTTGATCAGCGGGCTGGCGGGGCAGAGCGAGCCACTTTACATGATGGCATTGCTGGTCTTTCTCTCGGCCACGGTGGTGGAGGCGAGTTATCTGTTTCGGTTGGCGGCGGCGCTGTTGCAGCGTTCGCCAGAAGAGGTGTCGAAGATGGCTCCGTTACCTGAACGACAGGGTCTGCTGGTCTCGAGTCTGCTCGCTGCTGGGCTGATCAGCGCGCTGGTGATGATCGCCCCTCTCGCTGAAGGGCTGAAAGAGGTGGCCAGTGAGGCGGGCGATGTGAGCGGTTATGTGAAGCATGTCTTCCCTTCTCGGGGAGGTGCTGGCCAATGACCTTGACACCTCTCGATGAACTGCTGCTGTTCTCCGCAGGCACGCTGCTGCTGGTCCTGTTGTTTGGCCGTATCCGGGCCAGCGGTTGGTTCGTGACCATCCTCTTTGGCGGTCAGCTGGTGGGGCTTTTGAAGATGGCTGGGCTGGCCTATGGTGGGGCTGCTGTAGCGCTTGGCTGGCAGTTGGAGGTGATGGAGCACACCCTCTCCTGGCGCTTCGATGCCCTGAGCTGGTATTTCGCCATTATCACCCTCGGTGCGGCGTTCCTCAGCAGCTGGTTTGCCGCTGGTGAGTGGGGGGAGAGGTTTCGCAGTCAGGGTGGCAACCTCTGGCTGTTCCATGTAGCGATGGCGCTCAATGTGTTGACGATGCTGGTGTTGCTGGCCAGCGGTGACCTGCTTTCCCTGTTTATCGGTTGGGAGCTGGTGAGTTGGGCCGGTTTCCTGTTGATGGCGATGGCCGGTGGTGTGGCCACTAAAGCCGCGATGAAGTATCTCACCTATGCCATGGTCGGAGCGATGGCGATCTTCGGTGCCCTGGCGCTGCTCTTCAATCTGGCCGGATCGTTGCAATTCGAGGCGGTGATGGCCGCCGTGCCCACTCTTGGGACTGCCCAACTCTGGCTGTTGCTGCTGCTATTTTGTGCGGGCTTCGGCATCAAGATGGGATTGTTGCCGTTCCATCTCTGGCAGGCAGCGGCCTATGCCGAGACTCCTGGGCCGGGTGCCGCCTTTCTCGGCGCGATTTCGTCACGCATGGGGCTGTTTGCCATCCTGCTGGTATTGGTGAAACTGATTGGTATGAGTCGTGTTGAGGCGCTTGTGATCCCCCTCAGCATGATCGATGCGCGGGATCTGCTGGCCTGGATTGCCGTCTTTACCATTATCCTGCCCACCTTTACCGCGATGAAACAGAACGATGCGCGCCGGTTGCTCGCCTGGCATGGTATTGGGCAAGGCGGTTACATGCTGCTGGGCCTGGTGGTGGCGGACGCCATGGGCAGTGCCGGTGGTCTTCTGCACGTGTTTAACTATGCGACCTGTCAGGCGGCCCTGTTTTTGGCAGTGACCGCGGTGGTGCATCGCACAGGTAGTGCGGATCTGAACCAACTGGGTGGACTGGTGACACGCATGCCGCTCTCCTTCCTCACCCTGCTGATCGGCATCATCGGTCTGGCGGGTCTGCCGCCGATGAACGGTTTTGTCTCCAAGTGGCTGGTCTACCGTTCGTTGTTGAATGAGGGGATGCCGCTGCTCTTTGTTGCCACGGTGATAGGCACTCTGGGCACCATCCTTTCGGTCTACAAGCTGATTCACAATATGTTCCTCGGCCAGTTGCGGGTGGAGCACGAACAAGTTCGAGAGGCCCCTTGGAGTATGTTGGCGCCGATGCTGATCCTCTGCGTGATCATTTTTGCCAGCGGGCTGCTGCCGGGTATCCCACTGACCTGGGTTGCCGCGGTGCAGCAGGCGGTGGGGCTGCCGGTGCCCAGCTACACCCTGGGCGGGGTGGAGTCGGTCAGCGGCTCCCTGGATATGATCTGGGTGAGCGGGGTCTTGTTTGCCGGTTTCGGTATCGGTGCGCTGATCTTCTACTCCGCTGGCCCCAGCAAGCGGGTGCATCAGCTTGATAACTACGCAGGCGGCCACTTTCTCTCCGCTGATGTGCGCTACCAGTACAGCGACAATTTCTACGCCGGCCTGATGCACCTGATCGGCCCTTGGTATCGGCAGAGTTTTATATGGCTGGAGCGGGCCTTGGTTTCGTTCGTCGAATTTCTCTCATTGGGTATGCAGGGCATCTACCGGCGGGCACCGGCCGAGCTCTATCTGCTGATGACAACCGTCGTGTTGCTGGCCTGGGTGGTGATCTGATGATGGCACTGGGACTGTTGCTCGAACTGCTGCTGATGCCATTGATCGCCTTCCTGGCCGGTATGGGGATGGTGTTGATGATGCGTCGTATCGCGGCCAAACTGCAGCGCCGGGTCGGTCCACCACTACTGCAGCCGCTGTATGACATCGTCAAACTGCACAGCAAGGCGACCCAGGTTTCCCACGGTTTGATCCATGACATCGGTATCATCATGGCGGTGGGGGGCTACATCGCCGCCGAGACCCTACTGCCGGTGCCGGGCATGGAGGGCATTGCCGCCAAGGGTGGCATCATCACCCTGGTCTATCTGATGATGATCCCCTCTTTGGGGCTGGCGCTGGGGGTAGGGCAGTGCGCCAACCCCAACGGCTCCATCGGCATCGCCAGAGCGCTGACTGCGATGCTCGCCTACGACATCCCTTTCGTGATCGTGATCTTCGGTGTTGCCTATCACTTCGGCACTACCAACCTGGTGGAGGTCATCGCCGCCCAGCAGGCGGGCGGCATGGCGAGCTGGGGGGCGATTGAGATGCCGCTGTTGGCCATCGCCGGACTGTTCGCGATGCAGGCCTCGCTGGGCAAACAGCCGTTTGAGATTTATGTCGCCCCGGCAGAGATCGCCACCGGCCCGATGGTTGAGATGGGCGGTAAGTACCTGGGTGGGCTGTTTGTGATGCAGTGTTTTCAGCTCTACACCAGCGCTGTGCTCTACGTGGTGCTGTTCCTTGGCGGTGGCTACAACTGGCCCGATCTGTTGTTGAAGAGTTTCCTGGTAGTCGCCATTCCCATGACCATCGCCTTTCTGTTTCCGCGTTACCGCACCGAGGATATGATCAGATTGATGTGGAAGTGGCCGGTGATGCTGGGGTTGATCGGCCTGGCCTTTGTTATGTAGGAGCGCTGTTAGTAGCGCGAATTCTATAGCCTACGTATTTCGTGCCGTAAGCGGCGCTCCTACGGGATCTGGATGATATGAGTGATTTGAAAAAGATACCGGTAGTCGCAGGACGGCGGGGCAATCCGCTGGCCCGTGTCTTTGATGAACTGGTGCGATTTTGCCGCTCCCGCTCGCTGTTCATCCTCCACTACTGCACCGGCTGCGGGGCGATTGAGTTGCCGCCGGCGATGACCTCCCGCTTCGACATGGAGCGCCTGGGTCTTCAGCCGATGGTCTCGCCGCGTCAGGCCGATATCCTGCTGATAACGGGTTATGTTTCGATCAAGACCCTGAAGCGGGTGATCCTCACCTACGAGCAGATGGGCTCGCCTAAGTATGTCATCGGCATCTGCTCCTGCACCGTCAACGGCGGCATGTACTGGCAGAGCTACGCCACTGCCAAAAAGCTGGATGAGTACATGCCGGTGGATCTCTACATCGCCGGTTGTATGCCGCGCCCCGAGGCGGTGATTACCGGCCTGCGGCAGCTGATGGAACAGATCAGGCATGGAGAGGCCAACCGCTGGCAGGACTACTACCGCCGATACGACTGGTACCTGGGGAACCAGCAGCACCTGTTCGGTGACAACTGGCAGACCCCCACCGATGTGATCGCCGAAGCGGAGCACTATGGCCTGATCGGCGATCAGACCCTGGGACGGCACACGGCGCTATTGCAACAGCATCAGAAGCCGCTGGAGGCGCTGGAGATGCGGCTTAAATAGTTTGCAGTGGTGGTATTTGCACAACTCACAATTCATAACTGAGAAGTTGGATTGATGGAACAGCAGCTCGACAAGGTACTGAAAGAGATTGAAGGCATAGAGGTGCGGCGCAAGCGCTCGCGGCGGGTGCGGGTCGATCTGCCCGCCGATGCGCTGCCGGCGCTGCTGGAGCTGTTGCAGGGCAAGGCCGGTTATCTGCACCTCTCCGCCATCAGCTGTGTCGACTGGATCGATGAGGGAGAGTTTGAGTTGGTCTACCATGTCTGGTCCTACGAGAGTCAGTCGCTGGTTTCCGCCCATGTGCGCATCGCCCGCGATCCCGGCGTCTACCTTTCGGTCTACGACATCTACCAGCCCGCCGCCTTCTTTGAGCGTGACATCCACGAGATGTACGGTCTTTGGTTCGAGGGTAGCCCCAACATGGAAAGGTTCATCCTCACCGAGTGGGAGGGGCCACCTCCCATGCGCAAGGAGTTCGATAGCGAGGCCTATGTCAACCAACACCTCAACTGGCAGAACTATCAGCCCGACTGGCTGCTGGATCTGGTGGAGCAGGGTGGGGGTATCGAGGTGCCGCCGGAGGAGCAGCGCTTCAGCCAGAAAGGCAAGGTGGGGAACTAACCATGCGACCGGAGAACTACCAGGCGATTAGCCAGCCGCCGAGCAACGAGTACGAACTCAACTTCGGGCCCAACCACCCAGGCATTGAGGGCAACTACGCTCTCAAGGTGAAGCTGCATGGTGACAAGGTGATCGAGGCCAAGGCCGACGGTGGCTATCTGCACCGAGGCTTCGAGAAGCTGATGGAGCAGCGCTTGTGGATTCAAAATATCGCCCTGGTGCCGCGTATCTGTGTGCCCGATCCCTCTCCCATGGAAGTCTGCTACTCGATGGCGGTGGAGGATCTGTGCGGCCTGGAGGTGCCGGAGCGGGCCCAGTGGATCCGCGTGATGCAGTTGGAGCTGTCGCGCATCGCCGCGCATCTCTTTACCTTCGGCGGCCATGCGGCCACCACCGGCATGTACAGCACCATGTATTGGGGGGTGGCGGACCGTGACCTTCTGCTCGATCTGTTTGAGGAGTTCACCGGCGGCCGGGTCTACAGCATCTACAACATCCCCGGTGGGGTGCGCAGGGAACTGCCGACCGGGTTTCTCAAACGCCTCGCCGATACCCTCGATTACATCGAGTCGCGCCTGCCCGACTACGACAACCTCTTCTTCACCAACCAGGTGTTTGTGCAGCGCGCTAAGGGGGTTGGGGTGATGAGCCAGGAGCAGGCCCTGGAGTGGGGGGTGACCGGACCCAACCTGCGCGCCACCGGCCTGGCCTTCGATGTGCGCAGAGATGACCCTTACCTGATCTACGATCAGATCGACTTCGAGATCCCCACGCAAGATGCGGGGGACGCCTGGGCCCGCACCCTGGTGCGCCGCGCCGAGCTGCAGCAGAGCATCCGCATCCTGCGCCAGGTGGTTGCGGCGCTGCCTGACATCAAAGGGCCGCTCCGTGCGCCGATTCCCAATCCCCTGGCGTGGAACGTGCCGGCGGGGGAGACCTACAGCCGGGTCGAATCCTCCAAGGGTGAGCTCGGCTACTTCGTGGTCTCCAATGGCGGCCCTAAACCCTACCGGGTGCATGTGCGTGGGCCATCATCCATGCATGCGGTGCAGGTGCTGGAAAAACTCGCTGTGGGCTCGCGTATCGAGGACGTGGCACAGACCATGTTCTCGCTGGACGCCTGTCCACCGGAGGTCGACCGCTGATGTCCGACATCGACTATAAGGATAAGGGCAGTATCCTCAATCCGCTGAAGAGTCTGCAGTTCTTCGCTCGCAAGCCGGTGACAGAGCCGCTCGAGCCGCGGCCAGCAGCGGAGAACTATCGTGGCTTCCACCTCAACGATCACGAAAAATGCATCGGCTGCAGCTCCTGCCAGAAAGTGTGTGACAACGCCGCCATCACCATGGTCAAGGTGCCGCATCTGCGGGAGGATCCGGTGCAGGGCATCCGCAACCTGCGCCCGGCTATCGACTATGGCCGCTGCTGCTGGTGCGCGCTCTGTGTCGATATTTGTCCCACCGGGGCGATCACTCTCTCCCGGGAGTATGTGCATACCTGCACCCAGGCGCAGATCGACAGCTACTTCGTCCTGCCCGATGAGATCGGCATTCATGGTGAGTTCCATGGTCAAGGTTGGACCAAAACCGCTGACTCCGACCTGCTGGACCTGGGACGCCAGCCGATGGCGGAGCTGGAGCCTGAGCAACGCATCGACAATTTTGACGAGATTGTTGCCGGTTTTACCCTGCAGCAGGCGGTGCTGGAGGCCTCCCGCTGCGTGCAGTGTGGGATGTGCCACGATGCTTGTCCGACCCATATGGATGCGCCGGAGTACATCCGCGCCATCTGGCAGGAGGATCTGGAAGGCGCAGTACGCTGGATTTACCGCTCCAACCCCTTCTCCCACGTCTGTGGTCGGGTCTGCACCCGCCGTTGTGAGAGCGCCTGCTCCATCGGTCGCCGCGGCGACCCGGTGGCGATCCGCTGGCTCAAACGCTACGCCATGGATGCGGTGGGCCATGCGCGCGTCAAGGCGATCGCTGCCGAGGGCAAGGCCGACTACCTGACCGGTCACCGTATCGCTATCATCGGCGCCGGCCCCGCCGGGCTCACCGCCGCCTATGACCTGGCATGCAAGGGGCACGAGGTCACCGTGTTTGAGGCGCGGGAGAAGCCGGGCGGTATGACCCGCTACGGCATCCCGGAGTACCGGCTTCCCTACGATATGCTGGATCGGGACATCGACGTCATCACCTCCCTGGGGGTGAAGATCGAGTGCAACACCCAGGTTGGGGTCGACATCAGCATGCCGCAGCTGCAGCGAGATTACGACGCTGTGGCACTGGCTATCGGCCTGCACCTGGGGCGTTCCACCCGTATTCCAGGCAGCGACCATGCCCAGGTGAAGAAAGCGGTGGAGCTGTTGCGTGCCATCACCGACGAGCAGCCGTTCGAGCTGCCGCGACAGGCGGTGGTGATTGGTGGCGGCAACGTGGCGATGGATATTGCCCGCTCTTTGGCCCGACTGCAGAAGCAGCAGTTTGGCGAGGTGCAGGTGACGGTCACCGCGCTGGAGGATCAGGCCCACTTCCTGGCCGATCCGGTGGAGATCAAGGAGTGCCATGAGGAGGGGATCGAGATTCTCGACGCCCGCGGCCCCCAGGAGTTTGTGGTGGAGGAGGACGAACTGAAGGGGCTGAAAAGCTGGCGGGTGCGCTCCATCTTCGATGAGCAGGGACGCTTCGCCCCCAGTTATGACGAGTCTGACGAACAGCTCCACCCCGGTGAGATGGTGGTCGAGGCGATCGGCCAGATGGCGGATGTCAGTCTGTTGGGTGATGCGCTGACCGAACAGTTGGCGTGGAACCGGGGACGTATCCAGGTGGATAAAAACGGTCGTACCTCAGTGGATGGGTTCTGGGCCGCTGGCGACTGTGTCAACGGACCGGACGTGGTGCACGCGGTGGCGGATGGACACCGAATTGCGGCCAGCATCGACGGCTGGCTGAATTTGAAGGAGAGGGCGGATCATGAGTGAGGGCAACGCCTCCGGTCACGACAGACTGAAGTCACAGAAGAGCCTGGATGAGATCCTGGCTGTCGCCATCGAGTTTGAACGAACGGCACGAGACTTCTATCGCGACCTGATCCCCAAGGTGAGCAAGCAGATTCGCTGGCTGGTTGAGGAGTTGGCGGAGGAGGAGCAGCGCCACTACGATCTCTTCTGTGAGCTGCGCTCCCGACCCGATATCGAGCAGCAGCTTAAGATAAAGATGAAGACGCCGGCCAGTGATCACAGGTTTTCGGATGCCATCCAGCTTCCCGACCTGGGGGCGAAACCGGACGACCAGTCGGTACTCCAGTATGCGCTCGGCCGTGAGCATGCCGCTATGGAGCAATACCGCTCATTGGCTGACAACAGCAACTCCGGCCCAATCAAAGAGCTGTTTGCGTTTCTCGCCAACGAAGAAACCCAGCACAAGAATGAGCTGGAAAAGCTCTATTACGAAGTCGTGCACAGCGGCGGCGTCTAGCCCGTTTATGGCGGGCCAGCAGGAGAACGGGCCCAACTGATCTGGGCCCTAGAAGTTTCTCGCGTTATGCGGCCTCGTGGTAGACGGGCTCTCCCAACTCCTTGAAACTAAACAACTGCATTGCACGTTGGCCGTTGTAGTCCAGAACCCTCAGGTCATCGCTCTCGTGCAGGTTGTGCAGTACGTTCTGGAAATGACCGCCGTAGCGGGCCTCCGCCATCTCGATCGGTACATCAAAGGCGAGGAATTTGCTGATCCCCTTGCCATCCAGTCGCTTCAGCAATGCTGGGTCCTCCAGTGAGGCGTACGAGGTGAGAATCACAATAGGTCCACTTCCGGTGAATAACATGGCAGCTTTCATGGTCGACCTCCTCTTGATAGGCAACGGCTGGTTGCGAACAACTCCCCTATTGGAATTTTAGTCAATCCACCAGCTGGTTGTGTCTCTCTAGAGCATCCTACGGCTGGCTGTCATCCAGCTGATATTGAACCACTATATAGAGAAAGTGTTCAGCGTATGCTTGGCGACTTGCTGAGCCAAATAGTAGGTGAGGTGTGCCGGGGCGATGGAGATTCTATCGATAGCGATTACCCTGTTTCTGATCATGGACCCGTTCGGCAATATCCCGGTGTTTCTGTCGATCCTGGCGCGGGTGACGGAAGAGCGGCGCCGGGTGGTGCTGGCGCGGGAGCTGCTGCTGGCCCTAGTGGTGATCCTGCTGTTTGTCTTTTTTGGCGGGACAGTGATGAGCCTGTTTGGTTTGAGCCGGGCGGCGGTAACCATCGCCAGTGGCGCCATTCTGTTTCTGATCGCCTTGCGGTTGGTGTTTCCTGAGAAGGAGGCGGCAGCGGATGATGAGTTCGAGGACGAACCACTGCTGGTGCCTCTGGCAGTGCCGCTTATCGCCGGTCCTTCGCTGCTGGCGGTATTGCTGGTATTTACCGCCACGGAACCTGACGCCCGTGGCACACTATTAATTGCGGCACTACTCGCCTGGTTGGCGACTTCTACTATTTTGCTGGCCTCGACCTTTCTCTATCGGGTGTTCTCCCGTCAGGGGCTGGAGGCGATTGCGCGACTCATGGGCATGATCCTGATCGCCCTGGCTGTGCAGTTTCTGCTCGACGGGGTCAGTGACTATCTTTCCTGTTGCACTTGATGATGTTCATCAGCGGTTGGTAAGTGTCTGAAATCACAGTTTAAGCGCAAAGGTGGATGAAGTGTGAACCGGGTTCCCCGGGTTCCGACTGCTCGGTCACGATACTTATTCCTGCAGCAGAGTAAGCTTCCTGACAGTGACTAACCGGAGCAACAGGAAACCATGTCAAGCTACTCGTACAACACGTTTTTTGCACTCAGCCTGCTGGCCGCCACCGCACTGACGGGCTGTGGGACCGATAGTGTAACCCTGCAGAGCGTATCCACTTCTAACAGCAGCGTTATCGATACTCAGGCTGTGGACAACAGCTTTGTTGGAGAGTCCGGTGTCAGCACGGTGACGTCCAATCCTGTTGAGATTAGCACCCCGGTGGTGGAGAAAAGTGCGCCTGAGGCCAACCCCGACTTTGTTTCAACGACGAAGAACGCCAATGTGGTGATTCCGGTGCTGGAAAATGACAACTCTCCCGATGCTGAGATTGTCAGGCTCGACATTATCAGCTGGCCGAATGCCGGGGAGCTGGTCGTCGAGGCCAATGGCTCGGTGATCTACAGTCCGCATGCGGGTTTTGAAGGGAGCGATTCCTTCGTCTATCAGATTGAGGACGAGAACGGCGAGATTGCATCGGCGCTGGTTGATATCCGTGTCTCCTGTGACGCACAGGCGGGTGAGTGCAGCTACCCGGTGCGACTCTCCTGGTCGATTGAGAAGAGCGACGACGTCACAGGTTACTATGTCTACCACGGGCTCAACTCCGGCGACTATCCGGATCGCCACTGGGTTCCAAACCTAGAGACCGTGTTCGAGATCGAGCTGGCGGATTTGGGCAGCCACTTCTTTGCGGTGACAGTGGTGGACAAGGATGGCCAGGAGTCGGGCTACTCCAAAGAGGCGATTATCGTTCTTTAGCCGTGAACAGGCTGCTTTCGGGAAAAATAGTCATGCCATCAGGGCTGCAGTAAGCAGCATCATTGTTTCGGTAATCTCAACCAACGCCCCGGCGGTGTCGCCGGTGGTACCGCCGATTCGCCTCAGCATGAGAGTGCGTAGCAGAAAGAATATGCCCGCCATGGTAAACAGCAGCCAAAACCCTGGGATGCCAATAAAGATCGGAACCGCAGCCAGAGTGGAAAGAGTCACGACTAGGCTCACGCGGCGGGGCAAATGGCCTGAGAGCAGGCTTCCAAGGCCGTTTGACCGGACATAGGGCGTAGTGAGGAATAGCAGCACCAGTGCTGTGCGCCCAAGCACGGGAGCCAGCAGCAGGGCTTGCCAGTTTTCGCAGGTGATGAGGTGTTGCAGTGCTGTGAATTTGATCAGCAGAACCAGCACCAGGGTGGCCACCGCCGCCGGGCCGCAATAGGGATCTTTCATGATCGCAAGCGTCCGTTTGGGATCACCCAAGCCGCCGATCCAGGCATCGGCGCTGTCGGCCAATCCATCCAGGTGGAGTGCCCCTGTCAACAATACCCAGAGCGTGAGTGCCAAGGCTGCGGCTACGAATGTGGGCGCTTCATTAAGCCCCAGGACGAGGACGGCAAGCAGCGCGCCGATGACCAGTCCAACCAGCGGATAGTAGAGCAGCGAACGCCCCATCGTCTTGTTATCCGGCGGTTCCTTGAGCCGTACAGGCAGTACGGTGAGAAACTGCAGGGCGACCAGGAAGGGGCGGGGCGGGAACATGTCAGAGCTGTTCGATCTGTTTGGTGGATGGGGTTTCCTGCGCATCAATTGAGGTGCGTAGGGAGTATAAGGCTCCATGTTTGACCTCGATCTCCAGTAGTCTGCCAACCGGACGTTGTTGTACCTGACAGAGCAGCACGCGGATCACGCCGCCGTGGGTGACGACCAGCACACGCTCTCCTGTGTGAGCATGGATGATGCTGTTCCATGCGGTGAGCACACGCGCTTGAAACTGCGTCAGCGGTTCGCCATCGGGCGGTGTGTGTTGCTCCGGATCGGCCCAGAAGCGTACTAGCGCATCCGGGTCTTCCTCCATCAGTTCGGCCGCACTGCGGCCTTCCCAAGCGCCGAAGTGGATCTCGCTCAGGCGCTGCTCGATGGTGAGAGGCAGCGAATGTTGTTGTGCAAACTCTCTGGCGAAACCGGCGCAGCGTTTGAGCGGTGAGCTGATCACTCGATCCCAGTGAGGCTCTCCGTTGGTGGCACTCCTCATCTGATCCCAACCGATATCGGTCAGCGGATCGTCCGTGCTGCCGCGAAACCGGGGACCGCCTTCTGTTTCGCCATGGCGCAGGAGATCGATATGGATGATGCCTTCCATGACGTCAGATCAGAGTTTTTCTGAGACCGCTGCCTCGGCGAATGTGGCCATCTCGTTGTGCAGCGTGCAGGCGAGCCGGATCAGCGGCACTGCGACGGCTGCGCCGCTGCCCTCGCCCAGGCGTATGCCGAGATCCAGCAAGGGGCGAGCATCGAGTGCATCGAGCACGGTTCGATGGCCTGGTTCTGCTGAGGCGTGGGAGAAAAGAAACCAGTCTTCGGCACCAGGGCAGAGCCGTGCAGCTGTGAATGTCGCCACCGAGCTGATGAAGCCATCCACCAGCACCGGCAGGCCCATCTGTGCGCACGCCATATAGCTGCCGGTCAGGGCAGCGATCTCGAAGCCACCAAGCCGACGCAACGCCTCCAATGGTGTACCAAGGTGCTGGCTGTGCCGTTCCAGCGCCTGGTGGATCACCGCGCTCTTGTGCGCCACTCCCTGCGCATTCAGGCCGGTGCCTGGGCCTGCGAGTTGTTCAGGTGGGGCATCGAGCAGGGCGCAGGCCAGCGCCGCCGCGGCGGTGGTGTTGCCGATGCCCATCTCGCCGCCGATGAAGAGCTGGGCGCCAGCGAGCTTGGCGCGTTCGGCCGCCTGTCGCCCCCCATGCATGGCGCGTGCAAGCTGCTGCTCGTCCATGGCCGGCTCTCGACAGAGGTTGGCGGTGCCGGGAGCAAGCGGCAGGTTTAGCACGCCTTCCAGAGGGCCGGGGTCGTTGACCGTACCCAGATTGATCACCTCCAGCTCTGCGCCAAGTTCGCGGGCCAACACGCTGATCGCAGCGCCACCGCGGGCGAAGTTTTTCACCATCTCGGTGGTGACTGCCTGTGGAAAGGCAGAGATGCCTTCAGCCACTACGCCGTGATCGGCGGCAAACACGGCGATATAGAGCTGCTCCACACTGGGTCGCTTGCTGCCTTGCAGCGCTGCCAGGCGGATCGCGGTCTGCTCGAGTAGCCCCAGGGCGCCAGGGGGCTTGGTGAGAACTGCCTGACGTGCCTCGGCTGCCTGCCGGGCTGTGTCGTCCGGGGTGGCGGCTGGTGCCTGCAACCATTCGGTGGTCGTGTTCAAAGTGGACCTCCCTTTAATATGTGAGGCAGGCCAGCGACCGTTAGGATCACCTGGTCGCAAGCCTGTGCGAGCTCCTGATGCAGCCGGCCGGCTTCATCGCAGTAGCGGCGGCTGAGTTCACCCAGCGGCATCACACCCATATTGGTTTCATTGCTGACCAGAATGATCTGGCTCTGCAGCGTCGGCAGCACCGCCAGCAGAGCCGCACGCTCACGCTCGAACAGGCTTGAGTCCTCTGCCATCAGCAGGTTGGTGAGCCAGAGTGTCAGGCAGTCAACCAGCAGGCAGTGTCCAGCAAGCGCGTGTGTGTTCAGCACAGCGGCGAGTTGGATCGGTTCCTCGATCAGCTGCCAATGCGCTGGCCGGTGACGGCGATGTGCGGCAATGCGTGCGCGCATCTCCTCGTCCTGCGCCGTTGCGGTTGCGATGTAGCTGACTGGCTGTTGACTATCACGTGCGAGGCGTTCGGCCAGCCGGCTCTTGCCGGAGCGGACGCCACCGAGGATCAGGGTCTTGGCGTTCATCATGTCGATACCGCCTTCAGTTCAAGCAATGACAGTAGCCGGGCGGTATCCAAGTGTTGTTCCACCGCATCGGCCAGCCGCTCAATGGCTGCCTCACGCAGTGCCAGGTAATCCTCTGGTTGTGCATCGCTCAGTCCGGCCCAACCGAGCAGCGCGGTACAGGCGGAGGGCGATTCGAACAGGCCGTGCAGGTAGCTGCCGAGGATCAGCCCATCGTCGCTGATCGCCCCATCCGGACCCTGGCTGAGCTGCAGCGCCGGTCGGTCAAGAGCCGGGCCGCGGGTGACGCCGGCATGGATCTCGTAGCCGCTTATCTCTGCCTCAGTCGCTCCCGGCATCCTGCCCCCCGTGACACTTGTGCATCCCTGCGCGTCGTTGATGGCGAGTCTGCCGCGCACATTGCGTAGCTGTTTTTCCGGCTCCAGTGTTGTCTCCAGATTGAGTAAGCCCAAGCCGTCGCTGCTGCCTGGATCACCTTCGAGACCTGCTGGGTCGTGTATCGCTCTGCCCAACATCTGAAAGCCGCCGCAGATACCGATCAGTCTGCCGCCATAACGCAGATGACGCTGGATTGCCGCTTCCCAGCCTTGCTCGCGCAACCAGGCGAGATCCTGGCACACGCTCTTGGAGCCCGGCAGGATGATCAGATCGGCGGCGGGAATGGCTGCGTTTGGCGCGACAAATTGCAGATCCACCTGCGGATGCAGGCGTAGTGGATCGAAATCGGTATGGTTGCTGATACGTGGTAGGGCAGGGACGATGATGCGGATGCACGGTGTGTCTGATTGCGAGGCTGGGCTGGGTTCACGCGGCAGCGCATCCTCTGCCTCCAGGTGCAGGCCATGTAACCAGGGCAGCACACCGATCACTGGTTTGCCGGTGTGGTGTTCGAGCCACTCCAGTCCGGATTGCAGCAGCCGAATGTCGCCACGAAAGCGGTTGATGACAAAGCCCTTGACCCGCGCCTGTTCGCTTTCATTCAACAGGGCGAGGGTGCCGACCAGATGGGCGAACACGCCGCCGCGGTCGATATCGGCGACCAGAATCACTGGGCAGTCCACCGCCTCGGCAAAACCCATGTTGGCGATGTCGTTTGCCCGCAGATTGATCTCCGCCGGTGAGCCAGCGCCTTCGACGATGATTGTGTCAAAGGCATCGCTGAGGCGGTTGTGCGATTCGAGCACCGCGGCGCGGGCGGTGCGTTTGTAGTCGTGGTAGGCGCGGGCATCCATGGTGTCGACCGCATGGCCATGAATGATGACCTGGGCCCCGACATCGGTATTGGGCTTGAGCAGCACCGGATTCATGTCGGTGTGTGGTTGCAGGCCGCAGGCCAGTGCCTGCGCTGCCTGGGCGCGGCCGATCTCGCCACCATCTGCTGTCACGGCACTGTTCAGTGCCATGTTCTGCGGCTTGAAGGGTGCGACGCGCACACCCTGCCGGAGCAGCCAGCGGCACAGGGCCGTTACCAGCAGGCTCTTGCCGGCATCGGAGGTGGTGCCCTGGATCATCAGCGTGCGGGCGCTCATCTGCTGGCCTCGGCGAGATCAACCACTGTCAGCCTGGCCAATGCCGCGTCCAGTCGCGGCTACTGCGCTTCGGTCTGCCTGGCAGTGAAGCGCAGAGAGGCACTAATTTTGTGGGAGCCATGGATAGCGGGAGCGAACTCACAGATCGATCCCCTTTTGCGCCCGCACGCCGGCACGGAAGGCGTGTTTGATGTCGCGCAGTTCGGTCACGGTGTCGGCTGCGTCACACAGCGCCTGAGGTGCGCCGCGGCCGGTAATGACCACGTGCTGCATCGGTGGGCGGGCTTTGAGGTCGGCCAGCACGGTATCGATCTCCAGCCAGCCATACTTGAGGGGATAAGTGAGCTCATCGAGTACGATCAGGCCCAGAGATGGATCGCGCAACATCTCCCGTACCACGGCCCAGCCGCGTTGCGCGGTCTTGATGTCGCGGGTGAGGTTCTGCGTCTCCCAGGTGAAGCCTTCACCGAGCAGATGCCAGACCACGCCGGGTTGGCGCTGGAAGAAGGCTTCTTCTCCAGTGTCCGAGCGACCCTTGATGAACTGCGCCACACCGACTTTCATGCCATGCCCCAGGGCGCGGGCCAGCATGCCGAAGGCCGAACTGGACTTGCCCTTGCCGTTACCGGTAAGCACTAGCAACAGGCCCTGGTCCCGGTCCGCGCGGGTGATGGCGGCATCCACCGCCGCCTTCTTGCGCTGCATGCGGCCGCGGTGGCGCTGCTCCGGCTGATCGCTGCTCACGGCTTCGCTCCCGCAGTCATCAAAGCGGTCAGGACGGGGCAGGGCAGTCGCTGATGGCGTGTGGAGGGGCTAAGCACGGTTTTCTCCTCTGCGATGGATCAGGGTTGGTAACGCAAGGTCAGGTAGAAACTGCGCCCAGGCTGTTTGTAGAAAGCAGCGGTCTCGTACTCTTTGTCGAGCAGGTTCTCGAGGCGCGCCTGTAGCCGCCACTCTCGGGCGAGGTTGTATTCGGCGCGCAAATCGACTGTGGCATAGCCGCCGAGTTTACGGCTGTTGGCCAGGTCATCATAGCGTTTGCCTTCTGCCAGCAGCGTTGCGCCGAGCGCGTAGTTACCAAACTGGCGATCCGCATCGAAGCGCAGGGATTGTTTGGCACGCCGCGGCAGCAGCTTGCCGTTGTTGGTGCCGCTTGAGCGGTTCTCTGGCTCGAGCAGGGTGAGATTGGTGTCGAGGTTCCAGCCCCCGATCTGGGTGCTGACGATCGCTTCAAGGCCGCGGATGCGTGCCTGGTCGATGTTGGCGGGGACGAAGGTGGTTGGGTCGAAGGCGATTAGATCGTCGATGCGGGTTTCATAGGCGTTGAGCGACCAGTGCCCCCAGCTGACCGAGCCACTCAGGCCAAGCTCGAAACTGCGCGACTCTTCGGGCCGCAGGTCGGCATTACCGAAGCCGGGAAAGTAGAGCTCATTGAAGGTCGGCGCCTTAAAAGCAGTGCCGTAAGAGGCGGTGAGCCGCAGGCTGTTAGCCAATGCGTAACCCCAGGCTGCCCCGCCAGTCGTGCGCTGGCCAAACTGCTCGTTGTCGTCACGGCGCAGGGAGAGTTGCAGGTCGTGGGCGGAAAATGTGCCCTGGTACTGGGTGAACAGCCCCTTGTTGTCGCGGGAGCTGACCACATAGGCGGTGTTGCTATCGACCTTGTCGCTCTGGTAGTCGATACCCAGGGTGAGCAGATGATCATCCGCGATGTAGAGATCGTTCTGCAAGGAAGCAGTATCGCGCTCGGTATCGAAGCGGGTCACAAAGGTGCCGTCCTTGAAGTTGTCGGACTCATCCCGGCTGCGGCCCGCTGCCAGCGTGAGCTGCCAGATCTCTATCGGCGAGAAACGGATCGTCCCGCCGATGACCTGCTGGATAGATTCTGATTCATTGACAAAGTCCCCATCGAATTCGGTGTTGCTGCTGGCACGCAGCGCGTGGGCATCAACCTCAATGTCGTTTTCAAACCGGTAGCCCGCGCGCAGGGAACTGGACAGGTTCTGGTGACCGTCCTTGTCGGGCTCGGTGGTAAAACACCCGGCACCGTCCGGGAACGGTTTGCCGGTGCAGGCGTTGAAGCCCTCGGTGTCGATGCCACTTGCGTTGAGGTTGAACCAACCGCGTTCGCCGCCCCCTGAAATCCCTGCCGAGGCGGTATAGGTGCTGTAGCTGCCGCCACCGATGCTGAAAAATGGCGTGAGCGCGCCGCCGCCTTTGCGGGTGAAGATCTGGATCACACCGCCGATGGCCTCGGAGCCGTAGAGGCTGGAGCGTGGACCGCGTACGATCTCGATGCGTTCGATCTGCTCGATGGGAATCTGCTCAAAGGCGGTGGTGCCGAGGGTCGCAGAACCCATTTTGACACCGTCGATGAGCACCAGCACGTGGTCGGATTCGGTGCCGCGGAGGTGTATCGAGGTGGCTTTACCGGGGCCGCCGTTGTTGCTGATGCTAACGCCCGGTACGCCGCGCAACAGGTCCTGGATGGATTGCGCCTGCTGGCGCTCGATATCATGGCGCGTGATGACGGTTACCGAGGCGAGGCTTTCGTCTACCGTCTGCGCGGTGCGGCTTGCGGTGACGATGACGGGATCGAGCTCGACGGTAAAAGCAGAGTGGGAGCTCAGCAGCAGTGCCGCTGCAGACAGATAGTGTCTCTTCATTTTTAATTCCCTCCGGCGCGCTCACCCGCGCGCGAATCGGTGATGCACAGACATAAGCGGAGGAGGAGAATCTGACGCGAGCAGAGGCATGGCGCGAAACGCGCGCAGCTATAATGGCTCGTTAGTCGCCGCATCGCCCTCCGCAATGCCAACCTTGGGGAGCCTCTGAATGAATCTGGACGGCAGCCTTGCGGTCCATGGTCCGTTTAGAGGTTCCTTGGGCTCCAGGCCGGTCTCCGGGCTTGCGAGTGGTCTTGCAGACCTGGCGGATCGCCTTCCCACGTCGAAACGCAGTGGCTGTATGATCCGCCGCAACTCGCCTACCGTTGCGGGGGCAGCGCCGGAATTGTTCTGATTTTCACCAGTACGTACCGGCTTCCCGTTTCATCCCTTGGGGGTGGATACCCTTGGGACACCTGAAGCAGAGCCGCAGGAAAATATAGCAACATAGATGACGCGTCAAGAAACAAAGCAATACTGCAAATGCTGTATTCAGCCTCTCCCAAGCTTGCCGTTGTGTCCTGCACGGAGTTGAGCGGGCGTAATGGTCTCGACAGTCTGGCCCTATTTGGCTTCAACTTGGAGCGTTTTGGGAAGAGAGAGGCCGTTTGCTGTGAATGACAGAAGGGGCGGGTGGTGTGACGAGAGAGTTGTCAGGTGATTGGGTAGGAGCCGGGGCAGTGCTGGTATGGCGTGGTTCAGATTGAGCTGAGGCCCACCCTGGCGCGATTCTGCACCAGGGTGGGGCGATCAAGCTGAGACCACCCCTTTGATCAGGCCGACAAGTTCATCACGGTAACCCATCTGATAGATCACCAGCAACGATACGAAGAGCAGAAATAGCATCGTGGTGGCGGTGAAGAAGCCGCTTACCTCGAGCTTGCGCTTGACCGCCAGTTTTCGCGTCCAGACTCGAGTGACCTGGCCCAGTACTGGTACCTCGGTGCCACGGCGCAGCCCCATCACATCGTAGTAGACTGGGCGCAGCTGACCCATGATGAAGGCCAGACCACCGCCTAGCCCAAGAGCTAGCACCAGGATGCCTATGCTGAAGGCGATGCGTTTGGGGCCGACCGGAACCAGCGGCACCTTGGGGGGCTCCACGATACGGAATTTGACGCTGTCGCCGGCAACATCGGCCTGTACCGACATGCGAGCAGACTCCAGACGCTGCACCAGCTCCTCGTAGTTTTTCTTGTTGATGTGGTAGTCGCGGTCGAGCCTTTTCAGTTCAGCCTCAACCTTGGGCAGGAAAGCGAGTTTCTCTTTCAGCGCCTTGATGCGCTTTTCGTACTCTTTGACACGTACGCGGGTCGATGTCAGCTCCACTTCGGCCTGGCGATAGGCCAGTTTCAGCTGCTCCACCGCGGTATCTGCCGCCAACGTGCTGCTCCCATCGCCTGAGGAGATGACCACATCCTCGGCCACTTTCAGCTGCTTGATGGTGTCCCGCAGTTCGCGCACGTTGGGATGCGCTTCCGTATACTTCAGCAGCAGTTCATCGAGCTTGGACTCCATTCGCTGGATGCGTTGCGCATTGGGGGAGCCGAGTATCACCCCGCCTGCCGCCTGCTTGGCCTCGGCCTCTTTTTCAGCGGCCTGATACTGCCGTTTCAATTCGTTACGTTTGATGGTGGCCTCTTTCAGCTCGAGTTGCAGATCCTCAAGCTGCGCCTGGGTGCGCTGCAGACGGTTGAAAGCGTCGCCGCTCTGTGAGGGCAGGGTGTCTAGATTGCGGCGCTTGAATTCGGTAAGTCGGCTCTCCGCTTCCACCAGGCGCTTTTCATACTCTTGGATCTGTTTTTCCAGGAAGCGCTGTGCGCTATCCGACTCGATACGGGTATCGCCGAGGGCGGACTCAACAAAGATGTTGAGCAGAGTCTCCACCACTTTTTTGGCCACATAGGGGTCTTTATAGGTGTAGGCGATGGTGTAGAAGTCCTGGCGGCGCTCATGGCCGATGGCGATCTTCTCCTGCAGCTGCTTGATCAGAATCTCGCGCTCTTCCAGGTTTTTTACCGAGTGGTCCAGGTCGCTCTCGCGCAGCACTTTTTCTAGATTCTTGCGGCTCAGCAGGGTGCGGGTCATCAGGTTGAGGCGCTGATTTAGGTCGGTCTGCACCGCGATGCCCTTCAATAGGGGGCGTAGCAGATTTTCGGTATCGACAAAGACCTTGGCGCTCGATTCGTACTGGTCGTTCATTGCAAATACCCAGGACCAGCCACCCACGGCAATGGTCCAGGCAACCACCATGGCGTACCAGCGGTATCTCCAGGCCGATCGGATTTGATTGCTTATCTCAAATATCGCGTCTTTCATCGTTTAACTGTCTGAAAAATAAATTATCGCGCTGTTTCCGGCGCCTGGTGTTGATTCTGAATAATACCAACCCGAACCATGCTCTTGCGCGCGCGGGGGGTTAGTGTTGATCCCTGACTCTGAGCTAGAGGCCGCTGCCTTTATCTTGGCTGAGGGCCCCTCCAGAGCAGATCCACGGTATTTTCATGTCCAGGCAGGAGTCTATAGCAAAAACCGGGCAAGTTGTCGCTAGAATGCGCTGAAGTGCTGATCAGGTCTCTCTCCCCAGTGGCCCAGGATCCGTTGTGCGGGCAATCATACTGCTGAACCCTGGCTGATACCATTTCCTGCGTCTCTCCGGCAGTTCCAGTGGTGCCGGTCGCCCCAGTCAGACTGGCATTTCGATGAGGGATACAGGCGTTCCTTAGGTGGGGCTGCTCTGATAGAATCGCCGGTTCGCTTTGAACGACACGATAAAAGATCAATGCCTCTCAATACCACAGAAGAAATTATCGAAGATCTGCGCTTGGGCAAGATGGTCATCATCATGGATGACGAGGACCGGGAGAACGAAGGCGACCTGGTAATGGCCGCGGAGAGCGTCACCCCCGAGGCGATCAACTTCATGGCCCGCTACGGCCGCGGCCTGATCTGCCTGACCCTCACCAAAGAGCGCTGCAGTCAGCTGCGCCTGCCCCTGATGGTGCCGACCGATGATGAGCTCTCGGCCACCAACTTCACGCTCTCGATCGAGGCGGCGGAGGGCGTGACCACCGGCATCTCGGCGGCCGATCGGGCCACCACGGTGCTGGCGGCGGTGGCTCCTGGTGCTGAGCCGCGCGATCTGGTCCAGCCCGGCCATATCTTTCCGCTGATGGCCCAACCCGGCGGTGTGCTGGTGCGTGCCGGTCACACCGAGGCAGGATGCGATCTGGCGCGGCTGGCCGGCTTCTCGCCCGCTTCGGTGATCGTCGAGATCCTCAATGAGGACGGTACCATGGCGCGCCGTCCCGATCTGGAACGGTTCGCCACCGAACATGGCCTGAAGATCGGCACCATCGCTGATCTGATCCACTACCGGGTGCGCAACGAGCATACCGTGGAGCGGGTCAGCGAGTGCCACCTGCCCACTGAGCATGGTGAGTTCCGCCTCGCCGCCTACCAGGATGTGGTCGACAATGAGATCCACCTGGCGTTGATCAAGGGCCAGCCCACGCCGGATCGACCGGTGCTGGTGCGGGTGCACATGCAGAACAGCCTGTGTGATCTCTTCTCCGCCGAGGGGGGCGACTGCGGTTGGCCCCTGGCTAACGCCATGAAGCAGGTCAGCGAGGCGGGCGAAGGGGTGATCGTGGTGCTGCGCAATCACGATACACCGCGTGAGATCGTGCAGCGCATGATGGATCGTCAGGTGCAGGGCGGCGCAGAAACGGGCTACGTGAAGAGCGACAACAGCAAAGAGCTACGCACCTACGGCGTCGGTGCGCAGATCTTGTCGGATCTGGGAGTGCGCAGGATGCGGGTGCTGAGTGCGCCAAAGAGTATTCACGGTCTCTCCGGTTTCGATATGGAAGTGGTGGAGTATGTCGAGTGCGAATAGCCCTTGGCATCCGACTTCCCAGAAGATTTAACTGATCAGGATCCAGAATAGATGGCTATCAATACAATCGAAGGTTCACTGGTGGTGGAGAACGCGCGCTTCTGTGTGGTGGCGGCGCGGTTTAACAGTTTTGTGGTCGAAAGCCTGGTGGACGGCGCGATCGATACCCTCAAGCGCCACGGCGCCAAGGAGGAGGAGATCACCCTGGTTCGCCTGCCAGGCGCCTTCGAGATGCCGGTGCTGCTGGAGAAGCTGGCGCAGAAGGGTGAATATGACGCGATCATCGCTCTCGGCGCGGTGATCCGCGGCGGCACCCCGCACTTCGACTATGTGGCAGGGGAGTGCGTTAAGGGCATGTCCCAGGTGAGCCTGAAGCACGGCGTGCCGATCGCCTTTGGCGTGCTGACTGTCGACACCATCGAGCAGGCGATCGAGCGGGCCGGCACCAAGGCGGGTAACAAGGGCGCGGAAGCGACCCTCTCCGCGATTGAGATGGTCAATCTGCTGCGCCAGATCTGATGAGCAAAAAACGCAGTCAGGCGCGCCGTCATGCGGTGCAGGCGATCTATCAGTGGCAGATGGCCGGACAGGATTTGGCAGCAATCTACGAGCAGTTCCTTGGCGAGCAGGATCTCAGCCAGTTTGAGGTGCCCTATTTCAAGGACCTGCTACACGGCGTGCCGAATAATCTGCAGGAGCTGGATGGGCTGCTCAAGCCGGCGCTGGATCGCGCCATCGAGAGCGTCGATCCGGTCGAGCGGGCGGTGCTGCGGCTCGGCGTCTATGAGTTGAAACACCACATGGAGGTGCCCTACCGAGTGGTGATCAACGAGGCGGTGGAGTTGGCCAAGGTATTCGGTGCCGAGAAGGGCCACCGCTTTGTCAACGGCGTGCTCGACCGGGTGGCGAAGTCGGTGCGTGCTGCGGAGATACGCGGCTGAGCTCAGTTGCTCTTCGGGTCGTTGGCCGGACGACGCCAGCGGCCCGCTTTCAGGACAAAGGTCAGCAGGGTCAGGATGGCCCCATTCACCCTATATTCTCATGGCGCTCTCTGAATTCGACCTGATACGACGTTACTTCAGCGATCTGACCCCGCTCCGTGATGATGTGGCGCTCGGTATCGGTGATGACTGTGCGTTGTTGGATGTGCCTGAGGGGATGGAGCTGGCAGTCAGCATCGATACCCTGGTGGCCGGGGTCCACTTCCTGGCGGATGTCGAACCGGAGACGCTTGGGCACAAGGCACTGGCAGTCAACCTGAGTGATCTGGCGGCGATGGGGGCCGAGCCCGCCTGGGTGACCCTGGCGCTGGCCCTGCCTGAGGTGAATGAGGTCTGGCTGGAGGCGTTCAGCCGCGGCTTTGCGGCGCTGGCGAGTCGTGCTGGGGTGAGCCTAGTGGGTGGCGACACCACCCGTGGACCGCTGACGCTGACCCTGCAGGTCCACGGTTTTGTGCCCCGCGGCAGCGCGCTGCGGCGCGACGGCGCGCAGCCGGGGGACCGAATCTGTGTCAGCGGCAGGCTCGGCGATGCGGCACTCGGCCTGCGCCTGTTACAGGGAGAGGCCAATCTTTCCGAACCTGAGCGCAGTCAGTTGATCGACCGTCTGCAACGCCCGCAGCCACGGCTTGCATTGGGGCAGGCGCTGCGCGGCCTGGCGAGCGCGGCCATCGACATCTCCGACGGGCTGCTGGCCGATCTGGGGCATATCCTGCAAGCCAGCGGTGTGGGTGCCCGGTTGCAGCTGGCGCGCCTGCCCCTCAGCGATGCGGTGCGTCGCACGGCTGACTGGGACCTGCCGCTCGCCGGCGGCGACGACTACGAACTCTGTTTCACCCTGCCGCCCGCCGAACTCTCCCGCCTGTGGCCGCTCAGCGAGCAACTGGGGCTTGCTGTCAGCGAGATCGGTGAGATCACCGCCGCGCCGGGGCTGGTCTGTGAGCAGGCTGATGCTACTATTTGGAGACCATCAGCCAAGGGCTACGACCACTTTGCATCCCATGAGTGAAGCCAACAGACCTGCCCGGCCCGATCTGCGTCGCCCGCACCACCTGATCGCCTTTGGTTTTGGTTCCGGGCTGGCGCCATTTGCGCCGGGCACCTTCGGCACCCTGCTGGCGATCCCGATCTATCTGCTGCTGCAGTCGCAGCCGTTGCCCGCCTATCTGACTATCCTGCTGGGCCTGTTTCTGATCGGCATCCCGATCTGCGGCAGAACCTCTGACGATCTGGGAGTACATGACCACGGCGGCATCGTTTGGGACGAGGTCGTCGGCTATCTGGTGACCATGAGCCTCGCTCCACCCGGCTGGCTGTGGCTGGTGCTCGGTTTTCTGCTGTTTCGCCTGTTCGATATCCTCAAGCCCTGGCCGATCCGCTGGATCGACCGGCGGGTGAGCGGTGGGTTCGGCATCATGTTTGACGATCTGCTGGCGGGATTGTTTGCTCTGGTGGTGATGCAGGCCATTGAGCTGACAGGAGTGATCCAATGACGTGCTCTGTGCCCTACAGGGCTCTGCTCTGCTGTCTGCTGTGGTTGGTGCCGCACGCAATGGCACTGGCAGTGGAGCGGTTGGTGGTGGAGGCGCTCTTCGCCAACAAGGTGATGGTCTCCATCGATGGCAAGCGGCGCATGCTAAAGCCCGGCAAGGCCTCTCCCGAAGGCGTGTTGCTGATCTCCTCCGACAGCCGCCAGGCGCTGATCGAGGTGGATGGCAAGCGCGACACCTACAACCTTGGCCGGCATGTCTCCAGCAGCTATTCCGAGCCAGAGCGTCAGAGTGCCAAGGTCTGGCGGGATGAGACCGGCTCTTTCACCATCTTGGGCAGTATCAACGGCCGCACGGTGCAGTTTCTGCTGGATACCGGTGCCACGGCGGTGGCGATGAGTGGGGTCGAGGCGCGCCGTCTGGGCATCGCCTACAAGCGCAAGGGAACGCCGATTGCGGTGGGCACTGCCTCGGGCATGGCGCGCGCCTATGAGGTGACGCTAAGAGAGGTGCGGGTGGGGGCGATTACCCGGCGCGGGGTGCGCGGCTTTATAATTGAAGGCAACAGTCCCACCCAGGTGTTGTTGGGGATGAGCTTCCTGAGCCAGCTCACGATGCAGGATAAGGGCGCCTACCTGCTGCTGGAGAGCAGGTTCTGAGCTTTTATCAATCCACCTGACCTAGTGATCTCGGTCGGGATAAATCCCGACCTGCACGATCTATTTGATGGCCGGCGCTGCCGCCTCAGCTAACCGGGTCTTTCAGCTTGTCCCGCTCAATCAGCGCGTAGGCGCTGTGATTGTGGATCGACTCGAAGTTTTCCGATTCCACCACATAGGCGCTGATGCGCGTTTCGTTGTTCATACGTACCGCCACGTCACGCACCATGTCCTCGACAAACTTCGGGTTGTCGTAGGCGCGCTCGGTGACATGCTTCTCGTCGGGACGCTTGAGCAGGCCAAACAGCTCGCAGGAGGCCTCCTGCTCGACTATCTCGATGATCTCCTCGATCCAGATGAAGCCGGCGGTGCGCGCCTGGATGGTGACGTGGGAGCGCTGGTTGTGGGCGCCGCGCTCGGAGATCTTCTTCGAACAGGGGCAGAGGCTGGTTACTGGCACCACCACCTTGATGTCGATCTCCGGCTTGCCGCTGTGGATCTCGCCGATCAGGGTGACATCATAGTCGAGCAGACTCTGCACCTTGGATATCGGCGCAGTTTTGTTGATGAAGAAGGGGAAGTTCATCTCGATGTGGCCCGACTCCGCCTCCAGCCGCTCTGCCATCTCCGTCAGCATATCTTTGAACGACTCCACCGTGATCTCGTAGTCGTGGCTGTTGAGGATCTCCACGAAGCGCGACATGTGGGTGCCCTTAAAATTGTGGGGCAGGTCAACATACATGTTGAAGTTGGCGATGGTGTGCTGCTCGCCCTCGCTGCGGTCCTTGATACGCACCGGATGGCGGATGTCCTTGATGCCCACCTTGTTGATGGCGATCTGGCGGGTGTCGGCGCTGCTCTGAACGTCGGCGATTTGAGACGAAGCGGTGCTAATATTTTCAGCCATGTAAGAGATCCTGCCAGGCGACGGGCGTGGGCGTTGTAATCGGGCAAAGATGATGCGCCTGCATCATCGTCCAGTGGACGGTCAGCAACAACCGATGAAACCTCGGGTTATTTCGGCACAGGGCCGCTCGGTGCGTGTCAGCGCGAAAACGCGCGATTATCCCAACGGATGCCCGCCGGCGCAAGTAGGAGCGCCTCACTCATCCACCGGCGCCAGCATCTCCCAACCCGCCAAGCTCTCCTGGCAGCTGTGGTTCAGTAATCCCGTCCGATGATGTAGTCGGCGAGCCAGCGCAGCGGGTCGGCCTTGCTGTCGAAGCCTGTGAGGGAGCGGTGGGCGTCGGCCTGCAGTTCGGCGGCCTTTTCACGGGCGCCGTTGAGGCCGAGTAGGGCGGGGTAGGTGGGTTTATCCTGGGCTTGGTCCTTGCCCTGAGTCTTGCCGAGGGTTTCGGTGTCGCCCTCCACGTCGAGGATGTCGTCGCGAATCTGGAAGGCGAGGCCGACGCATTTGGCGTAGTGGTCGAGCTGGTGTGCCTGTTCCGGCTCTAGGCGGGGTGCTAGCAGGCTGGCCGTATTGACGCTGGCGCGGATCAGCGCGCCGGTCTTGTGGATGTGCAGGTTCTCCAGCTCCGCCAGAGAGAGTTCCTGGCCGACTGCGTTGAGGTCAAGGGCCTGGCCACCGCACATGCCGCGGGAGCCGCTGGCGCGGCTCAGGGTCTCGATCATCTCCAGGCGGGTCTCGGCACTGGCGTGCAAGTTGCCGCTGGTGCAGATGATCTGGAACGCCTGGGTCTGCAGCGCATCGCCGACCAGGATCGCGGTGGCCTCGTCGTAGGCCTTATGGCAGGTGGGGCGGCCTCGGCGCAGCTCGTCGTCGTCCATTGCCGGCAGGTCGTCGTGTACCAGCGAGTAGGCGTGGATCATTTCTACTGCGCAGGCGGCGGTGTCGAGCTGGTTGATCTCTACGCCGAGTGCCTGACCGGTGGCGTAGGTGAGAATCGGGCGGATGCGTTTGCCGCCGCCAAGCACTGCGTAGCGCATCGCCTGATGGAGGCGAGCGGGGGATGTGCTCTCGGCAGGCAGGCTCTTATCCAGCGCATGTTCTACCCGATTTTGGCAGAACAGCATGAACTCCCTCAAGGCGGTGTTACTGCTCACGTTCGAAAGGCTCCGTTGCGCCGCCCTCGTTGCTGAGGATTCTGACCTTCTGCTCTGCATCATCGAGGGCCTTTTGGCAGTTGCGGGTCAGCTCCACGCCCCGCTCGAAGGTCTTTAGCGACTCCTCCAGCGGCAGCTCGCCACTCTCCAGGGTCTCGACCAGGGATTCGAGTTCGGCAAGCGCCTCTTCGAAGGGGGGGGTCTTTTTTCTTCTCGGCACAGCTGTTTACTAGTAGTTGGGGTGGCGTAAAGCTACCCCAGGCGGTTTGTGCCGGTCAATGGGGTCTGCTCGCATGAGCAGAGTGGGATGTGTAGAATTCTGGTCAGGTTTCTGTAAACGATAAGGTTTATTAAACAGTTGAATTGTCTCCATGAGTGCTAGCTACGACGCCTCGGCGATTGAGGTCCTGAGTGGCCTGGATCCGGTCCGCAAACGACCGGGCATGTATACCGACACCAGCCGCCCCAACCATCTGGCGCAGGAGGTGATCGACAACAGCGTGGATGAGGCAGTCGCCGGCTACGCCAGCAGCATCGAGGTCAGCCTGTTCAAGGATGGTTCGCTGCAGGTAATCGATGACGGCCGTGGCATGCCGGTGGATATCCACCCCAAGCAGGGGTTGCCCGGGGTCGAGGTGATCCTCACCAAGCTGCATGCCGGCGGCAAGTTTTCCAACAAGAGTTACCGCTTCTCCGGCGGGCTGCATGGTGTCGGCGTGTCGGTGGTGAATGCGCTCTCCAAGCACCTGGAGGTGTGGGTGCGGCGTGGCGGCCAAGAATACAACATCGCCTTTGCTGGCGGCAACAAGGTGTCGGAGTTGGAGGCGATCGGCAAAGTCGGGCGCAACAATACCGGCACCCGGGTGCGCTTCTGGCCCGACCCCAGCTACTTCGATAGCGCTAAGTTTTCGCTGCGTCGGCTGCGTCATGTGTTGCGCGCCAAGGCGGTGCTCTGCCCGGGGCTGAAGGTCAGCTTCTTCGATGAGTCGTCGGGCGAGCGCGATGAGTGGTTCTACGAGGATGGTCTGAGAGACTACCTGCTCGATGCGCTGCGTGGCGCTGAATGGCTGCCCCAGGAGGCGTTTGTCGGGCAGATGGAGGGGAATCGTGAGGCGGTTTCCTGGGCGGTTGTCTGGCTGCAAGAGAGCGGTGGTGTTGAGGTGGTCACCGAGAGCTATGTCAACCTGATCCCCACCACTCTCGGTGGTACCCACGTCAACGGCCTGCGCAGCGGTCTGACCGATGCGGTGCGCGAGTTCTGCGAGTTCCGCAACCTGCTGCCGCGGGGTGTCAAACTGACCCCCGACGACGTCTGGAGCCGGGTCAGTTACGTGCTCTCGGCCAAGCTGGACGATCCACAGTTCTCCGGCCAGACCAAGGAGCGCCTCTCCTCGCGGGAGTGTGCAGCGTTTGTCTCCGGGGTGGTGAAGGACACCTTCAGTCTCTGGCTCAACCAGCATACCGATGTCGCTGAACGCATCGCGGAGATGGCGATCGACGCCGCCCAGTCGCGGATGCGCGCCGGGCGCAAAGTAAAGCGCAAGAAGGTCACCCAGGGGCCGGCGCTGCCGGGCAAGCTGGCCGACTGCAGTGCGGTCGATCCGAGTCGCACTGAGCTGTTTCTGGTGGAGGGTGACTCTGCCGGCGGCTCGGCAAAGCAGGCGCGGGATCGGGAGTTCCAGGCGATCATGCCGCTGCGCGGCAAGATCCTCAACACCTGGGAGGTCGACTCCGCCGAGGTGCTCGCCTCCCAGGAGGTGCACGATATCTCGGTGGCAGTCGGCGTTGAGCCGGGCAGCGATGATCTCTCTAAGCTGCGCTTTGGCAAGATCTGCATCCTCGCCGATGCGGACTCCGATGGCCTGCACATCGCCACCCTGCTGTGCGCCCTGTTTCTGCGCCACTTCAGGAAACTTGTGCTACAGGGTCATGTCTATGTGGCAATGCCTCCGCTCTACCGTATCGATGTCGGTAAGCAGGTCTTCTATGCTTTGGATGACAGTGAGAAGCAGGGTGTGCTTGACCGGATCGAGGCGGAGAAAATCCGCGGTAAGGTCAATGTACAGAGATTCAAGGGACTGGGTGAGATGAATCCCCCGCAGTTGCGGGAGACAACTATCCATCCGGATACGCGACGGCTTGTCCAGCTCACCATCGAGGCGGGTGACGACAGTAGCCGTGTGATGGATATGATGCTGGCGAAGAAGCGGGCCGCAGACCGCAAGCGCTGGCTGCAGGAGAAGGGGGATCTGGCAGAGCTTTAGAAAAAATAAGATCGGGAGATGGGAGATGCGAAATAACTATAAAAAGTGGTGGTTGATGTTGAGTGTGTCGATAGTGACGGGAGGGGCAATGGCTGAAACTGCCCCGGTTGCTCGTCAGGACTCTTCGGCGCTTGGTGAACTGCCGCGGTTGGCTCAGGAAACGAAAAAACTGCTGGATGGAGCAGACTTGCGACTGCTGCAAAAATCGGCTGCCAGGATGAAAAAGATGGCGCCGCGGCTGCGCATCCAGTTGAGGGGGTTGCACGGACTTGAAGCCAGAAAATTCGACAGTTCCGGCCTCGAGCGCCAGATGAGCAAGGCGCAGCAGGTCCTCGGGCAGCTGCTTGATCTTTACCTGAAGGAGCCGGTCAATCCGCTGCGCTCCCATCTGCTGGTCGATAACCTTCGGCGGCAGTATCAGCGTTTTACCAGGGAGCTAAAGACGCTCGAAGCCTGGGTGGATGACCAGCACTACAAGGTGGTTGATCAGGATGAGGCGGCGCGTAAACTGCTGCACAAACATGACAATCTGATCAGGCAGTTGATCGAATACTCTGAGGTGCTGGCCAATGCTGTGGATACAGCGCTGGGCAAGCCCCTGGAGAGTGACGCCTGAAACGATCCGATATCTTTGGGAGAAGTTGATGCAAAGATATGTTCTCTGGGGCGTGATTCTGCTGTTGGGCGGCGCACTGTTGTTGGTTGGTCTGTTCTGGAATCCGGCTGGCCAGGAGCCTGCCAAACACCAGGTGTTGTCGCTGCAGGCAAAACCCACCGGTGGTGACTTTACGCTGGTCTCGGCCAATGGCCCGCTCTCGCTGAGCGATCTACATGGGCAGGTGGTAGTACTCTATTTTGGCTACACCTGGTGCCCCGATATCTGCCCAACGAGTCTGGGTATGCTGTCGATGGCGCTCAACGAACTGAACGAGGCGGAGCAGGAAGGGCTGCAGGTGCTCTTCATCAGTGTCGATCCGGAGCGGGATAGCATAGAGCGCCTTGAAGAGTACAGTCACTATTTTCACCCGAAGATCCTTGGTGTGACCGGCTCGGCCGAGGTGCTGGCCGATGTGGCAAAAAAATATGGCGCGGCCTATCACCGGGTCGAACAGCCTTCAGAGACCAACTATGTGGTGGATCACTCGGCCGATCTCTATCTGATCGATCGCCAGGGGGTGCTGCGCGAGACGCTCTCTCACGGCACTGAGCCGGAGGCCATTCTGGCTGCCCTGCGACGTCTGCTCTGATCTGGTTTCCATCCAGAAATCTGGGAATAAACGCTGAGCACGCTGAGACCTTTGCGTTTAACAGGGGCATTTCTGGACGAGTCATAATCTAGCTTGCGGGTAGAGCCGCGGTTAGGAGAAGGTGAGGCTGAAGCCGGCCGCCTGCAGATAGCTGGCCTCCTGCTTCAGCTCCAGACGGGTCAATGGGTGCGAGGCCAGCCAGCCTGCAGGGAACTCCAGGGTGAGAGATAAGCCGTTCACATCCAGCAGTGCCTGCGGTTTGGCGACTGGTGAGCGGGAGCGGTGCATCAGCACCGCCAGGCGTAACAGCACACAGAGTTGTTTGGTGCAGAGTACCACCTCCTGCGGCAGGGCCTCGAATACCGAGGTCGGGAACTTGCGACGATGGCCGCGCACCATTGCCGCCAGTACCCGCTGCTCCTGGCGGGTAAAGCCGGATAGATCGGAGTTCTCCAGCAGGTAGGAGCCGTGTTTTTGGAACTGGCTGTGGGAGACGGTGAGCCCCACCTCATGCAGCTGGGCCGCCCAGCTGAGCATCGATGAGTAGCGCGAATCGAGCATCTTCCAGGGGCGGATCACTTGGTGATAGAGCGCTAGTGCAGTGCTTTCCACCCGCTGCGCCTGTTCCTGATCCACGTTGTAACGCTTGCTGAGGGATCTGACGGTACGCTCGCGGGCATCTTCCTGGCGGCTGCGGCCGATCATGTCGTAGATCAGACCTTCGCGCAGTGCCTCATTCGAGACCTGCATCTGCTCGATGCCGATATGTTTGAACAGCGCGGAGAGTACCGCCACGCCGCCGGCGAAGACGGGCTTGCGCTCTTCCGATAGCCCCTTCAGCTGCAGCTTGTCGAGGGAACCCGCCTCGATCATGCGCTTGCGCAGTTTCTCCAGGGAGCGGGCGCTGATCCCTTCCTGGCTCCAGCCCTCCTCGGTGACCACCTTGCGGATCGCCTTGATGGTGCCTGAGCTGCCGACTGCGCGGCTCCAGCCAGCGTCGCGGAAAAAGCTGCGTACCGGCCGGATCACCACCGCGCAGGCGAGTTCAGCCTGCTTCATACGTTTTGAGTTGATCAGACCATCGGCAAAGTGGCTGCGGCTGATGGAGACACAGCCCATGTGCAGACTCTCGCGTCGCTCGGTGCGGAAACCCTCGCCGACGATCAGCTCGGTGCTGCCGCCGCCGATGTCGATCACCAGCTGCTTGGCCTCACCGCTGGAGGCGAGTCCGTGGGAGACACCGAGATAGATCAGTCGCGCCTCCTCACGGCCGGCGATGATCTCGATCGGATGGCCGAGCGCTTGCTGTGCGGCGGTGAGAAACGCATCGGCGCTGCTAACTTGTCGCAGGGTGTTGGTGCCGACCGCCATGACGTGTTCTGATGGCAGGCTGCCAAGGCGCTGACCAAAGCGTTCCAGGCAGGCGATGGCGCGGGCGGCCACTTCGGGGGTGAGGTGTTTGTCGTCGGTCAGACCCTCGCCGAGACGCACCATCTCGCGCATCTTGTCGATGATCTGCAGACTGCCATCGTGGACCCGGGCGACGATCATGTGGAAGCTGTTGGAGCCGAGGTCGATGGCGGCGACGGTTTGTTCCTGTCCCGCTGTTTCTGCTTTTTGTTGCTGCATCAGACAGTTGGTTGCGGTGAAAAAGTGGCTTCACTCTACCGCAGCATGAGGGTATTTTCTAATCGCTGAATCAGCCCAGCTGGCGCAGCTGTTTCGGCGCCAGCAGCCACTCGATTTCACAGGTGCCCTGCTCAGGCAGCAGGTCACATCTGAGCAGGCAGACGGCACTCTTTTTTAGGTGGATAAAGCTCTCGCCACTACCGGCGGTGAGCCAGCCGATCAGCTCGGAGAGGTCAGGTTCATGACCCACTAGGCAGACCCGTGAGGCCTCATCGTGACCGGCTAGCCAGGCGGCGATGGCATCAAAGTCACCGCCTGGCGCCAATAGTGGCAGCTGCAGCGGCGTCTCCAGGCCATACCCCTCAGCCAGCAGCTGGGCGCTCTCCACAGCTCGCAGCAGCGGGCTGCTGGCGAGGGTGTCGATCTGTGGCATCACCCGCCTCAGCCCATTGATGGCGCTGCGCATGCGGCTGCGGCCCTTTTCGGTAAGTGGCCGCTGCGCATCTGGCTGGCCTGTATGGGCAAACAGGGTGCGCTCTTCGGCGATGGCGTGTCGGATCAGGAGAATCTCCATCTCGAACTCCGGGGATAAACGGGTGGCGCGATAATAGACAAAAACAGAGAGGATGTGGAGAGTTGTCGCGCCTGCTATAAAGAGGGCTTGATTCACTCTCTCTGCCCGCAGGTGGGCCCTTGTTGAAGATGGGGAAACGGATGAAGTTTTGTAGTCAATGCGGTACCGAGGTTGAGCGACTGATCCCTGAGGGGGATAACCGGCAGCGCCATGTCTGTCCTGAATGCCGCACTATCCACTACCAGAATCCCAAGATGGTGGTGGGTTGCATCCCGTTATGGGAGGAGCAGGTGCTGCTCTGCCGTCGTGCCATCGAACCCCGCTATGGTCTCTGGACCCTGCCCGCCGGATTCATGGAGAACGGTGAGACTGCCCAGCAAGGTGCGGCTCGGGAGACCTGGGAGGAGGCCCAGGCGCGAGTCGAGATGGGGGAGCTCTATACCCTGTTCAACCTGCCGCATATCGATCAAGTTTACCTGCTGTTTCTCAGCCGTCTGCAGTCACTCGATTTTGGCCCCGGCAGCGAGAGTCTGGAGGTGGCACTGTTTGACGAGTCAGAGATCCCCTGGGACGAGCTCGCCTTCCCGGTGGTAAAGGAGACCCTCAAGCTCTTCTTCGCGGACCGCAGCACCGACAGTCTGCGGCTGCGCAGTGGTTCCATCCTGCGTGTTTCAGAGCATCCCCGCCGCTATCGCACCGAGGTCTTTTAAATTCGCCCGAGGGGGCATCGAAGCGTGACCCGCATCGCTTTCTATACTTGAGTGAGGCCCCTCCGCTGAGGTCAAGTAATGCATACCACCCCGCCGAACCCGCAGAGCGACCAGGAAGCCCGCATCCGCCAGCATGGTGATGCGCTGCTGCAGGCCGCCGAGGCGTTTGAGCCGCATAATCCCGTCTCTCACTGGCTGCAGTCGCTGCTGAGCCGGCTGCATCAAAACCCCGATTTTCGCATTCGTGCCCTGCGTTTCGTTGATCTGCTGCCTGCACTGCAGGAGGACGCCGAGGTGGTGCGGCTGTTTGATGAGTATTTCAGCGATGCTCAGGAGTTTCCCCTGCCCAGGTTGGGCCGGCTGGCGATCCGCTCCGGTCGCCTGCTCGGGCCGCATCAGTTGGCGGCGGCGATCCGTAAAGCGATCGGTCTGCTTTCGCGGCAGTTCATGGCAGGCCGGGAGCCAACCACCATCCGCGAAACCCTGAGTGGTCTGCAGCGCCAGGGGCGTCTGGTCTCCCTCGATCTGCTGGGCGAACTCACCCTCAGTCATCGCGAGGCAGATGACTACCTCAACGGTTATCTGCAGCTGTTGGATGTGCTGAGTGTCCAGCCGGATCAGTCGCTGCAGCTGTCGTTGAAGCCCTCGTCACTGCTGCCGCGGCTGCTGCCAGAACGGGTCACGGCCAACACTGAGGTGATGGTTAAACGGCTCAGGCCGCTGCTGCTCAAGGCGCGTCGGCAGGGGGTGGCGGTGACCCTCGATATGGAGGATTCGGAGCGCCGGCCGGTGATCCTGGCACTTTTTGAGTGGCTGCTGTTTGATCCTGAGTTTCGGGACTGGGACGGCCTGGGCATCGCTCTGCAGGCCTACCTGCGGCAGGGGGGGGAGGATCTGGAACAGCTGATCGAACTGGCAGGGCGGCGCCAGACGCCGTTTGCCATCCGACTGGTGCGCGGCGCCTACTGGGATCAGGAGGTGGTGAAGGCGCAGCAGAATGGTTGGCCGATCCCGGTCTGGCAACAGCAGGCTGAGACCGACCGCCACTATGAGGCCTGCCTGCAGCGGCTGCTGGCGGCTGCGCCTGGGGTCTATCCTGCCATCGCCAGCCACAATCTGCGCAGTCTGGCGCTGGGCATGGCCGAGGTGGAGCGGCTCGGGCTGGCGACTGAGCAGTTCGAGTTTCAGATGCTCTACGGTATGTCGACGTCCTACCAGCAGGCGTTGGTGAAGCTGGGCTACCGGCTGCGCACCTATCTGCCCTTCGGTGAGCCGATCCCCGGTATGGCCTATCTGGTGCGGCGGCTACTGGAAAACGCCAGCAGTCAGTCGATGACGCGCTGGCAGGTTACGAACGAGGATGCGGCCAGCTGTTTTGCCCCACCCAAGGTGGAGACCCGGTTGCCAGCTGAGCGGCCTGAAGCGGGTTTTCAGAACACCCCGCTGCGTAGCTGGCTGAAGCCGGATGAGTGTCAGGCGTTTCAACACGCCATCGATCAAGTCAGGGGACAGCTTGGCCATCACTATCCGCTGCTGATTGATGGTGAGTGGCGGGACACCGCAGCGTGTATCGAGTCGTTCAACCCGGCTGATCGTGCTCAGCTGGTGGGCACCACGGCCTGTGCCAGCCAGGAAGATGCCGATCGCGCCATCCGGGCTGCCGAGGCTGCCTTTCCCTCTTGGCGTGAGCGTCCGGCAGAGAGCCGTGCTGAATTGCTGCGCAAAAGCGCAGATCTGCTGGCGCAGCGACGTGATGAGTTTGCCGCTTGGCAGATCCTAGAAGCGGGCAAAGGCTGGCGCGAGGCCGATGCCGATGTCTGCGAGGCGATCGACTTCCTGCGTTTTTATGCCGACGAGGCGGAGCGGCTGGCGGCAGGCGCCAGTGTGAAGCTGCCAGGGGAGCACAATCGCTACTTCTATCAGCCACGGGGTGTTGGAGTGGTGATCCCGCCCTGGAATTTCCCGCTGGCGATCGTCACCGGTATGCTCAGCGCCACTTTGGTGACCGGCAACTGCGCCATCCTCAAGCCCGCCTCTGACACCCCGGTGATCGCTGCCAGGCTGGTGGATCTGATGCAGCAGGCGGGTTTTCCCGCGGGTGTGATGAACTTCCTGCCTGGCCCAGGTGAGGTGGTGGGTGACTATCTGGTGCGTCATCCCGCAGTGCACTTGATCGCCTTTACCGGCTCCTTGGCGGTGGGGCAGGGGATTCTCCGACTGGCGGCCGAGCCGAGGCCGGGGCAGCGCCACATCAAGCGGGTGGTCGCGGAACTGGGTGGCAAGAACGCCATCATTGTCGATCAGAGCGCCGATCCGGATGAGGCGATCGATGGGATACTGAAGTCGGCGTTCGGTTTCCAGGGGCAGAAGTGCAGCGCTTGCTCGCGGGTGATCCTGGTGGGGGATCAATATGCGCATTTCAGCCGGCGCTTGTGCGAGGCGGCGGAGAGCCTGATCATGGCTGACCCGACCGATTCGGCGTGTGATATCGGCCCGGTGATCAATGCCGCGGCAGAGTCACGCATCCAGCAGGCGATCGAACAGGGGCGACAGGCGGGGCGGTTGCTCTATCGGATGGAGAGCCGTGGCTTCGAGTCCGGTCACTATGTGGGGCCGACGCTGTTCGGTGAGGTCGATCCGAACAGCCCGCTGGCCCAGGAGGAGATCTTCGGTCCGGTGCTGGCACTGCTGCCGGCGCAGGATCTGGATCAGGCCCTGGCGTTGGCCAATTCCACCCGCTATGCACTGACCGGCGGTATCTATTCGCGCAGCCCGGCCAATCTTGAACGGGCCGCGCGGGAGTTCCGGGTCGGCAACCTCTACCTCAATCGCGGCATCACTGGCGCCTTGGTGAATCGCCAGCCGTTTGGCGGTTTCGCCATGAGCGGCATCGGCAGCAAGGCCGGTGGCCGTGATTACCTGCTGCAGTTTATGGAGCCGCGATGCGTCACTGAGAACACCCTGCGACGTGGGGTGGCGCCGCTCTCAGAGGCGCCATAGTCGGGTCGGACTCATTCGAGTAAACCGTGCTTGCCGTAGGAGGGCACCAAGCGCACGTTGTTGGCGACCAGGCCTTCATCCTTGTCACTCTGTTCGATGTAGAACTCAAGCACCGTATCCCGGTTTTTCAGCAGCTCGTCAGAGACTCCGTCGGCCAGCTCATTGACGTGGCAGAAAACGCTGGTGTAAGGGGAATCGGGCTCGCGAGTGTCGGTGATCCAGAGATTGTCGTCGATACGCGACATGAAGCGCAGGAAGCCGTAGCCTTTGTCGGGGAACCACTTCTGGCAGACACCGCGCACGCAGGAGCCTGGCTGACCCCACTCGTTGCGCGGTTCATAGGAGACCGGCAGCAGGTCGGGGATGAGGAAGCCGGAGTAGTAGGTGTCGACCTGGCGCTGCAGCTCGCGGGAGACGTTGCGAAAACCGACCAGCTCAACCCGGCAGCCGCGATCCTGCAACGCGGTGACAACCTGCAGGAAGTCGCCGTCGCCGGTCAACATCAGCACCAGATCGAGCTTCTCCGACTGGATCATAGCGTCCACTGCCATATCGAGGTCGGCATTCGCTTTGGTGGTGACATTGCCATCTTCGTCGGTATAGCGGCGTATATTCTTGACCAGAATTTTCCAGCCGTAGTCGCGTACCATCTGCTGGTAGGCGTAGGCGCGTTTCTGATACTCGTAGTCTTCGCTGGCCCGTTCCTGGTCGAAGGTGATGTAGGTGTTGAGGCGCAGCAGGTTGCCGCCGGAGCGCGCGGCAAAGCGGCGCAGGATGTCGTAGCGGAGCTGATAGCCGCCGTTGTAACGCACGTTTTCGGCGTCTACAAACACGCCAATATTGATGTTTTTCTGCAACTTAATTCACGCCTTTCTTGGTGCAACGATCAGATAAATGGCGGAGATGATAGCAGAGCCGGGGGCTGATCGTGGCTGTGGATTGCAAATTTGTGACATGTCCGGCAGCCCTATCCCGATCGCGATTTAACGATTGATCTCACTCAAAACGATTCGGTTTCACCCACTCACTGCGGTGAGCGTCTGGATGTCCTGGTGCCTGGCGGCGGGCGGGGTGGAGGCGTTTGCTCTGCTGCAGGAGAACCAGGGGCTGTGGAAATCGTTCATGCCATCCCCCTACGATTTCGAGGGGTTCCAGTTCCCGGCGGAGCGGTTCCTGGCCAAGAGCGACTGGATCAAATACGCCAACCAGGTAGCGACTATGAAGGGGCAGATCAAACGCGCCCTGCCATCGCACTATGAGTTGTTGAAGCGGATGCGGGGGTAGGCGAGTCCTAACGGGCGTTCTTAGTCTGTTCCATCACTTGCTGAGGCGAAAGCTCAGGCCCTGTCCACACCACGATCCGGTTGGCCTTGGCGCTGGCGGCCAGTTCTTTGAAGATGCGCTCTTCCACCTCGGAGAGGCTGCCTTCGATCATCTCTAGTGGCTGGATCAGGATGATCGGGCGGATCAGCAGGGCGCGCCAGCCGGTGTGGATCTGTCGGATCGCCTTCTGCAGGGTCTCAACCGCGGTGGAGAACTGGCCGACCAGCAGTCTGTCGGTGGTGAAGGGGCTGACCGTATCGACGCTGCTGATTGCTTGACTTTCGACATCCTGGATGGTGATGCGGTTGCGATAGATTCTGATGTAGAGGGTTTGCTGTAGGGCCATGGCTACTCCGTTTCAACTTCCATATCGGCATCGGGGAGTGCGACGATGCTTTCTCCGTCGCTCAGGCCTTCAAGGATCTCCAGCTGGCGGTCGTTGTGTAAGCCGATGATGACCGGCTGTCTGTGCAGCCGGCCGTGGTCGTTACGCAGCACATAGTGGGAGCCATCGGTGGCCTGCAATACACTGAAGCGGGGCAGAATCAGGGTGTTATGGCTGATACCGGTGAAAAAACGTCCCTGCAGCCTGAAGCCCACCCCCAGGGTGGCTGGAACCTGATCCAGGCTGGCGATCACCCTGACCCGTTGCTGCTCCACCCCGAGGGATGAACGCTTGGTGAAGGCGGCCGGTTCGATGCGCTTGATCCGGCCGCTGATGGGACGCTTTGCTATCCCGCTGGAGAACTCAACCAGGGCCCCAGGCTCAAGCTGCATTGCATCCTCGGTGAGCAGCTCGGCAACCACCTCCAGATCGCTGAAGTTGCCGATCTCCAGCAGCGGATGTCCGGCCGGGAAGCTGCTTGGCCCCGATTCATGGCGGTGTAGCACCACCCCATCCACCGGTGCGCGCAGCTGCGCCAGCGTCAATTGATGCTCCGCCCGGGCCAGGCGTGCGCGAGCCTGGTTGAGTTGCTCCACGATCACCTCCCGCGACAGCTGTTTGCGCTGCAGCCACTGCTCCACATATTTGGGCCCCAGCTGGATTGCGGTGAAGAGGGTGTTGAGGGCGGCGCGGATGAACTCCTCCTGTTTCAGCTCGATCTGCGCGGTCTGCGCTGTCAGCACCGTATCATCCAGTTGCTGTTGCGAGACACTGCCCTCCGCGTCGAGTTCGCGGTTGCGCTGCTCGACCTTGTCGGCCCAGGCGGCCCGTACCTGTTGGCTCTCCACTTGGGCATCGGCTGCCCTGAGCGCCTCCCGTGCCGCGTCGATGGTCGCCTGCAGCTCCACGCTGAGGGTTGCTTCGATGCGGTTGAAGGCGTTGATCAGCAGCTGTTGTTGCAGCTCGGCCACTGCGGCCCTGGCCTCGACTACCGCTTGTTCAAACGGTAGCCGGTCAATTGCCACCAACTGTTCTCCTTTTTTCACCCGGTCGCCGGGCTGCAGCCTGATCGGGCCGATGCGCCCATCCAGCGGCATGCTAATCGGATAGTCTCGCGCCAGCCGGGTTTGGGCGGGTTCGGTGAAGGAGGCGCGGATTTCCCCTCTGACCGGTGTGGTGCTCTGCAGCTGTGGGCTCTGTTCGCAGCCAGCCAGCGGCAACAGCAGAACAGGCAGGGCGGTGATGAGTCTTTTGGCTAACACGGTTATTCCTTGACCTTGAGGCTCTCGAGCCAGTTGAGCCGACGGATGATGAGATAGACCAGCCCCTGCGCAAGCAGCAGAAACAGCAGCATCAACAGCGCACTGATCAGCAGTGTGCCGGGTAGGATGATGGCGGGAAAACGGTAGAGTTCGGTGCTGTAGAGTAGCGACAGGCCGTGGCTCAGCAATACGCCGCCATACAGCCCCAGCGCCATGCCAAGTGTGTTCAGGAGCAGGCTCTCGCCAAAAAACAGCCCGCTCACCTGCAGCGAGGAGTAGCCGATGACCCGCAGAGTGCCGATCTCCTGTTGGCGTTCGTTGAGTGACACCATCGCCGTGTTGAGCACGCTGCCGAAGGCGATCATCCCGGCGAACAGCACCATCACGAAGATCATGCTGCCCATGGTCTCACCAAAGGTGGCGTCGAGTTGTGCCAGCACCTGACGGCGCTCGCTCGCCCCCAGATAGGCGGGACGCTGTTGCAGCTGATGCTGCAGCCTCTCTCCGATGCCAGCGCCTGCGCTTTTGGCCAGCAATTGGTTTGCCAGGGGTTGCTCCCCCAGCAGACGGCTCAGGTAGGTAATATCGGCATAGGCCGCCAGCCCTAGATAGCTCTCTACCACGGCGGCCACTGTCGCTTCAGCCGGAATCCGTCGGCCGATCAGTGGGCGCAGTTCAACCCGGTCGCCGGGTGCCAGCCGCAAGATCTCCGCTAGCTTGCGCCCCAGGATCAGCCCTCGGGGCGGAATTGCCACCCGCCGGCCCTGCGAGTCCAGGGGGGTGTGCAGGCGGGCATCAGGGCTCAGGCCGGTGATGGCAATGCGCTTTTGCCGCGGCCCGTTTACCAGGTCGCAGCTCACCAGCAGTTCCGGCTCGATCAGGCTGATGCCCGGTAGCGACACGATCTCCCGGGTTGCCGCCAGCGCCACCGGGTCGCGCAGGCTGATCGTTAGATCCTGATGGGAGAGTTGTTCAAACTCATAACCCATCAGATGATCGAGAGCATCGATCATGCTGAAGGTGGCGAAGATCAGCGCGGTGGCGATGAGGCTGGCGAGCAGGCTGACAAAGGAGCGAAAGGGGTTGCGGAACACTGATCGCAGGATTGAGCGCCAGCGGAAGTTCAGGCGCCGCCACAGTGGGTGCACCGATTCCAGCAGGATATGCCCACCTCTCTGTGGTGCGGGCGGGCGCATCGCTTCCGCCGGTTGCAGCTGGGTCGCCCGCCTCACGCCACTCAGGCTGCCGAGGGCGGCAAACAGCAGGCTGATGGCCAGACCGATCAGGCTGAGATCCCAGTAATGGTGTGCGACCAGGCCCGGTAGTTCGTAAAACCCCCGGTAGATCGCCACCATCGCGGACTGTAGCCAGATCCCCAACATGATCCCCAGTAGTCCGCCGATCGTCCCCACTGCCAGCCCATAGGCGAGATAGTGACGGATCAGTGTACTGCGTGCGTAGCCAAGGGCGCGCAGGGTGCCGATCAGGGTGCGTTGTTGGTTGACCAGCCGGCCGATCAATACGTGTAATACCAGTGCTGCCACGCTGAGAAAGATCATCGGCATGATGCGGGACTGCACCTCCAGCCCCGTCAGCTCGTCCTGCAGAAAGCGGAATGAGGCCTGTTCGCTGAGCGGGGTGGTGAGGCTGACGCCAAACGGGTCGAGTCGTTCGGCGAGTGCCTGCAGACTGTTTTTCACCGCCGCCGGGCGTGGGTCGGCGAGCCGGCCGAGCACCTGGTTGTAAGCGCCCTGCAGGTCGCTGCGCTGGCGCAGGAAAGATTCGCCCAGATAGATCACACCAAAGTTTTTCGGGTCCGGTGCGAGGCCACCGGAGGGCGAGATCAGATAGACAAACTCCGGCGACTGGGCCGTACCCACCACCAGCAGATCCTGCTGGCTCTCCAGCAGCAGAGCGCGGATGCGGTCCCCCGGCTTGAGTCCGTGAGCCGCGGCGAAGGCGTGGTTGAGGATCACCTCGGCCCGGTCCGGGTCGGAGAGGCGGCTGCCGCTGCGCAACAGCAGCTGGTTGAAGGCAGGTTCTCTTTGGTCGGGGAGGGAGATGGCTTGGCCGGTGATCGGTTGGTTGGTGCCGGGCAGATCGAGCAGTACCGGTAGGGAGATCCGACCCTCCAGCCTGATCATGCCGGGCAGGTGGGCCGCATCCGTTACCGCCCACTCCGGTGCACGCTTCAAATCGATGAGGAAGTCGCTTAGGTGATAGTCGCGGTAGTAAGCATGGCGGGCGCCGTCCATGTCACGCCAGGTGCCGGCCATGCCGATGTAGGCACCAACACCGATGGCGATGATGGAAAATAGTGTCAACAGCTGCCACTTGCGCTGCCAGAGATCACGCCGCAGTTTGCGCTGTAATACCGGGTTCACCAGGAGACCTCCTGCACTGGCACCGGATGGGGGTTCTCATGCAGTGAGTGGATGGCGCCGTCGCGGATGGTGGCGACCCGGTCGGCGATGCCGGCGATGGCGCTGTTGTGGGTGATCAGCACCAGGGTCTTGCCCAGCTCCTGCTTGAGCCGCAGCAGTAGCCCCAGTACTTGGCGGCTGGTGGCCAGATCGAGGGCGCCGGTGGGTTCATCACAGAGCAGCAACCGCGGATTACCTGCCAGGGCGCGGGCGATCGCCACCCGCTGCTGCTGGCCGCCACTCAGCTGTGATGGGAAGTGTTCCTGATAGTCACTCAGTCCGACCAGCGCCAGGGCCTGCGCCGGGTCAAGCGGATCTTGTGCGATCTCGCTGGCCACCTGCACGTTCTCCAGAGCAGTCAGCATTGGCGCCAGATTGTAGAATTGGAAAACGAAACCGACCTGGTGACGGCGATATTCGGTCAGCGCCTGCTCCGAGGCCTGGGCCAGGTCGAGTTCCTGAAACAGCACCTCACCCCCGGTCGGGCGATCCATGCCGCCGATCAGATTCAGCAGGGTACTTTTGCCTGAGCCGCTGGGGCCAACGATTACCAGAAACTCGCCATCGTAGATCTCCAAGGAGGCGTCGCGCAAGGCGGGCACCTGCACGTCCCCCATGCTGAAGATGCGGCTTGCGCCTCTAACCGAAAGCAAGATCTTTTGGTGCATTAGGAAAATGGTCTATCCCTTTGTGAAGAGTAAACGTTTTCATTCCTCTATTGTTCTATAGTTGCTTCGTCGCCGTAACCGAACAAGGAACATGCATGTCAGACCAGACACTTCGATTCGCGCAGATCTCCGATGCTGGGGCGGCGCTGCTCACGCCTACCCAACAGGATAGCTGCACTCTGGTGATCTTCGGCGGTGCCGGGGATCTAACTCGGCGCAAGCTGATGCCAGCGCTCTATAATCTGCTGCGTGAGGGGGCGCTGGATGAGCGGTTTGCGGTGATCGGTCTGAGCCGCCGGGAGCAGGATGCTGATGGCTATCGCGAGCTGCTGAAACAGGCGTTGGCTGAACATACCCGGGAGCCGCTGCAGGAGCCGGAGTGGGTAGCCTTTGCTGAGCGCATTCACTACCTCAGCGCCAATTTTGAAGACCCTGAAGGCTATCGTGAGCTGCGTGACCGGCTTGAACAGCTGGAGGCCGCTGGTGGCAGCGCCAACCGGCTCTTCTATCTAGCCACGCCCCCATCTGCCGCGCCGATTATCCTGCATCGCTTGCAGGAGGCGGGGCTGATCAACACCAGCGGCAGCAGCAGCCCCTGGAGCCGGGTGATTATGGAGAAACCCTATGGCCGGGATTTGGATTCGGCGCAGGAGCTGAATCGGATTGTCGGCGAGGTGCTGGGGGAGGATCAGGTCTACCGCATCGACCACTACCTGGGCAAGGAGACGGTGCAGAATATCCTGGTGGCGCGTTTCGGTAACACCATCTTTGAGCCACTCTGGAATCGCAAATATGTCGACCACATCCAGATCACTGCTGCCGAGGCGATTGGGGTCGAGGGGCGAGGCCGCTTCTACGACCAGACCGGGGTGATCCGTGACATGGTGCAGAGCCACCTGCTGCAGGTGCTCTCGCTCTGCACCATGGAGGCGCCGCTCTCCTTCGCCGCGGACGATATCCGCGACAAGCGGGTGGAGGTGCTGCGCTCGCTGCGCCAGATCACCGGCAGCCAAGTGTTCGAGGATGTGATCTTCGGTCAGTACCGTGGCTACCGGGACGAGGCGAACGTCGCCGCTGACTCGCGCACCCCGACCTATACCGCGATGAAGTGCTTCATCGACAATTGGCGCTGGCAGGGGGTGCCGTTCTTTCTGCGTGTTGGTAAGCAGCTGCGGGCGCGCATGACCGAGGTCTCGGTGGTGTTCCGCCCGGTGCCGCTCTGCCTGTTCGGCCGGGATGAAGTGTGTCAGCAGCTCGAGTCGAACGTGCTTACCATCCGCATCCAGCCCGATGAGGGGATCGATCTGAAGATCGTCAGCAAGCGACCGGGGGAGAGTCTGGATGTGCGTCCGGTGGTGATGGATTTCAGTTACTCAGAGACCTTTAAGCGGCCGATCAAAGAGGCCTACGAGCGGCTGCTGTTGGATGCGATCCGCGGCGATGCGACCCTATTTGCCCGGCGCGACGAGGTGGAGCATGCCTGGCGCTTCGTCTCACCAATTCTCAAGGCTTGGGAGGATGCGCAGCGCATCGGGCCACTCTTCTACGCCGAGGGCAGTGATGGCCCGATAGAGGCGGAGCGACTAATGCGCCGCTACGACAGGCGTTGGCGGGAGATAGGCTGATGGGGGGACGGCGGATTATCGTCGATGCCGCCGACTATGATCGGGTCGCCGCGGAGTGGATTGAGGCGCGGGTCGAGCAGAGCTTGCAACAGGCAGAGCGCTGTCACCTGATGCTTGCTGGCGGTGGCACGCCGCTCTCGGTCTACCGGCTGCTGGCCGAACGGGACCGGCTGCCCTGGATGCGTCTGACCCTCTTTTTTGGCGATGAGCGCTGCGTGCCGCCGGAGCATCAGGCGAGCAACTACCGGGCAGTGAAGGCGGCGCTGTTTCCTCATGGCAAGCCGGATGAGCTGATCCTCTATCGCATGCGCGGTGAGGATGAACCGGAGCAAGCTGCCCGTGACTACGAAGGCGTGCTGCCGGCCCAGCTCGACATCTTGCTGCTGGGGATCGGGGAGGATGGCCACACCGCCTCGCTGTTCCCCGGCTCACCGGCGCTGCAGGAGTGGCAGCGGCGGGTAGTGACAGTGGTTGGCAGTAAACCGCCACCACGGCGTTTGAGCGTGACCCCGGCGGTGATCCGCGCGGCCCGCCATCTGCTGATGTTGGCAAAGGGGGAGAGCAAGGCCGAGGCCGTGCGTCGCGCGTTGCAGGAGGGCGATGTGCCGTCGGCTCTGGCTGATACTGGTGACTGGTTGATGGACCGGGGAGCGGCACAGGCGCTCCCTGCAGAAGAGTGAATGTACAAGGGGCAGCTCTGCCCAACGGGAGTGACAGGTAATGGCGTATCAGATAGGGCTGGTTGGGTTAGGGGTGATGGGCAGCAGCCTGGCACTCAATATCGAGGATTCGGGTTATGGCGTGGCGGTCTGGGGTCGCCACCCAGAGACGATCGACGCATTTTTGGCGCAGCAGCCGGGCAAGGTATTTGGTGGGGAGGCTGATCTGGCCGGTTTTGCCGCGATGCTGGAACGTCCGCGCCGCATTTTGCTGATGATCAAGGCGGGTGAGCCGGTGGATCAGATGATCGAGCGGCTGCTGCCGTACCTGGAACCGGGGGATATCCTGATCGACGGTGGTAACTCCTGGTTTGAGGATACCCGGCGGCGTGAGGCTGCGTTGCGCGAAAAGGGTATCCACTTTGTCGGCATGGGGGTCTCCGGCGGCGAGGAGGGGGCGCGTCGCGGTCCTTCACTGATGCCGGGTGGCTCTGCTGAAGCCTATGCCGCCCTCGGGGAGATCCTGCAGGCAATCGCGGCCAAGACCGAAGCGGGGGCCTGCGTCACCCATGTGGGGGGTGACGGCGCTGGCCACTTCGTGAAGATGGTGCATAACGGCATCGAGTATGCCGACATGCAGCTGCTGGCGGAGGCCTATGACCTGATGAAGCGCGGTTTGGGGCTCTCCACCGATGCCATGGCCGAGGTGTTCGAGCAGTGGAACCAGGGGCCGATGGAGTCGTTTCTGGTAGAACTCACTGCCCGGGTGCTGCGGGTGCAGGATGAGGAGAGCGGTGGGCCGCTGGTGGAACAGATCCTCGACAAGGCGGGACAGAAGGGCACCGGCCGCTGGACCGTGCAGGCGGCGCTGGAGCAGGGGGTAGCGGTGCCCAGCATTGCCGCAGCGGTGGATGCCAGGGTGCTATCGGCGGCCAAGGCGCAACGGGAGCATGCGGCACATCGGTTGCAAGGCCCCGAGACGTCATCCATCACCGACCGCGAGGCCTTTGTAGCAGATCTGCACGGCGCCATCTACGCTTCACGCATCGCCGCCTATGCCCAAGGGCTGGCGCTTATCAGCAGTGCCTCAGAGCGCTACGGCTGGGGGGTCGATCTGGCCGAGGTGGCGCGTATCTGGAAGGGCGGCTGCATCATCCGCGCACGGCTGCTCGATGCGATCCGTGATGCCTACTCCGATCAGCAGCCCGCCAACCTGATGCTGACGGGGGATCTCAGCCTGCAGCTGCAGGGGTTGCAGGGGGCTTGGCGGCGGGTGGTCGGTCAGGCCGCTGGTAACGGCATCCCGGTGCCGGTGCTGAGCGCCTCGTTGGGCTACTTCGACAGCTACCGCACTGCACGGCTACCGCAGAACCTGATCCAGGCCCAGCGCGATGCCTTTGGTGCTCACACCTATGAACGCATCGACCAGCCGGAGCGGGGGGCGATCCATAGTGAGTGGTAGCGGCGTGTCTCCAAGGCATAGTGATAAAATCGCTATCCTGTTTTTCATCTTTTAAGTAGATATCTTGCACACACGGATCATTGCTCGCGTTTCGGGGGCCCTGGCAATCATTTTCGGACTCTCCCTGTGTGGCCCCCTGGGCGTCGCTATCTGGTACCAGGAAGCCGAGCTGACGAATTTTCTGATACCCATGCTTGGCACCCTGGCCTTGGGTGGGCTGTTGTGGTTGGTAGGTGGCCGCAGTCGTATCCGGCTAAGCAACCGGGATGGCTATATTATTGTCTCCGCCTTTTGGGTGTTGCTTAGCTTGCTTGGTACCTGGCCTCTGATCCTGAGTGTCCACCTCGGGCTGGTGGATGCGCTGTTTGAGTCGACCTCAGCGGTAACAACGACTGGTGCCACGGTGATCACCGGGCTGGATGATCTGCCCAAGTCTATCCTCTTCTACCGCCAACAGTTGCAGTGGCTTGGGGGTATGGGGCTGATTGTGCTCGGCGTGGCAGTGCTGCCGATGTTGGGCATCGGTGGCATGCAGCTGTACCGTGCCGAGGCTCCTGGCCCGATGAAGGAGGAGAAGCTCACACCCCGGCTGGCAGATACTGCGCGCGCGCTCTGGACGATCTATCTGGGGCTGACCATCAGCTGTGCCATTGCCTACTGGCTGGCGGGCATGACCCCTTTTGATGCCATTGCCCATAGCTTCTCCACCGTCTCTACCGGCGGTTTCTCTACCCATGACGCCAGTCTGGGTTTCTATGCCAGTCCGGCGATCGAGGCGGTAGCCATTTTTTTCATGGTGTTGGCTGCGATCAATTTCGGGGTCCACTATTTTGCATGGCACAACCGAAACCTACGCCAATATCTGACGGACATCGAATCACGCAGCTTTCTGCTGTTTGTGTTGCTGATGGTATTGCTGGTCGGCCTGACACTCAGGCTAGAGGGCAATTATGAACAGCTCCCATCCAGCTTGCGAGATGCCACCTTTGAGGTGGTCTCGGTAGTCACCAGCACCGGCTTCGGCACGGTTGACTTTGCCCACTGGCCCGATTTTTTGCCGGTACTGCTGATCTTTATCAGCTTCGTGGGAGGTTGTGGTGGGTCTACCGCTGGTGGAATCAAGGTGATGCGGGTGCTGCTGCTGGTGAAGCAGGGACAGCATGAGATCCGCCGTCTTATCCACCCCAACGCGATCCTGCCGGTGCGGATCGGCCAGCGGGTGGTCGAGCCACGCTTGATGCAGAGCGTGTGGGGCTTCTTCGCCTTCTATGTCGCCACTTTCGGGGGCTTGATGCTGGTCATGATACACGCCGGTCTGGACCAGGTCTCTGCCTACTCCGCGGTCGCCACCAGTATGAACAATCTGGGGCCGGGGCTGGGTGAGGTGGCGTACAACTTCCAGAGCGTCAGCCCGATGGGCAAGTTGGTGGCGGTGATCGCGATGCTGTTGGGTCGGCTGGAAATCTTCACCATCCTGGTGCTGCTCTCTCCAGGCTTCTGGCGAAAATAATCGGTGGCCCCGCCTGGGCGCATCTTTTCTGCATCTAAACCGGGAGGTACGGCGTAAAGGCTGACACATTGTTTCGCAAACGGAATCGTTATGGATAAGAAAAAGATCATCCTGTTGGCGCTGCTTCTGGCTCTGATCGCGGCCTTCTTTGTCTTCGACCTGGGCAGTTATCTGACCCTGGAGAACCTCAAGCAGCAGCGCGACGGCCTGCAACAGTGGCGCGATCAGGCGCCGTTGCTCAGCTCCCTGGGGTTCTTTCTGGTCTATGTGCTGGTGACCGCCCTGTCGCTGCCCGGCGCGACGGTGATGACCCTGGCGATCGGTGCGATCTTTGGCCTGGTGTGGGGCTTCGTGCTGGTCTCCTTCGCCTCCACTATCGGCGCGACCCTGGCCTTCCTGGTGGCCCGTTTTCTGTTCCGCGATGCGGTGCAGCAGCGTTTTGGCGATCGGCTGCAGTCGATCAACGTGGGCATGACGAAGGATGGTGCGCTCTATCTCTTCAGCCTGCGGCTGGTGCCGCTGTTTCCCTTCTTTGTGATCAACCTGGTGATGGGGCTGACGCCGATCCGCACCTGGACCTACTACTGGGTGAGCCAGCTGGGGATGCTCGCCGGCACCCTGGTCTATGTCAACGCCGGCACCCAGCTGGCGGGGCTCGATTCGCTCTCCGGCATCCTTTCACCGGCGCTGATCGGCTCCTTTGTCTTGCTCGGGATCTTCCCGCTGATCGCCAAGCGGATCGTCACCCTGATCAAGCGCCGGCGTGCCTTGGCGGGCTGGATCAGGCCCAGATCTTTCGATCGCAATCTGGTGGTGATCGGCGGCGGCTCCGCCGGGCTGGTCTCCGCCTATATCGCTGCGGCGGTGAAGGCGAAGGTGAGCCTGATCGAGAAACACAAGATGGGCGGCGACTGCCTTAACACCGGCTGCGTGCCCTCCAAAGCGCTGATCCGCTCCTCGCGTCTGCTCGCCCAGAGCCGTCGCGCTCAGGAGTGGGGGTTCGACTCGATGGATGTAAAGTTCGACTTCGGTCGGGTGATGGAGCGGGTGCAGCGGGTGGTGAAACAGGTGGAGCCACACGACTCGGTGGAGCGCTACAGCAGCCTCGGCGTCGATGTGATCGAGGGTGAAGCGCGTATCACTTCGCCCTACACGGTGGAGGTGGACGGTCGGGAGCTGACTACCCGCAACATCATTGTTGCTACCGGCGCGCGCCCCTTTGTGCCGCCGATCCCCGGCCTGGATCAGATCGACTACCTGACCTCCGACAACCTCTGGCAGTTGCGTGAGCTGCCGCAGCGTCTGTTGGTACTGGGCGGCGGGCCGATCGGCTGTGAGCTCTCTCAGGCCTTCGCCCGCTTCGGCGCCAAGGTGACGATGGTGGAGATGGCGCCGCGACTGATGATCCGAGAGGATGAAGACGTGGCCGCGCTGGTGCAGGCGCGCTTCGAGGAGGAGGGGATCGAGGTGCTGGCTGGCCATCGCGCCACCGAGTTTCTGATCGAGAATGGCGAGAAGCGGCTCCGCTGCGATCGTGGCGGCGATGCGGTGATCGTCCCCTTCGATCAGGTGCTGGTGGCGGTGGGGCGGCGTCCCAATACCAGCGGTTTTGGTCTGGAGGAGCTGGGGCTGCCGCTCAATCCCAACGGCACTATCCAGGTCGACGACTATCTGCAGAGCCCGATCCCCAGCATCTACGCCTGCGGTGATGTGGCCGGTCCCTATCAATTCACCCACACCGCCGCCCACCAGGCCTGGTATGCGGCGGTCAACTCACTGTTTGGCGGATTTCGCCGCTTTCGGGTCGACTACTCAGTGATCCCCTTCGCCACCTTCACCGATCCGGAGGTGGCGCGGGTCGGGCTCAACGAGCAGGAGGCGCAGCAGCAGGGGGTGAGCTATGAGGTGACCCGTTTCGATCTCTCGGAGCTGGACCGGGCGATCGCCGAGGGGGAGGCCCATGGCATGGTCAAGGTGCTGACGGTGCCGGGCAAGGACCGTATCCTCGGCGCCACCATCGTCGGCGAGAATGCCGGTGAGCTGATCGGCGAGTTCACCGCGGCGATGAAACACGGCTTTGGATTCAACAAGATCCTCGGCACCATCCACATCTATCCGACCCTGCTTGAGGCCAATAAATATGCCGCCGGTGAGTGGAAGCGGGCCCATGCACCGCAAAAGCTGCTTGAGTGGGTGGGGCGTTTCCATGCCTGGCGGCGGGGATGATATCGGCCAGATAGCCATCCCTATAGGGTGAGTGTAACTAAACTCATCTTTACCCCGGTTGGGCTAGCGCTGCTGATGGGCATCGCCCCACCCATCTACAGAGATGCAATCTATTTGATTGCCGGCTGAAGGCACCTTAATAGAAGCGTTCTTCGCCCTCAGGCCGGTCCTTGAAGCGCCGGTGCAGCCAGAAGTAGTCGGCGGGGGATTCCCGCGCCCAGCGCTCGAAGGTTTGGTTGATGCGGGTGGTGTCTTCAAAAGGATCGCCGGAGGGGATCTCGGGGATCGGCTCGAAGCGGATCTGGTAGCCGCTCAGGTCGGGTTTACGCCGGCAGTAGTAGGCGACGACCTGGGCCTGCCCCATCTGCGCGAGGCGGGAGGTGGCGGAGTTGGTGGCGGCGGGGATGCCGAAGAAATCGACAAACAGGCTGTATTTGTGGCCGTAGTTCTGATCCGGGGCATACCAGAGCAGCCGTCCCTTGCGCAGCTGCCGGATCATCTCGCGCACGTTATCCCTGGCGATCATCACCGCGCCTTGGCCGGTGCGTCCGTTGATGATCTGCTGGTCGATGATTGGGTTTTGGTTAGGACGGTAGACACAGTACGGCTTGGGGAAGTAGCGCATGAGAAAGCGGGCGCCTATCTCCAGGGTGGTGAAGTGTGCGGTGAGCAGAATCACCCCCTGGCCAGCATCGAGCCGCTTCTGTAGCTCTTCCAGGCCATGAAACTCCACCCGTTGACTGAGTGATTTGCCATCATCCCACCAGGCCATCAGGGTCTCCATCAACCCCATGCCGAGGGATTCAAAGTGCTGTTTGAGCAACAGCTGCTGGGCCTGCGGGTCGAGTTCCGGGAAGCAGAGCTCTAGATTGATGCGGGCGATCCGCGCGCGCCGTGACGCCAGCCGCAGCACCAGTCGCCCGAGTGCCCGCCCCAGCGCCATACGCGGTCGGTAGGGTAGCAGCCAGGCGAGCCGCAGCAGGCCGATGCCGATCCAGCTTGGCCAGTGGCGGGGGGCGAAGAGGTTGTGTTGTGTTGTGCTGTCGGTCACGCTGTCTCCTTTGGCTGTGCTGCATCTTGTTGGCCGATATGGTACGTGATTTGTGTGGCCTGGAGGCGGCCGGCCTTGGATGAACCACCAAACCACACTAGAGTATGGCCCTATCAGGTGGGGGGATCACAGATGCAGGCGTTTATCGAGGCCCATGAGGTCACTATCCGGTTGGGCTGTTTTTTCGGCATCTTTGCCCTCATGGCGGGTTGGGAGCTGATTGCCCCGCGCCGTGCGCTCAGCGTCCCCAAACTGCTGCGCTGGGCCAATAATTTGGGTCTGGTGGCGCTCAATACTCTGCTGTTGCGACTGCTGTTTCCGGCTGCGGCGGTAGGCGTGGCGGCAGTGGCGGCGGAACAGGACTGGGGCCTGCTGAACCACTACCAGGTTGGCTTCTGGCCGGCGCTGTTGATCGCGGTGATCGCGATGGATTTTGTGATCTGGCTGCAGCATGTGATGGTGCATGCGGTGCCGCTGCTGTGGCGGCTGCACCGGGTCCACCATGCCGATCTTGATTACGATGTCACCACCGGGGTGCGCTTTCACCCGATCGAGATTATCCTCTCGATGCTGATCAAGTTTGCCACCATCCTGCTGCTGGGGCCGCCGGTGGTGGCAGTGATCCTGTTCGAGGTGATCCTCAATGGCATGGCGATGTTTAACCACGGCAATGTGAAGCTACCTGAGGCGCTCGACCACATCCTGCGGAGCCTGCTGGTGACCCCCGACATGCACCGGGTTCACCACTCGGTGGAAGACGATGAGGCCAACTCCAACTTCGGCTTCAACCTCTCGATCTGGGACCGGCTGTTTGGCACCTATCGGCAGCAGCCACGGGCGGGGCATGAGGGGATGAGCATCGGCATCCACCACTTCCGTAACGCGCAGCAGGTGGATCGGCTGCCAGGCATGCTGCTGCTGCCCTTTATCGGGCAGATCAGCGGCTATGCCATCAACCGCCGCCAGTGGCAGGACAAGGAGAGTTAGCGCCTGTCGTCCTCTTTCTACTCGCTCGCCTGGCGGGTTGAGACTCATCATTGCGCTGCGCATGCAAGTGTGCTGAATTGTTGCGCCACTGGCGGCACGGAGTATTCGCTGACGCCAGTTCGATTGATTACGACAGGAACACAAAGCTATGAGGATCTCGCTGAAGCCTGGCTTCGCGCTGCTGCTGGGGCTTAATCTCGCTGCAAATCTCCAGGCCGATCCGCTGCAGCAAGCGCTGCAGGAGCAGCGGCGCGCCGACCAAGAGGCGATCACATCGCAGCAGCGTGTCGAGCAGCTGGACGATGAGGCGCGGCATTTGCTCGAGCAGTGGCGCCAGGCGTCGGCGGAGTTGGCGCGGGTTGAGAGCTACAACCGCCTGCGGGAGAAACAGCTGGTCGCCCAGCAGCAGGAGCTTGAGAGCCTGGAACGGCAACAGCAGGCGCTGCAGCAGACTCGGCATGAGATCGGCCCACTCACCAGCCGCATGACTGAGGTGCTGGAGCAGTTTGTGGCGCTCGATATCCCATTTCTGCTGCAGGAGCGCCAGCAGCGGGTGCAGCAGTTGCGCGAGCTGGAGAGTCAACCTGATACTGATCTTGCAGAACGCTTTCGCCGGCTGCTGGAGGCCTATCAGATCGAGTCTGAGTATGGGCGCACTATCGAGGCCTATCAGGGGGTGCTGGAGGCGGACGGCGGCGAACGTATGGTCGACTTCCTGCGCATCGGGCGGGTTGGGCTCTTCTACCGGACCCTCGATGGCAGCCAGGCCGGTATCTGGGATGTCGCGGATAAGAGCTGGCGAGGCCTCGATGAGGATGCTGGGCGGGAGATCGACCGTGCGATCCGGGTGGCACGCAAGCAGTTGCCGCCGGACCTGCTGCTGTTGCCGGTGCCTGCGGCGGAGGTGGTGCAATGAAGCGCTGGCTGTTGCTGCCACTGGCGATGTTCTGTTGTCTACCGGCGTGGGCGGAGCTGCCTGCCAACGCCACCCTGGATGGATTGCTGGAGCAGGTGCGCGATACCCGGCTGATGCAGCGTCAGCGCCACATCGAGCGAGAGGCGCGGTTTCTGCAGCGCAGGGAGGAGCGCCAGGAGATACTTGAGTCGACGCTGCAAGCGCTGCAGGCCGCGAAGCAGAAGCGCCAGCAGCAGGATGCGCAGTTCGCTGAGAACCAACGGCTGTTGCAGCAGCGGCGTGAGTTGCTCGAGCAGGCCAGCGCTGAGCTGGGTGAGCTGTTCGGCAGCGTGCGTCAGGCGGCCTCACAGAGTCGTGAACGCTTCGCCGACTCGCTGATCAACATCGAGAGGCCGGGTGATCTGCAGCAGTTGAAGTCGCTGGCCGAAAGCCGCGAGCTGCCTTCCATCGACAAACTGCAGAGCTTCTGGCAGCTGCTGTTCGAGCGCACCCTGGCGGCTGGCAAGGTGGTTCGCCTGCAGAGCCAGGTGATCGGCGCCGATGGGCGGGAACGCGAGCAGAGCGTGACCCGCATCGGCCCGTTCAGTGCAGTCTCTGCTGGCCGCTATCTGCGCTATTTGCCGCAGAGCGGCCGGTTAGTGGAGCTGGGGCGGCAGCCGGATCACCGCTATCAACTTGTCGCCAGGCGTTTCGAAGCGGCGGGTGAGGCGGGCGGCATGATGGCCATCGATCCCTCCCGCGGTGCGATTCTGGCGCAGCTGGTGCAGACGCCAACCCTTGAAGAGCGGATTCGCCAGGGTGGTGTGATCGGCTACCTGATCATAGCCTTGGGGGTGGTCGGTCTGTTGGTGGTGATCGAGCGGTTGGCGGTGCTAGGCCTGCTCGGTCGCCGCATGAAACGACAGCTCAAGCTCGAAGCGCCAGGCGGGAATAATCCCCTGGGTCGGGTGCGCCAGGCGGTTAGCGGCGAGGCCGAGGTGGATGCGGAGACCCTGCAATTGCGCCTCGACGAGGCGATCCTGAAGGAGATCCCGCGGCTGCGCCGAGGTCTGCCGTTGGTCGGCATCCTGGCTGCGGTGGCACCATTGCTGGGGTTGCTCGGCACGGTTACCGGCATGATCGAGACCTTTCAGTCGATTACCCTGTTCGGTGCCGGGGATCCGCGTCTGATGTCCGGTGGCATCTCCCAGGCGCTGGTGACTACCGAACTGGGGCTGGCGGCGGCGATCCCACTGGTGCTGCTGCACAGTTTTATCTCCGGGCGCAGCAATCGGCTGATCCAGATTCTGGATGAACAGAGTGCCGCGATGGTGGCTGAACGGGCGGAGTCGAGGCATGGACCGGCTGTTTGAGTGGATGCCGATGGAGACCGCCGCCTTCCTCGACCGGGGCGGGCCGGTGCTGTGGCTGATCCTGCTGCTGTCGCTGCTGATGTGGTTGATGATCGCGCTCTGTTATTCGCATCAGTGGTGGCCAAGGGGCGGTTCGGACAATCACCGGGGTGACTATCTCGGCTTGGTCGAGGCGATGGTGCAGATTCTGCCGATGCTCGGTCTGCTGGGCACGGTGGAGGGCATGATCGATCTGTTCCATGTGATGGCGAGCCACGGCTCGGGCAATATTCGCGGCATGTCGGCAGGCATCTCCACCGCCCTGATCACCACCATGGCGGGACTGGTCAGCTCCCTCTCCGGTTTCTATTTTGTCAATGATCTGCGCCACCGGATTCTCGACCCGGGCCGCAATCGGGAGGGGGGCTGATGCGCCACCGGCATACCGAGGGTGAGACAGGCAGCGTCACCATCAATCTGACGCCGTTGATTGATATGGTCTTCATCCTGCTGATCTTTTTCATGGTGACCTCCTCTTTTGTCAAAGAGACTGGGGTGGAGGTGGACCGGCCCAGCGCTGCTACCGCGCTGCGCCAGGAGCAGGCTGCGATCCTGATCGCGGTTACCAGCAGCGGTGAAATCTGGATCGACAAGCGGCGCATCGACCCGCGTGCGGTGCGTGCCAATGTGGAGCGGTTGCGGGCCGAGAACCCCGAGGGAGCGGTAGTGATCCAGGCCGACCGACAGGCGCCTACCGGGGTGGTGATCCAAGTGCTCGATCAGGCGCGTCTTGCCGGTGCTGCCAGTGTCTCTATCGCTGCCAGCGAGGTGCCGGGGCGGTGAGATGGGGGCTGGCGCTGCTGATCGCACTGTTGGTTAATTTCGGGTTACTGAAACTGATGCAGTCGATGGTTACCCCCGATCACCAGCGGGGCAACACGCAGCTATCCAAGGCATTACCGATCGACTTTGTGCGCCTGCCCCCCGAGGAACCGCCGCCGCCAGCTGAGGAGCCACCGTCTGAAGCGGAGGAGCCGACGCCTGAGCTGCCGCGGCCGATGCCTGCTGCGGCCGCGGCGAAAAATCCTCAGATTGAACTGCCCTCCTGGCAGGCGCCGAATCTTGCGCTGCCGCTGGATGTAGGCAATGGTCCCTACCTGGGGGGCTTCGCGACACCGCCACCACCCCCGCTGCCGGCGGAGCCGGTGCCGCTGGTGCGGATTCCGCCACGCTATCCGCGGCGAGCCCTGCTGCGCCGCAGCGAGGGCCATGTGGTGGTGCAGTTCACCATCGACCCCGATGGCGGGGTGAGTGATCCGAAAGTGGTGGAGGCCGAGCCGAAGGGTTTTTTTGAGCAGGCTGCGCTGCGCGCGATTCGCGGTTGGAAGTTCCAGCCCCAGCTGGAAAATGGCGTGGCCGTGGCGCGTTCAGCTACCCAGACAATCCGCTTCTCCCTGAAAAAATGATCAAGCTGTTACTGCTCCCTCTGCTGTTGATCGCCTTCGCCAGCGACGCCTGTGCCAAGGAGCCGCCGCCCGCTCAGCTCGCCTCCCGTCTTACCTACGAATACCTGTTTTTGGTGGAGGCATTGATGCGCCATCAGCGTTACGATGAAGCGGCACTGGAGCTTGAGGGGTTGCTGCAGCGTGTCGCGGGCAATGGCTACGAAACCGCCTTGGTACATCAGAGTTTTGGCTATGTGGAGATCGGTCGGGAGATGTATCCGAGTGCGATTCGCCACTTCAGGGCCGCAGTGGATTCGGCGCAACTGCCCGCGGAGGTGTCGCACCAGCTAAGTTACACGCTGGTCCAGCTGCTGTTTCAGGAGGATGATGCGGCGGCCGCACTGCAGCTCTTGATCCGCTGGATGAAGTTTGAGGCAAAACCTCCGCCCCGCGTCTATCTGCTGAAGGCGCAGATCCACCGTGCCCTGGATCAGATCGAGGCGGCGATCGATGATCTCGAGACGGCAATCCGGCTGAGTGATGATCCCGCAGAACCCTGGTTTCAACTGTTGGTCGGCTTCTATCTCGACGCGAAGAAGACTAAACAGGCGGTTGCCCTATTATCGAAGATGATCGTCCGCTTTCCGGCGACGGCGGCCTACTGGCGGCAATTGGCCGGATTGCAGATGGAACTGGGACGGGAGCGGGATGCGCTGGCGACTCTGGAGCTGGCGCATTCCAGAGGCCAGCTGAAGCAGCGGGAGATCCTCTGGCTGGCACAGCTCTACCTGCATCAAAAGATGCCGCAGCTGGCGGTGCAGCTGCTGGCGACAGGGGTGGCGGAGCAGGACCAGAAGGCACTGGAGCTGCTCGCCCAGGCCTGGGTGCTGGCACGGGAGCCGGAGAAGGCGTTGCCGGTATTCGATGCATTGGCCAAGCTCGATCAGAGTGGCCGCTGGGAGTTGCGCGGCGCGGAACAGCTAGTGGAGCTGGAGCGTTGGGATGAAGCGGCGGAACGCCTGCAACGGGCTGTAAAACAGCTGAAACGACCCAGTTATGACAACTGGGTGCTGCTGGGGGCTGTCTATATCCGCCTGAACAAATTTCCAGAGGCGCAGGCGGCATTCACTCGGGCAGAGCCGTTGGCCAAAGGTGAACCACAGCGTAAGCAGCTGGTGGAGTGGCTGGGCTATCTGGAGCATCAGCTTCAGCGATAGTCGATCCTTGTCCATACTTCACGTTAAGAGGAGACAATGGATGACACGGCCGAATTTCTGACTACCATCGGTGGCGTCCTGCTGTTTGGACTGCTGACTGATTTTCTTGGGCGCCATACCTTCCTGCCCAGAGTGACCCTGTTGCTGTTGTTTGGTCTGTTGATTGGCCATGAGGGGCTGGACCTGATCTCGTCGGTGGTGAGCGAACGTTTCGAGATCATCACTAATATCGCGTTGCTGATGGTGGGGTTCCTGCTGGGGGGGAAGCTCACTGGCGAGTCGCTGAGAAGCTGCGGCAGCCAACTATTCTGGATCTCTGTCAGTGCGGTGGCCGGGACCTGGCTGGCAGTGTTGCTCGGGTTGCTGACAATCGGCGTGCAGCTGGAAGTGGCGATCCTGCTGGCCTGTGTTGCCACCGCCACCGCGCCTGCAGCCACCCTGGATGTTGTTGTCGAAACGGGTTCCAAGGGGCGCTTCGCCAATCTGCTACTGGAGATCGTTGCCATCGATGACGTCTGGGCGCTGATCCTGTTCGCTTTCGGTGTCTCTCTGGTGGCTCTCATGATGGGCAACGAAGAAGGGGCGGCGACGATCCTGTCTGCGTTCTGGCAGATCGGTGGAGCGCTGCTGCTGGGGCTGGCCATCGGTGTGCCGGCGGCCTATCTGAGCGGACGGATACGGCCCGGCCAACCGATGTTGATCGAGGCGTTGGGGCTGGTTTTTCTCTGTGGGGGGATCGCTATCTGGCTCGATCTCTCGTATCTGATTGCCTCGATGGTGATGGGGTCAGTGATTGTCAACCTAGCCCGACATCACGACTATCCATTCCATGCGATCGAGAATGTCGATTCGCCGATGATGGTGATCTTCTTTGTGTTCGCCGGCGCATCGCTCGAACTGAATGCCCTGGTGGGGGTGGGTTTGATTGGTGTGACCTATGTGGTTTGCCGCAGTGCCGGCAAGCTGCTGGGAGCTTGGCTGGGCGCGATTTGGGGTGGCTCAGGAGAGAGGGTAAGACGATGGATGGGGCTTGCGTTGCTGCCCCAGGCGGGTGTTGCAATCGGTATGGCGCTGGTGGCATCGACTCGGTTTCCCGAGCATCGGCAGATGCTGCTTTCGGTAGTGATCGGAACGAGTATTTTTTTTGAACTGATCGGTCCGGTTTTTTCCCGCTGGGCACTTCAAAGAGGAGAGCGGCGGGGATGAATTGCGGGCAAGGGTGCATCTTGTTCAGCCTCTGGAACTGGGTGATATGGCTTATTATTGTGGCAAATACCCTGTTTTTTCTTGGATACATATTGAAACAGTTCGGTAACATATTGAATTAAAAGGATAGAAAAAGCTGGCAATGCTCTTGCATAAGACCTCTGGAATATTCCAACTAACAAAATGCAAGAGGACGTATCGATGAAGTTGACCCCCTTGGCCCTCGCGATCAGCGGGATTGCTGTTCTCCCCCAGGTAGTTGCAGAAGAGGTGGCCGAAAACCTCTCGGAACTGGTGGTGGAGGGTGAGGCACTGTCTTCTCCAGCGCTGTCGGTGATGCCGATGGAGGATGCAAAAAAAGGTATCCCTGCTGACGCGGCTGAGCTGTTGCGCGGGGTAACCGGCGTCAGTGGCGCCCGTATGGGTGGTCATGGCATTGAACCGATCATTCGTGGCCAGAGTCAGAACCGACTCAACATCCTGATGGGCGGCGCCTACATCCATGGTGGCTGTCCCAACCGCATGGATCCGCCCACTGCCTATTCCGCCATCGAGAGCTACGACAGCGTGACCGTGATCAAAGGCTCCCAGACAGTGCTCTACGGGGGAGGTGGCGGCGGTGGCACCGTGCTGTTTGAGCGTGGCGTGCCTGAGTTTGAGGAGGGCGAGCGTTTTAAGGGCAAGGTCGATGTGGGTTTTATGAGCAACTCCAATACCAAGGAGTTGGCTGCGGATCTGGCGGCAGGAGCAGAACAGGGCTATGCCCGCGCTATTGTTGGTTACAAGGATGCCGATAACTATGAAGATGGTGCTGGCAACGAAGTGCGCTCCGCCTACAGCAACAAGTCAGGCAACCTGATTCTCGGCCTGACGCCGAGTTCGGAGACTCGTCTGGAGCTTAATCTCGAGGCGACCCGTGAGGATGATGTGCTGTTCCCTGGTGCCAATATGGACTCCCCCTACAGCGATGCGGACAACATCCGCTTCAAGATTGAGCATCAGCCCGATGCAGGTGTGCTCGCAGGTTTCAAGGTGGAGGCCTACAATTCCGATGTCAAACATTTGATGGACAACTATTCACTGCGCACCCGTACCGCCGCGCGCAATATGAAGACGCCGACCACTTCAGATACCCTGGGTGGCCGCATCAGCGGTGATCTCATGTTGGGCGATAAGACCCTGACTCTGGGTGTTGACTACCAGAAAAACGACCGCGATGCAGAGCGCCTGCAGGGCGCCACCACGGCGCTGACGGATGATCCCTCAGTGGTGCAGTCGATCATGTGGCCGGGTGCCGAACTGAAGCAGACTGGCTTGTTTGCCGAAATCGAGATGCCCGTGGGCAGTGAGGACAGCTTCAAGGCGGGGTTGCGTTACGACAAGGTCGATGCGTCTATCTCCCGCGGTGATGAGAAGCCCGAAGTGAGCACAAGCCCAACTCCCAATGACCTCTATGCCACCTACTACGCTAGCACCTCAGAGAGCAAGAGCGAAAACAATCTAGGTGGTTTCCTGCGTTATGAGCACGCCATTACCATGGGTAAACTCTATGCAGGAGTCAGCCGCAGCGTGCGAACCGCAGATGCCTCTGAACGCTATGTTGCCAGCTGGATTGTGATGATGGGCAATGATACTAGCTGGGTTGGTAACCCGGAGCTTGAGCCGGAAAAAAATCATCAGATTGAGGTTGGAGTTGAGTTGGCCGATGCAGTATGGAGTAGCAGTTTCAGCCTCTACTACAATAAGGTTACCGACTACATTCTGAGGGATTTGGCACGGGCTCAGGATGGCATCCTGGTTAACAACGCCACAGCCACCATCTATCGTAACGTAGATGCCAGCTTTGCCGGTTTTGAGTGGGATGGCACGTATCAGTTTAGTGATCAGTTCTCAGGCAATGCCGGGTTGGCCTATGTACGTGCTGAGAACACGACTGATAACCGCAATATTGCTCAGATCGCACCGCTGGAACTGACCCTGGGCCTCGACTACACCCGCGGTGATTGGGCGTTGGGTGGTCTGGTGCGGGCAAATGCCAAACAGACTCGGGCCGATCTGATCGACGGCAGCGGTCAGGATGTGCAGGAGACCCCCGCCTGGGCGGTGCTCGATCTGAACGGCAGCTACAGCTTCAACGACCGTGCCGATATCCGCTTCGGCATCAACAACGTGTTTGACAAAGAGTATGCCTATCATGTGAACCGGGCCAACCTTGATCCCTTCAGTCCCGAAGCGATTCAGGTGAATGAGCCGGGTCGTGAGGTGTGGGTCAAGGCATCGCTTAAATTCTGAGCGTGTTCTGGCGGAGGTCATCTAGGTGATAAGCCAGGCAGTCATAAGGTAGTGTCCGTCCGGAAACGCCATGTTTGGACGCAGAGAAGCGCAAAGAACGCAGATGTTTATAGATAATATTTGTGATCTCCGCGCTTCTCTGCGTATCGTTTTTACTGTTTCTGGACGGACATTATCTATCGACGAAAGAGAGGTTGTTTTGGGATAGCCAGTCGGTCGATGTGACCGGTTTTTCTTGTGCAGAGGATGGTGGGAAGCAGGTCAAAAGAGATCGACACTACCACTCTCGACATTCTGTTGTGCTACCGCCTTGTTCTGATCCAGCTGTGCGAAGCCCTGCTTGCCATTGTTGATGATTTTCTCCAGGTCGGAGAGACGGGTCTGGAAGTGTTCAATCTGCTGCTCGAAGTCGGACTGCTCGAAATGGAGGGCGATCAGTCCGTTGATGAAAGCCTCGATCTGTTCTGAGCGCTGGGCGATGTGATCGACCAGTTGTACAGCAATATCCTCAAATTGTAGGGAAAGTATGCCGGTATTGACGTGCTGGCGGATGCTATCGGAAAGCTCATTGATGGTCTCTGCTTGGGTGGTGGCACCCTTGTTGAGCGCCCGCATCTCCTCCCACATGTTTCCAACCTGATCTTGGGCCTCGAGTGCGTTTGACATGTCAGCCTCTGCCATCTCCTGAATATTGACTGAGACGCGCTCCATGGTGCTCTGGGTCTGCAGGATCAGGTCGCGGATCTGGTCGCTAAACTGGTTGGTGCGGCGGGAGAGGTTGCGCACCTCATCGGCTACCACCGCAAAGCCGCGCCCTGCATCACCCGCTCGGGCTGCCTCGATTGCGGCATTCAAAGCCAGTAGATCTGTCTGACTGGTGATATCGTTGACATCGTTGAGCAGTGAGACCACTGAGTTGACCTGCCCGGTCATTTCGCTGAAGTTGTCGACGATGGCACTGCTGTTATTTTTCATCTCTGAAAGGGTGGAAATATAGTTGGTGACGATCTCCTGACTCTGAGTGCTGAAGCGATTGATGCCCTCTGTCTGCTCCTTGTACTGGTTGCCGCGGGCCACGTTATAGAGCTCTTCGACCAGCACCTGCAGGCGCTGGCGCTGATCTTCGGTTTCGTTGTCCAGACCGGTAAAGCTGCCGGCGAGTTTTTCGGTGGCGCTGTGCAGAATATCTTTGGCCTGATTCAGTTCCCGTCGAAGACTGCTGAACTGTTCACTGACAACATCGAAGGCACCATTGGATGTCGCCATATAATTGCCGAGCATACGGGCAATCGCCTCTTTTTTTCGCTCAGCTTCGGCGGATTGTTTGTCTCTGCTACGTGAAGCGACCAACAGGATGATGACGATCAGGGCGGGTGTGGTACTGAGCAGGAGCAGTAGCCAATCTGGTAACTGCGCCAGGAGTGAGACGGTTGTCATCACAGAGAAAAGCAGGATCCCTGCCAATGAGCCGTAGAAGAGTTTTTGGTTCACTATGAATTGTCCATCATTGTTGCAGTCTGGCGGTTGCAAGTCGGCCTGCTTTCGCTTCAAGAATGTAAATCGGCAGAGAGTTGGAAATCTTTTGTTCTTAATAGGTTCGGCAGGAAAAGAGTCAATTTTGTGTGTACGAGGGGCGATTGAAACAGTCTCAGACTCGCTTCTCGCTAGCCAGATCAGGTTCGCCGCAGTGGCGTAGAATCTCTGTCCTGGCCCGGTCGCGCAGCAGAATCGCCTGCTGCCAGGCATCCTCTATCCCCGGGACAGGGACAACTGGCTCGCATAGGGTCAGGCTAATCTGGCTGGGATGGATGAACCAGTCGTTGGCATGCAGGATAGAACGGGTGCCACGGATTGTAATGGGCTGCACTGGCAGAGCGGCGTTTGCGGCGGTGGAAAAGGCGCCCATATGAAACGGTAGCAGCCCGGGTCTGCGGCTGAAGGTGCCTTCTGGAAAATAGCATTGAGACTCACCCTGCAGTGCACTGCGCTGTGCAGTATAGGAATCAGTCACTGCCTGGCGGGGATCAGACCGTTCCACAAACAGGGTATTGATGCGTTTGAGAAAGGTATGGGCGATCCAGTTTCGACGCAGCTCTGATTTGGCGACAAAGCGAAAAGAGAAGGGCAGCAACGCGACCAGCGCAATGCCGTCGAGATAACTGCAGTGGTTGGCGACCAGGATGACGGGCTGAGTGACGGTGGGGAGATACTCTGCTCCGCGTAGTGTCAGTCGGGTGCCGCTGGCCTTGGCCAGCAGGCGAGCCATGGCGCGCATCAGAGGCCAGCGAAAAGTCGTGGGCAGAAGCATCACAGAGAGATAGGTGAAAGCGGCCAGAATATAGAAGATTCCACGGGTATAGAGCGAATAAGCCCAATCTTTGGCGCTGCCAACAATGCGCCGGATGCGGTTTGGAAGCGTGGAGAGGGAGAGCTGCAACTGTTGTTGCCAGACTGGTCTGGGGTGGGCCTTGATTGCGCCCTGTTCAAACAGTGTTCGGCATGCGCCGCGCCGGATCTTGCCACTCGATGTCTTGAGGATGATGCCTGGTGCGGCGAGGATGATCTCATCCGGTGCGATCATGGTGAGGTAGGTGGCGATGCTGTCGATCCGGGCGCTCAACGCTTCCCGCTTGGCCGGATCCTGCTCGCGGGTTTCGGCCAGTATCACCAGTCGTTCGCCCGGCTGGTTCTGGTTCTGACTGGAAAAGATGGCCACCCGACCCTTGCGGATACCCTCCAGGTTACCAATGGCCTCTTCCAACTCTTCGGGGTAGATGTTGCGGCCAGCACGAATGATCACATCCTTGCTGCGACCGGTGATAAACAGGTCCCCGTCTGCAAAGTAGCCGAGATCCCCTGAGCGTAGCCACTCGCCGTCAAACAGCTCACGGGTGGCCTGGGAGTTGTGAAAGTAACCGCTGCAGGCTGAGGGGCCGCGGAACTGAATCGCCCCCTGTTGACGTTCTGGCAGTTCATGGCTAGCCGCATTCACCACCCGCACCTCATGGTGGGGGAGGGGATGCCCGCAGGCGACAAAGCGCAGTGCCCGTGGATCGTCCGGTTCGGCGGCTATTGCCTGGCCACTGCGGCTGAATTCGAGGCGTCTGATCCGGTCGATCAGCGGCTTGCGATGCAGTGGCGGGAAGGTGAGCCCGACACTCGACTCCGCCAGGCCGTAGACCGGGCACAGGGCCTCCGCATGAAAGCCGTAGGCAGAGAAGCGCGCCTGAAAGCTTTGCACGGTCTCCGGGCTGACCGCCTCGGCGCCATTCAGCGCGACCCGCCAGCGGCTCAGATCGAGCCCCTCCAGTGCTTTATCATCGATTCGGCTGCAGCAGAGCTGGTAGGCAAAATTGGGGGCGGCGGAGAGGGTGCCGCCATAGCGGTGGATCGCCCAGAGCCAGCGTTCGGGTTTTGCCAGAAAGCTCAGCGGCGACATGATTACCAGCTGCGCGCCAAAGTAGAGTGAGCCAAGCCAGGCGCCGATCAGCCCCATGTCGTGATAGAGCGGCAACCAGCTGACAAAGATATCGCTGGCATTTGCCTCGATGGCAGCGCCATCGGCGCGGATATTCGCCAGCAGATTGGCATGGGTCAGGATCACCCCTTTGGGGGTGCCCGTGCTGCCAGAGGTGTACTGCAGGAATGCTGTATCGATCGACCGAAGGATCACCGGCGAGAGCGCCTGTGGATTACCGTGCAGTGCATCCAGAGTCAGCAGTTCGCGCAGGCTCTCCACCTCCGCCTTCAGCAGTTTAGCCAGAGATTTTGCCGCCTCGATGGTAATCAGATAGGTGGCCTTGGCATTGGAGAGAATCGAGATCTGGCGCCGGAGATGATCCTGCAGCTGACTGGGCCGCAGCGGAGGATAGATCGGCACCGGCACGCCGCCGGCATAGAGCACGCCGAAGAAGCTGTAGAAGTAGTCGGACCCCGTCGGCAGCATCAGACAGACCGCCTCACCCGGTTGCAGACCGTGCCGTTGCAGAGCAGCGGCAACCTTGAGGGCCCCTTCATGCAGCTGTCGATAGCTGATCCGTTCACCCTCATCGCTGTCACTGTAGAGGCGGATATGCGTGCGCTCCCCATGATGCGCGACATGCCAGTCGAGCATTTCGGTAAGGCTGCCGGCCTGTTCCGGTGCCTCGTTGGATCTGCCCGCCTCAGGGATGACAGGAGGCGTTCCCTCCAAGCTGGTCGTAGTCGGACTGCTGAGAATTGCACGTAGCAGATCGCGTGGGGTCTCCGCCTCAGCGAAGCTCTGCTCAGGCAGGCTGACGCCGAACTGGCGTTCCAGACGGGCGACCAGTTCCAGCCGTCCCAGGCTGTCGAAGCCCAGATCCCGCTCCAGATGAGAGTCGAGTGTAGGCGGCCGCCAAGCTGTTTGTAGAGGATGGAGTTCTCTGGCTAGGGTGGCGATGATCTCCAGTAGAGGAGTGGCCGCGTGTTTTTCTGAGTGGAGCTGTTGTGGTGCTTCCATGGAGGGGGCCAATTTTATGACTACTTATGACTATATAGCAGAGTCGGATCGACCCCGTTTTACGGTAGAATCTCGCCTTTCCGCTGTTTTCCTGTGCTGCCTGTGACCATAGCCGACAACAAACTCCCCAGCCCTGAATCGATTGAGCAATGCATGCTGGCGGACCGCCACAGCTTCCGCCGGCGTTTGCGTGGTCTGCAGCAGCGGAAGAATAACAACCAGCCCTACGATCAGGGGCTGCTCAAGCTGCGCCGGGATATGGATCGCTCAAGCGAGCGCCTTGCTCAGCGACAAGAGAGCCTGCCGACCCCCGAATTCCCGCCCGAGCTGCCGATCACCACGCGTCTCGATGATATCCGCAAGCTGATCGCGGAAAATCAGGTGGTGGTGCTGTGTGGTGAGACCGGCTCCGGCAAGTCGACCCAGTTGCCGAAGATCTGTCTCGACTTGGGGCGCGGTGTGGCGGGCTACATTGGCCATACTCAACCGCGGCGCATTGCGGCGCGCAGCCTGGCGGCGCGGGTGGCCGCCGAGCTGGGCAGCGAGACAGGCCATGCGGTGGGCTACAAGGTGCGCTTCCATGATCATGTGGGACCAAATTCCCATGTCAAACTGATGACAGATGGCATTCTGCTGGCGGAGATCCAGCAGGACCCCTATCTGAATCAGTACGACACCCTGATCATCGATGAGGCCCACGAGCGCAGCCTGAATATCGATTTTCTGTTGGGCTACCTGCAGCAGCTGCTGCCGAAGCGTCCCGACCTGAAGCTGATCATCACCTCAGCCACCATCGACCCGGACCGCTTCGCCAAACACTTCCGCGATGCGCCGGTGATCGAAGTTTCCGGCCGCACCTTCCCGGTGGAACTGTACTACCGGCCGCTGGAGGAGGAGGGGGCCCATGAGCGGGAGGATCCGATGCAGCAGGCGATTGTCGATGCGGTGGATGAGCTGTCGCGTATCGATCGTGGCGATATCCTGATCTTTCTCAGCGGCGAGCGAGAGATCCGCGAGACCGCCGAGACCCTGCGCAAGCACAAGCTGCCGCTGACCGAAGTGCTGCCGCTCTACGCCCGACTCGGCCCCGCCGACCAGGCACGGATCTTCAAACCTCACGGCGCGCGGCGCATCGTACTTGCCACCAACGTGGCGGAGACCTCACTCACCGTGCCCGGCATTCGCTATGTGATCGACGCGGGCTTTGCCCGCATCAGCCGCTACAGTCACAGGAGCAAGGTGCAGCGGCTGCCGGTGGAACGAGTCTCCCAGGCCTCGGCGAATCAGCGCATGGGGCGCTGTGGACGGGTCGCCAAAGGTGTCTGCATCCGCCTCTACTCGGAGGAGGATTTCGAATCACGGGTTGCGTTCACCGAACCGGAGATCCTGCGCACCAACCTCGCCTCGGTCATCCTGCAGATGAAGCAACTCGGCTTCGGCGAGATCGAGGCCTTCCCGTTTGTCGATCCGCCCGACTCGCGGTTGATCAAAGACGGCTACCGGGTGCTGGAGGAGATTGGTGCGATCGGCGGTGACAAACAGATCACCCGTCTTGGCCGTCAGCTGGCGCGGCTGCCGGTGGACCCGCGCATCGGTCGCATGCTGTTGGGCGCCGCCCACAGCCACTGTCTGCGCGAGGTGATGGTGATCGCCGCAGCGCTGAGCGTGCAGGATCCGCGTGATCGTCCCATGGATAAGCAGCAGCAGGCGGATCAAGCCCATGCCCTGTTTCGCCACGAGCAGTCCGACTTCATCGGCTATCTGCAGCTATGGGAGCATCTGCAAGAGCAGCGCAAACACCTCTCCCGGGCCAAGTTCCGCAAATACTGCCGTTCGATCTTCCTCTCCTCGACCCGGGTGCAGGAGTGGCAGGAGATCCACACCCAGCTGCGTATGCAGCTGCACGACATGGGTTTCAAGGAGAACAGCGAGGAGGCAAGTTATGAGCAGATCCACCGGGCGCTACTCAGCGGCCTGCTGAGCCACATCGGTTTCAAGAGTAAGGAGCGCGACTACCTGGGCACACGCAACAGTCGCTTCCATATCTTCCCCGGCTCGGGGTTGTTCAAGGCTCAGCCAAAGTGGGTGATGGCGGCGGAGCTGGTTGAGACCACCAAACTCTACGCGCGTACCCTGGCGAAGATTGAGCCGGAGTGGATCGAGGCTGCCGCTGGCCATCTGATCAAGCACAGCTACTCGGAGCCCCACTGGGAGAAAAGGCGCGGTCAGGTGGCAGGCTACGACAAGATTACCCTGTTTGGTCTGACCCTGATCCCGCGGCGCAAGATCAACTTCTCCCCCATCGATCCGCTACTGGCGCGGGAGATCTTCATCCGCTCGGCCCTGGTGGAGGGCGACTTCCAGACCCGCGCTCCCTTCTGGCGGCATAACCAGGAGTTGATCGAGGCGGTGCACGAGATGGAGGCGAAGTCGCGCCGCCGTGACATCCTGGTGGATGAGGAGCGCATCTACGCCTTCTACGACCAGCGCATCCCGGAGGGGATCAGCACCACACCTGCCTTCGAGAAATGGCTAAAACAGGACGCGAAACAGCAGCCGAAAAAACTCTACATGCGTGAGGCCGAGCTGCTGCGCGAGGAGTCGGAGTGGGTCGCTGACGGACAGTTTCCCGATCACCTCGACATCAACGGCATGGCGCTACCGCTGGAGTACAGCTTCGAGCCCGGCAGCAAAGAGGATGGTGTCACCCTGGTGGTGCCAAAGGATGTGTTGAATCAGGTCTCCGAGGCGCGCTGCCAGTGGCTGGTGCCGGGGTTGTTACAGGAGCGGGTGGTGGCGCTGCTGCGTGGCCTGCCGAAGGCGCTGCGCAAGTCGTTTGTGCCGGTGCCAGAGACCGCCGCCCGCTGCCTGAAAGGGCTGGAGCCGAGTGATCGGCCGTTGGTGCAGGTGCTTGGCGAGCGGCTGAAGCAGCTTACCGGGGTGCATGTGCCGGAGGATGCCTGGGATGAGTCGACCCTGCCGGAGCATCTGCGGATGCGTCTGCGGGTGGTGGATGAGAAAGGTCGCACCCTGGAGAGTGGCCGTGAGGTGAATCCGCTGCGTCAGCGTCATGCTGGCGGTGAGGCGGGGCAGGGGCACAGGCTCAGCGGTCAGACCATCGAGCAGGGGGGCTTGACCCGCTGGGATTTTGGCAGCGTCCCCGCCACGTTGGATGTGCAGCGCGGGGCGATTCGTCTGAAGGGCTTTCCGGCGCTGGTCAATGAGGGGGAGACGGTCGCGATCCGTGTGCTCGACTCCCAGGCCAACGCTGAGCGGGCTCACCAGGCGGGGGTGCGACGGCTGATCATGTTGGGTATGGCCAAGGAGATGCGCTATCTGCGCAAGAACCTGCCGGGTCTGGCGCGAATGCGGCTGCAGTACGCCAAGGTCGCCGAGCCGCCCAAGGGGCTGGTGGTGGAGCGCTACAAGGGGCTGGAGGATGAGCTGGTCGCTTTCATCGTTGACCAGACCTTTCTCGACGGCCGGCCGGAGATCCGTGACCAGGCAACCTTTGAGCAGCGCATCGAACAGGCGCGGGGGGAGATGATGAGCCTGAGCAACCGGGCCTGTGCTCAGGTGGGGGAGATCCTTGACGCTTACCAGCGGGTGCGCAAGGGGCTGGCCGGTATCACCCAGATCAACTGGCTCGCCTCAGTGCAGGATATGCAGCAGCAGCTCGACCGGCTGCTGTTCAGGGGCTTTCTGCAGCACACACAGGTGAATCGGTTGCAGGCCTTCCCCCGCTATCTGAAGGCGCTAGAGCGGCGTATTGACAAGCTCAGCCACGCCGCAGCAAAGGATCAGCAGCGGATGCGCGAGATGGCCAAGGCCTATCAGCAGTGGCAGCAGTGGGATCACAGCTGTCTGGAGAGTGGCCGCTTCGATGAGCGCATCGAGGAGATGCGCTGGCAGTTCGAAGAGTTGCGGGTCTCACTGTTTGCCCAGGAGCTGGGTACTGAGCGGCCGATCTCGCTGAAACGAATCGAGAAGCGTTGGAAGGAGTTGGGGCTGTAAGCAGGTCTCCATGCTGCGAGAGTCTTCCTGTGTGTCAGAAATGCTCATAATAGCCGGCGCTGATCGGCCTTTTAGGACTTGGCCGCTGTTCCGTATTTACTTGTCGGCTGAATCGCGGATTCCGTTTATGTCAGCTGCTGCCGGTCTGAAGAACGATTGGCCTGAGCCGGTCGCAAGGCTTGGGCTGCCCCTCCCTGCATGCTATCGTTCCGTCCGGTTTTTCTGTGACGGAATAGTTTCATGACTCAATGTTTCTGTGGCTCCGGCCAACCCTTCGAGACCTGTTGTCAGCCGATTCTGGATGGCGCGGAAGCTGCCAAAACCGCCGAGGCGCTGATGCGTGCCCGCTACACTGCGTTTGCTGCGCGGCGAACTGAGTTTTTGCATGAGTCGCTCCATCCGGAGCATCGTCAGGACCACGATCTGGCCGCAACCCGGCGCTGGGCGGAGAATTCCGAATGGCTTAACCTGGATGTGCTCGATGTACAAGACGGCGCTGCGGATGACGAGCAGGGCACGGTGGAGTTCATCGCCACCTATAAAGAGCGCGGTGTGATCCATCCTCATCACGAGGTGAGCCAGTTCCAGCGGGTTGACGGGGCCTGGTATTTTGTTGAGGGGCGTCTGGTGATGCCGAAGACGGAGACCCGCGGTCAGCCGAAAGTGGGACGCAACGAGCCTTGTCCCTGCGGCAGTGGGAAAAAATATAAAAAGTGCTGCGGTCGCTGAGTGTTCTATAGTCGGAAAGAATCGGCCTGAGCAATGGAAAGTGTGATCGGGCTGGAAGAAAGATGTTGACTTTTGTTAAAGGAGTTCAGTTTTGAGTCGTTACTTTTGGTACATTTTTCCCGCTGGGATACGCATATCTTAAGATAGGACCTGGATGTGATGAGTAGAGGAGAGAATATTTTGCGGGGTCGGCACTGTCGCTGGATCTTGCTGAGTGTCGGTATGCTGCTGGTCAGCACGACGGTGAGCGCCGATATCTACAAATATCGGGGAGCGGACGGCCACATTCTTTTTTCCGATCGGCCGATGAAGGGCAACTATCGGCTGTTGTGGAAGTCGATCTCCAAGAAGCCGGCAAAAAAGGCTTCCTCTAAATCCGCTGTAAACTTGTCAAAAAATCGTCAGAAATTGACCCCTCTGATCGATGCCACCGCCAAGCAACTTCGGCTTCATCCCGGGCTTTTGCACGCTATTGTGGATGTGGAGTCATCCTACAATCCCAAGGCGGTCTCCAGCAAGGGGGCCAAAGGGTTGATGCAACTGATGCCGGCCACTGCAAATCACTATGGCGTCAGTGACTCTTTCGATCCCAAGGAGAATCTCAAAGGTGGTGCCCGCTACCTGAAACATCTGCTTAAGAGATTTGAGTTCAATCTGGGGCTGGCGCTGGCGGCTTACAATGCCGGGGAGGGTACGGTGAAAAAGTATGGCAATCGGATCCCTCCCTTTCCTGAGACTCAGCAATATGTCGAAAAGGTGCTGGGCGTCTATCGTAAGAACCGTCAGGCAATGCTCAACTGATCGGCTTCAGCCGACCATCAGAAAGTCTTTTTCCACACGATATCCAAAGCTCGAAAGCTGCTCGCCGATCAACTCGCGTGCGCCGTGATTGTTGACGTAGACCAGCACAAATGGGCGTTTTTTCTGGTTTAGCCACTCTGGGTCAACCACAGGTGCGTTGTCTATCCGATTGCCGATCTTACGTGGGTCGATGTCGATCCAGGCGTTTACTTTGAAGCCATAATCGAGCAGGTATCGGCAACGCTTACGGGTCTTGCGCCCAGCCCCCCAGACAACCAGATCATGGCGGCGTTCCAGCAGTCGTGGCTCTTTCGCCAGATAGCGCGCGCGCAGAGAGTCGAAGGCTTCCCGGCTGCAGCGTGGGTCGGTACGCGATACTCGGCCTGGGCTTTCGCGCCAGTCGAGCAGTTTATGGGGCAGTTTCTCCATCCGGTGTCCCGCCTGATGCAGCCTTAACCACAGGTCATAATCCTCAGGGAAGGGGCCCTGGCGGTAGCCACCGATCTGGATGATCGGCGTGCGGCGAAAGGTCACCGAGGGATGGGGGAAGGGGGATTCGATATAGATATTGTGCGCGATCTCTGCTGCCGAGAGGCAGCGATTTTGCCAGCGTATATATTCACGAAAGCCGGCCTGGAGCTGTTCCTCGGGGAAGATTCTTGCCTGGCTGGCAACCAGGGTGACATTCGGGTTCTGTTGTAGAAAAGCAAGCTGGCGGCTGAGGCGTTCAGTATGCATGCGATCGTCGCCGTCGATGCGGGCGATCAGTGGGGAGCCGGCCTGAGCGAGGCCGTAATTGAGTGCATCCACCAGCCCCTTGCCAGGGTTACTCAAGATGCGCAGGCGTTGGTCCCTGTCTGCATATCGCTCAAGAATGGCCAGGGTCTGATCACTGCTGCCGTCGTTGATCGCCAGCAGCTCAAAATCCTGGAGGGATTGGGACTGTATCGAGGTGATACATTCATCGAGAGTGGCCGCAGCATTGCGTAGCGGCAGGAGAACGCTGACCCGGGGCCCCATTGGGGGGCTGGTTACTCCTGGATGCTCCAGCCTTCAATCAGTTTACTGATGATCGCCTCGTCACGATTGGAGATGTCGATGATCTGAAAGCCGGTCCAGTAGCTCCCGGCCTGGGCGGCTTCACTGCACCAGAGCGCCTCAGCGCCAAAGCTGATCTGGCTGTGTTGCTCGACAAGCTGGGGCATCAGGAGGTCAAATTGATAGATGTTGCCGGTTTTAATCGCTTTTTCGCTCAGCAGCATAAAGCCAGCAGCGCTGATGTTGACCACGGTGCCGACTTTGGATCCGCTAATCTGGTCTTTGATAACCAGACGATCGTTTGCGATCTTTCGCGACAGTTTGCGTTTTTCTACCATTGTTTCTGTCTATTTCAGGGGGAACTGCAACTCGCTCTCTGGTTCGGATGAGTCCTCTTCCAGAAGTTCGCTGGCCAGGTCTTCGGTTGCCTGCAGGGAGCGTTGCAGCATACGGCGGATGGCGTGCAGGGTGCGATCGACAAACGGGTCATTGCTCTCTTCAAGCATCCGGGACTTGCCGGCGATGACCTCTTGCGCCAAGGTTCGCAAGGGTTTGATGGCGGTCTGTACACCAGCGCGATCGACAAACATACAGGAACCGGTAAGCGGGCTCAGCCAAGAAAGTTTGACCCGCTTGTTCTCCCCACTGGTGGGATCGTCGAGTTCAAACCAAGTGCCGTACTCCACCTTACGCAACTTCTCCATCATATCCAGTTCATCTTGCGGGATTTCGGCTCCCTGCTGTTCAGCCTCTGCCTCTTCGATGTCTGCGGATGTGCCGGTGATCTCTACTGGTTCGGATGCGGTATGGGGAAGAGCTGCCTTTGACGGCGGCTCGGCCAGTACGGCGGCACCGGCGGCAATTGCTGACTCTGGGGTAGCGAGCAGCTCAAACAGCGCCTTGCTCTTCTCCTGATGGATGTCTCCGAGGGATTCAAGCCCCTCCTGGATTGAGTCCCGCAGATTGGGGAGGCTGTTTTCCAGGTCGGACATCTCACTCTGCGAGCTTTTCGGCTCGAATGCCCAAGTGAGTTCGTCGGCGACACGCAAGGCCTCTTTCCAGTCTTCACTAAGCTCGCCGTCCGGATGACGCAGCAGGATGAAGATAAGCTTGTCGGTCCAGGTCTGAACCAGAAAATCCTTGGCGACTTGCGGCAGGGAGGCGTTGAAGGTGCGTGCCTTCATCTCCTGGCTGGCACGTTGCCGCGCGATGGTGAGTTTCTCCCGACCCTTGGCTGAATCCTGAGCACGCTTCTCGAGAACCTCAGTCTTTTTGCGGAAGTTATCCATCTCCAGCCGGAATGAGTTCAGCTGCTCGGAGAAGAGCCCGATGTTGTCGGTGAACTCCTTCAATACGGTGTCGACCACGTCCTGCATGGCGGGGTAGATGCCACGTTTCAGGTTGTGCTCGTCGATCCAGTGGCTGCCGGCTTCAACCAGACTGTCGAGTAGCAGTCTTGCATCATGGTTGGAGTCTGTCAGCAGGCTGCGGTCGATGATGGCGACCTTTAGGTAGGGGGTGTGCAGATGGCTGATCAGTGCCTTGGCGACCGCAGGCAGGACGGGATCGTTCAGCATGTATTCGAACAGCATGCCGACCAGGTCGATAGTGTCTTCGTCCACCGTGTCGAGCTGGTTACGGTCGACCTGATTGTAGAGCTTGTGGCGTTCCTCGATCAGAGTCTGCTTGATGCGATCGAGAAACTGCTCGTCGAGCTCCACATTGGGGATGAAGGGCGTGGCGCTCTGCAGGTCAGGCAGATAGTCTCCGTGCGCCTCCGGCTGAATCTCGTTGAGTGCGGAGACGATGTTCTCTTTGGCGACCGGGGGCCCTTGGCGATCAGCTGGCGTAGCTGCCGAAGCGTAATTGTGGTAGATGCTGTCTGAGGGCAGCTCCCCCTTGGGGCGGGCTTTGTGGTCATCGGCTGAGCCGAGGGTGGAGTGGGGTGGACCAGCATGACGCCGGTTCGACATCAGGTCGAGTATCGAACCGAATAGCTCCTCGCCCAGCTCCTGACTGGTCTGGGGTGCGTCATCCGCCTGGGACTCCTGCTTTGCCTTGGGCTGACTGGCAGCGCTTTCAGATTTCCGCACAGCCGGGCGCAGATGAGGCAGCACACCGGCTTCTTTGAGATTGTTGTTATAGTCTTCGTAGAGGCTGCCAAGCTGCTTCAACACGTACTTGTTGAAGAGTGCCAGTACGATGATGCGAATGCGGGATTCCAGACCCAGGCCGTCGATCGCATCGTTGAAGGCGATGGTCAGCTGATAGGGGCCGGCGGGGATTCGCTTGGATTTGACTTCGTTGCCGCCGTAGACGACGGAGAGGCGCTGGCTGAGTGCGTAGAGCTCGGTGCGGTGCTCGCTGATAGTTTTGGCCACCATGTTTTCGAGTGCAGTGGTCTGGTCCATGGCATCCCGGTCCACCAGTTCGAGCTCCATGTCGCTGCCCATGCCCAAGCCGCCGGAGTGGCTGTTGGATGATTCCCAGAAATGGTCGAACCCTTCGCTCAGTTGTTCACGGAACTCGTGTTCGACAAGGCCACGGCGGTTGCGGATGATGGCCATCGCCTCGAAAAAGCGGTTTTGCACTTCGTTGGTTTCGGCCTTTTGCGCGAAACTCATCAGCGCCTTGTCTGAATTGGCGAAGAGTTCGGTCAGTAGTGCGCTGACATAGACGAGCACCATGTCCTTGCAGCGGTTGAGCAGGGGGCGAAACTGCCTCTGGTACTTGCTTTTGCGGGGGTCCAGCGAAGACACCTTAGATTATCCTTGAATGCAGAGATGACCCGATACAGCGGGGATCTAGTTACCCAGAGAGACCGCTGACTTTTACATTTTTCTCTACCCGATCCGACTGGAAATCGGGGTGATCATAGTTAATTCTTGTGAAAGCGTGAGAGTAGCATGTAGTGTCCTATTAATGAACGCCAAGTTGGGTCGTGTTGGAGCGGAAGTGATGTTTTGCTTCTAGATTTGCTGTCGGGTTGGCACTCATCTTGGCGTCGGGTCAGTCATCGCCGATGATGCGGGTCTCCTTGGTGGCGCTCAATAGCTTCTCGCCCTGGCCGACGCTTGCAGCAAACACCATCCGGTAGGTGTTTACTTTTCCTTCCTCGGCTGCTCTCAGCTTGCGAATGGCGGTTTTTGCCTCTCGATACTTCTCCTTTTCATCAAGGTGCTCGAGCTGGCTATCTGGGGTGATTTTAAAAATATAGAACGGCATTTCTATTTCCTGATTGGCCTAAAGTTTTTGTAGATGTTCCGCTATATACGAATAGAACGATTTTAGAGGATCTAGGCAGTCTGCCGGTAGCCCAGGATCAGTTGAGTGGGTGTTGATGGCATATCCCGGTGTGCTGCTTGAGTTGACAATTGTGGACGCAGACGATGGAGCATCGCAACGTGTATTCACCTTCAGAAAAACTGGTTGCAGACGTTGAACATCTGGTTTCGCTGCCAGATATTTGCGTGAGAGTCAACATGATGGCCGATTCTTCCCGGTATTCAGCACTCGATATCGGCAATGTGATCATGCAGGATGCGAACCTCTCGGCACGTCTTCTGCGGCTGGTCAATAGCGCATTTTTTGGGCTGCAGGCCCCGGTGGAGACGATCTCGCGGGCAGTCACCATAATCGGTACCAAGGAGCTGAGAAACCTGGTGCTGGCAACATCTGCTGTAGAGGTGTTTAGAGGTATCCCCGCTGACCTCGTCGATATGGTGGAGTTTTGGCGCTACTCACTGACCACCGGGGTGATTGCGCGGGAATTGGCCGAGCGCTGCAATGTTCTACATGGAGAGCGTCTGTTTGTGATGGGTGTGTTGCATGATGTGGGGCGACTGGTCATCTATCTGAAGGCGGCAGACAAGGCTCGGGATATACTGCTGATCACCGCAGGCAGTGATGAGCTTCTGCCGCAGGCGGAGTCTGGGGTGTTGGGCTTTACACATATGGATGTGGGGGCGGCACTGCTGAAGCGTTGGAAACTGCCCGAGAGTATCGTAGCCACGGTTCAGTTTCATCATCACCCCATGGAGACGCCAGAGTACCGGCTGGAAACGGCTCTGGTGCATATCGCCAGTAGACTGGCTTATGCTGAGTTGATGGGCGAATTCCTGGATGGTGTGATCGATAACATCCATCCTGAGGTGTGGGAGATTACCGGCCTGATGGACGATGAGGTCCTAACCATGATGGAGCAGGTGCCCGTACAGGTTGCTGAGGTGATGGAGGTGGTGCTCGCGCCGATGCAGCCCTCCAGCAGCCTCCCCTCTGCACGAAGCTGACGTGTCAAAATAGCGCTCCCACCGGTTATCAAGCAGGCGTTACCAAGCGGTTTCAGTCCGCTTTATTCCCCTGCATAAGCGCTCAGCTTCCCCCTATTGTGTTGGTTGTATCTGGTGCTGGACCAGTCTTTTGGCTGGTGCGGCTGCAGAGGTTTCTTTCTGGCCTATGCAAATTTGCTGACGGTATAAACACAAACTGGGAAAGGAAAATTTTAGGTTGTGGTAGTGTATGGGGTGGAATTTGGTGGAGTGAATCAGGTGCTCATCTGTTTCTCTCTAAAAACAAATAGATAGAATGTATTGTTGATCCAGTTTGTTGTCTCTGCAGGGTGGCTTGTTGGAGGCCAAACTGGGTACGCTGGGGCAGGTGGGATGCCTGCCAGTCCCGGCTGAATAGCCTTATCGTTCGAAACATGAAGGAGACGAATCGTCATGATCAAGCCTGTTGGTTCCGATGAACTGAAACCTCTGTTCGTCTATGACCCGGAAGAGCACCACAAACTCTCCCACGAGGCCGAGAGCCTGCCCTCCGTCGTGATCAGTTCCCAGGCCGCGGGTAACGCGGTGATGATGGGTGCCGGTTACTTCAGCCCCCTGCAGGGTTTCATGAATGTAGCTGATGCTATGGGTGCCGCAGAGAAGATGACTCTCAGCGATGGTAGTTTCTTCCCTGTTCCCGTGCTCTGCCTGCTTGAGAACACTGATGCCATCGGTGATGCCAAGCGCATTGCCTTGCGTGACCCCAACGTCGAGGGTAACCCGGTTCTGGCCGTGATGGACATCGAAGCCATCGAAGAGGTCAGTGATGAGCAGATGGCAGTAATGACCGACAAGGTCTACCGTACCACCGATATGGACCACATCGGCGTCAAGACCTTTAACAGCCAGGGCCGCGTGGCCGTCTCTGGGCCGATCCAGGTGCTGAACTTCTCCTACTTCCAGGCTGATTTTCCCGACACCTTCCGTACCGCGGTGGAGATCCGTAACGAGATCAAAGAGCATGGCTGGAGCAAGGTCGTCGCCTTCCAGACCCGCAACCCGATGCACCGCGCTCACGAGGAGCTCTGCCGCATGGCGATGGAGTCCCTGGATGCCGATGGTGTGGTCGTCCACATGCTGCTCGGTAAGTTGAAGAAGGGCGATATCCCAGCCCCCGTACGTGATGCTGCGATCCGCACCATGGCCGAAGTCTACTTTCCGCCGAACACCGTGATGGTCACCGGTTATGGTTTCGACATGCTCTATGCTGGTCCCCGTGAGGCGGTACTGCATGCCTACTTCCGTCAGAACATGGGCGCCACCCACTTCATCATCGGTCGTGACCACGCCGGCGTGGGTGACTACTACGGTGCCTTCGACGCCCAGACCATCTTCGATGACGAAGTGCCAGAGGGCGCCATGGAGATCGAGATCTTCCGTGCCGACCACACGGCTTACTCCAAGAAGCTGAACAAGATTGTGATGATGCGCGACGTGCCGGATCACACCAAGGAAGACTTCGTACTGCTCTCCGGCACCAAGGTGCGCGAGATGCTGGGCCAGGGCATTGCGCCGCCGCCTGAGTTCTCCCGCCCTGAGGTGGCGAAGATCCTGATGGACTACTACCAGTCCATCAACAGCTGATCCTGATCTGGTTCAGTGGTAAAACCCGCCCCGGCGTAGGCCGGTGGCGGGTTTTTTTATGCGCGGCAGGCAGCCTGTCCGGCTGAAGCCGTAGCCGTAGCGAACATGGAAAAACGCTCTTCGACTGGCTAATGATTACTCCAGGTCAAATTTCGGCTTGCCCAGCTATTGCAGTTTGACTTGGACAGCCTGCTCCCGGTATTCATCCATCTGGTCAAAGTTAAGATAGCGGTAGAGTTCATCTGCCATCGGTTCGAGATTGCCGACCTGCTGCAGATACTCCGCCAGCGTCGGGATTCGCCCCAAGATCGAACAGACTGCCGCCAGCTCCGCCGAGCCGAGATAGACATTCGCCCCCTTGCCGAGTCGGTTGGGGAAGTTGCGGGTGGAGGTGGAGACTACCGTGGCGCCATCAGCGACCCGCGCCTGGTTGCCCATGCAGAGCGAGCAGCCTGGCATCTCGGTGCGCGCACCGGCACGGCCGAAGATGCTGTAGTAACCCTCTTCGACCAGCTGGCGTTCGTCCATGCGGGTTGGCGGACAGATCCACAGCCGGGTAGGGATGCTGCTCGCTGATTCAAGCACCTTGCCTGCGGCGCGGTAGTGGCCGATGTTGGTCATGCAGGAGCCGATGAAGACCTCGTCGATACTCGTGCCGGCCACCTGGGAGAGCACTTTGACGTCGTCGGGGTCGTTGGGACAGGCGAGGATCGGCTCCTTGATCTTGTTCAGATCGATCTCGATCACTGCCGCGTACTTGGCGTCGGCGTCGGCTTCCAGCAGTTCCGGGTTTGCAAGCCAGGCCTCCATCGCCTCGACTCGGTGAGCCAGGGAGCGGGCGTCCTGATATCCGTTGCTGATCATCGACTTCAACAGAGTGATGTTGGAGTTGAGGTATTCGATGATTGGTGCCTTGTCGAGCCTGATGGTGCAGCCGGTGGCTGAGCGCTCGGCGGTCGCGTCGGAGAGCTCAAAGGCCTGTTCCACCTTGAGCTCTGGCAGCCCCTCGATTTCGACGATGCGGCCGGAGAAGACATTTTTCTTGCCCGCTTTGTCCAGCGTCAGTAGGCCATCCTGGATCGCTTGGTAGGGGATGGCGTTGACCAGGTCGCGCAGGGTGATACCGGGCTGCATCTCTCCTTTGAAACGCACCAGCACCGATTCGGGCATGTCCAGCGGCATTACTCCTGTGGCGGCGGCGAAGGCCACCAGGCCGGAACCAGCGGGGAATGAGATGCCGATCGGGAAACGGGTATGAGAGTCGCCGCCGGTGCCTACTGTGTCGGGCAACAGCATACGATTGAGCCAGGAGTGGATGATGCCGTCGCCGGGTTTCAGCGAGACCCCACCGCGGGAGGAGATGAAGTCGGGCAGTGTGTGCTGTGTCTTGATGTCCACCGGCTTGGGGTAGGCAGCGGTATGGCAGAAAGACTGCATCACTAGGTCTGCGGAGAAGCCGAGACAGGCCAGGTCTTTCAACTCGTCGCGGGTCATTGGGCCGGTAGTGTCCTGTGAGCCGACGGTGGTAATGCGTGGTTCGCAGTAGTTGCCGGGGTGCACTCCATCTAGGCCGCAGGCCCGCCCCACCATCTTCTGTGCCAGGGTGTAGCCTTTGGTGCTCTCTTCTGCCGTCACTGGCGACTTGAAGATATCGGAGGCAGGCAGTCCGAGGGCCTCGCGGGCCCGAGCAGTGAGACTGCGCCCGATGATCAGCGGGATGCGTCCCCCCGCACGAACCTCGTCCAGCAGCACTTCAGTCTTGAGTTTGAAGGTGCTGATGGTTTTATTGGTATGGTGCGCGCGGATTACCCCTTCGTAGGGGTAGATGTCAATCTGATCCCCCATCGCCATCTTTGAGACATCGCACTCGATCGGTAGGGCCCCGGCATCTTCCAGGGTGTTGAAGAAGATCGGCGCGATCTTTCCACCGATGCAGAAGCCGCCAGCGCGCTTGTTGGGGATATTAGGAATGTCATCGCCGGTGTGCCAAAGCAGTGAGTTGGTGGCAGATTTACGTGAGGAACCGGTGCCGAGCACGTCCCCTACATAGACCAGCGGGTGACCTTTCTTTTTCAGCTCGGCGATGATCTCGAGCGGCTTGCCCTCCAGGCCCTCGCGGGGGTTTTGCAGCATGGCGTTGGCGTGTAGCGGGATGTCAGGGCGCGACCAAGCCTCGGTGGCGGGCGAGAGGTCGTCGGTGTTGGTTTCGCCGGGCACCTTGAACACCGTCAATGTTATCTTCTCAGGCAGTTTTGGACGGCGCCTGAACCATTCCGCGTCGGCCCAGGATTGCAGAACTGCCTGGGCGTGCGAATTGCCCTCATCGGCCTTTTCCTTAATATCGTGGAAGGCGTCGAAAATCAACAGGGTAGTACTCAGCGCAGTGGCGGCAGTGGGTGCTAGTTGGGCGTCATTCAGTGCATTGATCAGTGGGGCGATGTTATAACCCCCGAGCATGGTGCCGAGTAGCTGTGTTGCTTTGATCCGATCAATTAATGGCGAGCTGCATGCACCCTTGGTCAGGTCAGACAGGAACGCTGCTTTTACATAGGCGGCCTGGTCGACACCAGCAGGTACTCGGTTTGAAATCAGCTCCAGTAGAAAAGCTTCATCCCCACTAGGAGGACGTTTCAACAACTCTACCAGTTCTGCAGTCTGCTCAGAGCTGAGGGGGAGTGGAGGAATGCCCTCTTTTGCGCGCTCTGCTGAGTGTGTGCGGTAGGAATTGAGCAACGGTGGATACCCTCGTAAAAGAACAAATAGGTTGGATGCTTTGAGTGCATTGTTTCAAAGCTATAGGATTCAACTCTGAGAATCCTAAGTATGATACTTATAGCTTAAACCCAGCCCACTTTCTGCCTGTAAATTCTGGGGTTGATGTCCGGCCTGCCTCGCGGTAGCTAATGGAGGGCCCGTGCTAATTCTGATCGGTTTTTTGGGGACTGAGAGAGCCGAAATACTTACTTGGTGCGACCTTGGCTTCTATCCATTTGACCTTTAAATTGTCCTGACTGTTTATTATTCCAATGATTGTAGTGTATTCGTTAATAAAGTCAGGGTTGTTCATGTTGATTAACTCGATGTAGGATTTCGGCGGTGTGGAAACATATGGGCCGATATAGATGGTTCCTCCATTTCTGTTGGTATCTGCGATCAATTCTTTTAGCAGGTTAATGTCGAGCTGCTTTCCTTTTGAAGCACGTACAAAAATATTGAAGTAATTGAACCCTTGGTTGATTCTTGCGAGACGATTCCTGTTGAGTGAAATTATTTCGTCCATTGCGATCAGTAAATCATGCTCTTTTAAATCGTAGACAAATGATTTATTTACAAGGTCAAGGTCGTTGGATTTGTCTTGATAGATATTGATGGAACCAAGATAGGTGCTGGCCATCAAGGGTATGATTAATAGAGTGTAGATAACTCTTGGATGATTGAGCTTTCTTGCGATAGCTATTGATATTGCAATCGTCGCGATAGGTAGGAACCAGATCCAGAATTCATCTGAGATTGCTTCCCACCATATGAAGAAAGTCATTTGCACAAACGATGCTGTGAAGATAGAAGTGGCGATTGATTGACTTGTTAGACCAAGGTAGCCGCCACTTGGTATTAGAATCAATAGCATTATTGTGCATATAAAAATGGATACAACAATGATGCTGTATGTTGAAGTCCCCAGGCTGTGAACTAAAAATGGGTAGGGGTGTATATGTCGGTACGGAAATCTCTTTTGAAGGGAGTCTATAATAGAATTGGATGAAAAAATAAAATTGCTCGACAAAAGGCTTTTACCAATACCCATGGCTGCGTTAGCAAGAGACTTTATCGATAAACTTTTCATGTCAGGGTTTTTTTTGAAGGTTTCTGCGTAACCTGCCATGTATTCAGTAGGTGTTTGAAGTTGGTTGCGCTCAGTGTCATAAGCGTATACGCATAAATATATCCCAATTGTGATTATTCCAGTAAGTGCTGGTGCAATGATTCCAAATTTTAGTCTGGTTTGAATCGGAAATTGGGTGGCGATGAGGGTTCCTGGGAAAAGCCCAACAACAATGATGGCGAGGGCTTGGTGGTGCAGAATCATGCCTATGAAGAATGCAATTGATGCAGCCAGGCTGGAAATATAACGCCCTTTACCAAAAAGGGTTAGTGTTTTGAAATGATAATAGAAGCCGCCTAGCATCAGAGCTACAGCTGGTATGTAATTATCCCCTACTATGGAATAGGACCAATAGCCGGCGCTTGTGGCGCAGAAAATTACACCAAGTAAGGCGATATCCTTGCTGGTGGTCTCAATTAAAATTTTGTTTAGAAAAAAAAGCCCAATTATGCCGAATATACTGGAGTATAGTGAGAGGAAAGTAAGGGGGTCGATGGTGAAGGTGTTGGATGAAAACTGATAGATTGGGCGAAGTATATTTAAATACAGGTGATGCGTATTGATGATTCCAGAGTCAATGGAGATTTCATATGCCCAGCGGATGGAGTCATCTGCATAATTCCAGTATTGGGTTGGGAATAGAATATATACAGCACCAATTATAATAAAGATAAATTGTGGCGAATTACCGTGACTTAGGGTGGATGCCAGCCACTGGTCGAATGTTTTAAGCTTGATTTCCATGGCTGTGTCTGCATGACCTGAAGGGTTTTATCTGCGATTTATAGCGATAGCCTTTTAAATAAGCGCTCTGGGATGAGTTTTATAACTGCCATGATGTAACGCCAAAACCATGGTAGATAAACAACGTCCATTTTTTTTTCAATCGCCTTGATGATTCCTTGTGCAATGACACTGGGGTCAGCCCAAAGTATGCCCTTCTCAAAGTCTTTTGTCATTGGGGTATCAACAAACCCCGGCTTAATTGTGATTACACGCACGTTTTTTTTGTGCAGGCGATTTCTGAGTCCTTGGAGGAATATACTGATAGCCGCCTTTGCTGATCCATAGACATAGTTACTTTGCCTTCCCCTGTCTCCAGCTACTGATGAGATAGCAATGATGGTGCCACTGGCCTGCTGTTCAAAGTGGTTGGCGATTAATGTTAAAAGTGATATTGCGCTTAAGCAGTTCGTCTTGAATTCAGTATATGCTTCAGTGTAGGAAATTTCGCATGCTTTCTGGTTTGATAGAGTTCCATGTGCGATTAATGCGATATCCAGTCCATTCATCTCGTCGATTGCATTTTGAATGATTGCTGAATGCTCAGATGTATTGTTGATATCTACTGTGCTAGTTATTATCTTGTGAGCCCCTCTAACAGATAAATCATCAGCAATTATCTTTAGCTTCTCTTTATTTCTTCCTACTAAAAAAAGCGCGTGCCCATTTTGCGCTAGTATTTTGGCAGTTTCCTGTGCAATGGCAGATGTTGCGCCAAAAATGATTGTTTTTTTCATGAGAGTTCTCCGGTAACACGTCTCCAGAAACTGGATGAGAAGATTGGGTCAATATAGTTCTGAAACTCTTGCCATTGAGGAAAGTAGTGTTGGAAACTACAGGAAGACATTCGGGCATCCTTGGCAGGATAAACGCTTCCTCCTGAGTCTCTAACTATGCAATCCAGTTTGTCTAGTAAGGTAAATATATTCTGTCCGTGATTGGGGAAGTCTAGCGCAAGAGTAACTCCTTTTTTGGGGAAAGACATCATGCCTGGGGATTTAATATCGCTGAAAGTTTTAAGTACAGCAAGGAAAGATCCATATCCCGATGAGGCAATCAGTTTGAGCATGCTTTCCAAAGACTTATTGCCATCTTCAAATGGAATCAAGCACTGATATTGCATAAATCCTGCTTTACCATATAACCTGTTCCAGTTGTGAATGCTGTCTAGGGGGTAGAAAAAGGGGTCAAAATATCCTTTTTTTTGTTTGGCAGGTTTGAGTTGCTTGTGGTAGTAAAGTTGGTTGAATGTTTTTACCGTAAATCTATTTAATAAGAACTGAGGGGCGTCAATTGGAAAGTTTATTGTCTTATCGCATGGTGTGGATGGTGTTTTATCCAGACATGGTGCTGCGTGATTTGCACGGGAAAAGATGCCTCGGCCAAGTGATTTTCCCTTCGCCATGCAGTCTAGCCATGACACTGTGTATGTATAGTCATCATTTGAATCGTGTGATAAATCAAAGAACTCATTGAGATTGGTATATTGAATATTTTCAATCTCCATAAAGGGGTTGGAGATGCGTAGTAAACGAAGCTTTGCCCAGGTTATTATTCCTGTTAATCCTAGACCTCCAATTGTTGCGGAAAATAAGTCTTTATTGGATCTTGGTGAGCAAATCAAGCGGCCTTTGTCTGATCTTAATAGTTCAAATTCAATGACGTGGCAGCCGAAGGTGCCGGCATTATGGTGGTTTTTTCCGTGGACATCATTTGCAATTGCACCTCCTAATGTCACTAGTTTCGTGCCTGGTGTTACCGGAAGAAACCACCCTTGTGGAATAATGAGACGAAGTATCTCAGATAGTAAAAGGCCTGACTCGCAGCATAGAATTCCACTGGATGGGTCGAATGAGATAAAGTGATTTAGTTTTCTTGTTAATACCAGTGTTTCGTTGTGGTTAAGGCAACTGTCACCATAACTTCGGCCGTTGCCGAAAGGTAAAATAGTACCGTGGTCTCTGGCTGGTTGCGGTAACATACCGTTTCGCCAAACAAAATTACATGCGGAGTGTTTTGTCTTTGGGAATTTTCCCCAGGATTGAATTTTTTTCATTAGCTTATGTTTGTTGCTGAAATTGTGATAATCGCAACGATGACGCTAAGAATTTGACTTTGTCTGTCTTTAAATGCAAAGACGAGGGGGTCATCGGGCATCTCGCCGCGACCGGTCTTCAGCCAGACACGACTGATCCAATAGAGTAGTGTGGGACAGATAAGCCATATGATTTCCGGATTAGGATACAGTGCCATTACATTTGGGCTATTAATGTATAGCGCCATTACTAGGACTGACATATATCCACTTGCAGTTCCCATGCTATGTAAGTAGTCAAGATCTTGAACAATATACCCGCGGCCAACGGTATTGTTCTTTTCATCTCTCCGTAGTGATACAAGTTCTGCGCTGCGTTTGGCAAGGGCAAGACTCAAGAAAATAAACATTGAGAATGCAAGAAGCCAGAATGATAATGAGATGCCGGAGACTGCAGAGCCTGCAATAACGCGAATTACGTAAAGTCCTGCCAGAACAAGTACATCAATCAGGACAATTCGTTTCAATGCGAATGAGTATGCGAGAGTAACCAGAAAGTAAAATATTAGTACTACCAGGAATTCTTCTGAAAGAAAGGCGGCAATCAACAGGCTGAGAAGCAGTAGTACCGGTATCATCAATACGCCATGTAACAGTTGAATGTCGCCTGATGCAAATGGCCGCTTCCTTTTGCGCGAGTGGTTTCGATCTGCACTAAGGTCAAGGAGGTCATTTAAAATATAAACAGATGAAGCGCAAAAACTGAAAGCTATTGCACCGAATAGCGTGTCAACAATGAGTCCGGCTTCGTTTATCTTGTGGGCTGTTAATAATGGTAAAAATAGAAGGATATTTTTCATCCATTGATGGATTCTAATAGCGCTAAAGTAGCGTCCTATATTGGCCGGTTGATCCTTGAAGATATGTGTAACGATAAATCTATGCTTTGCAAGCCGCTCTGTTTTACGGCTGGGATTGACCAAAATGCAAGTTTGTGAGTGTTCCCAGATGGGCATGTCGACCATTGAGTTGGCCGCATATTCAAACTCTCCATCCCCGACGACTTCTTTTATGGCGGCAAGTTTCCTCTTTCCTGACATGTTTATGTTTGTTGAACTGGCGATTATATCCGTGAATATACCAAAGTGCTGTGCAATTATTTGTGCATATTTTTTATTTGATGCTGTTGCTAAATAGATTTTTCTTCCTGTGGTGTATTCATGGTGCAGATACTCAACCAGGTTGCTTTGGTAAGGCAGGATTGATGCGTCAATGTCTACTTTATCTGCAATTTTCTGCTTCAGATATGCTTTCCCATTTATTGCCCAATAAAGCACTAAAAAAACATAAAGTGGATTGCTTTTTACAAGCTCAAAAAAAGACTCAAAAAGAATGTCGCTCCTAGTAAGTGTTCCATCAAGGTCTACAAATAGTGGGAGTGGGTAACTCTGCTTGTTTGGCGTTGTGTTCATTAGGTGTCCTGCTATTGTAGATGGCGCAAGATTGTTAACAGAAGCCAAGGTTTTTGGGGTTGTACTGAGTCGCGTCAAGATTTTGTGTTGGTCTCGTTATTTTTTCTGAATTTTAGAAGAGATGGTTCATTCAATTCCAACCAGCTCATGCACACTAAGCCAATGAATACCGCAAACCACAGGGTGGATACGCGGCAAATGATTGTTGAGGCAACAGCATCTCCTGGTGAGGCGCCGGCAGCGACTAGCAGGAATCCCATAACCGCCTCGGTGCTGCCAAGGCCGCCGGGAATAAATGAAAGAGCCCCTATGAGAACACTGATTGCATAGATGCCAATGCCTAGCCAGATGGTGACTGATATGTCCATAAGTTGTGTTATGAAATAAAATGCATATCCTTCCGCACCCCAGGATAGGAGACTTAGAAGAAGGCCTCCAGCCAATATCCAGGATTTTAATAGCGGCATTGATAAATGGATCATTTGGAATGCTTTTTTAACAAAAACTGATAATTTTGTATGGGGTGATGGAGTCAGAGCTGCTTCTGAATATTCAATTGTACGTTTGCTCTGTAGCACTAAAAGTGCGAGAGAGATTATTGCGACTATTCCGATCTCGATATTTTTATACTTGTCGAAGTGAATTGCAGCGAAGCCGGCAAGAATGCACATTGCAAGCAAGTCAGAGAATCTTTCAGCAAATAGTGCGGCAAGGCTTTTTGTAAGGCTTATGCCGTACCTTTTTAAGTATACGAACCGAATGGCTTCACCCACTTTACCTGGCGTGGTTGTGAGGGAAAAGCCTGAAAAGTAATAGAGAATGTGTTTGTTGGCGGGGATGTGATGCCCGAATTGATTGACATACCAGTTCCATCTAGCAAAGCGGATAATGTAGTTGAATATTGATAAACCAAGAATGATAATTAATGCGAGTGGGGTGAGATTTGTTAATGCAGATAGGATGTTATCTTTGCCGGCATATATCGTCATCAGCACGTAAAGAAGGATCCCAATAAGCGCTGAGTAGATTAGGGGTTTGATGTAACTGGCCATTATTCTTCCGGCGGATTGTATGTTACCTGAGTTTGTAGGCATCGTAGGATTTCTTATTACTTTGGCCTTGTATATAGGTCTAATAATAGGAGCAGCAGTATATATTTTAGGCTTATATTGCAGATTGTGTGGGTAACTTGATTGGTTACTGCCATGATCATTTTTTGAACCACTGGAAGCGACTCCCTCAATGAAACCTACTGACCTGTTCACCGCACCGTTGGATTGCCTGCTCCCTGGGAGGTTCAGAGTGTTGAGTTTGATCCTGATAAGAGTCGAATCGACTTCAAGGTATGCTTCAAGCATGGAAGCCGCTTCACCTGCCCGTCTTGCGGGGCGAAGGCCAGGCAGCCCATGCCACCAAGCCGAGAATGTGGTGCCACCTCAACTTTTTTCAGCACGAAGCCTACATTCATGTCGACCTGCCACGAGTACGCTGCAAGCAGTGCGGTAAGACAACACAGGTCGCTCTCAGACAGGATTTACTCAGAGCGGTTTGAGGCGCTGGTGATCACTCTGTTCAGACAGATGCCAGTCAACGCTGTTGCCACACACCTCAATGTCAGTGATGATACGATCTGGTGCATGCTCCACCACTTGTGGACGGCGCCTGTGAGCAGGAGGACCTCAGCGAGGTGAAGGCCGTCGGTGTTGATGAGACTGCCTTCCCAAGGCCATATAGTGATGTCATGATCGTCATTTTCGGGCCTGATAGTCGGCTAAACTAGATTCACCCTTACTGCAATGTCATTAACTAAGCGTTAGCCGACTGCATTTGCTAATATTAGTAGAAACCATTTCTAAGCACAGAGGACAGATTATGCGTGTCCAGCAAGTCTTTGTAACGGATATGAAACAGCAGGTAGCAAAGCTCATTTCAATCCATCAGGGGCTTCTAGCCAAAAAATTTCTTCAGTCGTTTACCAAGCCAGCCGCCCTTCTTCTCTTGCCTAATAGTACCCTGAACGACAGAAACGTAGTCTTTGTCATCGGTTTTGATGTGGTTGATCAGCCAGGTGCGTAGCATGGCGGATACTTCCGTGGCAGCAGCAGGATCACCTTGCTCGAATCGGGAGTGAAACCCGGACAGGCGTTTGATGAAAAGTTGATGAATACGCTGATGCCCGGTCAAGAATTCATAACCAGCCTGTTCTTGAAGGCTCTCTTCAAAGGCGAAGTGGGTCTCAGTGTAATCAATGAGTTCCTGGAATACGTCGCTGATCTCGTCTCGATCCCAAGACTCAATAGCTGCTTGCAAGCGGTTGATATAGTCGACGATTCGCTGGTGTTGCTGATCGATTACGTTAATGCCCGTGTCGAGCGATTTATCCCATTCCAGATAGGCCATATCTTCATACCTTTGCGGTTACTGCAACGTAGCCGGTTAAATGATAATCAATCGGGCGGGGAAATCTGGGAGATTGGTCCAGTATCACGCAATAAACCGACCGCAATTTTTGCGGTCGGTTCGGGGCGAAGGTCGGTTTGCTGTTAACTGGACTCTTTGCAGAGCTCCACTTCAGCCTCGATAAGCATCTCTACAATAATTTCGACCTCATTGGGATTGGTCTCTGAGATTTCCCGGAATTCCTCGCAGGTCAGGGAGAGCATGTCTTTCATAGTGCACCTCGACTAGTAAATAATTAAATACTTATATAGTATTGATTGCCGGATCGGTCAATGCCTTTTTTCATTCTTTTATTGTGTTTTATGATTGCCCCTTCAGTTTGGGAAGCCGATTGGTAGATGATTGGGATCTAAATTCATGGCGGCGCGACTGGTGCTCAGTTTTTCAAAGGCGGATGCTGCTTGACACCCTTTTCACTGGCACCAAGGAGACTCTATCGTTTATGAAATATGGTTATCGAATAGTGGACTCAGAACGGGTCTACGATGGCTTTCTAAAACTCAATCGCTATCGTCTCAGGCATGAGCTCTACGAAGGGGGTGAGAGCCGTGAGTTGGTGCGTGAGCGAGTTGAACAGCTCAGAGCATCGATGGTATTGCTCTACGACCCCCACCGCGATCAAATGATTCTGGTCGAGCAGTTCCGCATCGGCGCCTTGGGAGCGGTAAAGCCACCTTGGGTGCTGGAGGTTGTCGGTGGTTATGTCGGGGAGGCAGAGAGTTCGGCAGAGGTGGCCAGGCGTGAGGCGATGGAGGAGGCCAACTGTCAGGTTGGGCGGCTTGAGCATATCACCCAATTCATGGTGAGCCCCGGTCTCTCGGTAGACCGAATCGATCTCTACTGTGGAGAAGTGGATGCCTCAGCCGCGGGTGGGGTGCATGGGCTTCAGCATGAGGGTGAGGATATCCGGGTGGTGGTGATGGATGCTGATCAGGCGCTTGCCGAACTCTATGGCGGACGGGCCAACTCCACCAGTATTATCATTGCCCTGCAGTGGTTTCAACTGAACCGGGAACAGCTGCGGCAGCGCTGGCTTGCAGAGGGCTAGGTAGTCTGTCGAATTTAATCCGCGGAGCCAGTAAAATATAAATATGCGAACAATAATGGAGCGAAATCGAGGCTTTCCGAAAGTGTTTTCTGAAGGAATTAGAAGGGTTGTTTGTGCAGATGCTGGTGGTTGCCAAGGTCACGGGGTTGTTCAAGTGAGGCGTCGCGCATCATGCTTTCCTCAGAGGGCTTCGTACAAGCCTACAATGCACAGGCTGCAGTCGATATCGATTCTTACCTGATCGAGGAAAACCATATCAGCCAACAGCCCAACGACAAGCAGAAGATCACGCCAGCCCTAGACTCCTAGGGCAGCAGCTCAACCTTCAGCCAGAATGTCTGCTCTCTGCGTGACCGGGTAGATCCTCGCAGGCCGCCACTCCGGGCCGATTCACTCACGTTGTGCCCCGAGCCGCCAATCGCACTCCACTGGCCTGGTTCAATCTCAATCACGCTGATCAGACGCAGGCCAACGGAATCCCCGCTGAGCCCTGCTGGCTGCGAAGCCCATGCGCTGATCTCGACTCGGATCTTATCGCCCACCACTCGAGGGGTGAGTATAAGGCCACGTTGTAACTGTTGGTAATTTGCCTGGTGGGAAAATCCAAACAGGGGGCCAACCACTGTCAGCGCGCCACCCCGATCCAGCCTCCGGCGCTCCTGTTGGCTGATATAGACCTGATGCCCATCCAGCGTCTGCAGCTGCAGTGGCCGGCTCCAGCGGGAGCGGGTGCGATAGCTGTGAGTATGCTGGTTGCCAGCAGGATTGACGTTGCTTAGCTGGAGCAGGAGTCGTCTTGCAGGCCGGTCAAGCTCTCCGATCAGTCTGATAAGCTCCGCCCGCCGTGCAGTCTCTGCCTTGAGCAGCAGACCAGTGCCTGCCGGGCTGATCAGTGCGTCCTGTCCGAGCAGGGGTGCAAGCATCGGGATCAGTGTCTGTGCCGGTTGGTGCATCAGCGGCACAAACTCAATCGCGGGCTCGGCCCGTCCGCTCAACGGGGAGAAAAGCGCCAGGAATAGTAGTATCCATCGCCGGGTCATCAGGATTGTCTGCCTTCAACTTGTTCAGTCACAGGCAGTATAGCGATTGGATCTTAAAGATAGAGTCGCAACAGCTCCCGGTCCGGTTCACCGCTCTCCCACGCCTCGTTGAAGCGCTCAGCCAGCTGCGCGACCCGCAGGCGGTCATTGAAATCACAGCGGCCCTCGTAGTAGCTGGCCATCTTGCGGTGGATGTAGCCATATTCGTCCGCTAGCAGAAAGTTTTCCAGTGCCTTGAGGAGCGGTTCCCCTGGCCGGCGGATCTCGATGCTGGAGGTGAGGCGTTGAGCCAGATGAACCAGTCGATGGCCTTTGCGGCGGATCGTGCGATTGTTCTGCAGCAGGATGCGGATCTGCGAGAAGCGGCTACGCAACGAAAGCTCTTTGATCGCCACAACAAAGTCGCTCTGGTCGTAGAGCGGATGATCCAGGTCGTGACTGAAGATATCGATGGTGCGATGCGCCTGTGTCGCCATGTTCAAGGCAAACTGGGCGAATTCATCTACCGAGGTGAGTGAGATCAGGCCGCTCTCTGCGCCGAGCTGATAGGCGTCAGCTGTCGGTGTGGTTTCCGGTGCCAGTATGATCATTCTTCTTCCTTATTAATCTTCCTTATCAAGCCGCATGCTCAAATGGGGAATGCCCGCATCCATGAAAATCTCTCCCTCTGGGTGGAAGCCGAATCGTCGATAAAAAGCGACTGCGTGGGTTTGGGCGTGCAGAAAGCAGGCTGGAAAACCCTGTTGTTCGGCGAGTTGAAGCAGCTCTCTGAGCATTGCGCTGCCGACTCCCTGATTGCGCCAGGACCGCAACACCGACATGCGACCGATCTGCCCGTTGGGAAGTAGCCGCGCACAGCCGATGGGCTGACCGTCCGGGGTTTCTGCCAGCAGATGCAGTGCCGTCTCGTCGAGACCGTCCCACTCTAGTTCGGGCGGCACCTGTTGCTCCTTGATGAAGACCGTCTCGCGGAGCTGTTTGAGTGCCTCCGCACTCGCTGGCCAATCGGCCTGCCGCAGTTGAAACTGGGTGCTACTCATCGTCGAAGATGAGGTGGTTGTCATTGTAGAGGTCACACACAAGCTGCAGGCAGTCGGGCTGTTCCAGCCAGTTCTCCAGATAGCCGAAGTGGAGCAAGCGATGATGGGTGAGGATGGCGAGAAAGTCCCCTGATTCAGAGGGGAGTTGATACTCTTCGCCATTCACGAACAGGCTGTCCTGGCCTTGGCTGCCGCGACTGAACAGCATGCGCGAGTATGCGTTGCGATGGATCATCGACGCCTGTCGAAAGCGTTCGTGGAAGGCGGCGGGGGAGAGCGGTGTCTGGCGGGGTTCCAGCTGCAGGTTTGGTTTGCTCTCGCTGATGAAACGGCCGAACCAGCGTCGTTTGAACTCGTCATCTGTCTGCAGCATCCGCTGCAAACTGGCGCTGACCTCCTCCACAACAGTTGGCAGGATCTCACCGCTGGCCTGTTGTGGCGTCATGGGAAGATCCCTATAGCGCCCTTCAGCGGCGAGCTGCTCGCCCAGTGCCTCGCACCAGGCGTTGGCCATCTCGCGGTAGGCGGGGGCGCGGAATCCCACCGAGCAGCTGATGCAGTCGTCGCCCTCGGCTACCCCCCAGTGGGCAACATTGGGCGGCAGATAGAGCAGATCACCGGGCTCCAGCAGCCACTCTTCCTCCGCCTCAAAATCGGGCAGGATGCGTAGGTCGAGACCGGGGATAAAATCCTCCTCCGAAACTGGCTGGTAGTGGATCTTCCAGCGCCGCCGTCCCTTGGCCTGATAGAGGAACACATCGTAGTCATCGATGTGGGGGCCGACCGAGCCCTGATCCGCAGCATAGCTGACCATCACATCGTCGAGACGCCAGTCGGGGATGAAGTGGAAGTAGTCGAGCAGACTCGCAACTGGTGGCAGATGCTTGTCCACATCCTGTACCAGCAGGGTCCAGTGGCTCTCCGGTAGCTCGGCAAAGGTCGCCTCAGTGAAGGGGCCGAAGCGTGCCTCCCAAGGGGTCTTACCCCGTTCCAGCACCAGGCGGGATTCCACATCCGCCTCGCAGGCGAGACCGGCTAGCTCATCCGCATCCAGGCCACACTTAAACTTGGGTAGGGCCTGGCGCAGCAGCAACGGCTTCTGTTGCCAATAGCTTTTCAGGAAGCTTTTCGGGGTGATCTCGTTGGGGAAGTTGAGCTGCTGCATGGGACAAATCCTGCCTGAGAAGGATGGGATTATAGACCCAGGTTAGGGATCGATCAGCAGGAAGTGAGTTCTGATTTTGCCCTGGGATGTGATCCAGGCCCGACTGCAGAAAAAAGAAAACCCGGCATACCAGGCTGGGGGGCGGTAGGCCGGGTTTGAATGCAGACGGACCGAGCGACTCGTATTGCGGACACGAGCGGGAGGACAAGCCAATCGGCTACCGTCTGCAGAGATATTATGAACTAAATTCTCCAAGTGAAACCGTGCTTTGGTTCACAAAGTCCAAGCAATCCTTGATCAAGGTCCTGGTTCTCTATGATGGCAGTCAAATACGTTTTGCCTGCTCGGTCGCATTTCCGATATAGCCTTGTGGGGTCAACTGTTTCAACGATGCCTTGGCCGCATCGGGGATCTCCAGGCCATCGATGAAGCTGGCCAGCTGCGCTGGGGTGATGCGCTGCCCGCGGGTCAGCTCCTTCAGTTTCTCGTAGGGTTTTTCCACCCCGTAGCGGCGCATTACGGTCTGGATCGGCTCCGCCAGCACCTCCCAGTTGCCCTCCAGGTCGGCCAGCATTGCCTCGCGGTTCGCCTCCAGCTTGCTGATACCGCGCAGGATCGATTGCAGTGCAATGCTGGTGTGGGCAAAGCCGACGCCGAGGTTGCGAAGCACCGTGGAGTCGGTCAGATCCCGCTGCCAGCGGGAGATCGGTAGTTTGGCGGTGAGATGGCCGAATAGGGCGTTAGCGATGCCCAGATTGCCCTCACCATTCTCGAAGTCGATCGGGTTGACCTTGTGCGGCATGGTGGAGGAGCCCACCTCGCCGGCGATGGTCTTCTGCTTGAAGTAGCCCAGCGAGATGTAGCTCCAGATGTCGCGGCAGAAGTCGATCAGGATGGTATTGAAGCGCGCCACCGCATCGAACAGCTCGGCCATGTAGTCGTGGGGTTCGATCTGGATGGTGTAGGGGTTCCAGTCGAGGCCCAGTGATTCGATAAAGCGCTGCGCAAAGCCGGGCCAATCGATCTCCGGATAGGCAGAGAAGTGGGCGTTGTAGTTGCCCACCGCGCCGTTGATCTTGCCCAGCATCTGCAGGCCGGCGATCTGCTCGCGCTGACGATGCAGCCGGTAGACCACGTTGGCCATCTCCTTGCCCATGGTGGAGGGGGAGGCGGGCTGGCCGTGGGTGCGGCAGAGCATCGGGGTATCGGCCAGTTCGTGGGCCAGGGCGCGGACCGCCTCGATCACCTCGTCGATCTGCGGCAGCAGCACCTGGCCGCGTCCCTCGCGCAGCATCAGCGCGTGGGAGAGGTTGTTGATGTCCTCCGAGGTGCAGGCGAAGTGGATAAACTCGCTGATCGCCTCCAGCTCGTCGTTGCCGGCGATCTTCTCCTTTAGGAAGTACTCCACCGCCTTCACATCGTGGTTGGTGGTGCGCTCGATATTTTTGACCCGTTGGGCATCCTCTTCACTGAAATTCAGCACGATATTGTTGAGGATCTTGTTGGCATGCTCGCTGAGCGGTGGCACCTCGCTGACCTCATCGGCCGCCGCCAGTGCCTGTAGCCAGCGCACCTCCACCAGCACCCGGTGACGGATAAGGCCATATTCGCTGAAGATAGGGCGCAGCTCATCGGTCTTGCTGCCGTAACGCCCGTCCACCGGAGAGACTGCGGTCAATGTGGAGAGTTGCATGGTTTTCTGCCTGCCTGATCTGAAAAAAGGGCGAGTATACCCAATCCATTGGGGAGGCGGGAAATCGTCGCTCGCTTTCGTTCAGACTTAAGCAGAGGCTCCTTAGTCGTTAATAATGGGGCTGATCTGATTGCTGCAGTTTGGGATGCCGCATGGATTGGAGTCGTCAGGGTGATCGAATGATTTTCTGTCAACAGAGATGACTTTCATGGAGTTCCGACTACAGTGTTTGTTGATCAAGAAATGGCCTGACCGCACGGCCAGACCATTTTCTCTTGATGAGCCCCTCAATATTACGGAGCAAGCTTCCACACAAAGCCACTCAGAATCTCAACCACCCAGCGATCACGGTATGCCAAAGTATCTCAAGCGGGGAGAGTTCCGGCCGCCGCTGCAGGATCTTGGCCCTCTCCTGTGCTAACAGCCGTTGGTGTCGATGGGCCAAAGCATAGAGATTAAGGCTCGGCCGTAGCGCCGGCAGCGGGTGTCTTTCGAGATGTTGTGTGGTGCTCTGGCGCCACTGCTCGGCTGTTTCCAGCGCCTCGTCAATAAAGGCAGCTGTTTCTTGGGCATATGTCTGCAGCAGCAACTTATCAGGTGTCAACTTGTATTGTTGCAGGGGCTCGTGAGCTAGCAGGTATCTGCCTTGGCGCAACTCCCAGCCCAGGTTGTGTATGGTCCCCACCAGCCAGGAGTAGGCTCCGATCTGGCGGGCGGCCTCGATCTTATCTTCAGGAATCTGCAGGCTTCTCGCCAGCAGTTCGCAGAAGCTGCCATCCAGCTGCCGGGCATGCTGTTGCAGCTCAGCCCAGTCTGAAGGCGGGGTGCCCGCTAGTTGCCGCTTCATCGCTGTCGCCATCTGATCGAACAGTGCGAGTGGAAGCTTCTCATCAGATACAAGCGGAATCAGGGCCTGTGCCAGGGGGTGTCGGGCATGGCCCCGGCAGGCGTTAGCGGTCTCGCTTCGCCACCACTCGAGGCGCGCCTGCGCCACTCCAGCATCACTGCACTCCCGTGCGATGCGCAACAGCTCCTCACGCCAGGCGAACAGCAGTCCGATCTGCTCGCGTCCGTTACGTGGTGAAAAGCGAATCGCGTAGTAGTTGGCAGAACCGGGTGGGACGAGCCGCCGCAGGTGCTCTGCGACTATTCGATCCAATCCAGGATCTCCTGCGGATGGCGGATTAGGCCGTCGGCGTGCCAGCTCTCTGGCCGGTCATCCTCGGTGAGATAGCCGAACAGTGCGGCGAGGGTGAGGGTGCCGGCGTTGCGGCCCGCTTCGATGTCGCGCTCGGCATCGCCCACATAGAGCGACTCAAACGGCTCCACGCCTACCTGTTGGCAGGCGTGGTAGATCGGCGCTGGGTGGGGTTTAGGGTATGCCGCAGTATCGCCGCTGATAATGCAGGCGGCTTGTTCCCCCCTGGCGAGCTGGCGCATCAGCGGTTCGGTCAGCCAGGCCGGTTTATTGGTGACTATGCCCCAGGGGATGTGGCGTTCCTGCAGTGCATCCAGCAAGGGCTCTATGCCGTCGAACAGGCGGGTGTGCACTGCGATATTGGCCAGGTAGTCGTCGAGAAAGGCCCGCCGCAGCGCTTCGTAGCGGGCATTGCCAGGTTCCAGCCCAAAGCCGACCCTGATCATCGCCTGGCTGCCGTGGGAGACCGCCGGGCGCACCTGCGCGAACGGCATCGGCGGTAGGCCCTCGCCGGCGCGTACCCGATTGAGGGCCTGGTGCAGATCGGGGGCAGTGTCGGCGAAGGTCCCGTCCAGGTCGAACAGGACACAGCGGATTGTCATGCGTCAGCCCGGACCGTGTGGACCATGTAGTTGACATCCACATCACTGCCCAGTGAGTAGCGCTGGTTCAGCGGGTTGTAGCTCAGGCCGGTGATGTCGCAGGTCTCCAGTCCGGCGGCGCGGATCCAGCGGTCCAGCTCCGCCGGCTTGATGAACTTGGCGAAGTCGTGGGTGCCCTTGGGCAGCAGCCGCAGCAGATATTCCGCGCCGACGATGGCAAACAGATAGGATTTCGGATTGCGATTGAGGGTGGAGAAGAAGACGTGGCCGCCGGGTTTGACCAGCCGCGCGCAGGCGTTGATCACCGAGGCGGGATCGGGCACATGCTCCAGCATCTCCATGCAGGTCACCACATCGAAAGCCGCCGGGCGCTCCTCGGCCAGCCGTTCCACCGGGATGCGTTCGTAGTTGACCTCCAGTCCTGATTCGAACAGATGCAGTCGTGCGACCTGCAGTGGCGCCTCACCCATATCTATGCCGGTTACTTGGGCGCCGCGCTCCGCCATGCTCTCGGCGAGAATGCCGCCGCCGCAGCCCACATCCAGCACCTCCTTGCCGGCCAAATGGGCGATCTGGTCGATATAGCCGAGGCGCAGTGGATTGATCTCATGCAGCGGTTTGAACTCGCTGTGGGGGTCCCACCAGCGAGAGGCGAGCGCCTCGAACTTGCTGATTTCGGCGTGATCGACGTTGATGGATTCCTGGCTCATTGTTGCTGCGACCGGGGTAGCGGATGGAACGAACGATTATAGCGCGTCATGGAGCCTCTGAATAAGTCTGGACGCAGTCGATTGTGATTCAGAATATTCAGATTCAAGACGCAAATCGCACGTAAAGCTTACGTTCATGTAGGCGAGGAAAAAGTTGGGCATTCTGGGCGCAAGATACGAGTTCATGACTTGTTCAGAGGCTCCTCAGCCCTCGGCAATCCTCTCCCGCCAGCTGGCGGCCCGGCTGATCAGCTCACCACTGTCGAGGGTGGTGAGGCAACCGTTGCGCACCAGCTGGCGCCCGGCGACCCAGACCTGGCTGACCTGCTCACGCCCGGCAGCGTAGACGATTTGTGAGATTGGATGGTAGACCGGCTGGGTGTTGAGGCGATTCAGATCCACGGCTGCCAGGTCGGCCGATTTGCCGACCTCTAGGGAGCCGATTTCCTGCTCCAGCCCCAGTGCCCGGGCGCCGTTGATGGTGGCCATCGAGAGTGCCTGGGCGGCGGGTAGGGTGGCGGCATCTCCGGCTACCCCTTTGGCCAGCAGGGCGGCGCTGCGCATCTCGCTGAACATGTCGAGGTCGTTGTTGCTGGCAGCGCCATCGGTGCCCAGCGCCAGGTTGACGCCGGCCTCCAGCAGCTTCGCCACCGGGCAGAAGCCGCTGGCGAGCTTCAGATTCGACTCCGGGCAGTGGATCACATGGCCGCCACTCTCGGCGAAGCGGCTGATCTCCCCCTCTTCCAGGTGGGTCATGTGCACCGCCTGCAGGGTAGGGGAGAGCAGACCCAGTCGCTGCAGCCGTGCCATCGGCCGGTCGTTATGCTGCTGCAATCCTTGCACGATCTCGTCGTTGGTCTCGTGCAGATGAATGTGCACCGGGATATCCAACTCGTCGGACAATACTTGGATGCGCTCCAGTGGCGCATCGGAGACAGAGTAGGGGGCATGGGGGGCGAAAGCGGTTTTGATCAGGCCGTTGCTGCGGAACTGGTCGTGTACCTCCAGCCCCTTGTGCAGATACTCCTCCCAGTCTGCGGCCCAGACCGACGGAAAATCGATGGTGATCAGGCCGACCATCGCGCGCATGCCGGCGGCGTGAGCGGCGCGGGCGGTGACATCCGGGAAGAAGTACATGTCGTTGAAGCAGGTAGTACCGCCGCACAGCATCTCCGCCATTGCCAACTGGCTGCCGTCGTGGACAAATTCCTCGCTCACCCAGCGCTGCTCCGCCGGCCAGATGTGCTGGTTGAGCCAGCTCATCAGTGGCAGGTCATCGGCCAGTCCGCGCAGCAGTGACATAGCGAGATGGGTGTGAGCGTTGACCAGACCGGGGATCAGCGCCTGCCCCGGTAGCTCCAGACGGTTCTCTGCCTGATATCGGGATGCGGCCTGATCCACCGGCAGGAGCCCGATGATCCGCCCGCCATCGATGGCAAGCGCGTGGTTTTCCAACACTTCGCCTTCGGGAACCACCGGGATGATCCACTCGGCCTGGATCAGGGTGTCGATCTGTTGCTGCATAGCGCTTGCCTTTTTTTATCGCTTTGTTCTAAATGACCGCCAAATTTGCCACGAGATTCGATCAGATGGAAGCCGACCACATTGCCCTGAACCCCTCGCCTGACAACGCCATTGCCTGGCACGCCAAGCAGCTCTGGCTGCTCGATCAACGCAAACTGCCGGCCAGCGCCGAGTATCTGGAACTGAGGAGTGCCGAGGCCACTGCTGATGCGATCCGCGAGATGGTGGTGCGGGGCGCGCCGGCGATCGGCATCACCGCCGCCTACGGGGTGGTGCTGGCAGCCCGTACCGCCTACGCGGCAGCCGGCTCCGGCTGGAAGAGCGCGATCCAGCTCGACCTGGGTCGGCTGCGGGATTCTCGTCCCACTGCGGTGAACCTGTTCTGGGCGCTGGATCGCATGCGGGGGCTGATCGACAGCCTGGACGATGAGGCCAACCCTGAGCCGCAGCTGCTGCAGGAGGCCGAGCAGATCCACGCCGAGGATGTGGCGGCGAACCGGTGCATGGGGGAGCTGGGGGCGGCGCTGATCGACGGCCCCACTGGTGTCATCACCCACTGCAACGCCGGGGCGCTGGCTACTGGCGGCTACGGCACTGCGCTGGGGGTGATCCGCAACGCTCACGCCGCGGGGCGTATCAATAAGGTCTATGCTGACGAGACCCGTCCCTGGCTGCAGGGGGCAAGGTTGACCGCCTGGGAACTGCTGGCGGACGCGATCCCGGTGACCCTGCTGGCGGATGGTGCCGCGGCCAACCGGATGGCCCAGGGGGGCGTCGGCTGGATTATCGTCGGCTCTGACCGGATCGCCGCCAACGGCGATGTGGCCAACAAAATCGGCACCTTTAGTCTGGCAGTGGTAGCCAAGTACCACGGCGTGAAGGTGATGGTGGTGGCTCCCACTTCTACCATCGACATGCAGGTCGCCTCTGGCCAGGAGATCCCAATCGAGGTGCGTGGCGGCGATGAGCTGCTCTGCTGCGGTGCGCAGCGTATTGCCGCCGAGGGTGCGGAGGTATGGAATCCGGTGTTTGACGTGACGCCGGCGGAGTTGGTCGATGCCATCGTCACCGAGAAGGGTGTTGTGCTCTCGCCAAATGTAGAAAAGATGCGGCAGCTGATGGAATCTTGAGCTCAGAGCGCCAGGAAACTGTTTTCAGGCGCTTTTTGTACAACAAAGGGGGGCGGGGCTATGTTACAATCCGGCAATTTTAACGCCTCCTGAATCCTCTGAGGCGTGAGCGGAACAGAAACCAGCGCCTATGAGCGAATTCGCCAAAGAAGTCCTGCCGGTCAATCTCGAAGACGAGATGCGTCAGTCCTACCTCGACTACGCGATGAGCGTAATCGTAGGGCGGGCGCTGCCGGATGTTCGTGACGGACTCAAGCCAGTCCATCGTCGTGTGCTCTATGCGATGAGCGTGCTCGGCAACGATTGGAACAAGCCCTATAAAAAGTCGGCCCGCGTGGTCGGCGACGTGATCGGTAAATATCACCCCCATGGCGATACTGCGGTCTACGACACTATCGTGCGAATGGCCCAGCCTTTCTCCATGCGCTACATGCTGGTGGATGGTCAGGGCAACTTTGGCTCGGTGGATGGCGATGCGCCTGCCGCCATGCGTTACACCGAAGTGCGCATGGCGAAGATCGCCCACAGCATGCTCGATGATCTCGACAAAGAGACCGTCGATTTCGTCCCCAACTACGACAACAGCGAACATGAGCCGGCGGTACTGCCGGCGCGCATCCCCAATCTGCTGATCAACGGCTCCACCGGTATTGCGGTGGGCATGGCGACCAACATCCCGCCGCACAACCTGGGCGAGGTGATCGATGCCTGTATTGCGTTGGTGGACAATGAGGCGATCAGCATGAGTGAGCTGATGCAGTATCTGCCGGGGCCCGACTTTCCCACCGCCGCTATTATCAACGGCGCCCACGGTATCAAAGAGGCCTATCGGACCGGCCGCGGCCGCATCTATATGCGCGCCCGCACCGAGATCGAAAGTCTCGACAGTAGTAACAGACAGCGCATCATCGTTCACGAGCTGCCCTATCAGGTGAACAAGGCGCGTCTGCTGGAAAAGATCGCCGAGCTGGTCAAAGAGAAGAAGATCGAGGGTATCACCGAACTGCGCGATGAGTCCGACAAAGATGGCATGCGCATGGTCATCGAGCTGCGCCGCGGCGAAGTGGCGGAGGTGGTGCTTAACAACCTGTTCCAGCAGACGGCGATGCAGAGCGTCTTCGGTATCAATATGGTGGCCCTGGTGGACGGCCAACCGCGGCTGCTCAATCTGAAGCAGATGCTGGAGTATTTCATCCGCCACCGCCGCGAGGTGGTGACTCGCCGTACCCTGTTCGAGTTGCGCAAGGCGCGGGATCGGGCCCATGTTTTGGAGGGGCTGGCGGTTGCTTTGGCGAATATTGACGAGGTGATTGCGCTGATCAAGGCGGCCTCCAGTCCGGCTGAGGCGAAGCTCGCGCTACTGGCACGGCACTGGCAGTCGGGCACGGTGGAGGCGATGCTCCAGCGCGCCGGTGCCGACAGCACCCGTCCGGAGGGTCTGGCGCTGGAGTTTGGGCTCTCTGAACAGGGTTACCGTCTCACGGAGATCCAGGCGCAGGCGATTCTGGATCTGCGTCTGCACCGCTTGACCGGTCTTGAGCAGGACAAAATCATCAAGGAGTACGAGGAGTTACTCGAAAAGATTGCGAATTTGCTCGATATTCTCTCCAGTTCTTTCCGGCTGATGGAGGTGATTCGCGACGAGCTGCTGGCGATTCGCGAGCAGTACAACGACCCGCGCCGTACCCAGATTATCCAGGACCGACTCGACCTCACTCTGGAGGATCTGATCACCGAAGAGGATGTGGTGGTGACGCTTTCGCATAAGGGCTATGCGAAGGCTCAACCGATCAGCGTCTATCAGGCGCAGCGGCGCGGTGGCAAGGGCAAGTCGGCGACTGCCACCAAGGACGAGGATTTTGTCGACAAGCTGTTTGTCGCCAGCACCCACGACACCATTCTCTGCTTTTCTAGTCACGGTAAGGTCTACTGGCTGAAGGTCTATGAGCTGCCCCAGGCCGGTCGCGGCGCACGCGGCAAGCCGATGGTCAACCTGCTGCCGCTGGGCGAAGAGGAGCGGATCAACGCGATCCTGCCGGTGCGTGAGTTCCCCGAAGACCGCTACGTGTTCATGGCGACCCGTTCCGGCATCGTCAAAAAGACTCCGCTGGAGGCCTTTTCGCGGCCCCGCGCCAGTGGCATCATCGCGGTCGATCTAAGACCTGACGATCGGCTGATCGGGGTCGAGATCACCGATGGTGATCAGCATGTGATGCTGTTTGCCAGCTCCGGCAAGGCGGTGCGTTTCCATGAGTCCCATGTGCGGCCGATGGGGCGTACCGCTTGCGGTGTGCGTGGTATCAAGTTCGCCCCGGAGCAGCAGTTGGTCTCGCTGATCGTCGGTGATCAGGGTGATATCCTGACGGTGACTGAAAACGGCTTCGGCAAGCGTACCCCGGTGGCTCAGTACCCGGTACATGGCCGCGGTGGCATGGGCGTGATCTCGGTGCAGACCTCCGAGCGCAATGGCCCGGTGGTGGGGGCTGTGCAGGTCCAGGAAGATGACGAGATCATGATGATCACCAATGGCGGTACCCTGGTGCGAACGCCGGTGAGGGATGTCTCGCAGATGGGGCGCAACACCCAGGGCGTCACCATGATCCGCCTCGGCAAGGCGGAGCGGCTGATCGGCATTGAGCGAATTGAAAATCTGGAAGAGGAGCAGGATGCCGGGGAAGAGGTGTCGGATGGCGCTTCCGATGAGTCGGCAGATTGATCTCCTCCGGTGGCTGGAGACCGGTCATTGCTTCAGTATGGTCTCGCCTATAGAGGCTTATTAAAGTCTTAAATTAAACAAGATGTTGAGAGGAAAAGATGTCACGAGTCTTCAATTTTAGCGCCGGTCCGGCGGCGCTGCCTGAGGCAGTTCTAAAACGGGCAGGTGAAGAGCTGCTCGATTGGCACGGTGCGGGCATGTCGGTGATGGAGATGAGCCATCGCGGTAAGGAGTTCATGTCGATCGCGGTGCAGGCCGAGGCGGATCTGCGCGAGCTGCTGGCGGTGCCTGATAACTACAAGGTGTTGTTCCTGCAGGGCGGTGCCTCCAGCCAGTTTGGCATGGTGCCGATGAATCTGACCCGTGATAACAAAAAGGTTGATTATCTGATCACCGGTTCCTGGTCGAAGAAGGCAGTGGCTGAGGCGAAACGCTATGCTGAGGTCAATCTCGCTGCGGACACCAGCGACAGCAAGTTCACCATCGCGCCTGGGCAGAACGAGCTGAAACTCAGCGGCGATGCCGCCTATGTCCACTACACCCCCAACGAGACCATCCATGGCGTCGAGTTCCCCTATGTGCTGGAGACCGGAGATGTGCCGCTGGTGGCAGACTTCTCTTCCACCATCCTGTCGCGCCCCATCGACGTCTCGAAGTACGGCATCATCTACGCCGGCGCGCAGAAGAATATCGGCCCTGCCGGTCTGACCATCGTCATCGTGCGCGATGACCTGATCGGCAACGCTAGCGATGGCACGCCGACCATGTTCAATTACGCCACCCATGCCAAATCAGGCTCGATGTATAATACCCCCCCCACCTATGGCTGGTATCTGGCAGGCTTGGTGTTTAAGTGGCTTAAAGAGAAGGGCGGGCTGAGCGCCATGGCGGAGATCAACCAGCGCAAGGCGCAGGCGCTCTACGCTGCCATCGACGGTTCTGACTTCTACGCCAATCCGGTGGATCCGAGCTGCCGCTCCTGGATGAATGTGCCTTTCACCCTGGCCGACGCTGAACTGGACACCAAGTTCCTGGAGGGTGCCAGCGCCGCAGGCCTCAAAACCCTCAAGGGCCACCGCTCGGTGGGTGGTATGCGCGCCAGCATCTACAATGCCATGTCGGAAGAGGGCGTGCAGGCCCTGATCGACTACATGGCTGAGTTCGAACGAGTAAACGGATAAAAACGCCGAGATCGCGGAGACGCAAAGGTCGCAGAGATACATTTAATATTTATTTCAGAAAGTTAGAAATAAATGATCTTTGCGTTCCCTGTGTCTCAGCGACCTCCGCGTTGATCGCACCAAGGTTGAAGTAAAATGTACAAGATCCTGACCCTGAACAATATCTCGGTGGCTGGCCTGGATCGCCTGCCGCGCGACAATTACGAAGTGGCCTCAGAGGTCGCGCACCCCGATGCGATCCTGCTGCGCTCCTATAAGATGCACGATATGGAGATCCCGAAGACGGTGCAGGCGATCGGCCGCGCCGGTGCCGGCGTCAACAACATCCCGGTCGACAAGATGACCGCTCGGGGCATCTCGGTGTTCAATGCCCCGGGCGCCAACGCCAACGCGGTAAAAGAGCTGGTGGTCGCCGGTATGCTGCTGGCGGCGCGCAACATCAGCCAGTCGTGGAAGTTCGCCACCGGGCTCGAAGGGGACGACGCGGTGATCTCCAAAAATGTGGAGTCGGGCAAGAAGAACTTCGTCGGATTCGAGCTGCCTGGGCGCACCATGGGCGTGATCGGCCTGGGCGCCATCGGCGTCAAGGTGGCCAACGTCTGCCGCGCCTTGGGCATGAATGTTATCGGCTACGATCCCACCATCACGGTACAGAGCGCCTGGAAGCTGGAGGCCGATGTGGAGCAGGCGCTGAGTGTCGACGATCTGCTCTCCAAGGCGGACTTTGTCACCTTCCATGTGCCGCTTAACGATGCCACCGCCAACATGATCAACGCCGATCGCCTGAAGCTGATGAAGAAGGGCTCGGTGCTGCTCAATTTCGCGCGCAACGGCATCATCGATGACGAGGCGGCGGTGGCTGCCCTCGATGAAGGCCAGCTCTACGCCTATATCTGTGACTTCCCCAGCAACCTGCTGAAGGATCACCCGCGGGTGATTACCCTGCCGCATCTCGGTGCCTCCACCAAAGAGGCGGAGGATAACTGCGCGATCATGGTGGCGGATCAGGTGCGGGAGTATCTCGAGGACGGCAACATCACCAACTCGGTCAACTTCCCCGAGATCAACCTGCCACGCAACGGCGGTTTTCGCTTGGCGGTGGTCAACAGCAATGTGCCGAACATGGTGGGGCAGATATCTACCGATCTGGGTAACGCTGGTCTGAACATCGTCGATATGCTCAACAAGTCTCGGGATAATATCGCCGTCACCCTGCTGGATATCGACCGTGAGCCGCCACAGAGCGTGGTCGATGAGCTGGCCGCCATCGAGGGTGTGTTGTCGGTGCGTTGTCTCGGTTGCCCAGATAAAGACTGAGCTGGCGCTGCTGGGTAATGGATGAAGCAGTGAGTGACGATCAGAAACTGGCGGCGATCCGTGATCGCATCGATGCGATCGATGAGGAGATCCAGCGCCTGTTTAATGCCCGTGCAGAGGCGGCCCAGGAGGTCGCCAGGATCAAGCTGGCGGCCGATCCCCAGGCGCAGTTCTACCGTCCGGAGCGGGAGGCCCAGGTGTTGCGCCGGATCAAGGAACGCAATAGCGGACCGCTCGACCCAGAGGAGGTGGCGCGGCTGTTTCGTGAGATCATGTCCGCCTGCCTGGCGCTGGAACAGCCCCTTCAGGTTGCCTTTCTCGGCCCTGAGGGCACCTTTACCCAGGCGGCGGCGCTGAAGCATTTTGGCCACTCGGTGCAGTGTCTGCCGATGGGCTCGATCGGCGATGTCTTCAGCGAGGTGGAGTCCGGGGCCTGCCACTATGGCGTGGTGCCGGTGGAGAACTCCACCGAGGGCGTGATCAGCCACACCCTCGACAGCTTTGTCAGCTCACCGCTTTTGATCTGTGGCGAGGTAACCCTGCGCATCAACCACCACCTGCTCTCGTCTGAGTCTGGGCTACAGCAGATCAGGACTGTCTACTCCCACCAGCAGTCGCTGGCCCAGTGTCGTGGCTGGCTCGATCGCCATCTGCCCCAGGCGGAGCGGGTTGCGGTGGGCAGCAACGCAGAGGCGGCGCGCATGGCCTCCCAGCATGCGGGGGTTGCTGCGATCGCCGGTGAGACCGCGGCGGAGATCTATGGACTACCGCAACTAGTGAGCAACATTGAGGATGAAGCGGGTAATACCACCCGTTTTCTGGTGATTGGTAAAAAAGATGCCGGTGCCAGCGGCGACGACAAGACCAGTCTGCTGCTCTCGACCCAGAACCGGGCCGGCGGGCTGCATGGGCTGCTGTCGCCCTTTGCCGAGCACAGCATCAGCATGACCCGTATCGAGTCGCGTCCCTCCCGGCGCGGCATCTGGGACTATGTCTTCTTTGTTGATATCAACGGCCATCGCAGTGATCCGGCAGTGGCCGAGGCGCTGCGGCAACTGGAGCAGCAGGCGTCGCTGTTTCGTGTGCTCGGCTCCTACCCGAAGGCGGTGCTTTGATCCAGGCGCTTTCTGCGCCTAATCCGGGACCATCCGTAGCGAAACCAGGCTTCCATGTCAGATAATCGTTTTATTCAACTGTGCAGTGCGGGCATTGCCCAGCTCAAGCCCTACCTGCCGGGCAAGCCGATCTCGGAGCTGGAGCGGGAGCTGGGGATCAGCGGCTCGATCAAGCTCGCCTCCAACGAAAATTCGCTCGGTGCCAGTCCCAGGGTGGCCGAGGCAATCGGCGCGCTGATGAGCGAGATTGCCCGCTATCCGGATGGTAGCGGTTTCGAGCTGAGTCAGGCGCTGGTGGCGAAGCACGATTGCGATCCCGCCTGCATCACCCTGGGCAACGGCTCCAATGACGTGCTCGACATGATTGCGCGGGTATTTCTTGGACCTGGGTGCGAGTCGCTCTTCTCCCAATACGCCTTTGCGGTCTACCCGATCAGCAGTCAGGCGGTGGGGGCCGAACTGGTGATCGCTCCGGCGAAGGATTACGGGCACGATCTGCAAGCGATGCGCGAGCGGCTTAGCGAGCGAACCCGGGTGGTTTGGATCGCCAACCCCAACAATCCCACCGGCACCTGGCTGAAGCGTGGTGAGCTGAAGTCCTTCATCGCCGATCTGCCTGAGCAGGTGATTGTGGTGGTGGACGAGGCCTATATCGAGTATGTGGATCAGCCCGACTACCCCGATGCCTCCCTGTGGCTCGACGAGTTTCCCAACCTAATCGTCACCCGCACCTTCTCCAAGGCCTACGGACTCGCTTCGCTGCGGGTCGGTTATGCGCTCTCTCACCCGGATCTGGCCGGTCTGCTCAATCGGGTGCGCCAACCGTTCAATGTGAATGCGATGGCCCAGGCCGGGGCGCTGGCGGCCTTGGGTGATCAGGCCTTCATCCGGCGCTCGGTGGAGAGCAACCGGCAGGGTATGACGCAGCTGACCGCAGGTTTCCAGCGACTGGGGCTGAAATATATCCCCTCGGTAGGTAACTTTGTCACCCTCAGGCTCGATCGGCCGGCAGCGGAAATCGACCAGGCGCTGCTGCGCGAGGGCTGCATCACCCGCCCAGTCGCCAACTATGGTTTGCCTGAGCATCTGCGCGTAAGTGTCGGGCTGGCAGAGGAAAACAGTCGTTTTCTCGATGCTCTTGAAGAGGTGCTGAAGCGGTGATTCGCAAGCTGGCAATCATTGGCGTCGGTCTGATCGGCGGCTCCATGGCCCGCGCCCTGCGGGATGAAGGGGTGGTGCAGGAGATCGTCGGCTGTGGCCGTAACCGGGAGAATCTGGAGAAGGCCGTCGCACTGGGGGTGATCGACCACTACAGCCACGATGTGGCGGTGGCGGTGCGCGGTGCCGATCTGGTCTTGCTCGCCGTGCCACTGGGGGCGATGGCGGACACATTGCGCGCGATGAAAGGCCATCTGGCAGAGGATGCAGTGGTCACCGACGCGGGCAGCGTTAAGGGCAGCGTGGTGCGGGATGCCGTCGAGGTGTTCGGCGAGGTGCCGCCGTTCTTCGTGCCGGGCCATCCGATTGCCGGCACCGAGCGCAGCGGGGTGGAGGCCTCTTTCGCGGAGCTCTACCGCAACCGTCGGGTGATCCTGACCCCTCTGGAGACCACCGATCAAGGTGCGCTGGAACGGGTCGAATGGGCCTGGCAAAAGTGCGGCGCGGTGGTCACAAAGATGGCGGTGGAACACCACGATGAGGTGCTGGCCGCGACCAGTCATTTGCCCCATATGCTTGCCTTTAGTCTGGTCGACTCACTGGCGCGGATGAAGGAGAACGATGAGATCTTCCGCTACGCGGCGGGGGGATTTCGTGACTTCACCCGCATCGCCTCCAGCAATCCGGTGATGTGGCGCGACATCTGTATCGCCAATCAGGATGCCCTGGGTGGGATGCTGAAACGCTTTGCCGATGAGTTGCATGAGATGGCGGCGGTGCTTAAGGCGGGGGACAGCGAGGCGCTGGAGCAGATCTTCGCCCGGGCCAAAGCGGCCAGGGATCGCTATATCGACCGGGCCGAGTAATGTAACCCCACAATAGTGCACTGGCCAGCACATAGGCTTGCTGTAGGTCGGGCTAAAGCCCGACCTGTCCGTCTAAAGACGGACCGAAAAGGGTCTGTTTTAATGCTGGGTTGTGGAATATGAATTTTCTGTGAGATCAGTCTGTTGAGTAAACAATCTAATGTCATCTTTAAGGCCAGTCCGGGCGGCAGGCTGAATGGTCGGCTGCGCGTGCCGGGGGACAAATCGATCTCCCATCGCTCGATCATGCTCGGTTCCCTGGCCGAGGGCGTGACCGAGGTAACGGGCTTTCTCGAGGGTGAGGACAGTCTTGCTACCCTCAATGCCTTCCGTGCCATGGGTGTCGAGATTGAAGGCCCCAAAGCGGGTCGGGTAGTGATCCACGGGGTCGGCATGCAGGGCCTCAAGCAGCCGAGCGCACCGCTTGATCTAGGCAACTCGGGCACCTCGATGCGGCTGCTCTCCGGGCTGATGGCAGGGCAGGGGTTCGATGTCACTCTGGTCGGCGACAGTTCCCTGTCGGGTCGGCCGATGCAGCGGGTAACTGATCCGCTGGGGCAGATGGGGGCGCAGATCGATACCGATGAGGGCGGCACCGCACCGCTGAGTATTCACGGTGGCAGGCAGCTAACGGGTATCGACTATAAGCTGCCGATGGCCAGCGCCCAAGTGAAATCGTCGGTGCTGCTGGCCGGGCTCTATGCGCAAGGGGAAACCTGCACCACTGAGCCTGCACCGACCCGGGATCACACCGAGCGCATGCTGGAGGGGTTTGGCTATGCGATCCGCCGTGATGGCCCGCGCACATGTCTCTCGGGAGGCGGTTCTCTACGCGCCTGCAGCATCGATGTGCCGGCGGATATCTCCTCAGCAACCTTCTTCATGGTCGGGGCCTGCATTGCCGAGGGTTCAGATGTGACCCTGGAGCATGTCGGCATTAACCCTACCCGCGATGGGGTGATCAACATCCTGCGGCTGATGGGGGCCGATATCGAGGTGCTCAATCCACGTACCGTGGGCGGTGAGCCGGTGGCCGATATCCGCGTGCGCGCCAGTCGTTTGAAGGGGATTCACATTCCAGAAGAGCAGGTGCCGCTGGCGATCGATGAGTTTCCGGCGCTGTTCATCGCTGCCGCATGTGCCGAGGGGGAGACGGTATTGACCGGTGCCGAGGAGTTACGGGTCAAGGAGAGCGACCGCATCCAGGTGATGGCCGATGGCCTGGTGACTTTGGGGATCGATGCTCAAGCGACCCCGGATGGGATTGTCATTCAAGGAGGCTCGCTTGGAGGGGGGCGGGTCGACAGCCACGGCGATCACCGCATCGCGATGTCGTTTGCGATGGCCGCCCTGCGCGCTTCGGGCGAGATCGAGATCGACGACTGCGACAACGTCAACACCTCCTTCCCAGGTTTTGTCGAACTGGCGAGCGGGGCGGGGTTGTCGATTCGTAGTGAGGAGGCGGCATGATCCCGGTTATCACTGTCGATGGCCCCTCCGGATCCGGCAAGGGAACCATCGCACAGCGGGTGGCGCAGAGTCTCGGCTGGCACTTTCTCGATAGTGGCGCGATCTATCGGGCGCTCGGCCTCTACGCGGAGCAGCAGGGGATTGGATCGGAGGAGGTCGATGCGTTGGCTGCACTGGCTAGGGCGATGCCACTTAACTTCAGGCAGGATAAGGTGCTGCTCGATGGCAAAGAGATCTCCGCTCTGATTCGTACCGAGGCGGTCGGCAACGCTGCCTCGAAAGTTGCTGCGATTCCCGAGGTGCGCGAGGCGCTACTCGAATGGCAGCGTGAGTTTGCCCGCGCCCCCGGTCTGGTGGCCGATGGGAGGGACATGGGGACGGTGGTTTTTCCCAATGCTGAGGTGAAAATCTTTCTTACAGCGAGCCCGGAGGAGCGTGCTCTGAGGCGCTATAAACAGTTGAAAGAAAAGGGGTTGAGTGCTAATCTTGCCGGCCTCACGGTGGAGATCAGGGAGCGCGATGAGCGCGATTGTAATCGCGCCATTGCGCCGCTTAAGGCGGCGTCTGACGCGCTGGAGTTGGACTCCACCGAGATGGATGTCGATGCAGTCTACGCGAGCGTAATGGCGCGGGTAAGGAGTCGCTTACCCGGCCTTTGATTGCGTGGGCTGAGTCGGAAAATGGCGGCGATTTGCCGCTAAATTCGATAAATGCCGGTGATGCCGGCTTGTGTTTAACTTCTGAACCTGGCGATTCTTACAGGGTCGCCGTTGCAGCCCTCGTGTTGCAGGAAATCCAACCCATGACCGAAAGTTTTGCAGAACTGTTTGAAGAGAGTCTCTCCAACACCCAACTCCGTCCCGGCGCTATCATTATCGGCACCGTTCTGGACATCAACTCCGAAGCCGTAATCGTCAATGCTGGCCTCAAATCGGAAGGTGTCATCCCCCGTGTCCAATTCCTCAACGCCAATGGCGAGATCGAGGTTGAGGTGGGTGATCAGGTGGAAGTTGCGCTGGATGCCGTAGAGGATGGCTTTGGAGCGACTCGTCTCTCCCGTGAAAAAGCCAAGCGCGACCAGGCCTGGAAGTTTCTGGAGAAGGCGTTCGAGGCAGAAGATACTGTCAACGGCCGCATCAATGGCAAGGTCAAGGGTGGCTTCACCGTTGAGCTTGGCGATATCCGCGCGTTCCTGCCGGGCTCGCTGGTGGATGTGCGTCCGGTTCGTGATACCGCCTATCTAGAAGGCAAGGATCTCGAGTTCAAGGTAATCAAGCTGGATCGCCGTCGCAACAACGTGGTCGTCTCGCGCCGTGCTGTGGTTGAACAGGAGTACAGCGCAGAGCGTGAAAAGCTGCTGGAGAACCTGCAGGAGGGCCAGGAGCTCAAAGGTGTGGTCAAAAACCTTACCGACTACGGTGCCTTCGTCGACCTGGGCGGTATCGATGGTCTGCTGCACATCACTGACATGGCCTGGAAGCGGGTCAAGCACCCCTCCGACGTGGTTCAGATCGGTGACGAGATTACTGTCAAGGTGTTGAAGTTCGATCGCGAGCGCAATCGCGTTTCCCTCGGTCTGAAGCAGATGGGTGATGATCCGTGGGTCGCACTGGCGCGTCGCTATCCTGAGAGCACCCGTCTGTTTGGTAAGGTCACCAACATCGCCGACTACGGCTGCTTCGTGGAGATCGAAGAGGGTGTTGAGGGTCTGGTGCATGTCTCCGAAATGGATTGGACCAACAAGAACATCCATCCTTCCAAAGTGGTCACCTTGGGTGACGAGGTGGAGGTCATGGTGCTGGATATCGACGAGGAGCGCCGCCGTGTCTCTCTCGGTATCAAACAGTGCAAATCGAATCCCTGGGATGAGTTTGCCGTGACCCACAACAAGAACGATCACGTCTCCGGCAAGATCAAGTCGATCACCGATTTCGGTATCTTCATCGGTCTGGATGGCGGTATCGATGGCCTGGTCCATCTCTCCGACATCTCCTGGGATGATGCCGGCGAGGATGCGATCCGCAACTTCAAGAAGGGTGACGAGGTTGAGACGGTTGTCCTCTCTGTCGATCCGGAGCGTGAGCGTATCTCCCTCGGCATCAAGCAGCTGGCGAAGGATCCCTTCTCCACCTATGTTGCCACCAACAGCAAGGGTAGCATCGTCCATGGTGTGGTCGGTGCGGTTGATGCCAAGGGTGCAGTGATTGATTTGGCTGACGGCGTGGAGGGTTATCTGCGCGCCTCGGAGCTTTCGCGTGATCGGGTGGAGGATGCCCGTACCCTGCTGAAAGAGGGCCAGGAGATCGAAGCCAAGTTTATCGGTGTGGATCGCAAGAATCGTACTATCTCTCTCTCCATCAAGGCGAAGGATGCGGCCGAAGAGGCTGAAGCCATCAAGGGTTATGCTCGTGATGCGGCCACCGCCGTTCCGACGCTGGGCGACCTTCTGAAGGAGCAGATGGAAAATCAGGGCGATTAATTCTGCCTCTTCAGGGAATAATAGGGGCCGGGTAACCGGCCCCTTATTGACTTCGGGTAGCTGAAAATAATGACTAAATCCGAGTTGATCGAAATTATTGCCAAAGATCAGAGTCACTTGGCGTATCGTGATATCGAGCTTGCCATCAAGTGCATGATCGAGCAGATGAGCCAGGCTCTCTCCTCCGGGGAGCGGATAGAGATTCGTGGGTTTGGTAGTTTCTCTCTTCACTACCGTCCACCCAGGATGGGCCGTAATCCAAAAACGGGTATGACCGTCGCCCTGTCTGGCAAATATGTCCCCCATTTCAAACCCGGCAAGGAGTTGCGCGAACGCGTTAACAGAGTTGCCACCGAAGTCAGTGATCCCTCGCTGGCGAGCGGTAACAATCCATAATAAAAGCATGGAGCGAGTATCACGAGCTCGAATGGCCTGAGACTACTGACTTATCTTGTCGATCCGATCTTTACCCTCATCGCTGGCAAGTGCCTCTGACTCCAGGCTCCTTCCTGGCTTTGCGGCTTTGATTGAAGGGAGGGAAAATCAACGATATTCCGCCAGGGCGTCGCTTACCAGCTGAATCTCCTGTTGCAGCTGATCCTGATACCCTTCAAATTGCTGGAAGGCGCCCTCTAGAGCGCAGGCCTCCATCAGGCTGCCTAGCTTGGCAAGCCGTCGTGCACTGACATTGTTGCCCGCTGATTTGATGCTGTGGGCGATCCTCCTTATCTCCTGCTGGTCACTATCTGCCAGGGCCTGTGGCAGCAGGCTGATCAGTTCATCCAGACTGATGAAGAAAGCATCAAGCAGTTCACCGAATTCATCCCCTAAAAGCTGTTGCATCTGTTCCAGGCCGTTTTGATCGATCACTTCGAGGCTTTCGAGCATGCTCGTCGGAACCGCGAATTCTGTTGCCTCGTAGTGCATCTCTGCTTCAGCTGCCGAGGGGCTTTTCGGGTTGAGCCATTTACCCAGCAATTTCGCCAACTGTTCTCGTTCAAAGGGTTTTGAGATGAAGTCATCCATGCCTGCTTCCAGGCACTGCTTGCGGTCTGATGCCATGTTGTTTGCGGTCATGGCGATGATCGGTGTGTGGGTACCGGTATCTCTCTCTCTCTGGCGGATTGCCCGGGTGGCCTCAAGCCCATCCATCTCAGGCATCTGACAGTCCATCAGGACGATATCGAATGAATCCTCCGCCAGTCGCTCCAGGGCGATGCGGCCGTTATCAGCAATCTCTACCGTGCATCCCATCTTTGACAGCACAGAGCTGGCCACCTTTTGGTTGGGTAGCAGATCTTCAACCAGAAGGATTTTTGCATCAATGTGCTCTGTTTTATTGGAAGGCTGAGTGTGCCCCTCTATGACATGGTACTGGGTGATGATCTCCTGTTCCTTATGCTGCAGGGTGTTGGAGACGACACCCTCGATTGCTTCATGCAGGATCTGATGGGGTACAGGTTTGATCAAATAGGCGTCGAAGCCGACCTCCTCAAAATGTTTTGCATCGCCACGGTTGCCTGAGGAGGTGAGCAGGATCATCGGTGTCTCTTTGTAGGCCGGCATCTGGCGCAGTCTCAGAGCGATCTGTTCACCGTTTATGCCCGGCAGGTTGAAATCGAGCAGGAAGATATCAAAAGGCTTGTTCGCTGATGCCATCTCTGTTGCGAGGGTGAGCGCTTCGTCACCGGTAGTGACAGTATGGATCTGCATCCCGCAGCTGCGCAGCTGATCTCTGAAAATACGCTGATTGAGCAGGTTGTCATCCAGGATCAGGCACTTCAGCCGGCTGAGATCCGCGTGCCCAAGGGGCTCCCTGGGTTGGCTCAATCCGAGCGGTATCTCCAGCCAGAAGGTGGAGCCTTCGCCTTGTGTGCTGGAGACGCCGATGGATCCGCCCATCAACTCCACCAGCTGTTTGCTGATGGCCAGACCCAGGCCGGTGCCGCCATATTTTCGTGTGGTAGAGCTGTCGGCCTGGGTAAACGATTTGAACAACCGCTGTTGCTGTGCTTCGGGGATGCCAATGCCGGTGTCGATTACTGAGATGCGGAATCTGGATGTGCCATCCGTTGCCTTGGTGGTTTCGACATTGATGGCGATGTGTCCCTGCTGGGTGAATTTGATGGCATTGCCGGCCAGGTTGGTGATGATCTGGCGGATGCGCCCGGCATCGCCCATCACCTGCCGTGGCAGTTCTGGCGGGTAGCTGATGATCAGCTCCAGTCCTTTGCTGGAGGCGTTGGCGCTGAGCAGCCTGACTGCATCATAGATGGTGCGCTCCAGGTCGAAGGAGATTGCTTCCAGTTCGATCTTGCCCGCTTCCGCCTTGGAGAAGTCGAGGATGTCGTTGATGATCCCAAGTAGCGAGTTGCCAGATTGGGTGATTACCTCCAGAAACTCTTGCTGCTCATCATCGAGTTTGGTACCAGCGAGCAACTCCGCCATGCCCAATACGCCATTCATGGGGGTTCTGATCTCATGGCTCATCATGGCCAGAAACTCAGACTTTGCCTTGGCGGCGCTCTCGGCCTTCTCCTTCGCCTCAAACAGTTCACGCTCGACCTGTTTGCGATCGCTAATGTCGCGCATCACCATGGAGAAGTAGTGTTGCCCACTCTTGGTGGCCTCATGCAGCACGATTAGCTGGTCAACTGTCATCATCCTGCCATCGATGGAGATGAGCTGGGTTTCGCCGCTCCAGGTACGGTTCATGTAGGCCGAAGGCACACCCTCGTTGAGCAGCTGATCGATCTCCGAAGCGGGGAAGATCCCGGCAAGGTTCTTGTCGGCGAGATCGTCGTCCAGGCTGTAACCCATGATCTCCCGACCGGCCCGGTTCATGAATAGGATGTCGCCCTCCAGATTGAAGATGGCAACAAAGTCGGTGGTATTCTGAATGATGTCGATGAGCCGTTGTTGACGCTCTCTGGCGGTGACTTCCTCAGTTCGATCCAACAAGAATGACGAAACCCCGCTGACTGAGCCGTCTGCGCGCTTGATTGGCGCGTTGTGCCATTCACAGTTGTGCCGGGTGCCGTCCCGCGCTGTGATATCGAAGAGAAATGTACCGCTATGGTTAGGGTCGAGCAATGAGCGCCAACTCTGCGGTGGCTCCGTCTCTTTCCGCTCCTCGTCAAACAGTTTGGGCTTGTTGGGGTTCTCATCCTGCGGTTTGGCAAGCAGCTCGGAGATATGTTTGTGCAGTGCCTGATCCCGACTGTAACCGCTCAGTCGCTCCGCACTCGGATTCCAGGCGATCACCCGGCCATCAAGCGACCATTCGATGGCAGGCAGCGGTGTGTGTTTGAAATGGCTCTCGAGTCGCTCTTCAGATTCGCGCAGCGCCTGCTCCCGGAAATTGGAGGCAGCGGCCAGGGTGATATTGTTGAGAATGACCTGGTTCTGCTGTTTTGCGGCTTTCAATAGGATGCCGAGCATCAGCAGGATCAGCACAACCGGGACGGTGTCAGGCATGGATGGCTCGGTCATGAAATAGACAAGGAGTGGCAGCAGTGCCAGCAGTAAAAAGCCGATGGAGCTTGTCATGGACGCTGCCTGAGAGGAGATGGCGACCGCTGAGACACCAATCAGGATGCAGCTGATGATCATCAGGCTGAAAAAATTGTCAGTTGGATCGATGAATATCACTAGACTGCCCCAAGCGAGGCCGGCAGCCCAACTGGCGGCGATAAAACTGGCTCGACCTGCTTTGACTTTGCCTCTCAAGTGGCGGGTTCGGAAATAGTGCATTCTGAGCAGATAGCGTATCCCTGTGATGCCGAACAGAACCAACAGCCAGATCCTCAGTTGGGTGGCGTGTTCCGGAGCCCAGAGGATCCAGCTGGTCAACAAGCTGGCAATCAGGGCGCTGAGCAGAGAGGAAGCCAGATTGGTGTAGAGCAGATCATTCGTCTGTTGCTGGATCGAGAGAGCGAGTTCAGCGTAGTTCTGGCGGTCAGTGTCTCTGCTGCCTGTCTTAAGGGAGTTCATACTTCAGGGCTACCGCTCATGGTGATTGGCAGATGCCCGCTTATTCATTGGTCCAGGCATAGATCGCTTCGGCTCTGTTTCCTGGCTCTAGGTAAGAGAACGATTCACACAGGCTGGAGAGAAGCTGGATGCCCCGGCCGCTGAACAATGGTTTCTCCCCCTGCGCGCTGGTTGCGTTGGCAAAATCAAAGCCTGGGCCGCTGTCTTCGATCTGTATGACGATCCATCCGCCGTTAGCCTGGGGGTGTATCCTCAGTCCAATGTGTACCGAGCCTTCGTTGAGTTGGCTGAGCATCCGATCGCGCTCCTCGAAGTAGCGGGTAAAGCCATCCGGCCCCTCTTTGAGGCTCGAATCGAGGCCGAGTACGCCGTGGTCCAGGGCGTTGATGAAGAGCTCGGTGAGGATGGTGAAGAGCACCTGATTGTGTGTGCGTATCCCCACCATCTCCTGGATATAGTTGATCAGCAGCGGCACCGGGTCCGCCTTGCGCAGTTGCATGCCGCGCAGGGTGATATGGAACTCGACGCTATCGGAGTCGTGATCGAGCAGGCTGTTGGGGTCGACATGTGTCTGCTCGGCGAGCAGTTGATCGACCCGCCAGGAGGGTAGCAGCTCGGGCAACAGCGGCAGCTCCACCATGGTGATGTCATCATCCTGCGGGGCATCGCTGCAGAAGCGGTCGAGCGCCGAGGAGACATTGTCGAGAATAAACGCCTGCTCGCCACTTTGCTCGATGGCGGTGATAAGTCTCTCGGAGCCGAAGTATTCACCTGTCGGATCACGCGCCTCAGAGACGCCATCGGTGGTGAGAAGCACCCGGTCACCCAGCCCGACCCGGATATGCTGGGCATCCTCCTGAAAATTGGAGTCGGGTATGATCCCTAGGGGCATACTGCGGGATTCCAGGCGGTTCTTGATACGGCGCGTGTTGCCATCGATGACGAATAGATCAGGCATGCCGCAGTTGAAGACCGTGATGTAGTCGAGCGAGGCGCTGATCTTGACGAACTGTGCGGCCAGAAACATGCCGGTCGGCAGCATCTTGTGGAGCTTGCTGTTGATGCCCTGCAGGATCTGCGGCGGCGAGAAGCCCTTGGCGGTCATCGAGCGGAACACCTCAGAGGTCGGCAGGGCGCCGAGTGCGGCGGCCAGCCCGTGACCGGTGAAATCCCCCAACAGCACATGCAGATCGTGGGAGGGCGAATAGGCAGTCAGCATGATGTCACCGCTGAAGATGCTGGCGGGCTTGTGCAGATGCGAGATCTGATCGAGTACCACATTGCCCGCCAACACCGCACCGCTGAAGACCTGCTCGGCTATCTCTTCGTCCATCTGCATGCGGTTGTAGAGCATGCGGATATCCTGATGCAGGTTCTGGATGCGTTCCATCGACTGGATCTTGGCGGAGAGCACGGTGTGGTTGTAGGGTTTGGTGAGAAAGTCGTCACCGCCAACCTCGATACAGCGGGCCAGCGCCTTGTCGTCAGTCATCGCTGTGAGGAACAGTACCGGGATGAATTTGTCGGCAGTCTCCGATTTGATGATCTCGGTAGCGGCATAGCCGTCCATCACCGGCATCATCACATCCATCAACACGATATCAATGCTGTGTTGGCGGAACTTCTCGACGGCATCGGCACCATCGACCGCCTGGATGACCTGGTAGCCCAGTTTTTTCAGCAGGGCATTCAGAATGACCCGGTTGGAGAGTTCATCGTCGGCGACCAGTGCGGTGCCATGGAGTTTTAGATTGGGAGCGTCTGCTTTCACGGTCTCTATCATCTCTGTCGGGCCGGCTTGATGCTGGTTTTAGTGATTGTTTTTTATTCCCAAGAGGCTAGCGGCCATCCTCAAGGAAACTTGATCCTTGACGCCTGCGCTCCAGGGTTTGATGATCGGGGCGGTTGTGGAACAGCATTTCAGGGGGGAGTGTGGAGGCGCGTGAGCCGGCATCGTTGAGAATCGACGCTGCGGATGAGACAACGCTGAAGATCTCGTTCGTTGGCGCCTGGCTTGGTGATGGGCGTCCGCTGGATGGTAACGGCTTGATTGAGCAGATCAGGGCGGCCGGCAGCTCGCTGACTCGGATTGAATTCGATTCAAGTGCACTCTCAGGCTGGGATAGCGGATTTGTCACCCTGTTGCTGAGACTCTCGGAGTGGGCCGGCTCCGAATCAGTCGCATTCGATGATGAGGGGGTGCCGGGCGGTGCCAGACGTCTACTGAGGCTTGCCCAAGCGGTACCAGAGCGCGAGGGTGCGCGCCGCGAGCCAAAGCGCCAAACCCTGCTCTCTGTGTTGGGAGGATGGGCGATCGCCTTTGTCACCGACCTGGCGGCGTTTGTCACCTTTATCGGTGAATGGCTGCTGGCGCTGCTGCGTTTCTTTAGCGGCCGGGCTCGCTTCCGCTGGGTTGATTTTGGCCACTTTCTGCAATCGGCGGGGGTTGAGGCGCTACCCATCGTTAGCCTGATCAGTCTGCTGGTGGGGGCGGTGCTGGCGTTTGTTGGTGCGGTGCAGCTGCAGATGTTCGGTGCGCAGATCTATGTCGCCAATCTGGTTGGCTTGGGTATGGTGCGCGAGATGGGGGCGATGATGACCGCCATCATCATGGCTGGTCGCACCGGCTCTGCCTATGCTGCCCAGCTTGGCTCGATGCAGGTCAACGAGGAGGTGGATGCGCTGCGCACCTTTGGTATCTCACCGATGGAGTATCTGGTGCTGCCACGCAGCCTGTCGCTGATTCTGATGTTGCCACTGCTCTGCATCTGGTCCGATGTGCTGGGGATCGTCGGTGGCCTGATCGTTGCCGCCGCACTGCTCGATATCAGTCTGCTGCACTACCTGCAGCAGACCCAGGAAGCGATTAATCTGATGGATGTGCTGACTGGGATGATCAAGGGCCTGATCTTCGCGGTGGTGATCGCACTCTCCGGCTGTTTACGCGGGCTGCAGAGTGAGCGCAACTCAGCCGCGGTGGGCAAGGCTACGACCTCAGCGATGGTTACAGCGATCCTGCTGATCGTAGTCTGGGATGCCATCACCACCATCATTTACAATCGCTTGGGGATCTGATGGATAGACTGGATCGGCTGGCAGCCGGAGGATCGATCGAGTCCCACCTGGTGGTGGAGGGTTTGACCATGGCCTATGGAGATTTCGTGATCCAGCGGGATCTCGATTTTCGCATTCGGCACGGTGACATCTTCATCATCATGGGTGGAAGCGGCTGTGGCAAGAGCACCCTGCTGCGCCACCTGATCGGCCTGAAAGAGCCGGCAGCCGGGCGGATTCTGATCAACGGTGAATCGTTCTGGACCCTGCACCCGGAGGAGCGCGACCAGCTGATGCGCAGCGCCGGAGTGCTCTACCAGAATGGCGGCCTGTGGAGCTCCATGACCCTGGCGGAGAACATCGCTCTGCCGCTGCAGGAGTACACTCGGCTGTCGGCGGCGGAGATCCGTGATCTGGTCTCCTACAAATTGGCGCTGGTGGGGCTGAAGGGGTTTGAGGAGTACTACCCCTCGGAGATCAGTGGCGGCATGCAGAAGCGGGCAGGGTTGGCGCGGGCGATGGCGCTCGATCCGGAGATCCTCTACTTTGACGAACCCTCCGCTGGTCTCGATCCGGTCAGCGCACGCATGCTCGACGATCTGATCCTGGAGCTGAGCGAGAGCCTGGGGGCGACAGTGGTGGTGGTGACCCACGAACTGGCGAGCATCTTCGCCATCGGCAACAATTCCATCTTTCTCGACCCCGACAGCAAGACCATGATCGCCTGGGGCCACCCCAAGTATCTTCTGCAGGAGACAGAAGACCCACGGGTGAAACGTTTTCTGACCCGCGGTGAAGCGGGCTGACCTGATTTGATAAGCACAAGGAACGAGAACCATGATGAACCGGCCTAATCCGACTCTGATCGGCCTGTTTGTTCTGAGTGCATTGGCACTCGGCATCGTCGCGATAATGTTCGTTGGTGGCCGTGGATTTTCCGAACAGAGTGTACGTTTTATTCTCTATTTTGAAGGTAATGTGAAGGGGCTGAATGTGGGAGCGCCGGTGACCTTCCGCGGCGTGCATATTGGTCAGGTCGAGAGTGTCTCGGTGCTGTTTGATGAACAGAGCCTGCGGGTGGATATCCCGGTTGTGATCAGCGTCGATATGAATAAGGTCGGCATAAGCCGAAAGATAGTGCCGGAAAAGGATGGCAAGCTGGTAGAAGAGCTGATCAAAAAAGGATTGCGCGCCAGCCTTACCCTGCAGAGCCTAGTGACCGGCCAATTGCAGGTGGAGCTGGGGTTTCATCCCGATACCAGGGTGCGATTGATGAATCGTCAGAGTGACTACCGTGAACTGCCGACCATCGTCACCGGGATGGAGAAGATCGCCAGAACCCTGGAAGATCTGCCCCTGGAGGAGATTACACAGACCGCCATTAGCATCCTCAACGGCATCGAAAAGATCGTCAATGGTGCCGATTTCCCGGCCATGGCACAGCAAGTGGCTGTGTTGGTCGGACGGCTTGAACGCCTCAGTAAGCAACTGGAGGAGCAGACTCCTGAACTGATGGAGAGCAGTCTGCAGATGACAGTTGAGATTCGGCAGGCTGTCGCCGAACTGAGACAACAAACGGGGCCGCTGCTGAAAGAGTGGACCCAGGTGGCCCAGGACTCACGCCAACTGGTGGCCCAGGCCGATGGCAGCCTGCAGAGGGCGCTGGCGAGCTGGGACAAGACCATGGCCTCGGGAGATGCAGCATTCGTCAAGGCCAGCGACAGCTTTGAGTCTGCGGAAAATTTGGTGAAGAGTGCGGAACCATTGAACGGCGAGATCAAACGGGCGCTGCAGGAGCTCTCCGCTGCCGCCCATTCGATCAGCATCTGGGCCGACTACCTTGAGCGCCATCCGGAGGCGCTGATCAGAGGAAAGCAGTAATGAACAGAGTAGAGAGGAGAGGGGTGACAGGAGTAGCGTTGATTGTGTTGGCGCTGTTGACCGGCTGCAGCACCACGTCCCAGTCGAGCCGCTTCTACCTGATGTCTCCCCTGCAGGAGACGCTGGAACAGAGTCGGATGATCACCACACAGCCGTTGTTGGGGATCAGCAGCGTAGGGCTGGCCGACTATCTTGACCGACCCCAGATCCTGGTTCGCAACGGCCCGCATCGGCTGGAGCTGAATGAGTTCGATCGCTGGGCAGGCCCGCTGCAGGAGAATCTGCGCAGCGTATTGAGCCGCTCACTGGAACAGCACTTCGGTGCAGAGCAGGTGATAGTCGCCCCCTGGCATGATGCACTGCGCCCCGCCTATGAGCTGTCGCTGCAGATCGATCAGCTCGATGCTACCCAGGCAGGCGATCTCACATTGAGGGGGCGCTGGACCCTCTATGCACCGGCCGGGAGACAGCTGGTGGCGCTGGGCAGGATCAGCCTGCGTGAGGCGATCGCAGGCGCAGGCGCAGATGCGGAGGCGATTGTGGCGGCTACTGCAGTGGTGGTGGCGCGTCTTGGAGATCGTCTAGCCAAGCAGATTTCACCCCATCTCAAGCCATAGTCAGAGAGAAGCCAGCCCCACAATTGCGGGCCTGTTGGCGCCTACTGCCCAGACTCGGTTGGCTCAGTTGGCTCAGTTGGCTCAGTTGGCTCAGTTGGCTCAGTTGGCTCAGTTGTCGGTGACGTGGCTGGCGAAGTCGGGGCCGCTTCGGCAGGGGCGCTCTGCGGGGTTGGCTCAGCAACCTCAACAGTCGTCTCCTCTGCCGGCTCTTCAGCTTCCGGTAGCTGATAGCGGCTGGCGGTGAACAGGATGCCGAGCAGTGGGTGATCAAGATAGTGCAGCTCGCCGCTGCGCATGCGGCGGTTTGCCCGCATCCGGTAGCTGCGAAAGTCGCCGCCTGCAGTGTCGGTGGCTCCATTTAAAGGCCATTTGCGCAGCAGCAGATCAGCCTCCAGATGGAGGTAGCGTTTGACCCCCACCCTGAGAGTGCCCTCCAGCCAGGTTGGCGCAGCGTTCTGTGCCTCCTGAACGCTGCCATCTCTATTATCAAAGTGGATAAGCAGAGTCTGTGCCTCAGCAGGTTTGACCACCTGCTGGCGCCAGGCGCCATGCAGCAGTGGCCGGTAGTTACGGGAGCGTTGTAGCCGTGCCACCTCAGCAGAGAGTTGCAGCTCACTGGCAGGCAGTGGCTGATAGGCGACAGGGCTGGCTTCATCTTCCACAGACGGCTCAGGCTGGGGGCCAAGATCGATCGGCAGGGCGTTCAACACGGATGGTCGCTCGCCATCGTTGGGCCAGTACTCTGTTGAACCTGCGCCTGCAGCGGTGCGCTCGAAGATGATGATCTCAAACTGGTACCAGGGCGGCGCTTCGCTTTGCGGCAGCTCTTCGGCCCAGGCCAGGTTGGTGGCGAGGCAGAGCCACGCCAGCAGAGATCGAATAAATGGGGCGGTCTTCACGCTGGATAGTGCCTCTCTCTGAATCGGTTCTGTTCTAGTAGATAGGAGCGCCGCGAGCGTCGTTCCTGCGGTTGCCGGCATTGTCTAACCCATCAGGGTATCGATCAACCGTCCGATGCGCTCGACCCGGCTGGCCGGGTCGCTTAGATCATCGAAGAAGCGCAGTTTGTCCGCCCCATCCAGTTTATACATCGAGGGTCGACTCTGGATCAGGCGGATCAACTGGGCCGGATCGATCTTCGGCTCGCGGTCGAACAGGATTCGGGCGCCCTGAGGTCCGCCCTCGATCTTACGGATGCCGAGTGTATGCACGCGCAGCTTCAGGGCGGTGATCTCGAACAGGTTCTTGGCCGCCTCCGGCAGCAGGCCAAAGCGGTCGATCATCTCCACCTGCAGCTCGCGCAGCTCATCCTGGTTGGCAGCGCTGGCGATGCGTTTGTAGAGCACCAGACGGCTGTGCACGTCGGGCAGGTAGTCGTCGGGCAGCAGCGCCGGGATCTGCAGTTCGATCTCGGTGCCGTGGTCGAGGGGGCGGTCGAGCTCCGGTTGCCTGCCGGCCTTGAGTGCCTGCACCGCCCGTTCCAGCAACTCGGTGTAGAGGGTGAAGCCGATCTCCTGGATCTGTCCGCTCTGCCCCTCCCCCAGCAGCTCGCCGGCGCCGCGGATCTCCAGGTCGTGGGTGGCAAGGGTGAAGCCCGCTCCCAGATCCTCCAGTGACTCGATCGCCTCCAGCCGCTTCCTGGCATCGGCGGTGAGGGTGCGGGGTGGCGGTGTTAGCAGATAGGCGTAGGCGCGGTGGTGGGAGCGCCCGACCCGACCGCGGATCTGGTGCAGCTGGGCCAGCCCCAGTTTGTCGGCACGGTTGATGATCATGGTGTTGGCGGTTGGCACGTCGATGCCACTCTCAACGATGGTGGTGCAGACCAGCAGGTTGAAGCGCTGATGGTAGAAGTCACGCATGATGCCTTCCAGCTCGCGCTCGCGCATCTGGCCGTGGGCCACCTGCAGGCGCACTCCGGGCAGCAGCTCTTCGAGACGCTGCGCTATGTTCTCGATGGTGCTGACCTCGTTATGCAGAAAGTAGATCTGCCCGCCGCGCTTCAGCTCACGCTGGCAGGCTTCCTGGATCAGCGCGTCGTTCCACTGGCTGATGAAGGTCTTGACCGGATGGCGCAGCGCCGGTGGGGTGGCGATCACAGATAGGTCGCGCATCCCCGACATCGCCATGTTGAGGGTGCGTGGGATCGGGGTGGCGGTGAGGGTGAGTAGGTCGACCTCGCTGCGCAGCGCCTTGAACCGCTCCTTGTGGCGTACCCCGAAGCGGTGTTCCTCGTCGATGATAACCAAGCCCAGATCCTTGAAGCTGATGCTATCCGAGAGCAGTTTGTGGGTGCCTATCACGATGTCGATGGTGCCGTCGGCTAGGCCGTCGATCACCTTCTGCTGCTGCTTGCCAGTGCGGAAGCGCGACAGGCTTTCGACCCGCACCGGCCAGTCGGCGAAACGGTCGGCGAAGTTCTGATAGTGCTGCTGGGCGAGCAGGGTAGTGGGGACCAGTACCGCGACCTGCTTGTTGCCCTGGGTCGCCATGAAGGTGGCGCGCATTGCCACCTCGGTCTTGCCGAAGCCGACATCGCCGCACACCACCCGGTCCATCGGCTGAGGTGATGCCATATCGGCCAGCACCGATTCGATGGTCTGCTGCTGGTCCGGGGTCTCCTCGAACTCGAAGGAGGCAGCAAAGGCCTGATACTCGGCATCGGGCTCGGGGAAAGCGACACCCTGACGAGCGGCGCGGCGAGCGTAGATCTCCAGCAGTTCCGCCGCCACGTCGCGCACCTGCTTGGCGGCGCGCTTTTTGACCTTCTCCCACTGGTCGCTGCCGAGCCGGTGCAGCGGTGCGTTCTCCGGTGAGGCGCCGGCGTAGCGACTGATCAGGTGCAGTGAGGCGACCGGCACGTAGAGCTTGTCCCCCTTGGCATACTCCAGGGTGAGAAACTCGGTGGTCATGCCGCCGACCTCCAGGGTCTGCAGACCGAGGTAGCGGCCGACGCCATGCTCTTCGTGGACCACCGGCGCGCCGACGTGCAGCTCGGTGAGGTTGCGCACGATCTGGTCCGGGTCTTGGCTGACCTTGCGCCGGCGCCGCTCCTGACGCACCCGTTCACCGTAGAGTTGGGCCTCGGTGATCAGGGCGATATCGTCTAGCAGCAGCCCCTGTTCGAGAGGCGCGACGGTTAGGCCGATCGGGATGTCGCTGGCGAGGAAGCTGTGCCAATTCTCGACCAGCTGGGCGCTGATGCCAAAGTCTTTCAGGGTCGACAGCAGGATCTCACGGCGGCCGGCGCTCTCGGCGATAAACAACACCCGGTGGTTGTGGTCGGCGAGAAACGCCTGCAGCGCTGCGGCGGGGTGCTGCGCCCGGGCCTGGATTGCCAGCGGCGGCAACAGTTGGCTGTCGAAGTTGATGGGCGCGCTATAGCCTTTGCTACGTTGGGCGATCTCGTTCGACTGGTAGCGGATAGAGGCACCCTGTTTGAGTGCGGTGGAGAGTTCGTCCGGGCTGAGGTAGAGCTGCTGAGGTGGTAGCAGAGGACGCTCGATGTCGTGGCGGCGCTCTGCGAAGCGTTCCTCTACCTGTTGGAAAAAGGCTTCGGCCTGCTCCCGCACCCCTGCATCGATCATCAGCAGGCGATTTTCTGGCAGATAGTCGAAGAGTGTGGCGGTCTGTTCGAAAAACAGCGGCAGGTAGTACTCCAGCCCGCCGGGCAACCGGCCTTCGCTGACCTCCTGGTAGATCAGGCTGCGCTGCAGGTCGCCCTCGAACTGATTGCGGTAGTTGCGGCGGAACAGGGTGGTGCCAGCCTCGTCGAGGGGGAACTCGCGGGCCGGCAGCATGTGGATCTTGTCGATCTTCTCCAGCGAGCGCTGGCTCTCCGGATCGAAGGTGCGGATGGTCTCCACCTCGTCATCGAACAGGTCGATGCGGAAGGGCTGTTCACTGCCCATCGGGAACACATCCAGCAGCGAGCCGCGCACCGCGAACTCGCCATGTCCCAGCACTTGGGAGACGCACTGGTAGCCGCTGCGCTCCAGACGCCTGCGGGTCTGGTCCAGATTGAGTTGCTGACCGATGTCGATAATCAAGGCGTGGTGTTCGAGGAAGGATGGCGGCGGCAGACGCTGCATCAGGGTGCTGACCGGCAGCACCAGAATCGCCCGCTGGGTGCGCGGCAGTTGGTAGAGCGTCAGCAGACGTTGTGAGATCAACTCCGGCAACGGCGAGAAGACGTCGTAGGGGAGGGTCTCCCAGTCGGGTAGGGCGATCACCGGCAGGCCCTGCTCTTCGAGGAAGAACCCCAGCGCGCTTTCCAGCCGGTTGGCGCTCTGGACCTCATCGGTGACCACCAGCGTCAATCCCTCAAAGGCCTCTGCGCTGCGGGCGATTGCGAGCGCTATGCTGCTGCCACGCAACCCGCCCCACTGCAGACGCTCTGCGTCACCTTCAGGAAATGGGGGCTGGAAGGGGGAGTGAGGTCTGAGCTGTGCTGAGGTCATCAGAATTCCGTGCGATAAACAGGCGACGGAATTGTCGCATAAAGCGGTGTTTAAGGTTAGGAGGGGTCGGGGTCGTATTAAGGTAAACCCCTATAAGCATTCTTGATTACGATCAAGGTGACTCCACGAACAGGATGTGAGCATTCGCCTCGCGAAAGCTGAAGAATAAGAAGGAAATTCGCGCAGTTTGCGAAGCCATGCTGTCCCTGTCTAGTTGTATCTGTAGGGTTGGTGGGAGAAAACACTCCCAGCCTTTATCACTTTTTCCTGTCCGGGTTAATGATGTATTCCGAGTCGACTATCGCTTGTAGAAGTGTGTCGATACTGGAAGGTTCAATCATTTTTTCTGCTTCTGGTTGGTAACACGGATTGGATTGCAACGCTTTCGCTTTCCCTGATCAGGTTGTCGGTACCCTTACCGGCGTTCAACATTGCTGAGGAGATGAAAGCGATGAGAAAATGGTGGCTACTGGGGATTGGTGCCGCACTGCTGCTTACCCACGGGTTTGCAGTCGCGTCGGTCAAAGCCCCTCCGAAAGAGATGTCTACTGAAACCAAGGCGTGCGTTAAGTGCCATAAAAAGAATAACCCTGGCCTGATTCAGGCATGGGGTGCCAGCAAACACTATGGTGCCAATGTAGGTTGTTACGAGTGTCATGCGGCGGATGCCAAAGACCCGGATGCCTATATCCATGACGACAAGAAGGTGAAGAAACATATCTCGATTATCGTTTCACCTAAAGACTGTGCGAACTGTCATGAGGCTGAAGCGGCAGAGATGAAGAAATCTCACCATGCGGATGCCGGTAAGATTATGGGTTCTCTGGATAACCTGCTCGCAGAGGTTATTGAAGGCGATAGTGGCTTCATTACCGAAGGATTCCCTGAGGGTAACTCGGCAGCGGCAGTTAATGGTTGCTGGCAGTGCCACGGATCTCAGGTGAAGGTACTGAAGGATGGTCAACTGGATCCAGCGACTTGGCCGAACACCGGTATTGGTCGAATCAATCCGGATGGCTCCAAGGGTAGCTGCGCAGCTTGTCACTCTCGCCACCAGTTTTCTGCAGCACAGGCGCGTCAGCCTGAGAACTGCGGCAAGTGTCACATGGGGCCAGATCATCCTCAGATCGAGATCTACAACGAGTCCAAACACGGTATCGCCTATCGCGCAGACCGCGAGAAGATGAACATGGACAACGCCAAGTGGGTCGTGGGTGAGGACTACTACGTAGCACCAACCTGTGCTACCTGCCACATGAGTGCAACCAGAAAGCAGGGCATTACCCATGATGTGGGCGATCGTCTGAGCTGGAACAACCGTCCTCCTGTCTCCAAGAAGCAGGGTTGGGTTAAAGGTACCGTGGGATGGGAAGATCGTCGCGACAAGATGAAAGATGTCTGTAACGCTTGCCATGAAGAGAGTTGGACAGAGAACTGGTACACCCAGTATGACGGTCTGGTCGATCTCTACAACCGCAAGTATGGCGAGCCTGGGTTGAAGCTGATGAAGGCTGCCAAGCCGCTGATCAAAGGGCCAAAGTTCTCGAACAAGATCGACTTTATCTGGTTTGAGCTATGGCATCATGAGGGACGTCGTGCACGTATGGCGGCTTCCATGCAGGGGCCGGATATCACTCACTGGGAAGGTACTTACGATCTGGGTAAGAACTTCTACACCGAGCTGGTTCCTGAGCTGAAAGAGCTAATCGAGCATGGCAAGCACGGTAGTGCAGCCGACAAGAAGGCAGCAGAAAATCTGGCGAAGGTTCTGGATGAGGTGCTGAATATGGAAGAGCACAAGTGGTTCCTTGGCAAGATGGATCCGGCCAAGGCCAAGGCTCGTAAGGCACGTCAGGAAGAGTTTAAAAACCGTTACAAGGAACACTAAGTAACGTTTTAAAACGACTGTCTTTCTAGATGGAAAACCCTCCACCCCTTGCGGGGCGGAGGGTTTTTTTCTGGGTTGTGATTCTGTACGTGTGCGATGAAGTCATGCGCAATGCCTGATAATCAGTCCGGCACCTCCCACCCAAGAACCTTGCCTTCATCAAACCATACATAGCTGTGTAACTTGGAGCTTGGATGGTAGTACCAGCTGGTGAATATCTGTTGTTCAATTCGAGCCGGCTTGCCTAGCAGTTTCTGGATATCGTCGCTGCTCATCTCTCTCTTGATTCGTCGCCAGAGAATGGGGTCCTTCCAGCGATCTTTGGCGTTTGTCTCCTCCAATAATCGCTCAAGCGCAGTCACTCGATTTTCCAGATCAGTGATTCGCTGCTCCAGGCGCATCTCATCTGCAAGCGCTGAGTTGCAGATCAACACAGAGGCAACGAGTGGTGTAAGCAGTATTCTCAATGACTTTATGCGCCAATCTCTCTCCTTGTCAGGAAGAGATGCGTTGCATGAGATTCTTGAGAAGTTACGAAAGTTCTTCATGGCAACCTTTGGAATTTAGAGTCAGTTAGATTGGGAAGGGAGCTTTAGAACCCACTGAATGAGGCCCTATAATCAATCGGTTATGGGGTGCGGATCGGGTGTAATAGCAGTCTCTCTAGCAAACAACGGAACCCTGCTGCAGGCAGGGTTCAGAGGGAGCGAAACAGTTCTCGTGGGTGTTGGATCTGTCCGTTATCATTTGGGATCAACGGGGGAATGTGTAGTATCTGCTGGTTTTCCGTGATTTGCCCCCATCAGCTTCTTTCCCTTGTGGAGCTGATCCATGTTCAGGGCGTCGATTTTTTGCTGAATGACGATTTTGTATTCTTTAGCAATCTTCTGGTTGGGATCTAGCGCCAATGCTTGGTTCAGCATTGCTTTTGCGTATTCGAAGGCGCCTGAATGCTCATAGAGGAAGGCCAGGGTAATAAACAGTTTTGGGTCTTCAGGGGAGAGGGTGATTGCACTCTGCATGGTGCGGATTCCATTACTGTAATCCTGTTTCAATAGATAGACCCCCATCAACTTACGGTGTGCCTCCAGTGATTCTGGATTGTTCTCGATGACCTTTTGCAGAATTGATGCGGACTGATCCAGTAGCTCTGCTCTCTTCGGGGAGTCGATATCCAAAGGCAGCGCTTGGGAATAGAGCTTCATCGCTGCATGAATGCCAGTGTTTTCCTTGGTGATATCAGCGGAAGCCGCTGCTGTTTGAGAGAGTGTCAGGGTCAGTGCAAATACTGTGTGTGCAATGATTCCGTAGACCGTTTTCATTACTTTCCTCCTCAGTTGGAAATTGGTTTTTTTAACTTTGTTTTAATATCAGAGCCGGGTTTATTCTAATTGCATGAACAGTGTCCGTACAGAAATAGTAACGTATTGATTATTATTGATAAATATAGATTTTAATGGGTGCTGGAGGGAGTCTGTCTGCGTCAGCAGCAGACGCTACTCAAGCCGCTCTTACGGCAGATAACAAGTACTGGAGTGAGAACAAGCTTCAGCTGTCGGGGCGTTTCAAGAAGCGACTCGAACTGGTGCTGGAATTCGCCAAGTTATTTCTGCCTGACCAACTCTTTTTGCAGGTTGGTGGGCACCGCCTCATAGTGGCTGAACTCTATATTGTAGCTACCCTCGCCGCCGGTCAGTGCCTTGAGTTCAGTACTGTAGCTACCGAGTTCAGCCAGTGGCACTGAGCCACTGATGATGATCTCACCGTTGTTGCCGCTGTCGGTGCCGTTGATCTGGCCCCGTTTGGCTGCCAGATCACCCGCCAGATCGCCCATGCTTGAGTCAGGGGCGGTGATGGCGATATTTACGATTGGCTCGAGGATCACCGTTGCCGCCTTCTCCGCTGCCTCAAGGAACGCCTTCTTGCCGGCGGTGGAAAAAGCGATCTCTTTTGAGTCCACTGAGTGGTGTTTGCCGTCGAGCAGGGTGACACGGATATCCTGCATCGGGAAGCCAGCGATGGCACCTTCCTCGATAGCCTGACGCACACCTTTCTCCACTGCCGGGATGAATTGGCCGGGAATCGCACCGCCGATGACCTTGTTGGCAAACTCAAAGCCGCTGCCGCGCTCGAGCGGTTCGATACGCAGTGAGACCTCGCCGAACTGGCCGGCACCGCCGGTCTGTTTCTTGTGCCGGTAGTGCCCCTCAGCCGGTTTGGTAATGGTCTCGCGGTAGGCGATGCTTGGTGGGTGGGTCTCCACATCCACGTTGTAGTGGCGTTTCAGCCGTTCCAGCAGCACCTCCAGGTGCAGATTGCCGAGACCCCGCATCACGGTCTCGTTGAGGCTGCGATTGTGCTCGATGTGAAAGCAGGGGTCTTCATCCTGCAGTTTGTGCAGCGCATCGCTCAGTTTCTGCTCGTCACCGCGGCGGCTCGCTTCGATTGCCAGACCGAACAGGGGTAATGGGCATTCGATGGAGCGCAGATGGTGGTGGTCCTCATCGTGGGAGTCGTGCAGTACCGCGTCGAAATGGAGATCGTCGATGCGTGCGATGGCGCAGATGTCACCTGGCACCGCCTGTTCCACCTCGGTCTGCTGGTTGCCCTGCAGGCGATAGAGGTGGGTCGCCTTGATCGGCTTGCGGGCGTCGCCGATGAACAGCTGACTGTTGGGCTTGAGTTTGCCCTGGTGGACCCGGAAGATGCCGAGTTTGCCCCGGTAGGGGTCGTTGAAGATCTTGAAGACATGGCAGAGTGTGTGGAGATCGGGGTCGGGCCTGACCTGGATTGGTTGCATCTCTGCCCCTTCACCCTTCATGAAGGGGGGCGGATTGCCCTCGGTGGGATCTGGCATCAGACGACTGAAGAGGTGTAACAGCTCTTCGATACCGGCGCCGCTTTGCCCGGAGGCAAAACAGACCGGTACCAGATGGCCTTCCCGCAGTGCCTTTTCGAAAGGTCCGTGGAGCTGTTCCGGGGAGAGTTCCTCGCCCTGCTCTAGATAGACCTCCATCAGTGCCTCGTCGACCTCGACTACCTGATCGATAATGGCGCTGTGCGCCTCGGCCACCGAGGAGAAATCGGTGCTATCGCCGCCGGGCTGGAAGAAGCAGTCGATGACCCGCTGGCCGCCATTGGCGGGCAGGTTGATCGGCAGGCAGGCGTCACCAAAATTTTCCCGGATCGCACCGAGCAGCGACTGATAATCGACATCTTCGGCATTGATCTTGTTGATCACGATCATTCGGCAGAGGTTGCGACGCTTGGCGGCCTCCATCATGCGCTGGGTGATCGGCTCCACACCGGTTTGGGCGTTGATCACAACCGCTGCAGTTTCCACCGCTGGGAGGATGCTGATGCTGCGACCGATGAGGTCGGCATAGCCGGGGGTGTCGATCAGATTGATCAGTGTGCCGTCGCTGTGCAGGTGAGTGATGGCGATATCGAGGGAGTGCTGCAGCAGCTTCTCCTGATCGTCTGAGTCGCAGATGGTAGTGCCGCGCTCGATACTGCCTGGGCTGTCGATCATGCCTGCCTTGTGCAGCAGTGCCTCGATCAGGGTGGTCTTGCCTGCGTTGGCATGTCCGACCAGTGCGATATTGCGGATGTCGTGTGTGGAGTGGCTGGGCATCCTGCTACCTCCTTTGTGTCTCAGATGCTCATTATTTATAGCAACAGCTGAGATAGCAGACATTGAGCGGGGACAGCTCTGGGGTGAATTGTTGCGGAGAAAGTAGAGGGTAGGGGAAGCGCCCGGGTTAGCCCCGGGCGCTTGGGTGCTGTGTTCAGGGGTGGACCCTATCGATGATGATCTGCACGGTGGTTCCGCCAGTGGTAGTCACCGGGCTGATCTCGCCCTCAAAGTCGCCGAACTTGGCAGTGGGGCCGCCGGAGCGTGCAATCCGCGCTCCCACCTTTACCTGGGTAAAGTTTGACAGCTTCAGCTGCGGCATCATCGCCATGCTGTCATCGAGGGTTAGCTTCAGCGGCAGATCTTTCACCTGTTTGCGCGCGGCGGCCAGTGGCATTGGTGGCCCTTGCAGCGCCTTGGCATAGATGAAGACGGTATCTTCCGGACGTGCCTGTTTGAGCAGTTCCGGGTCGATGGAGACTTCAACGATAATGCCCGTGCCAGCCGCTGCCATTTCAGGGGCGTTGGCCGGAGTGTCGGTGGACTGTTTGATCGAGGGTAGTTTAGCCCGGCCACCGAGCTGTTCACGGGCATCGGCGATCGCGCTATCGATGCTGGCGAGATCATCACTCTCGGCGCCCAGGGCCTGCTTTGCCGCCTGCCACTGGCTAATCGCCTCTTGGTACTGGCCACGTTGATAGGCGACTATGCCCATCATCCAGCGTGCGCTGGGGTCTCCTGGGCTTAGGCTGACGGCCTTTTCGATGCGTGCTGCGGCAGCACCAGTGAAGTTATTGCCGGTCGATGCACCGACCGCTTCGGCGCTGGCGAGCAGTACGGAGACATTATCGGGAGCCAGTGCCACCGCCCGATCGAGGGCGGCGATAGCGTCGGGGTAGCGCTTCATCGAGAGATAGCTGCGCCCCAGCATCAGCCAGCCCTCCAGATTCTCTGGCTGCTCCTGCATCTTTTGTGCGAGCCGCGCCACCAACTCTTCCATGGGTGGTAGGTCTTTGGTGCTGGGGGAGGCGGGTGCGGCACCCGTTTGATTGGCCGCGAGTTGTGGGATGATCTGCGGGCTGCCGACGTTCAGATAGAGCGCGATGCCAACAAGTGGCACCAGCAGCGCCGAGGCGAGCGCCCAGCGCCCGCGGCTATCGGCCTGCGGCGAAGCCTCAGCCTTGCTATTCACATCCTGCAGCAGCCCCTTCTCCAGATCTTTGCGCGCGGCATCGTAGCGCACCTGGTCGAGCAAGCCGGCGTTGAGGTCGTCGTCCAGCTCCTGCAGTTGCTGTTTGAATACCTCCAGGTTGAGTTCATCAGAGGTGATGGTCTGGCTGATGTGGCTGCGCAGCAGTGGCAGCACGACAAAGCCCATGGCGAGCAGCGTGAGCCCCGCCGCGATGGTCCAAAAGAGAGTCATTTATCGCTGTTCCCGGGTTCAGACGATTGTTTGAGTAGGCTTTGCAGTCGTGCCTGCTCCTCCGCATCCAGCTCGGTTTCACTGGCCTGCTTCTTGCGCAGCAGGGTGCGTGCCAGTAGTACCGCGCCGATCAGCAGCAGGATCAGCGGGCCGAACCAGAGCGGATAGGTGGAGGGTTTGACCGGTGGGTCGTAGAGTACGAAATCGCCGTAACGGGCCACCATGAAGCTGAGGATCTGCTCCTTGCTCTGGCCCTGCTGCATCATTTCGTAGATCTCCTGGCGTAGATCCTGGGCCAGTTCGGCGTTGGAGCCGGCGATCGACTCATTCTGGCAGACCAGGCAGCGCAGCTTTTCTGTCAGCTCACGGAAAGCCTGGGTCTGTTGCGGATCGTCGAAGGTGAACTCAGCCAGGGTTCCGGCGCTGGCGCTGGCCGCAACCAGCAGCAGACACAGGGCGAAAATGGTGGAACGGATCATACTCCACCTCCCTGTTTTAGCTTTTTGACCAGTGGCAGGATCTGCTCGCGTATCAGTTCGATGGAGAGTGGACCGGCATACTTGTAGCGGATAATGCCATTGGCATCGACCACAAAGGTCTCGGGGGCGCCGTAGACCCCTAGGTCGATGGCGGTGCGACCCTTCTTGTCGAAGATATTGGCCATGTAGGGGTCTCCCAGCTGTTGCAGCCAGGTCAAGGCGCCAGCGCGATCATCCTTCCAGTTGAGGCCATAGATCTCCACCTGGTCCATGCGGCTGAGCTGTACCAGGGTCTTGTGCTCGGCGCGGCAGGAGACACACCAGGTGGCCCAGACGTTGAGCAGATAAACCTTACCACGCAGATCCTTGTCACTGATCATGACCGCGGGATCGCGCAGGCTCGGCAGGGAGAATTCCGGCACCTGCTTGCCGATCAGCGGCGAGGGGATCTCCCGCGGGTTCATGTCGAGCCCTTTGAAGAGGAAGGCGGCGATCACAGCGAAGATCGCCAGAGGGATGAGGAATCTGAGATAGCGGCCCATCAATTTGCCTCCACGATAGTCTTGGTACTTGCCGCCGGGACGCGCTGGGCGGCGCGCTTGCGGGCGGTGCGGTAGCGTCGATCGGTGATCGCTAGAATGCCGCCCAGTGCCATCAGCAGGGCGCCTAGCCAGATCCAGCGCACATAGGGTTTGTAGTAGAGACGCAGGCTCCAGTCGCCGTTGCCAAGGGGTTCACCCAGGGAGACGTAGAGGTCGCGGGTCAGGCCCCATTCGATGGCCGCCTCGGTCATTGGCCGGGTCTGCACGAAGTAGGTGCGCTTCTCCGGCTCCAGCACGGCGATCAGCTGACCCTCCTGGCTTACCTCGAAGCGTCCGCGATGAGCATTGTAGTTGGGTCCGGGGTAGTCGCTGACACCGCCAAACTTGAAGGTGTAACCGGCGATCTTGGCGCTATCGCCGGGTGACATGCGGACGTCGCTCTCGATGCCGTAGTTGGAGACTAGGGTGACGCCGACCACGAACATTGCGACGCCAAGATGGGCCAGCACCATGCCATAGTAGCTGCGTCCACCAGCGGCCAGATCCTTGAGAAAACCTGCCATGCCCTGCTTGTGCTTGAGGCGGTCTTTGACGCTGACCACATGGCTGGTGGCGATCCACATCGCCAGCCCCATGCCCAGTGCCACCCGCCACTCACCGCCGCTGAAGAACGGCAGCAGGGTGATCGCGCCGAAGGCGAGGCTGATCAGGAAAGCGGTGCGCAGCTGGCGTACCAGCTGTGTCGGCTCGCTGTGTTTCCAGCGCGCATGCGGGCCAATGCCGACGAACAGTGCGAGGAACGGGGTGAGCAGCACGAACATCTTGTTGAACCAGGGGAAGCCCACCGAGATCTTGCCCCACTGCATCGCATCATAGATCAGCGGTGCCAGAGTACCGAGCAGAACCAGCCCGGCGAACACCGACAGCAGTAGGTTGTTGGCGAGCAGGAACGACTCCCGCGAGACCATATCAAAACGTCCGCCGCCGGTGATGTAAGGCGCGCGCCAGGCGTAGAGCATCAGCGAACCGCCGATCACCACCAGCAGGAAGATCAAGATAAACAGGCCGCGGGCCGGATCGGCGGCGAAGGAGTGAACCGAGGTGAGTACCCCGGAGCGGACCAGGAAGGTGCCGAGCAGGCTCAGGGAGAAAGCGAACAGCGCCAGTAGCACGGTCCAGCTCTTGAAGGCGCCTCGTTTCTCGGTCACTGCCAGCGAGTGGATCAGTGCGGTGCCCACCAGCCAGGGCATGAAAGATGCGTTCTCTACCGGGTCCCAGAACCACCAGCCGCCCCAGCCAAGCTCGTAGTAGGCCCACCAGGAGCCCAACGCGATGCCGAGTGTGAGAAACACCCAGGCCACCGTGGTCCAGGGGCGCGACCAGCGTGCCCAGGCGGCGTCCAGCTTGCCACCAAGCAGTGCGGCGATGGCAAACGCAAAGGCCACCGAGAAACCGACATAACCCATGTAGAGTAGCGGCGGGTGGATCGCCAGCCCCGGATCCTGCAGCATCGGGTTGAGTTCGCGCCCTTCAAAAGGCACCGGAAACATTCGGTCGAAGGGGTTGGAGGTGAGCAGCATGAACAGCAGAAAGCCGATGCTGATCATGCCCATCACTGACAGTACCCGCGCCACCATCGGTAGTGGCAGGTTGCGGCTGAAAGTGGCGATGGCAGCGCTCCAGGCGGAGAGCAGGAAGGCCCACAGCAGCAGCGAGCCCTCGTGGGCACCCCACACCGCCGAGACCTTGTAGATATCGGGCAGTTTGGTGTTGCCGTGCTGAGCGACATAGAGCACCGAGAAGTCGTTCTGCAGAAAGGCGTTGGCCAGCACCACCAGGGCGATGCTGAGAAACAGCAGCTGCCCCCAGGCCAGCGGCCTCGACAGCGCCATCTGTGCTGAGGAGTTGGTGTAGGAGCCGGTAAGGGGAATGATTGCCTGGATGATCGCCAGGCTGAGCGCCAAGATCAGCGCATAGTGGCCGATTTCTGGTATCACTGGATCTGTACCTGCTGCTGCATCTTGTTCACACCCTCTTCGTGGCTGGTCTTCAGGGCGGCGGCCACCTCAGGCGGCATGTAGTTTTCGTCGTGTTTGGCCAGTACTTCACTGGCGATGAAAGTGCCTTCCGGGTTGAGTTGCCCCATTGCGACTATGCCCTGGCCCTCGCGGAACAGATCGGGCAGGATGCCGGTATATTCGACTGTTACAGTGGCCTTGTTGTCGGTGACGGTGAAGGCGGTGGTGAGCCCGTCCGGTTTGCGTTTGACGCTGCCTGTTGTCACCAGTCCGCCGACCCGGAATGGGTGGCCGGTGGGGGCCTCGCCGGCAACTACCTCACTGGGGGAGAAGAAGAACATCAGGTTCTCATCGAAGGCGTTGAGCGCCAGCCAGGCGGCAACGCCGATACCGGCGACCATCATGCCGATCAGGGTGAGGCGTTTCTTGCGGATCGGATTCATTGCTGTTTTCTCCTGTCCCGACGGATCTTGCGGGCAATGTCATTCAGGGTGCGCTTGCGCTGCAATAGCGGCGCGATAAAGTGCACGAGCAGGATGACGAAGGTCAGCCCGTAGGAGGGCCAGACATACATGGCGTAGCCGCCCATGTTGAAAAATTCGCTCATTTTACCTCAGCCTCCACCAGCTCCCGCACCCAGCGGGTGTTGCGCTCACGCTCGAGGATTTCGGCACGCGCGCGCATTAGGACCACGGCGCCGTAATAAAGTTTAAAAGAGATCGACATAATCAGCAGCGGGATCAGCATGCTGGTGCTCATGGCAGACTTGCCGCTCATGGTCACTGAAGAGGTCTGATGCAGGGTGTTCCACCACTCCACGGAGAAGTGGATGATCGGGATATTGACCACCCCTACTAGGGCCAGGATCGAGATCGCCCGGGCTGCCACCCGCTTGTCTTCGATGGCACTGTAGAGGGCGATGATGCCGAGATAGAGGAACAGCAGCAGCAGCTCAGATGTGAGTCGTGCGTCCCAGACCCACCAGGCACCCCACATCGGCTTGCCCCACAGGGAGCCCGTGACCAGCGCCAGAAAGGTGAAAGAGGCGCCTATCCCGGCGCTGCTGATGATGATGATCTCAGTCATCTTGATCCGCCAGACCAGGCTGATCAGTCCGCCAACCGCCATCACTATATAGATGAACATTGACATCCAGGCTGCCGGCACATGGATATACATGATGCGATAGCTCTCACCCTGCTGATAATCAGCGGGGGCGACAAACAACCCGTAGTAGAGGCCGGCAAGCAGAGTCAGCAGGAATGAGACGGCAAACCAAGGGATCATCTTGCCGGCGACATTATAAAAGTAACGGGGCGAGCCCATTTGGTGAAAGAATCGAACGATCATATCAACTCAGACTGATTCTCAGAGAAGCGGCGGTGGCCAGCGGGGCCAATGCCAGGGAGCCAACCAGCATGGCAGCCAGGATGGAGATCTGTGCAGTGGTGGGGATGCCAACGATCGCGGTCTGCACCGCATCGGTGGCAAAGATCAGCACTGGCACATAGAGGGGCAGCACCAACAGCGACAGGATCACCCCGCCGCGTCGTAGTCCCACGGTCAGCGCCACCCCGAAAGAGCCGATCAGGCTCAGCACCGGGGTGCCCAGCACTAGGGTCAGCATCAGCGTGCCGATCGCCTCAGTTGGGATGTTCAGCATGATCGCCAGCAGTGGTGCGACGATGAACAGCGGCAGCCCGGTGATCAGCCAGTGGGCGAGGATCTTTGCCAGCACCAGGATCGAGACCGGGTGGGCGCTGAGCATGAACTGCTCCAGCGAGCCGTCTTCGAAATCGGAGCGAAACATGCTGTCGAGTGAGAGCAGAGCGGCCAGCAGGGCGGCCACCCAGACCACCCCCGGCCCCACTGCCTGGATCAGTTTCGGATCGTTGCCGATGCCGAGGGGGAACATGGCGCTCACTAGAACGAAGAACAGCAGCGGATTGATCATCTCTGATCGCCGCCGGTAGGCGAGGGTTAGGTCGCGCTTCAGCAGTAGGCCAAAGGCGCTGGTAAGAGAGAGTGTGCTCATCGTTCGGAGAGGTTGATCCTGACCAGGTCGACCTTCTGGAAGCCGATGCGGTGGTGGGTGGTCATGGCAGCCATGCCTCCGTTGCGCAGATGGTTCTCGAATAGCCGTTCCATATGCTCTATGCCTTTGCGGTCGAGGGAGGTGAAGGGCTCGTCGAGGATCCACAGTTTCGCCTCGGTGACCAACAGCCGGGCGATGGCGAGACGGCGCTGCTGGCCCGCCGACATGTTGCGGGTCGGTACATCTTCGAAGCCGTAGAGGCCAACCTGGTCCAGAGCGTCCTCCAGGGAGATGCCCTCTTTTGCCTTGCCCAGGCCGCGGGCGATGCGCAGATTTTCCAGCGGGGTGAGATCGAGTTTGCTGCCGTCTTTGTGCCCCAGATAGGAGATATGCTCATGGAACTCGGGGCCAAGTTTGAATATGTCCTCGCCCTGCCACAGCAGTTGTCCCGATTCCGGCAGCCGGATACCGCAGAGGATACGCAGCAGCGAAGTCTTGCCGCTGCCGTTGCGGCCCTCCAAAACCAGTGCCTGACCGGGATTGATGCAGAAGCTGAGGTCTTCAAATAGCACTCGGTCGTCACGGATGCACTCCAGTGATCTGGCCTCGAAGACAGGTGTTGCTGTGGGGTTGGGGGCGCTCGATGTCACGTCTGTGTGCCGATGTCTAGGGAACCTCTGAACGAATCTGCTTCGTTTAGGGATCCCCTAGCTTGCATCCGCTTTATTCTGTTGTGCTAAATGGTTGGTCGAACAGGCCGAAATCCGCTAGGCCGCAACCATACCCGATCGCTCTGGGCCACTCAACCGTACAAAACACCATTTTATTGGCTGGGGGAGTGCGAGGCGTGCCTGTCAACCAGGCGGTAGTGTGCGCTGTCCCTGTCGCAAGCTGTTTCTTGGGAGCTACTAATTAATGGGTATGTTGTTGTATTCATGGGTGGGTATCTCGCTGAAGTAGAATATAGAAATATTCAGCCTGCCTAATATGCCATTGACAATTGTCAACGTAAAAAGCACCCGCTTGGTGAAACATGGAAACCGTCAGTTCTCCAGTTGACCAGGGGTCCGTTCTGATTGAGACTCGTGCTCCTGGCTTGGAGCCTAGTTATTCAGAAGGAGCCGAGGTTTATGGATATTAGGGTCACAGTCCATCCTCATCAGACCTTTATCTCTAAGTGTGATCCGTTCAACGGGTTGGCGCAGGAGATTCTGGAGTTCTTGGAGGCCGGAGCCAGTGTGTTGGCATTCAAGCGCGGCCAGCTGGTCTATGACAGTGGGTCGACTTCAGCCGGATTTTATCTGGTGATGTCGGGCCAGGTGAAACAGAGCATTTTTTCTGCGGATGGCGCTGAGCGGGTGATTCGTATCATCTCGCGGGGGGGGGCTTTCGGTGCGTCGACACTCTTTACGGAGCAGCCGGCACGTGTCACTACCTATGCCATGTTAGATGGTGAGGCGTTGGTGTTGCGGCGGGCGTTGATACGAGAGGCGGTGCAAACCTGGCCTGAGTTTGCCGACAGAATGCTGCGTCATATGAGCGTTAAGTTGTATGGATTGGTTGGGGATCTGGAGACCTGCTGCCTCAAGTCCGCCACGCAGCGGGTCGCGAGTTATCTCGCCGGGATAGCGGCCGACAAATCGCCTCACGAACTGGTCATCGAGGTGACCCTTCCTGCCCCCAAGTCGGTTGTCGCCTCGACACTCGATCTGACGCCGGAGACTTTTTCTCGTGAACTGCATCGGCTCTCCGCTAACGGACTGATCCAGGTCAGCCGTAATCGGGTTGCAATCCATGACCTGGATCGATTGCGCTGCCTCGATTGTCGAGGGTGACTATCTCATAGGCAGGGCCAGTGGCTGGCGTAGGTGTTATTCTGAGCTGGCGAAATTGAGTGAGGCCTGATCTTTGAAACGGTCGCTTTTGCTGCGTCTCGGGATTGCAATGGCAACCATCTTTGCCCTTGCAGTCATAGGTATGCTCAGCTCGGTGTTCATCGCTGACACCAGTGAGGGATTTGCCGCGGCGATCAATCAGGCTGGCACCCTGCGCATGCAGTCCTACCGCATTGCCAGCAGTATGGCGAACGGCATTCCTGGTGATATGCCAAGGAGTGGCGAGGTGACCCGCAAGCTGGTTGCAGAGTTCGAGCGCCGCCTATTCAGCCCGCGTATCCATACCGTATTGACTAAAGGTCCTAGTGAGTCTGTGACCCAGGCCTACAACAGGGTGGAGAAGCGGTGGCAGTGGGAGATCCACCCCAACCTCAAGGTCTATCTTGAGCTGACCTCTGCGGCATTTGGCGAGCGGGGCATCGCGCAGCAGATTGCCCAGCAACGTCACTACTATCTCTCCCATGTCGATAGTTTTGTTGACAATATCCACCATTTTGTCGAGGCGCTTGAGCTTGATGCCGAGGCGCAGAATCGTCAGCTCAGGCTGATCCAGCTGGTCGCTCTGATGCTGACCCTATTTGTGGCGCTAGTCAGTATCTATCTCACCAAACGTACCGTGCTCAATCCGCTCAAAGATCTATTGGTCTGTGCCCGGGCGGCGCGACGTGGAGATTTCTCAGTGCGCAGTCATCATTCGAGTGAGGATGAGTTGGGGCAACTGGGAGATGCCTTCAATGTGATGGCGGCGGATCTCTCGAAGCTCTATGAAGGACTTGAGGCGCGGGTCAGGGAGAAGACCCTTAATTTGGAGCGAAGCAATCGCTCGCTGGAGCTGCTCTATATCACCGCCAAGCGCTTCAGCGACTCCTCCCTGAGCGACGAGGTGCTGAAGTCTCTGATCCACGATATCGAACAGGCGATGGGGGTGCGCAGTGGGACCATCTGCCTGGGGCAGGTGGGGGACAGGCAGGCCTTCCGCCTCGCCTCCACCAGTCCGGTCGATATCGAGCGGCAGATATCGGGAGGAGGGGACTGTTCGCGCTGTCTCGGTAACGGCGAAACCCATACTTTTAAAGTAGATTGTGAGGGGGGCGAGTGCGTCAACGTCTTCTCCACGGCGATCCGCGATCAGCAGCAGCAGTATGGGGTGCTGCTGGTGGAGTTTAATGTTGAGCAAGAGCTGGAGGAGTGGCAGCAACGGCTGTTGGAGACGGTCGCCAGCCATATCGCGATGGCGATCAATTTGTCGCAGCGGGTCTCGCAAAACCGTATGCTGTCGCTGCTGGAGGAGCGCAGTGTGATCGCCCGCGAATTGCATGACTCTCTGGCTCAATCGCTCTCCTATCTAAAGATCCAGGTGAGTCGGCTGGAGAAGGCGGTCTCGGAAGAGCAGGCGAAGGATGATCTGCTGTTGATCTCCGGTGTGTTGCGCTCCGCACTGAATGGCGCCTATCGCCAGCTGCGGGAGCTGCTGACCACCTTCCGTCTGCGGATGAGCGAGGCGGGGCTTGGGGCGGCTTTGGATGAGACAGTGCGCGAGTATCGTGAGAGGGGCGGCCTGGAGATTGAACTGATTGATCGCATCGCCAACTGCCGCTTCAGTCCGAATGCCGAGATCCATGTCATCCAGATCATCCGCGAGGCGTTGTCGAATGTGATCCGCCATGCCAATGCCACCCGTGCTCTGGTCAAGATCGAATGTGATATGGACGGCATTGTCACCATCCTGGTGGAGGATGACGGCGTCGGCATCGGCATTGATGAAGAGGGCGACATGATGCAGCACTATGGCCTGCCGATTATGCAGGAGCGTGCCAACTGGCTGGGGGCCGAGCTGATGATTAACGAGCCGGAGAGCGGCGGTACCCGCGTCCTGCTGAGCTTCTCCATCGCCGACAGTGACCATACGCTCTCCCACGAAAACCTAATCCAGAAAATAAGCTATGAATGAGCAGCAGACCTACTCCGTTCTCGCCATTGACGACCATCCACTGTTTCGCAAGGGGGTGGCAGATCTCATCGACATGGAGGCGTCGCTACAACTCATTGGTGAGGCTGCTAACGGCGAGAATGGACTGCGCCTAGCAGTTGAACTGAACCCCGATCTGATCCTGCTGGATATCAATATGAAGGGGATGAACGGGATCGAGACCCTCAAGGCGATCAAGCAGATGGAACTCGACTCACGCATCCTGATGTTGAGCGTGTCGGACAACGAAGAGGATGTGGTGGCCGCGCTACGACTTGGCGCCGATGGCTATTTGCTCAAGGACATGGAGCCGGAGGATATTCTCGAGTGTTTGCGCAGTGCGGTGCAGGGCAAGGTGGTGATCAGTGATCGCCTGACACAACTGCTGGCGCGAGCCCTGCGGGAGGAGGCGGAAGCCCCTAAGGCCCTGGCCGAGGTAGAACTGACCGCACGGGAGCAGGAGATTCTAGGGCTGATCTCCTGCGGCATGAGCAATCGCTTGATCTCCAAGGAGTTGGATATTAAAGAGGGAACGGTCAAGGTGCATGTCAAACATCTGCTGAAAAAGCTCAACCTCCATTCCCGGGTGGAGGCTGCAGTGTGGGCGCTGAAAAATCTGGAAAAGTAATTCAATCCGGATGGCATGATTGGGCGTGAGACTAAAAAATTGTGGTAAACCTCAATAATTGAATCGTTCCAGTGAGAAGTGGCTGTTCTGAATGGATCGTTCAATAAAATGATATATAAAAAGGACGGATATACCAAAAAATAGGTAATTGATATCAAAAACTGGGTATTTGCGCGCTACCAAATAATGGGCATCTCATTGATTGTTAAGTAAATTATTTATTTTTTATGAATGCATTATTGATTGATATCAAAGCTGCGCGTACTCATTAGTGACAGGATTTCCCTAATCCGTTGGGGGTATCTTTTGTGACAACATCAATCAACAGGATACAGCTGCTTCGAGGCGATCTTCGGGGCTCTCGTCAAATTGTTCGGCCACCCTGGGCGCCGGATGAGTTTCGCTTTGTTGATGCATGCGAACGCTGCGATGCGTGCATCGCAGCCTGTTCCGAAACCATTCTCAAGCGCGGCCAGGGCGGTTTTCCAGAAGTCGATTTCAGTCAGGGCGGCTGCACCTTTTGTGGCGATTGTGTGAAGGCCTGCACCCATGGGGTGCTGGCCTTTTTTGATGATCTCGAGCAGGCACCCTGGAACCTCATCGCGCAGATCCAGGACAACTGTCTTTCACTCAACGGGGTTGTCTGCCGCAGCTGTGGGGAGGCCTGCGATGACTCGGTGATCCGCTTCAAGCTGGAGATTGGTGGCAAGGCGCGCCCGCTGTTGGACGAAACTGAATGCACTGGCTGTGGCGAGTGCATCGCCATCTGCCCCACTCAATCCATTCAAATCCATAGGCTGCCGGAGACGGCGGTGACAGAAGCACAAGCATCCGTGGGAGGAGCTAAACAAGCATGAATATCTGTAGTCTGGTAGTCCATACCAAGCCGGAGAATGGAGCTGTTGTCTCTCAGCGATTGGCGGAGATGACAGGTGTCGAGGTCCACGGAGGTGAGGATGTCGGCAAGCTGATCGTGACGGTTGAGGATGAGGGGGAAGAGCTCTCACCTGTCTCCGACACGATGAACGCGCTTAGAGATGTAGAAGGGGTCGTTAGCACAGTTTTGATTTATCACTATGGTGGTGAAGAATCAATGGAGGAGATGAAACGTGAAATTAACTAGACGTGATTTTATTAAGAGCAATGCAGTCGCTGCAGCGGCTTCGGTGGCAGGTGTAACCCTGCCGGCGATTAAAACCGCTACGGCAGCCGAAGGTGATGATGGTATCCGTTGGGATAAAGCAGCCTGCCGCTACTGCGGTACCGGTTGTAGCGTTCTCATGGGTGTCAAAGACGGCAAGGTTGTGGCCAGTCAGGGTGACCCTGATGCGCCAGTCAACAAAGGCCTGAACTGCATCAAGGGTTATTTCCTGCCGAAGATTCTCTACGGAAAAGATCGCCTGACCACGCCGATGCTGCGCAAGAAAAACGGCAAGTACGATAAGAACGGCAAGTTCGAGGCGGTTTCCTGGGACGAGGCGTTCAAGACGATGGCCGAGAAGTGGGTGGCAGCCCGTAAGGCTAAGGGTCCGAAGGGTGTCGGTATGTTTGGCTCCGGACAGTGGACCGTTTGGGAAGGCTATGCCGCATCCAAGCTTATCAAGGCGGGCTTTCGTTCCAACAGCCTCGATCCCAATGCTCGCCACTGTATGGCGTCTGCTGTAGGTGCTTTCATGCGCGGGTTCGGCATTGACGAGCCCATGGGCTGCTATGACGATCTGGAACACGCCGATGTATTCGTGCTCTGGGGTGCCAACATGGCAGAGATGCACCCGATCCTCTGGTCACGTCTTACCGACACGCGTCTGACCAAGCCGGGCTGTGAAGTGCATGTGCTCTCCACCTATAAGCATCGCTGCTTTGAGCTGGCTGATAATGGCATGGTGTTTACACCACAGACCGATCTGGCGATCGCCAACTACATCGCCAACTACATCATCCAGAACAAGGCCTATAACAAGGACTTCATTGGTAAACATGTCAACTTCAATATCACGACGACTGATATTGGTTATGGCCTGCGTCCCAGTGATCCCAGGCAGAAGGCGGCCAAGAACCCCAATAAGGGCAAGTTCAATAAGGTCAGCTTCGAAGAGTATGCAAAGGCTGTTTCGGAATACACCCTTGAAAAAGCCAGCAAGATGTCCGGCGTGCCGAAGAAGAACCTGGAACGTCTGGCCAAAGCCTATGCCGATCCCAACAAGAAGGTCTCTTCTTACTGGACCATGGGTATGAACCAGCACACACGTGGTGTGTGGATGAATGGCCTGGTCTACAACATCCATCTGCTGATGGGCAAGATCTCCGAGCCTGGCAATAGCCCCTTCTCACTGACCGGTCAGCCTTCTGCTTGTGGCACCGCCCGCGAGGTAGGCACCTTCACCCATCGTCTGCCGGCTGACCTCGTCGTCAAGAAGGACGCACATTGCAAATTCGCCGAGAAGATATGGAAGTTGCCGGAAGGCACTATTCCCCGTGCCAAGGATCCGGTCATGGGCAAGACTTTGATTCATGCGGTTGCCATGCATCGTGCGCTCAAAGACGGCAAGATGAACTGCTTCTGGGTGATGTGTAACAACAACATGCAAGCCGCTGCCAACATGAACGATGAGTCCTATCCTGGTTGGCGCAGACCCGAAAATTTCATCACCGTTTCTGATCCCTATCCGACGGTATCGGCCCAGGCTGCTGACCTGATCCTGCCGACCGCCATGTGGATTGAGAAGGAGGGCGCCTACGGTAACGCCGAACGTCGCACTCAGTTCTGGCGCCAGCAGGTTGCTGCTCCTGGCGAGTCCAAATCTGACCTGTGGCAGCTCATGGAATTCTCCAAGTATGTCAAAGTGGAAGATGTATGGCCGGAGGATCTTATCGCCAAGAAACCAGAATATGCCGGCAAGAGGCTTTACGACGTTCTCTACACCAATGGTCAAGTCGACAAGTTCCCGAAACAGAAGGTGACCGACTCTGATGGCAACGAGTATGCCAACGATGAGATGGACCACTTCGGTTTTTACGCACAGAAGGGTCTGTTCGAAGAGTACCGGCTGTTCAACTCCGCGCCCAACATTCTCAAGAAGGGCCATGAGATGGCCGAGTTTGATGCCTATCATAAAGCACGCGGTATCCGTTGGCCGGTAGTTAACGGCAAGGAGACACTGTGGCGTTTCCGCGAAGGTTACGATCCGCATGTGGCCAAAGGCAGCGGTGTACAGTTCTACGGCAGGAAGGACAAGAAGGCGAACATCATCTTCGGTCCCTACGAGCCAGCGGCAGAGAGTCCAGACAAGGAATACAATCTGTGGCTCTGCACCGGTCGTGTTCTGGAACACTGGCACTCAGGTTCCATGACCCGGCGTGTGCCCGAGCTCTATCGTGCCGTACCGGATGCCGTGGTTTTCATGAGCAAGAAGGACGCCAAGAAGCGCAAACTGCGTAATGGGCAAATGGCCAAGATCACTTCGCGTCGTGGCGAGATTGTCTGCCGGGTGGATACCAAAGGGCGCAACAAGGTGCCGGATGGGTTGGTCTTCATCCCCTGGTTCGACGCCGGTCGTCTGGTCAACAAACTGACCCTCGATGCCACTGATCCGCTCTCGAAAGAGACGGATTACAAGAAGTGTGCGGTGAAGATCAGTAAGGCCTAGGCGGACAGGATCCGGTCTGGTTCGCCAGACCGGAGATCGTCATAACTGAAAAAACGCGTAATCGATAGCAACCCAACAAGTCAGTAATGTCAGATACAGACAAAAAACATGAGATGAACCGACGGCAGTTCCTGGGCAACATGCTCAAGACAGCCTGTGGGGTCGGATTGGTCGGCATGGGTCTGGGGATCTACTCCAATAGAGCCTCAGCCCTGCCTGCCCACTATATCCGGCCACCGGGTGCGCTGCCGGAAGAGGACTTTCTGGGTGCCTGTATCCGTTGCGGGTTGTGCGTACGGGACTGTCCGTACGACATCCTGTTCCTTGGTGAGGTTGGTGACGACGTGGCAACGGGGACTCCTTATTTCGTAGCCCGCACCGGGCCTTGCGAGATGTGTGAGGACATCCCCTGTATCGTCGCCTGTCCGACCAATGCCTTGGATCATGGTCTCACCAATATCGAGGACTCCCGTATGGGGCTTGCGGTGGTGGTGGATCAGGAGACCTGCATTGCCTTTCACGGTCTTCGCTGTGAGGTCTGTTTCAATGTCTGCCCAATTCGGGGTAAAGCCATAACGCTGAATATGCAGCACAACGTCAGGTCAGGAAAGCACGCGCTGTTCATACCAGTGGTGCACTCCGACGCCTGTACCGGCTGCGGTCTCTGCGAACGGGCCTGCATTCTGGATGAGGCGGCAATCAAGGTGTTTCCGACCGATCTAGCGAAGGGCGAACTGGGTAAACATTACCGGCTTGGCTGGAAGGAGAAAGAGAAAGCGGGTGAGGCCTTGGTCACGCCGGACGTAGAGCATCAGTACAACCTCCCCGAGGGGGTACGCTACGACCTGCAGGGCGAAGGGCTGATCATCGAAGAGAAACCGGAGGAGACGCCGTTCTCTTCCAATCCTCTGGACACACTCAATAGCGGTTTTATGGATGACAAGTAATGGTTGATCTGACGACATTAGGTGACGATTCCATTGCGGCCAAGGGTTGGATCAAGGCCCATAAATGGCTGATCCTGCGCCGTTTGAGTCAACTGGGGATACTCGCCCTGTTCCTCGCCGGCCCCATCTTCGGGGTGTGGATTGTGAAAGGTAATCTGGCCTCAAGTCTGACGCTGGACATATTGCCACTGACCGATCCGCATGTGCTGCTGCAAGCGGTACTTTCCGGTGTGGTACCCGAGACTGCCGCCATCATAGGTGTGGTGCTCGTGCTGCTCTTCTACTTCGTAGTTGGCGGACGGGTCTACTGTTCCTGGGTTTGCCCGGTGAATATGATCACCGATCTGGCTAGCTGGCTGCGTCGAAAACTGGGTATCAGGACGACCTCTCAGATCTCCCGTAATGCCCGTTACTGGATGCTTGCCTTGACTCTGATTCTGCCGTTGGTGGTATCCGGGGGCATCGTCTGGGAACTGATCAACCCGGTCTCCATGATGTTTCGAGGTATCGTCTTCGGAATGGGGGCGGCCTGGATGGTGATATTGGGGGTCTTTCTCTTTGATTTGCTGGTGGCCAAGGAAGGGTGGTGTGGGCGTCTCTGTCCGGTCGGTGCTTTCTACAATTTGATTGGAAAGCGAAGCCTGTTGCGGGTCAACGCCAGCAACAGGGCGGAGTGCAATGACTGCATGGAATGTTTCGTTGTCTGCCCCGAACCGCAGGTGATCAAACCGGCATTGAAAGGGGCAAGCAAGGGCATAAGCCCGGTGATCCTCTTTTCCGATTGCACCAATTGTGGACGTTGTATCGATATTTGCGCGAAAGATGTTTTTAGTTATGGCGGTCGTTCTGTCTCCGAGGTCAAAAGGTTGAACCCCGAGGTGATTGAGAAACAGGGGGCCCGTGCCTGATGGGTCTGCTTATGAATTCGCAACTCACATATAGAGTGATGATGGAGAATGAAATGAAGAAAACTATTCTGGTCATGATGGTGGCACTGCTGACTCTGTTCTTTACAGCATCAGCCATGTCGGAAGTAATGTCTCTGCGTGGTAATGACGATCTTGAGGCAATGGCCGTAACGCCCGCGAAGAAGAAGGTTCAGTCTGTCAAGGGAGGTATTGCCCGCAGCTATAAACAGCAGCCGCCGATGGTCCCGCACAAGATTGACAAATATAAGATCAATCTGAAGAACAATGGCTGCCTGAAGTGCCATAGTGAGAAAACCTATAAGAAAGAGAAGGCGCCAAAAGTGGGTGACAGCCATTATGTGACCCGTGATGGCAAGACCTTGAGCACAATCTCTAGTCGTCGCTACTTCTGCAACCAATGCCATGCCCCACAGGTGGGTGCAGAGCCTTTGGTACAGAATATGTTCGAGGGTGCGAAGTAAGGTATATTTCCGCAGTTGATGCGTTCCCATCCGACGGATGGGAACGCATTTTTTCTATCGCTTTTTACAGAAATCCAGGTAATAAAACATGAGTAATGGCAAGAAAATGGGGGGGTTCACCCTGATTCTGATTGGAATCGTAGCGGGTGTTGTTCTCTGGGGTGGTTTTAATACTGCTATGGAGGCGACAAATACTGAAGAATTCTGCATCTCTTGCCATGAGATGGAACAGGCTGTTTACCAGGAATTGCAAGAGACCATTCACTTCAGCAATCGTACCGGTGTGCGCGCTACCTGCCCGGACTGTCATGTGCCTAAGGAGTGGATCCATAAAGTTATCCGCAAGATCAAGGCCAGTAATGAGCTCTATCACAAGATGCTGGGTACCATTGATACAGTGGAGAAGTTTGAAGAGAAGCGTCTAGAATTGGCTAAGAATGTCTGGCGCACCATGAAGGAGACCGACTCCCGTGAGTGTCGCAACTGCCACAATTTCGACTCCATGGACTTTGATCGCCAGGAGGAGCGTAGTGCTAGTCGGCACGACGAAGCGATTGAGGCAGGGTACACTTGTATTGACTGCCACAAGGGTATTGCCCATTCTCTGCCGGAAGGTTACGACCCAGCCGAGGATCTGCCGGGTGGGGAAGAATAGACGGAGAGCATAAGAAGAGAGGCCGCCACTTGGCGGCCTTCTTTTTTTGGCACCTTTTTTGCCTTTTTATTGCCAATACAGAAGTAATGTAGGGCAATCTCCAGTAATCAAAGGCGTTTACAGAACCTGCTGACAGCTTGGTGGTGATGTGGATTGAACGAACTGTTCACATCTGTTCAATGACCAGTGGCATTCTGCAGGAATTGTTCAGAAAGGATGATTGCTTTAAAAATTATTGACTTATAGAGACAACATTTGACCCTGAACAAGTTGCTCGCAGGTCGCTTCAGGTAGAAAATGAATAAATAATCATTCCAACAAGAGACGCACCGATGCCCATGCTAAGAGACCCGTTTGGACGAAACATCGAGTACCTCCGTCTTTCGGTTACCGATCGGTGCGACTTTCGTTGTTTCTACTGTCTGCCCAAGGGCTTCAAGGATTTCACCCCACCCAATACTTGGCTGACGCTGGATGAGATTGAGCGCCTGATTCGGGTCTTTTCCGAGATGGGCGTCAGCAAGGTGCGATTGACCGGCGGTGAGCCACTGGTGCGCAAAGACCTGCCAGAGCTGGTGCAGCGTTTGGGTGCGTTGCCACAGATCGAAGATCTCTCCCTCAGCACCAACGCTTCCCAGTTGGAAAAGTATGCTGACTCGCTCAAACAGAGCGGGGTCAGCCGGATCAACGTGAGTCTCGACTCTCTCGATCGGGAGCTTTTTCGGCACATCACCCAAGGGGATCTGGATAAGGTTCTGGCTGGCTTGAAGGCTGCCAAGCGGGCCGGCATGAATCCAATCAAGATTAACATGGTGGTGATGAAGGGAGTGAACGACCATGAGATAGGTGACATGGTCGACTTCTGTTTGCAACACGATTTCACTCTGCGCTTTATCGAGACCATGCCGGTGGGTGAGACCGGTAAAAACGCCACTGATCGATACGTCGATCTGCGCGAGGTCCGTAAAGAGCTGGAGCGGCGTTTCGTGCTGGAGCCGGCCGCCATGCGCGGTGCCGGGCCCGCTTCCTACGTCAGGGTCGCCGATACCGATCTGCGTATCGGTTTCATCACTCCGATGTCCCAGCATTTCTGTGAGACCTGCAATCGGGTGCGTCTCTCTATAGAAGGTACGCTCTATCTCTGCCTGGGCAAACATGACAACGCTGAACTGCGTCCGCTGTTGCGGCAGGGGATTAGCGATGAGGGTCTGAAGGAGGCGATCTTCGAGGCGATCTCACGCAAGCCGGAGCGGCATGAGTTCAATGAAAATCCGGGGGAGGTTATGCGGGTAATGTCCCTCACCGGCGGCTGAATCGGAAGCCGCCAGCGAGGCAGGAGTTGCTTAGAGACGGATGCCAGTGGGAGCAGTGGTTTTCCCCGAATTTTTCACTGTTCCGTTGTGAGCGATGTCCTTAATCTCGAAACTGCGGTCCGCTTGGCTCGATGTCTGCCAGACAAGTGTTGCCGAAAAAGCAACGGCAAATGCGAGCAGATATTTCATATAACCCTCCGGAAAGCCTTTTTGGCGTTTTATTCGGTTCTTTTCGACCGATGCTTTTTATGCGCATATCCTGCGCAACCGGAATATACGATAAATCGTTCCTAAATTCCACCCCTTGTTCCTAAGTATTTTGTGACCAGATTCCGGAAAATGAACTCGCTGTGCGAGTTTAATCCAGGATGATGTAAATCTTGCCTGCCTCCTCCTTGACCGGATAGGTCGCAATCGGGTCAGTTGCGGGCTCCTCCATCGGTTCTCCTGTTTTCAGGCTGAAGCGGCTGCCATGCAGCGAGCATTTAATCATGTCTTCCTGGATACACCCCAGATAGAGTGGGACCTCTTCGTGGCTGCAGAGATCATCCACTGCATAGTGGGTTCCGGCCAGATTCGCTATCAAGTAGCGCATGCCATCAATCTCCACCCGTTTCATCTTGCCTGGGGCAATCTCACCCAGATCGGCAACAAGGATCTTGTTGGACATCGCGATCATCTCAAACGGTTCAAAGTATTGCCGGAGTCGAGCACCGTGCGCAGTCGATTGGCTGCCGCTTCAAGGCTGGTCTCCCGGCCGGTATGCCAGAGAATCAGACTGCCGGCATAGAGCAGTGAGTCATAGGTCGGCCCAGGCTCACCCTTGAGTGCCGCAATGCCGGCTTTGGCGGCTGCCGCTGCGGTGGCCTTGACATCCACCATAATCGCTACCTCATCACCACGGCGCGGCTGTTTGGGGAGATCCTCGGGCAGGGGGACGGCACGAACCTCCTGATGTATCCCGAGTGCATGCGGATTGATCTCCTGGGAGACCTCTTCACCAAAATTATCGTAACGAAAAACCATGCCCTGCTGCCGCAAGGAGGGGATCACGCCGCCTTCGGTGCCGCGCACCAGCAGGGCGCCCTGAAAGCCGGCATGACGTGCCAGAGTGGCGTATTTGGGAGGGTAGGGCTTGTGTACATAGCCGGTGACAAGGTGGGTCTTTTTCTGCCCGGAGATCGGTTTGGCAATCACTTCGACGGTGGTCAACACTTGGCGTTTGATGATGCGCTGACGCAGCGGAATCAGGTCGTGGAGTTCGGGGCAGAAGCTGCTCTGATCAAGGTAGGCCCAGCCGACCGCGGGGTCAGCGAGGCGTTCAGCCGCTTGTTCAACAGTGAGATCCACACTCATTCCTGCCGCCTGAAGCACATGTCGATGGGTGACGCCATATTTCGGTCCGACCTTGTCGAGTCCGTGGCTGATGGCGGGCAGACCACACTCTGCAAGCAGCATTGGTAGAAAGGGTGCGACCAGCAGATTGCGGTTGAAGCCGTCGTAGGGATCAGCGATGGAGATCACTTCATCGACCTCGGCAGTAACCGATTGGCTTGTCTGCAGGATTGCATCCAGGATGCCGAGATTCTCCTCATTGGTCTCCCGCTTCATGCGTAGTGCGATGAGAAAAATGGCGGCCTGCACATCGTCCACATGGCCCTTGAGGATCGCCTGCATGCCCAGCCTCGCCTCCTCTTGGGAGATATCCTTGCTGAGCTCAGGGCCAGTGGCAATTCGCTGGATAATTGAGTGCATAACTGCACGGGAGGTGGCGATATCGGTCATCGTTCAGGTCATCCAAGCTGGAAAAAGAAGGGGTGGAGTATAAAAAGTTGACTAAAGTTGTCAAGAATTCTGCGGATCATTGAAGAGTTGCAGCAGTGGTGCGTAGCTATCGATGCGTCGGTCCCGCAAAAAGGGCCAGATACGACGTACTTTCTCGCTGTGCTGCAGGTCGATCTTCGCGAGCACAACCTGGGTTTCATTCTGCTTGGCCTGGGCTAGCATTTCACCCTGAGGGCCACAGATAAATGAGCCTCCCCAGAACTGAATGCCAGAGGTAACGCCGCTGGGATCGGTTTCAAACCCGGTGCGGTTGCAGGCAACCAGGGGCAGTCCGTTGGCGATAGCGTGACCACGCTGCACCGTCTGCCAGGCATCGAACTGGCGCTGCTGCTCGGCTGCGCCATCGCCCGGATCCCAGCCAATCGCGGTGGGATAGAGCAGGATCTCTGCACCGGATAGTGCCATCAGGCGTGCTGCCTCCGGGAACCACTGATCCCAGCAGATTAGCACTCCGAGCCTGCCGATGCTGGTCTGGATGGGGCTGAAGGGGCCATCGCCCGGTGCGAAGTAGAACTTCTCGTAGAAGCCAGGGTCGTCCGGGATATGTTTTTTTCGGTAGATCCCCGCCAGCGTGCCGTCACTCTCCAGGACCACTGCGGTATTGTGATAGAGGCCGGCAGCCCGTCGCTCGAACAGTGAGGCGACGATCACCACCTCCAGCTCTGCAGCCAGTACGGCGAGCTGCTCGGTCGTGGGGCCGGGCACTGGTTCCGCCAGGTCGAACAGCTCCGGGTCTTCGTGTTGGCAGAAGTAACGGCTGTTGTGCAACTCTTGGAGCAGGATCAGCCGGGCCCCCCTGCCACAGGCTTCACGGACTCCCTGGATGCAGTTCTCTAGATTCTGTTCACGACTGCCGTAATCTTTCTGTTGAACCAGGCCAATGCTTAATGATTTCTGAAGCATGATGTTTACTCTGGGGCAGCGGGAGCAACCGCAGCGGGTAGTTGCATGGTGGCGCAGTGCAGGCTGCCGTTTTGCCGGATCAACGTGCGGCAGTCGACCCCCACTACTTTCCGGTCGGGAAAGCAGCACGCTAGCTGCTGCATTGCCAGGCTGTCCGCTGCAACCTTATAGATGGGTAGCAGGACGGCGCCGTTGAGCAGCAGGAAGTTGGCGTAGCTGGCGGGTAGACGCCGGCCGCTTTGTGGGTCGTAGACTGGCCCAGGGTGTGGCAGAGGGATCAACTCGTAGGGGGCGCCGTCTAGTTGGCGCAAATTATGAAGTTCCGCCTCCATCGCCTGCAGTGCTAGGAAATCCGGGTCGTTCGGATCCAAGCACTGTTGGTAGCAGATCCGGTCTGGAGTGCAGAAACGTGCCAGGGTGTCGATGTGACCATCGGTGTCGTCGCCGCTCAGCCCACCCTGTTCGAGCCAGAGAAATCGGCGGGCCCCCAGGCTGCGGCGCAGCTGCTCCTCGATCGCCTGTTTGGAACGCCCTGGATTGCGCGCCGGGTCGAGCAGGGTTCGCTCTACCATCATCAGGGTGCCCTGGCCATCGCACTCGATGGCGCCGCCTTCGAGTGTTAGGCTGCTCGACTGCATGGGCAGTCCAGCGAACAGGCCTTGTGTTGCGAGGTTTTGGTTACAGGCATCGTCCAGCTCGGCTGCAAATTTGCCGCCCCAGGCGTTGAAGTGGAAATCGAGCAGCAACGATTGATCGTTGTGCAGGATGGTGATCGGCCCATAGTCCCGTACCCAGGTGTCGTTGGTCTTGGTGATCACCAGGCTGGCATGGGTCAGATCGACCCCCTGTGCGTTCAGCCGTCGTTGAATCTGCTGTCGGTGCGATTGGTCAAAACAGACCAGTATCACCGGCTGAAAACGCAGGATGGTGGCGACGATCTCTGTGTAGGCTGCATCAGCCTCTTGCAGAATGTCAGACCAGTCGCTGGCGGTGTGGGGCCAAGTTAGGAGCGTAGCGGACTGTGGTTCCCACTCCGCGGGCAATCGGCGCATAGGGTAAAAGGGATGGCTGATCAGCGGTGAACGACTGAGATCAGAACCATTTCGAACTCAAAGAAGACGGAGTAGTCGGGGTAGTCCCAGCGAGTGATGGGGGGTGAGCCGACCCAGGGGTGCTCATAGTCGGGTTCACCAAACTGCATGCGGACTTGATTCATGGTCAAACCGCGAGTTGGGCGTTGTAGACCTTCGGGGCTGTTGACAGGCTCTTCCGCGATCGCGTCGAGTAGCAATACTTCTGCCTGAACGACTTGGGTTGCCGGAATCAGGGTGGTGGCGAGTAGCAGCGGAATCCAGAATTTCATCAATGACAGCTCCAGGGGACGGCTTCTAAAGGGAAATATAGCACCCCTGCCTAACTATAGAAAATTCGGGATCTTTTGCAGTCGGATATGGTTTAATGCGCTCGCTATGTACAAGCCGTTTGAACTCTTTATCGGTCTGAGATACACCCGTGCCAAGCGGCGTAACCACTTCATCTCATTCATCTCACTGATCTCCACGCTCGGCATCATGCTGGGGGTGGTGGCGTTGATTGTGGTGCTGTCTGTGATGAACGGTTTCCACAAAGAGGTGCGCGAGCGCATCCTCGGCATGGCCTCCCACGCCACTATCTCGGCGGTCAAGGGCGGCCTTTCCGACTGGCGCGATGTGATGGCTCAGGCTGGCAAAAATCCCCATGTGATAGGTCGTGCTCCCTATGTTGAGGGGCAGGGCATGTTCATCAATGGGCAGAAGGTCAGCGGTGCGATCCTGCGCGGCATTGATCCGGCGGAAGAGGGTAAGGTCTCAGTGGTGGTTGAGGCGATGAAGGTTGGTAGCGTCACCGACCTGCAGCCGGGCGGCTACGGGGTGATCCTTGGTCAGGAACTGGCCTATCTGCTCGGGGTCGGCATGGGTGACAAGGTGACCCTGGTGACGCCGCAGATCAATGTCACCCCGGCCGGGATCATGCCGCGTCTGAAGCGCTTCAAAGTGACCGGCATCTTTGAGGTCGGCATGGGCGACTACGACCGTGGCGTGGCGCTGTTGCATATCCAGGATGCCGCTAAACTGATGCGCCTGGGCGGCGATGTGACGGGGGTGCGGCTGAAGCTTGATGATCTCTATAAGGCCCCCGAGGTGTCACGCCAGCTGGCGTTGAAGATGGGTGGCTACTATCGGATCAGCGACTGGACCATGCAGCATCGCAACTTCTTCTCTGCGCTACAGATTGAAAAGCGCATGATGTGGATCATTCTCTCGCTGATCGTTGCGGTGGCTGCCTTCAATATCGTCTCCACGATGGTGATGGTGGTGACCGACAAGCAGTCAGACATCGCCATCCTGCGCACCCTGGGCGCCTCGCCCCGCTCGATCATGGGGATCTTCGTCATCCAGGGGGCCACCATCGGCGTGGTTGGTAATCTGCTTGGCATGCTCGGCGGTGTGGCGTTGGCCTACAATGTGGATGGTATCGTGAAGTGGATCGAGCAGCTCTTCAGCATCCACTTTCTCGACCCTAACATCTACTATATTAGCGAGCTGCCCTCCGACCCACACCTCTCCGATATCCTTTCCATCGGTGGCTTCGCCTTCCTGATCACGCTGGGAGCCACCCTCTATCCGGCCCTCAAGGCCTCACGTACCCAGCCGGCCGAGGCACTGCGCTATGAGTGATCCGGCGGTACTCGAGGCGTGTGGTCTGCAACGTACCTTTGCCCAAGGCAAACTGCGGGTGGAGGTGTTGCGGGGTGTTGATCTGCGGCTGGCCAAAGGTGAGCGGATCGCCGTCATCGGCAGCTCTGGCTCCGGCAAGAGTACCCTGCTGCACTGCCTAGGTGGGCTCGACCGACCCAACGCGGGCAGTGTCCGCTTCGCCGGTGCCGATCTGTTTGCGCTCGGTGAGGCGGAGCGGGGACGGCTGCGAAACCGCAGCATGGGTTTTGTCTACCAGTTCCATCATCTACTGCCCGAGTTCAGCGCCCTGGAAAATGTGGCGATGCCACTGCTGATCGGCGGTCAGACAGCCCAGGCGGCTGTTACTGCTGCTGCCGAGATGCTGGAACGGGTCGGCTTGGCAAATCGCAGCCACCACAAACCCTCAGAGATGTCGGGGGGGGAGCGCCAACGGGCGGCGCTGGCGCGGGCGCTGGTGGGTAACCCCACCTGTGTGCTGGCGGATGAGCCTACTGGCAATCTGGACCGGCGCACCGCCGGGCAGGTCTATGAACTGATGCTGGAACTCAATCGGGAGCGCCGCACCAGTTTCGTGGTAGTAACCCATGACCCGGATCTGGCTGCACGCATGGACCGCATCGTGCATTTGGTGGATGGCAAGTTGACTGAAGAGCCTTAAAAGTTTGCTAGTGTAAAGTTCAGTCCGCAAACAACCGCTTTAGAAGTGGCCTGTCAGGCGCTTTTACGCCGCTGACGACGGCGCTTTATGTGGTTGATGATGTGCAGTCGCCACAGCCCGCGGATCCCAAAGTAACCCACTAGGGCGGAGACCGTGCCGCAGATCAGACAGCCCAGCAGGAAGGGCTCCCAGACTCCGTTCAACCCGCCGTTTTCGATCCACTCCATGCTCAGCTCGAAGGATTCCATCTCGGGCGGTGCGCCGATCACCCAAGTGCCGACCAGATAGGCGAAAAAGAAGATGGGAGGGATGGTGATCGGGTTGGTGACCCAGACCAGTGCCACAGAGAGCGGCAGATTGACCCGGAACAGGATCGCCGCACCGGCAGCGAGGATCATCTGAAACGGCACCGGTATAAAGGCCATGAAGAGCCCCACCGCAAATGCACCGGCAGCGGAACGCCGATTGAGATGCCACAGGTTGGCATCGTGTAGCAGTTTGCCAAAACACTGCAGATGTCGGTGATTGCGGATCATCTCGTGATCCGGTGTGAGGCGCTTTATTAGGTGCTTTGGCATGGCTTCCGCGGTACGGTCTGCTGCTTCTTTGCGGTGGCTTATTGAAGCATGCAGGCCTGTGAACTGCTACCGTTATTCAAACAATTATGCAGGATGATTTCACTGTGACAGGGAGTGTCCATGAATCTCAATCTGATTCTGTTTGTGGCCGGTGCGGCGGTCTTTCAGGCCCTGCCAGCACTGCCCAACAGCAGCTGGTTTTATAGCGCTCTGTTGTTGCCACCGCTGCTGGGGCTGCGCCAGCTGCGACCGTTTGCCGCGCTGCTGCTGGGGGTGTTGTCGGCCTTTGGTCACGCTTGGATCTACCAGGCATCGCTGTTACCACAGGAGCTGGAAGGGAAAGATCTCAGTGTGGTGGGGCGGATCGCCGATTTTCCCCGGCGCCAGGGTGGTGCACAACGCTTCGAGTTTGATATTGAGCAGAGCGAGTGGCCACAATTGATTGGCGCACGGCTGCGAATCAATTGGTATCGCAGTGCGATTGCTGTCGAGCCGGGTGAGCTGTGGCGTCTCAGGCTGAGGCTCAAAAGGCCCAGAGGGCTGGCCAATCCAGGTGGTTTCGACTACGAGCGCTGGCTGATGAGTCGGCGCATCGCCGCCACCGGCTATGTGAGGGGCAGGGATGCCAACCACAAACTCGGTGAGGCTGACTGGCGCTACGGGCTGTTGCGGCTGCGCTATCGGATTGCCAGACAGATTGCGCAGCTGACGCCAGATAGTGCGGCTGCTGGCCTGCTGCGAGCCTTGGCGGTGGGAGATCGCACCGGCATTGGGGAAGCTCAGTGGGAGCGCTTCCGGCGCACCGGCACCAACCATCTGATTGCGATCTCAGGGTTGCACGTGGGACTGGTGGCCGCTGCCATCTTCTGGCTGCTGCAGGCTTTGTGGCGGCGCAGCTTTTTTCTGACACGACAGCTCGCTGCCCCCCGTGCCGCTGCGCTGGGAGCACTCACTGCAGCGGCGGGCTATGCGGCGCTGGCCGGCTTCTCCCTGCCGACCCAGCGGGCCCTGATCATGCTGAGTCTGTTGATGGGAGCGTTATTTTTCAGCCGCTCCCTGTCGTTGATACGCTCGCTGCTACTGGCGCTGGCAGCGGTCACTCTGCTCGACCCATTTTCGTTACTGAGTCCAGGGCTGTGGCTCTCATTTGGTGCGGTGGCGGTGATTGTGCTGGCGCTGGCCGGCCGGCTGAGCCGCCCGGCCAACTGGCGGCAATGGTCGCAGGTGCAGTTCGCTGTGGCCCTTGGATTGCTGCCCTTACTGATTGGATTTTTCGCCCAGGCATCGCTGATTGCGCCGCTGATCAATCTGCTGCTGGTACCCTGGTTCAGCTTCGTGCTGGTGCCGGGGCTCCTGCTCGGCGTGTTGTTGTTGCTCTATCCGGCAGCAGCGGTGGTCTGGTTTGAGCTGCTCGCAGAGGCGGCCCGTCTTACTTTGTGGCTGCTGGCAAGAGTTGCAGAGTTGCCATTCGCCGCGATCAGCTTTCCCCAGCCTGGGGTGATGCTGATTGTCGTCTCGTTGTTGGCGTGTGCGTTGCTGATGCTGCCGAGAGGCGTGCCCGGCAGTTTGCCTGCGGTTGTGATACTGGCTGGATTGCTGCTGAATCAGCCCGAACGGCCGGCCACCGGGCGGTTTTGGTTTACTCTGCTCGATGTGGGCCAGGGATTGGCCGCTGTGGTAGAAACCAGCCACCACCTGATGATCTATGATACCGGTGCCGCCTATCGCTCCGGTTTCAATATGGCTGACTCGGCACTGCTGCCCTATCTGCGTAGCCGTGGCTGGCAGCGGGTGGATCTGCTGATCGCCAGCAATAACGATAATGATCATGCTGGGGGCGTGCCGATGGTGTTGAAGGCACTGACGGTGGCGCGTCTGTTAGGCGGTGAAGTTATGCGTTTTCCCGAGGCGGAACTCTGCAGCGCCGGCATGGAGTGGCAGTGGGACGGGGTGAGCTTCCGAGTGCTGCATCCGCCAGTCGAAGGACGGGATGTATTTCATGGCAACGACAGCTCCTGCGTCCTGCAGGTAAGCGATGACCAGGCCAGTCTGCTGCTGCCGGGGGATCTGGAACAGAAGGGTGAGGCGAGTCTGGTGGCTGAGTATGGTCAGACGCTGGGATCGAATATCCTGGTGGCGTCGCATCACGGCTCCAAAACCTCCTCCAGCCAGGCTTTGGTGGAGGTGGTATCGCCTAAGTATGTGCTATTTTCCAGAGGCGCGCGCAATCGCTACGGTTTTCCCCATCCTGAGGTTGTGGCGCGCTGGCAGCAGGTGGGCAGTCAGCTCTTCGATACGGCGATCAGCGGGGCGATCCTGTTTCGTCCGGAGCGGGAAGGTGTTGGGTTGACGCCAATCGGATTCCGGCAGATGGAACCGCACTACTGGTCGCAAGCGCCGCGTTCTGGAGAATGAGTGTGCCACTTTCGGTATGCTGCTGAGTTACAGTAAGATGTGTGCCGTTTCTCGGCATCTGATACGACGAGGGCCTACTCCCAGTGTTTGAATTCGTAAAAGCGGGCGGCTGGCTGATGCTGCCAATCATCACCTGTTCAGTGGTCGCCAGTGCGATCGTTCTGGAACGCTTCTGGTCTTTGCAGCGTAAACGGGTGATGCCGGAGTTTCTGATGCAGCAGATACTGCGGCTGCACCGGGACAAAAAACTCGACAAGGCGGATCTGAAAACGCTGCGGGAGAGCTCACCGCTGGGGCGGATTCTCGCCGCCGGCCTGCTCAATCACCGCCACTCCAAAGAGGTGATGAAGGAGTCGATCGAAGAGGTCGGGCGCCAGGTGGTGTTGGAGCTTGAACGTTATCTCAATACCCTCGGTACCATCGCCTCGATCACCCCACTGCTGGGTCTGCTGGGCACCGTAATCGGCATGATCAAGGTATTTGGCGCCATCGTTACAGCTGGTGTGGGCAACCCCGGCATCCTAGCCGGTGGCATCTCCGAGGCGTTGATCACCACCGCGACGGGGCTCTCGGTGGCGATTCCCAGCCTGATGTTTCACCGCTACTTCATGGGGCTGGTGGAGAAGCTGGTGGTGGCGATGGAGGAGCAGGCGCTGAAGCTGATCGAAGTGATCCACGGTGAACGAGAAGTGACTTCGGAGTAGGCCCGTGAATCTTCGCCCCCATCGCAAACAATCCCCAGAGCTGGATGTCACGCCGCTGATCGACGTGGTGTTTCTGCTGCTGATCTTCTTTATGGTCTCAACCACCTTTGATAAGGAGACCGAGATCAAGGTGGAACTGCCGGAGGCCGCCGGCGAGGATGCGGAGAACGCCGCTGAGATGATCGAGATCACCATCGACGAGCGGGGTAATTTCTACATCAATCAGCGTGAGGTGGTGAGCACTGAGATCGACATTCTAAAACGCGCCATCGCCAAGGTGGCGGGAGACCGGACCGATCTGCCAGTGCTGATCAATGCGGATGGCAAGGCGCCCCACCAGGCAGTGATGACGGCAATGGATGCGGCCAGCCAGCTTGGTCTGGTAAAGATGACCTTCGCCGCCCGGCGACCACGTTGATCAGGGAGCCTATGAATGAATTTGGGCCGCAAGGATGCCGTCCATGATTCATTCAGAGGCTCCCTAGGGCTCCTGCGCTTGCAGCGGATCGACCACTACTGGCAGAGTCGCAATCTGGTGAGCCTGGCGCTTGTGCCTCTCTCCTGGCTGTTCTGTCTGATCGTCTGGCTGCGACGCCTCGCCTATCGAAACGGGCTGCTGCGACAGCAGCGGTTGGCGGTGCCGGTGATCGTGATCGGCAACATCAGTGTCGGCGGCACTGGCAAGACTCCGCTGATCGTCTGGTTGGCCCGTTATCTCATGCGGAAGGGCTACTCACCGGGTATCATCACCCGAGGTTATGGCGGTGCCGCAGAAAGTTGGCCCCAGGCGGTGGAGCCTGACACCCCAGCGGTAGAGGTGGGCGATGAGGCGGTGCTGTTGCGACGCCGCACCGGTTGCCCGTTATTTGCCGGCCCTGAGCGAGTAGAGGCGGGCAGGGCACTGCTGGCGCAGCATGATTGTGATCTGCTGCTCTCCGACGATGGTCTGCAACACTATGCCCTGGCCCGTGATCTAGAGATCGTCGTGGTCGACGGGGTGCGACGATTTGGCAATGGCTGGTGCCTGCCGGCGGGACCGTTGCGCGAGCGTCCGGCTCGTTTGCAAAGCGTCGACCTGGTGGTCAGCAACGGCGCGCCGCTGAGCGGTGCGTCGCAAATCCGGGTGAGCGGGTCCAGCGCCATCAATCTGAGCGGCAGACGGCGGGAGCGCCCGCTGGAGAGCTTTCGGGGCGAACCCATTGCGGCGGTGGCCGGAATCGGCAACCCGGAGCGTTTTTTTCAAACGCTTGAGTCCCGGGGACTGGAGATCAGTCGCCATCCGTTTGCCGATCACCATCCCTTCAGCCGTGAAGATTTTTGCGACTTCGAGGGGCAAACGGTTCTCATGACCGAGAAAGATGCGGTAAAGTGCGAATCCTTTGCTGGCGATACATTCTGGTATGTGCCGGCTGATACCGAAGTGGATGCGAGCCTTCAGCGCCGCATCGACGCACTGATCGACAGGTTATTTGATGGACAAAAAACTGCTTGAAATCCTTGCCTGCCCCCTCTGCAAAGGCAAACTCTACTACGATAAAAAGGCGGCGGAGCTGATCTGCCGAGCCGACCGTCTGGCCTTCCCAGTGCGCGATGGCATCCCGGTGATGTTACAGGAGGAGGCGCGAGAACTGGCAGCGGATGAAGAGGTGCCTGAGGGCTAGACAATCCAAATGGAATTCAAGGTCGTAATCCCCGCCCGCTATGCCTCAGTGCGGCTGCCGGGTAAACCCCTGCTCGATATCGCCGGCCGGCCGATGATCGAGCATGTTCACCAGCGTGCCCTGGAGAGCGGCGCCACGGAGGTGGTGATCGCCACCGATGATGCGCGTATCGCCGATGCGGCAAAGGCCTTTGGCGCCGATGCCTGCATGACCTCCACGCACCATCGCAGCGGCTCAGACCGGATCGCCGAGGTGGCGGAGTCCCGCGGCTGGAGCGACCAGACCATCGTGGTCAATCTGCAGGGTGACGAACCCTGCATGCCGGCGGCGCTGATTGATCAGGTGGCTCAGGATATGGCAAGCCATGAAAAGGCCGGGGTCACTACGCTCTCTGCGCCGATCAGCGAAAAACCGATGCTGTTTGATTCCCACGTGGTCAAGGTGGTGACGGATAGCGAAGGCTATGCCCTCTACTTCAGCAGGGCGCCGATCCCCTGGCACCGGGATGAGTTCATCAACGACAGCGGACCGCTGCCCCAGAATGTGAGCTTTGCCCGTCACATCGGTCTCTACGCCTACCGTGTTGGCTATCTGAAGCAGTTTGTTGCCTGGCCGCCGGCGCCGATTGAACTGGCTGAGTCGCTGGAGCAGCTACGTGTGCTGTGGCATGGCGGCAGGATTCATGTCAGTCAGGCGTCGCAAGAGCCGGGCCATGGCGTGGATACCCAAGGGGATTTGAAGCGGGTGACCGAGCAGTTGCGGCGTAATGTTTAGATGGAAGTCTGGATCTATTAATCCAGCAATGAAAGATGGCACGTATAGGCCGGACTGTGCCCGACATTATCCTTGATATCAATCGATGACACGCGGCGGCCACGGGTCGCCCTACCGATAAATCCTCGCATAAAAAAACGGCCTCCGAAGAGGCCGTCAGGCTGCTGACCCAGGTTGGTTTGTGTCACTCCGTGGGTTGGGCGGGTGGTTTCTCAGACGCTGCGGCAGTGGACTGCAGCAGTTTCGCCCGGGTCGCTTCCAACAGTGGCTTCATGCTGAACTCGGCAAGCTTGAGGTAGTGGTTCAGATCGGAGCGTTTCAGCACATAGTAATCAGCTCCCTCTGGCTGGGAGAAGCGATAGTGCAGCGGGTCACCCCCCTTGCGGGTCAGATCGATCTCCAATACCGGCTTCTCCTGCCCATACTCCGGTTTGTTCTCCTGCCCGAGCAGGGCGCCGATGGTCAGGTTCGCCAGCTTGTTGAGTAGGGAGCGAGCCGCGGCAGAGTTGGTCTGCTCCCCGGCTTTCAGGTTGGCTAGTTCGACCTTATCCCCATCCTGTAGCAGGGTGAAACCCGGCATCTGGAGCTGTTCGATCTGCTGGGCATCGAGTTTGAGGCGCCCCTTGTCGATCCAGTCATCGGCCTTGGCGCTGGCCTCCCAGGTGTCGAATTCGATAGCAAACACCGCATCCTCCCCGTCAGGCCGCACATCAACCTTACGGTAGCCTGGGGAGCTCCCCAGGTAGAGCCGGGCCAGGGTTCGCTCATCAGCAAGCAGGGTGATGCGGCGCTCGAAGCCATCCTCCGCCACCTTGAAACGCGCCGCAGCGGCGCTGCTGGTAGCCACCGGCCAGCCTTTCTGCAGGCCTGCGAGTTTGTTTAGCAACGACTTGACCATCTCCGGATCGGCGGGAAATCCATCACTCGCCATGACCACCCAGTGATCCGCCTCACGACGCAGTTCCAGGGGTTGACCCTCACCCTCGGTGATACGCAGGGTATCTACGGCCTGGGGGTCGAAGGCCAACAGTCTCTCCTTGGGCTGGAAGGCCGTGTAGTCGTTGCCCGACAGTTGAACGGCCAGGACTAGCCCCAGTTGTGCCACCAACAGGGCGCCAAGCCATTTGATCCAATGCTTCATCATACTCTCCTCCCCTTAACTCATTTGACCCAGCAAGGCCGTATAACGCCCTTGTGACCGCTGCTTGATCTGGTGGCGAATCAGCCCAACCAACAGCAGCCCAAACAGCGCCAGGCCGTAGTTGAGGTACTCCCAGAATACCCGCTGATCCCGGTCCATCGGGTCGAGGGTACGGGAGAAGTGGCCCCGTCCACGTAGGACGAGCAGGCCGCGATCCTCCAGTGCCCAGTCGATGGCGTTCTCCACCAGTTGCACCGGTTTGAGATAGCGGGTGCCCAGGCCGGAGGTAGCTAGGTCCAGCATGGTATCGGTGAGGAAGCTGTTGGAGGCGAAAAGGATAATCCGCGCCGACGCCGGCGAGTGATCGATCACCCGGCCAATCACCGGGGCCTGGTCGACCTTGCTATTGTCATCGGCGCCCTTCTTCTCATCCCTCTTTTGCTTGCTACTCTCGTCCTGCTTCAACAGCGGTGATGACTTGCCCTTGAAGAAGGAGTCAAAACGCCCCTCCACCGCCACTGCCAATAGTTGCCGGCCTGGCTTGCCGTTTTCCGCGAAGCCCTGTTGGCCGTGGGCCTTGAAATCGGGCTGGATCTCCAGACTGTCGGAGTTCCAGGCCCGGTCGGAGCTTTGCAGCAGCCGGGTCACCTTGCGCCCCTGGTTCTTCTGCCCGTCGAGCCGGATCGGCGATGGCCAGGTGAGGGTCACCTGGTTGACGCCGCTGGCGATGCCGCTCTTGCTGTCGATGCCATCACCCCGCACATCGACAAAGTAGGGGTAGTCCACCAGCTGGGTCTCCCGCACCACGAAGCCACCAATGCGCCGGTTGACCGGGATCGGAAAGGCCGTGTTTTGCGGATCGAGCACCATCTTCTGCTCCAGTTCGATGCCGTTGTGGGCCAGCCACTTGTCCAGACCCGATTTGTGGGACTTGGCGGAGAGCGCCCCTTTGGTGTCGATATCGAAGGGTGAGGTTGCCACCACCAGGGTGCCGCCGCGCATCAGAAACTGGTCCACGGCAAACAGCTGCTTCTCATCCAGCTGGTCGGGGGCGGCGAGCAGCAACAGGTCGGCCTGATCGGGGATCTGACCGTTTTTTAGATCTGCGTCGGCCAGATTGTGCTCCTCCGCTAGGGTCTGGCGCAGCCAGTCGAAACGCTTGCCGCCGCCCATGCCAAACTGGCCGAGGGCCGGGGCAGCCTTGGGGGTGTGCAGAGCGATGGTCTTCTGGAAGCCCTTGGCGAAGCGCTTGATGCCCGCCTGCATGGCGCGCTCCAGTCCCGCCTTGTCGAACTTCTCCGGCAGCGGGATCTGCACGATCCGCTCGCCGCTCTCTAGGGTCATGTAGAACCAGAAGGGCTGGGTGTCGAGCAGGCTGGCGACCATCGGGCGGAAACCATAGTCGCCCTCCAGCCGTTTCGCCAGGGCGCCGCCGTTGGCCTCCGGATCCTCGATGGCGATGCTCAGCTTCTTCCCGGCGCGCTTCCGCCAGTCGGCCAGCAACTCATCGAGCCCTTTCCGCAGCGGTTTCAGCAGCTCGGGCAGCTGCGCTTCGGGGGAGATGTAGCCCTTGAAGGCGACCGGCTGGCTCAGGCCGGCGAAGATATCGCCGCCGCCCTGGTAGGCGTAGAGCACCTTCTTCAGCGCCTGGGTCAGGTCATACTCTGGATTGCGCAGCTCCACATCCAGATCGGTCTCGCTCTGCACCTTCACGTCGATCAGATCGCGGAAGCCGAGCACCTCGTACTGGTCCCCATACTGCACCAGGATGTTGAAGTAGGAGTTGACCACCGAGGCCTGGTACTTGCTGGCGAACTGGAACGGCACCGGCTTGATGTCGTACTTCTCGTTGGCTTCGCGCTCCAGCTCGGGATGCTCCAGGGGGTCGATGAACTCTACCCGCACCCGGCCCTCGCCGGCCACCGCGTACTCCGCCAACAGATCCCGCAGCCGCGGCACCAGGGGCGCCAGCAGGGGGTGGGTCTGGGCGCTGAAGTAGCCGCGGATCAGCAGTGGCTCCTGCAACTGGGCGAGGTAGCTACGGGTAGCGTCGGAGATCGAATAGAGCTGGCCATCGGTCAGATCGGTGCGCACTGCCGAGACCGGCGCCAGCCAGAAGTTGGCAGCCAGGAAGTTGGCCGCCAGCAGGCCGGTCAGCCAGCCCCAGCGGCGGTGGTTGGGGTTGCTCCGGTTACCGGACCAGCGCAGCCACTCCAAGCTGAAGACATTGAGGGCGAGGAAGACCCCCACCAGGCTCAGGTAGTAGTAGAGATCCCGTAGGTCGATCACCCCCCGGGTGATGGAGGCGAAGCGGGAGCCGGAGCCGAGCAGTTTGAGCCACTCCGAAGCCTGATTGCCGAACAGCCCGGTGAGAGCGTCGGAACCGAGCAGATAGAAGAAGCCACAGACTGCCGCAGTGAGGATAAGGCTGACGATCTGGTTGGCGGAGCGGGCGCTGATGAACAGCCCGATGGCCACGTAGGCCGCCGCCAGAAAGAGGGAGGCGAGGTAGCCGCCGATCACCGGCCCCCAGTCCAGCGGTCCCATCAGGCTGACAGTCACCGGCAGGGGCAGGGTCAGCAGCAGTGCCACCCCCACCAGCCCCAGGCAAGCAAGAAACTTGCCCAGCACCAGTTGGTAATCGGCAACCGGTGCGGTAAGTAGAAACTCCAGGGTGCCGGCGCGGCGCTCCTCCGACCACATCCGCATGGTGATGGCCGCCACCAGGAAGATCAGCAGCAACGGCATCCAGTCGAACAGGGGCCGCACGTCGGCGATATTACGGGCGAAGAAGGTCTCCACCCAGAAGAAGATGAACAGACTCACCGCCAGGAAGGCGCCGAGGAAGATGAAGGCGATGGGCGAGGAGAAAAAACCAGCGAACTCCTTGCGTGCGATACGGATAATGGAATTCATGGTGCCCCTCCTACTGTGCCGAGATCTCGCCGAAGACCGTCTCTAGGTCGCGGCGCTCGGGTTGCAGGCTGTAGAGTTTCATCCCCTGTTCCGCTACCCGGCTGGCCACCTGGGGGGCGGTCTCGAACAACTCACCACCGGCGGCCAGATTGAGGGCGTAGCCATAGCCGGCCTCCTGCCCCTCCAAGGCCTCCACCGCGGACACCCCGTCCACCCCCTGCAACAGGGGCAGGGCCTGCTCTGGAGCAGCGTCCAGCGCTACCAGCAGCCGCTTGCCGGCGCGCAGTTCATTCATGCTGGCGTCCAGGGCGATCTGGCCGTTGCGGATGATGATCACCCGGTCGCAGATCGCCTGCACCTCCTGCAACACATGGGTAGAGAGGATCACCGTTGCATGCTCCGCCAGGGCGCGGATCAGGCTGCGCATCTGCTGCACTTGGGTTGGGTCAAGGCCGTTGGTGGGTTCGTCGAGGATCAGCAGTCGTGGCAGGTGGAGGATCGCTTGGGCGACTCCCACCCGCTGCCGGTAGCCTCGGGAAAGATTGGCGATAGGATCGGTCGCCTTGGCAGCCAGGTCGGTGCGCTCGATGGCCTCGCGGATACGCGCATTACGCTCGGCTTCGGCGACCCCATGCAGAGAGGCGGCGTAGTCGAGGTAGTCGATCACCGTCATCTCGGGGTAGAGGGGGTCATTCTCCGGTAGATAACCGATGCGGGCCTGCACCGCCTCGCGCGTTTGGGCAATGTCGTGACCGTCGATCTCGATGGTCCCGGCGCTGGGTTCCAGGTAGCCGGTGAGCATCTTCATGATGGTGGTCTTGCCGGCGCCGTTGTGGCCCAGCAGGCCGACGATCTCGCCCTGGCCGATCTCGAAAGAGACCCTATCCACCGCCGTAAAATCACCGTAGACGCGGCTCAAAGCTTCAACTCGAATCATTCGTAAAGCTCCCGTTTGTTATTGATTGACAGATTCCCTAAAGAATCAAACGATTTTAGTGACCACGGTTTTTACGGAGAGTTCAACTGGTGAGCAACAACAGAATTAGGAGGGAACGACTATCGATTTGAGGGTTGAATGGGTCGGAGTCAAATCGCTTAACCACGCCGCTTTTATCGCCAAAAGAACTGGCTCAGCGAGCCGGTTTTTTTGTGAGTTGGCAGAGGGGGAGGGGTTCGAACATTGTCCGCGAGATCTCAAGCCTCATGGAATGCCACGTGCCTCGGCGAAGGTTTTGACGACGCACGTCTGGATACTCTGTTCCTTTCCTTGCTGGTACCCTGGAAGAGTGTGCTCGGGCAAGCACGAAGTCAGATGTGTGAAAGAAGACTTCGTGGCTATCGTGCGTTGGGAGTCATGGCGCCACTGCCCAGTCTCTTAACGTCCAGGCTGCACCATTGGAGGTTTTGCCTGCCGTTTGGGCGATTCGGTTGCCTTGTGCTTGTGCAGCAGCTGAATCAGCCAGCCTGATTTCTGC